>Ga0209426_1000010_pt1 | contig 494643 bp, 546 predicted proteins | sample Deesub1362B_J571_FD_187697 | JGI IMG/M metagenome (GOLD analysis project Ga0209426, IMG submission 187697) | Deep oceanic, basalt-hosted subsurface ecosystem from Juan de Fuca Ridge flank, Pacific Ocean, CORK Borehole 1362B_J2.571 (SPAdes)... ...
AAAAAAGTGGTCGAAGAAAGGAAAATGGGAAATTTAATTTTGTTTATTTCATTTTTCGTCATCGTTATCTTGTAATTTAAGCTCTTGCCTTAAAGTAAGGCTCAGAAATAATTACCATACCGACTGTCGAAAATCTTAAGAATTCTTATGGTAGCCCGGTTAGGATTCGAACTTCGGTTTTACACAAATCTTTTTAAACAAAAAACGTCAAAAACAAAATCAGAATTAGATCTGAACTCTTCGAACTATTATTATCGGTTTATGTTTTACTGTCTTAAGCATCTTCCAACTAACATCTGTTAAGCCCGTACCAAATTTTTCTGCCATATCCCAAACAGTTCTCCCAGCCCCGGATCCCCTTACTCGATTTGCAAATTCAGCAATTTGCAGTGCCTGCTCTGGAAACATTCTACATCCAGCAACAGCCAGAGGCGTGGCTCTTCTTTTTAATCTAAAAAATCTTCCAACAACATAAGTGATGACACCTCCGAGAGAATATATGCCTTTCATAGGTTTCGGGCGCGGTGTAAAATGAAAATTCCTAAAAGAATATGTTTTATCAGTGTCAGAAATCATAACAAAAACTTTTTTCCCCAATTTTGACAATATTTCCGCTCTTACTTTTTCAGCCAACCTCTGCGCATCTTTCAAAGGTAAACTTACATAAGAGTATGGCAAATTGCTTCCATCAATTCCACCTTCAGAACCAAACATTAAAGCCTGAAAGAACCCAGCATATTGAAGAGCAACCTGCTTATGACGACCCCCCTCTTCTAGCGGATAGTTTCGAAGATTTTGAAGAAGCTTCAAGCTAAATCGACATAAGTGCCCTAAAACATAACCCCAAATAATTCGAATCCAAAATTTGACTATAAAAGTTGCATTTGCAGAGGGTTCAATCTTACTTTCATCCACCAAATTGTTTAAAGCAGTAGCAATTGCTTTTTCTGAAACAACAACAAAATCGCCATTTGCCACTCTACCCCTAATATTTCTGACAATTTCTTCCAGATAATCTTCTCCAGGCATCCAATACTTGGTGATAATGGCTAAAGCTCTATACTTTACCATGCAAATCGTGTTTCCTCCTCAAAAATTAAGCACCTATTACAAGTTTTGGAACTTGTTCTTTATCTGGTTAACATCACATTCAGGTGGTTTCATCTTCCCTTCTGGACAATATCCCAATTCCACACAGGAGGGGCCAGCATTCTCGAAAAGGGAGGGGGCAACATTTTTCACCTGCTTAAGCATTTCCATAGCCACTTCCCTTATCTCCCATTGAGAACGCCTACAACAACGCAGATTAAAAAAATGACGCAATTCCCGCGCATTCATAGTTACAATAATATTTGTTTTTGCAGCGTTAGGCAAGATAAACCTTGCATCCTCCTTTGGAATACCTCTCTCCAAAAGTTTCCGATAGGTTTCGGAAATTTTTTCTAAGGCATCATCAAAAATCCTCTTTGCTTCAATGTTTCTTTCGATAGTAGGCGGAGTCACATACTTCTCAATAGTGTCATAAGTAACGTACCTTTGGCTCTGCTGCGTATAAGAGGCTATACGATGCCTCACAAGCTGATGAGTCATAGCTCTAGAAACCCCTTCCAAGCTAAAAGTAAAAGAAGCATGCTCAATCACCGAAGCATGCCCATAACCAGTAACTCGTTTTATCACTCGCCTAGCATGTTCTAAATCCATCTTCTCAAAAGTTTCAGAGGGACTACCGCTCTTAGTCGAGGTCAAAGCTGCCGTTCCACACAAAAGTTCGGGATCTGCTGTAAACCGTAGAAGCTTGACTTTCATTTTCTAAACCTTCATTCTTTCAGTAGTTTGCTAAATTAATAAATTTGCTTCATTCCAAAAAAGTTTAGGAGATAGGACAGCTTGCCGAGGATAAAGCAAACAATTGATTACATAAATGAACTTTGTATAAGCATTAATGAAGAGAAAAAAACTCTGGAAAAAAACCTAAAAACGCAGTATAACAAATGGATAAAAACTCTTGCCATAGAAGACTTTCTAACTTTCATTAAAACTATAAAGAACAACAAAGCCAAAATTGGAGTAGCACAGTTTTTCGGAAAATTCCGTGCCTACGCCTTTGAAGAATACATTTACAGACTGCTTAATGCAAAAATCTCCATTCCGAATTATTTGCAATTGTTTTGGGGAGAAAAATGTCTTGTTTGGTCGAAGGATGGAGAAGAGTATGTTATGGAATTTGATATCTCCATAGGTAGAAAGATGGAGCATTACGTGGAGCCAGTTGTCGTTTTTGATTCCAAGGTGGAGCTTGATTCTTCCAGATTAAAAACGGCTTTAGCTTCCTTTATCATCCTTAAAAATTCGAACCTTACAACAAGGTGTTTTCTAGTTTATGTTGAGAAAATGGTAGATGAAACTTTACTAAGAATAGCTAGTAACTGGGTGGACGGGATTTTCCAGTTCAACTTAGAAAATGATGAACGAGAATCTTTTCTAGTAAATGTGGCTAAATGTTTAAAAAGGTTCTAGATGTAGGCGTAGACACGGTCATTTGTGTATCTTCCACTTGCCATTTCCATTTCTATTTCCCTTAACAATAGTATTCGCTTAAATGTAGGTGGATGCGTCGCAAACCAAGTATTTATTTTCGTCCATGCAGACTTAGCTTCTTTTTCCATGGCTATTTCTAACTCTTTTTCGTCAAGTACTCCATCCTTGTCCAAGTCATATTCGCCTTTTTTCTCCATAACATAACGTATTTCCTGTTTAGCCATACCGGGGTCTCCGATGTATAAGGCTCTGGCTCCAGATGGAGGTTTAGGCGAAAGCGACAAACCATAGGTTATTTTCGCTAAGGCACTTTGCAAACTTTGTGGAGAACTTGTGATATACGCCGAATAGGCATCAGCATAATGCTCTCTCAGTCTACTAAGTCGCATTACACACAAGAGCGAAACTATGTAAACTATGTAAGAAATTACCGCAATAGCTAGAAATGCTGCTTTCACACTTCCCTCTCCTTTCTTTTTAGAAGATGACCCTGCAAATCTGGCAGCTGACCATGTTCCTCTTGCAATGATATATGCCAGCAGTGGTAATGCAGAAAGCACAGTCATAACAATGAAATCTTTATGCTTGATATGTCCTAACTCGTGGCCTATTACCCCTTTAATTTCTTCCTTATTCAGTTTTGTTAACAATCCTTCGTGAACTGCTAATGTGGCGCTTCTGGAAGTTCTCCCGAAAACAAAAGCATTGGGAGTTTCATCGGGGACTATGGCAAGTTTCGGCATTGAAAGTCCGCTTTTTTTCGATAGCTCTTTAACCGTGGTTTCTAGCCACAGGTTTTCTCCACTTCTCAAATAATATAGGCGAGATGAACTTCTTACTATGGCTGGCCCTAAAAGAAACTGGAATAATATGAAGAGTAGTGTAAGGATGATGGCATAGAATAATGGAAAATTTAAAATCAGCATTATGGCTGAGAGAAAAACAGCAAATACCAAAGCTATTAGAAAAATGGATGTTCCCATTGCAAGTTTCAGTTTAGCCAATGTAGCCAAGCTTTTCCCTTTAACGTAAATGGTAAAACTAAAGAATTAAGTTTTTTCGAACTTTTCTATGAAAATTTTCAACGACTCAATAGAATCATAGAGGAAGAGTTTAAAAATAAATTACGGATTCAGCAATTTTCTGCCCAATTTTTCTATCATATCACGTGTCATTGCAGCCAAGTCATATAGAGGTTTCCAGCCCCAATCTCTGCGAGCTAAACTATCATTGATAGACATAGGCCACGAATCAGCAATTTTCTGTCTAAAATCGGGTTTGAATTCGCATACGAAATCGGGAACATATTTTTTTATTTCGCTAGCCAATTCTCCAGCCGAGAAGCTCATAGCATTCACATTGTAACTTGTGCGACATGTTATTTTAGCAGAATCAGCCTCCATTAAATCTAAGGCTGCCTTAAGGCAATCTGGCATATACATCATTGGCAAAACGGTGTCTTCTCTTACGAAACATATGTAACGTTTGTGCTTAATAGCTTCATAAAAAATTTCTACTGCATAGTCGGTGGTGCCTCCCCCTGGCAATGTTTCACTACTTATAATGCCTGGGTAGCGCACGCTGCGAACGTCCAAACCAAACTTGGTAAAGTAATAATTGCACAAAAGTTCTCCAGCAACCTTTGTTACGCCATAAACTGTCTGAGGAATAAGTACAGTATTTTGAGGAGTGTTAATCTTTGGTGCTTCTGGCCCGAAAACAGCTATGGAACTAGGCCAGAAAACTCTTACGAGCTCACGTTCTCTAGCAATTTCGAGTACATTGTAAAGCCCATCCATATTTACATGCCAAGCAAGTTGCGGTTTTTCTTCACCAACAGCGGAAAGAACTGCTGCCAAATGATAAATAGTATCAATGTCGTATTCTTTTACAACCCTCTCTATAGATTCTTTATCAGTAACATCAAGATACACAAAGGGTCCTGACTCTAATAATTCTTCATTTGGCTTCTTTCTATGCCCTGCAGCAACGACATTATCGTTCCCATATTTTTTCCTAAGCTCAAAAGTTAATTCAGATCCAATTTGCCCAGTTGCTCCTGTTACAAGGATTTTTTCCATTTTTTCTTTGATCATTTGCAACACGTTTTAGTTGGAAACAAAGTTTTAAGGTTTCAGCATATTAAGCATTTTCTGGCAAAAATTTATTTTACATCATTAACTTAGCTTGTAACCTCGAAAGCAGTACTCCCAACGGATTTTCATTTAAATCAACTTTTACTTGAACCTTCACCTTTTCCTTATTCACCACTATCAAAGCTGCTGATCTTTCGCCTCTTTTATCTCCACCGTATTTCTTTCCAGTTTTTAAGGCAGATATAAGTCTTAAAGCAAACGTTTTCTCAGATGCATTTTCAAATTCGTCCGCCATAGCTTCAACAACTTTGGGACTTGAAAGCAAATTTCCAATGGCGATGCAATTGTCTTTTATAACTTCTGCAGAGACTTCTGGAACAAGAGTACCTGTAAAAACGGCTTTTCTCCTTTTGAAGTCCATTATAGCCACCTGTCTAAGATTCTTTTCAGCGTCTTTTTTCAAGAGGTTTTCCAAGATTTCTTCTGGAGAAAACCCCATATGCAACAATTTTAATCCTTCAGTTCCATAAGTTACATTGGTATAAGCCTGGGTTGCTATTACGCCAATACCAGGCTTTCCATGCGGAACTCTGTCGCCTACGTGTGTAGAGCCAGAAATTACAGCCACTCCCATCTGGTTCATGTCATTTGATATAGCTAATATAGAAAAGGTTCCAGAAGTTTTGAATGCATCTGCTTTTCTAGTTAGCAACACGTCACATCTACATTCTCTTTGATAAAAAGAAACTGAAATAGTTTATAGCAGTGGTCATCGAATTTCTCAATAGAAAAAAATGAAGATAGGTTTCATAGTTAACCCTATTGCTGGTATGGGAGGAAAAGTAGGTTTAAAGGGAACAGATGGCGTTCTAAAAGAGGCTATTGCTCGAGGGGCTAAACCAGTAGCTCCTCGAAGAGCTGTAGAATTTTTGGAAAAGCTAAAGGGAAATGCAGAAGGCCTAAACATCGAACTTATAACTTGCCCTAGGATCATGGGTGAAATGGAAGCGAAAAAGGCTGGTTTTAAGGCTAAGATCTTGCCTATGAAAATGGCTAAGCAAACAACAGCCGAAGACACTAAAAATGCCGTTAAACTTATGACCGTAGAGAAAGTAGATTTGATAGTTTTTGTTGGTGGAGATGGAACAGCTAAGGATATATTTGATGCAATGAAAAAGTGTGGCCAAGTCCCAGTTTTGGGTGTGCCTTCAGGTGTGAAAATGTATAGTGGAGTTTTTGCAGTCAGCCCTGCTGATGCCGTTGAGGTTGTAACAGCCTTTGCAGAAGGAGAAGCAGAAATTACAGAGTTTGAAATCATGGATGCAGATGAAGAAGCCATTCGAAACGACACTTTTGCGGTGAAACTCTACGGTTTTCTCAAAGGTCCTTTTGTTCCATTACGTATTCAAGGAAGTAAACAGGTAAGTCCAGAAACTGTTGATGAAAAAGAAAACCAGAAGGCAATAGCCAAGTTCATAATCGAAGAGATGCAGCCCGATGGCACATACATTTTAGGACCTGGAACAACCGTGAAAACCATAGCAGAACTCCTTGGCATTCAAAAAACCATGCTAGGCGTAGACATTTACAAGAAGGACAAAATACTGTTAGATGTAGACGAGAAGAAAATTTTGCAAGAAATTGAAAATTGGCAGAAAACTTGGATTATTGTTTCGCCTATAGGGCATCAAGGCATTCTATTTGGAAGAGGAAACCAGCAGATAAGTCCTGAAATCATAAAAAAAGTTGGAAAACAACGAATTATTGTTGCAGCAACCAAAAACAAACTGCAAAGCATAGAAGATCGTGTTTTAAGAGTTGACACCGGAGACGTAGAAGTAGACAACATTTTAAAAGGCTATATCAGAGTGGTCACAGATTACAGAGAGTGGAGGCTAATGCCTGTCAAATAACTTCAGGCGCCAACCTTTTTCGTTCTTCTGAGAAAATTCATTAAAATAGGCATCAAATCTGAACCTTTTATACGGTTTAGTCCTCCTTTAGCACAAGATCTTTCGCCAAACTCTTTGATATCATCCCTACGAACATAAGGTCCCGTTATAACTATTGGCACAGGGTCACCTTCATGGTTTCCAGTTACAACGGAAGTTGTGTGGTCTGCGGTTATCGCTAAATAAGTTATGTTTAAATCGACATTTTCTAGTATGTAGCCAAGCATAGCATCGATTTTTTCGATAATTTGGACCTTCAACTTTGGATTTTTATCATGACTTGCAACATCTGTTGCTTTTATATGCAGCAGAACAAAATCACTATTTTTTAATGCTTTGACTGCAGCTTGAGCCTTTCCCTTATAATTTGTGTCAGGCATCCCGGTAGCTCCTTCCACATCTATCAAATTCAGACCAGCAGTCTTGCAAACGCCTCTAATTAAAGGCGCTGCACTTATACAAGAAGCCTCTACACCATAGATCTGTGGAATAGGAGATATTTTCGGAATTTTACCCGCTCCTCTAAATAAAACTATGTTTGCTGGTGGCAGTTCTTTCCTAACTCTTTCCTTGTTTACTTTATGGTTTTTTAGCACCTCATGGAAAACTTTGGAGAGTTCATTAAGAATCTTGGCTGTATGTTTGGCTGCTAAACTGTTATCCAAAGCTTTTACCGTTTGAACTCTTTCACCTGTTTTCCCTGGGTCGCTGGCACTAACAGCTGTGGACAACTTCTCCCCACGAAGAATCAAAACTGCACGGTGTTGCAAGGTACTCTTGAATAGGAAATCAACGTTTGTAACTTTTTTCAGTTTCGCTTTCTGAAGACTCCCCGCCAGTTTAGACGCGTCTTCATTTCGAATTCTACCTGCACGTCTATCCAAAACAACCATGTCGTCATTTACAGTAGCAAAATTGCAGCGAAAAGCAACTTCTCCAGGAAGAACTTTTAAGCCAGAGCCTACTGCTTCAAAAGCACCTCTTCCAGAATACACCTTTAAAGCGTCATAACCGAGGAGTGCAAGCATAGCTGTGTCGCTTCCTGGGGGTATTCCGGGGGCGATAGTATCCATTATACCGCAGATTCCGGTTTTCGCTATTTTGTTTAGGTAGGGCTTATGGGCTGCTTCCAGAGGAGTTTTCCCTTTTAACTCTTTTACAGGTCTATCGGCCATTCCGTCGCAAATAACCAAAATTGCTTTCAATCTAGTTCACGCATTATCAAGTTTAACATATTGAAGTTATCTAGTTGAGATAAAATACTTGTGCCTTTGGAGGGTTGACTCTTCCAGAAACATTTAATAATTTCTTTGACCACTTCAGACGAAGTGATTGCTATGGGCGATTTAGTTCCACGTCGTTAAATTCTCGCAAAAAATAGCCCACATCAGAATTTATTATCCACTAGAATTTATATTACAGCAATGTAAAACAAAGGAGAGATAACGATGTCGGATATGGGAATAACCGTTAAAAAAGAGAACAATCTTTCTGAATGGTTCACACAAGTAATCGTAAAGTCTGGTTTTGCAGATTATGCTCCTATAAAAGGCTGTATGATTTTCCGTGAACACTCCTATGCTGTTTGGGAGAAAATCCAGGAAATATTCAACAAAAAGATAAAGGCAACAGGACATAGAAACGTCTACTTCCCCATGTTTATACCTGAAAGTTTTCTTAAGAGAGAGGCTGAGCATTTCTCTGGTTTTGTACCGGAAGTCGCATGGGTGACAATGGGGGGAGATAGGGCACTTGAAGAAAAACTTGCTATAAGGCCTACATCAGAAACGATAATGTATGCAACGTTTGCAAAATGGATTAGAAGCTGGAGAGACTTGCCGGTGAAGCTGAACCAATGGTGCAATATAGTAAGGTGGGATACTAAAGGAACTAAACTATTTTTGCGAACTAGAGAGTTTTTATGGCAAGAAGGGCATACAGCACATGCCACGAAGGAAGAGGCAGATAAAGAAGTTATGGAAATTTTAAATGAATACAAGGACTTAATGGAAAACTATCTAGCAATTCCAGTACTTGTTGGAAAGAAGTCAGAAAGTGAAAAATTTCCAGGAGCCCTTTACACATCGGCCCTAGAAGCCATTATGCCTGATGGAAAGGCTTTACAAATGGGAACGTCACATAATCTTGGTCAAAATTTCTCTAAAGTATTCGACATCAAATTTATTGGAGAAGATGAAAAAGAGCATTATGTTTGGCAAACTTCTTGGGGGATAACCACTCGGATGATAGGGGCAGTGGTAATGGTTCATGGAGACGACAAAGGATTAATTTTACCTCCAAAGATCGCGCCCATCCAAGTAGTAATAGTGCCGATACCCTACAAAGAGATTGACTCAGAACAGATCCTAGCAAAATCCAGAGAAGTCTATGAAACGCTACGGAAAAATAGTATTCGAGTTGTGTTAGATGACAGGTCAGAATATACTCCTGGATGGAAGTTTAATGATTGGGAGCTTAAAGGTGTACCTATAAGAATAGAAATTGGTCCAAGGGATTTAAAGCAGGGTCAGGTGACGTTGGCTAGGAGAGACACGTTTAAAAAAACCGTTGTGAAGGAAAAAGATCTTGTTAACTCTTTGACTAAACTGTTAGATGACATTCAAAGAAATCTTTTGGAAAAAGCTAGAAAGTTCTTAGAAAACAACATAACTACGGTTACAACTTACAAAGAGTTCAAGAAAATTTTGAAGGAAAAAGGCGGCTTTCTAAGGGCATGTTGGTGTGGCAGTTCAGAATGCGAAAGAAACGTAAAGGAAGAAACAAGTGCAACAATAAGAATTGTTCCCTTTAAAAGGGAGAAAATATTCACCAATTGCATATACTGTGGAAAGAAAGCAAAAGAAGTCGTTTATTTTGCCAGATCATACTAAAAGATACACTTCAACTTACTCGTAGATTTCCACCAGTTACTCAAGTTGCTTTGCAACGTCTTCCAATCCTAATTTTTCCAGCGTTGCCTTCGTAGGTATTCCCTGATTATCCCATCCTCTTTCACGGTAATATCTATCCAAAAGAATGCCGTATTTAGTTCTATCAAGTTTGGCACCTTTTAATGGCCCCTTAGTCAAAGGTTCTTCAAACCATCTTGCTGGTGGTATATCTATTTCTCTACTCCAGTTTTTTCCATATTCTCGAATCCAAAAGGCGCGAATTAACGTAAAGATTCTGTCGGCAATGATGTTTAGCTCGCTCCATGGCATTTCAAAACCAGTAGCCGCATGTAAGAATCTTGAATACCAGTCCAGTTCGAAGTCTAGTTCAATCCATGGAAGTCTACAAACTGTCAAAGATTCGAAAATTCCCCCGCGAATCCGCTGAAACTCTATTACTTTGTCAACTTTTTCTTCAACGTACTTTTCGCGTCCAAAGTTGACTTCCCAAGAAATAACCCATGCATCCTTGTGATGAGCCCCGATAGAGCTTGTTGCAAAGGCTAAAGCCATAGCAGGGGTGGTGTGGCAATCGTAAGCAGAAATTTCTAAACCTTTCACGTGCATAGCCCAACGGTTCGAGTTACCCCCAATTTTCTCCGCAAAATAGCGCACACCTTCAGCTAAAAATTCTCCGAGACCAGATCGATAAGTAATATCTTCAATTAGAGTCTTAGTACCTTCAAATTCGCCCCACTCGATTTTTTCCTTGATAAGGCCCTTTTCAGAAGCTTCCATGGCAAAACCGATAACATTTCCCAAAGAAATGGTGTCCAAACCAAACTCGTCTGCAGCCCTATTCAAAGCTGCAACTTGCTTCAAGTTTCCTAATCCAATGTTTGAACCTAGCATAGCAACATTCTCGTAATCAAGCTCAGATTCCTTACCATCTGAACCCATCACAACGTTTCCACAAGTCATGTTACAGTGGGGACATCCACGATTGGAAACTTTCAACTTTTCCATTGTAAAGCCGCCTATGGCGTCTGCTTGATCGAACACTCCTTCCTTATAATTGAATGTTGGGAGAACACTGTTTTCTTGACTCCATTCAATGGTCATCATTGTTCCTTGTCTTTTCCAGAAATTATAGTTGGGTTTGGTCAGTACTTCTCGATAAGCTTCTGCACCCAATTCTTTCATTTTTTTAGGCTTTGCAGCTGACAAATCGCCTGACCCCACAAAAACGAGTGCCTTCACATTTTTAGAACCCATCACTGCACCCATGCCTGGTCTACCGCCAGCACGTCCTTCTTGACAAACAATATTAGCGAATTTAACAAGATGTTCTCCCCCTTGCCCAATGCAAAGAATACCGGCAGAAGCGCCATAAACACTTCTTAATCTTTTCTCAGTTTCAAAGGAACTTAAACCCCACAAATCTTTAGCATCCAAAAATTCAACAATTTCGTCTTGAACCAACAAAACCGTTGGTTTGTCTGCTTTTTCTTCTAATATAACAGCATCATAACCAGCCTTACGTATCTGAACGGCGGCATGGCTTCCAATATTCCCATCCCCATAGCCACCAGTTAGGGGGCTTTTTGCCGCTACCACCAGTTTACCGCTGCTTGGTAAAGCAAAACCAGTCAAAGGCCCAGCAGCGAAAATTAGTTTGTTGCTTGGAGACAACGGATCTATTCCTGGTTGAAGTTCATCCCAGAGAATCTTTGCTGCAAAACCTCTGCCCCCTAAAAATTTTCTGGCAATAGGGGAAGTAAGCTTAGTGGTAACAGCTTTGCCCTTTTTTAGGTTTACCCGCAAAAACTTTCCCTTCCACCCAAACATATTTCAACCATCCATTTAGAATGGTTCCATAATTATTGTTCGATGTAAATAAAATTAATGACCAATCTCAGCTTTAAATTATCAGTTTTTCCTGCTCTACGCGTCTATCTTTTAGACCCAAATCGCTAACTTTGAACCTTCTACCGCCGTAAAGAAAGGCATATTCTTCTCCATTAAAAAGAGCCGCAGCAATTCTTCCTATAGCATCTGCCTTCATTATACCGCTTCCACTAGTCCCCCCAACAATTATCAAGTCCCTTTCTTCAAAGATTACAGGCTGACCATCAAGAGTATTAATGGCGTATAGCCCAGCGAAAGCTGAGGTAGGTCGACAGTCCTTAAACTGAGGAAAATATTTCACTAAAACCTGATAAATTCCAAATTGATAGAAATTTTTCTCAGGTTGCGGATCCTCTTCAAGTTTGAAGGCTCTTGGAAACTCGTCAGCATATCCAAGCCAGAAAACTCCTTCGCTGGGAAACGGTCGAATCAATATTTGATAGTGGGGCAGAATTGTGAAGGGCAAACAACCAACCGGATTAAAACCTTTTGTAAACAATAACTGTTTTAAGGCTTCATTCTTGGCAGGAATACAAAAAATCTGTCGTTTCTTAGGTCTAATAAAACATTCAATTCCAAGAACATCTAAAAACTCAGAAATCCAAGCGCCAGTCGCTAAAATAGTTTTATCTGCCTTAATCACACCTTTATCTGTTTTTACACCAGCAATCCTTGAATCTTGCCAAAAGTAGGGTTCATTAGGAATACCAAAAGATTCGCAGGGTTCAATAACAATATTTTCAGCTTTAATTCCATACCGAATTTCGCCGCCTAGTCTTAAAAATTCTTTTTCATAAAACTCAACTAAACAAGCAGCGTCTACAATTCCAGCCTTAGGTATAAAGACCCCTTTGTAAACATTCTTTAAATTCATTAATCTAGCTTCTTCATCATTCGTTAGATCGATGTTCAAAGATACTTGTTTAACTAGATCTTCCTTCTCATATTCTTTAAATCCAAAGCCTTTTCTACACAAACTCTTTAAAACTGGCAAGATCTTTCTCCAGTTCTCTTTATCCAAAAGCCAGAGATACCCTGTCCACTGCATTTTCAAATCAATTCTCAGGTTTTCTTGTAGGTGTCTATAAAATTCCACAGAAGAATCTGCCAAAACATAATTGGTGTATGATGAAAATAGGCAACGAAAGGCGGATGCACTTTTAGCTGTGCTCCCTTGGCCAGCAGCATTAAATTTGTCAATAACTAAAATTCGGGCAGCAAGATTTCTTTTCTTAATATGATAAGCTGTTGATAAGCCTAAAATTCCAGCACCGACTATAACAACGTCAAACTTAGGCATCCATACTCCTCAAGAGAATAAAAATCTAAACAGAAAACTGCTATAAAGTTTGGCCTTAAAAACGGTTAACATCGATCTTAAGAGAATAACTTTATTTATCTCGAAAAAATATGACTAGACTAACAGCTAAGTATGGTGGAAACATGAGAAAAACCGTTGATAAAAAAGCCATTTCAGTTTTTTCGATGATATTATTAATTTTAGGTTCAATCATTTTTGGAGCTCTAATGTCATATTTGTGGGTTATGGCGAACTATTATAATATGCCTGATAGCAACATCCTTGTAATTAAGTATGCGAATTTTAGTTATACTGATTTTTCTCATTTTAACGTTACAATTCTCAATCCCTCTAATTCGATTGTTGATGTTAACATAACAGGAATCCGGTTAACTGTGGAAGGAAAAAATGAAACTTATATTATAAGAGAGGTTGAGTTTGACACGTTCCCCTTCCTTCTAAAGAAGGGAACAGAACATACTTTTAAATGTAAAAAGAATTGGAGTAATTTTGCAGGAGAAACTGTTAAGTTAGAACCTTTGGCTACAGACGCTTTAACAACAAGCTATTCTTATACAACACCAAATGCAAAACTAAACTTTAAACCAAAATTTGACGAAACAAAAAGTGTAGAGTTTTTCAACTTAACTGTAGAAAACTCTGGATCCATAAACCTCACACTTTCAGAAATATCATTGTTCGGAATAGTAATAAACGAAAACCTCACCCCACCACTAACAACACCATTAGTGCTAACGCCTAATCAGACGATTAAATTTGGTTGCAACTACAATTGGGATAACTTAAGAGGACAAAATGTGACCTTGCACCTTAAAACATTGGAAAGCTATGAAATAAGCTATACTACAAATAAGCTTAAAGGTGCAATTCTTGAAATTCAGAACGTGGAATTTGACTTTTCCAACGTACTTTCCTTTAATGTAACTATTAAAAACGCGGAAGATTCCACTACATTCGCTACAATAAGTAGAATATTTTTAACTCTAGAGAATCAGACAAAGATTGAAATTAATCAAACTTTTCCGCAGATTGGTGAACCGTCCGTATTTAATAGAATACCTGAAAAAGGAAACATGACTTTTACATGTTACTGGAATTGGACAGAATACCGTAATAAGTCGATAACAGTAGAGGCGTACACTAATGAAGGATTCACAGTATTTGGTAAAACTGTTAAAACCCCCCAAGAAGTCGTTTGGAATGTAACAGATGTTAGTTTCGATTTCAAAGACATTCAGCATTTTTCAGTAAACATAACTAATATGCCTTGGTCGCTATATGAAATAAACATCACGAAAATATATCTAAATCAAACATCAGTAAATATGAAGCCCACGGTATTGAAGCCAGGCGAAGAAAAGAAAATTGACTGCACATTTAATTGGGAAAACTTTATTGGAAGAGAGCCTACCCTTGTAGTACTTGAAGAAAGTGGGCAAAATATTTCCATGCCTATCTATATTCCTCCAGTAAGTTTAGAGATATTAGAAAATCAGTTTGTTTTCGGGGACCTGCGTAACAGATATCCCAATATCACAATTCCGTTGCCAATTCCATACTTTAACATTACCGTTTTAAATTATAACCACTCCTTGTTAGATGTAAGAATAGATAGGGTTTACATCAAAATAGAAGGTGAGACATTTGAAGTCGATTACAACTTGACTTTCCCGACAATTGGTTCTACTGGATACCTCTTGCAAAAAGGAGAAAATGTTACCATTATGTGTTTCTGGGATTGGACAAAATATAAAGATGTAGAAAACATCATCATTGAGGTATATACCAAAGAAGGATTTTATGTATCGAAAACATTAGAAGTATTTATGTAATTATTGGTTTTATTAGAATAGCATTATTCGAGAGGACTAACTTGAGTGTTGTAAAATCCTCTAGCAGAGTGCGTAATATAGAGTATGCAATTCGTGACGTAATTGTCTATGCGAAAAAGATGGCGAAAAGAGGTAAAAAAATCTATTACTTAAACATTGGAGACCCTGTGGCTTTCGATTTTGATACTCCAAGACATGTTAAACAAGCCCTTGCAAAGGCAGTTGAAGAAGGGGAAAACGCGTATGCAGCTTCAGAAGGTTTGTTGGAGCTTAGAGAAGCTATAAGCCAGAAGGAAAAAAGAGTTAATGGTTTGGAGATCTCTGCAGACAAGATTATAGTTACTTCTGGCATTTCTGAGGCTATTCAGATGGTTATGGCTGCTCTTATCGACATAGGTGATGAAATTCTTCTTCCAGGACCTACATATCCACCCTATATTTCTTATGCGAAATTTTTTGGCGGAAAGCCAGTAACTTATGAAACTGTAGAAGAAAGTGGATGGCAGCCGAATATTGATGATTTACGAAGTAAAATTTCGCAGAAAACTCGAGGTATTGTGATTATTAATCCAAATAATCCGTGTGGAGTTCTTTATGATGAAAAGATTGTGAAGCAAATATTGGATATTGCTGGCGAACATAAGTTGCCAGTTTTGTCAGATGAAATTTATGACCAAATAACATACGAGAAAAAGTTTGTTAGCACATCCCGCTTAGCTAAAGATGTTCCAGTAATAGGGTTTAATGGTTTTTCAAAAGCTTACCTAATGACAGGGTGGCGATTAGGCTATGTTTATTTTCATGACCAGAATGGAGAATTGGAAGAATTAAAGGAGTCTGTGGAAAAAGAGGCAAGAATAAGACTTTGCGTGAACACTCCAGTACAGAAAGCAGGAATTGCAGCCTTAAATGGGCCACAAACACACATTAAAGAAATGATAGAGAAGTTGGGAGAGCGACGGAATTATGCTTTAAAAAGACTAAACGAAATAGATGGAATATCTTGCACAAAACCCGAAGGAGCTTTTTACTTTTTCCCCAAAATTCGTGATATAGGACAGAGGTGGAAGAGAGATAGAGATTTTGTTCTACAACTTTTGCAGGAAACAGGAGTTCTCTTTGTACATGGATCAGGGTTTGATCCAGTTTATGGTGCTGGGCATTTTAGAGGAGTTTTCCTCCCGCCTATCCCAACGTTGGAAGAGGCATTAGACAAGGTTGAACTTTTTATGGAAAAGAGGGAGTAATGGATCTTTTGATTTACTCGTAAATAGGTACTCCTTCCTGAGGATCTTGAACTAGCTTCATAAATTCTTCCATCAGCCTTTTGGTTATTGGCCCTAGCTTCCCATCGCCTATTACTCGCTTGTTTATCTCCCTTACAGGCACTATTTCCGCAGCTGTTCCAGTGAAGAAAATTTCTTCAGCAGTAAACAATTCGTAAGGAGTTATATTTTTCTCGATTACCTCATAGCCTAGTTTTCTTGCCAGTTTAATAACACTTGCAGCAGTTATTCCAGGCAAGGCACCAGTGTAGCTAGGCGGAGTGAAAATTTTTTCGTTTTTAATGATAAAAATGTTTTCAGCTACGCCTTCGCATACGAAGCCGTTTTTGTCAAGGCATATAGCCTCGTCTACACCGCTTATATTTGCTTCTATTTTTGCCATTATACTATTTAGGTAGTTTAGCGATTTTATCTCATGGGTTGTTGCATCCACAGGGTCTCTTTTAACCCAAGAGAGCATTGCTGTGACGCCTTTTTCCTTTGCCTCAGTTTTGTGCAGTTTTATTGTATCTGTTATTACTATAATGGATGGTTTTGGACATTTTGTAGGGTCTAGCCCTAGATCACCTACGCCTCTTGTTACTACTAGGCGTATGTAAGCGTCTTTCAAATTGTTTTTCCGCAATGTTTCTAGAACTATTTTAATCATTTCCTCTTTTGTTACAGGGATTTGCAACATAATAGTATGAGCTGAACGATAAAGTCTGTCGATGTGTTCTTTTAGTTTGAATACTATACCGTTGTACGCTCTGATTCCTTCAAAAACTCCGTCACCGTACAGTAAACCATGGTCATAAACAGAAATTTTCGCTTGGGATTTGGGATAGTATTCTCCGTCTATATAAACAAACAGTTCTTTTTCCAAAGGTATTATCCTCCAAGTTAGAGAATCTAGTCTATCGGATTATTATTTGATATATTTTTTGTAGAATTTGGTGTTTTTCTTCCTTGTTAGCCATAAAATTGTGGTCGTTGAGAAAGGTGTTTGGGTATCGGTAACGGTTTGAATGGTTTGCCTTCAACTATCTTCCGTATCTCGCCTATGAGGTCTTCAAGTGTCATTTTCTGTATCTTCCCAGATTTTCTTTTTCGTACAGGAAGCCTATTAGACTCTAACTCCTTTTGCCCAACAACAATTATGTAAGGAATCCATTCCATTTCAGCTTCACGGATTCTTTTTTGCAGTGTTAAAGTTCGGTCGTCAATGTCTACGCGTATGTTTTCTGACCCTATAGCTTCAGCTATTTTCTCTACTTCTGCAAGGTACTTATCTGACATGGGAACTATACGCACTTGCGTCGGAGACAACCATAAAGGGAGCATAGGCGACTTGCCTTTTTGTTGTTCTTTGTAGGCTTTTTCTAGCAATGCGTAAACGTCGCGTTCGATCGCTCCGCTAGGAGAGCAATGTAAGATCAGTGGGTAACGTTTTTCACCTTTTTCGTCAACGTATGTTATGTCGTATCTTTTTGCGTTTTCAACATCTATTTGGTCTGTTGAAAGAGCTGCAGCCTTGTCTTGATTGTCCACAAAGTTGAAGTCCCATTTAAGAATGAAATAGAAGAATTTTTCAACCCACATTTCTACCAAAACTGGCCTGCCGAAAATCTCGGCTAGAGAAGTCACGAAATCCTTGTTCTGTTCGTAAAAATCTTTTGTGAAGCGAATTGCCACCTCATAATCTTCTCTGTCTAAGCCTATTTCTTTCAAGACGTTTATGCACAGCTTAAATCTTGTTATAAACTCATTCTTGGCTTGTTCTAGATCCGTGCAAAAAGCATGGCAGTCTGGCATGGTGAACGCTCTTAACCGCCTTAAACCTACTACTTCGCCGCTTTTTTCTCGTCTAAAACTATAGCGGGTTAGCTCGTATACTCTTAGGGGCATATGCTTATAGGAGAATTGTGTGTCATGAACCATGAGAAATTGTCCGAAGCATGCTGCAAATCGGAGAAAAAGTTCTTTGTCTTCGGATTTTAGTAAATATTGCCTTGCTGGGAAGCGGTTTAGATAATCTGCAAGGCTTGGATGTTGGAAATCATACATAACGGGGGTCTCAACTTCCATGGCACCGTATTCTATCATTTTGGCTGTTACAAGCTGTTCCAGTAAAGATTTAATTAAACGTCCTTTGGGATACCATCGAATGTTTCCTGGGTCGCTTCCACTTTCGTAGTCAGCAATTTCTAAACGCTTCATTAGCGGCACATGAGGAGGCATCTGTTGGCTTGCTCGTACCTTTGAAATCTCATAGCGGGCAAATTTTTCTAGGTTTTCATGTTCGGCAAAGTCAAAATCGTCTACAGGAACCATTTTTCCGTCTGGTTGGAGAATGTACCAAAATGATTCTAGTTTTTCTTCGGCTTTGACAGCTTCAGAAATTTTCTCTTCTTTTTTCTCTTTTATTTCAGATGGCAGAATTGTTCTCGATTGTTCTGCTAGGGGATGGCCTTTAATGGATATTGTAAACTGTTTATTCCAGCCAAAAGGAGCACGGAAAGTTTCTATGCCCTTTACTTTCGCAAAAGATTCCATGGCTTTAACTATTTTTATTGCTTCACTAGGTTTCGCTAATTTGCTACTTAAATGTGCATAAGGGTAAATCAGTATTCTGTTAACTTTTAGCTTTTTCAAGAAAGTAGAAATTTCTTCTACAGCTTTTTCAGCAACGCCAATATTGTCGCCTTCCTCAACCGCGGTGAACAACACTACTATTTCTTCTAGCCGTACAGCTTTTTTTTCTGCTTCTTCAGCTGCAGATATTTCTTTTTGAATCGGTTTATATTCAATAAAGTTAGAGTGAAGTTGAAGTATCCGCATTACAAATCATTCTCCTTTTAGCCCTTATATCGCCATTTCTCCAGCTGCTTATCTTTCTTGGTTTTCTTCTTAAACGTCTTATAATGCTCTTTGCACAGATATGCACGTCTCTCGCTACCACCCACTTTTAAACCTGCAGATCTAACTTTTTCTGCAGAAAGCGAACGAATGGCTTCTGCACTGCAACCAGACACGCTGCATTTAACACCTTTATCAACACGCCCCAAAGATCAAACGCCCCTTACAGATTTTTGATTTAACGCAATACAATACACATCATTCCTTAATTTCTTTTTCATAAAGCCTACGTGCCCTACGAAAAATTTCGATTTTATCACCCAGTGACAAAGGTCCCACAGCTTCAACAACAAATGAAGCTGCAGAAGAACCGACACATGCACACCATAATATTTCTTTATCCCGCAAATACTCTGCTAAAAAGCTGCCAATAAAAACATCCCCAGCACCAGTAGGGTCAACAAACTTTTTGGGCTTATAGGCTGGGATGTTGTAAGTTGTTCCTTCAATAGAGAGAATCGCTCCTTTGGCTCCTAAAGTTACAATAACCGTTTCAACGCCGAAGTCGTGAACCGCTTTTATTGCTTCTTTAAGATCGGAAAGCCCCGTAACGGCTTGGATTTCTTTTATGGATGATTTGTAAATGTTGGTGATTTCTAATATACGATTATCCTGCAGTTTTTTGAGGGATATTTTGCCGTTTAAATCAAAATTGCGAACCAATCCCTGAGGGTCTAAAGACATAATTTCACACCGCTTTTTTAGATATTCTGCAACTTCGTAGCCTATTTCTCCAGCTATGGGAGCTATGTGAACAGCGTTTGACAATACTGGCTTTTGCAAATCCTCCACGGTTATCCGGGGTGCTCTGCATTTCAAACTCAGAGTCCTTTTCGAGAGATTTGACTCATATTTAAGCTCGAAACGTGTAGTTGACGTGTTTTCAGTTTTGACTAACCCTGATAAGTCGATTTCTTCTTTCTGGAGCAGCCATAAGTAGGCCTTTGAAAAATCTTTGCCTACTTTAGAAATAATTGAAACTAAGGTGTCTAAACGTCTTGCGGCAAGGGAAACGTAAGTCGCGGAACCTCCTATGAATGTAAAAGGCGTATGCCTTTCTGGCAGAAAAATGGAGTCTATAGAAAGATGGCCAGCAACAATTAAGTCAAACACTTATGGTTTCAACCTCGTTTAAATGCAGTGTTGAACAGATTTAAAAATAACCATCAGGCAGAAATAGTGGTCAAATTTTTGACTGAAGGAAAAGAATTGCCTTAGCCAAGTCTCCTTCGCATTCTTCCAGAGCTTTCCTTGCCTCTTCTAAGCTCTTACCTGTCTGGTCAGCTACAAGTCTAACGTCTTCTTCAGGTATAGCTAATTTACGTTCTAAAGCTTTTTCCGTGATTTTTCCGCCAGTCACCTGATAGATTTTTTGTCCTTGCACTTCAAGAACAGCTACTTCGGGTTCTTCAATAGTTATCTCTTTGCCATTGGTTTTTATCACAACTTGTTCAACATCAGGAATCACATCCATGCGCATTCCCATACGCTGCATCATTCTTCTAGCTTCTCTTGGACTTATTCGTCTTGGCATAGCTTCACCTTTTCCAATAGGCAATTATGACTTAGACCTCATATACTTAACTCTCCTCTAAACATCCTCTTCTAACTTTAACAGCAACACCTACTTTGAAAGCTATCATTTCTTTGCCTGAAAGTAGCGCACGTCCAACAGCTAAAACTTCGCCATTTTCGTTAACGACGATTACTTCATCTTTTGACCTTATTTCATCGTCAGCTTTCAATACGTGCACTGCGAATACGTCACCACCTTCGGCAATGAACTTGGAAACACTGTTTTGAATCGTAACAAAACATTTTGCTAGAGAGGTATCCTCAGCAATTCGTTTTGCTCCAGCAATACTAAGAGAAAACAAACCGTCTGTTGGGCGGAGAGTAGCAAGTCGCACACCGCCCAGGTATATATAGCGGATTCTGCCAGTTCGTTTAGAATAAACTATTTTCACGTCGTCAGGAAAAAGTTTCTCGCCTACTCCTTTGCCAAATTGGTAGTCTGCTACGCTTCTAATCCTTCTGAGTGCATTTTCCATTATTAGCACCATTTGTCAACCAAGTAGTTATTCGACAACTATAAACATAACAAAAATATAATAACAATTTGTGGGTGTATACGCAGTTGCGATGTGAAGTCTGCGGACGCAGAATTCATGGAAAGCCTTTACGAGTTATGATTGAAGGGGCAAAACTGACAGTATGCAGTCCATGTTCCCGACATGGGAAAATAATCTGGGAAGAACCAGCATTAAAGCCTGCTTTAACAAAAAATAAAGCCATTGCACCACTAAAAATCCAGAGAGTTAAAACTTCTGAAACAAAAATGGATGTAAGCTTAGAACTGATAGAAGGCTTTGAGGCAAAAATAAGGCATGCAAGAGAAAAATTGGGGCTTTCACATGAAGATTTAGGAAAGAGAATAAGCGAAAAAGTTTCGGTTCTTAAAAAGGTTGAAAGTGGAAAAATGACGCCTGACAATAAGCTTGCAACAAAATTGGAACACGCTTTAAGAATCAAATTGCTTGTCCCAGCTTCTGAGGAAAAACTTCCAAAAACAAAAATTGTTAAACCTACAGCTCGTGAACTCACTTTAGGAGATTTAATTCAACTGGATGAAAAAGAGAAGGAGGATAAGACTGGACGAAAGTCATCATAGTTCAACGTCGACGGCGTTTTGAACCATCCAGTTTAGAAGAACTAAAGAGCTTAGCGGAAACTGCAGGATACACTGTTGTTGGCAAAATAGAACAAATCAGGAAACAAGATTCCCGATACCAGATAGGTGCAGGAAAAGTTGAAGAACTTGCCCGACTTGTAAAAGAAAAGGGCATTCAAAAAATAATTTTTGATAACTTGTTAAAACCTGTGCAAGCCTATAATCTAGCAAAGGCTACAGGTGTCGAAGCTATAGATCGTTTCCAACTAATTCTTGAAATTTTTACAAAAAGGGCTACGACAACAGAGGCGAAACTGCAAATTCAACTGGCAAGGCTTCGACGTGAATTGGCATACGCAAAAGAAAAAGTGAGATTGGCAAAGATGGGGGAACAGCCGGGATTTATGGGGCTTGGAGCTTATGAAGTAGAGGTTTATCATAGAGAGATTAAAAGACAGGTACATACTATACGGAGAAAATTGAAAAAAATACGTATTAAAAGGCAATTACACCGTGAAGGAAGGATAGAGTTAGGGTTCCCGTCAATTTCTTTAGCGGGTTATACAAATGCGGGAAAAAGCTCCCTTTTCAACTCTTTGGCAGATGAAGAAGCCCCTGTGGATAACGCGTTATTCACGACATTATCCACAACGACAAGGCTTGTCAAGATTTTAAAGAGAAATTTCCTTTTAACAGACACGGTTGGCTTTATAGATCGCCTACCGCTAACGCTCATCGAAGCTTTCCATTCAACACTTGAAGAAACAATTTATTCGGACCTAATACTCTTGGTAGTTGATATTAGCGAACCATTAGAAGTTATTCGAAGAAAACTAGCTGTTTGCCTTGAAACAATAGAACGAATAGGAGCTTCCGGCATTCCGATAATAACAGCACTAAACAAAATCGATCTCTTATCAGAAGAAGAAGTCCATAAGAAACTTGAAGTCATAAAAGATAGCGCTCCGAAACCAGTGCCAATTTCGGCTTTATATGGAACAAATCTTGTTCTGTTAAAAAAAGAAATTTTTAAAACGCTCAATAACTATGTTCAAGCTGCAATTACTGTCCCGTTAAATAGTGAGACGATGTCATTTATCTCCTCCCTCTTCAAAAAAGCATATGTTCAATCCATAAAATATGCAAACAACGAAGCTTACATAGTTTTTGAAGCCATTCCGTGGTTTGTAGAGAAAGTACAAAGCTATGTAGAGAAAATGGAAGGGAAATTTGAGAAGTTGCAAGTGTAGGGTGAAAAATGCCTAAGGTTATAGTACTAAGATGGGGCCACAGACCCCATAGAGACGCTAGGCTGACAACCCACGTGGCTCTGACAGCACGAGCCTTAGGGGCTTCAGGGATAATATTGTCAGATGTTGAAGATGAGAAAATTAAAGCAACTATTGAGAAAATTGTTCGAAGCTGGGGAGGCCCATTCTATTTTGAGATGGGAACTTCTTGGAAAAATGTTGTGGAAAAATGGAGGGAAAGAGGCGGAGTCGTTGTTCATTTAACAGCTTATGGAGAAAATATACAAACAAGCGACGTGCTAAAAAGAATTAAGGCACTAGAAAAGGATATTTTGGTGATCGTTGGAAGCCAGAAGGTTCCAAAAGAGTTCTTTCTCGAAACGGTTTCCGATTTTAATGTGGCAATTGGAAACCAGCCACATTCTGAATGCGCAAGTTTAGCAATTTTCTTAGACCGTCTATTTGAGGGAAAAGAGTTAGCAAAAAAGTTTGAAAATGCAAGGGTTAAGATAATTCCGCAGAAAAGAGGGAAGAAAATAGCCAAGGATAGCACGTTTTTATGATTCGGGGTTTACAAAGAGATTTAAATTAAAGCTTACAAGTATATATTATAGAGGAGACGAGTGTTCAACACTTGAGCAAAAGGGTTACCATGTTATCTACAATAGATGATGCAACTTTAATGAAAGTCGCAGAAGCATTAGGCGAGGAAGAGGCCATTAAACTAATTGAAATTCTAAAGGATTCTGAAGAGATAACAGATGATGAGATAGCTAATAAAACAGGCATACGAATAAACTCCATTCGCAAAATCCTTTACAAGCTCTACGACCATTCCCTTGTAAGCTTGAGAAGAACTAGAGATCCAAAAACTGGATGGTTCATATTCCATTGGAAGCTGCAACCAGACCAACTTGAAGGTTTCATATTAAGCCAAAAACGTCATGTATTAGAAAAACTTAATATGCGATTAGAATACGAGAAAAATCACGATTTTTATTACTGTTATACTCCAGGATGTAGGAGAATACCTTTTGAAGAAGCAGTAGAACTCTTATTCAAGTGTCCAACCTGCGGTAAATCCCTAATGCATTATGAAAACACCAAGATCCTTCAGGCACTAACAAAGAAGGTAGAACAATTAAGGAAGGAGCTCGGTGAGTGAAAAAGCTTCCATCAAGAGAACAAGCCATAAGATTTCTATATAAAAGTGGATGCTCTAATAATGTAATCAAACACTGTAAATCGGTAGCAAAGCTTGCCGTGGAAATTGCAGAGGCTTGCAAAGAAAGAGGGTTAAATGTTGATTTGGAACTTGTGGAAATAGGTGCCCTTTTACATGATATTGGAAGGGCGAAAACACACAGTGTTCATCATGCTGTTATAGGAGCAGAAATTGCGAAGTCTTTTGAAATATCGGAAGATGTAGTTTCCATAATAAAAAGACATGTAGGCGGCGGAATAACTGACCAAGAGGCAAAAAAGCTTGGATGGCCTAAAGACATTTACATTCCACAAACTCTTGAAGAGAAAATTGTCTCTTACGCAGACAAATTAATTGATGGTTCGCGTCGTGTGCCGATAGAAAAAACAATAGAAGAATTTTCTAAGGAACTGCCACCGGAAGCTATTGAAAGATTGAAAAAGTTGCATGAGGAAATGATGGATTTAATTGGAGACTGTAAATGCTTACCCTAACTCTTCTTGCGAAAGCCTATAATAATTCTAATCTTGAATACGCTGAAAAATTTCTAAGATCGGTTCTTAAGGATTTGAAAGTTGAAACAGAAGTTTGTGGAACTACAGATCGTGGATGGATTCAGGTTTCTATTTCTGGAGAGGACGAGAAAGTTGCCATGCGTTATTTAGATAGAGAATTAGGTTTTTGCCCGATCAGCATAGATAATTTGCAGAAGTTTGCATTGATAAAGGGACTATTGTTAGGTTTTGAGAAAAGTGAAAGGGAAATTCGAGTGGATATAGGAGTTTTTTCGCCAAGGGTAATTGATGCATTCATTTCGCTACAGCATCTACAGGCACACCTAGTGGATGGAAGGAAGTTGGCTCTCAAAAAAATCGCGGAGCTTTTTGGATTCTGCGTAAATCTACCTTTGCAAGTGAAAATATTTAGAATCAGCAAAGAAAAAGAGAGAATAGAGGCTATCATTTCTGAAAAGCAACTTAATCAATACAGGATATGGATTGAATCCTTACTTGATAGACTAATTGTTATAGGCTCTGATCAAAACGAGATTCAACAAGCTTTAAGAAAAAACAGACTTACTCGAGATACACTGCAAATCGAATCTTTAGGGTTGTTTGAAAATGCAATTGTATGTAAATTTGGAACAGATGCTGTAGGGTTAATTCCAAAAATAGGAAGAACTCTGAGAAAGGCTGCCTTCAGTGTGTTTTCATCTAGAAAAATTTTTGAATTTCTTAGAGAATAAGCCTGGTATCTCAAGTTAATGTTATGACAGGGAAATTAGTCTCAAGAGAGATTATTGTCTTTTCGAGGATTTCAGTTGCCTTAGAGGGGAAGCGTCTCCTTTACATACAGAAAAATGGACACATGTTACAGCAGCCTATTTTTCGTTTAAGGAATGGGTATAAGGTTTAACCCTTTAATTCTTTGGAAATGCTCGACATTTCTAGTGGCTAAGCTATAACCCGTGGTTAAAGCGATTGCGCCTATCAAAGCATCCCTCAATCCAATTGGTTGTCCTTCTTTTTCTAATTCAGCGTATATACGTCCAGCATCTTGAGCTGACACGAGGTCCATTTTTAATATAATTAGTCTTTCAAGCAATGCTTTAGTTGAAGGCAAATTTTTCCCACTTTTCTTCGATTTGTAGGCTCCGTAAAACAGTTCAAAAGCGTTTATGATAGTTGTAGCAAGTAAGTGTTTATTCTTTTCCATCTCCTTGATAGAATCAACAACCTCTTCTATGTTTCTGAGAAGATCTATCAGAATATCGGTATCTAATATGATTTGGGTAATCTCCATCGCTTCCAAGCCTCTGAGAGAGAAGCTTTGATTTCTGCGAGTTCTTTGTCAGAGATATCATAAGAACCAGCTAGATCTGTAATCTTTGCACCCTTACCTCTTAGGCTAATCAAATACTTCAAAGCCTCATCTAAAGAAACGGGACGTTTGAGTCGAATTTGAAGTTCCCCTGCGATTTCCGATAATTGAGCATACGTTTCTTTGCTGATTTTAACAGTTCTTGTTTCGGGCATAGGGCAGAGGCACCAAGTAGAAAAGGTAGAAAAATTCTACATTTAAACTTTTTGGAATAATAGACCATCAACTCACCTATTGTTAAAACGAGGGATTAAATGGGCCGGGCCGGAGTTGAACCGGCGACCTCAGCCTCGTAAGGGCTGCTTTAGTCTTGCATTTTATGGGCAAGTGTCCTAACCAAGCTAGACGACCGGCCCTTGTTGATTAGGAAGGTATTTATTTTATTAAAGTTTAGGCTTTTAAGGCAAAAATATTAAGGTGTTGTTTGATAGTGCTGAAAGAGAATAGGATGCTGACGAAAATTTAAGGTTACATGGCTGTGAAAGAATGAAGAGAATTTTAGTTACAGGAGCAGGGGGACCTGCAGGCATAAATTTTGTTATGTCGCTTAAAATTGCTCCAGAAAAAATGTTTATTGTCGGAACAGAGGCCAATGTACACTTCATTCATTTGGCTTCTACAAATAGATGTTATTTAGTTCCTGAAGCAACGGAAGATAGGTACATTGATGAATTAAACGAGGTTATATTGAAGGAAGAAGTTGAGTTTGTTCATGCACAGCCAGATGCAGAAGTGGCAATTATCTCAGAAAATCGTGAAAAGCTAAAAGCAAATGTTTTTCTTCCATCAAAAAAGGCTGTACGCGTATGTCAAGATAAATTGGAATCTGCAAAACTGTGGCGGAAAAACGATGTTCCAGTGGCAAGGTTCATAGAGTTACGTGACGAAGGGGATGTTGATAAGGCTTTTGAGGTTTTCGGAAGCCCCATCTGGATTAGAGCTAGACAGGGGGCAGGTGGTAGAGGAAGTACACCGGCATACAATAAGGAAACAGCCTTGTCATGGATTAGTTATTGGAAGTCACGTAATGTGACTTGGGAATTTATTGCGCAGGAGCATTTACCTGGTAGAAACATAGGCTTTCACAGCTTATGGAAGGATGGGGAACTCGTTACTTCTATGGCTAGAGAACGGCTTCGGTACATTTATCCGCATCTTGCTCCTTCAGGCATCACTGGTACACCCTCCATTCAAAGAACAATTCACGATAATTTTGTTAATGAAATTGGGACGAAAGCCGTTCTAGCCATTGATTCAGATTTCAACGGAATCGCATGTGTGGATTTAAAGGAAAACAATGGAGGGGTACCCTGCGTAACAGAGATCAATGCGGGAAGGATGTTTACCACATCTTTTTTCTTTTCCTATGCAAGTAGAGTATTGCGTAAAGATTACTACGCGAATATTCCATATTTATATGTGAAACTTGCCTTCAACGAGAGCATTCCAGATATCCCAAAGTATAATATTTTGCCAGAAAATATTTACTGGATCCGCCATATCGATGCGCCAGCGAGACTTGTCAAAGATGGAAAGGTAATTGGAGAGATGTATCATTGATAGAAGCCGTCATATTTGATCTTGACGGTACATTAATTTACTTGCCCATAGATTACAAAAGACTTTTTCAGAGATTCAGTGAAATCATGAAAACATCAGATATACACCCTTTAACAGAAAAGATTTTGGAATTGGACAAAGAAACAAGAGAGAGAATCTTTGAAGTTTGGAGTAATGCAGAACTAGAAGCAATGGCAGATATAACTGTTAATAAAGATGGAATGGCCCTTTACAGGAAGTTCCTTGAAAAACCTAAGGCCCTTGTAACTATGCAGGGTGAGATGTTAGTAAAAAATGTCCTTAAACGTTTAGATTTATCTTTTAATTTCGTAATCACAAGAGAACGATGTCTAGATAGAGTTCAGCAACTTAAAATGGCCGCAAGGAAGCTAAAGGTATCCTTCTCAAACCTTTTATTTATCGGAAATACAGAGAACGATTTCCTCTCAGCCAAGAAAGTAAGATGCCAATTTTTAAGGGTGGGAAAATGAAGATTTGGTATGATGCTTGCACAGGTAAGCATGTGAGATATGGCGCAGCTATTGCAAAACGTCTTAGAAGTTTGGGGCATGAGGTTTTATTAACTACAAGAAAACATCCTGATGCTTTGCCACTGGCGAGGTTTTTGAAGGAAGAGTTCATAACAATAGGCAAATACAATCCGGAGTCTCTATTAGCGAGGTTGAAGGAAGGTCTACGACGCCAGCTTTTGTTTTGTAAGATTTGGAAAGAAAATGTTCCGGATATTGCTATTTCTCATGGATCTGTAGATCTGTGTAGAGTCGCGTTCGGTTTAAAAATCCCGATAATTTCAACGTTTGATACCCCCCATGCAAGTGCGGTAAATAGACTGACATTACCACTTACAGATTGGGTAGTCGCTTCAAAAGCGATTCCGAGAAAGCTTATTAGAGCATACGGTGCTAGAGGCGAAATAGTAGCTTTTGATGGTGTTGATGAAGTTGCCTGGATTAAGAATTTCAAATCAAGCGTACAATATGATTTTGGGAAACCATTAATTGTGGTTAGACAACTTGAAGAGAAGGCTGTATACGCAGAAAAGAAAGTAAATATGCTTGCTTTGGCTAGGAAATTAACGAGACTTGGAAAAGTGGTGTTTCTTTCAAGGTATAGTCGAAAATCGATGGAGAATTTAATAGTTCCAAAACGTTTTGTTGATTCAGCTAATTTGGTCATGCAGGCGGACTTGTTTGTTGGTGTGGGAGGAACAATAACTCGAGAAGCAGCATTGCAAGGGACACCTGCAATAGTTGTCGAGGTGTTCACGAGGCAGTATGTAGATGACTTTTTAGCAGCGAAGGGTTTCCCAATTTTTAGGGTGAAGGCAGATCGAGCATTGAAACTTGCTGGAAGAATTCTTGGGCAAAAGTATGATGTTAAGGGTTTACTTGAGCAGCTGGAAAATCCAGTGGATGTCATAGAAAGAATAATAGATAGATATCAGCTTTGACGTCGAAGGTAAGCTGAGGATTAAAACAAATTCTCTTTGACTTCATGCCTTCAGATAATTTTGTGTATAAGAGTTATTTGAAGTATGGTAGATTAGAGATCATTTGTGGTTAGCGTTTTTACATATTTTTTTCCTTTTTTATATAATTGCTTGTCGTCGGTTATCAAGGTTAGATTGTTATGAATTGCAGCTTGAAGGTATGATGCATCATAAAAAGTTATTCCTTCTTTAGCAGCTATTTCTAATATTTCTATGCCGTTTTCTTTTTTAGGCTTTTTCAATCTCATGAAAACCTCTATTAAGGGTTCTAGCAGGGTTCTAGCTTCATCGAGGCTTATTTTTTTGTATTTGTAAACTTGTTTCCATACAGCATTTCCCAGTTCGTAGTAAGCTAGACTTATAGTCCATCCTTGGAGTAGTTCCTCTAGCTTTTTTTCTCCACAAAGATTTATAATAGCTGAAGCGTCAAAAAGGCTCATCGCTCTTCCCTGCTTTCTCTTATGGCCTTAACCCAAGCCTCCTTGCCAACTTTTAAAATCAATTTGCTGGTTTTCTCGATTTTTTGGTAAAGTTGTTGCTTCATTTTCTCTTCAACCTCCTTTTCTAATGATCGCCTAATAACTTCAGATGGTTTTATGTTAAGTTCGGCAAGCTTTTTTCTAAGCTCTTCACTGATTTTAGCCGACACTGTTACGTATTTCAATATACCACCTAAATATACTACAATTAATTACTATAAAAATATTACTACAATTTGGACAAATTTTATAATTACTAATCTGTGGAAAACTGCGGAATTATAAGCAGAGGAAAGTTATAAGTTAAGGTGATAAAACGGCAGTTGCAAGAACACAAATATGGATGGAAGCAAATGGGAAGTTATAAGTTAATAACTCTAAAGTAAGTTTATATATAACCTCAAGATCATTGGAAGTTTCTTTGGTGAAGAATAATGTCGAAAGAAAGTGTTTTGATTATAGGTTTGGGAGAAGTTGGACATGCATTGTATGAGTTGTTTAAGGAAAGGAGAGAGTTTGATGTTTATGGTTTCGATTTAAATGAGGAAAAAATGCTGAGGATCGTTGGAAACCTTGAACTGCCTAAAACTGTTGATGTAATACATATTTGTTATCCTTGCGTTGAGCAAGAGAAATTTGTGCAATCGACTTTAGAGGATATAAGAAAGTTTAAACCTAGACTTACCATTATTGAAAGTACAATTCCCCCAGGGACAACTCAGAAAATCTATGAGTTTTCTAAATCGCCTGTGGTTCACTCTCCAATACGTGGTATGCATAGAACGTTGGAAACCATGAAGAGAGACATACTTTTTTGGAGTAAATACGTGGGTGGAACACCAAGAGAAGCAGTCGATGCTGCACGTAAACATTTTGAAAAATTGGGGTTGAAGGTTAAGATCTTGAAAGGACCGTTGGAAACGGAATTGGCAAAGTTGTTCGAAACAACATATAAAGCTTGGTTGATTGCTTGTTTCCAGGAAATGCACCGTATTTCGAAATGTTTCGGAGCGGACTTTGGTGAAGTTATGGATATGATTGAAGACTGTTATCGTAAGAAGTTCAATAAGCCACTTAATTATCCTGGTGTTATTGGTGGACATTGTTTGATTCCTAACACCGTTTTACTGTTGAAAAGTTATGATTCAAAATTCTTGCGATTAATTTTAGAGTCTAATGAGAAACGTAAAGAAGAGATAAAAAATGAGGACGTTAGAAGGGAAGTTGAAAAAATAAAGAAGAGAGTGGAAGTGTTAGAAAAGTTAATCAGTTCGCGTGAACCCCTTCCCTAGGAATAAACGTAGATCTGGGTGGAAAATAATATTAGCTTTACACTAGTTTTAGATTAAGTTATATGCATCATTAATGGACGCCAACAAAGGTTAAAAGAGAACTTTTTTCCTTGAAGCAACTAAGGTAGTAGAAAGCACATCGAAGAACTTTTTGTTTAGATTAGCCAAAATTTAAAGGCATCGACGTACATGAATAGGTAAAAGTGAGTGCAAAAATTAAGAGGAGTTTGAAGTGAAAAAAATATTAGTGACTGGAGCTGGCGGTACTGCCGCTATTAACTTTATAAGGGCGATTAGAGATACAGGCGAAAAAATCTATATTGTGGGCACGGATTGCAGCGAATATTATATACACTTAGCTAGAGAAGTGAACAAAAGATTTGTTGTCCCTAGATATAGCGATACAGATTACATCAAAAGATTGAATGAGATTATTGAGAGAGAAGACATCCGCTTTCTTCATGCGCAGCCAGATGTAGAAGTAGGAAGAATAAGCGAAGACAGAGAGAAAATAAAGAGTAAAGTTTTCTTACCCGACAAAAAAACTGTTAAGCTCTGTCACAACAAATTTGAACTAATAAAACACCTCAACGAAAATAATTTGCCTGCAGCAAAAAATATTTTGATAAAAGAAGAAGATGATATCAGAATTGCTTTTAAAGAACTGGGCAAGAGGATTTGGCTACGCGCGATTAGAGGTGCAGGAGGAAGAGGTTCTCTACCTGTAGAAAAATTTAGTCACGCTAAAGCTTGGATCGATTATTGGAGGGGGTGGGGAAATTTTGTTGCTGAGGAGTATCTACCTGGAAGAAACATGGCTTGGCAGGGCATTTTTAAAGATGGAAGTTTGATAGTGAGTTTGGTTTGGGAGAGAATTGAATACATAATCTCACATGTAAGCCCGTCTGGAATCACGGGAACTCCATCAGTTGCTAGAATAATTACACATGAGAAGGTAAATGATATTGCTGTTAAAGTTGTTGATTCTCTAACACATAAACCACATGGCATTTTCTCCATAGATTTCAAAGAAAACGAGTCAAGGGTTCCTTGTGTTACTGAGATAAACCCTGGAAGGTTCTTCACGCCTTCATATATGTATGTGAAAGCAGGTGTGAACCTTCCAGAAATTTACTTAAAACTTGCCTTTGATGAACCAATTCCAAAGTTGCCTAAATTTAACGCTTTCAAAGAAAAAGTGTTATGGATAAGGGGAATAGATGTTGAGCCTGTTGCTCTAAGAATTTAAATTTTAAAGTTTCCTTTGAATTGCTAAGGTTTTTGTAACTTCCTCTTCTAGGAGACTTAGCACTTTTTTTCTTATTGACAAGTACTTTTCATCAGTATAGCTTCTGGGTCTAGGCAAATTTACGTTTATTATTCCTTTTACTCTTCCAGGTCTAGCTGTCATGACCACTATTGTATCCGCGAGATATACTGCTTCGATAACTGAATGGGTGACGAAGACAACTGTTTTTTTCGCCCTTTCCCAAATTTTTATCAACTCTTGTTGCATAACTTTTCTTGTCTGTGCATCTAGGGCACCGAAAGGTTCATCCATTAATAAAATTTCAGGATTGTAAGCAAGGGCTCGAGCTATACCTACACGTTGCTTCATGCCTCCTGAAAGAGTGTGTGGATAGGCATTTTCGAATCCCTTTAATCCAACCATGTTCACATAATACATCGCCTTCTTTACGGCGTCTTCTTTAGGGACGCCCATTATTTCTAATCCGAACATTATGTTACCCAAGACCGTTCTCCAAGGATACAAATTGGGTTCTTGAAAGACGAATCCTCTATCTGGGCCAGGTTTTGTTAAGGGTTTACCGTCAAGTAAAATTTCACCTTTTGTAGGTTCTTCAAATCCAGCAACCAAATACAAAAATGTGGATTTACCGCACCCTGTGGGACCAACTATTACTGTAAATTCATTTTCTCTTACTTCTAAATTAAAATTCTCAAGGGCAGCAACTTTACGTTTTCCCTCATCAAAAATCTTGGTAATGTTAATTGCCTTTAGCTTAATTCTTCCTTTTCTCAATCTATACCCTCTTTTTAATCATACCCCACTTTTCAATAGTTTTTTTCTCTAGGGCCCCAAGGACTAAATTGTCTATTATCAGCCCCCCTAGGGCAATGATTACCAAACCTGTAAACATAATGTTAACAGCGTTAAAAGCCCTTGCTGCATAAACCAGATATCCTATTCCGCCTGAAATCGAGGCTAACATTTCTGCACCTACTAACGCCCTCCAAGAATAACCAACTGCAAGTCGCAATCCTGTTATTATGGAAACAGAGGCCCCTGGCAAGAGAACTTTAGAGAATATTGTCGTTTTCTTTGCGCCCATTATTTTAGAAGCCCAAATCAGTTCTTTGTTTATACTTCTTATTCCATTCATAGTATTGTAGACGATGGCAAAGAAGCATCCTAGAAATATTGCAAGAATTATTGTTTCATCGCCTATTCCCACAGTTATTAAAAACAAGGGAACCCAGGCAATTGTGGGGACAGATATTAAGAGACTAAGTATCGGAGATGCCATCCTATAAAAATGCTTGTTTATTCCCATTAAAATTCCCACTCCTATCCCTAAAATGGCACCTAATCCATAACCTATTGTGAAACGATAGATACTTCTGTAGAGGTAAACTAACAATGTTGGTTGTGGGACAGTTAAACTGTACATAGTTAACGTGATACGAGAAGGAGAAGGAACGAGTTTGGGATCTAGAAGATGGAAAGTGGCCAATAGTTCCCAGATAGCCAAAGAAATCAGTAGTGGGAATAGAAAGCGGAGCACTTTAACTATTTTAGAAATTGGAAAAACCATTAAACAACCTCCGGCCGCACCATACCCCACTTTTCTATTGTTTTCTGTTCAATAAGCTTGATTAAACTTTCAATGAAAAAATAAAGTGCAGCCAAAACTATTATACCGCCATAAATGATTGAAGGCTGCAGGTAGTCCCGAGCATCGAAGATCATGAAGCCTAAACCCCAAAGACTTGCAGCAATCATCTCTACTGCAATTATTGTTCGCCAACCCCTAGCTAAACCGAGTTTAAATCCTGTGAAAATGAAGGCTGCTGATGAGGGTAATAATACTTTGAAAAAAATTGTTTTCTCGTCTGCACCCATAGATTGTGCAGCCCATATCATTTCTTTTTTAACACTTCTAACTCCTGCTGCAGTATTGTAAACTATCGGAAAGAAAGCCGCAAGGGCTCCTACCGTTATTATGGTGGGATCTCCAAAACCTAACCAGATCATAAATATAGGCGCCCAAGCAATTCCTGGAATTGGCATAGCAACGGTGATTAAAGATTCGAAAAACCAGTAAATTTTGTTACTTCGTCCCATTAATATTCCGAGTCCTACTCCAATAGCTACTGCGATTATAAAAGAAAAGAATAAACGGTATAAGCTAAAGTAAATGTGGGTAATTAGAATTGGCTGCCCACTTAATGAAGTTTTAAGAAGAAGCTTCCACAGAGCTGTAAAAATTTCTGTGGGACGAGAAATCAGAGCAGGGTTGAGCATTTCAAGTCTAGAAATAGCTTCCCATATGATTAAGAGTAGAAAAATTGGGAAAAAGAAATACAGAATTGTCTCAGCAAGCCTTTTGGCGTTCATCTGATGCGCCGCTGAATTCGCTTTTAGGTTTGATTCCGTAATTGCTTTGCGTCTTCAAGGAAGCTTGTGTCGTAAACTAGTGTTGGTATTTTGTCTATTTTTCCTTGTTCATGGAGAAATTCGGCTGTGTCGTAGATGCTTTGTATGATTGAATAGTCAAATTCTATTGTGAAGTTTATGCGTTGAAACACTTTTTCAAAGGCTTCAGCAGAAACTTCTATTCCCATCTGCGCGGCGGCATTTGCAGCTATTTGGGCACATTCAGAAGGATTATTTTTGATCATTTCAGCCTTATCCAGTTGTGCGGCGAGAAACCTAACGATTAAATCTCTATGCTCATAAGCAAATTTCTTGGTTGTATGAATGGATACTGGAACTAGTGCAACATCGCCGTATGTACGCAGTATTCTTCCAATTCCTTGTGCTTCAGCTATTGCAGGTGTAGGCTCCCAAGCTGTGAACGCCTCGATGTTTCCGCTTTGTAATTGAGCTATCATGTCTTCAACCTTCACATTTACCCAGTTGAAATCTTCCCACCTGTAATTTCTGCCCAGTTTTTCAGAATAGGTTTGATTAAAAAATCTTCTTAGTACACCTTCGGCTCCTGTTCCAAAACGTGTTGCTACAGTTTTTCCAATGAGGTCCTCCCATGAATTATAGTTAGAATCATTACGCACCACGGTTGCGTATCGGTTGCCTCTCTGCAGAGTGCCAATGATCAAAGCATCATTTGGAATTGCATTAAACAAAGCAATAGTTTTGCTGTCAGCCCCACAGTTGACATCGATTTTTCCAGATATTAAGGCTTCATTGTTTTCCGCTCCAGAACTGAACAGAATGTGTTCAATGGTAAGATTATACTTGGTCCAAAAGTCAGGTTTTCCAAGTAGAAGAAATTCACCTGGATAATATTGCCCGCCATATCGTAGGTCAACTGTTTCACGGTTTAGGTAAAGGGCTATCTGCCAGCTTGCTATAGAGATTACAGCAATGAGGACTACAACTATCGATATTTTTATTTTAGTGTCCATATAATCGCCTTAAAGGGACATTTTTAAATTCCTATTTAAACTTTTCCTTTTCCGATTAAAAATGTGTCATTAGTGGAAAAATTTAAATCTAAGACTTCCTTAATAAGAAAATTATGTGGCTAGAATTATTACAGAATTCCTTGGAAGAAGGGTTTGGAGAGAAACTAAAGGAGGCTATAACAAGGCTTGGAATGAATATCAATGATTTCGCTAGAATAAGCAAAATACCAAAAGGCACGTTATATAAGATAATTTCTGGCGAGAGAAAGAACTTCAGAGTTTCAACATTAAAGCAAATAATTAGAACTGTTAGAAAAATTGAGGGTTACGAGCATGAACACGTCATAGGTGTGGTAACCAGTCGAGGAGCCCTAGACACTATAGGTAAAATTCTTCAATTAAATGACAGAGAAATAAAAATAAAAGAATATCCTGCTACAACAATTGAAGAAGAGATAATTCAAGGAGTTAGGGCTGAAAAGGAGGGAGTGAAAGGACTAGTCTGCGGGCCTATTGCAGCAAACACCCTAGAAAAGGTGGTTACCATACCCATAGTTTCTTTAAGATTTGAGGAGGGGCCTCTAATTAACGCAATAAAAAAGATAGCAGAAAAAATTTGACGAGAATGAAAAGCTATGGGAAGTTTACTGTTATAAAAGGCGCAGTAAATGTAGCAATAGAACACTTGCAATGTTATAAGGAATAGAGAGGATCGTTTAGAAAGTTTCATTAGGCATTAATGTTTTCCTTGAACTCTTTCTCTGAGGAAAATCTGAGGATTACGAACGGTTAAAGCGAAGGCATAGAAGTCCCAATTATAAAAATTATGATGTATGTTGCAGAAGCGGGTATTTAACGACTTCAAGTTAATTCTAATCTTTCCAAGAAAACAGGAATTTTCATTAGGACGGAATGTTTATGAAACAAGTTTAGAGAGGAAGTTGCGACATAGATATTAATGAAAAGATAAAACTGGGTTTTGTGGCTAAGACGCTAGGTGTAGATCTATATTTAGTTACCATAGGCATTTAGTAGATATTACAAGAAAAGAACTTCAGAACTTCCTATGTTTGCTAAGGCTTAGCAAGCTTTCCTTGGCTAAAACGTTACAGGATTTCGTTTAATTTATATATTTTGAATTTCGAATTCCGTGTTAAAGCAATTTCTCGGTAGGTTTTGTTTTCTTTGATGATATGTATATCGTTGTCTTCTGTTATTAGAGCATCACACTGGTTTATAGCAGATGAAAGAATCAAGCAATCTATGAAGTCGTTAATAATGTTTCTGAGTTTGAAGGCTGTTAATAGAATTGTACTTTCATGCATCCCAATACTGTTTATTGTTTCGTTGTACGCCATCACTCTGATACCTTTTGCTACTCTTTCAGCCGGAATTTTTCCAGCAGCAACATATTTGGCGCCTTTTGCAGATAGTTCGAATATGGTTATGTTGCTTATGAAGATTTTGTGTCCTTTTTGTATTAGTTTAATGGGCGCATCTTTTGGCAGATTTTTAATTATAATGCCTATGGCTGGCAGGAAGTATGTGGTATCTAATAGAAGTTTCAAGTTTCAGCCTTCTGAGAGAGTTTTCTTCTGAATTTGTGGAATTCTTCGAGGGTTATTTTTACTAATGGCGGCTCTTTTAATATTTCTTCGAGGCTTGGTAGAGGTTCCACTATAAGTCTTCCATCTTCTACTTTGTAAAGCACTCTTTTATGAGCGTGAAGTCCTAATTTTTCCCTGATTTCTTTGGGTGGGAACAACTCTCCTTTCGAACCAACTCGACTTTTAGCCATTTTTCAGAATCACCGAATAAAATAATTATTTATCGATTTATAAGCCTTGCGAAATTTAGACTTTTAGGGAAAACTTCATTTTAGTCATAGCTAATCACTCTTAAAGATGATGCTGCTTAACATAAATGTAGTCTAAGTCTAGTGAAAAAAGGAAAGAAGAAGAATCACGATTATTCAAGATGTTTAAATTGTTGAAATGGGAACTATGGGTTTTTCAATTTTCATTATCGGTTGAAAAATGTGCTTTGAAGTTTTCTCTACCGAAATCCAACAGGTTCCATGCTCGTTCATGTACAAAATAGATTATGGTTTTCACTAAGACTTCTAATAGACCTACACTGGCACTTGTCATTATATCTCTTGTCAGCAAAAATACTAAGATTACAGTGGTAGATGTTGCTACAATTCGCCAAGAAAGCGTTTTCATCAAAGTTCTTACAGGCTTCTCCATAACTGTAACTCCTTTCCTTATGCTTGAACGTCGAGAACTATTCCAGCTGCTGCTGCACCTTTTTTACCTTTAATGATAAATCTTCCTAGTTCAGGAAACTCTGAGTATTTTTCTATGCATATCGGCTCAAGAGCTGTGAACTCTGCTTCGCCTACGCTTCCTTCTTTTAGGATTTCTGGATATTCGGATGAGACAGTAAGGTTGACAGGGTCGATTTCACTAAGGATTTTTTGTATTTTACATCTTTTTTCAGCTGTTCCGTATCGAATGATAATTTCGTTGCCGTTTTGGATCTGGGTGTCAGACAATAGGATTATTTCTGCGGAGAAACTTTTGACTATTTTTGGTGGAGTTTTAGTGTGGCTAAGTACTTCGCCTCTTTCTATGTTGTCTATTCCTTCAACGATTAGACCTACTGATTCTCTAGGTTGGGCGTATTCCTTATTTTCGCCAAATGCTAGGATTTTCTTTAGAACACCCTTTTTGCCTGATGGATTAAAGATCACAGATTCATTAGGTTTGAGGGTTCCAGTTTCGATTTTGCAGGCAATTATTAGTTGGTTGTTTTCGTCTTGGTAGGCATCTTGGACAACTCCTCGCAGCGGCTTGTTCATGGGGATTTTACTTGGGGTTATTGATCTGTCTAGTGTGTCGATTAGGGTTGCTCCGATATACCAGTTCATTTTTTCAGATTTTTTGTAGACGTTGTCTCCTTTTATGGCTGAGACCGGGATCATTGGCACATTGGTGTAGCCTAAATTCTTTAAGATCTGTTCTAATCGGTTGCAGGTGTTGCGATAGATGTTTTCTTTATAAGCGACAGCATCCATTTTGTTTACCGCTACGACTACTTGTTGAATGCCCAGTGTTTTTGCTAGGAAGGCGTGTTGCCGGGTTTGATCTTGTATGCCTTCTTTTGCTGAAACGACAAGGACGGCTGCGTCTGCTTGGGATGCTCCTGTGAGCATTTTTTTGATGAATTCTTTGTGGCCAGGGCAGTCTATGATTGTGTAGAGATATTTCTTGGATTTGAAAGGTGTTTGCATAATGTCTATTGTTAAACCGCCTTTTCTTTCTTCTTCTAAACTGTCAAGCAAATAGGCGAATTCAAACTTCTTTCTTCCAGTTTCCTTTAATTCTGCTCTTATTTCATCGAGTTTTTGTTTTTGAATGGCCTTTGAATCGTAGAGCAGCCTGCCAATTAATGTGGATTTTCCATGATCCTTATGACCTATGACTACTAGGTTTATTCTAGGAAAACTCATTTTTCGCTATCCTCTCAATGATTTTGTAAAAGCTGGTTATTTCGGGTAAATTAAGTCCTAACTGGATGTTTGATGAGTAAAAGCCGTTTCTGCTGTGGTCGCCGTATCTTCCCACAGCCTTCATTCCGTGATCTGAGATTATAAGGATGAGGTCTTCTGAAGGTTTAGCTTCTTCTGCGATCTTGTCAAGTTCTTCATACACTGTTGCCATTTTTTCGGTTAATCCGAAACTTAGGTGTCCGATAGCGTCTGCCAGATTGAAATATCCTATAAGTAATGGAAATTTTCCAAGGTTTTTGAAGAATTCTTTTTTGTTTTCTTCATGGTTTTTCCAGATTAGACTTTCGTATTCTTCTACCGTCACTTTATCTTCGAAGTAACCTTTGAGAAGTTTTCTTTCTTTTTCATGGTTTTGTTGTTTGTAAGAAAATGCTGGTAAGTCGATTACTTTGTATTTCTGGAAGAATTTAAGGAAGGTTTGTTCTGGGTGTAGTTTGAACTCCCACTGGGTTTTTATTGGAATTTCTTTTTCCATGTTTTTACCTGTTAGAAAAGATGCCCATAGGACAATTGTTCTTTCTTGGTTGAAGCCTTTGAGGGTTGTTTGACCGTGTTCTTTTTGTATTAGGTTTTTGCAGTTGAATTTTTGTACATAGTTGTTGTCGAGGGCGTCTAGAGCCAATATTATCATGGAGGTTTCCCTTACATGTAGCCTAGACTTCGCAGTTTCTGCATCATGTAGGCTTTTTCCTTGTCTTGGGCTCTTCCTGCTCTTTCTGGTGTTTTTGATGTTTTTATTTCTTGGATGATTTCGTCTATTGTGCTGGCTGTTGAGGGAACAGGTACTGTGCAGGGCATGCATCCTAGGCTTCTGTATCTTTTACCGTTTTTAGCAAAGTATAGTGAGTTTACTGGCAGATTTTCTTGTTTTACGTATTGCCAGACGTCAAGTTCTGTCCAGTGGAGTATTGGATGGACGCGCATGTGGGAGAAATCTTCTGAGGGTTTTACGTATAGGTCCCATAGTTCTGCTGGTTGGTCTTTGTAGTCCCAGCGGAAATTTTCGTCTCTTGGAGAGTAATATCTTTCTTTAGCTCTGATACCATGTTCGTCTCTTCGTATTGCCAAGATTAGTGCATCAAATTTTCGTTCTTTTATTAGGTTTTTTAGTGCTTCTGTTTTGAGTTTGGTGCAGCATTCGAGTCTTCCTTTTTTGGGCGACATATCGTTTTTTAGAGCGTCTTCGTTTTTTGCTAAGAGTAGGTTGAAGCCCCATTCTTTTGCGATTTTGTCTCTGAATTGGTACATTTCGGGGAATTGATAGCTTGTGTCTATGTGAATTACTGGGAAAGGAATCTTACCGAAGAAGGCCTTTTTGCACAACCAGAGAGTTGCTGTTGAATCTTTTCCCATACTCCATAAAACTGCTAGGTTTTTGAACTGGGCTTTTGCTTCGCGTATTAGTGCTATACTTTTCTTTTCTAGTTCTTGAAGATAATTCTCCATGATTTTATGCTCCTATTCTAATTCTAGATTAAGTAATGATATTTAAACGTTGTTAACATGAAATATAAATGATATGTCATTTATTTGAGGGATTAACAAGTCTTTAAGCTAGTTGGTTATTTCTTGGAGGAAAGTATAATGTACTATACCTAAAAGTGAAATATAGGTAAATTATAGTATACCAATGTGACAGAAAATCTAGAAAAGTTTAACGAGTGGAGGTTTACTTGAAGGGTGAGAAAGGAGTTAGCTTTGCTTTTTAAAAGTATATTATGCTTAAATGATGTATCGTTTGTAAATCAGTGAAAAATTAAATAGTGAGTACTCCATTATGATGCGATAGGGAAGAAGTATGGTTGAGTATGTTAATATCCCTATTCCGAAGCCGTTATATGATAGACTTGCAAAGAGTTTAAAGGGAAGCGGATATCGCAGTACAACCGAATATATAATTTATCTGATAAGGAAAAACCTTCCAGACCTAGAATCTACGAATATGGAAAGAAGACTGAAAGCATTGGGTTATTTGCCATGATATTTTCGATAGGCTTTTATGTTCTCTGTTTTACAAGATTGGTCATATGATATATAGAGAGGAATAGTATTATGGGAAGGAAAGAAAGAAAGGAAAAAGAGAAGTTTGCTGAAGTTCTGATACCTACGTCCCTCTTCAATAAAATCAAGGAGAGGATTAAGGGCACAGGTTTTTCTTCAGTTTCGAGTTATGTTACCTATGTTTTGAAAGAAGTGTTAAGTGAGGAAGAGGAAGAAAAAGAAGTTTTCACTAAGGAAGACGAAGAGAAAATAAAAGCCAGATTAAGGGCATTAGGATACATTGATTAAATTAAGAGATAAATGATGAATTTTTAGGCAAAGGTATCACTTTGCCATCTATATCTTTGGGTATTTCTAATTTAAGAAAATTCAGTATGGTGGGAACAACATCATATATTTTTATTCCATTTGACCAAGATGGATGCAATCCTTTTTTATGAACTAATATTATACCATCTGGATGATGGGAAGAGAAGTCTCTTCGTACTACAGATTTAGGAGCTATAACGTTACCACGAAACGCAAAACCCTTGTCAAAATTAGGAATTATTACTAAATCAGGCATGGTTTTTAGCTGTTTCCCCCGATAAAGTTCTTCTTTTTTCCACACTCCTCCAATGAAGGAAGTGTTTTTTAGCTTTGAGGCTAGAAAATCAATTATACCTTTTTCATTTACATATATACCAAATCCATGGGCAAATGCCGTCGACAATTTTGGATTGACATAAGTAGATAGTTTAGCTCTAATATCGACTCTCAATAACTGTTTGTATACCTTTGACAACATTAACTCGACATATGAAGGTAATCTAGAAATAAATTGGTAAAAAATTTCAGGGAGATGGAATTGTATTTTAGGACTGTCAACTTGTCTTTGACAAGCAAGATCTTTAATGGTTTGTCGTTCAACCCTTTTTACTAATCCTAGTTCTTCAAGGAAAGAGTTTAAATATACACCGTAATGAAATTTCTCAAAGCCATGATCAGAAACCACAATAATTAAATCTGCGACATCTTTAACTACTTTGAAAGTTTCATCAATTTTCCCGAATAATCGCATTATCTTCTCATTTCTATTCATCACTAAATCATAGTATCTATGGAATAAATGATCTGGCTCGCTATAAACAGCCCAAAAAAGGTTCCAATCAACCTTTTGTAGAAGGGTATTAACGGTTTCAACTCGACTTGATAAGTCAGCATATTCTGCATCCCAATCTTTTTTGAGTAATGGAGAAGATTTAACAAGTGTCGGACCCCTATAATTCTCTGCGTATTGTTCTATTTCAGGCGAACATTTTATTTCAGGGGAGAGCCAGTCAGTGATCACAGATGACCCAGGAATTCTTTTAATAGGATATGTCAGAATCTGGTTTATACACACGCTTTTTAGATTTTGTACTGCCACCATTTCATGTATTCTTAGGTATTTTACATCACGAGAACTCATAATTTTTATACCATCATAGTTTTTTGTTGGTTGTGTGAAACCGAAAATTCCATGCTTTCCTGGATTTACGCCTGTAGCGAGACTTGTCCATGCTGGTCCTGATTCGGGTGGAATCGTTGACTTCAGTATTCCCTTAAGTGATTTTTTCGCAAGCTCTTCAAGGCTAGGCATAACTTTCCATTGAAAAAGCTTATGGAGAATGCGCCAAGACATTCCATCTAAGCCAATCACTGCAACCTTTCTGGTCATAACGTCTCTCCCAATAATTCCTTCAAACGTTTTCTTTGTTCCCTAAATTTTTCTATTTCTATAGCAGGCCTTCCTACAACTGTGGTTCCATCAGGCACATCATTTATTACAAGGCTTCCAATTCCTACAAAAACATTACTTCCTATTTTTATACTGTTTTTAATGGTTGAATGCGGCGCGATGTAAGTGTAATCTCCGATTTCAGTTGCACCCGCAATTAAGGTCATACCTGTTATTATACAGCATTTCCCAATTTTTACTTCATGCCCAATATCACAGTTTGGTCCAACTTTAGTGCCTTCTCCTATAATCGTCGGCCTCAGCATTCCTTTCTGGACTGTCGTGTTGCTCCCAATGTCAACGTCATCTTCAATAATAAGATAACTTAAATGTGGGATTCTTTTAAGTTCACCTTTTTTGTTTCTTCCATAATCCAGTCCTTCCGCTCCTACCACAGCATTAGCTCTTATAGTAACTCGATTTCCTATGATAGTATTGCCGTAAATTACAGCGCCCGGATGAATGTTAACATTTTTACCTATTTTCACATTTTTACTAACATATGCATAAGGCGATATTGCTGGTCTTTCTTTTACAAAGAATTCTTGGAGGATTCTTGCAAAGTCATATTTTGGTGTTTCACTAAGTATAAGAGTAGATTTGACTTTCAGTTGTTTAAGCCTTTCCTTAAGGTGTTTCTGGCAAATTACTATTCCAGCATTCGTTTTCCTTATAGCTTCTAAATCTTTTTCGTCGTCTTTCAGAAAACAGTAGGCCAACTCATCAGGTTTAGCTGTGTATAGATATCCTGGTCTGGTTATTTCTTTTAAAGGATTACCTAAAATTTCACACTTAAGAAACGATGCTATATCCTTAGCGTTCATTCATCATCAACCAAAAAGAGCTTTCATTGCGTTTTGATTGAAAAATTTTTCATGATTCTCTTCTTTAACATACTGTTTCCATTCTTCAACTATACTGAAGGGCAGTAATGGATAATCGCTTCCAAAAATAAATTTTTGGCTCAAGTATTTGTTCATAGCAATTATGTAGGATTGGGGCAAATGTTTAGGTCGCAATGCGCTAACCTCTAAATAGACGTTAGGATGTCTATGTGCAATTACCAAAGGCAAGTCTCCAAAACCATTTCCAGCGTGAGACATCACTATCCTTAAATCAGGAAAGTCAACTGCGATATTATCTATTCGAAACGGATGATTAAGATAAAGCTTGGCGCCTGTATAATAATGCAATGATGAATGTATAATCACACACACATTACAATCAGCGCAAAGCGCATACAATGGATAGAGTTTTTTGTCGTCAATAGCCATGGGAGGATTCTGCAAAAGTCCGCCGAAGTTAAAACCAAGCAACCCTTTTTTCAGGGCTCTTTTTAACTCTTTATATGCATTCATTACCCCTTTTTCCAATTTTGCTCCTGCAATTCCAAAAAAAATGTCTCTGTAATCTTTACACATTTTTAAGACGAATCTATTTCCTTCAGCACTACCTGAACATAAAACCGCATTTTTTATTCCAGCTTTTTTCATTTCTTCTATAGTTTCTTCAGGAGTTTGAAATGTTAATCGTGGCCTCATCTTATAAAAATCGATGTACCTTTCAAACTGAGGAATTGGTTTAGGAACCCACGCTTTTAAAGCTTCAGGAGTTCTTAGTCTAATTCTAAAGTCAATCACTTTCTTCCCCCCTTAACCAAATCGTTATAAATTTTCATAAACTTTTTTGTTACTTTTTTAGGATTATGATAAAATTGAAAATATTCAAACTCTCTCTTCCATAAGTCTTCGTTTCTCGAAGAAAGCACCGCATCTGCAATTTCTTCTATAGTAAAAACATCGAGAAGAGGAAAGTCCTTGTATTCAGAAAACTTAGAGGAAACATGTGCTACAACCGGTCTTCCACAGGCAATAGCCTCCAAGGCAACCATCCCTAAGGTTCCCCCAACGCCAATTGATGCAACAACACTATGGGCACTCCAATAGTATTTTGGCATGAGAACATGAGGAACGGGAGGTAACACTTTAATACGTAATCCTAATTGCTTTGCAAGGTTGAGAGTTTTATTGGCATCAACCCCATAACTAATAATGCTAACATCTACCTCGTTTTCGATTTTTTTAAGAGCCCTTATTACCTTGTCTGTACCTTTAACTTCCCAATCACTTGCCCCCGCAACTAATACTTTTATCCTATCAACAATTTTGTTTCGAGGTTTTGGGTAAAAAATTGTTGCATTTACAAGATTAGGTATGTACTCAGCACTTTCGTTAAATTTCTTCGCGATTTCTAGTAGGTTCGGCGTGCTTACGATAATTTTGTCGCATTTTTCCACATTGAAACGAACTATTCTGCTCCATGCAAAATGTTTAATGCTACTTCTTAAATCACTTCCATGGGCATGCCCTATCACAGGTCGCTTTCCAAGCTTTAAAGCAATGTAACAGTCCTGAAGCAAGTAATGTATATGATAGACATCGCCATACGATCTTAAAATTTTCCAAGCAATACCAAATGTTTTATCCAAAAATCCACGCGAACGTTTTAAATGCACAAATTCTACATTCCGAGGGAAATATCTAATCAAAGTATCTCCAACAAAAGCACAATCATTGACCATAACAATTTTCATTCTTAATCGTTCCAGTTCTCTGAATGATATAATTGTTTCCTTATCAAGAACTTTTCGGTTATATTAAACTGGTATAAAAGATTGAATAAGTATTATTAACGACAAATTTCAAAACAAAATATTGCAATTAAGTATAGATAACCTGATCTTTAAGGTGGAAACTTGGCTAAAAATGAGATACGACTCCAATACTCTGGTTTCGTAATTTTCGCAGCCAAACTACTCAGCATAGCTACAGGTTTAGCCTTTCAGTTCATGATTGCACGAACAACAACCACAAGCGAGTATGGCTTATGGTTTAACCTAAACGATTTGTTAACATATTTCACCTTACTAGCTGCAGTTCTCCCTTTTTGGGCCATGAGGTTCGTAGCAAGAGGAAAAAAGGGAGCAGTTAAAACAGGTGTTGTCGCAAATTTAATCATTTCAACAGTAGCTACAACCATATATCTTCTTCTTATCCCCTCCATAACATACTTACTGAACATACCTCAACAGTATCTCTTTCTATACTTCTTAATATCCATCCAAATAATAGAACTATATTTTCTCAATGTCTTACAATCTTGCTTACGAGCCAAAGTTCCGCACACCATAGGATATGGATTACTTGTTGCAGAAATATGCAAAGTTGTATTAGGTTATCTGCTCATAATTCGTCTTAACCAGCCTCTTTTTGGAGCAATGATAAGCCTCATCGTAGCCTTCATCATCCAGATAGTTTACTACATCACGCTTTTACATGAAGAATTAAAGCAACCTATTGAATGGAAATACGTTAAAGAATGGCTTAAAGGCTCCGCCGCAAACATCTATAATGTTACAGGAAATCAAATTGCAGCCTTCATATTCATCCTACTATTCGTCTACGGAAGCGAAGACGCCAGAGGATACTTCGGGGCAGCCAGACAAATTGCAATGATCATCACATATTCCTCATTTCTAGCCTTTGCACTATATCCAAAGTTACTAACAGACAAAAAAACCGAAGACGTTGAAACCTCTTTAAAAATGATTCTCATGTTCGCCATTCCAATGGTTGCCGGTGTGTTAGCACTACCAGATTCATTCTTAACACTTTTACAAGTAAAATATGCTGATGCCGTACCAGTTCTGATAGTATTAACAATAGATGCCTTTATCCTGACACTTTCCACCTTCCTCAACTTCATCCTTTTCGGCCTAGAAAAAGTAGACGAAAAAGCCACAATATCCTTTAAAGAGTTAACCAAAAGCAAATTATTTCTAGTTTTTTCCTTACCATATTTCCGTTCATTCATAACGCTACCAACAACATTCATTGTTTTATCCACTTATACACAAAATCAACCCTTAACCTCAGCACTCGCAGTCAGCATAATCAACTCATCCGCACGCTTCATAATGTTTATAGCTCTATACATGGTTATTCGAAAAATGATCAAAATAAAAATTCCACGGAAAAATATCGCCAAATACGCATTCGCCTCCGTTACTATGGCCGCAATTTTATATTTAATGCCACATCCTAAAAGAATCACAACAACACTGGCCATGACTGCCTTCGGAGGAATATTCTATTTCGCTTTGCTTATAGCCATTGATAAGGAAGCGAGAGATTTAGTTAGCTCTATTTGGAAGGAATTAACCTCAAGGATATGATAAATCATTCATCACGCTTGAGATTAAATCAAATTTGTTTATCGGACTTAAGCCTTTAAGAGCAAACTTTATATCGTACGATGTACTATATCAATAATAGACATATGTCCTGTTTCGGACATATTGTATATATGAAAAACACGTATACACGTGATGAAAATGCTACAAATATTAACCCCCACAATCTGGATATGTTTTGCAATCTATGCAATTTGGTATTTTACACTTGCAAAACACCCCCACCCAATAACCACCAACGAAGCAAAAATACTATGGAAACTTCACAAGCAAACAACCCACTGCAAAGCAAAAAAATGGTGGACAATAAAACAAAAAAACAATCTAATAGGATTTAAATGCCAATGCGGATACCAATACATACAAAAACGCCCAATAAAAGCCAAAACCCCAACAAACATGACATACTCATATTACAAACCCCTTGAAAAGCTACACACCCCCTACAAATAATAAATAAAACCATAAATTCTCAAAAGCCAAGCAAACACAAAACTTCACAAAATAAATAATAAACTAAATGCTCTTTCACATTATCAACTTAGACAAAAAATTTTTTAATTCTTCCTTATTTTTCAAGCCACGAAAAATAGCCTTTCCCGTTCCATAAAGCCGAAAGGACACATTATCATAAGTCAATTCAAAAATTATGGTAGAAATAGCCTTCTCTTTCTTAGCTTTTCCTAGAATTTTTGCTATAACTTCACCCTTTTTATCATACTTAAATATAACAATGAAATTCTTTTCATCCCCACAAGTTTCTTCTATCCTTGCTACATAATCTTCAAGAGCAACCATCAGAACCGTTCAAGCTCCTTAAGAACCTCAATAAATTTATCGATTTCTTCACGAGTGTTATAAATATAGAAGCTTACTCTAGCTGTAGATTTCAGCTCAAACCTCTGATGTAACGGCTGAGCACAATGGAAACCACTTCTAATCATAATACCATAACTGTCAAGAAAAAGCGCTACATCATGAGAACTTAACCCATCCACATTGAAAGGAATTATTCCACACTTAGATGAAACATCTCTTGGCCCATAAACCTTAACTTTTTTGCACTCTCGCAGGCGTTCCATAGCGTATTCCGTCAGCCTAACCTCATGTTCCTTAACACTCTCCATACCAACACCCTCTAAATATTTCACTGCCTCCATTAATCCCACCCCTCCACAGACATTCGGAGTCCCAGCCTCAAACTTCCACGGTAAATCATTCCACGAAATGGAGCACCTTCCAGTGGCAGGATTATAAGAAACCTCTCGGATCATTTCCCCCCCACCGTGAAAAGGTTCCATCTCTTCAAGAATCTCCTGTTTACCGTATAAACAGCCTATGCCTGTAGGACCCAGCAGTTTATGCCCAGAAAAAGCTAAAAAATCAACATCTAAAGCTTTAACATCCACCGGCATGTGTGGAACAGACTGGGCACCATCCACAAGCAGAAGTGCATCATTATCATGAGCGATCTTAGCAATTCTTTTCATCTCATTTATTACACCCGTAACATTAGAAACATGACTAATACAAACAAGCCTTGTTCTACTCGAAAACAAATTTTCAAAAGACTCGTAATCTAATGTCCCATCCTCATTTACTCCAGCATACTTTATTCGAAAACCATTCATTCTAGAAAGATTTTCCCAAGGCACAATATTACTATGATGCTCCATTAAAGATATTATCACCTCATCCTCTTCCCCTAGATTATGAAGACCCCACGAATAAGCAACCAGGTTTATCGCTTCCGTTGTACCCCTAACAAAAATCACCTCTTCCATGCCACCGGCATTTATGAAGTCTGCAACTTTTTCATGAGCATTTTCATAAAGCTCGGATGCTTCTTGAGATAAAGTATGAACTGCTCTGTGAACATTAGCATTATATTTTCCATAAAAATTTTTTATAGCTTCCAACACCTGTTTGGGTTTTTGCGTTGTTGCCCCATTATCAAAATATATTAATGGATGATTGTTGACTTTGCGCTTAAGAATTGGAAAATCTTCTCGAATTTTGTAAGGATCAAGCATCATTTTTCCCCTTCCAATTTCATTCTCTTGGAGAGCATTTTTGCCAGTTCTTCTTCCTCTAATGCCTGCTTCTCCTCAAAACTTAACTCTTCCTCTAGCCATTCTGGAGAAGCCCCCTTATTCTTATAATATTTTCTTATTGCCCTCTTTAACGCACCAACAGCCAACACCCCACAATGAAATTTCACACTTGGCAACCCTCCAACCGCTTCTGTAACACGCTTCCAGGAGATCTTCCAAGCATCCTCCAAACTCGTTCCCTTAATCATTTCAGTAACAATGCTAGAAGTAGCTATATTCGCAGCACAACCATAACTTTCAAAAGAAGCCCTCTCAATTACTTCCTCCTCATTTATTTTCAAATAAAAAGTAATCATATCCCCACACGCGGGATTTCCAGCTACCGCCGAAACCGTAGCATCATCCATTTTTCCAAGATTTTTAGGATTTCTAAAAAGTTCAAGAACCTTAGGATTATAAGGCAACGGAATTCTCGACATAACTAATCAACCCTTGTAGTACCCGTTATTCCTCTTAATCGCTCAACAGCTTTAGGAAGAACATCCAAAACATATTCAATGTCCTCTTCTTGATGATATCGAGTGGTCTTCATCAGAATACTGCCATGAGCTTCTTCAAATCTTCGACCTATAGCCACTAAAACATGGCTTGGCTGCAAAAGCCGCCGAGTACAAGCGCTTCCGCTTGAAACATAAACACCACTTAAACTTAACTCAATAGTCAATGCTTCACCTTCACACCTCAAAAAGCTTATATTCACATTATCCGGCGCCCTTTTCTCACCTTTAGGACCATTAAGCTTAACATCAGGAACTCTTTCAAAAATTCCGCCAATCAATTTATCCCGCAACTTTCGCATATGATTAACATTTCCTCTAAAATCTTGAAAAGCAAGCTCCGATGCCTTAGTAAACCCAACAATCAAGGGAGTATTCTCAACCCCTGGCCAAAGCTTTTGCGTACCTATTTGCCCTTCTAAAATTCTCTCAACTCCAACGCCTTCTTTCACATACAAAACACCTATCCCACGGGGTCCTAAAATTTTATAGCTACTTATTGTTGCCAAATCCACGCAGAAATCTTGCACTTTAAAAGGAATCTTACCGTAAGCATCAGAAGCATCCGTGTGAAAAATACTTTCAGAATTCTTCTCTTTAACTATTTTGCATGCCTCTTTAATCGGTTGAATCGTTCCAATTTCATTGTTTACAGCTGATAAACTCACCAAAATTGTTTCTTTATCAACAATCTTTTCCAGCTCTTCAAGGTTTATCAAGCCTTCTCTGTCAACAGATATCTTAGTTGTTGTAAAACCATATTTCTGAAGAAGTTCAGTCACGTGTAAAACGCTTATGGGCTCGATTTCTGAAATAACAATTTTTTTCCCCAAGCTTTTTTTAGAAAAAGCTGTACCAATCAAAGCTAGGTTGTTAGCTTCAGTCTCGCCTGGAGTATAATTAATCTCTTCGACATTTTTGCACCCAAGAAAATTGGCTACTTTTTTCGTTTCTTCCATTATTGTTTCAAAAGCCTCCCAGCCAAGTTTGTGGGTTAATGTAGGATTTCCGTACGCACGCTCACCATAGAAAGGCAACATGGCTTTAACTACTTCTTCAGGAACCCAGCTTGAATTCTCGATATCCAAGTAAACTTCACGCTTTAAACCTTCATGAGCTCTAAGCAGCTCTTTTACATTCTCCACCATTCCAATTCTATCCTTAACCAATAGGCTCTGTGTCAAGGTGTAGTATCACTTATCTTATAGAAAAACATAACCCAGAAGGCAAAAGAATATCCCCATAACACTTTAAACTATCAGATGAATAATTGCTGGTAGAAAACAAAAGGCGCATCCCAGTGAAAATAACAGACTTGCCAATACCCGAACCGATTAAAGAAATCACAATTAGATCTGGAATTGTAGAGCTTTATCCCCCACAAGAAGAAGCCATAAAACTCGGAGTTCTGAAAGGAAAAAATCTTGTCTTAGCCAGCCCTACAGCTTCTGGAAAAACCTTAATCGCTGAACTATGCGCCCTAAAACACCTCTTAGAAGAAAACGGAAAAACTATCTACTTAACGCCCCTGAGGGCCCTAGCCAACGAAAAATTTGAAGAATTCAAAAAATACACACGCATAGTAAAGAAAAACGGAAGAAAAGTGAGAATAGGCATAAGCACAGGAGATTTTGACAGCAGCGACCCATGGCTCGAAAGATACGACATTATCATCACTACCAATGAAAAAGCCGATTCTCTGTTAAGGCATAGAGCCAAATGGATGGACGAAATCTCCCTCATAGTTGCGGACGAGGTGCACTTATTAAATGACGGAGAACGCGGCCCCACCTTAGAAGTTGTTCTAGCCAGACTAATGCAGATAAACTCTGAGATGCAAATCTTGGCCTTAAGCGCCACCATAAACAATGTAGAAGAAATTGCCGAATGGCTTAAAGCAGAATACGTCAAAACTGAATGGAGACCCATTCTTCTAAAGGAAGGAGTATTACTACACAACGAAATTCAATTTAAAGATGGGGACGCTCGTAAAATAGAAAATAAAACAAAAAATCCAGCCATAAACCTAGCCTTAAGCACCTTCAAAGCTGGTGGACAAGCATTAATTTTTGTTTCCACACGAAGAAACGCGGTTACACTCGCCAAAAAAGTCGCCAATAAAATGGAAGAAACATTATCAAAACCGATCAAACGGACGTTAGAACATGAAGCAGAAAAAATTTTAGCTGTAGGCGAAAAAACCAGGATAAGCGAACTTCTAGCCGAACTTGTCAAACGCGGAACAGCCTTTCACCATGCTGGCTTAGGAAGCGGACATCGTAGATTAATAGAAAATGCGTTTAGAGAAGGAAAAATTAAAGTTTTGACCGCCACCCCTACGTTGGCTTTTGGTGTGAATCTACCAGCCAGAACAGTAATAATTCAAGATTATAGACGATATGAACCTGGTTACGGATATTACCCCATAAGCGTTCTAGAATACAAACAGATGACTGGAAGAGCTGGAAGACCAAAATATGACAAAGTTGGAGAAGCCACACTCATCGCAAAAACCTCGGATGAAGCAGATTATTTAATGGAAAACTACATTCTTGCTAGTCCTGAACGCATATGGTCAAGGTTAGCTGTAGAAAGAATTCTTAGAGGCCACGTACTAGCAACCATTGCATCAGATTTCGCTTGCACTGAACAAGGAATCTACGAATTCTTCGGTAAAACCTTTTACGCGTATCAATACGAAATAGGTGCCATTAAAAACATGATAGCAAAAATTCTCAAGTTCCTATACGACGAAGAAATGATTGACGTTGCAGGCAAAAATATTTACGCCACAAAATTTGGAAAGCGCGTAAGCGAACTTTACATAGACCCGGTTTCAGCCGTCATAATTCGCGACGCCCTAAGGCAAAGACCCCCATACATAACAGATTTAAGCCTACTCCACATAATCGCCCACACGCCGGATATGGGACCCATTCTAAGACCCTACTCACGCGAAATCGATGAAATTACAATCTTTATGGAAGAACATAAAGAAGAACTCTTAGCCGAAGTGCCTAATGAATGGGAAGACCGCATAACCTACGAACAATTTCTTGGCGAGATAAAAACAGCTATGGTATTGAAAGCCTGGATCGAAGAAACAAGCGAAGACGAAATAATTGAAAGATTTAGAACACAGCCAGGAGACCTCTACAGAGCTATTGAAAATGCAAAATGGCTCCTTTACGCTACAAATGAGCTTGCAACGCTTTTCGGAAATAAAGAGATATCACCATTGACCATCGAGCTTATGAAACGCATAGAAAAAGGAGTAAAAAAAGAACTATTACCACTCGTTAAATTAGAAGGCATCGGAAGAATTCGTGGACGAATACTATACAATTCAGGCTACAAAACAATAGAAGACATAAAAAAAGCGTCAATTCAAGATCTAATGAACCTCCCATTAATTGGTCCTAGACTGGCGAAAAAAATTAAAGAACAAATTGGTGGATTTGTCAAAAAGGCGACATGGGAAAGACTCGAAAAAGAAGAAGAATGGAAACAGAAAGCTCTAACAGAATACTAACTTTCTAACCCGAGTTCTTCCTTCGTCTTTTTAACCATGAGCTCGACTTGTTCTCGAGCCGTGCCCAAATAGTTTCTCGGGTTAAGAGCATCATCGATTTCTTTTTCACTTAGTTTTTCATGCACTACACTATTTTCTAAAAGCATTTCCTTAAAAGAACGTTTTTCCATCTCACTTTTAATTGTCAACTTTCTAAGAAGTTCGTGAACTTCTTGACGGTTCATCCCCTTTCTTGTTAAGGCTATCATAACAGCTTCTGACATGACACGACCCTGTGTTATTTCGATGTTCTTAAGCATACGCTGCTCGTCTACATATAGACCAGCAACTATATTTGACATTAAGAAAAGCATGTAATCCACCAAAATGCACACTTCAGGGATTATGAAACGTTCACCAGAAGACTGTGTCAAATCCCGTTCATGCCAAGTAACAACATTTTCTAAGGCAGGAACAACGAGACTTCTAACAATTCTAGCAAGCCCACATATTCTTTCACAAGTTTCCGGGTTTCTTTTGTGAGGCATCGTTGAACTTCCCACCTGTTTTTCCGTCGCAAAAGGTTCAAAAAGCTCCCCGATTTCAGGTCTTTGCAGTTCGCGGATCTCGGTAGCGAAATTTTCAAGGGAAGCGGCAATCATAGCTAATACACATACAAGTTCTGCATGACGATCCCTCTGCACAATTTGTGTGGAAATGTCTGCAGCTTTTATTTCCAAACGCTTCATGACGAGTTCTTGAATTTTCATGGCTTTATCACCTAATCCAGCTTGTGTTCCCACAGCCCCGCTCATTTTTCCAACCAAAACACGCTCTTTACATTGCCTAAGCCTTTGAATATGTCGCGAAATTTCCCGCATCCAAACAGCAAACTTAAAACCCAAAGTTATAGGTAAGGCGTGTTGACCATGCGTTCTTCCAATCATCAAAGTGTCTTTGTATTTTAGCGCTTTTTCGACAAGTATTTGCTCAAAGCTACATAACTTCTTTTCAATAAGCATCAAAGCATCCTTTAATTGAAGAGCCGTTGCAGTATCCACAATATCATAACTTGTAGCGCCTAAGTGAACATAGGCGCCACTTGAACCACATACTTCCGCCAAAGCTCTTACCAAAGATGCAACATCGTGCTTTATCTCACGTTCAATCTCCTTAACTCGGCTTAGCTTGACATGTTTTGTTGATGCCATCGCCACAATTTTTTCAGCATCCCTCTGCGGTATGTTGCCCACCTCTCCATGAGCCCAAGCCAAAGCAGCTTCTACATCCAACATCCTCTGCATACGCATTTCCTCTTCAAAAATTCTCCGCATTTCTTCAGTTCCATATCGCCCTGTATCTATAGGTAAAATAGGCAAATTCGCTCCCTCGCAAACAAATATGACAATTAAAGATAAATGCCTTTTTTGCAAAATCAAGAAAGCTAATTTATGGCTCTAATAAGAACTAATGTTTCAAAAAAAGGCAAAGATCGCTTTGCAACAATTTCTGTCCGCAAACTTTTTTCCTCAAATTTTTCCAAAGTTTTATCAACATTAGATAATGTAGACTGCATCAAAAAAATACAACCGTTCCTTTTCAAATGTTTTGGTGCCTCACAGATAAATCGATCAATAATTTGTCTGCCGTTCAATCCACCACTCCATGCACGTTCTAACCAGTTTTCAGCATCAACTTGCACAGAAGGCAAATATGGAGCATTAAAAAGAATCACGTCAAACTTTACTTTCTCTCTAATAGGTGTAAACAAATTTCCTTGTAAGAAGACCATTTTATTCAGGACTCTATTAAGTCTTGCATTCTCTTTTGCACAACGGACAGCATATGGATTTATATCCACGGCAACCACTTCAGATGCCTGCACCGCTGCAATTATGCCTAATATGCCACAGCCAGTGCCCATATCAAGAACTACACTGTTGTCTTGAACCAGCAGATTTCGAGCAAAAAGAAAGGAATCTTCAGCGGGCTCGTAAACATTTTCCCAAACATCAAAAATATATTTTCCAAAAAACACTTTCTTAGTTTGCCAGAGCATTTGCCAAAACTCCAAAATCTTCTGGTGCCAATTCTCTCACACGCCTATCACTAAAAGGAATAGAACAAACTGGTTTCGCAACATTTTCTGATCTTCTAGGAAAAGTGCCTTTCAAGAAAGAGACAATAGCGTTTTTGACCTTTCTGTTACGTTGAGTGAAAAGCGATTGAGTCAACTGCCAGAACGTTTTTTCATTCCTCAAAAGGAAGGGGGCTGGCTTTTTTGGCTTTAATCGAACGATAACGGAATCTATTTCTGGCGAGGGATAAAACATCCACGCGGGAACATCGTCTAAAAGCTCTGTCTCTACATAATAATATGCTACAACACTCAACCATCCATATTTTTTATTCCTGACAGAAGCTGTGAGGCGTTCTGCAAATTCTTTTTGAAAAATCAAAATTCCACAGTCAAAATTCCTGTGAAAAAGCCACCGAAGCACTCGAGAAGACACATGATAGGGAGGAATAGAAACCACTTTATTAAATTGCGGAATCTGTACTTTTAAAACATCACCTCTTATTATCTTCACATTACTAATTTCCCTAAGCTGTTCACATAAACATCTCACAAGTCTTGAATCGATCTCAACAGCCAATACACATTTACACTTACCTGCTAAAAATCGGGTTAGAAAGCCTAAACCTGCACCAATATCCAACACCACGTCATCGGATTTCAGTGAAGCATAACTAGTCAAATCCTCAAAAATGGAAGATTCGACCATAAAGTTCTGTCCTAAACGTGTTTTCGGAAAAATTCGATACCTTCGAAGCAAATACTTCGTTCTTTCTAATAAGCTCATACCACACCATTCAAGACGCTAAGCTATACTTTAGTGAGACCTGGTAAACAACCGATACTTGCTCTCTCCAGCTAACTCCTCCAAAACTCTTTTAGTAATAAGTTTCACAGGGTTAGGCAATTCTGTTCGCTTCTGTAAATCCTCAAAACTCTCAAAGGGTTTCCGCTCCCGCTCGTTTATCACTTGCCACATATACTTTTTGCCTATCCCAGGAAGCAGCTCCAACGCATGCATCCGCGGAGTCACGGCTCTTGCAGTGTTAAAGAAGTTCACAAACCATTTCTCACGATTTAAAACTATCCTGCTGATTACTGAGGGAAGTTCTGCCTTCGCTGCAGCAGTTAACTCGTCATAACTCACTCGCCCGATAATATAGGTGATTTCTTCTCTGGTATCCTTACCTACATAAACGTGATCATGGGGTTTAAGCATAATGCCCTCCTTGGCCAAAGCCTCTAAAAGCGTAAAAAATTCTTCTCCAATAAGCTGAACCAAAGCTCCCGCTCGATAACCCGCCCTTCCAGATATGCGTACTCCTGGACGCCCATGAGGAAGGAAGTCTAAAACGTAGGCGTACTCCTCGTAACGCTTTTCCATCACACCCGCCTTTATCTTTTATTACTTTTTATACCTTAAAAAATAGTTGTAAAACTGCTTATTTCAACTTTCTATGTCCATTTAAAAGTTTAATTATAGATTCCAACTTTGAAGCCTCAATAATTTTCCGCCCGCCAGCCAAAAAAACTCTCAACTCTCCGATGCTTTGCGGCATACAATTAACTATTTGCACAGCCTCCTCTTTATTCAATCCAAATTCGTCTACAAGCTTTCCCACAAGTTTTTCAGCTGTCTCAGCATCTACTTTAGAAAATTTGGAAACATAATCAAGAGTGCGACGTTGAAATTGGTCTAGATTTTCTTCACCCAAGGACTCCAACAGCTTTTTAACTTGAGGAAGAGTTAGGAGTTTTTCTTTTCCGTTTTCCTCTGCCATTACAATCACATCTTATAGGGTTCCAAATGTTCAGGTCTCACGATTATTTCTTTAGTAGCTTTCCCCTGAGTCACGCTCACAACATAACTTCGCCCACGCTTTTCAATAACAGTACCTATTTTCCCATGATATCGCTTATGGGGCATTCCTTTATGAACACTCGGATCTATCTTTATGACAACACGATTTCCTGAATCATATTCTTGTAAAAGCTTACTCAACTTTATCTTACCCCGTTCTCGAGGCTTCTTTTTCAGAAGATGTCTCGTCCTTGCACGATATCCTTTTGAACCTTTCATTGTTTCTTACCCCTTTCTAATCACTCATAATAACGTTTAAAACATCCAGCTTCAAAGGCTCCGCTCTGTTTTCCAAAATTTCTGAAACGCTGGGTACGGTTCTTCCCTCATCACCAGTCACCAATTCTTTAACATAAAGGCCTCCTTGACATCTTATATATATTTCAGCTTTTTTAGGTGACAATTTCTTAACCTTAACCTCGTATATGTACTTTTCCCGAGTCAAATCAGCACGTCTATGTAGCACGCGTAAAGGAGTTCTCTGTTTAATCATGACGTTTGATAATTTCTTTTCTAAAAGGCGCAAATCCTTAGCTGTAATCTTCTTTTCAAATTCAACTAGCACGAGATATTCTTTTTGCGCTGTTTCCGCTTTTTTCAATTTCCTAACAACATTTTTATTTGCAAATTTCAAATCAGAAACTTCGACTTTGCCATGGGCATAAGTATTCACACTTTTTTCCAGCTTTTTAAGGTCTAAAAACCGTTTTTTGGGTTTTGCAACCTCAATTACAAAGGGTCTTCCCTTACCTAGCATACGCGCATCAATGTCTTCTCTTCCAGATGCATGGAAAGACGCCTTCTCACCGCCCGTCTCATCAAGAAACGGTTTTGCAATTATTTCTTCTACAGACTCTGGATACATTTTTCCAGTCCAATTGCATTGTTCACAACCTTTACCTCGGCAATTCGAACAAAACCATTTGGATTGAGGCAGATCTCTAACCAGTTTTTTGTATCGACCAGCAACATAAAGAGGATTCACTTGAAGCCTTAACGTTTCAGTAAAAGGGTTGACAAGAACCACAATGTCAGGTTTTTTATGGTCTACACTCTTGCAGCTTTCTTTAGCAATTTTTTTCCCTAAAATCCTTCCGAACTCATTTCGCATATTTTCGCCATAATCCACCTCAAATTCTGCCTTAAACTCGTCTTCACGCTCCTCTACTGAGAAAGGCAGTTCTATGCCAACTAAAAAGTTGTTAAACTCGTAATCTTTAAGCTGTTCCACCGCCTTCTTTACAATATTCTCAAGAATTTCAAACTTATTCTCACATAAAAAGCATTTTTTAGGGAATTTTTTACTGGGAACTTTTCTTCTCATTTTTTTAAGTATTTCTTTAGCAATTTCTGAAAAACCGTTTGTTGCAAGAACCCTTAGAAGTTTCACACCACCTTTATCTTTAGAAAGAAACAATGCATGTGCCTTCAGCGTTAAAGCCAGTTTAACAACCCTTCCTCTCTCGCTGTTTTCTATCCCATGACCCAGAAGAGCAAATTGTCTTCCTAAACAATGATCACATAAAGGATGCTTTTCCAGCATTCGAAATGCTTTTTCAAAAATACCATTATCCATCGGCAATGTCATTCCAAGCAAATGGATTTACTTAAATCCAAAGGGCATTCCTTTACCCAGAAACGGCAATTTCTTCTTCTTTCGCAGCATTTTTATCATTCGCCGCATCATCGAATACTGTTTAAGAAGCTCTTTTACTTCTTTTTCACTTGTCCCTGAACCCCTTGCCACACGACGTATTCTAGAAGCATTAAAGATTTTCGGGTTTTCTTTTTCCTCAGATGTCATTGACTGTATCATTACACGCCACTTTTCTAAACGATCCTCAGCCATAGCGAGCATATCTTCTGGTATATTGTAAGACATGCCGGGAATCATCTTCAAAAGTTTTCTGAAGGGACCCATACCTTTCATAGCTTCAAACTGTTCATACATATCTGTAAGCGTAAATTTACCGCTCAAAATAGCCTTTGCCTTCTTTTCAGGAACCTTAACTTGTGCTTCACGCACTTTTTCAAGTAAAGTTTCAAGGTCGCCCATTCCCAAAAGTCGTCCAACAAAGCGTGATGGAACAAAAGGTTCTATATCGTCTATTTTTTCGCCAGTTCCTATGAATTTTATTGGTGCTCCTGTAGCTGCAACTGCAGAAAGGGCACCTCCTCCACGAGCTGAACCGTCAAGTTTTGTAACAAGAATTGAACCTATAGGTGTTGCTTTATTGAAAGCTTTAGCTTGAACCATCGCTTGTTGACCTATCGTGCCATCAACTACTAGCATAATCTCGTCGGGTTTAACTCTTTTTTCAAGCATCTTCATTTCTTTTATAAGCTCTCGCTCTTCTTTGTGGCGTCCCGCAGTATCCACTATGACAACATCCTTATCTTTGAAAAGCTTCAACCCCTCAAGAGCTATCTTAACAGGGTTCTTCTCTTTTAAATCACCATATAAAGGCACATTTATCCTGTTAGCCAGCTGCTGTAGCTGTGCATAGGCACCTGGTCGATAAGTATCCGCACAGACTAGGGCAGGTTTAAACCCTCTCTTTTGGAAATATCTTGCAAGCTTAGCAGCAGCAGTGGTTTTCCCAGAACCTTGAATCCCAACAAGCATGAGGACATTCCGTTTTCCAGGAACTATTTTTATCGGGACGGATTTCTCTCCCAGAAATCGAGTTAGCTCTTCGTAAACAACTTTTACCACATGTTCACGTCTGGAAATGCCTGGCGGAACTTTTTCCTTTAACGCTCTTTCTTCTATTCTCTTTGATATGTTAAGAACCAATTGAACATTGACATCTGCTTGAAGCAAAGCTCTTTGTATGTCGCGAACAAGTTCTTTGACTGCTGCCTCATCAACAATAGATGCTCTAAAGATTTTTTTAATGGCTTCGTAAAGCGATGATCCTAAACGATCTAATGCCATAGTTTTCCTCCAGATCTAAAACCTTAAACAACTTTAAATAGTATTCCACTCGCTAAGATTAATCCCCCAAACATTTTTACGTCCTATTGCAGAGAAATGTGTAGAGGTTTAAACTTGAGCGAAGAAGTTAAAATTATAGAAAAGAAGGAAATTCCTTCAGGAGCCGTGATGATTTTCGGTTTCCCAGATGTAGGATTAGTTGGTGTTATAGCGGCTTCACACTTAATATCTGAACTTAACGATTTAGAAGAAATCGCATACATGGATTCAAAACTGTTACCTCCCTTAATTGTCCTACATGAAGGATTGCCTCATTCGCCCATAAGGATTTTTGGAAACCGCGAAATTCTGTTAGCCGTTTCTGAAACCGCAATACCTGCAAACACATTGTATACCATAATGTATGCATTAATCGATTGGGGAAAAAGAAAAAACGTTAAAATGATGATTTCACTTAGCGGTATTCCAATTCAAAATAGACAGGACATCGAAGAATTGAAGGTTTTTGCAGCAGCCTCAAGTCCTGAAGTGCTAAAAATGCTTCAAGACAAAGGTGTAGAAATTTTAAAAGAGGGATATATGGTGGGCCCCCAAGCGATAATGCTTCAACGATGCGCAACTTTAGGTTTACCCGCACTTACCCTCCTCGCACAATGTTTTCTCAATTACCCAGATCCAGAAGCCGCCGCAGAAATACTAAAACAGCTCACAAACATTGTGGGAATAAAAGTTGATACTTCAAAACTTCTAGAAAAAGGTGAAGAGATACGTTTAAGAGCGCGGGATGTCATGCGTCGTACTCAACAAGAATTATCTAAGATGAAAAAGGCGCAAGAATACGATATCCCGTTGTATGTTTCATAGGGAGGGGTCGGATTGACCGAAAAGAAGAGACGCTCAATCTTCGACATAATAGACAACTATTTTGAAAGCTTAGAGGAATGGGCTGAAAGAATCATGGAGGGACTAATAGACAAACCAAGCTGGAATCAAAAAGCATGCACAATGGAGCCTCTTCGCAACATAATGATTACACCTACTGAAGTCATCGTAACAGTGGACCTGCCCTACACCAAAGAAGATACAATAAAGATTAAGCCCATAGACAACAGAACCATTGAAATCACAGCAAAAATGAAAAGAAAAATTCGCTTTGACGAGTTTGGAATAATTCACCACAAAGGTGAATTTGAAACGCTTCATTGCCAGACACGGATTCCAGTGCCAGTTTACATGGACAAAATGGAAGTCCACTTCAAAAAAGGAATTTTAGAAATTCGTTTACCGCGCAAGCACGAATACACAATTCCAGTAGAATAATACATTGAAGCCTCAGCGCTGGGTTTACAAAGCTCCTCACAAATCAGACGGCTCTTCTTGCATCATCGACTTCAAAAATCATATGCAAAACTGTCAAATAAACTTTAATGAGTGATCGTAACGGTAAGCTTTGCAAAACATAAGGCCTCTTTGAGAAACACTATTGAATTGCCAGAATTGTATCACCAAAGAGTAATACAATTAATCCCTTATTTTAGGTCTAAAAACTAAATGGGAAAAGGTAGAGCTAAAAATTTAAATTTTTTATTTTACCCTAACTATTTTTACTCTTCCAAGAATCTTCCAGTACTCGATCTCAACGCCTGGATTAAGCTTTGCTTTTAACTCTTCTTCTTCGGGAAAAGGCGCATCTAAATATTCGTATGTTTCTAAATCCATTATTTGAACACTTGAAGGGTTAACTGCAAAAATTTGTCCACTTCTCTTCTCAATTATTGGGACCTCAGCATTTGCCCCTACAGGCTTTACAATACTTCTCTTAACGCCGTCAAAAATACCAATTGCTACTATTCTTGCTTTGGCAGAACCATGTTTTCCAGGCTTAGACTTAGTAATATCTACTATACGGCATGGTTCATTGTCAATAATCATGTACCCTCCAACCCGTAAACTTCCCACATCCATAGGCTTACTCATTCACTCACCAACCAATTTCAGCATTTAACCAAAGCCAAATTAAAACAACACCCATATATAGATTAAGGTGCCGCTAATACTAAGGGAAACATTTGTTAAAAACTGTAGGTATAGTTGCCCGCTTCGACAAAAGAAAGGCAATAAAACTGGCTGAAAAACTAGCTAAATATTTGAAGGAAAAGGGACTCGAAGTTTATGTGGAAGACACTCTAACAGAAAAAACAAACATAGAAGGAACCAGTGTTCCCCTAAAGAAAATGAAAACAGATTTTATAATAACTATAGGCGGAGATGGAACCATCCTAAGAACATGCGTCTCAATTCCGAAGCCAGAACCTCCGCTGTTTACTATCAACATGGGAGTTCGCGGATTTTTAACCGAGGTGGATCCAAAAAAAGCTTTTACTGCTTTAGACAAATGCCTAAAAGGAGAGTTTAAAATCGAGAAATGCATGAAACTTGCAATAAAAGCAGACGAACTACCTTTTCCAGACGCTTTAAATGAAGTACTAGTTTCAGCAGACGAACCCGCAAAACTGCTTTATACCAGAATCTTAAAGGATAAGGAACCTATTCTAAACTGTCAAGCTGACGGATTAATGGTGGCAACGCAAACAGGCTCTACTGGATATTCACTTTCAGCAGGAGGCCCCGTGTTAGATCGTGATGTAGACGCGTTTGTTCTTACACCCGTTTGCTCCTTAAGCGTCTTCCGTTCAATAGTTTTCCCAGGAAACTCAAACCTTACAATAGTCGTCAAAAGACCTAAAAAATTTATGGTAGTAGTTGACGGTCACTACCGCCAAATAATAAATTCTAAAGCTTCAAGCATAACTGTAACACGCTCGCCTTATGAAACATCCTTCATAAGATTTAAAGAAAACTTCTACAATCGCCTACAAAGTAGGCTTATTTTTAAGGGAGCTTGAAAAGGAGTGATGGAAAAGAAAAGGGCAATAATACTGGATACTTCAGCTTTTTTGGCTGGTTTCGATCCATTTTCAATCAACGAGAAACAGTACACTGTACCCTTAGTTACAGAAGAGCTATCCAAAAATTCCATGTCTTGGATCAGGTTTAAAGCTGCTGTGGAAAATGGACTTTTAAAAGTTAAAAAACCAGAAAAAATATTTGAGAAGAAAGTCATAAAAACTGCAGAAATTCTTGGAAATTCCTTTTTCCTTTCGAAAGCAGATGTGCAGGTTCTGGCTTTAGCCTTACAATTAAAAACAGCCGGATACGAAACATCTATTGCAACAGACGACTACTCTATACAGAACGTGGCAAATCAGCTTAATGTAAAATTTGTTTCTCTAGCAACCTTTGGTATTCGCTTCCGTCTAAAATGGATGAGATATTGCCCTGGATGCCACAGAAAATATCCTGCAGACTACAAGTCTGAAAAATGCAAGGTATGCGGAACCGAATTAAAAAGGAAAATGTTAAGAAAAACAACGTTAACAGAAGAATAATCTTTACAAATTAATACCTAGGGAGGGAATAGACTACGAGTCTGATAGAAAAGAAAACCGTTTACTTCAAGGAAACAGGCAGCAGAAACACTGAGCTACTTCTAAAAATTGTTAAGAATTATGCAGAAAAAGAGGAAATAAACGACATTGTAGTTGCTTCAACAACAGGTGAGACAGGAGTTAAAGCAGCAAGAATTTTCAAACCTAAAAACGTTGTAGTTATTACTCATCATTTCGGTTTCCGTGAACCAGGAAAAAACGAGTTTCAAGACGTACATAGAAAAGAAATTCTTGCTAATGGCGCAAAGATTTTCACAGGTACTCATGCTTTAAGCAGCATTGAACGAGCCATCCGCAAGGAGTTTGGCACCCTTCAAACTTTAGAGCTTATTGCTAATACGCTTAGACTTATGGGAGAAGGAACGAAAGTGTGTGTAGAAATTACTCTTATGGCGGCAGATGCTGGTTTAATCCCTGTAGACAAGGACATCGTTGCCATAGCGGGTACCGGAAGAGGCGCGGATACAGCTCTCCGAATAAAGCCAGCAAACACTGCAAGATTCTTTGACCTAAAAATCAAGGAAATTCTTGCAAAGCCTTGTAATTTTTGAATTCGTAGATTTGCCAAAAGTCAAACATCACTACTATCTCTTTTACTGAAGTAAATTATGTCCCTATGTTCTGTGTAACCACATTTTTTGAAGAGTTCCCTTGACGCAGTGTTATAATCTTCAATCAAAGCACAAAAAATTCGAACGCCACGCCTTCTAAGTATCTTCTCTGATTCCCTAATCAGAGCAGTAGCAATTCCCCGCCCTCTACATTCTGGGTCAACAGCCAAACGATTAATCCAACCTTTACGCGTGTCACAACTTACTATCACTACACCTATAAGATTGTTATCTTCAAAAACACCAACGAAAAATTCCGGGTTCTCTTTCATCTGCTTTTCTATAGCTTCTCTACTATCCCTTCCCTTCGGCTTAAAAGGCAGCCCAGCTCTAGACCATAGCTTAATCATTTCATCGTAATCGTTAATCGTGAGTTGCTTAAATTCCATAAACAATACACTATAATAGCGCTTCTTTTTCGACTTCTTTTGTTACATCCTCAATTATCTCTAAAGCTGCGTCTACAAGCTCTCGTGTAATATTAAGAGGAGGCACAAGTCTAATTGTAGAAACCCCGCAAGTAATAACAGCAACTCCACGTTTCCACGAACGCACCATAATTTCGGAAGCAAGCTTTGATGCAGGTTTTTTGCTATCTTTGTTTTCCACGATCTCCATACCTACCATTAAGCCCTTACCTCTAACATCGCCCACTATTTCATTTTGTTCCTTAAGATCCTCAAGGCGTTTTAAAATGTAAGTTCCCTGTTTAGTGGCATTTTCTAAAAGCCTTTCTTTTTTAATGACATTGATAACAGTCTTTGCTGCAACACAGGAAAGGGGATTTCCACCGAAGGTGCTGGCGTGAGAACCGCCAACCCAATCCATGATTTTTGCTTTAGCAATGGTTGCACCTAATGGAAGCCCTGATGCCAAAGCTTTTGCTGAGCAGACTATGTCTGGTTCAACATTCCAATGCTCTATTGCGAACCATTTGCCAGTTCTACCTATCCCTGTTTGTACCTCATCGTCAATGAGCAAAAGACCATATTTATCTGCGAGTTTTTTTAGCCGCTGGAAGTATCCTGGTGGTGGAACCACATATCCACTTTCGCCTTGGATGGGTTCAAAAAGTATAGCCGCAGTTTCTTCAGGAGGTACATATTTTTGGATAACAAATTCTTCAATAAAGTCTATACACCAAAAGTGGCAATCAGGATGTGTTTGCTTGAAAGGGCAGCGGTAACAATAGGGGTATGGTATATGAGTAACGCCAGGCATCAACGGGAAGAAATATCGACGTTGGACAGGTTTGCTTGCTGTAAACGACAAAGCACCTAGGGTGCGTCCATGAAAAGCACTTATAAAACCTAAGAATCGAGGTTTACGGGTATGCCATTTGGCAAGTTTAATGGCTGCCTCTATCGCTTCAGCACCGCTGTTCCCAAAATAAACCTTTTTAGCATATCTGCCAGGAGTTATTTCCGTAAGTTTCTCAGCTAAGTCAACAACCTCCCTATAATAGAAGTCAGTGTTTGAATAGTGAAGAAAACGGTCACATTGATTCTTTATTGCCGCAATTACTTCAGGGTGATTGTGACCCACGTTCAAGCAGACTAAACCAGAATTGAAGTCTATGTATTCATTTCCGTCAACGTCTTTAACTATGCAGCCTCTTGCAGATTCCACTACAAGAGGGTAGAAACGAACATAGGAAGGGGAAACAAATTGTTCATCCTTTTTGACAAGTTCCCTCGCTTTAGGCCCAGGAGGAGTGACAACTATTTTGGGATAAGTACTCATCTCTATTCACCATGGGGGAAATAGGATTAGGATGGAGGGTTTTATATAATTACCCTCTTTTCTTACCAAAATTTTACATAGTACAATGAAAAACGTCTATACTCTAAAATAGGACACCGTGTATATTCAAGTTCTCTGTAGAGTAGAAGTGCTACATTTATGGTTTGACAACGGCTATTTCAATGGATGAAACGTTGGCTTTTTGTCCTTCGGCTCTTGTAACTTCTTCAGTACCTATAGTGATGTTTTGCAGTTGCAGATCTTTCACAAAGGATCTTCTCAACAATTCAACAGTGTCTACAGCTCTGCTGATTGCCCGTCCTCTCGCTTTAACAATAACTTTTTTGGCACCAGAATTAAAAAATGTTAGACAGGCAACCACGTAGTTCATTAATGGTTTTTTACCGATGAGAACTATGTTTTCATTACTAGAGGTTGTTTTCGGCTCTGACTTCGCAGCTGCTTTTGGCGTAGCTTCCTTTTCCTGTTTTTCTTCTGTCATGTCATACCTCCTTCTTTTATAACCAACACTCTGGATTGGCGATAGAGAGCTAACCTATACCATAAGCTTTGAAATTCTTATATTTTTCTTTACAGCAAATAATTAGATGCTAACTTACGATAGCGCTCCCAGTCTTCATCTACCCACTTCTGAATTTTAGCTATATCCTCTTCAGTTAAATTACGGAACCTTCCTTGTAAAGCCAAATATTCCTTAACAGGTTTACGTTTAGCTTTGTCAACCAAACGATCGCTTGGAGAGTTAAGCTTAAACTTTCCATATTCAATCTCATACAAAGCCCACAAGCCTGTTTGCACTGCTAGTTTCCCTAGTTCAACAGTTTTTTCTGTGGTATACCGCCATCCAGTAGGGCAAGGTGCAAGAATGTGAATGTATTTTGTGCCTCTAATTTCCTTAGCTTTCTTCAGTTTATTTACAAAGTCTATAGGATATGAAGGACAAGCAGTTGCTACATACGGTATTCTATGAGCAGCCATGATGAAAGGCATGTTCTTTTTACGTTCTCTTTTCCCTGTAGGTGTTGTGGTTGTCCAAGCTCCGTAGGGTGTGGCCCCGCTTCTCTGCATTCCAGTATTACCATAAGCCTCATTATCGTAACAAATATAGATAAAATCTGTTTCCCTTTCAGCAGCCCCAGATAAAGCTTGAATACCAATATCCACTGTTCCACCGTCTCCAGCCCATCCAACTACTGTTACACCTTCAAGTTTCTTCTGCTGTAGAGCAGCCACAATTCCAGAAGCAGCCGCAGCGGTAGATTCAAACAATATGTTTTGAAGAGGAACACCAATAGAGGTGTACGGGTAAGGACCTTGAATAATAGATGTACAGCAAGCGGGAACCACTAAAATAACATTTTTTCCTAACGCTTTAAAGAGCAATCGAAGAGCGATTGATGGGCCGCAGCCTGCACATGCTGCATGCCCTTTAAGAAGATATTCTTCTTGTGGAAGTTCTTTTATTGTTACCATACTTTTATTCACTCCTTCAAATCAACCCACTCGGTAATTTTCTCCACTCCACCTTCACGCATCCATTTCAGTGATTTTTTAGCAATTTTCTCAATTGTTTTAAACGTCACATCTCTTCCTCCCAAACCCGCAATAAATCCTGCAACAAGTGGAAGATCTCCTCGATTATAGAGCGACGCTTGAATTTCTGTAGCTAAGAAACCTTCCATTCCAAAGGATATATGACGGTCTATTGTCGCAATCATCTGTACCTGTTCTGCTAGTTTTTGGATTTCTTCTCTTGGGAAAGGACGGTAAACACGAACTCTTGCAGATCCAACTTTTAGGCCATCTCTACGAAGGTTATCTACCGTTATTTTAGCTTCACTACCCATTGTCCCCATAGTTACAAGAACTAAATCAGCATCCTCACATTGGTATTTTTCAATTAACCCACCATATTCAAAACCAAATCTTTCACCATACTCTTTGTCAATCCTAGGAATTAATTGCTTCGCACTTTCCATCGCTTCCTGAATCATATATCGAAACTCCATATAAAAGTCCGGTGAAACCAGATTGGCATGGGAATAAGGGCGGTCAACATCCAAAATCCATCCAGAATTATAAGGGGGGAGAAAATCATCAATTTCTCTTTGATCTGGTATTTTAACTGGCATATAAGTATGTGACAAAATGAAACCTTCCAAGCAAACCATGGCTGGAAGAAAAACCTCCTCATTTTCACAAAGTTTGTATGCTTGAATTATAGTGTCAAAAACTTCTTGATTGTCAGCGCAATAAAATTGTATCCATCCTGTGTCGCGCTGAGAAAGAGAGTCGCTAAAATCTGGCCATATGTTCCACCCTGGTCCCATAGCACGATTTACAACAGCCATCACTATGGGTAAACGTGATCCAGAGGCCCAATGTAAAGCTTCATGCATAAGGGCTAATCCATGCGCTGAGGTTGCCGTAAAAGCCCTAACTCCTGCCGCAGCAGCTCCTATGCATGCAACCATGGCACTGTGCTCCGATTCTACGCGGATATATTCAGCATCCATTTCGCCCTTTTCAACAAACTCAGCTATCTTCTCCACAATCGTAGTCTGCGGTGTTATGGGGTATGCTGGTACAACTTGAACTCTTGCTGCTTTCGCACCATAACCCGCAATATGATTGGCAGTATCAATAATAACTTTCGCCACTATTCTTCCTCCCTATGCATTGTTATCGCTTTAACTGGACATTCATTGGCACATATACCGCATCCTTTACAATAGTCATAGTCTATCTTAGGCGAGTCGTCTTCTCGACGCTCTATTGCTGCGTCTGGACAGTAAATCCAACAGAGAGTACACCTTGTGCATTTAGAATAATCAACTTCTGGTCGGAACGTCCGCCAATACCCTGTCTTGCCCATACTCCCTAAAGTGGGAGAAGACAGCGGTGTAAGAGGCATATCTTTACGAGACTTATGAACCGCAACCATATAACATTCACCATCCTATAACTAAACGCTCATAGGCTAATTCTGCTGCTCGAGCGTTCTTCTCTCCTGCTCCGCCTGCCCACGCATCTTTTATGACTTTCAAAACGCTTTCCAACCTAATTTCGTTTGTTGCTTTAGCAAAAGCCCCGAGAATAGCGGTGTTAACTACTGGCAAACCTGCAACTAACAAGTTCAGTTCAAGAGCAATACCAGTAGCATCTACAGTTGCAATAGGCCACCCTTTAACTTCCACTTCTTCAGGCTTTTTCGTAGTGTTCACAATTATCATGCCATCCTTTTTCAATCCTTCAGTTATATCTACCATTTTGTAGATGACAGGGTCAAGAACAATTATGTAGTCTGGATTGTAAACTTGGCTGTGAATTAACAAGGGCTTATCGCTTATTCTAGCAAAAGCCTTTACAGGAGCTCCCCGCCTCTCTGCTCCGAAATATGGAAAAGCTTGAACCCATCTGCCTTCAAGAAAGGCGGCATGTGCCAAAAGTTCAGCTGCTGTCACGCTTCCTTGACCACCACGTCCATGAATTCTAATTTCCTTAAGCACTATTCTCCCTTCCATTGAGAATTGAAATTGAGCTTTCCAGCTTTATTAGTGTTAGCTTAGACAATAAGCAAAAACGACATTAAAATTAAACCCGTAACTCCGAATAAAGGGATAACTATTTTTTTAGCCTTAATAATAGTTCTATCGATTAGAAAACACAGTTTTTCCAGAAGTTTTTCTCCAATAACAGTTACATTTGAAACAGTTATTTGATGGGAGGCGCTCTTGGCAGGTTCTAAATTAGAAATAGCTGCGGCCACGGCTTCTTTAACGTATTTCAATAGTTTTTCATGATTTATAACTTCGCCTACAGGATGGTAACCCCGTTCGTCTAATACTATGGCGTTTACTGAGTGCGTGTCTGTTGTAAAGACTTCGCCAGCGTCGATGCCTTCAAAGCGTATATCAGACAAAATTTTCTCTCGTAGTCCAGAAACGATGTTGTTGCCATCAATAACGACGTAAGCAGTTTTTTGTCCGTTTACCTTGCTAACAACTGCGGTGATGCCTCCAGCACCTATACCGTCTTTAAGACTAAACTCCTTTGGAAAAACTGTTGCAGCCCCTACTTTAAATGGCAATTGCTTTTGAGAAGCAGCTTTAGATAAACATTGAACGGCAACCTGTTTTAGAGCGCCAAGAGTTTCGTCTATGTTTACTGGGCCATCAATACTATTGTGAGCATTGACAATTATACAGCACTCTAACCCTTGCTTCTGCGCTTCTTGACGAACGAATAATCCTAATTCTTGTGGAAAGTCTTCAGTTGTTTTTGGTGCGAGAGTAAACGAAATTAATGCTGTTTTCCCAAATATTTGGCAGCAAGCAGTAGCAAGCCCATTACTAACTTCAATAAAAGGCGTGGCCTTTGTTTCATTGCAGACAACAAGTCGTGCTGACTTTAAAACGCTACCAATTACTTTTTCGTTGTGGCCTTGAGAAGCTAGGTCAAACTCATGCCCAAGCAAACCATGTGGAATGCATGCAACACAATTCAAATCTTTCTCTAAACGAGTCTTAAGCATAGAAGGTAAAAGACTACTTCCGATATTTTTGAAGGGGCCAGGGTGAATGGATGGAACTACTATAACAGCTTTTGTTTTAGAAGAATTGAACCTCAGTAGTGACACTTCTACATCCCTTTTTTCCCCTAGCTTTTCTAAGAATTCTTCAAACGGAGCGTTTAGACCAATTGCCCAGTTAAGTAAGAAAGCTTTGAAAAGCGGCATTGAAGAAATGCCTAGTGCGTTTTCGCCTAAACGGTTTAAAAGGAATAAAAAGAGAACACTTGAAATAAGACTTATAATTACGGAGAAAGGGAAGAACAGGAAAAAGTAGAGATTAAAGGTATAACCAATTTTCCTCCAAAGGACAATAAAAGGGATAATACAGAACAATGGTTGAACAATAGAAGCTGATACTAATCTAGTCTTAGATTCTGTGCTTGCCGTCGACATTATAATCACTGAACGGAAGATTAGTACAGCCCCAAAACCGAGTAGAGAGAGTCTTATCCACCAGCTGGAATGGGAAAAAATGGCAGCCATAACTCCTATGAAAATAAATAATAGCCATATAAACCAACAGGCAAGAGAGAGAGCTGATGTTCTTCGCATGTCATAGATCAAATCATTTCTTAGAAAAAGAGCACTGACAGCATAGTCCAAAAACAAAGTTATAAAAAATAGCATGATGCCAAAAAGTAAGCTATCAAAGATAGGAGAAAAAAAGAGTGCAGAAAATAGACCGCCACCTACACAGGCGGAAGCAAGAAACAGAACAATTCTTCGGAATGAGGGAAGTTTAAACAGAGAGGCATAATGTTTAACAACATCCTCAAGATGCTCGTTTAGAGATTTTTTAGTCGCCACTACCTTTTCCATCCACTTCGGTTCTTTATCAGATGTTCTTAAACAAATATTAAGGTGTCGAAATCCACCAAATTGTAACAAAACCTTACATAATAGTTGATCTTTTTTACATAAAAATACCTAAAAAGAGACGATGAGATGCGTCACCAACATGTAAAAACAGTAAACGCAATGTTCCGTTGGAAGGACAAGAGTTTTATTTACTAGACGTCAATTATAGAGGATTTGCGAACTCTATGCCAGAACAGAGCATTCCACCAACAATATTTCATATGTTAGAGAAAAATTTAGGGAAAAGAATACGGGTTATTTTGGATCCTTCCTACGGTTTTGAAGGTACCTTAGCGGCAATTACTCGTGAACCCGCTGGAATATGGCTTTCTGAAGCTGAAGCAATAATATTAAGAGCAACAATCGCTCAACCGATTCCACAAGTTACTAGCAGAGAAGAAAGAAGTGAAATATTTGTACACCTCAACTCTGTTCAAAGATTAGAAGTTCTACATTCATCTCCTCGACGTGAAAGCTAACAAATATTAAAAGAAAGCATTTGATAGTACACACACTACTATTAATGCAATCGCTAGCGCCACAAGAAGTTCAGGTCTAACCTTGACACCTTCTGTTTCCTCTTCAAAAAATCTTAATAATCCAGCACTTGCAGCAGGCATAGGCGCAGACCGCTCTTTCTTTTTCTTGCTCATTGAGGCATCCTTTCCTCCAACATGAAATAGCACTCAATTCTCCATTATTAATGTTGTGTTGACCTCCAAAGATTTTTTATCTCATAAAAAGATAGTGTGGACAGGTGTTCACTGTGAAGACCCCAAAAGACGAGTATGATCATGTCTTCGAACTTCTGCAACAACATCACAAATGGTTTCAAGAAAGCATCCCGTTAATAGCAAGTGAAAACATTCCAAGCCCTGCTGTTCGAGAAGCACTTATTTCAGATTTCGGAAATAGATATGCAGAGGGATGGCCTGGAGAGCGAGTTTATGCAGGCTGTCGTTTTATAGATCAGGTAGAATTTAAGTGTATCGAACTCATGAAAAAACTTTTTAACGCGGAGTTTGTAGACGTAAGGCCCATCTCTGGTGTTGTCGCGAATTTAGTTGTTTACACAGCTTTTACAGAGCCCAGTGATACCATGATGGCTCTGTCCATTCCATGTGGTGGACACATAACTATGGGCAAAAAAAGGCTTGGAGGCACTGCTGGTGCCGTTCATGGATTAATGGTTGAATATCTTCCTCTCGATTACAAAGAGTTGAATATAGATGTTGACAGGGCTAAACAAAGAATCGAAAAGCTCGTGGCCGAAAATAGACCGCCAAAACTTGTAATGTTTGGAGCAAGCGTCTTTCCATTTCCACATCCAGTAAAAGAGTTGGCGGATACCATACATTCAGTAGGCGCTATCACAGGATATGACGCTGCTCATGTAGCCGGTTTAATCGCGGGAGGCCGGTTCCAAGACCCCCTCAGAGAAGGAGCAGATGTGGTAAGTTTAAGCACACACAAAACATTTTTTGGACCTCAACATGGGGGAGTTCTCTCTTGGGAAAAACATGCTGAAAAAATAAAGAGAGCAACATTTCCTGGAATGGTTAGCAATCATCATTTGCATGCTGTGGCAGGCGTTACAATTGCTTGCGCAGAAATGCTCGCATTCGGAAAAGAATATACCAGTCAGATAGTAAAAAACGCTAAAGCCCTTGCCCAAGCACTGTATGAAAGGGGATTCAACGTATTAGCAGAACATAAAGGGTTCACGGAATCACACGTTATACTGATTGACATTACAAAACATGGTGACGGAGGCACCATAGAGGAAACTCTGGAAAAAGCCAACATAATCATAAACAGAAACTTGCTTCCCTGGGATATCAAGGAAGGAAGACACTTCATGCATCCAGGTGGAATAAGGCTGGGTGTTTCAGAAGTTACAAGGCTTGGAATGAAAGAATCAGAAATGGAGGAAATTGCAGATTTTATTAAAAGCGCAATAATAGATAAAAAACCATTAGAAGAGGTTAAGTCCAGCGTAGCAGAGTTTCGTAAGGAATACCAGAAGGTTCATTATTGCTTTGAGAATGCTGTTGAAGCTTACAAGTATATCAAAATCCGTTAAAAATGAAAAGCCATAACGTACGAATAACTATATGGACAGTTGGATATAGCAATTACTCTTTGGAAAACTTCTTAGAATTGTTAAAAGAAAATAGGATACAAGTTCTTATTGACATACGTCGTTTTCCGACGTCAAAAATGCAGCATTTCAGAAAAGAAGAAATGGAAGAATGGTTTCCTAGAAAAAGAGTAGAATATGTTTGGCTTGGCAAAGAACTGGGTGGTTATAGAAAAGGCGGATACCAAAAGTATATGCAAACTAAAATGTTCAGAGAAGGAGTGAAGAAGCTTTTAGAAATTGCAAAAACCAAGCGAGTATGCATAATGTGTATTGAAACAAATCCAAAATACTGTCATCGAAGATTTATTTCTACATATTTAGAAAGAAAGGGGGTTAAAGTTACTCACATAATTAGAAAAGGGCAACGCAGTTTAACAACTGAAAAGTAAAATTTAGAGAAAGGTGCTTTTATCCAGTGGGAAGTCTCTCAGAAGCAGCCTTCTTTAAATCCAAAAACGTTTAAAAGATCACTTTTTTATCCTATATGATATCCTCTTTTCAAGGATTGGTGAAGTATCTTGCATATCTCAGAATTTCAAGAAATGATGCGTCGCCTATATTTCCATAGAGATTCTCAGCGGGGTGCAACTAAAACATTTAATTGGCTTGTAGAAGAAGTCGAGGAACTTGGAGAAGCACTAAAAAGGAAAAATAAAAAGGCGTTAGAAAATGAATTCGCTGATGTTATCGCGTGGCTAGCTTCTTTAGCAAATGTGGTCAACATAAATTTAGAGATGGCAACGTTAAACAAGTATGCAGAAAAGTGTCCGAAGTGTCAACAGACACCTTGTCAATGTACTTTTTAACGTAATCCAATTAAGCGCTTCTGCCCCAGGCCCGTAACACTCCACATATAAGGTCTATTCCCCTTGCGTTGAACTATGTCCTCTTTTTCCAAAAGTTTTAAGTGGTACAAAACAACAGAATAGCGAAGATTAGTTTCTTTAGCAATATTTCTTGCTGTAAAAGAGCCTGTTTCTAAAGTTTCTAGTATTTTCGTTCTTGCTTTAAGTCCAAGTTTAACATTTCTTATACCTGTCAAGTATGCGTTAGGGTGATAAACCACTTTCAGCATGCTGACCAAAAAAGAATTGCTTTTAAAGTAGAAAAGCTTTCTCAAGCAAAATCCATTAGACTGATTTGTTTTGGCTTTTTTCCTTCAAATAAGTTGTTAATCTCTTCTTTTACAAGCATAATTCTTTGAATGTAATACTTAGGCAATCCATATTTCTCAACTAACCGTTGAGCTGCCTCTAAATACTTTTCAATCCCACCCCGATAAACTGTGAGGGTCAATTGACCATTACAAAAAGGACAGGTCCCTCGAAGTGGTAATCGTCTAAAGCGCTTGTTACAGGATTTACACCTAAAGCCTTGGGTAGAGAAAGCACGTAAATTCCCTGAAATGTCTCGAATAAAATGGGTTGTTAGAACTTTTAAAGCTACGCGTTTAACATCGACAGCCTCTATCTTCTCAGCCAATTCCAGTTGACTGTTAAGCTTATCGATCATAGTTTTTAATCGCTTGTAAGAACTTTCTGCATTCCCTAAGTTAATGTTGGAAACAGGTGTTGTAAAGTTGAAACCTTCAAACTGAGCCTCTGAACCCAGCCTGTATTCAATAATATCTATAAGGCTGCTAACAGTCTTGGCTCTTGCATTTTCCCATGTTTTTTCAAAAAACTCCAAAGGATATTCCTTAGCAACATCAACATCATGAGCTTGTCTCTGAACCTCCATAGTCTTAACAACTGGAATTAACAGCAATGGAGCATCCATTATGCCCCCTATTTGTGCGGGTAAATAATCTTGAGAAAAATTGAGAAGGGTATCTAAAGCAAGCATCAACGTGTCTTCGTCTCCATCACAGTCTCTCCGTTTAGCAGAGTGCCAAACGGGATGCGCATAACATACATTTAAGTTTGTAAAGCCAATTATCCTTCCTAAAATACCTACAGAGGTATGAGGTGCTAATCCTATAACTAGATGCCCCACTAAATCTTCAACTTTTTTGACTTTATAATATGGTGGCAACCTATACACTTTTGTTAGCAATTCATCAATAAAGTTTGCGACGCGGACAAAATATTGAGCACATTTCATGGGGATAATAACATCTTGAATTTTTAATTCGCAAATCTGATTTCCCTGCGTCAAAGGGGCACCATTGATGTCATAAGTATAACCAAGCTTCACAAGCTTTTCAATAGAGACTCCAATTTCCGATATTTTAAAATGAGTTAACGGAGCATTTGTCGCATCAAAACGAACAGTACCATCTTTGTATACTGACAAATCATATTTTGCACGTAGAATTCCCTTCTCAATAAGTTCAGGAATCTTCTTTTCGTTCATTAAACCTTTAACCCCTTTCAAAAGTTTAGGAGGGGGCATTCCTAAATTTTTGCAAGCCTTGCCAAGTGCCTCTTTAAAGTTCACAGATTGTTTCTGATAGTAAACAACAGGTACTTTACATACCGGACATACGTCTTTACTCTCTTGTATCCTCCCACAGCGAGGGCATATCTTCTCAAAAACCGTTTCAGACCCACAAACCGGACATTTAACACCAAAAGTAATCGTCTTACAAGAAGGGCATTTACGAGTAACAATCTCTACGGTAGCACGCTCTCTCTTAGCTGCTTCGATAATGTCCCTATGAGAACCCCCAGCCAAGCCCACAGGAAAGAGAACATGAACCCGAGGTCTCAATTCGCGCCTCTTAGCTTTTTCAGGACGTCCCATACGTGCTCCTACAAGAGTTGGATCTTTTTCCTTAATCTCCACGCCGGCGAGTAAGCTTACAGCATCCAAAACAGAGGAAGCAGAAATCAGATCTACATTCGTGTAATGCCCATAGCCTAAGGAAAAGGCTAAAGCTCCTGCATCATCGCCCTCAACAATAATTTTTCCATTAGCCACACTATGAGGTAAGCAAATTGCTTCTAAAGACTCTTTTACATTTGCCACAAAATCACCGGAAATTCGGCATATAATATCGTCGTCTCTCGATATTTTCGCAGTGTCAACCCACTTTTTCAATGCTTTTAAATCATCAATTGATTTAAGATGAGACCAGAAAAAGGTAAACGATGGATGGAGCGGGATTTTTAATACTGAAGATAACTTCGCAGCTTCTTTAAGGCTTGGTTTATTTAGAAAAGGATTTTTTAAAAGTTTTTCCAATCTTTTAGTTTGAATCTGTAGTGTTTCAGCAGCTTTTGTAAGATCTCCATCGAATCTTTCGGAAATGCCTTTTCTTAAATCTCCAACCCACCATTCTTCAACATATCCAGAGGGGGACAGAGACTTACTATTGTAAAGAAAATCTCCAAAACTAATCAAAATATCTCCAAGAAACAAAATTTTCTCAGTGCTATCTTTTAGTCCAGCAAAGTTTTCAACAGACACGCGAACAACAGATCCGTTCTTCAAACGAACAATTGGAGGCTCCAAACTATCAACAGGAACTGCTATTCCACCTTTCCCTGGAAGTTCTAAGCGTAATTGTGTACCAGCGGCTACAAAACCTTGAAGTACAAGCATAGTAGCGGGGTGAATGCCCACAGCTGCCAAACCAGTGTTTCGAGCCCTACCATAACGTAATCGAAAACCACCGCGCCTTGAAGGAAACGAGAATATTGGACGCCCTGCAATAACTTCATCCATAAACCCAGTAGATTTCTCTGCGGATTTTTGGCGGAACTCTTTAAGCCAATCCCAACCCTGAATCCTGAGCCCTTCAATTATTGCATAAACTTTGGAAGCACGCCCAACAACGCCATCATTTACAACTCGAAGGGCGCCGCCTCTTACACGATTCGTTTCAATCCTTTGCAGATTTCTGTAAGAAGATACTTCCACGGGATCAGATTCTGTGCCAGTAACCTCTACAGGGAGCCACTCAAGAGCTTTTCTAAGCTCTTCATCTGAAATGTGATATTGGAAACGCCCAACAGCGCGTTCATAAAGGCGCATCTCCTCAATAAACCGCGAAATTTCCTCTTTAGTAGGCTTATAACGATTAAGCCCTAATAATCGTCTAACAAAATCGCCTACAACAAGTGTCAGGGCCTGGTCTGTTCCCCCAGCAGATCTTATTGGACCTGCAAAATAAATAGCGAGATACTGTGTTCGGTCACGATTGGCTTTAATTTTCACTTGGGCTACCCCTTGAAGCGGAGCTGCCGTAAGCCCCTCGGTCAGGATTGCAAGAGATGTACGAATGGCTTGTTCAGCAGCCTTTTCGTCGTCCATATGCCCAAATTTGCCATAAACGATTTCTTCCGCTATTTTGAAAGCTAATTCTTCTCTTGAAAGTCGTTCACTTAGTTTTCTAATGCTTTCTGCAACCCCTTTAGGCCCCACAAGACCCTCAACTAAATCAGCTAGATCCTTTGCAATCTTACATTCAGTTGACGGTGCAGGGTCCAATCCCTTTCTTCTAGCTTCTTCGCTTAGAGCGTACACTTGCTTGAGTTTACTTTCTAAGGTTGCTACATATTGCTGATAAGCTTCGCTCATATTATTGTTCAAACTTTCCTTGTCTCCGCAACTCTGTTTACATGTTCTGTTTATTTCCCTTTCGTGACATGAAAAAAGCAAAAACAAAGGCTGAGTAGCCGTTATTCCATATTAATTCTACACAAAAATATAACAGGCCACTTTTCAAAACAAATCCTTGCACTACTATCTGCTGCCTTTAATGCCTTTAATAATTTCTGAGACCTTGTCCTTAACTTCCCTGTTTTCTACGATATTCCCAGTTACAATAATGTCTGCTCCAGCAGCTACAGCGGTTAATGCTTGTTTCCTAGTTTTTATGCCTCCTCCCACAATCAAAGGAACATCTATATAGTTTTTAACGGTGCGAATCATTTCGGGAGGAACAGGTTTTCTAGCCCCCGATCCTCCTTCCAAGTAGATGAAACGCATGCCCAAATATTGCCCAGCTAAAGCGTGAGCTGCAGCGAGTTCTGGTTTGTTATAAGGTATTGGTACAGCCTTGCCGACAATACCGGCAGTACCACCGTCGCCTACAATGATGTAGCCCATGGGAATTGGTTCCAAGCGATATTTTTTTACCATCGGGGCACCTAAAATCTGGGCTCCTACCAAGAAGTATGGGTCAACCGAATTTAGAAGGGACATAAACCATATAGCATCAGCGTACCGACTTATACCAGTCACATTGTTTGGAAACAGAATTACTGGAAGTTTCGCTGTCCGCTTAATAGCCTTTACAACACTATCTAGGTGTTTAGTTGAGACGAAAGTTGACCCTCCAACCATTATGGCTGATGTCCCACTAAGTTTTGCTTTAACGGCTATTGAAGAAGCTTGAGGAGGTGTTACTTTCTCAGGATCTATAAGGGTAAGATGAATAGAATTTTCAGCCTCCATTTTTTCAAGAAGATACCTTTCAACATGTCCAACCATAAAAGGTTCCAACCTAAACTTAATTACTTTCAGATTGAGAGGCCGAAATCTTTCTATAACTTCCATAAAACTTGTCTGTAAACATACAGTAAACATCAATTTCGCTTTGAGCAGGTTTAATAAAGAATTCGTCTTTGACACCGCAGCTACTACAACCTACAACTGCATGTCCTTCTTCCTTGGAAATCTCAACTCTTACTGTTCTCTTTCCACACCTTGGGCAAGAGAAGAATTTAGGCAATCGTCTCTTAGGAATACGCACAACCTTTCTTCTTCTTCGCCCCATACTTTTATGCCTTCTATATCCTAAAAGGGGGATGTACAGATATTTTATGTTTGTCCTTAAATACAGCTACCACTCCATAAAAAATGAGGATATGTACATTGCGGTTAAATCCATCAATCTTAAATTTGGACTGGGTAGAAGTCGAGCAAAAAATAAAAAACTTCATTAGAGATTATGTCTCCAAAGCGGGAGCAAAGGGCATTGTGTTAGGAATGTCAGGGGGAATTGACAGTTCAACAACCGCTGCCCTTGCAGCTCTAGCAATTGGTGGCGATAAAGTTTTAGGACTTATTCTACCAGAAAAAGAAACTTATAACAAAAAAGAGATCGCCCATGCAGAGAATGTCGCAAAAAAATTTGGCCTAAAAACAGAATTAATAGAAATCACGGCTACACTAGAAAGTTTCTATAATTCCCTACCAATATTTGATCCTCTTGACAACGTATGTAAAGGAAACATAAAAGCCCGAACAAGGATGATCTACATATACTATTATGCAAACAAACTTAACATGCTAGTAGGTGGAAGCGCTGATAAGTCTGAAACGATGATGGGGTATTTTACAAAATGGGGAGATGTTGCAGCCGACATATTCCCGATAATGGATTTATATAAAACCCAAGTACAGAGACTTGCGAAACATTTAGGCATTCCAAGCGAAATAATTGAAAAACCACCATCGCCAACCTTGTGGCCAGGCCAATCTGCAGAAAAAGAATTAGGCATAAAGTATGAACTCCTTGATCTAATTCTTTACGGACTTGAACATTTTATGCAAACAGATGACATAGCAAATCAGCTAGAAATAAGGGAGGACTTGGTAAAAAAAATAAAACAAAGATGGCTTTCAACAGAACACAAAAGACGAGTTCTATTAGCACCAAAACTAGAATATCGAACAGTAGGAGCAGATTTTAGACTCTCACGCCACTACTTTTATTATTGAAGTGATAAAAATGAAAGAAAGAGTCAGAATAGCTTTAGCACAAATAAGCTGTAAACGAGCAAATAAAGAAGAAAACTTAAAGAAAATGGAAGAAATTGTGAAAAAGTTTAAGGATCAATCAGTGGATCTTGTAATTTTCCCAGAATTATCTTTAACAGGTTATGTAGTTAGAGACCAGATTTACGAACTGGCAGAAATAATACCTGGCCCGTCCACTTACGCCGTGGAGAAAATAGCTGAGAAAACGCAAACACATATCATCTTTGGCATGCCCGAAGTAAGCGAAAAAACCAAAGCAACGATTTATAATACGGCAGTTCTAGTAGGCCCCAAAGGATACATCGGAAAATATCGAAAAATGTATCTTCCAACTCATAGCGTCTTTGAAGAAAAACGTTATTTTCGCCCTGGATATCAATCAGCAGTCTTCTATACGGAACTTGGAAGATTAGGATTAATCATATGTTATGACATTTTCTTTCCGGAAGTTAGCCGCATAACCCGATTAAAAGGAGCACAACTTATTGTTTGTATTTCTGCTTCACCAGCAGTCCGTAAAACATTTTTTGAGATCCTGACAGCAGCCAGAGCCATAGAAAACACTACTTTTCTAGCTTATGTGAACCTTGTAGGAATTGAAGATGGTTTGCAGTTTTGGGGAGGAAGCCGTTTAATCGCCCCAAGTGGAAGAGTTCTTGCCAAGGCAAAATATGATGAAGAAGACTTTGTGATATGTGATGTGGACTACAGAGACATAAAGCCCATTGAAACTTTTGTTCCCACATTAAAGGATCTACGGCCAGAACTTTTTGATGAATTAAAAAAATGTGCGGAACATCTATAATTTTTATACCTTTTTCACGGCTTTTTCAATACGATTTAATGCCTTTTCTAAATCGCTGTAAGCTGCAGCATAGGAAAGTCTTATGTACCCTTCGCCATAATTACCAAAAGCTGAACCTGGAACAGTGATGACTTTAGCTTCTTTTGCCAAGAACTCTGCGAATTGCTCGGAGGACATGCCAAAATTTTTTACGTTCGGATATACGTAAAATGCGCCCTTTGGAAGAAGGCAGTGGAACCCTTTAATTTCGTTAAGTCTTTTGTAAACAAGGCGTCGTCGCCTATCGAACTCTCGCACCATATTTTCAACAAAATCTTGAGGCCCTCTCAAAGCCGCTAAGGCAATGTATTGTGCTAGCGTATCAACGCAAGCAACGGTGTATTGATGAGCAAGCCAAAGAGAAGAAATAAGCTCCTTAGGCCCGTACACATATCCAACTCTTAAACCTGTCATTGCGTAAGTTTTTGAAAACGAGTTGACAACCAAGGTACGTTCTTGCATCCCTGGAAAAGTAGCAAGACAATAATGCTTTGCATCGTTGTAAATTATTTTTTCGTAAACTTCGTCAGAAATCACAATCATATCACGTTCAACAGCAATTTTAGCTAAAGAGGCCGCCTCGTTGTAAGAAAGGATGGCTCCTGTCGGGTTATTTGGAAAGTTTAGCATCATCACACGTGATTTTTCTGTGAGAAGTGATATCACATTATCAATAGAAGGTCTAAACTCGTTTTTCTCTAACAAAGGAAAATGAACAGGGATTCCACCAGCCAAAAATATGCCGGGCTCGTAGCATACAAAACCGGGATCTGGAATAAGAACCTCTTCACCTGGATTTACTAGGCTGAAGAGAGCTAAAAAAACGGCTTCTGTCCCACCAACAGTAATCAAAATTTCAGAATCTGGATCATAATTAAGACCGTAATCCCTGTAAGCCTTCTGTGCTAGAGCTTCTCGAAGCTCTTGAATTCCATTAGTTTGTGCATAATGCGTTTTACCTTCTTTTGCTGCTTGCAATCCCGCGTCCAAAGCGTGCTTAGGGGGCCGAAAATCAGGTTCTCCTACACTTAAATTGATGCTACTAGACGTTTTTTCGGCTAAACGGAAAAATCGACGAATTCCAGAAGGCTTTACATTTTTTAGACGCTCTGCAAGCTTAATTTTTTGACTCAATTAATTTTTACCTCATTATGCATTGTTATCCTTTAAATAAAATGTTTACGTCCAGAAAACGCAGAAATCATTGCAAAATAGTTAGTTTTAAAAAGCTTGTATACAAAGATGTATCCATTAGGAATAACGGGAAGAGAAGGAAATTGAAACTTAAAGAAACTGTCCAAATGTGGCTTATAAGCTCCTTAAACGACCCTGTTGTTAAAATACTGGCTAGAAATAGCCATTTAACTAAAACACAGCTAGAAACATTGCTTATAGATGTTTTATCCGAAAATATTGCCAAAAAACCTTTAAAATACGATGAAAAAGCCAGATTAAGGCTAACAAAGGCTAAAATAAGCCGCGGAGCATTTAATAGGACGTTAAAACAGGCGAAAGAAAATGTTGTAAAATCTATTTACACAGTGCTACTTTTAGGATATTTGGGAGTTTTTGAGAGCACAACTCTCGACCTATATTTAGAAATAGCGAACAAATTACAAGAATATCTTGATACATATAAGGCAATGATGAATAGGGATAAATACGAAGATGAACAACTTAAAATCATAGAAATAATGAGGGAAGAGCTCGAAACAGGACTAAAAAAACTGTCAAATCCATCTGAAGGCTTTTTGTGATGTCACAAATCACATCAAATTAAATTGCCGTGTTCCTTATAAGTGAAATATTAAAAATTCAGGCTAGGGATAAGGGCATAATTTCGAAAAGACAGCTTAAAAAGCTTCTTTTAATATTCCATAAACAATAATCCGTTATTATACTGTGATGTGTGACATCATATAATTTGATTCATGAAGCATTTACCATAATCTTTAAATGTTTAATGGTGATATGTGATGTGTGATGCAACAATAGCAAATCACATTTAATCACAATTAAATCACAGGGGTATGTAATGTGGTTGAAATAATATTAATTCTTATAGGTGTTTTAGCTGCTTTAACTGTCGGCGCTGCACTAGAATATTACAAAGAACTTCGCATTATTAGAAGAGAATACGAGAAAGCTAGAGATGTTTTGAAAGACATTATTCTAAGTTTTAATAGACAGCTTAGACAAGAAGCAGAAAAAGTAGAAAGCGTCGCTTACAAGTTAGAAGCAGTTTCCGCTAAAAATGGAAGTGTTTCTGAAAAGATGACTAATATTGAAAGAAAAATGGAGTTATTAGAAAGTAAAGTTAAGTCGATGCTTAAGGTTAAAGAAGGGATATTAGCGAAGTTTGACTCACTTGAGAACGAATTGCGTGATGTTACAAAATTACAGAAAGAATTATCGATTAAAATTTCTGAGATTGAGGAGAAAGCAACAGCAAATATTTCACCTGTTCATGAATTGAAGGTTGAGGCAGCGATACCGATAAGAAGAGAAAAGGCCATTGCACCTTTAACCGAAACCGAATTAACTGTTTTGGAAATGTTATCTTCTGAAGGGCCTAAAACTGCTCCTGAAATAAAAGAAAGAATAAAACTTAGCAGAGAGCATACAGCAAGACTGATGAAAAAGCTTTATGAAGAAGGATATTTGGAAAGAGAAACTGGGAAGATTCCGTTTAAGTATCGCATAAAAAAAGAGATGGAGAAAATTTTGAAAAAAGCAGAAAGCTAGTCCATTTAAGGTATTTTGCGGCTAAGAACTGCGGAAGGATAGACCTGTGCTAATTTATATTTTAACCTATTAGAGGATCCAGCCTTAAGGAGAAGACCTTTTTTCACCATTCTGGATAGGTAAGTTGCCACGGTGCTTAGACTGATGGGTTCCTTAAACTCTTTTTCATAAATTGTTTGAGCTTCACGCGAAGAAAACCAAGTGAGTGGAAAATTTTTCTGAATTACTGCACGAACTTTATCGTATTTAGATAAGTGAGCAGACATTAATAAAGGGTTGATTTTTGATGCAAGTGCCCCATCTTCAGGCATTCCACCTAAAAGTTCCACTAAATCCAGCAAACGAAGAGCTTTTTCTCGGGTTATTTGTCCTTCAAACGCTATAGTATATTTGTTACCCTCACTGTCGAATAGCTCAATTCGCATTTTTCTTGCTGGCATTAATCCTAAGGCACCTTTTTGGTTGTTCACAAATTTACATTTCACATGTTATAGCTATTACGGTGAAAAATTGGAAATAAATAAATCATTAGAATGCTTAAAAGAGTAAAAGAAGTAAAAACTTAATTGCTTTAAGCTCTACAGGTTTCACAGAATTGTAAAATACATGAATAAAAAAGATTTTGAATTATTCTGTTATTTCCAGTAGAAACGTAGGGGGGGCGGTTTCACAGAAAAAGGTCACAAAAAAGTTAATTTTGTACAAAAAATCTTAGAAAAAATGGTATAAATAAATCAATTTCACAAGGTTTTAACAATAAGTGAAGAAGAAGAATTGAAAGAGAAAAATTCAGACGTATCAATCAGGGTAAACGTAATAAACCATACGTAATTTTGAAAGAAAACATTGTGCTGACAGACCCCTGTATTTCAATTGGAGATTACTTGTCTATAGATATGAATTGAAAATTAAATGATTACTTAAGTTTATTTTTCTATACAATAATAATTTTATTAAATAGAATTATCTTACCTAATGGAGTATATTTCTTTTTAGAACAGAAATCAACATTACTCTACAGATAAAAAGAAGATTTCCACTAGAAAAAAGGGGGTGAGCCTTAATTTTTGCAAGTTTTTTGTGCAGGAGCTTTAGTTTTCTGTATAACATGTTTTATTATTCTAGTTATATTCTAGTTAAAATGAAGTTTGACTTCTGAATTTAAAGAGACGAAAGGAGACGGCGTTTGTGTGTAACCAAAACATACTGGAGAAAATATTTAACAAATCAATGTTAGACTCAAAAATTTTTGAGGATAGAGATGTTCTTCGTCACGATTATTTACCTGAAAGATTACCCCATCGTGAGGAACAAATTAGACGGCTAGGTGAAACTGTTGCACCAGTACTTAAAGGAAAAAGATGTTCGAATGTTTTTTTATATGGAAAAACTGGAACAGGGAAAACTGCCGTTTCAAGGTATGTCTTGAGTTATCTTGAAAATAAGGCGAAGGAGTTTGGAGCTCCTGTAAAGTTTTGTTATGTTAATTGTCGCATGACAGGATCAGAATATCGTACTTTTTCAAGTTTATGTCAAAGTATTGGAGTGTCAGTGCCTTTTACTGGTTTGTCTGTTGGAGAGGTTTTTGACCGATTTAAAGTAGGCCTAAATGAGTCTAAAATATTGCTTATTGCGGTTTTGGATGAGATCGATGCGTTAGTGAAAACAAAGGGCGATGGGCTTCTTTATGAATTGACTAGAATAAATGAGACTTTATTTAATAGCAAGTTGTCCATTATTGGAATATCTAACGACCTTAGGTTGAAGGAATATCTTGATCCACGCGTTTTTAGCACACTTAGTGAAGAAGAAATTGTTTTTAGGCCTTATGATGCTAGTGAACTAAAAAGCATTCTTATGGCGCGTGCCCAACTGGCCTTTCGTAAGGGTGTATTATCTGATGCGGCTGTCAGTCTTTGCGCGGCATTGGCTGCTGCAGAACATGGGGATGCCCGAAGGGCACTGGATTTGTTACGTGTTGCTGGTGAAGTTGCAGAACGTAAAGGGTTTAATGTTGTCTTAGAAGATCATGTGCGTGAGGCTGAAAGTTGTATAGAACATAATCGTGTAGTTGAAGCTATTAGAAATTTGACTTTACATTCTAAACTTGTGCTTTTAAGCGTTTTTCACCTTAACAGGGTTGAAAAGCGCCGAGCAATTACAGGTGAGATTTATGAAGTTTATTCTGAACTTTGCGGAGAACTTGGTGTTATTCCACTGACACAGCGTCGTTTAAGTACACTGATTAATGAACTCGATTCAATGGGATTAGTGAACGCTAAAGTAGTAAGTATGGGACGTTACGGTCGCACCAAAAAAATTAGATTGGAGCTATCCCGTACTCTTATTAGAGACATTTTTTCTGATGACAATAGGCTTGGGCGTTTGGTTAAATATGACTTTAAATGTCTTTCGGGATCTATCCGTAGTCGGCGTTGAAGATGGAAGTTTTCAGAAAGGTTTGACTCCAAAAACATTTCTTGCTGCAGTCTTATTTAAGGGAACAAGAATTGAAGATATAAAAGTAGAAAAAATAACTGTTGACGGCTTTGATGCAACAGAAATTTTTAGCAAAATCTTGATGAACTGGATGTTTGAGGTGGTAATGCTTGCCGGAATCTCTTTTGCGGGTTTTAATGTAATTGATCCGTTTTTAATTTATGAAAAATTTATGAAGCCTGTTATTGTTGTAACACGTAACAAGCCAGACAACAAGGCAGTTAAGAAAGCTCTTCAGCGACACTTCGCAGACTGGAAGTTACGATGGAAAGCTTTTGCAAAATTACATGGTTTCAATCAAGTTATAATTTTGGCTGACAAGCTGCCTTTATATTTTAATGTGGTGGGGGCAAGTGTAGAATGGGCAGCCAATGTTATTCGCGCTTTATCTATTTGTGGGAGGATTCCAGAGCCTCTTCGAGTAGCTAGGTTGATTGCTCGTGGAATTTCTTAGGCGAAGGGAATTACAGTAATATCCAAGGTTTGAAGGTTTACAACAGGAACCTTTCCGGGTGTAGGTATTAATCCTAGTCTTCGCATATAATCTGTTTGTTCTTGCCAACCTCCAGAGTTTACGAGCATAACGCCTCTATAGTTAGTATAGCCCAACACGTGGACATGTCCTGCGTGAAAAATATCTGGAACCCTGTTGATAATTAGAAAGTCTTTTTCTTCTGGAGATAGAAGCGTTTTTTTGCCATATACCGGAGCCAAATGGCGGCTTTGTAAGAGAACTTTCATTGCCTTTTCAGGGTTAGAATGGTTTACACCTGGAACCGTTGATAAAACATCATCTATGCTACGTCCGTGATATAATAATACTTCCACGTTGTGAAGAGTTAGAAAACATGGGTTTCCAAGGGAATAAATTTTTCTTGTTTCTTGCAATAAACTCAGAAATTCTTTTGGTATAGCAGGTTGAGGTAGGGCCTTTCTTACAGCATCATGGTTTCCAGGAATAATTATAACTTCGATGTAATCAGGTATTTGTTCTAAGTATTTTGCTGCAATTTTATACTGTTCGTAAATGTCTTTTACCGCCAACTCTTTTAGCTGGTTTGGGTAAATCCCTATTCCATCTACAATGTCTCCGGCGATAAGAACGTATTTTACATGGCTTGCCATTTCCCTCAGCTTTTCATTTCCATATTTGCCGTTAAGCCATAATATAAACCGATTGAATGCTTCTCTCTGAAACTTTGCGCTTCCAACGTGGAGATCTGATGTAAGAACGGCATAGACCGGCAGTGAGGCTTTTTTAGGACTTTTCTGAGGGATGTCCGGAAAAATTATGTCTTCAACTATTAGAAGGTTACTTCTTGTTTTTCTGACGCCTAGACAAATGACTTGATCCAGCAAAATGAGACGTGCTTTTTTTCGCAGCCCTTCATTTGCATTTTTGGGTATAAGTGCAACGGCATTAGCATGTAGATCTTCAATTGTCAACAAGGTTTTCTGTTCTGACTCTCTTTTTTCTGTTATCATGCAAATTATCTTTAATCTTGTGTTTGCTGGAGCCTTTAAGACGTCAATGATTGATGCGGCTGCCCTGACGTCTAGTCTTTGCCTTAACAACTTTTCTATTCGCTTAAAGCGATCCCTAAAATATCCTATGTACTCTTCAAGTGTTCCACCTGTGTTTAATTTATTTGAAGGGTCTTCAATTATTTTTATGCTTGGATCAACCTCTTTTGCGAATGGACGAATTTTGCTCTTTCCTTCTATTGCTTGAACTTCTTCAAGTGTAGGGATCACTTCCTCCGCAGTTTTTGTTTTCTTTGATAATTCTTCTAATATGGTTCTACAAATGAAGAGTGGCTTTTCTTTAAGATTTTCTATTTTTTGCATAGCTTTGCTCATAATTTCTGTGGGGTCTGTTGTTGTGGCTATAGTTGTTAAGAATTCGAAAGCGTCTTTTTCAAGCTGGTATCCTGAGGTGATTGCCAGTTCGACAGCTTTTTGAAGTTTTTCGTTTTCGTTCATAAGCGTATGGTTCTCCAATCTGTTTTTTTCGGCACTATTATGTATCCTTCTTCTGTATTCCCTATAGCTTCTGTTTGGCAATTTATGTAAAGAAATGCTGTTAATGCGGAAGTTACCGCGTCAATTTCATGATTTTTTAACATTCTTAACTGAACGTCTCCTTTCAACCCCAGTTTTTTAAAAGTTTTTTGAATTTCTTCCCAATCTTTTAGTGGCATGTTGAGTGCTTTTCGGGTGGATGTAGGGTGCACCTCTATTGTTTTATAGCCTTTTTCCGTTATTAACTTGTTTATTTCTATGCCACGCAGTGTTAATTGCATCATGGCTGGTAAGCTAGGTGGAAAAACCTTGTATCCTCTTTTTATCATTTCTCTATCAGCTCTTCTTAGCGACCCTTTTTTTGGAAGACTTAGGGGTGCATCTATTGCAGTGACTATGGGATGCTTATGGGTGATGATTTCTAAAATTTCCGCATTTGTATATACAATATTTGTCGTCACTCTAAGTTTTTTTAATAAAGCTATCCCTGTAGGATTTTCTTTTTTTCCAGCTAGATCTATACCTATTATGATTTCGGTAGACATTTTTCAATACTTATGCTTAAATCTGTATAGAAGGTTTTTGTCTATATGTGTTAATATTGCAGTTTCGAATTAGTTTTAGGTGTGGCGATGTAAAGTGAGTGAATTGCGTAAAGTTCAACAAACTCCAGGGGGGACTTTTTTTGTCTGTCTTCCTAAGGCGTGGGCTGAAAGATATCGCCTTAAGCGAGGTAGCGTTGTTGCTTTCAGGGAAACTAGTGACGGTAAGCTTCTCATAGATCCTGAACATGGTGTTAAGCCTTCACTTCGTGTTATGAGCATTAAGCCTGGACCATATTTAAGTCGTGAAATTTTAGGAGCTTATTTGCTTGGGTTTGACATTATTCGTGTGGAGGCAAAGGAACGCGTTAGCTTTGAGATTAGAGATGTTGTGAAAAAAAGTGTGAGAAGCCTTGTAGGACTTGAAATTGTTGAAGAAGATTACTCAAAAATTATTTTACAGTGTTTACTGGAGCCTTCCAGCTTTCCTCCAGATAAAATTCTTCGACGAAGTTATGCAATAGTAGCGGGGATGCATCGAGACGTCATTAATTCTTTTGTAAATAAGGATGTACAACTAGCCAAAAGTGTTATAGTACGTGATGACGAAAGTAACAGGCTATATTTTCTACTGGTTCGAATTTTGCGCACAATAATTCAAAACCCAAACTTAAGCGATAAGCTAGGCATCAGCCCTATAGAATGTATTGATTACCGTTTGGCTTCAAGTCTTGTAGAAGCGATTGGAGACGAATGTGTACGTATCGCATTAAAGATTATGGAGCTGGAGGGAAAAACGTTAACTGAGGAACTTAAAAAAATGTTCATTAATTTTCATACTATATGTTATGAGGCCCATGAAAATGCTTTGAAAGCCTTCTTCTCTGGTAATATTACGTTGGCGGAAAATGTTAGGGGTATGAGAGGAAAAATAGACAAAGCTTTTGCTGACGTAGAAAAAGTTGCTAGAGAACAGTCCTTGGAAGTTGTGCCTCAAACTTTGGCAATAGCTTCATTTTTGAGGCAGGTTTATGAGCATAGTGTTGATATTGCCGACTTAGTTATGCCCAAAAAGGCATAAGGAATCTAAACGGGAATTTTGTTTACTTTTTTAGGTTGTGTAGCCAATGAAACATTTTCCTTTATTCTTAACTCGTTAGTGTAGCGTAGTTCACCGTATATGTGGCAGTAAGATTCAATTGTAACACGTTCGCCATAAATGTTATCTGCAATAGCTCCCTTTTTGAGGTACACTTCTTTTCCATAGAGATTTTCCACTCTCGCTTCTTTTCCAACAACAATTCTCTCTGCTTTTATTAAACCTCTAACTGCTCCTTTTTTTCCTATACTTACAAAACGTGCGATTACGCCTTCTTTTGTTGCTATTAGACCTCCAACTTCTACGCGGTTTTCTGCATCTACTTTCTGTGCCTCTAAAACTCCACCTACTTCAATGTTTTTTGCGGATATTTCTTTCCCTGCTTCAATTTTACCTCCAACTTCAAGATTTCCTGAAAGGGTTAAAGATTCGCTTACTTTTACTTTACCTCCAACATCAATTTCTTGACCTTTACCAGAACCAGAAATTTCCACTTTACCGCCTACTTCTATTTTTTCAAACTCTAAATTGCCCACGTTTTTAAAAGAACCGCCTACTTCTATTTCCGACCCTTTGTTATTGCCAGATAAGCGAACGGTTCCTCCCACTTCTATTCTATCAAATTCTAGCGAAGCTTCTGATTCGAAGCTTCCACCTATATCTATGCGGTTAATCTTGCCGCCATTAACCTTCACTTTTCCTCCGACTCGTAACTCGATTATTTGGGCTTTGGACTCTATTGAAACGCTTCCCCCTACATCCATCTTTTCAACAACAGTTTCTCCTTTGCTTTTGAAGCTTCCTCCAACATCAATTTCCTTTGCCTTTACGTTGTTACCAACTTTTAAACTTCCCCCTACATCTACTTCCTCTACCGTTAAATTTTCTCTAACATAAAGAACGTTGTCTACTTCAACTCTCTTAGCGGACATATTGCCATGTACTTCTAGTCGCCCATCTTCTACTCTTATGCTGTTCTCTATAGTCAAATTTCCATAAACTATTACGTCACCATCAGCTTCTAAGCTTCTGGCCGAAATATCGCATTCGAAGACGTTATTTCCTTCACAATAAATTGTTTTAGAAACTTTTAGAGCAGATAGTTTTTCCTTACTTTTTACACTTGCATGTTTGCCTAGTGAGAGGTTCCCTTCAACAATATCTAAAGTTAAAGTTTCATGCTCAGGTATTGAAATATCTTTACTCAATTTCTCATCCTTTCCATACAATCATTCGTGAGAATAGATCGTATTAAAGGCTTTAAAAGATAGTGCGCCTACAGAGAGGTCAATCTGTGAGCACAAATTGTGACTATCTTTAATCTACTTCTTTAAGGCTGCAAAAAACTTCTGCATTCGCTTGTAAGTCTCTAAAAATTCTAAACCCCACCTTGTAACTCGATATTTTTTACGTCCGCCAGCAATAACTTCTTTTACAAAGCCATGGGAAACAAGAAAAGCCAAAATTTTCTTGGCTCTATCTACAGGCATGTTTGCTCCATAAGACACCCTTGTCAGAGAACAAACTCCCTTTCTTGCAATGGCTTCTATTACATCAGCATAAATATCATATTTTGTTCTTCTATCTTCTTTGCCCAATACTGTTTTCTCCGAAGGCTTTAGCATTAATTATTAAATGGTGAAAGCTTAATCTTAATTGTGGTATGACAATGCCTCACGCTTTTCACAGGGATAGACAATATCATATTAATTGCAGAAAGGGCGACTTAGCAAAGTTTTTACTGATACCGGGCGATCCGGATCGTGTTCCAAAGATCGTTGAATATTGGGATTCCGCTAAAGAGATTTCTCTTCGCCGAGAATTTCGTAGTTTCACTGGTAAATACAAAGGGGTTTCTGTTTCTGCTTTGTCTAGTGGTATTGGTCCAGCTTGTATGGCTATTGTGGTCAATGAGGCTGCGAGTATTGGGGTTCAAACGTTTATTCGTGTGGGGAGTACTGGCGCTATAAGAAAAGAGGTTGAGTGTGGGGATTTGATTATTTCTACTGCTGCAGTTCGTCTGGACTATGTAAGTAACTGTTATGTTGTTCCTGAATATCCAGCCATTGCTAATTATGAGGTTTTGTTGGCCTTGATTGAAGCAGCTGAAAGTTTGGGCATAGATAATTATCATGTTGGCGTGACAGCTACTACTGCGGATTTTTATGCTGGACAAAGCAGGAGCTTGCCGGGAGGTTGCACTGGAACGGCTGGCTATTTATTTGGGTTTCTTCAAGAGGCTGGAATTTTAAATTTTGAGATGGAAGCTGCAACGTTGTTCACTTTGGCAAGCCTTTATGGGCTTAGAGCTGGAGCTGTTTGTGCTGTTTATGCTAATAGATGTACAAATCAGTTTAAAGAAGGGGCAGGTGAGGAAAACGCCATCAAAGTAGCTAACGAAGCAGTGAAAATATTGTTTGATTGGGACAAGGGAAAACAGAAGAGAAGGAAGAAATGGCTATTTCCATCCTTGTTAAAGAAGAATGTGTGAAAACACTTTTAGAATACTAGGTGCTTTCTTTCTTTTGCCGGGGTGGCGGAGTGGTTAACGCGCTGGCCTCGAGATCTAATCTACCTAACATAAAGGGGCTAGGATAAAGGACAAGTAAGCCAGTGGGCCTTTGGGCTCGCAGGGGTTCGAATCCCTTCCCCGGCGCCATCTTATCTCAGCATTTTAAGCGTTTTTCGAGGCTTTTCTTAGATAAACCATAGAATTAGCCTATTGAATCTACTGTTGCTTTCTATTTTGGTACATTTTTAGGACTTTCTCAATGTATTTTGTATGTAACCTTTCATGATCAACAAGTCTTCTTAGCATTTTTCTAGCGGTCCAGAGATTGCAGACTGCCGCTTCCGGGGCCACATGCTTCCTTGGCTGGAAGATTCCACTCCACTTCTCTTTTGGTAGATTTTGCAAGTTATATAGTGCAGTTTCTCTTGTAGAATGAAGTAATTCGAAAGCATCTTCTGGAAATTCCTCAGGTAAATCTATGTCAAGACGTGTGATGTACCACCATTCTGCAATTCCTATGTGTCTCAAACAGTTTCGGATCGTACGAGGCTTTTCAGGCGGTTGCCAATCAAGGGCTTCTTCGTCTAAGGCGGAAACAAGTTTTAACAAGTCGCTGCGGGAATATCTCATCAACCGTATTGTCCTTTCAATCTCTTTACTACCAATCGGGAGAACCTCTGACCAAAACAATGGCTCAGGCTTATCAGCCTCTACCGGATTGTAAGTGACGCGGAGAATCTCGCCTTCTACGACTTCTATTTCATCGGCCTTGATACGAGGGCGTTCGCCATGCCTTCTCAGCCACTCAACCCACTCAACCACAGCAGCCCTAACTTTCCTTAAGGCACTTTCAGGAGTTCTTCCAAAAACCCAGCAACCAGGACACTTTGGAACAAAAGCTCCAGTCCCGCCCAAGCCAACCTCTAAACAAACAAGAATTTTCATTTGCTACACCCTTACTGTTTCCAACAGTTCACCCGATAAAATGGTTCCTAAATTTAAAACGTATACGGTTGAGTTTGCGTGTATATACAGCCTCTAAACGAATCCTTGGTTCACACAATCCCGAGAAAAACCGAGTTTTTAACCTAACCCAGGCGCTACAATGTCCTAAAAGACCCTGAGCAAGATCTTAGCACTGGTAAGCGATACGAAGCTTATCTCAGTTAGATATTTAGACCTAAAAGCTAAATTAAGAATGGTGGGTATCTTGGGCGATAAACTTAGTTTGCCTATAGATAAGGGGGCTCTTCAATTATTGGGGTTTAATCCTGTTACCTTAATTACAACAGTCGGCAAGGATGGATCAATAAATGCTGCTCCACATGGCTGGGTCACCGTAGTTGATTACAATCCTCCTCAACTTCTTTTCTCAGTTAACATAAAGCACGATACTTATAGAAATGTTATAGAAACCAGAGAATTTGTTGTAAACATCCCTAGCGCTGATATGATCAGAGAAATATGGGTGACACAGAAGCATTTTCCATATGGAACGAATGAATTGGAAGAGGCAAATTTAACAGCACTTCCATCAGAACAGGTGAAGCCTCCAAGAATAAAGGAGTGTAAGGCACATATCGAATGTAAAGTCCTTTGGACAAAAATCATAGGATCAACATGTCTTGTGCTTGGAAGCATTGAGGCAGTTCTATTAGTAAGGAATTGGAGAAACTTGATGTGAAAGATCGAGCAATTGCTTTGAATCGACTAATCTTCTTCTCATACCAAAGAGCTGGGAAGGAAAGGAAGTGGATGTTTGCACAGATGGGGAAAATACATATTCTAATCGAGAAAGACGGAGAAATCGAAATAAAAGGGTTAAAAATTGATAGTTAAGGATATGAACTGGAGGCATTAGGGCATCTATCATGAAGAGATGTGCAAGGCCTTTTATCTTAGTTGCTTGATGAGTTCTCTAAAATTTTCCATCCATATGGTTACTGTGTTAACTTTCGGAATTTTCTTGAGCACTTCGTTTATTAGTGGTTTCCATGTGGTTTCATGACCCTTTGCTGCGTAAAGTTCTTCGATTTCCAAGGTGTTTTCATGTAAATGTGAAATTATGAAGCCTACGATTTCGCTGTTTTCTTCAGCTGCAAGGCATATTTCTGGAAAGCCCTTAAGATGCCACTCAGTGTGTTCCTTCACTTCATCAAATTCTTGACCTGGATACTGCTTAACAAGCAACCTTGAAATCTGATCCAACTCAGAAAGTGCTATCTTTCTTATTTTCATGTTTTCTCACCTCACAGTATCGACATCAGATATACTATTATTCATTGAGGTTGACGACGTCAACCCTTAAGGATTTATTAGTTGTTGCAGAACATCAAATGGGAGAAATGTGACAGAAAAGGACAGACAACTTATTCAACTGCTTATTGAACAGCCCATGCTAACTAATGCGCAAATAGCCAGAAAGCTTGGGGTGTCAAGACACAAAAATCGGTTCCTTCATGTTCGTATACTTGGTTTTCGGAAAATGTATTTTAATATCAATGGTTCAAAGGCAATATGGTGGAATTTGAATTGATGGAGTTGGCTGGCATCTGCGGATTATACTGCGGCGCTTGCCATGTTTACCGCGCCTACAAAGACAAAGACTTTGCATTGCTGCAAAAACTTGCCGCAGCCGGGAATATTCCTGTAGAAAAAGTTGCTTGTGATGGCTGTTTATCCGTCAACTACAGGGTATATCTGCCGCCAGATTCCCGCGATTGCGAATTCCGCAGATGTGCGAAGGAGAAAGGGGTTACGTGGTGTTTTGAATGTTCTGAATTCCCATGTAAGAAGTTGGAGGATTTTTCGCGTGACGGCAGAGCACATCATACGGCAGTAATTGATAACCTGAGAGAGATGAAGAATTTGGGAGTTGATGAGTGGCTTAAGATTCAAGAAAAACGCTGGCAGTGTCCAAATTGCGGCAAGAAGCTGCATTGGAAAATCGGCTATCTATAAGGGATTCAGAGCAATTCTATGCATCAGGTAATCCAGAAATTTAAAACTGAGTTTCAAACCAGCGCGGACGCAAAAACGTGGATTATAAACGTATATATGAACCTAACCCCTAGTACTTTGAAATTTATCTCCGATTAGAAATCTGGTTTTGTGCAAAAAACAAGGATTTAAATATAGATTTAAACATTTTCTAAGCTATCAAAGCTTTTTAACTTGTCTCTTTCGCTCAACTAATTACTGATACTCAAATGGTGAAAAAGTTATTCTTCTAGTTGCCTCTTGATGTAATCCATTTTCTGGTTAAGTTCCTGTAATTGTTTCAGGATTTTTGTTATTTGCTTTTCTGTAGCATGTTCAATTGCCGGTAGACCAAAGGGAATGGCAAAGGTGACCGAGAAAGCTATGCCTATTAGTAGCAAGATGAAAAGCACATTCCATATGTCTAGTTGTTGAGTCACCCAAACAATGGTGACAGAAAGTACCGTAACGCATATCCAAGTTACAAGAACTATTATGCTTCGGGTATCCATTTTAATCTCCTCTTACCTTTCCAATAAGTTTAGGAGTAAGATGGATCTCAAAGTCTTGCAAGATATAGTAACGCAAAGCCCGGGCCTCACCTTCCACAAGGACGATTCTACTCTTAACCAGACCAGCTTTTTCAAGTTTTTTTAAATGAATTTTTGTCAAAGCCCTGCTAACACCTAGATGATTAGCGATTTCACTCAAGTACATTTCCCCTCTTACAAGCAACGCAACTATCTCTAGTCGCAATGGATGGCTTAATGCATCGAGTTTTTTCGCTAGTTTTTCTATTTCCCTCATACATAGCTACCACCATGCAATTACACGTAATAATTCTATTACATATAAATTTTCTGTAACGAGTTACGATCATTTCAACACCAGACTTTTATCTGGATATTAGATTCTTGTTTTATTGAGCAGTTGTTAAAAAAGAGTCGCACCAAAATGATGATAACAGTGGAGAACGCAAAATCCAAAGACAAGTACATAAGCGCTTGGATAAAGGGCATGCAGCACCTTCACTGGTTCAATGAAAGCAGACTCTTTGATTATAACCGAGGCGACATTAAAGAAAAGCAAGGAAATCCTTGGTGTGCTAGGGATTAAACTTCGCAGAGAGGTTGGTGTATTAAGAAGATGGGAACCTGCTGTTCCATTGAAAGAAAGAAGCAGCGGAGCAGGTGAAGTTCTCATTGAGAAGGCCTTGCAATTGTTGCAACGTGAAGGAGCGAAAAAGGCAGTTTGCATGATTAAATACCCCTATGACTTGCCGGAAACTGCCGAATGGCATATTAATCTATACAAGAAAAGCGGTTTTAAGCAACAGGGACCTATTGGCCTACAATTGTTAGCTGACCTGAGTCATACTGGAACACTTCTGCATTCTCCAAGTTTTAGAATTACAACAAAGGAAAGCTACTCCTTGGAAGACTTCGCTAATTTCACTTTAAAAGCCTATGCATCAACACCAGAAGACAAGGCTATACATGAATGGGATCCATTTGTTTCAGTTCGAGAGAAAGTCTTGGAGGAGCTTCTGTCCATTAAAAATGGAAAACTTGGGTTTTCTCCGCCTGAGCTCTGGAAGATTGGCTTGGTGAAAGACAAAGCAGCCGGTTTTGCAGTATCGTTTATGCCAGAGGATAAATATCGTCCAACTTACGGCGTGATTGGTTTAATAGGAGTGTTTCCAAAATTTCGAAGAAAAGGCGTTGCTTACGCGTTAATCGTAGAGATGCATAAGTGCTTCAGAAAATATGGATGTCATTATGCATATGCGGGTACACCAAAAACTAACAAAAAGGCAGTTAACCTATACAAAAAGGTAGGATATACGCCAGTTTTTGAAATAATTAACTTCGAAAAACAGCTTTAATATTATCTAGACCCTCTGTAAGTCATGTTTTAAATTTTTAGCGACTTGTTAAGATTATCAGAGATCTAAGAGATTTTATGAGACGGTTTTTGGCTGGGAAGTTGCACCGCAGCTAGGAACAGCCTCTTTGGATGTTTTTCCCCTTCTGGAAAAGGAATCAGCGCAGAATTAAACCTTGAGGAAGATACAATAGTCCATTGCATATACACCATCCGATATTAAAGCGTCACTAAAGAAAATTGAGAAGTAGGTAGGATGGTTTTGAAGAATAAAACACCTATCGGAGAACAAGGAGAACATGGTTATTTTGCTTTGTTTAAAGATCCTAATGGAAATAAGTTGTGCCTATACTCAGAAAAGTAGAGAATAGAACCTGTTTTCAAGGGAGTCTAGCATTAACTACCAAAGTGTTGGATGCTGAAAAAGGCAATCTTACTTTCTTGCTTGCCAACTTATCAGCTTTTTCCATGCTCTTGCATTCGATCTGAATTTGTTGCAGTTCTTTTTTGCATATTTAGGTGCGAGAAATAACAGAACTCGCAACTCCTTTAAACATTCTCTATATCCCCTAGGGTTTATAATCAACTCAACGATAGACGCACACAACCATCTTAAAGTGAAAAACGAAATAAAAGAACGCCCCGTTTTCGTACGCATATAGACGAATCTGAAAGTATCCCTAAGAACATTAACGTTATCTTTCTTTTGCTTTTCTTCTTTAAAATGCCCAATAATAAAACTGTTATCTCTAATAGCAATATGCTTTTTATTTAAAAAAAATTTGAGATCTAAAGCATAAGCGTGATCCTCTCCTCTAGCTACATAAGGATCAAAGGGAATGTTGGCAAAGACTTTGCAACTTAAAATAAGTGTACCCCCTAACATATGAGAAGGCATAATTACAAAACGGACATTCCTTTCGGTTTTAAAGGACTTCCACAAGAAGAACGCTATTCCACGGAGAATTTTTACAATTCTCTCTGAAATTTTTTCTCTCCCTTTCTTATGCACGAAAATATCCCTATAAAGCCCTGAAATAGCAACAATAGTCCTTTGATCCAACCTTGCCCCTAAAAGTTTTAAATGACTTTTTAATTTTTTAGGATAAAGAAGTAGACAATCATCATCTAAGAAAAGTATTGCTTCTGGATTAAAAAATTTTATAGCACAATTTATTCCCAGATTTCTTGCAGGAGAATAAGGAGCAAACTGTAACCCACTTTTGAAATCTGATAAATAACCATTAAAAGGAGATGCTAATCCCACACAATCTCTTAGGAATTCCTCTTCGCTCTCTGTCAATTTTATTTCTTCTAAGGTCTTTTCAAAACACTTTCTTGCTTGAATGGAGCTAAAATGCTTAAAAGGAACAGATATTGACTTAAGAAATTCTCTATTCTTCCAAAATTTTTTTTCACTACTATCGTCTATCAAGACAATTGAAAATGAATCTAACTCTGTTTTCAGAATAGAATCCACTAAGCATCTTATTTTTCGAGGGCGGTTTCTTGTAATGATCACGAACGTGATTCGCATGAATTAATCACAGTATTCTAATTCATGTATGTAATAGGTCTACTCAGTTAAAGCTGCGCATAAAACTTATAATGATTTGCAAGAATTCTATGTTTACACTATTTGCATCGATATCTTTGAGAATGTATAAACGGTGACATTTTTGCGAATAGCATATATTCGTTCCTCAATACATACAGGATCTGGCCTAGTTAACCATATACTGGAAATTGCAAAAAGAGTGAAAACTGCAGGGAACGAGGTTGCCATTGTATGTCGCGAAGCCGAAATCACGCCTCCGCAATCAGTTAGAATTTATGAAGTTCACTTCGGAGGAGAGTTTATTCCTTTATTCAGAAATCTCATATTTCCATTCAAATGCTTAAGAATTCTAGAAAAATTTGATCTAATACACACACAGTATCACCCATGCATTTTTGTAGGAAACACTACTGGCAAATTTTTGAAAAAGCCGCATGTATTTACTTATCATGGCTTTGCCCCCATAAAACCATGGCGAAGCTACAGACAAAAACTTAAAATGATAGACCACAGAATCGGTACCTTTTTTTCCTTCCGCTTCAAAGTAAATCGAATAATTACTGTAAGTAACTTCCTGAAAAAGGAACTAATTACCAAATATTTTGTTAAAGAAGATATAATTAGAGTCATCTATAACGGTGTAGACACTACGCGGTTTAATCCTCAAATAAGTGGAGCCAACATTCGAAAATTCTACAAATTGAAAGATTCTCCCGTAGTCCTTTATTTGGGCAGATTGGCCCCTTACAAGGGAGTCCAATTTCTAATAAGGGCAATTCCCATGATTCTAAAAGAATTACCTGATACAAAATTTTTGATCGGGGGAGCTGCCCGTTACGATGCTCCCAACCTTTGGCAGCTTATTAAAAAACTGAAAATCGAAAACTCCATAATTTTTTCCGGCTATGTTCCTGATTATTCTGTTCCTCATTTTTATGCTTGTTGCGACGTTTTTTGTTACCCCAGTCTCTGGGAAGGTTTTGGCCTCACACCCGCAGAGGCCCAAGCATGTGGAAAGCCCGTAGTAGCTTTTAACACGTGTGCCTTACCTGAAGTCATAGAAAATAATCGTACAGGATTATTGGTGGAACCAGAAAACGTGAAGGCTCTTGCTGATGCTTTAATTTCTTTGTTAAGCAATGAAGAACGTCGTATCCGCATGGGCTTAGAAGCAAGAAAAAGAATTTTGCAACTCTTTTCTTGGAATAAGGCTGCAAAACAAACGTTGCAAGTTTATCACGAGGTTCTTTGATGAGATGGTTAGCTGTTTTGGATATGGATGGAACGCTTTTAGAACATCGTACTGTTGATGTGCTATGCGAAAAGTTGGGGCTTTCAACTAATCTTGCTGAGATAGATAGAATCTCCAAAAATTTGCGAGCTTACGAAATAAGCTTAAAGATTGCCAAGCTTTTTTCTGGGTTTAGTGCAGCGAAGTTAGAGGAAATTTTTGACACAATTCCTGTTGTAAAAGGAGCAAAAGACTTTGTAAATTTTCTTGAATCTAGAGAGTTTGTTACAGCTATAGTAACTGATTCTTATGAATTTCTTGCATCTAGATTGGCAAAGAAATTGGGTGTGGACATTGTAAGAGGCAATAAGCTAGAGATACGAAATGGAATTGTAACTGGAAAAATTATAATGCCTATGGGCTGGGAAAAAGAAAAACAGCCCAACTGTCAGCGAAAATCTGTTTGTAAATTACATGTTATGAACGAACTTCTCAATAAATATTCGATAAAAAACAACAGAACCCTTGCAGTAGGTGATTCAAAAAGCGACTTGTGTATAATTCGAAAGGCTAAAATTGGAGTTGCTTTTCGACCAAAGGATGAGGATATCGTTAATGTTGCGGCCATAGTTGAGCACTCAGACTTTTACGAGTTAATAGGCAAATTGAAAACTTTTTTAGAGAGCAATGGCAATTAATTGAAAGATAGAAATGTTTTCGAAAGAAAGTAATGTATTAGACTTAGGTGACTATAGACGATTTGCGTTTAACGAGTGTATACAAGAAAAGTTTAACACATTTGTTTTAGATGAGGGCGGCTTATCTTCTCCTTTATCAATTTCTCTTGTAATTCCCACAAAGTTTGAACCTGAAGGAATTCTTGAAATAGAAGAAACTACGCTTCACCGAATCTTAGCTGAATGTAGCGAGTTGGTCGATGCAGGCTACTTGGATGAAATAGTTATTATGGGAGCCACGAGAAACGGGAATGGAGAACCAGATTTTACAATTCTCGAAAAAGCTGTAAAAATAGCCTATGAGGAACTAGGCCTTTTCAGAGAGCAAGTTGATTTGCTTAACAAGTACAGAAGCCAGAAGGAAAGGGCGAAAAGGGGGCTTATAGATTTCTTTCTTAAAGTAGTCCACCAATTTGACCAAAATATATCCAAATTGTTTGCAAAATATGGCGTGTTTGGCGTAACAGGTTTTTTCGGTTTGCTTCCTGGGAAAGGTTCTGGATTATGGCTTTCAGTTCCTATAACAAGAGGAGATATTCTTTGCTTCGTTGATGCTGATATAATGAACTTTCAAAAAGAATTTGTTACCGGGCTTTGTCATCCCATAATATACTCTTGGAACATCCAAGAGGCAGCTATTAAACTTGTTAAAGCATACTATAACAGAATAACCATTACCAAGACAGATCCACAAAAAATATTTTTGGGAGGACGCATTTGCAGACTTCTTGCAATTCCCCTTCTAAACTCCATAGTTGAAACTTTTAAGCTATATCTTGGTTTGGAAACCATGCGATATCCCCTTGCTGGAGAGTTTGCCGTTTCAAGAGACATAATCGAAAGGGTAGATTTTCCCAATACTTATGCCATAGAAACTTCCCTACTCTTTCAAACATATGACATGATCGGTCCAGCATCCATAGCACAGTTAGATTTGGATATCTATCGTCACATAGGACAAAGTTTTAAAAACCTTGAAAATATGGCATACCAAATCGTCGATTTTATCTTCCGTCTTATTGATGAAAAAATAGGAAGACCTTTAACTAGAGAAGAAAAAGAACAAATCATTACTTCATATGATGAAAATGTTACTAAACTCATTAGTGAGTATGAACAAATAGCCTTAAAACTTAAAAAAATAGAAAATAATATGATTTACTCCAAAGCCGATGATTTTAAGAATAAGCAGAGGATGCAACAAGTCATTCTAGAAGTTTTAGAAGGAAAATCTAAAGAGCGAAGACCTCGCTATTTCAGCTATCCTTCTTGGAGAAGAATTAATGAGCGAACTAGAAACTATTTCGTCCTTAAGGAAATGCTTCGCAGAAGATGTAATCAAAGCACATGGTCAAGATTAAGAGAATGTGGTCTTTTAAGTTGACATTTAGGAAAGCTAGGTAGAATCGTTCAAAAGCTTTTCTAGTTTTTTCTTTCCTCTTAATTTAGGCATAATTTTCATCCATTTTTTCTGGAATCTGAAATAAGCTAAGGAATGTTTTTTAGCGAATTTTAAAGCAGAAGGGATATGTATTGGATTACTAACAAATGCCCTGCACCCTTCACTATCCCTTATGAGAACCGAATGTAAACAGTTCAAAATACTTGACAAGGCAAACTTGAAAGGCATCACTGTATGTAAAAAATAGCCTGGATATGGCTCAAGGTAAGATATGGATATTTTTCTAATATTCTGTACGTGTTTTTGCGACAGAATTTTCCCCCTCATATAAAGAAACCTATACAAATCTTGGCGCATCTCTGACCATAATTTTTTCCCTTCGCCAGGCAGATGTAACACTTTCAATTCGGTGTCCAAAAGAAAATTGAAACCAAACATTTTTGCATTTACAAGTAAATCCATGTCTTCCCCCCTGGTTATGTATGGGTCAAAGGGAATTTTTTCAAACATTTTCCAATGGAGAACCATATTGCCTCCAAAGGCAAAAGTGGTTTTCACAAGTCTTTGCCTGCTTTCCAGAATCTTAAAGGCCATGTTCATTTTTTCTTCTTTCGGCCACCATTTTCTCCACCAAGCCCTTCTATCAACCTTTAGATAATAAACGCCATTTTCATTTATGTAATATCCAGCGATACCTCCAAGTAATTTGTTGTCGATTTGACTTCCAATAAACTCTTGGGCTTTCCGAAAATATTCCTTATCATTGACAATAACATCATCATCTAGAAAAACAATGATATCTGAATTGAGAACTTGGGCTATTGCCAAACCTAGGTTACGTACATTAGAATAGCCATAGAGACTAAGAAGCCTTGCTAAGCTTTCTTTCTCTAAGATTAGGTTTCTTAAAGTAGTTGCTGAAAGTTGTTTTATGTTAAAATCGTCTTCATAGTTACTTATAATTTCTTTAACTTTTTCTTCAGCTTTCTTCTCTAGTACACTGTGTGTCACGGCTGTTATAACAGTGATAACAGTCAACTTTTTTGGTATATCTGTTTGCTTTAGGCTGTTTAATAAACGTGGAAGGGTACTTTGCATTTCTATTGGGGTTGGATGGTCATATATGGCGTTGGGTTCTAAACATTGAACTTCCGGTCTAATAGAAGTCCAATAAGTAGGTATTATTACAGAAATTTGCAATTGTTCGCCTCAACTATTTACTTTCTTTAAAGCAGAGGTATCAGTTTTTTTGTTACTATAGATTCCCAGTCATATTTTTCTATTACTTGAGCAAAATTGTTATCAACTGTGCTATCGAGCATTATTTTGTAAATTCTAAATGCTATGTCTTCTGGGGCATTGTTCAAATCAAACATGTAACCTTCAATGTCTTCTCTTATTAATTCTTGAAAAGGCGGTATCCTTGAACAAAAAACAGGTCTCCTAGCCGCTCCTGCTTCTATTACTGGAAGCCCGAATCCTTCTTCCTTACTGGGTATAAAAACAAGGTCTGCTATGTTATAAACGTCTGCAACGCTCCACTTAACAATTCTGTTGTTTATAAAATGTCTTTTGAAGCTAATCAGATTGTGACAAAATATTACATTTTCTTCGATCTTTCGGGCTTTTATAATTTCCTTAAGCTTATTTTCATAAGCTACAGAAACAGGGTCTGTTCCAGGTGGGCCAGTAATAAGAAGCCTTATCTTCCTTTTTTCTCCTGTGATATGAATTAACTTGTGGATTACATTTAATGCGAGTTCTATATTTTTTCGTGGCAATATGCGAACTGGAGTGACTATTATATAGTCGTTGAAGGATAGACCGAGGTGTTTCATTAGTTGTTTGGTAATCTCGTCTATTTTCAGATATTCTTCCACACTAACTCCGTTTGGAATTACTGTCATTTCGGGAATATTGTATGGGGGTTTTAGGGTCGCAAATTGTTTTGCTCTATAATAAGTCGGGGTTATGAAAGTTATCTTATTGTTTTTATGGTGTAGCAGTGTTACCGGAAATTCGCCTGTAAAATCCCGCCATTCTTCTCTTACTAGAATAGTATCGTGTAACCAAAAAAGGAAATTAGTTGTCGTTTCATCGGCAAGTTCATTTATGGCAGCTGTTGCTGCGAAGTTGAATGGCATTGATGGAATGTTGTGAACTATGCAGGAGTTAAGACTTGAAAAAGCTTGTTTCAACTCCTTTTTTATGTCTTCTTTTAATTTTCGAAAATCTTCGGTTTCTCTCTTTTTTTCAAGAATTTCTTTCTGCACTTTCTGAACACGGGGGTTGTCTGGAGACAATAACGGAATCACATGTTCTTCCAAATTACTATATTCTAAGCCTCCTCCCTTTCCAAAAATGATTTTAATATCATAGCCCTGTTTTGTTAAAAATTTTGCATGATAATCAATTACTACTTCAACGCCAGCGACATTTTTAGGTGGTGCTGTGTAATGAACGATACCTACTTTGGACATGTAGATCCTCGTTTTCATTCCTATAGAAAGCACTAAAATGATTTGTTAATTAAAAATATTTAACTGGAATACTTGTAAAAGTTCTATAACACTTCAATGGAAATTTCAATATGAGAAAAAACTATAATTCTGCATTGCCCCGGACTGGGCATAGGGTTCTCGAAGAAATAAAGACAGCAGACATTGTTATTGGCGTTCCATCATTTAACAATGCCCATACTATCAATTATGTGATATATCAAGCTGCAAAGGGGCTTGAAATATATTTTCCAGAACAAAAATCTGTGATTTTTATTTCGGATGGGGGTTCTTGTGACGGAACGCTAGATGTGGTAAAAGCCATGCGGCTGCCCTCTAAAATCCATTTAATTGCAACTAAATACAAAGGAGTCTCAGGCAAAGGAACTGCTGTTAAAGCAATTTTTGAAGCTGCCCATTTTCTTGAAGCTGAAGCAATAGCGCTTTTAGATTCAGATCTACGTAGCATAACTCCCGAATGGATTAAACTGTTGGTGTCTCCCATACTAGAGGGGGTAGGCTTTGTAACACCCCTTTATATAAGACACAAATATGACGGTACAATTACAAACTTCCTTTGCTATCCTTTAACTTCAACTTTATATGGCAAGAAAGTTAGGCAACCAATTGGTGGAGATTTTGGTCTTTCCATGGAGCTCGTTCAAGAACTTCTAGAATCTAACTTGTGGAAAACACCTTATGTACCTCGATTCGGAATAGACATATTTGAAACACATACTGCGTTGGCTAAAGAATTCAAGATAAAGCAAGCTTTTTTGAGAACAAAGATCCATGAGCCTAAGGATCCTTCAAAACATTTAGCTTCCATGTTCCGAGAAGTTGTAGGATCTATGTTTACATGCATTGAGAGGTATGAGGCTAATTGGAAAAAGCAACTCGATTTTCAAGAAATCGAAATCATTGGCGAAAAGAACACCCCTGGAGCACCTGAACCTGTCTCGGTAAACCTAAAAAATATTCTAGAAGCCTACAAAAAATATTTTAAAAGTTATGAGAAGATTTACTGTGCGCTTTTACCTAAATATTTGCTAAAAAAAGTTGAAGAACTTAAAAAAGCAAAACCTAACGAACTTTCTCTTTCAAGCGAGACTTGGGCAAAAATCGTTTATTCCTTTCTTGCTGCTTTCAAGCGTGTTAAACAAACCGAAAAGGAGCATTTATTGAATGCTTTAAGAATACTTTGGATGGGGAAGATTGCTGTCTTCATAAATGAAACGTTAGAGCTAAATGATTTTGAAGCGGAGGAAAAAATTAATCAAGAAATGGGAACTTTTAGAAAATTAAGGAATTACTTACTAGAGATTTACTAACCTGTGGAAGAAGTTAATTTTTTAATGTGAGGCTTTTATTGTAACTAATGCTCTCGCTTTTTCTTTCTTTGACACTCTTATTACTTTGATTTTCGCATTGCCTAACACTTTTTCTGCTGCTTTCTTTGCTTGTTGTTTTGTAGCATATTCACCTTTTATCTCAATCCAAGGAAGAGATTCATCGAATTTTATCCATGCCGTATGCAATTATTTCACCCTTCTGAACAGCGAATGATTAGGCTCTGGGCGAATTAAAACGATTATGAAATTTGAATATGAATTTTCCATAACCATTGTTGGAAAGCTATTTAAGGAATGTCCATGTCACTTCTTAGGGTTTAGGAGCGAACATGAGAGTGGAGCTTGAAAGCTCACAGAAGAAAGCTCTATCCCAGAGGGGTGTATGGATGGGCGAGGGTGTAGAGGGTTCAGAAGGTGCCCAGGATGAGGCTAGCCAACATTCTGCTCAACAACGATTTTCAAACGCTCCGAACAGAGAATCCTATAAATACATATCCCTCTAAATCAGACGAACCTGAAATTTTTCGTTTTCCCATTTTGTTTTTTCTTGAAAGAGAGGAGGTTCTCTATCGATGACAAGCTCTGAAAACCTCAAAACATTTTCAAAAACATTTTTAGAAACGTTAATCGCTTACTCCTTTGACTTTGGCGGTGTGCTCGCCGGAGTTCTTGTGGTTTACTACTTTAACATTTTCCACTTATACCCATGGGCAGTAGCCGTCTACCCTGCCATTTTAAGCGCAAGGGGAATGATTAGCGGCCTTTTTAGTGGGCGGTTAGGTACGGCCCTTCATCTTGGTATCGTTTATCCAAAGTTTCTGGGAAATACGAAAAATTTTTACGTGTTATTTGACTCTGTGATTGTTATAACTTTAGAAACCAGTATAGTTATGAGTGGTTTTTCAATGATTTTTGCCACTTTCTTCTGGGGGTTATCCTCTAATGCTTTTTTTGAGATCTTTACAATAGTCTTATCCACTATGACTTTTGGGCTGATTCTTTCTTTTTTCACCATAAGCGTGGGTTTTGCCACTTTTCAGAAAGGTTTGGATCCTGATGTTATTGGCTATCCAATAATGTCAACTGTAGCTGACATATTCATAACTCTCTGTTACATTTTTACACTTGGCTTATACGCATTTTCTAAGTACATAGTTGTTTTAGTTGCTATATTCCATATATGTTTGAGCTTATACATAATGTTGAAAGATTTCAGAAGAGAAGAATTTGTTAAGACCATAAAGGAGTCTCTAGCCACATTGCTAATCGTGGCTTTTATTGTTAATGTCACTGGTACTGTTCTTAAGCAAATAAGATTTCGCAGGGACATTTACAGTGTTTATCCGGCTTTAATCGACACTGTAGGGGATGTGGGTTCTGTTATTGGTTCTACGGCAACGACAAAACTTGCATTAGGTTTGCTTAAGCCTTCCCTTTCAGCCATGCGAGATCATTCTAAACAGATTTTTGCGGCATGGGCAGCTTCTGTGGTAATGTTTCTCTCGTTTTCGGCTATATCATTGTATGTGAACCGTGTGTACATGCTTTCTGCTTTCTTTAATTTTTCCACTCTTTTGCTAATCACCAACTTATTTGCTGTTTCAGCAATGATTCTAATCTCTTATATGGTGGCTATTTTGACTTTTAAGAAAGGTTTAGATCCTGATAATTTTGTCATTCCTATTGAAAGTTCTATAGCAGACAGTGTCACAACTGTAGCGTTGCTTGCTGCAATCTTTTTGACTGGCTAATTTTTGGAAAAGACTAATAAATTAAAATACTTCTTTCATAATAGTTCAACTTGGAGCGACCTCAAAGATATGCCCTATTTCGAAAAGATAGAGTATCGCCCAGTACCTGTTAGAGAACTTCTCCTTGAGATGAAAAATCTTTCAGAATTAATGATAGATTTAGCATATTCTGCGGCCCTGTTTAATGATAAAGAATTAGCAGAAGATGTACTAGCACTCGAAAACAGAGTAGACCTGTTATCTTACCTGCTTGAAATGGAGATAATGCTTGCAGCAAGAGATCCTGAAGAAGCGGAATCTTTGGCCGGAGTTTCTACCGTGGCTTCTGCAGCTGACAAAATCTCTGACGCTGCTGCGGATATAGCTGCTATAGTTACCCAAAAAATTGGAATACATCCTATAGTTGGAGAGATTTTCGAAAAAGTCGAAGAGCGTTTAACAAGGGTTAGAGTTGCAACCCAATCTATCTTACTTGGAAAATCAATAGGTGAATTAGAGCTGGCAGCGAGAATGGGCGTTGATGTGATCGCTATTCGGCGAAACAAAGAATGGATAATCGATCCTAAAGAAAACGAAAAAATCCAAGCTGGAGACATTCTCATTGCCCGCGGAACTTCTACTGGTTTAGAAGAATTCAAGGAACTGTGTGAAGGGAAACGGCGCAGACTGGAGGATTAGCGACATGTCTAAGAGAAGACAAAAATTTGAAAAAATAGTTGAAATGTTTGTTGAACTAAAGAATACTTCTGAGCTTATGATGGATTTGGCTTATTCGTCTTTGTTAATGAATAGTAAGGAATTAGCTGAAGAAGTGGAGAAACTAGAGGAATATGTGGATAGATTACACACAGATTTTGAGTTACTGGTTTTGTCAAGCGGATTTAAAAGGGAGGAGGCTCGAGGCTTTCTTGGGTTAATAAGGTTGGGAGTTGTAACTGAGAAAATTGCGGATGCTGCTGCAGAAATAGCTGAGGTTGTGTTAAGAGAAATAGCCCCGCATCCAGTGCTGAAACTTACAATAGAGGAAGCTGAAGAAACGGTTACATACGTAACTGTGTCTGAAAACTCTCCGCTTGTAAACAAGACCTTACGCGAGGCTAAGGTTCCAGAGGAGACTGGTATGTGGATTCTAGCTATAAGAAGAGGTGATAAAGGTATTCGACCTAAACCCCAAACAAGGATTCAAGCGGGCGATATTTTAATAGCTTCAGGTTACGCGGAAGGGGAGGAAGATCTTAAAAAGTTAGCTTCCCCTTAAACATTTGCATTGTAAAAGTTAATTCTCTTTCGAATAATTTTATCTTCAGAATGATGTAAACTAGAATTTTTAAATTGCGCAACTAAAATGGAAGGAAGTCGATACAATGGAAGAAACTTTGGAAAATTGATTGCTATTTTTCGCTTTTCTTTCTTCTCGTAGGCTTTTTCTTTTCTTCTTTTTCGATTTTGGCAGGTTCTTCCTTTTCTTCAATCTCAGTTTTTTCTTCAATTTCACTTGTGATTTCTTCTATTGGTTTGGGAGGTGGTGTGGTTGCCATTGTCCAACCTATCCAAGCGCCAATCCCCATTATCGCTATAAAAGCAATGAATACAGGTATTGCAATGACCCAAAATTGCACATTGTGGATCCAGTTAGTGTTCACGCTTATTCCGACAATTTCCAGCCATTGTGGATAGAAGAGTGTCACCAAATAGACGAGTGCTATAACTAAACACACTATGAATATAATTCCACCTATTGCCTGATCTTTACTAACCATTTTTTCATCTCCGCTGTATGCCATGTTTACTTGCATTCTCTTTTTAAAGTTTACCATCGACATTGGCTAATTAACTATGTAGTTCCCATTTCCCACGTTGCTAAATACTCTTTTTGTTCTTCTGTTAATTTATCAATCTCTATACCCATAGAGTCAAGTTTCAGGCTTGCCACTTTTTTGTCTATTTCCTTTGGCACTGGATAAACTTTGGGCAGCATTTTTTCTTTCTTAGCCAGATATTCAACTGATAAAGCTTGGTTTGCAAAAGACATATCCATAACTTCAGACGGATGCCCTTCAGCTGCGGCTAGATTTACAAGTCTTCCTTCTGCCAGAAGATATATTTTTCTTCCATCTTTTAAAGAATATTCCTCCAGATTCGTTCTTATTTTTCTCCTTGAAACGGTGAGTTTTTCCAAGCTTTCTATGTCTATTTCAACGTTGAAATGACCGCTATTTGCGAGTATTGCGCCATCCTTCATTTTTCGAAAATGTTCGCTTCGTATAACGTTTATGTTGCCTGTAGTTGTTACAAATATGTCCCCTGTCTCAGCCGCTTGATCCATAGGCATTACACGGTAACCATTCATCACTGCTTCCAGGGATCTTAAAGGATCCACCTCTGTTACTATTACGTTGGCTCCCATTCCATGGGCTCTCATAGCCAACCCTCTTCCACACCATCCATAACCACAAACAACAAAGTTTTTCCCCGCCAAAAGAATGTTAGTAGCTCGCAAGATTCCATCTATAGTACTTTGACCGGTTCCGTAGCGATTGTCAAACAAATATTTTGTGTATGCATCGTTTACTGCAATTATTGCATATTTTAATGCGCCACTTTTTTCCATAGCTTTTAGTCTCATTAAGCCAGTTGTGGTTTCTTCTGTTCCACCTTTGATGTTTGGTAGTGCTTCTTTTCTTTTGTTGTGAATGGTGCTAACAAGGTCTGCACCATCGTCCAGTGTTATTTCTGGACCATAATCTATCACTTGGTTCATGCACCAGTAATATTCCTCTGTTGTTTGTCCTCGCCATGCAAAAATGTGAATGCCTTTTTCTGCTAAAGCTGCAGCTACATCGTCTTGAGTGGAAAGGGGATTAGAACCGCATAAAGCAACTCTAGCCCCGCCAGCGTGAAGAACGTCGACAAGAACTGCTGTTTCCTTTGTTACATGGAGACAGGCACCCAAAGTTAGCCCTTTTAAGGGTTTTTCTTTTGCAAATCTTTCCTTAATTTTGCTTAAAACTGGCATCCGCTTCGAAGCCCATTCTATCTGTAAATGTCCCTTGGAAGCTAACGTTGAATTCTTAACTTTAAATTCACTCATCCATTTCCCTTCCTTATGGAGATTCTGAAAACGTCTATTTAACGTTGGCTTTTAACTCGCATTATAACTTGATTTTCTCATATTTGTTCTCGCCAACTTCTCGAAGCACTTCAACATTTTCCTTCATTTCTGACAGTTTGCTCATAGCTTAAGTACTGCTTTTATTTAGTTGTTAATGGATCCTTGGAAGTGGAAAAATGAGTAAAGGTTTAATTGGAATTTCTGAAACAAGTGTTAAGAAGTATCTTTCTTCCATCTATGAGAAGGAAATAGAACTTTGTGGTATTTGGAGGCTTGGTTGCGAAAAGAAGGAAGCGTTAAAGAGCTTGAAAGCCTTTGGCTATGGAATTCCTTACATCATTGAGTTTCGTGTGAATGGTGAAATTAAAAAGGTGGTTTTAGAAACTTTACGCCTAGAGGGATTTGGGCACGATCATTTTTCTGACAGGGCACAAATTTTGCTGTGGCAGCACTCAGCGTTTAACAAGCTGCCTCGTCATGTGCGATCAGTGGATGTGGGCGCCTTTACTTATAAAAGGAAATCTCTTAAATCTTTGGGAGATTGCAGCGAATTTTTTATTGTAACCGAATATGTGGAGGGTGAACTTTACCATAAAGACTTAGATCGAATTAAAGATAAAGAACAATTAACTGAAATAGATGAAAAGCGATGCGCCGCTTTATCTGACTATCTTGTAGAAATTCATAGTGTCAAACACGAGGCTCCATGGCTTTATATTAGACGGGCACGAGAGCTTGTTGGACACGGTGAATGTATAATGGGCTTATTAGATAGTTATCCACCTAACCTCAATTTCGTTGACGAGTCAACATTGATCGATATCGAACAAAAATGCGTGGTGTGGCGTTGGCGACTTAAGCGTAAAGCCCATAGACTTAGCCAAGTTCATGGCGACTTTCATCCTTGGAATATTATGTTTCACGATGATGTTAATTTTACTGTTTTAGATCGCAGCCGTGGAGAGTGGGGCGAGCCTGCTGATGATGTGGCAGCGATGACGATTAACTACATTTTCTATTCTGTCCGAAAATATGGTAAAATGTTCGGGGTTTTCGAGAAACTGTTTAAGCTTTTTTGGGAAAATTATTTGCATAAGACCGATGATTATGAAATTCTAGAAGTGATCCAACCCTTTTATGCTTGGCGTGGTTTGGTCGTTGCTTCACCTATTTGGTATCCGAGTCTTACCCAAAGTGTTCGTGTTAAACTTTTTAATTTCATTAAAAATGTATTGCAAATCGAAAAATTTGACTTAGAAAACGTAAACTTGTATCTTCAGTGATAACTATCTGATGAATTTTTCCGCATAGCTTACTTTATTTCTCTTTGGAACTAAAGAATAAATAGGTTTCATTGTAATATTTCATAGGTCTGTGGTGTTGTGCTTGGATGAGGAATTAGTCAAGAATTTAGAGAAACTTCTTAAGGAGATAGGCTATTCCAGCAAAGCTGCTAAAGAAATTTTGAAATGGTATAAGCGTCCATGATGAAAGGAATTTATCTTTTGCTCATTTCTGTAAATAAGAAGATTACTGTCAAAGTAGGTGCCTTAGGCACTGCTATTTTTGATAAGGGGCTTTATGTTTATGTCGGCTCTGCACAACGTAGCCTACATAAGCGTATAGCGAGACATTTTAAAAGAGACAAACGAAAATTTTGGCATATAGACTACTTACTTAGTAATGATGCTGCAGAAATTTTAAAAGTATACGTCAAAGAAGCAGACAAGAAAGAAGAATGTCGTATTGCAGAGAAAATTAATGCAACAGGTATACCTATCAAAGGATTTGGAGCATGTGACTGTGAATGTAGAAGTCATTTGTTTAAAATTGGAAACCTTTCTTTTTTAAGATACTTGCAGGTAAAAGAGCTTAGTCAGTAAGTGTAGATGTCTAATATGCCAAAAGACGGTTGGTGTGTTTGGATAACTGGATTACCCGGTAGTGGAAAATCCGTTGTGTCAGAGGCTTTATACAGACTTCTTGAGAAAAAAGGGATTCATGCTCAGATTTTGGCTTCTGACGCTTTGCGCAAGGTCTTAACACCACGACCAACCTACTCGCTTGAAGAACGTGAAATAGTGTACGCTACCCTAGTTTATATTGCAAAGCTCTTGGTTCAAAACGGGGTGAATGTTATAATTGACGCAACAGGCAATTTGAGAAGTTATAGGCAAAGGGCAAGAAGAAAAATTTCACGTTTTATGGAAGCTTACTTAGAATGTCCCTTAGAAGTTTGTTTTCAACGAGAATCTAAACGTGAAAAAACATACGGAGCGCCGAAGCAGATTTACACTAAAGCCTTTGAAGGGAAAGCTTCCACAGTTCCTGGCATTGGGCAACCTTACGAACCACCAATTAACCCTGAAATAACGCTTAACACTACAAAATTTCTGCCACTACAGTGCGCCGAAAAAATTTTTGAAAAAATCCTTAAACTTTTTTACTAAATTATTCCGTCGTCTCTAATTTATAGAACACTTTCAGCCCTTTCAGAGTTTCATGTACAGAGTTCGCAATTTTAAGTATATCATCTAAATCTACCTTTCGTTTACCCCAGTCATAGACGTGGTCATGAACTCCTTTAACTGGTTCAAATCCTAAAGAACGAAGTCTTTCGACAACTTCTATAGGGTTTGTGCCTTCACTGTAAAATATTATACTCAAATATGTTTTCACATCAATCCTATCCTACTTTTTTAAAATGTAGTGTGTAGCAAAAATTAATTCTTTTTGGTTTCTTACAAGAAATGGCTTTCAACTGGACAATTGATAAGGAAAAACTTTTGTGGCGCCTGCGGAATATATCAAGGAAAAATAAAAGAAGCTGTTGAAAACCTTCTAAATGTCATAAGAGCTTACGGGTTTGACAAGATTATGCCAGAACTAGTTAAATGGGAGCCAACTCTCCAACATTATCCAGAATTCGAAAGTGTAATGAGCGGGTTGGTAAAATTGTTTGGAGAATGCCCAGGATGTGCGGCAGGGGGTGGAGATCCTAATTGTGCAGTGCGCTCATGTGCCCAAAAAAAGAAGTATGCTACTTGTGCAAAATGTGATTCCATGGAGACTTGTGAAAAAGTTCAAAGATATGGGTCCAAAGCATTAGAAGGACTGAGGAAAATAAAATCCGTTGGCATTGATAAATGGATTAAGGAGATGCAGAACAAGGTAGATTCGGGCTATTGCTACCTAGACGAAAGGATATAGCTTTCCTTTGGATTGTGAAAACTGCCGATGGAATTAACGGAAATAATAGTTATTGCTTGGCAATCTACTATAAACGAAATCCTTGTTGGTACGAAACAGGAAACTGTGTCCAAATTGCAGAATACTCATAGAAAAAATCGGAACAGGAAGCACATCCTCCTATTATATATGCCCGAAATGTTAACCACTCTAAAAGTCGGTCTGAATGGTAACGTTTATAACTCAATGTTTTTATTCCTAAAAGACGCGAAGCGGACGAACAATGGGTCATAGAAAAAAGCATGCGCCAAAACATGGATCCCTTGCATATTCACCTAGGAAACGCGCTAAACGTTTACTTGCTAGAGTCCGTTATTGGCCGGAAATTGAAGCCGATACACCAAAACTTCTAGGTTTTATCGGTTATAAAGCTGGCATGACTCATGTTTTTGCGATAGCAAATAGAAAACGGTCACCTAATTATGGAAATGAGGTAATTCGCTCTGCAACCGTTTTGGAAACACCACCTATGCTTATATGTGCTGTAAGAGCATACACCAAAACTCCTTACGGTCTGCAAACTTTTACTGAAGCTTGGATGGAAAATCCGCCGAAAGAACTTGATCGAGTATTTACGCTTCCCGAAAAGTTCAACACCGAAGAAAATCTTCGAAAGATCGCAGAGAATTTGGAAAAAATAGATCGGATTCACGTTATTGCTATAACTCAGCCAAAACAGGCAAGTGTTCCCAAGAAAAAACCAGAAGTGGCGGAAATAAAAATAGGAGGCGGAACGATCCCACAGCAATTCGAGTATGCAAAAGGTCTACTTGGAAAAACAGTAACTCCTGCAGAGATATTCAAGGAAGGTCAATATGTAGACGTAATAGCAGTTTCTACTGGAAAAGGATTTCAAGGACCTGTAAAACGTTGGGGTATAACAATCCTTCAACATAAGGGAAGGAAAACCAAAAGAGGTGTGGCCACTCTTGGTCCCTGGAAGCCTGCTCGTGTTATGTATAGTGTGCCGAGAGCCGGGCAAATGGGGTTCCATCAAAGAACCGAATACAACAAATGCATATTGAAAATCGGAACCGACGGAAAAGAAATCACTCCTAAGGGCGGTTTCATACGCTATGGCATAATTCGAGGTGCCTACATGCTTATAGAAGGAAGCATCCCTGGTCCAGAGAAACGTCCAATACGACTACGCTATGCTGTGCGTCCACCGAAACAGCTTGCAGAAGAACCACGTCAAATAACATATGTGTCCCTTGAATCACCCCAAGGAAAATAGAGGTGTACATAGGATGGCTAAGACAGTGAAAATCTTTAACCTCGAAGGAAAACCTGTTGGAAAAATGAAACTTCCAGCAATATTTGAAACGCCTATAAGGCCGGATGTTATAAAACGCGCTGTTTTGGCAATCCAATCTAACCGCAGACAGCCGCAAGGCAGAGACCCCCTGGCTGGAAAAAGGACAACTGCCGAATCTAGAGGTGTAGGTTTAGGCATAGCTAGAATCCCAAGAGTTAAAGGTCCTGGAGGAAGAGGTGCCCTCGCGCCTGGAACTGTGGGTGGAAGACAAGCTCATCCACCCACTTCTGAAAAGAAAATTGTCAAACGTATTCCCAAAAAAGAGAAACGCCTAGCACTTTTTTCTGCAATAGCGGCTACGTCTTCGAGAAAAACTGTGAACTCTAGGGGGCATTCTACTGAGGACGTTCCTCAGATACCTTTAGTGGTTACAAAGGATTTGGAAGAGTTGAAGAAGACAAAAGAGGTTGAGGAAACTCTAATACGCCTTGGTGTTCTTTCAGACCTTTATCGTGTTAAAGAGAGTAGAAAAATCCGTGCTGGAAAAGGCAAACGAAGAGGTAGAAAAATAAAACAGGCTAAAGGCCCACTTATTGTCGTTGCTGAGAATAGGGGCATATTAGAAGCTGCAAGAAATATACCCGGAGTGGATGCTGTCAACGTTAACAATCTAAGTGTTGAAATGCTGGCTCCTGGAACACATCCTGGGCGGCTTACAATCTGGACAGATAGTGCTATTGAAAAATTAAACGAGCTGTATGGGGAAGGCGAGATGGCATAATGGACCCTTACGAAGTCATTCTTTACCCTTTAATGACAGAATCTGCAAGTCTCATGGTTGAGCAAGAAAATAAACTTGTTTTCATAGTTAATCTTAAAGCAAGTAAAAGCGATGTGAAAAAGGCTGTGGAGCAGCTTTATGAAGTGGAGGTTGAAAAAGTGAACCTTTTAATTACACCTCGGGGCAAAAAGAAGGCATTTGTTAAGCTTCGTCCAGAATATAAGGCAGCGGATGTGGCTATTAAGCTTGGAATCCTTTAGGATTTATTAATGGTGAAAAATTATGGGAAAAAGAATTCGGGTTCAAAGGCGTGGTCGTGGCGGTTCTCAGTTTAAGGCTTCTACTCATAAAAGAGTAGCTCCCGCACGATACCCCCTAGACATAGCACTTAACGAATATTTTGAGACGGTAATTAAAGGGGTTATTGAAGAGTTGGCTCATGATCCTGGGCGTGGATCTCCATTAGCATTGGTAAGATTCGAAAATGGAGAATCATGCTATACTATAGTGCCTGAAGGTGTCTCTTTAGGTCAACAGATTCAGATGGGTGGGAAAGCTACAGTTGAAATAGGCAACATATTGCCTATCAAAAAAATCCCAGAGGGTACTATGATATGTAACATAGAATTAAAACCTGGAGATGGGGGGAAAATTGCAAAATCTTCCGGGGCATACGCCACTGTTGTAGCACATACCGATCAAGGAACAATAGTTAAGCTTCCATCAGGTAAAACAAAATATATAAATGATTACTGCCGAGCAACCATTGGAATTGTTTCTGGTTCGGGTAGAACAGAAAAACCCTTTTTGAAAGCAGGAGCAAAATTCCATTTGATGAGAGCGAAAGGACATAAGTATCCTAGAACACGGGGGAGAGCTATGATTGCAGCTGTGCACCCGTTTGGAAGTAGCAAAAGAAGTGCCAGAAAAGTTACAACTGTTTCACATGGTGCTCCTCCAGGAAGGAAGGTTGGATTGATCGCCGCAAGAGGTGCGGGAAAGAAAAAGAAGAGAAGAAGAACTTAAACCTGTGGGAAGATTTATAGCCTCTGATGCAATTTTGGTATGGTTGAAGAAAAATGCCTCGAGAATTCATGTATCGTGGATATGCACTAGATCAGTTGCAAAGTATGTCTATGGACGAATTTATTAACTTACTTCCTTCAAGACAGAGAAGAAGCCTCCATCGTGGTTTAACGCTAGAGCAGCGAACACTTCTTGAAAAGATAAGAAGGGTAAAAGAAGCCATGAGAAAAGGTAAAAGTGAAATTGTGAAAACCCATGTTAGAGACATGATTATCCTTCCTGAAATGGTGGGGCTTACAATTCTAGTTCACAATGGAAAAGAGTTTATACCTGTTGAAATAAAACCAGAAATGATTGGTCACTACTTAGGAGAATTTGCCATTACAAATAAACCAGTTAAACATGGGACTCCAGGAATCGGAGCCTCTCGTTCATCCATGTATGTTCCATTAAAGTAAAATTAGGATAATCTTTCTAACCTTCACGCACTGTAGTCGATTTTTGCCTTCTTTTTGTAAGGCGATTTAATTTGTGGTATTTGTGGCAGAGGAATAGGAGGCGGAATGTTCAACGTTCGTGATATTATTACGGATTCTATGAAAACAATGTTAGAAATGGATTGTACGAGAACTGGTGGTGGAGGTTTCTTTTCTTCGTATCCTTTGTACACTTTTTCTATGTCGCCTTTGTCACCTACTACATAGGCTTTTCCTTTCATGCTTATTTGGGCTATTGAAGGGTTGTAATTAATTGTTAAAACAAAAGGAACTTCTAGTGTGTTTTCAGCTTTCTTTTCCATTCCTGTTAGATTTAGGTTCGAGTTTATTTGAATAGGTGGAATGGGTTTTTTAATGTCCCAAAATCTTTCTGCGGATATGTTAAGAATTGAAACGTTCACTCTAAACATCTAAATCGTTTAGAATATGGTTAATGCTTCATTTAAAGATGTTTATTTTTCAGTTTGTTTATATCTGGTAAAACCGCAATGTCCACAAGCATATCTGTCACCGTGGTCAGCCATAAAATATCCTGGGCCGCAACGTTCACAAGTGGGTCGCAGCCTTGTTATTTTTCCTTCGTCTATCTTATATAAAGTAAAAACGCCTTTTTCTTCTTTTTTTCTTTTTTCAGTCTTCTCAGCTTCTTTTTCCTCTATGGGAGCCTCTTTTTCTTCTTCAGACATTTTCTTTTTCTTTCTCCTCCTCTTTCTTTTCTGGCGGTATGTTTCTTTTAATGATGTAGTTGGGTTCTATAAGTCTTGCTTGTTCTAAAGAGTCGTAAACATTTGCAAGGCCAACAGCTATGACACTTCCTGTCTTAGTTTGCAATTTCTTAACAAAAACTACATTTTCATCTTTTTTTAGAATGTTTGCAATTGCTTTTCTTACTTCTGTTCTTGGAGGTGTGCTACCCGTTTGGCTATGTTCCACTTGAAATTGTATTTCATTTCTTTTTAACAGTGGATTTTTCTTTTGTGACACTATTTTTATTTTCATAACATTCACTATTGTAGCAAAATTGATAGGTCTCTCTCACTATTTAGCTTTTCGAAAATTTTCCATAGTTTTTAGAATGGCAGCAATCTCTTCTTTCTTTTTTGGAGTTGCTTTAACTGCTACAATTCCTTGCCGAGGTTGACCATAAACGATCAGAGAATTTTCTGGGGCGTATAGAATCGCTATAAGAGCAAGTAAATCTTCTTCTCCTTCTACAACTATTTTAGTGCACTCATTAGTTTTTAATGAATCTTTTATTGTCTCTGATGCTTCGGTGGTTATTGTTCCTGGCGGGTTTTTAGTGTAAATGGTTTTTTCTGTTTTCAATGTAAATGGTTTTATTTCTTTCCGCATAACCTTGTTATCCACTATTAGAAGACTCGGAGAAAAACTGTACTCCATAAGATTCTTTGAAACTATGTCGCCAACAGATATGATCCTAGAAGGTTTTTCTTCTTCTATCAACTTTTTTAGTTTTGGTATTGTTTGTTCAAAGGATCCTTGAATTAGTTTGCCTAACGGTTGCTTAAGCTTTAATCTGAGCTGTGGTGTAAGGACATATTTTATCTTCAACTTATCTGACCTTTAATGCGTAGACGCCCTTTTCTTTGATCTTCATGGTTTTCGCTATGACTGAATTTTCCGCGTCGAAAATTATTACCAAACCGCTGAAGTCATCGCTTAATGATGAGGATTTGCATTTGGGACAAACGTTTTCTTTAGTTATGAAATTACAGTTTGTGCAAGCTTTTTTAATCATCTAATCACTCTTTTCCGTTTTTTCGGATGTTTTCTTTTCTTCTTCACCTGCTTTCTTGACTTCCTGTTTAATCCATTCAAGTTTTCCTAGGAAGGGCTGTCTGGCAGTTACTCCTATTTTTCCTGTGCTTCCAGCCTTACCAAGAGAAACGGCTGTTATACGTACTCGAACTTGGTCTCCATTTGTAAGTTTTCTTTTTGTTTCTTTACCTAGCAGCACTCCTTGTTTTTCATCATAGGAAATGAAGTCATCCATAAGTTGGGAAACATGTAGTAAGGCGTCGACGGGACCTATTCGCACAAAGGCTCCAAAATCTGCAATCTCCACAACTTCTCCTTCTACTACTTCTTGGATTTTTGGATAGAATGTGAGTACAGAAAAGGTTACTTTATGGTAGGTAGCTCCGTCTCCTGGAATTATTTTTCCGACAGGGCTTACTTTTACTTTTGTTACGGCTACTACATAACCTAATTCTTCGTTGACTATTCCTTCGTATTTTGCTCTAACCTGTTGATGGCCTACAGTTTCTAAGGGGGTTCCAAAAGTTTCTGGGGGTATGCGAATTGTGTCTTCTAGTTTTGTCAGTTTAAACAAGAGTTATAGCCTCCCGTTAATTTCTAACCGTGATTTTTGCCTCACATAAATAACTGGCACATTTATATTTCTTAACCTCTTTCTAAGGTTTCTGTCGTTGGTAAAGACTGGACTTTTCCATTTTTGGGCGACTTTTAAGATAGCATCATCTGGAGTGATCGCGGAATTTTCATCTAATTGCACATATGTGCATTTTTCGCTTAGTTTTAAGGCGTAAGAGGCTTTTTTCCGCATTTTGGGTGTGCCCTTTTTGGCTAGTTTTTCCAACTCTTGACGGACAGGTGAGAGTAAAATTGCTTCATAATTTTTGGCTAATAGTTTTTTTAATTCTTCAAAAATATCAAGTTTGAATTGGAGGGACACGAAAAAGGCGTTTGAATCTAAGATAACTTTTGTTTTTTCTCTCGCATGTTTAGGCTGTATTGTCATGTTACTGTATCATTCCGTATCCTATTAGTCTCCATCTGCCCGTTATTTTTCTGCTTATTGCCACACGTGACTCTGCAGGGGCGCAAACTGGACGTGAAAGACTTGCAGTTACTATATTGCCTTTTACTGAGGTGACTTTTCCTACTGTTATTGCAGCCCCTACATGTAAAAGTAAGGTTTCATTCATGTTTATTTTTTCTGTTTTTATAAGCTCCTTTGTTCCTACGACATGTTCAAGGACACTTGTTTCTAAAGTTATCTCAGAAAGTGTCGGTGGTAACATGCCTGATTTTCCTACGATATTTCCTGTTAAACCGTCGGCCTTGGAAAAGGATGGGTCTAGAAGTGTTCCTACACCCACTAGCCCGCCACAATGGGCTTCTTTTACACTTTGTCCGCCTGCATGTAAGCTAACTATTTCGCTGAAGAGGGATTCATGAACGGTTTTACCCTCTTTTTGCATGGTGATTCCTGGGCGAATTTCTATTTCTTCTCCTACCCTGAATTTTCCTTGAATTATAGTGCCTCCAATGACTCCTCCGTCTAGTTTTTCAATGGGTGTCCCTGGCTTGTTTACGTCAAAAGAGCGTATAATGTACATTAATGGTGGTTTTTCCTCATCTCTTGCCGGGGTGGGTATAAATTCTTCAATAGCTTGGATAAGGGCATCTATATTCACTTCATGTTGTGCAGAAACAGGAATAATAGGGGCATTTTCCGCTACTGTGCCCTTTACAAAATTTTTTATCTCTTTATAGTTTTCACGAGCTCTTTTTTCGTCGATAATGTCTATTTTATTTTGTACAATGACCACATTTTTAATTCCAATAATTTGGGCTGCTGCTAGATGTTCTCTTGTTTGCGGTTGAGGGCATGGCTCATCTGCTGCAATTACAAGTATTGCACCGTCCATTATGGCTGCCCCTGAAAGCATTGTGGCCATTAAGGCCTCGTGTCCTGGTGCATCTACAAAACTTACAGCGCGAACAAATTTGGCTTTTGAACTGCAGTTCGGACAAACTGGTTGGGAAGAAAAGTTTTGAGGCGGTTCGCATTTAGGACATTTATAGATTCCCATATCCGCATATCCAAGCTTTATTGTTATGCCTCTTTTCAATTCTTCACTGTGTCTTGCAGCCCATACTCCTGTTAAGGCTTGTACTAAAGTAGTTTTTCCATGGTCTACGTGACCTATGGTGCCAATGTTGCACTCTGGTTGTTTTGGTAAAACTGAAAGTTTTTGACTCATTTTATTTCCCTAATAAGTGTATAGGTTAATCGTGCATTAGATCTATGTGCACTAATAAATGTTAATGTTCTGATGAAGGTTTTTCTTCTGTTGGCGGTTTTTCTGCGGTTTTTTCTTTTGGCTTATCTTCTTTCTCCTTCGTCTTTTTTCCTTCTTTAGGCTGTTTGGGCTTTTCTATAATTTTAAAATTTATTTGGACGATTTCTTCAGTTATCACGTTCCCACGGACTGTTTTTCGTTTTCTTTCTCCCTCTTTTTTAGGATTAAAACCCGTTCCACCGCTTAATATTATTCTCTTTCTGACACCACCATGAACGTTTTTTCTCATGGGAAAACCATCTTTATCCGAACCACCTGTTATCTGTAATTTATGTTTAGGTAAACCTAAAACTGCACCGTCTATTATTTCCCCTATTTTCTTGCCAATTAAGGGAACTGTTCTGGCCTCCTCTAACTCAACTATTTTTGTGGTTCCGTTTTCAGGATCTGAAATTATAGCTTTGAACTTAGCCATTAACAGTTAACTCTCCCAGTAGTGTTTATGAAAGTTGAATCTCCCTTTATTAAGATTTGTGAAGTTAACTTTAGAGAATTTTAGTTAAACATAGGTTTTATTGTGTATAAGTGATTTGAAAAGAGTGAAAATGATGAAGTGGTGTGGGTTATTCGACGTGTACTCTGAAAAGGTCTATATCTTTTCGCATCGTAGGCGTTAGCTCTAAAAAGTCTCTAACAGCTCTTTCAATGTCTTTTGACTGAGTTATATATCTGCCAACAACAATAATGTCTGCTCCTTTTTCTAGAGCTTCTCTAGCTGTTTCAGGTACAATTCCACCTGCAACTGCTATCAGAAATCTCTTATCTTTGAAAGCTTGTCTTAGCTCTGTGATAAGCTCCAAACCAATGGTTTTGCCTGTTTCCTGGTCTATTCCTCTATGTAATATGATGACATCGGGAAAATCTTTTAGCATTTTTAGTTTTTCTACAGGTCTTTCCACGTTTAACATGTCTATCATAGCATATATTCCTAGACGTTTTGCCTCATGAATGAAGGCGTTGAGTGTTTCAACAGGTGCAAGGCCAGCGGCAATTACACCATCCGCTGTTTCTTCATATGCTAAGTCTACTTCAACTTTTCCAACGTCTAAGGTTTTTAAATCGGCAACAAAAAATATGTCTCTGGCGACATCTCTCAGGTCGCTTATAACTTTTGTTCCATATCTTTTTATGAGTGGTGTTCCTGCCTCTAGTATTATTCTGTCGCTTCTTGGAATTTGTGATATTATCTTTTTTGTTCTTTCAAACTGAGGTATGTCAAGCGAAATCTGTACATAAGGTGGTCTCCAGAGACGTGGTACTTTGAACCCCATTATGGGATGTTTAGCTCTGTCCTTGTCATAGAAAACTTTTTCGAGAGATGGATACTTAGCCAAAGCTCTCTTTAAAGCCAGTTTGGTGGCACCGTAATTGTAATGGTATATTTTTCGGTAATCGCTTGCTTGTGGATGCACAAAGACGCTGCATACAATAACCCAATCATCTACCTTGTCTTTGGGTATTATTTCTTCTTCGACGGCATCTGCTACAGCTTTTGCTACTGCGGCTTGTGCTGGACCAAAAATTTTGTTGGCATCTTCTAATGTTTTAACCGTGACTTTTGGCACAAGTAGTGTGTGGGGTTTTGGTGGAAGGTTGGGTCTTATTACAGCTAGAAGAGGTGTGTGTCCCATGGAAAGATTTGAAAGTCCAGCGGCGAAAGCTTCACCAACTGGACCTGTTTTGTCGCCTATTAATAGATCTACATGGGCTACTTCGTTGCCTTCTCCTATTAGTGCTTCGCCGATTAGGTAGACATGTTTGTCCCTGGCTTTTGTTGTTTCCGACAAAATTTTTGTGAAAATGCTGTTTGCTATTTCGTTGAAATCGACATTAAACTCTCTAAGCCAACTATATAGAGTGTCTCTGTGTATATTAAGTATTTTAGCTGTTCCTGATACTGTCGGTTTTGTCGGCTTTCCCTTCAAAAGACTACGAGCTTTACACTCTTTCTCCGCAGCTTCTGTTAATACTTTGATGAACTCTTGTGTCGAAATAGGCTTTCTAACGTCACGTATTGACACGTTATACTCTCCTATTGATTTTTGTCTTGAAGTTATATATAAAAGTGTCGGATTAGAACCTGAAAAATATAAAAATGTTCCTACTTTTTTGCTTGTAGACTGTCGATTAATTCGTATATGTTCAGCAGTTCCTACAGACCTAAAGTTTGAAAAGAGGTTAGAATTGATATATTTTTGAGTATTTTTCTGTCAGATAGCTTAGATACGGGTTTACGTGTAGTTTTTTTCCGGTAATTTTTACAAGTAGCTCCGGAGGGTCGTAAAGATTTCCATAGCTGTGAACATTTTTTACTAGCCATTCTTTAATTTGTTTAAAGTTTCCATTTTCTATCTGTTTTTTCCAGTTCGGCATGTCTTTTTGTAATGCTTCTAATATTTGTCCGCTATAGATGTTTCCTAAAGCATAGCTTGGGAAATATCCAAACAGGCCGCTGGCCCAGTGAGTGTCTTGCATTACACCTTCTGAATCGTTTTCAATGATGATGTCCAGAAATTCTTTGTATTGTTGGTTCCATATATGGGGTAGTTCTTTTACTGTTATTTTGTCTGCAAAGAGGTCTCTTTCTAGGTTGAATCTGATTATTATGTGGAGGCAATATGTAACTTCATCTGCTTCTACTCGGATTTTTGAAGGTTTAACACGGTTTATGGCTTGGACATATTTGTCTAAATCTATGTCTGAAAACACAGTCCCTGTGAGTTGTTTTAGTTTTGGTAGGAAGTATTTCCAGAATTCCCAGGAACGTCCTACTATGTTTTCTATGAAACGAGATTGTGATTCGTGGAAGCCTGACGAGCATGCTGTGCCCACTGGTTGGAACATCCATTCTGGTTTTAAGTTCTGTTCATAGAGAGCGTGCCCAGCTTCATGGAGGACTGAAAATATTGATGATGTGAAGTTGTCTTCGTAGTAGTGGGTTGTTATTCTTACATCGTCGTAGAATCCTGTTGTGAAAGGATGTTCAGTTTCGTCTATTCTTCCTCTTGCTTCTTTTGAGGTTACGTCGTATCCAACTGTCTCGGCTAGAGCTTTGGCGATTTTACGTTGAAGTTCGATTGGAACTTTTCTTTTTAAAATGCTTATGTCTGGCTGTTTTGGCGAGGCTTCGCATTTCTTTAAGAGTGAGACTAAGCCTTGTTGTAGCTCGTTGAAAACTTTGGTTATGGTTCTTGCTGTCATTTTTGGTTCAAAAATATCTATCAACGCGTCGTATGGAGTTTCTGTTTGTTTTACTTCCATGAGGATTTCTGCCGCCTTTTTTTGTAATTCTACAAGTTTTTCTAGTTCAGGCTTAAACATAGCAAAGTTTTTGGCTGCTTTAGCTTTCTTCCAAACGTCAGTGGTTATGGCTCTTTGTTTAGCGATTTCTGCTACTAGTTCTTCTGGAAGCTTTGTTTGTTCATCGTAATGCTTTTTTACTAGGTAGATGTTCCGTTTCTGAACAGGATCTAAATCGGCATATTCTGGATGTTTCATAATATCTTCTAGTAGTTTCCCTATTTCCGGGCTGGTGCTCATTTTGTGTTCTATACGACTTAGCAAAGCTAGTTGTTGGCTTCGCAGCTTTATCGCCTTAGGCGGCATCATCGTTTCCATGTCCCAATGGATTATGGCACCTGCAGAATCGAAAAGGAAAATCTCTTTTACTTTGTCCATTAGCCTGCTATAAAAGGCTGATAGATTTGCTGTCATGTTTTCACAGTTCTTTAATTTTAAAGAGTATCGAATAAGGCAAGCTGATATATGAACCTTTGCCGGGGACAATGATTGAGAATATCCGACGGCTTACTTTTCAAAACAGATGGAGTTTTCTTGTAATTTTATAATGTTAGGGTGTCTTTGCAGTGATGACAGTTTCTATCAAACTGTCCATTATTTCAGTTATTTCTCTTCTTTTGAGACGTATGCTATTCGTTTTTTCATAAGTGTTTTCATTTCGGGCAAAAGATCCACAGTATAATATTAAGCATTAAGCTAATATTAAGTATTAAGACATCATAAAACTTATTACCGCCCCTTTCTTTCATAATACGATTACGATGTCATTGAGTGAAAAAGTACTGAAAAATATAGCGATTTGTGTCTTATTGATCTGTGTGTTAACATTAGTTGTAGTCGGAACAATTTTTATTGGTAGGTACTTTCAATCGCCACCTAATGTTCTTAATAGCACACTACAGCCTCTTCCAACGCAAACAGTGAAGATTTATCTTAAGATTCCGCCTGCAACACCTGACAATGCAACCGTGATCTTTGCTGCAAAATCTTTTAACGGTGAATCTTGGGCACAAGTAACACTTCAAAGAGACAGCGACATGGCAACTGGAACAGTCCAGCTGCCAACAAATACATTTCTTTACTATACTTATACACTTAAACTTGATGGAGAAGACGAATTAAAATCAGAATCAATAGGTCCAAGTTCATTCGACCCATTTCGTGTAGTAAAAGTTCATCCAAATCTTACTAAAATAGAAGACACAGTCTCTGGCTGGAAACGACTCGTACCCTATGATGGCTCGGTCACCTTATTACATGGAAGAGTAACAGATAATGATGGTAACCCAATCTTTTACGCTTTGGTCGTTGCAGGTGGAGTGAAAACGTATACTGGTTATGATGGAACCTACTCCCTCTACCTACCTCTTGGAAAACATCTCGTCACTTTCTTCACAGAGTTACATGATTTCAAAGCATCATCTAAACAAGTTGACCTATCAACAGAAAAAGCATTAGATGTACAACTAGAAAAAGCACAAAAAGTGGTGGTTACCTTTATTGCAGAGACTACAGAGGATCTTCCTGAAAAAATAAGAATTGTTGGAAACGCCTATCAACTTGGAACCTTTATGTCCAATGGACCTATAGTGTATATGGAACGCGCATTAGAAGTAGATAGAGGAGCAAATAACAAGTATAGGGCCACAGTTGAACTTTATGATGGTCAGTATCTAGAGTATATTTATACTTGTGCAGGACTTTCTCTTGGGGCTGAACCTGCCCATAACGGTTCCGGCACGCAGATTAGAAGGCTTCTAGTGACTTTGGGAACAACTCAAATTTACGATTATCTTTTTGGTTTCAGGAATAACCCTAAACTTACAATCAATCTGCAAACACCTCCGGAAACTCATCCAAAAGAGAACGTTCTTTTCGGTAGTATACCAATGTTCAAAGTGGGTGAAAACCAATACCAACTAAAGTTGTTTGTTGAACCAGGCCATAAGTTTGAATATAATTATGCCCATGGCATTCCAGGGGAAGGTTGCGAGATAATTGATCCGACACCCGAGGAGCATCGATATTTCATTATGGGCGACTCTGACAAGGTAATTAATGATGTTGTTGAAAAATGGCCATTTAGTGATTATGGTGAAAGGACAACGACTGTAAACACGAACATAAACATTGCGCAACGTTCAGAGTTTGCCGTGGGACAAAACACACTTGACTGGTGGGCACCGAACTTCTTAACAAATTTTGATGGAGTTACGGATGATCTAGTTAAAGAAAAACATGATTATATTGGCATATCAATGGTTACTGACTACCTTAGGGTGGAACCTGAACCAAGATTCCAGTTCTGGTTTACACCTATGGAGGACTTAAAAGAGGCTGTAAGAATTGCGCATGCCAAAGGTCTTAAAGTGATTGTTTTTCAAGTAATTGGTTTCAGCCATGAATATCAACAGTTTTTTGATGAATATGTAAATACTGGAATTAGCGCTGAATGGTACAATGCATGGTTTGATCAAATGGAGCACTTTTTCCTAGGTTTTGCAAAGGTGGTAGAAGATTTGGGTATCGAAGTGATACAAATCCCTTCACCCCCACCCTCTGTAACCGATTCATACCTTGATTTAATCGATCAAAGGATGAACCGACTTATCACAAAGACTAGAAAAGTCTATTCCGGAAAACTCTATTCACCAGTACATTGGGAAACAAGAATGACATATTTTTCTAATCTAGATTTGATCGATCCAGGTTTTAGTCAAGTAAACTTGGGGGTATCATCAAATGCAAGTGTTGAAGAAATGAAATTAGCCTTTGACAATGTATTTGATACCTATGTTAAACCAATTTATGACTACTACCATGTTCCAATTGCCATGTGGTTTACTTACAACACAATAACTGGCGCTGCGAGTGGTAAGAGTGTCACAGAGCCATATCTTGTTGTAAAGAAATCAGAAAATTACACTATCGATCTCGGCGAACACGAACGTTTAGCAAATGCTTTTATGCAATCAGTTGCAGAACGGAGTTACATTGAACTAGTCCTTGGCAGAGATTACAGCTATATCCACTTACCAAGTGATCCTGGTCCAGGATTTCGTTCTAAACCAGCAGCGGAGGTTTGGGGAGAATACAACGAATTAATAAAACAAGCTATTCAACAATCATCCTAAAATAAAAATATTCCCAGCTTATGTTTAGATTATTCAAACCGAAAAAAGGCTAAAAACTCGAAAGTATGATTTCCTAGCTGGTATAAAATTGGTTTATTTTTCGACTTCGTTAGGAAAATCTAAAGTTGAGAAATGATTAGAGTAGAGAGAAGGTATCAACATGGTTTATGGCAAATACGGTAAATATTATGATCTAATATACAACATGAAAAATTATGACGGTGAATGTAAGAGCCTCTACAGGTATTTCAAGAAGTTTTCAAAAGGCAAGATTAAATGTATACTTGATGTGGGATGTGGAACAGGTAACCATAGCATACGCTTCGCTGAAAGGGGATACCAAGTTGTCGGTATCGACCTATCCGACGTGATGATAAAACAAGCTAAAAGAAAAGTTAGGGGAAGAAGTTTACCTGTAAAGTTTTTCGTCAAAGATATGAGAAATTTCAACCTTAAAAAGAAGTTTGATGCCGTTATTTGTCTTTTCGGGACTCTAGGATATTGCATTAGGGACAACGAAATTATAGCAACTCTTAGAAAAATAAGAGATCACTTAAAACCGCAAGGTTTATTCATTTTTGATTTCTGGCCTGTTCACGCATATGCTAGTAGAAAGCATTGGCAGAGCGTTCGCGAGATAGAACAAGAGAAAATCTATATTATTAGAGTCATGAATGTTGCTTTTGAAGTGAAAACCAACCTAGTAAATTTAACGATAAACTGTAAAGTTATAAGAAATAAGAAGTTGATCGAATCTTTTCAAGAAGAACATAGATTAAGAATTTTCACAATACCCGAAATAACTCACATTCTAAAGGAGAATTTCTTTGAACCATTAGGGTTTTTCAAAATCGATTGGCAAGCTGAAAGACCCTACACTCTCGATAGCATTGACTTCCAAACCACCAATATAGCCTGCATAGCTAAAAACTGTGAAAATTAATATGCGAGGCATGAAACAGAGAATAGCAGCTTCAGCTTATATTTAGGTGAAAAGAGGTATTCCATATAAAGCACAACTATGCAATATTGGCTGAGAAGTATCTAAGTATAGCAAAAGAAATAGCAAAAGACTTGCAAACGAACAAAGTAAGTGATTGGTATTGCAGTTATAGGAAGCGTTGCAAGAGGTGATATTCATTTTTTGTCTGATGTCGATTTACTAGTACTAGTTAAGGGAACGGGCATTTATCGATGGGAACGAAGACTAGTCAAAGATACTGTAGTGAATGTGGCAACTCGCTCTACTGATGTTTTGAAAAGAATGGCAAAGGAAAATCCAGATACTATATTCAGCCTTAGAGAGGCTTTAATCTTATATGATAAGAAAAGTATCTTGTGATCCCTAAAGAAAGACGCAACTATTACTGAAATCATCCGAAAAGAATTGGTGAACGATTTACTTGATGAAGCTAGGTCTTTTATAGGAAAGGCTGAACGGGCATTGATGGAAAAACGGCTAGAGTCAGCCCTTCTATGTTTGAGACAAGGTGCAATAAAACTTGCAGTCCTTCTGATCTTTGAATACTCAAGGAAAAAAGCGAATCCGATAAACTTATGGGAAGAAATTATCGAATTGCCATTATCCTCCGATTCAAAACGCTTTTCGCCGACATACAAGGATTTAGACTTATGAAAAAACAGTGGCTAATAACGGTGTTAGAAAAGCTTAAGGCGTTACTTCCTGAACCATTGGAATAAACTTTGAATCCTGAATGTCGGTTTAAATTTCGGTTTTGCTTAGATTCAGACATGCCACTAAAATGATTAGTTTGTAATACCTTTTTATTACAACGTTAATTTCTTTAATGAGTATATGCTTAGAAGCTGACCGAGTAGATTCTAAGCCTGTTGAACGTTACGTTTCAATTACTAAATATGTTGTAGTTTCTCAATTAGTTCGTTAAGGTTTTTGATAAGTTTCTGCCCGTTTCCGATATGTTGCGTTATTGGTTTACGATCAACGAGTATTGTATCTATTCCCACAGCCTTTGGTCCAACAATATCCCATCGTGGGTCATCTCCTATAAACACGCACTGTTGTGGAGCTACATGCAGCTTCTCCAATGTATATTGGAAGATTTGCTTTGAGGGTTTTCGCCATCCCACATCTCTGCAAAACACAAGGACATCGAAATATGCCCTTAAACCAATGCTTTCTAAATGTTCCCGCCAAAGACTAGCTGGACTTCCCCATGTAGTGTTGGAGACAATCGCTGTCTTATAGCCCTTAAACCTCAGCTCCTTGAGTGTAGGCAGTGTGTCTTCGTAGCAACGTGCTCTAGCAAATATAGGCTTCATAAAAGATCTGCACATGGTTGCTAGAATATTGCAAGTAAGGGTTGAACTATCCAGCTGAAATATTCGCGTAAGCCGCTTTTCTAGAGGTCTGACCTGATAGTTGGAGGATTCAAAATCCTCAGCTTTTACACTGCGCCACATATTGTCTGAGGATACACGAAGCATGCAATTTTTGAGCAGATAACTTTTCACAGCAGCAATAGCCTCTCTAAGGATCATTTGAAATTCATGCTTTTCGAAGTAATGTACTAGAGTATTGCCCAAATCAAATAACACCGCTGTCTTCATACAAGAGACCCCTATTCATTAGTCATGCTGCTTTTATTCTAGATTTACCCATAAATTTGGTATTATTTTTCTTAAGTTGTTATTTCATTATAGATTATAATCTAAATTGACGTAAAGTAGGGTATCCCCCCGCTTCCCTTTGCTAACTTATGCTCTCTAAGACACCCTCTCAAGTTTCACGCCTACTTTCTTTAAAACACGGGCAGATGCTACATTTTCGGATTACACGTAGCAAATATTCTATGCATATTCAGTTTTCCAAATTCGAGCTTAATAACGACTCAACAGTTCAGTTGCATGGTCACAACCTAAAACTACGATTTAAGCAAAGTCTCTATACTCTTCTTCGAAGTATGTCTAAACCTTGGTTTAAATTCTTGTTTTTCAGGTGAACTAGTGTCCATATTCGCACACGATTTTCTCTACGTCTTAGTGGCTTCAATTAAATCCACGAAAGGTTTGCCTTTGAAGTGTTGGTCTCCTGTTAACAGACGGGTATGTTCATTTACGTAGGAGTAGATGATGCCGTCAATTAGATGTAATCCCTCTTTTTCCGCTATTTCTCCGGCTTCGACTGCATTAGTTTCGTCAAGACTTAAGATGAGACTACGTTCTTTTATAAATTTTAGGATTCTAATGCTTCTAGTCTTAGGCACTTTTTTTCTTCTTAATATTCTGCTAACTTCGGCTAAAACGATAGATGGAGTATACAACTCGTTTTCCTCTATCGGCTCTTTGAATTCTTTTTTCCCTTCAAAATATGAAATCCAAGCGTAGGTATCAACGATATAGCTCTTCATGAACCTCTTCCTCAACGATGTCTTCCGTGGATACAATTCCCTTTAACTCGCCAAACATGCTTTTGCCCTTGTGGAAAAGCGCCTCTCTCAGTATTCTATTAGCTAGCTCAGACATGTTGCCCCGTGACATTTGCTTCAGCTTCTTAAGCACGGCTTCATCAAGCACCAGGGTTGTTCTCGCTTTTCTTTCCCCGCTCATTGACGTTCATCATATGTCATAGGTCATAAGACATATATATACTTGTCGCAAATTCGCTCCTTCCCCCAAAAGAGGCGTTGTACAGATAGATTAAAGCATCTGTTTAGGTTTATTCTGTACAACTTCTGGATGTCATGTGTGAAACCACGAATTTGAACATAATTTATGCAAATAGTCCTCCGGCCTAGCTTTAAATGTTGGTTTAAATTATCGGAGTTCAGGTTTCTCTTTTAATATAATAAATCTAATCCTTGCCTTTCTTTGGCACATTTACATGGAATCTATTAATCCGAGCCTAAAAGCATCGTCGCGGCGCGGAAGATTAGTTCTTTCAATGTAAGTAAGGGCTTTTGAGCTAAATTCGGTTGGGTAAGAACTTTCTTGATATTCAATTTTTAGTTTTGCCCGGTCTCCACTCTCGTCAATTTCAAAGATTCCGAAGTAAACACTGCCATCGTAATTTTTTATTTTAATCCGCCCTTTTTCATAATCCACTTCAAAGGTACCTTCAAGGCTCCAACCAGTTTTTCTCCCCTCATCTTGATCGTCAGCCGCTAGAACCACGTTGCCGCTGTAATAGGGATTTTCGACTTCTATGAAAGTCAACATATCATTAGGAAAACCTTGATCCCATTTAGAGCTTATACAATACCACTCCCCTGAGAGTTTTCCTTCATTTCCGTGATGTAGAAATAGTTCATTTGTTAGATATGGCTGATAAGGTTCGAAATAGCAAGATTTCTTTCCTTCGTTAACATAAGGTTCGATAACATATTTCTTGTAAGCCTCTATCAGCTTCATTTTCTCTGAATCCTTAAGATAATCAAATGGTGACACATATACGCCGCCCCCACTATATTTGACACCATCTGTTCGCCCCAAATCTACTAGGGAAAATTCGGCACTTGATTGTCCCGGATCAAAGCTCATACCATAACCTATGTTTTGACCTCTTTTCACCGAATCTCCCACTTTTACCAATGGCGTTTCTATTTCCATATGAATGCCAATCAAATTTTGGCCATAGTCGATTGTTATGTGATATTCCCCTTGTTCTGCCATTCCTGAAAGTCTGACGTCTATCACGGTTCCATCAGCCCAACTTTTCACCACTGTTCCAGTTTTCAACGCTATCCATACATGATCCAGTCCTTCAATGTGACCACCAGCGTGAAGCCCAAAACCTCCAATGCCAGTTTTTTCGCTATAAAAAATGTCCTCTATTTTTGCTGGCAAACTCAACCTTAGCGCAGAGGCTCCCGGGGGTAAAGTATAAGTAAAATTGCCTGTTAGCGGGTCAGGCTTACCTGCTGAAGCTTCTGTCGGCGGTGGTGTTTGAGACGGTCTTTTCAAAACGAAATACATGCCGATTCCCGCGATGATGATCAAAACAATGACTGATGTAATGATTAATCTGTTCATTTAGTCACCATTAAATTTTAGATGTGGCACAGCTCGTCCAATGTTCTAAGTTCACCCAAATCGTATATTCTTTCTTAGACATCTCAAAGACTTTGTTATTCGTAACCTAGAAATAAATTATGAATGAAAAATTCGGATTCAGCCTGTAACTTGGCAACAGAAATGGGGGTTAATGCGCGCACATCATATGAAAAATTGCGTTTTATTCCAATTGAATCTTTTATTCGTAAATCTTCTTTCTTAAACCCACATCCAAGAAAATGACAAGCTGCGAGGTCTGATCAATTCTGTATACGACTCTGTACTTGCCAATTCTTAATCTCCATTTTCCCTTGAGTTCACCACGTAACCTAACACCTAAAAACGGGTTGCGAATCAATTCGTCAACAGCTGTTAAAACTTTCTTCTTAACGTTTTCTGGTAGTTTTTTCAACTCTCTGAGGAAGTTTTTGTTAAGGCCGCTTTGTATGGCAAGGCATCACTCGCTCAGCAGTCTCTTGATTTCACCGCTGTTTCGAACGATTTTATATTCTCCCTTCCTGTACTCTTCCTCAGCCTTACGTATCCTTTCTAAACCTTCCTTATCCATTAACTCCTCAAGAGTAGCCAAAACCTCTTCAACTTTTGCCAATCCAACATAAAGCTCTCTCAACAACTCTTCAGGTATCGCAACGGTCTTCGCCAAACACAGCACCCAACTATATTTTCTCTAACAAACTAATTAACTTATAGATTTATATTTACTAAAGCTTCTTTTTATCAAAAGCTACTGGCTTAGAGCAGGTTAAGTATCGGTTTAAATTATCGGTTTTCAAATCTCTTGCTAGGCGCCAAATATCTTAAATCGCTCAAATTAGGCATTTAGTTTGTTGGAATACGCTGATACAGAAGATTAAACATAAGTAGGGTGCTGGGAAGTGAAAGATTATATCATTAAAACAGGTTCGATGAATGATCTGAAAGGAGTTGTGGAATTAGATAAAATAGTATTTGGGCTATCTAGAACACCCAAAGAAATCGAAGATAAACTCAAGCTCCAAAAAGACGTACACATTACCATCGCTACATTAACTAATGGCAAATTGGTTGGATATGGCATTGGCTATGAGGAAAAAGGCAAATATTACTTGTGGAGTCTCGCGGTTTTACCAGAGTACAGAAGAAGGGGCATTGGATCAGAAATAATATAAGAACAAATCAGTTTTGCAAAGGGAAAAGGCTATGCTTCTTTCTTTGTTAAGACCTCAAACAAATGGAAGGAAATGCTCAGATTGCTTCTCAAAAAAGGGTTTAACATAATTGGGTTCAAAGAGCATGAGTGGGAAGACGGTCCCGTGGGATCCGCGATATGGCTGGAAAAGAATATTCAGTAACGCCAAGATTATTTGTTCCAAGAATTTAAACATCGACCTGTCCACGGTATGATGGTGCTCCGGATACCATTTGAACTTCGATTTGAACCCCGTTCTTGTTTTTTCCTCTAAAGATGTTCTAATCAGTTATCAATAGTTGCCAGATCCTTAAGATGCTTCAAAAGTTGAAACCAGATGTAAGGGGTAAAGAAACAGAAGTAGCTTCCAAATTAAATAACGAGTTATTCATTTTCATTTTCTTCGCCGATTTAACTACTGTAGTTATTCCAATTTGTAAGGTTCTCTTCTAATGTCTATTATCTATTTTTATATCTAATTAGTATTAAAAATATCAGTATGGACACGTTAATTAAAGAATGTTGGCGGATTTTCAATAAATTTAAGACAGAAGATTTCATTGTGAAACCTTCAATTCCTATTCTCTTTTTCGGAGATACTGAGAAATATTTTAGATCAAAAGTCAAGGTTGTTACGGTAGGATTAAATCCGTCAAAAAGTGAATTTCCTGAAGATGAGCGGTTTTTGCGATTTCCTAAAGTAAAAGAGATTTATTTAGACCTATTTCATGGAAAGAATTATGATAAATATTTATCTGCGTTAAATAATTATTTTAGAATTAAACCGTATAAAAAGTGGTTTGATTCCTTCGAGGCTATATTAAATGGTTTGAATTGCAGCTATTACGGTAAACAAGGTAACACTGCCTTACATACAGATTTATGTTCTCCACTGGCAACTGATCCAACATGGAGCAAATTACCCAAGAAACACCAAGCAAAACTTGAGTTGGAAGGCACTAGACTTTGGCATAGTTTAATAAAGTTTCTGTCCCCAGATGTAATTATCATTTCGGTTGCCGAGAAACATCTGGGAAAAATAGAATTCCCTAAATTAGAGAAATGGAGTTCCATCTATACAGTTCAACGAAGAAATCCATATGAAATAAAAATGTCAAAAATAAAGATTAAGGAGGATTATATCTCGATTATCATTTTTGGAAGAGCCGCTAACACTCCATTTGGATTAATATCAACTAAAGATAAAAAGAAAATCGGTTTATTTCTCTGGAGGTATTTTTATGGAGAAAGGAGATAAATTATGTTTCGTTCAATTTATACATCCTGGCAAAGAACACTCACCTAATAATGCAGATATCAAAAACTGGAACAATATGATTCCGAAAAGAAAATTCCTTCAGAGTAAAGGACGCTATATTTCTGACAACAGAATTGAAGAAGGCAATATTCTATTTTGGGGAGAGTGGGAGCCAGAATCTAGAGTTATAAAGAAAATAGACAAACCTATCCCAAATGGCCCCCGTTATATTTATGAGCCATACTATAGAATCCCTAAATCATATCATGGATTAAAAGATACTGATCCATTCGTATTTGGAAACCCATTCTATTATACTGCTTGCCAACAATATGCCAAAAAGAATCCTACACAACTAAGAAATCTTTCAAGAGGATCAGTTATACTTTTTGGTTCTTGTGTTAATCAAAACTTTGTATTAGATACAGTATTTGTTGTAAATGATTGGATCAACCACAATAAAAACAACTACAAAAATGTGTTAAAGGGAAAGATTTCTGAGGTTTATGCTGACGTTACACTATCCCCTCTATATCAAGAACTATCTGCTGAATCTAAATCATATAGATTGTATTTTGGTGCCACATTTTATAGTCCGCTTAAAGGGATGTTTAGTTTTTTCCCTTGCCTTCCTTGTGATGATAACCCAAAGGGCTTTGCCCGTCCTATAATAAAAATCAAGAATATTATCACCAATGATCTTCGCCAAGGAAGAAAAATAACTGTCATGAAAAATATTGATGAAGTTACAATATTATGGAATAATGTAGTAAAACAGGTGACAAAGAAAGGGTTGAAATTAGGGATTTTTGCCCAATTACCCGAAATGAAAAGAATGCAAACGTGAAAACAGCACATGAAGAGATGAAAAGCTAAAAGAAAAATTAAATTTAATGCATCTCCTAAAACATGCACCTACAAAGTAAAGAAATTAAGTTGTAAAACAAGATTTAATTTAAAAGTTAAATTAATGAAGAGTAAAATTAGTTTTATGGGATTTCAGAAGTTTGTGTTAGGTTTTGTATTGAAGAAAGAAAGAGTGCTATTAATAAAGAAGAAAAAGGGGCTGGGTATAGGTCGCTATAATGGCTTTGGAGGAAAAGTGAGCCATGGTGAAAGTTATGAAGATGCTTTAATCAGAGAAGCAAAAGAGGAGCTAGGGTTAAAGATTAAAAATTTTGAGTTATCAGCCGTTCTACATTTCAAAGATAAGCAAAACTTCATGGTTTGTCCGGTTTACGTAATAAGAAATTTCGAGGGACAACCTACAGAAAGCGAAGAAGTTGTTCCGATCTGGTTTGATGTTAAAAATATTCCCTATTCCCAGATGTGGCCAGATGATGCTCATTGGTTTCCAAAAGTACTTGAAGGCAAAAAAGTTTATGGAGAGTTTATCTTCGATGAGATTTACGGAACAAACCCAAAACTCTTAGATCATAAGGTTAAAATCACATCCTCCCTAAAACAGTATTTTATTAAAGTTGAAGTTCCTGAAGGAGCGAGATTCAAATTTTAAGGTTCAAGGAGTTCCGGTTTGCTGTACAGCAAACAGCAAGAATACAGCAGATTTCCGTGAAAGAACCGTGAAACAAACTTAGAAGTACGTGGTGCTCCGGCCGGGATTCGAACCCGGGTCTCCGGCTCGAAAGGCCGGAATACTTGACCGGACTATACTACCGGAGCCCCTGTTTAGGGAGCATCATGAAGATGTTTTTTCCCGCGAATAAATCTTATCCCTGTAAGGCTGTTTCTACACATTCGTTTAATGGTGCAAGTATAGTTTCTGCCTTATTCAAGGTTGGCGCATAGTGAGCTGTTTTGGCTGAATTCGTCATTATCGTTTTTATTCCCAGCTTGTCTGTCCATGTTACCACGGCACATGTATCTGTTATAATATGACCGCCACATCTTTCAATTTTTTCGACATCTTTCCTCGCTTGTTTCTTTATGTGCCGAGAAGTGCAAACCCAAAACTGTATTCCGTTTTTAACTTTCTTATTTTCTATAAGTTCTGCAATTTGCTTTATCTCGTCCAGTGAACAGTGGGGGCAACCCACATAAACCAGATCTGGTTTTTTGACTGAAGCGGTGGTTAGTTTCTCAACTGTTTGGGCTATGTCTTTCGGTTCTACATTTATCTGCTCTAATTCACTTTTTTTAACCCTAACATCTTCCATGTAAAACATGTTGACCATGCCTGTGGATGCAAGAGCAGCTCCCAACTGTTTCAACTGGTCTTTAGAAGCACTTTTTATGTTTTGAATAACTGGAACGTCATCTTTCAGGACATCACCTAGAAAAGTCCCGAGAGCGCCAAACTCCACTTCATCCTGTAAAGTTTTCTCTATCTTTACTAATATTTTGGGCCGTCGATTTTCACTTCTATGAATACCATAATTAGGTGTTTTGCCAATTATGGCTGCTGCTAATGCGCTAGGTCCTCCTTCGCGATTTGTCCATGCTCCAATAACTGAGTTGGCGTAAACTACTGCTGAGGATTCAGCCCAAGCTAAATGAGAGTTTCTCTCTATCTTTTTTAAATAGTAGGGTGTGCAAGTCAATGAGTCTGCAAAACCCATTTTTTCAAAGTATCCCAAAATTTCATTTTGTTTTTTGCAAAGTTTTTCTGGCAACTTCTTGCATAAGTATTCTGGGTCGACACTTTTCGGGTTCAATGTAGCTTCTGCTTTCACCTGTACTTTAGCATTGCACAATGCTTTTAGAAATTCTATGGGGGCGTCTCCTAGAGTTTTGTATGAAACTCCTGAGACGTGGGCAGAGCTTATGGGTATGAGCCTTGAAGCGTTAAATAGCTCTCCCAATCGGACAAGGATCTTCATGCAAATCTGGTTTGCCCATCCGTATTCCCCATCATAGATTCGCTCTTCCTCACTGGTTAAATACATCCTAAGAGCTCTCCTTTCTTCCTAGGATTTTCACAATCCCCTTGTAAGCATCTATCTCTAACATATCTCCAGTTTCAATCCTTGTGATATCTATCTCTGCAATCATCGGGATATTCGCTATTATTGCCCCGACCACAACCACGGGATCCGCGGTCTGATTAATTATAGCCTTCGGAGAAAGTTTTCTTTTGGCCAAAGAATACAGCACGTAACTTCCCACAGTAGACCCGTGCCCATAAGGAAAACAAAAAATCTTGTCTTTCACACATTCACCGCATAAATCATGGTTTCTCTCAACGATTTTACCATCGGCAGGATCCACCCCGCCAAGAAAGCTTATAGGGCTTTTAGAGACCAATGCCTCGCCTTTGCAATAGCCTTCCACAATCCCCTTCCCCTTTAACGTTATTGACTGCATCTTGCATCCTTTCTAATAGGATATTTTCGCCGAAGTTGGAAGTCCACCCAAAATCTTTAACGATGCTTTCCCAACTTTTTCACGGTTCTTTCTTTCCGTATAAACGCGAAGTATGTTAATGAAACCCTTTAGAACATCGAAAATTTTTGAAATTTCACTTAAACGTTGTAAAATCTTATTCCCATCCCAAGTCTTATAAAAAATTGGGATTTCCATAGGTTCCATGAGAACAGAATGGTGATATGGAACTGAAGGGACTGTTGGCACGTCAATTATTACAGCTTCTGTATCAACATCAGCTTTTTTCGCTATTTCTGCTTGTAACTCTCTTCTATGGGCTTCTTTACTGAAAATATTTGAAATAACGGCGTCTTTTTGATAGAAGGTTCTTTCATAGGCACACTTTAACATTCTTCGTCTTTCAAGATCTTTAATAATCTCACAAGATTTTCCACAGTTTTTTAGCATGGTCCACACTGTGTAGTCGTCCATGGCTAGGTATTCCTCTGGAGTTTTGAAAGTGGTCAAGCCAAGCTCCTCGTTGGCTTTTTCCATAGCCATAGCCAACATTATTTGAGCGGCTCGACCAACACGGTGAAAGTATATGCTTTTGAAGGATTCTATTCTTGCTATTATGAAAGATTCTAAGGCTGAAAGAGCTCCTATATCAACTCCTAAATCTCCATTTAAAACATCGAACGCCTGGATTAGTCTAAAAACATCTACAAAACCATATTCTGCTCCAGTATGATGAGTATCCCTTACAACAAAGTCAAGTTTGTCCACATCAACGGCGCTGCTTATTATTTGACCTAAAAACGCTTTGTTAGGCCTTTTAAACATGTTAGTTGCCAATTTACCTATTTCTTCCGGATCATATCCAGCTTTATTTAGGAGGTCCTTCAGTTCGCTGGATGCTATTATCCATCTTGTCATGTCTTCATGTGTCTTTCCTTCAAGCTTCTTATCCAACAAATGTTCAAAGACGTGAGAAAAAGGGCCATGTCCAACATCATGAAGCAAGGCAGCAATTCTAAGCATTTCAGCCTCGTCTTCACTTATTCTTTGCTTAATGTTTGGGTTTTCAACAACCTTTCCCGCCAAATACATGACGCCTACTGAATGTTCAAAACGTGTGTGATTTGCTCCTGGATAAACATATTCAGCTCCAGCCAATTGGCGTAGCCGACGTAGTCTTTGAACAGGAAAGGAATCTATGATTTCCTTCTCTGCTTCAGTTATGTATACATATCCATGCACAGGGTCTTTTATTTCGCCCCAATAACTTCTGGGCATTGGTTTTTCTCCAATGGTTAAGTAATTATTAAATGCATTTTCACTCTTATAATGCCTAACGCTGAAGGATGACCTATTATGAAGAAGAAAGGCTTTTTCGTTTGCATCGAAGGTCTAGACGGATGCGGGAAAACTACGCAAGCACAACTTCTGGTTGGAAAGCTTAAAAGAATAGGATTCGACGCAATATATACAGCTGAACCGAGTAGTGGTAAGATCGGACAGTTCATTAAAAAGTATTGTTTGCACGGTGAAAAGCGAATCTCAGTTGTTGTGGAAGCATTACTCTTTGCCGCTGATCGTTTTGAACACGTAGTGAATGAAATTACCCCGGCCCTCAACAATGGAAAAATCGTCATCTCCGACCGTTACGTATACTCTTCTTTAGCCTATCAAGGTGCAGCCGGACTAGACTTAGAATGGATTAAAATAATAAACAAGAACGCTATAAAACCAAACTCTGCAATCTTTATTGATGTTGAACCAGAAATTGTGGTTCAAAGATTAAAACGTAAAAAATCTGTTATGGAAAAACTTGAGACACAGCGAAAAGTTCGCGAGGTCTACATGACTTTTGTTAGGGAAGGTGAGCTTGTCAAAATAGATGGAAATAGATCCAAAACGGAAGTTGCTGAAGCTATATTTGCCGTTGTTTCAAAGCAACTATGAAGAGCAATTAGTTTTCTTTAAAGATTTTAACTATTTTCCTAGAAAGTCTTCGATTCGCCTTGTTAATTATGAAGTTTAAAATGTCATCTGGTGCTATGTGTTTAGGGCCTCGCTCGTGAAAGATTTGTGTTTCTAGCAATTTATTTTCGAATAAAAACCGAATCATATAGTAGTCAAACTTTAGTGGAACTGTTTTTCCGTTTTTCTTTTTATAGTATCGTGCCGCACAATAAAAATCCATTATACGAAAGGGGTTTTTCTTTAACGCTTTTAACAGTTTTTTATTCTCTTCTTTGTCTAGGTAGTTGAAAGTATTTGTTTCAGCTATTCCAAATTCGAAAATCACCGTGCATTGAGGGATGGACGGATCGGAAACTTTCTGTAAAGGGAATTTTTTCCCATTCATTTCATATAATATTTGCATTAATGTTTCTTGAAGCTTTTTACTTGATACAGAAAAAGAAAAAAAGACAATTTTTTGGGGGTTTTCTGGAAAACCTTCAAAGTAACCGAGCATTTGCAGTTTTCATCCCTAGATTCCCTTCATCTTCCTTATCTTTTCAAGATTTTCAAGCAATTCTGATAATGTTTTGCTAAGCTTTTCAAGCTCTTCTACCCTTTCTTCACCTTGCATTTTTTTCTGTATCTCCTGCACCTTACCTAGAAGCGTTGTTTCTAAAGTTTCCAAGGCCATCATACTAGTTATTTTGCTAGATTCTTCCCCTTCTTTCACGACTATAACTCTCTTTTTACACTTGGCACACCAAAGTTTTCCGTCTCCTAGTCTGAAAATGGGAGATGCGCATGCAGGGCATGCCAACTCTGTTAGGGTGGCACCTTGCCTGAGTAAATCAGCCATTTGCTGGATATGTTTTTCGTTAGTTTTTTCTAGCGGCAAGTTTTAAAACCCCAAAATAGAATAGTATAAAAGCCTATAATAACTTGATTATTCAAAATTGTGTTAGGTGGCTGATGTGGTTAGAAAGAAAAAACTTGCTGAATATGAAGAGCGTATAAAACAAGCTTTAGCAGTGCTTGGTGAAGTCTCGGAAGACACCACAACTCCTAGAAATATTAGGCGAGCAGCAAAAAACTCTATGGAAACCTTGCAAACAACTGAGTACACTCCAGCTGTTAGAGCCTCTAACGCTATATCTATTTTAGATGAAATCTTACAAGATCCGAATATGCCACCTTACACTAGAGTCAAATTGTGGAATGTAATGAGCCTCCTAGAAGCCATAAAAGACTGAATAGGCGAACAACTGATAGGATCAAAGGCAGTAATGTTTCCTAGTTTTCTCTAACAAATATGAGCCATCACATATAGCAGTATCCAAAAATGTTAAGCCTTCCCTACAAGTTCCAAGGCTCAACTTGTATTTTTCTGTCAAATCATATAGTTTTTTCAAAAGTTGAAGTCTCAATTCTCTAGGTAAATAAAGGTACCCTCCTCTTTTTTCCCCTTTTTCAAAGTAAAAGGGCTTTAACTTTTCAGAAATTTCTGGCAAAACAATACTCAGTCTTTGCCAATTGTCAGGCCTAACCTTGTATGTTGAGGCTGTAATATGTTTTACACCTAAAGAAGCTAATGTTTCAACCAGCCTTTCTGGATTGTCGTTTATAAATGGAATTATGGGATCTATACGGACAGAAACTGGGACACCCCTATAAACTAATGTTTCAATAGCTCTCAGTCGCTTTGAAGGTAATGGAGCGTGGGGTTCAATAATTTCTGCAGTTGTATCATCATCAGTAGTGATTGTCATGGATACCATTGAAGGAACTTTTCTTAATAAGTCGATGTCTTTGACCACTAGATCAGACTTGGTGATTATTTGAATTCTACAATTTTGGCGGGACAGAATCTTTAAACATTTCCTCATAAGGCCAGTTTTAGCCTCTAAGTTTGGATAAGGATCGGAGGAATTAGATATAGAAATTATTTCGCCGTTTAATTTCGCAGCCTCTCTTTTCAGTCTTAAAATTAAATTTTTCTTTGGTCTACAATCAAAAAATTTTGGAATGTAACTTGACGCATAACAATAAACACAAGCATGGTCACAACCAGTATAAGGATTAAAAGTCAACTTAGGTGGACACGTGCAAAGTTGAGAATGCCATGGGTCAAATTTGGAAATTAAGGTCATAATGCCTCTATCACCCACTTTACAATTTCAAAAACAAAAATATTGCTTAATGAGAGTCCATAAGATGTGGAGCCTCGGGCGGGCTTTGATCCCGCGACTTACGGCTTACGAGGCCGTTGCTCTACCAAACTGAGCTACCGAGGCATCATATTAATTTTTCATGCTTCACATATTTAACAGAAGCTGATGTCATGATAATATAACAGAAATATTATGAACTGTTAACTTAGTGGCAATTAGTATGTTCTTGATTTACCCATTCTTCTGAGAGTTAAATGTCCCTTTAACCATTTCATGGAGTTGACATTTTCTTAAACAGATAGTCATTTTAAATTAAAAACAATTGTAGTAAATGGGGAAACAGAAGTGGATGTAGGTTTAATCGCCCCATGTCACGTTTATTGTGGTAGCTGTGCCCTTTACAAAAAAATCAAGTGTCTTGGATGTGTAGAAGAAAGTGAGAGAGCTGAAGCTAGGGGAAAGATGTTTTGCGACATATATTCTTGCGCTAAAAACAAAAAACTAGCAGTATGCTCTGATTGCTCAAACTATCCATGCGAGAAATACGACAAAGGAATTTTTGCTGAAAGTTTCATTAAGTGGATTAGAGAAAAACTGAAAGAAGCGTGAAGGAGAATCCTTATTGGAAGAGTTAAGAAGTAATAAAACGCTTGGAGAAAGAAAAATAATTGAACTAATTTTTAAGCAGCTTGAACAGATGCCTCAGATGCCTGTTCCTTTCGGAGATGACGTTTCTGCCTATCCTTTAGGCAAGGATAAATTAGCAATTTTAAAAACAGACATGTTAGTCGGTAAAACTGATGTTCCCCCTGGAATGAGTCTTTGGCAGGCATCCCGCAAAGCAGTTATTATAAATATTAGCGATTTTGCTGCTAAAGGTGTGAAACCTCTAGTTTTGCTTGCCTCTTTAGGACTTCCAGAAAACTTAACATTAGCTGAGATAACGGAGATTGGAAAAGGTTTGAATGCAGGAGCACGTGAATATGGTGCATTCATTGTTGGAGGCGATACAAATGAAGCTTCCGACCTCATTATTAGTCTTTCATTGTTTGGAATTGCAGAAAAAAGTAAGATGATGTTACGAAGCGGGGCAAGAGTAGGTGACCTTGTGGCGGTTACTGGTTTTTTTGGAAAAACTGCTGCTGGGCTTAAAATTCTTTTGGAAGGTATTAAAATAGAAAATAAAATTCGCAATATTCTCATAGATTCCGTTATGGCCCCTCATGCAAGGCTGAAAGAAGGGTTAGCCCTAAGCGAAACAGACGCTGTTACCGCTTCTATTGATTCAAGCGATGGTTTAGCATGGAGTCTTTACGAAATTGCTAGATCTAGTGAAGTTGGATTTTTAATAAAGCAGTTGCCTGTGGCTGAAGAGGTAAAGAATTTTGCAGAACACATCGGTATGGATCCATTAGAGTTAGCCCTTTACGGTGGAGAGGAATACGAGCTGGTTATAACAGTAAAACCTGAACTTATGGATGTAGCCGAAGAGGCTGTCGCTAAGGTAGGCGGTAAGCTTATAGTCATCGGAAAAGTTATTTCTGAAAAGGCCGTGTATTTGGAAGCTAAAGGAAGACGATATACTGTAGAGCCTAAAGGTTGGGAACATTTTAAAAGTAATAATGTTTAATTATAGAGCAAACTACAGTTATAATTGTTGAGATAATGTCAAAGCTTGTCGATTATCCCACAGTTCATGAAGCGAAATTTTACGAAAAAATGCCCAATGGCGTTGTTCAGTGTAGTTTATGTGAAAGAAAATGTGAAATCGCCGAAGGTTCCAAGGGTTTTTGTAAAACACGAATAAATATCGATGGTGAACTTTTTACTATTGTTTACGGCGATATTAGCGCCATTGAAAGCCGCCCCATAGAGATTAAACCTTTCTTTCACTATTGGCCAAGATCTACTGCTTTAACTTTTTCCACTTGGTCATGTAACCTTGATTGTATTTGGTGTCAAAACTTTCATCTCTCGAAACAACAACCGAATCCTACGACCACCTTCTACTATTCTCCAGAAAAAATGGTTGAAACCGCCCTTTATCATAGAGATGTTGGTCTATGTGCAAGTTTTCAAGAACCTACTCTTCTATCAGAATGGGTACTTTCCCTTTTCAAATTGGCTAAGGACAAAGAAATAAAATATTGCTGTTACGTTTCAAACGGCTACATGAGCCTTAAAGTTCTAAAAGCCCTCCATACGGCTGGATTGGACGGACTTAAAATCGATATAAAAGGCAGCAATGAAACCTACAAAAAGTATTGCGGAGGGGGAGACGTAGAGAAAATCTGGCGTAATGCCCGTGAAGCCAAAAAATTAGGGTTACATGTCGAAATTGTAAATTTAGTCATAACGGATGTTAATGATGACGAGGAAACTTTAAGATGGGTTATTGAAAAGCATTTAAAAGAAGTGGGAACGGACACTCCCCTGCATTTTACACGTTATTTTCCAGCATATAAATTTAACAAACCACCTACAAAAGTAAAGACTCTAGAAAAAGCCTATGAAATGGCCAAGAAAGAAGGAGTTCTATACCCATACCTCGGAAATGTTGCTGGTCATAAATATGAGAACACTTATTGTCCTAGTTGTGGAGAGAAACTTATTCAGAGATATGGCCCTTATCTGTTGCGTTACAAAATAACTGCGACAAACAAATGTCCTAAATGTTCTACTCATATTCCTATAACTGGAGAATACATGGGAAAACGCTAACAGTAAGACAAATTGCAAGTTGCATGATAGTTTTGTAGCATTTTAAAGGAAAATTTATATGATAGCCTTTTTTATTCTATTTCAATTTCAGACTTACATTCAATTTTTTGGGCGAAAAATAAGGTAAACTTCTACTTGTGTGGAGATTCTTTGTGTTTCCTAAAAGGTTTGATGATAGATACAGAGCCTGAATCATTAATATTTCGAATAGTCGCATTCGGAAATGCTTTTCTGATCTGTCTTTTCATTTTAACCACATTGACTTCGCCATAGATCTTTACATCAATCACTTGTTTCTCGTTTTCGTCATAATTCACAGAAACAGTATAACCAGAACCTACCTCAACTTGTGCGGGTTCCAAGATGAAACTTATGTCTTCCACTTCAAATCCGATGTGCTTCAATAACTCCTTTTCTTGCTTCTTTTCCACCATTGTGTTCACAGCTGTAGAAAGAACAAAAGAGAGATTAAAGGGTTGTTTTGTTTTAATTTTTATTAGTGCTCACTTTTAGTGTATCATCAGTTTTTCTTCATATTTTCTAAGGTATTCTGCAGCTTCACTGATATCTTTGAACAATTCGTCAACACGCTGCACGTCTTCTATAGCCACTTTCTTTTTGTTTAGGGCCTTGGCATTTTGAGCCGCTAAGCTTAGAAGTTGAACTGCATAGCGCAGAGAACTTTTTGCTCCCACTTCCGCCAGTCTTTCTAAAGCTTTCGAGTCAAGTTCTATTTTTTCTTCTTCTGATCGTATACGCAATATTTCCTTTACACTTTCAACATCATATGGTTGTGTAGTTATAATCACTGACCGGTCTATAAGATCTATAGGGAAGCCCAGGGGGCTTTTCACATCCGTTCCACGAATTCTCGCTACACCTCTATTAGTAGCAAGAATTATTATTGGCACAAGTTCGCTTTCCATGGCTCTTCCTAGAAAGCTGAAAGCTTCTAAATCTAGAAGGTGTGAGTCATCGATGAAGAGGACTCCTGGATGTATAAAGGCTTTACCTGAGTCTACCCACTCTTTGACTTGCTGATCCACAGCCATTCGGACTTCCGTGTCTATCTCTTTCGACTCTGATCCACCAAAAAGTAAAGAGAAGAACCCTCCTGAGCGCTGTCTCGCATTAAGCTCATCTAGGTCATTTAATGTTAAAGTGTAAACAAATTCTTTTTCTTTAAGAACTTTTCCTGTCGGGGGTGGAATTTTTCTCGTTGTATCTACATCATAAGTTTTTCCTTTTGTACTCTCTAGACTTAAGCCAAGGTTCACTACTCTTCCGGTTTCAGCATCTATTTGAATGACATGGCCTTCAGATATTCCTTCTGCTATAATCTGCTGAGCTATGGAGGGACCAGCTTCAATGGATTTTTCTTCCTCTTTTGTTTTAAGGGTTAAGTGAACGCTTTCCGGAACTTTTTGATAAGGATTGTAAGGGTGAGGAGCAGTTTTGATGTCAACACGGGTTACTTCCCCTTCATAAACTTTCCGCATTTCATGGATTTCAACACCAATACACTTGCGAATAGCCTCGATAAGAATTTCAGTTTTCTTACGTTCACTACTGTAGATTTCGCTTCCACTCATTTGAATGAATGGTACATTCTCACCTAATTCCCGAGATACGGCTACTGCTATGGCTGTTTTTCCTGTTCCAGGCGGTCCAGCTAAAATTATACATTTTCCGCTAAGTTTTCCCTCTTTTATCATTCTTACAACTAAACCTGCAGCTTCTCTTGCTTTCTCCTGACCTACCATGCCATCTTGTATTTTTATTGCTCTTAATTTTTCATCTAAGCCTAAGCCTTTTATGTGTGTATGAGCGCCTATTCTCTCAAATCTGCTTATCCCACTAGGTGGTAATTCGCGAATTGATGCCATGATAATTCACCTCCCGGTGAATGAAAAGAGCAAAATAGAACTGAAAAATGAGTGGAATATAAATTTAGCTTTTGTTTTCTACTTTTTTCTATCTAAGATGTAGTTTAGAATTGTTATACAAGCAGCTGCTAAATATGGCTTCTTTCCAAGAGAAACTTTTTGACCGAAGCGCAAAGCAAAAGTTTCTACTTTTTTAGGCAAACCTACGTGGTCTCCTAGAATGAATACTGGGTTTTCAGCTATTTGAATTTGGTTTATGTCTTTCCCGTTTTCTTCTAGCACATAGATTTGTGAATTTTGCGCCTTAATTCTAATTAGGGCTTCAAAACTTGTCTTTGATACATTTATGCCGGGATGTTGTTTTCTAGATAAAACCTTTTTTAGAATCTGTGTCCATGTTTGCTGATCCGTCCGTACATTATGCAGTTTTTCGCCGCATATTTTCAGATGTAGAGGTGGGTTTGGTGGGCCATTTAGTACTGCGTGGAAGACTACGTTTTTTCGAATGCCATGCGACAGGAAGAGGCTGGCTACTATGCACTCATGAACTATGTCCAATCGGCCAGCATCGTGTAAGTTTTTCCAGTGAGCATTGGTTTTACCTATTCGAGAGAATATAACGAATTCACGCATTCTTTTAGCTCACGACCTACTTTTTACAACTTCTAAAACGTTCATCATAGAGTTTATCCATCTTAAATATGCATTTAAAGCCGCGCGTAACGCAACTGTATCTCTAGCTTCTACGGTTAGAATGAGAAAATTTTTGCTTTTTTCTATGCTTGCTTTAGAACGCTTGGTAGCTGGACTTTCTACTTCCGGCTTTAATCCTTTGAAAACAGTTAACAAATCCTTCTTAGACGAGAACTTTAAACGCACTACAGCCTTAGCCCTCATGAGTAGACTCCCAAACTAAATGAGAGACAATTATTCGTGGACCAATTTCGACTTGTTCAGGGAGAAGTCTGAAAGTAATTTTAATTCTATTAACGATCTCTTGAGAAATCTGCATAACTGCGTCATACCCCCTTTTGACAGCTTCATTGATGGAGAAAAGTGGAATTTCGAAAAAACCGCTTAGTGTTCTTTCGAGTTTTTCTGTCTCAACTTTATTATCTTCACAAGATAACGCCACTGCAATGCTTCTTATACGCCTTCCTTTAGGCATATTTTCTCTAAAATTCCTCCGAAACTTCAAGCCTCGCAAATAAATGATAGGAGGAACAACTCTTAACCCATCACTATTCAGATGAAAAAACCGAATTTTCCCAGAACCCCTTTTCCATCTATCCACAATAATAATCTTTTTAGCATGATATTCTAGCGCTTTCTCCGCTAAACCATCTAAACTCAATTTACCACGATTAATTCGAACAATGTTAGGAAAAGTGTGGGAGAGATCTCTGCAAAAAGTTCTCATATCCTTTGTGGGTCTACGAGAGGTTGTTAAAAGGATAGACTGCTTTTCTGCCAATCCATAAGTCACTCAAAAATGACTATGTTGTTTCTTCAATTTCTAACTCTTCTACAGAAACACCTTTTGCCGAACGTTTTGACACTATTCCAAGCTTCGTGACCGGGGTATATGCTCCTCCAGTAAATGTATAACCGCATTTTCTACATTTCCAAACTCCAACACTTTCTCTTTTCACCTTTCGAAAACCGCATTGGGGGCATTTATGCGGCTTTTTCATCTCTGTAATTACTTTGACGTAGCGTTTTCTCACAGTTGCTCCATAACGAGGACCTAGTCCTCGAGCAGGCCCAACTTTTTTGGTTCGTTTTCCCAACGCTTTCACCAGTTTAATTTTTTACGAATTTCTTCACCCTTCTCTTTAGCTATTTTTGCCGCTTCTAATACTTGTTTCGGTGCGAAGTACCCGCTTCCTCCCTTCTGAATTGCACATATATTACCGTCGTTGCTGATAGTCATGGATAGTCTTGCCTCCATTACTTGTTCTTCTTCTAGCCACGGATCAACAACTAGTTTATCGTTTATTTTCGCAAAGGTAACTGTTATAGGATACTTTTTTATGGGCAACGGCGTGTATCCAGACTTAATTTTAACTTCTCCATCTTCAATTTCGTAATTTGGCATTTTGGTGTTAAGTAAGGCAGCTAATGCAGCCAAAGCTGAGGCATCTATCAAGTTTCCGTCATGATTAAGAACATAAATGTCAATAAACACCACGAAAACTTTTTTTCCCGGTTCAATGCACAATTTTTCAAAATCTATGGCCTTTGATTCTCTTATTCCTCTGTCAACAACTCGAGCAAGCTCTATTGAATTTTCATCGGGTGGTCCAGGTTCGAATGTGGGGGAAGCCAATGGAACAAGTTCAGCGTTTACTGTTAAGACACCTTCATTTGGTGTATCTGAAAATGGTTGCCCAATCTCAATTTTTGTTCCAACCATTACTTCAGTCTTTCCCAAAAGCACTCTAGCTGAACCTTCAGCACGTTCTATTATGCCTTGTTCAACATTTATCTCTCGATACTCAGTTAGTGTTCTTCCATCCAAACGTTTTCCTTTAGCAATCAATTGTGCTATTTGTTTCTGTTTGACACGTGTAGTCATTGATGACATTATTCCTCAACCTCCTTAACATTCACGTATTTAGCTTTTAACGCTTCTTTCTGCATAGCATAGATTTTTCTACACCCTTCCAATGCCAAATTCACGGCCTTTTCGAATTCTTCAAGAGATAAGATTCCATCCATTTGCAATAATGTTATAGCATTTAAATTCGGCATTAAAGCCACGGGAACATCCGCTTTTCCAATCTTGTCTTCGGTATCCATCAAATCCAAAACAATAGTATCATCAACCTTTCCTGCTGCACATGCAGCTACTAAATCTTTCATTGGAATTCCAGCGTCAGCTAAGGCTAAAGCTGCAGCAGTTATACTTGCACATCGGGTTCCTCCATCAGCCTGCAAAACTTCAACAAAGACATCTATGGATGTTCTAGGGTAGTATTCCAAGAATATGGCAGGTTCTAATGCCTCTCTTATAACTTTTGAAAGTTCTATCTCTCTTCTAGAAGGTGCTGGAGATTTTCGTTCTTGGACAGAGAAAGGTGCCATGTGATAACGGCATCTTAAAATCATTCGATCAGGAAGCGCTAAGTGTTTTGGATGTACTTCTTTTGGGCCATAAATTGCGGCTAAAATTTTATTTTTCCCTTGTTCAATATACGCCGAACCATCAGCATTTGATAAGATGCCTACTTCGATTTTTATGGGTCTTAATTCATCGGGTTTTCTTCCATCCAATCTTAAACCTTTCTTATCAATTAACTTATTATTTTTTTGACTCATTATTTTTCTCCTCCTTTTTTCCCTTTTTCTTCTCTTATCATTTGGGTTATGCGGTCTGTCAAACCGCGCGTGTGCGATTCTTCTTCAATTTTGCGAATAGCCATCATGGCCAATCGTTCATCTTCAAGACTCTTGCCCGTGATTAGTATAACTCCATTAAGTCCCAAAAGTATGTGGCAACCCGTTTCTTGCTTTATCATAGATATCATTGAACCTTTTCTTCCTATAACACGGGGAATTTTTGTGGGCGTAATTTTCATTATTTGCCCCCTTGTAACTTTTCCAAGTCCTGGCTCGCCTACTGAAAGTTGAGGATTACGTGTTCTATCATAAGACACTATCTTTGCAACCACCAAATCGCCTACGTCTAAGACTTGAGACAAATCATCTTTCTGGGGCCTGAAAGGGCGACTCAAAACATTCGATGCTCTTAAAATGGCTTGGTAAGGTGCTGAAATATCTACCATCCAACCGTTAAATCCTATTTCAACAACTGTTCCTATAACCGTGTCTCCGACTCTAGGTATGTAAAAAGCTCTTAGTGCTACAACATTCACTTTTTTATTTTCATATTCCACAAGACCGATTCTTGAAGCATAAATTTTGTTATTTTCTTTATACGTGTTTTCTCCGGCTACATAATCTCCTTCTGCAATCAGATCTCCTGGTGTTACAATCTGTCTTCTTTCAAAATAAGTTGGCATTTAAACACCTTTTTACAATTTTCCAAATTATTTTATGATATTATTTTTGCTTCTGCATTTCCCTTGGTTACTTCTCCAAGTTTTTCTAAAAGTGGACCATAGAGGCCAGCAGGCATCTCCAAGATTCCATACCATGATCCGTCGGCACGCCATTCTTCCTTTTTTATTGTTCCAAAAGCCTTTATTGTTCCGTAAGCTTTTGCTGAGTATTCTGCAGGTATTAGAACGCTGACGGATACTTGTTCCATTTTTAATGGCAGAACTGGCCGTAACAGTTTAATTATTTCTTTTGCCTGCTCTTCGGTCGGTTTAAAGGGATCTATAGAATAGTGGATTTGCTCCATGGCGTTCTCTATACGTAACAGTGGATGTGGAAGATTTGTTTTTGGGTCTACTGCCTGCTTTGATATGAAATCTATTATTTGTTTTCTTTTATCTTCGATCATCTTCCGTCTCTGTTCTGTCGTTAACTGCAAAGTTCCTTTTTTCAAGATTACTTCTGCTATTTTAAGGGGGTCGGTTGTTCCAAAGGCCTTTCTCAGAGTTTCATCTGAAACTTTTGTTCCTTTGTTTGCATCAGAGAAAATTGTCTCTGCAACTAACACATCAGCTATTGTCGCGGTTTTTCCCATACGGTAGTCTAATGCTTTTTGCGGTCTAACGAGAACTTCAAAATGTTCATTATCCTTCGTGATGCGAGCGACTGTGTATTTACTACTCATCCAATTTTCACTTGCCTGCGCTTAACTCCTTTATATAGCCTTGAATTTTTTCATCACTTAACATTTCTATTTTCTTGGTTTTTGCGGGTACTATCGCTATTTTTATCCTCGGCGGTAATTGTCTTGCTTCTAATGCCCTTATTAGGCATTTTGCTGCCAGTTTTATGGTTTCCTCTAACGTCATGTTTTCACGATACTCTTCCTTTAGGATAGAGATCACAGTTTCTCTGCCTGCTCCTTGGGAAGTAGCCTTATATCCTCTGTATGTTCCACTAGGATGTGTTCCAAAAAGTCGAGTTCCAGTTTTGTCTACTCCGCCAAAAATTATTGAAACGCCAAAGGGTCTTACTCCTGCGTGTTGTGTGTAAAGTTGTTGTATATCACATATCCTTTTAGTTATAACTTCCACATCTATTGGCTCATCATAAGTTAGTCTATTACTTTGCGCATAAACTCGTGCGTTGTCTATTAGGACTCGTGCATCGGAACTTAAACCAACTATTGCTGCTCCTATATGCTCGTCAACTTTGAAAATTTTCCAGGAAAATTCTCCTTCTTCTAGGGGCTCAACATTCTCTTCCGCCCCCAAAACTATTCCCTCGGAGCAGCGAATCCCCACAATTGTTGCTCCACGATTAACTAGTTCCATTGCATATTCAACTTGAAATAGCCTACCATCAGGTGAAAAGACAGTTATGGCACGGTCATATGCGCCTGGTGCTGCAAACACAGACATTAACACCTACCTCATAATACTCTCAATCTATTTGCAGACTTTCATATAACAACTAAACTAAAAACCTTTTCCTATTGATTCTCACTTTTAGTTTAGGGTTCTTCATTTGCGTTTAAGGAAGATTTTTCCTCTATCATTATAGTTGCCTGTTACATATTCAAATCCTACTTCTATCAGTTTTATGGTTTCCCCCGACGTTCTTAGCCACTTTGACGTGAAATTCATCGGTGCTTTGTTCTCTGTATAAGTCTTTTTCGATGGTTATGTAAATTAGTGTATTTCTAATGTTCTTGTGTCTAAACAGTTTCTGAACATGGAGCATATCTTTTGTTTTGTGATTTCATAGTGATTTTTCAATGGCAAAACGTGTTAAATGGCTATGCATAGTAATCTTGATTTTTGAATTTCCATTACTCCTCATTCTACCCATGCTCCTAATAGCAACGGCATTAACAGCCATGCTAAGCAGAAGAATGTATCCTATACAGAAGACCCAACATACACAGAGATTTTTTGGGAGCGAAATCACCATAACATATGGAAAACTTTTTTCCTGCTTAAAGCTAAATTGTGTTACTTGTTAAACTTTTACTAATGTCATTCTTTCTAGGCTCTGATAAGAAAACTCATTAAGCTTTCTTTTCCTTAAATGATTGTAATATGAAAACAAGTCATGCAAAACCAAAAATTTACGTGAGGACAGCTCGAAACTCAGACAAAGAGGCAGTGTTCAAATTTTGTAGAAATACGTGGAGCTGGGGTGACTATATACCTAAAGTTTGGGATAGATGGCTTCAGGCGAGAAATAGCGTGGTCTTTGTTGCAACCCTTAATGATGTGCCCGTAGGAATCTCTCATTTGGCGCTAGATAAACCTGAAGAATGCTGGCTAAGTGGAGCAAGGACCGATCCTAATTATAGGCGGATGGGAGTGGCTACGGCTATAACTCAAAAATGTATAAACTATGCCAAAACTAAAGGCGCAAGAATTGCCAGGCTGGTGACTGAATCAAATAACGAAGCTGCGCGGGCGGTATTGCAGAAATTGGGTTTCAAACCCGTAGCAGAGTTTGTGGAGGCCGCAACTGAAAATGTTGTCGATGAAGGGAGCGAAAACTCAAGATGGGCTAAAGCAAAGGATACAGGAGAGATATGGATATATCTGCAAAGTTCTGAAATTTACAATAAAGCTGCTGGTTTGTACACGGTTTTATTCCATTGGTATTCACTTGACGAAGAGAACTTGAAAAAGTTTGTAAAGAAGGGAAAAGCAATTTTACATGAAAATGGAAAAGGGGAAATGGATGGTCTAATGTTGATCGACGATGCTACATCGCGAGAATGGCGGGAAAAATCTATCCAAACATGCTACATTGACGGGGATTATGAAGCCACATTAGACATGCTAATTTTTCTCAAAAATCACTGTTATAGACTTGGTTTTCAAAAAATTTATGGGTTTACCTATAATTATAGGCCAATTAAGCAAGCTTTAGAAAAGCTTGATTTTGAAATCGATGATACAACAAAGATAATTTATGAAAAAGCTTTGTAGTCTAAACTTTATGAAGAAACATGTTGAATAAATTTTTCTGGAGTATATTGTAATATCCCTCTTGCTTGATAAGCAAAGCCTTTAGCTACTAAAACTTTTAGAATTTTTTCTGGAAATAGGCGCTGATGTATCAAAAGTTCTAAGGCGTGAGTGTAATTACGATTAAGCTCTCTCACTGCCAAAATCTGCTGTTTATAAGACAATGTATAATCTTTACATTCTACCAAATAAGCCAAGGACATATCAGACTTAATTGCTAAAACATCACAATGATTTTTTCGAGTGAAAACAATGTATCCTTTTTTCTTAAAGGCTTCAGCAACCATATCTTCAAGAACAGTACCGCTCAATGGATAACCGCATCCAACTTTTAACGTTCTCTAAATTGTTAACTCCTTAAATTTCCAAGAGACATTAATATTTCTCTAGTAACGTTTAAATAAAGTTTGGTTTATTTCGTAGTTTAGCTTCAACAAACTACGGACGGCAATAGATGTCAAAGGAATTTCGCCACATCGTACGAATAATTGATGCAGATGTAGACGGCACTCTAAAGGTGCCTTATGCTCTCACAAAAATTAAAGGAGTGAGTCTTAACCTCGCAAATACAATCCTAAAGAAAGCTGGAATCAATACTGACATGCGAGCGGGTTTCTTAACGGAAGCTGAAGTTGAAAAAATAGAGGAGATAATAAAAGAACCTAAAAAATACGGGTTTCCTGAGTGGCTCTTTAATCGAAGGAAAGATTTGGAGACAGGAAAAGATATGCACCTAATCGGCGCGGACCTTGTTTTGAAAACTAAAATGGACATAGATAAAATGAAAGGGATAAAATCATGGCGGGGATACCGACACGCTTACGGGTTAAAAGTTCGTGGACAAAGAACGAGAACGACAGGGAGAAAAGGTAAGGCTGTAGGTGTTAGAAAGAAAGGCATTGCCAGGAAGTAAGTAGCTATGGGAGACCCGAAAAAACAAAAGAAAAAATATGAAGCACCGCGTTTTCCATGGAGGACAGACGTTCTTCAAGAAGAGCTTAAACTTTTAGGACAATATGGGCTACGAAACAAGCATGAACTATGGCGACATGAAACTATGCTTTCAAAGTTTAGAGGAATAGCTCGTTCTCTGATTGGAAAAAGTTCAGAAGAACGCAGAAAAATGGAACAGGAACTTTTAACAAAACTTAAAAAACTCGGTATTCTACATGAAACTGCAGTTTTAGACGATGTTTTAGATCTGTCAATAGAGGATATCCTGGAACGTCGCCTTCAAACAATAGTTTTCCGTAAAGGTCTTGCCAAAACAATCTACCAAGCCCGTCAATTAATAACCCATGGGCACATAGCCATAAAAAAACGAAGAGTTACAGTGCCCAGTTATCTAGTTACAAGAGATGAAGAACCCCAAATCACTTATACATATAAAAGCCCATTGGCTAATCCTAACCATCCCATACGACAAACAATAACTGTTGTAACATCCGAGGCAGGAGCAAAAGAAGAACAAGGAGAGAAAACTAAATGAGCGCCTCAAGCAAGAAGACAGAAAGATGGGGTGTAGTGCATATCTACAGCTCCTATAACAGTACGATAGTACACATAACTGATATTTCAGGCGCTGAAACAATTGCAAGAACCTCTGGAGGAATGTTTGTAAAGGCAGATAGAATGGGGCCTTCTCCTTACGCAGCTATGCGGGCTGCAACAGAAGCCGCCAAAATAGCTAAAGACAAAGGAATTACCGCTATCCACATTAAAGTAAGAGCTCCCGGAGGTTCGGGACCTAGAACTCCAGGGCCAGGTGCCCAAGCAGCAATAAGAGCTTTAGCAAGAGCAGGCTTTCGTATAGGACGAATTGAAGAAGTTACACCGATCCCCCATGATGGTACACGAAGGCCTGGGGGCAGAAGAGGAAGAAGAGTCTAACCGATTAATGACCTTCCTTTTAATAGAAAAATTGAAATAATGCACAAGTGTTCTATTCAACGGCACATAAATTATCTCCATAATTATGGAGCGACAAACATTTGGAAATAAAAGTGCTTGAGAAAGACCATTCTAACCTGCGTTTGCTAGTTAAAGGAATCGATGTTCAATTCATGAATACTTTAAGACGAATAGTTCTTTCTGAAGTTCCATGTATGGCTATAGACGAAGTTGTAGTTATAGAAAACTCATCTGTTTTGCAGGACGAGTTTATAGCCCATAGGCTTGGATTGATTCCTCTTAAAACTAATTTAGATGATTACAATCTGCCAGAAGAGTGTCAATGTAAAAGCGAATTTGGCTGTAATCTTTGTAGGGTAACGCTTACACTGGATGCTGAAGCCAAAGAAGAAACAAGAACCGTTTATTCTGGAGAACTTGTTTCAGAAAATCCTGACATAGTACCTGTTAAGGATAATATTCCCATAATAAAATTGGCAAAAGGACAGAAATTAAAACTTGAGGCATATGCGAGACTTGGGAAAGGAAAAAGTCATGCAAAATGGCAAGCAGTTTCCCTGTGCACTTATAAGTACTTTCCGAAAATAGAAATTATTGAAAAAAACTGCAACAACTGCGGAAAATGTGTTGAAATCTGCCCGAGAAAGGTTCTGGCGAAGTCTAATGGTAAAGTGGAAGTTCGTGATTTAATGGCATGTACCCTATGCCAAGATTGTGTTGAAATCTGCCCAAAAGAACCATCGGCAATAAAAGTGGAGTGGGAAGAAAACAGTTTTATATTTAACTTAGAATCAACAGGTGCACTTACTCCAGAGAAGGCAATGAAAGACGCACTAGACAGACTGGATAGTCAACTAAAAAAAATTGAAAAGCAAATAAGGTGAAGCAGATGAAGAAAGTTAGAACAACAAATCCAGAGCTTATCAAACTTATACGATTTCTAAAAAAACAAAGTAGAGAAAACAAGGTTAACATTTGGCGAGACATAGCAAAAGATTTAGCCAAACCAAGAAGAAAACGTGTTGCAGTCAACATAAGCCGTTTAAATATGCATACGGAAAAAAACGATATGGTGGCTGTTCCAGGTAAAGTTTTGGGCGCAGGAAACATTGATCATCCGATAACTGTCGCGGCGCTGGCTTTTTCTGAAAGAGCGAAGGAAAAAATTTTAGCCGCGAAAGGAAAATGTTTGTCATTTTCTGGATTAATTAAGAGAAATCCAAAAGGCTCCAATGTCAAAATAATCGGGTGAAAAAAATGCGAACTTTAAGCAAACAAGTTACAATAATAAATGCTGAAGGTCTTATCCTCGGTAGAATGGCTAGCATTATAGCTAAAAGATTGTTAATGGGCGAAGAAATAATAGTGGTTAATGCCGAAAAAGCCGTGATTTCTGGAAAGAAAAAAAGCAAGGTTATGAATGTCAAAGAATTCTTAGAAGTGGGTCGCCCGAAAAAGGGGCCTTTTCATTATAGGAGACCAGACAGAATCTTGAGACGAACCGTAAGAGGAATGCTTCCTTATAAGCAACCTAAAGGCAAACAAGCCTATAAGAGGCTTAAAGTTTTTATTGAAATACCCGAAGAACTAGAAGGCAAAAAAATGGAAAGCTTGCCAGAAGCTCATTCTAAAAAACTCTCGTGTTCTTTTTTCACACTTGGAGATCTTGCAAGAGAAATAGGATGGAATCCTAGGTGAGATAGGGGATGCCGGCAAAGAAAGTTTTAGTTGTCAGCGGAAAAAGGAAAACAGCAATTGCGAGAGCAGTTGTAAAACCTGGAATTGGAAAAATACGCATAAATCGCATACCTTTAGAAATTTTTGAGCCTAAAATTGCTCGTGAAAAGATTATGGAGCCTCTTATACAAGCTGGAGACGAAGTATGGAAGCAGTTAAATATCGACATAAAGGTTTCTGGTGGCGGTTACATGGGACAAGCAGAAGCGGCAAGAATGGCTCTTGCAAACGCTTTGTTGAAGTGGACTAAAAGTAAACAACTGCGCTCCATGTTTATCGAATATGATAGGACAATGGTAGTTGGAGACCCTCGTCGAAAAGAACCCAAAAAATTTGGAGGACCTGGGGCAAGGGCTAGAGACCAGAAAAGCTATAGATAAATGAGGTGTTTTAGGATGATAATACCCGTAAGATGTTTTACATGCGGTAAATTGATTGCAGATAAGTGGGAAGAGTTTTCTAGACGAGTTAAAGCTGGAGAAAATGCAGGCGAAGTTTTAGATAGTTTAGGGATTACACGATATTGCTGTAGACGTATGCTCTTGTCTCATGTAGAAATAATAGACGAAGTGTTAAGGTTTTATGAAGAGGCAGAAAAAAGAAGAGAAGCAAGAGGCTATTACTAAAAGGAAAGGAATTGAATGTCCACGGTCATTGAAGATATAATTGCCCGAAGAGTTTTCAACAGTCGAGGAGACGAAACAATAGAGGTAGATGTGGTAACAACTTCTGGTTTTGGAAGAGTTTCTGCTCCAGCTGGTGAAAGCCGAGGAAAAGCAGAAGTTGTCTATTATCCCCTCGGCGGAGTGGACGAAGCAGTAAAGAAGATTGACGAGCTAATTGCTCCTGAAATTGTTGGATTGAATGCTGATCTTCAAGAAGAAATAGATAAAATACTGCACGAAGTTGATGGTTCCAAAGATTTTAGGGTTATAGGTGGAAACACGGCCTTCGCTGTTTCGTTAGCTACGGCAGAGGCTGCAGCCAATTCCTATGGTATGTTGCTTTTCCAATATCTAGGAGGACAAGTTGCACGTGAACTTCCCTACCCGCTGGGAAACACTATAAGTGGCGGAAGACATACTCGGGGGAAATCCCCCGACATTCAAGAATTTTTGATCCTTCCTTATGGAGCTGAATCTTTCTTAGAAGCATCTACGGCAAATGTCAAAATTCATAAAAGGATTGGCGATATTTTAAGAAGAAAGGATAGGCTTTTCAGTGGAGGAAGAAGCGACGAAGGAGCATGGGTTGCAAACGTTGAAAACACAGAAGCCTTTGAAATATTGGCAACAGCATGCGAAGAGATAGGTGATGAAATAGGCTTTGAATGCGGATTTGGAGTAGATATAGCCGCTTCCTCTCTTTGGAATGAAAAAGAAAAGGTATATGTTTATTCTAGAGAACGGAGAAAACGAGATTCTGGAGAACAACTTGAATATGTCTTGGAACTTATTAGAAAATATCATTTAGTTTATGTTGAAGATCCCTTCCACGAAGAAGATTATGAAAGTTTCGCTAAACTTACGAAGAAGATTAAAAAATGCCTAATTTGCGGGGACGATCTATTTGTAACAGACTCGGAAAGATTAAGCCGTGGAGCAAAGATAAAGGCAGCTAACGCCGTTATAATAAAAGTTAACCAAATCGGCACCCTAACAGACGCTTTAGAGACAATAGAACTTGCAGAAAGAATTGGGTATATTCCTGTCATATCCCACCGTTCAGGAGATGTCTGTGATTGGCATATAGCTCACCTTGCTGTAGCTTTCAAATGTCCAATTATTAAAACAGGTATTGTTGAAGGGGCTAGAATAGCAAAAATAAATGAATTAATACGAATAGAAGAGTTTCTTGGAGATAGAGCTAAAATGGCAAGTCTTTTAGTTGTTTAGGAGGAGATGCTTTGTCGGAAGATGAAGAAATTAAAGAGATAAAGGAAGAAAAAGCAGAAGGTGAAACCACGGTAGCAGCGGAAGAGGAGCTATTACTTCCTCGAGATACATTGCTATCTGCTGGGATCCATATTGGAACGAGAATGAAAACAGGTGATATGGAACAGTTCATCTATCGTGTGAGACCTGACGGTTTATTTGTTCTTGACGTTAAGAAAACTGATGAACGTATAAGAGTTGCTGCTAAGTTTTTGGCGAGATTTGAATCGGGAAAAATTGCTGCTGCAGCAGCTAGACTTTATGCTCAAGAACCTGCAAAACGTTTCTGTGAAGTGATTGGCGCAATCCCTGTTATTGGGCGTTTTATTCCTGGGCTTTTATCTAATCCCTTATATCCCAACCGCATTGAACCAGAGGTCATAATTGTCTCTGATCCTAGAGCAGATTCTCAAGCTGTGAAAGAGGCGTCTTCGATAGGTATACCTGTAATCGCCTTATGTAGTACCGACAACGAATTTTCAGGTATAGATCTTGTTATTCCAACTAACAATAAGGGGCGAAGAGCTTTAGCAGTTATTTATTGGCTTTTAGCAAGACAGATATTGCGAGAAAGAGGCGAATTGCCTCTAGACAAGGATCTGCCTTTAGCAATCGACGATTTTGAAACGAAAATCTCTAGGGAGGAAACCTAAAAGCATGGCAAAGATTCGGCGTCCAACCCAAGCTGGTGCATTTTACGAAGGAAACGCCGAATCATTAAAAAGACAGATAGAATCATGCTTTCTTCACGAGTTTGGACCCAAAAAACTGCCCACTATTGTTAAGACGGAACTTATGAAAATTGTAGGTTTAGTTTGTCCTCATGCTGGGTATATGTTCTCTGGTCCTGTGGCAGCCCATGCCTATTATGCGCTTGCTTCGAACGGCAAACCAGACGTTTTCGTTATTTTTGGTCCTAATCACACAGGTTATGGTAGCGCCTTGGCAGTTATGAATGAAGGATTTTGGCACACGCCCTTAGGTAATGTAGAGGTGGATGGAGAAATAGCCAATCAGATCGTGCATGAATCTGGAATAATAGATGTTGACGATTCCGCACATCGTTTTGAGCATTCAATTGAAGTTCAACTTCCCTTTCTTCAGTTTCTTTATGGTTCAAAATTTAAAATTGTGCCCGTATGTTTTCTAATGCAAGATCTATCTTCGGCGAGGGAAGTGGGGCGAGCGGTAGCAAAGGTTCTAGCTGACAAAAAAGCAGTTATTATTGCTTCTTCTGATATGACTCACTATGAGCCGCATGAAAGAGCTATTAAAAAAGATCGAATGGCTTTAGAGGCTGTAGAAGCAATGGATGAAGCTAGATTCTATTCAATTATTGAATCGCAACAGATAACTGCATGCGGCTACGGTCCAATTGCTGCTTTAATTACAGCTGCTAAAATTCTAGGAGCAAAAGAGGCAAAATTATTATGCTATAAAACCAGTGGAGATGTAATTGGCGACTACTCAAGCGTTGTTGGGTACGCCGCCGTTTCCTTCAAAAAATAGTGGTGTAGAATGGAGGTAGTGGCCTCAGCTCCAGCAAAGGTTATACTTTTCGGGGAACATTTTGTAGTTTATGGCGAACCTGCCATAGTTTTAGCTATAGACAAAAGAGCTTATGCAAAAGTGCAGCTTCGGCAAGACAAAAAGCTCCAAATGAGTTCTAAAAACTTGAAGCTTACAGTCTGCTATGAAAATGATGTTTTAAAAATCAGAAATGGCAATGAGAAGGAGGCTAAATTTAAGTTTAAACCTGTTAAAGTTGCCGTTGACAAAGTTTTCGAAAAATATGGGCAATATGTTGGATTGGACATTGAAATAGAATCAAATGTTCCTGTTGCAGCTGGGCTGGGTTCTTCAGCTGCTGTTGCAGCTTCAGTAACTGCTGCTGTTAGTGCATTGTTGAATGTTGAAATGTCTAAGGAAGATGTTTTCCGTATAACCTATGAAGCTGAAAAGGTTGTACACGGTACCCCTTCAGGGATAGATCCTGCTATATCTACTTTTGGTGGGGCTCTCTTATTTCAGAAAGACACGGGATTCCAATCCTTAGATGTTAAAATGAAAATTCCCCTTGTTGTGGGGGATACGGGCGTTATACGCACCACACGTTTTCAAGTTGAAAAAGTGCGAAATCTGAAGAAAAGATATCCTCAATTGGTAAAGCCAATTTTTTTAGCGGCTCGTGAAATCGTTTTAAGGGCCGTAGAAGCTTTAAAAGAAAATGATTTGGAAACCCTTGGAGAGCTTATGAACATTAACCACGCTTTGCTTTATGGATTAGGGGTTTCAGACGAATCTTTAGAGTGGCTTATAAATGCTGCACGAAAAGCCGGAGCATTAGGGGCAAAGTTAACTGGTGCTGGTGGTGGCGGTTGCATGATAGCCTTAGCTAGAAACCAAGAACTGGAAAAGGTTTTAGAAGCAATTCAAAGCGCTGGTGGTACCCCTTTCATAGCAAGAAAAACAGATGAAGGAGTAAAAATTGAGCGAAAATAGACCAACAATTTTGAAAATTGGCGGTTCTGTGATTACAGATAAAAATGGAGAACTTGCTGCACGGCTAAGTGACATAAACCGTTTGGCACAGGAAATAAAGAATGCTGATATCCAAGACCTGATAATTATCCACGGAGGAGGTAGTTTTGGGCATCCCCTAGCCAAGAGATACAGTATAAACGAAGGATTCAAAGAGGAAAGCCAGAAAATTGGTTTCGCGGAAACCCATCATGTCATGACAGTTCTGAATGGACTGTTTATGGATGCTCTAATTTGGAACGGCCTTCCAGCAATAAGTATAGCCCCCTCATCGTGTATATTAACAAAGAGTGGCAGGATAGTCAGTTTTGAAGAAACAACTCTTAAAACGGTTTTGAAGATGGATTTTATACCAGTCATGTATGGCGATGCCGTTTTTGATGTTGATTTAGGCTTTACTATTTTATCAGGAGACCAGTTAGTATCTTATATCGCTACTAGGTTCAACGTAAAAGGCATTATCATAGGCGTTGATGTTGACGGTTTGTACAATGCGGATCCAAAAACTGAAAAAAAGGCAAAAATGTTCAAACGTTTGACGTTAAAAGAGCTAAAAAACCTTCAAGAAGCTCTTGGAAAGTCCACTGCATGTGATGTTACAGGCGGCATGTTTGGCAAGATAAGTGAGCTTCTGCCAGCTATAGAATGTGGAATCCCTGTGAAGATTGTGAATGCTACAAAGCCAAATTATATTTACAAGATTCTGAAAGGAGAAAAAGTGGAAGGCACTCTAATAAAGAAGGAATAGCTTTGGCTAAAGAAACAAGAAAACGAAAAGAAGATCATATTAGAATTTCTTTGAATCATGAGATTCAAGCGAAAAAAGCCACAACAGGTTTTGAAGACATCCACTTAATTCACAAAGCCCTGCCAGAAATCGACAAACAAGACATAAACCTATGCACAACAGTATTCAATCACAAATTCTCTGCGCCATTAATTGTAGGCGCCATAACTGGTGGAACCTCTAAGGCAACAAAAATTAATGCCACAATAGCTGAAGCCGTAGAAGAACTAGGTCTAGGAATGGGAGTAGGAAGCCAAAGAGCTGCCCTGGAAGATAAAAAACTAGAAAAAACTTTCGCAATAACCAGAAAAAAAGCTCCAACAGCCTTCTTAATTGCAAACATTGGAGGGGTACAACTTGTTCATGGATACGGCGTACAAGAGGCAAAAAAGGCTATCGAAATGATTGACGCAGATGCCATTGCGATACATCTAAATCCCCTTCAAGAAGCGGTTCAGCCTGAAGGTCAGACACGCTTTAAAGGAGTACTGGAAAAACTTAGCGAAATCACAAAAGAATTGGAAAAACCTGTTATTGTCAAAGAAACGGGAGCTGGTATAGCAGCTGAAGAAGCTAAAAAGCTTGAAACCGTAAATGTTGATGGAATAGACATAAGCGGTGCAGGAGGCACCAGTTTCGCAGCTGTAGAGTTTTACCGTGCGAAAGGAAAATCTAACAATTCACGCCGTAGACTTGGCGAAGTTTTCTGGGATTGGGGAATTCCGACTACCATAAGCCTATTGGAAGTTTCTCAGTCTGTTAGCATTCCAATTATCGCTTCAGGAGGAATACGCAATGGCATAGAAATTGCTAAAGCTCTGGCTTTAGGCTCTAGTTTGGTAAGCATTTCGCAACCAATTTTGAAAGTTGCAGTCAAAGGCATAGAAGAAACGAAGCAAGAACTTATACTCTTAATAGAGGAGTTAAAAAACTCGATGTTCCTTGTGGGCGCCCAGACTGTTCAAGCATTAAGAAAGAAACCCGTTGTAATAACAGGGAAAACAGCTCAATGGTTGAAATCTCGAGGCTTTAGCACAGAAATCTACGCAAAAAGAGGGAATTAAAATTGGAAATTGAAGAAATTCTTTCGAAAAGAGCTGCGATAATTGATAAGGCTATTGAGAAATACATTCCTAGAAGATTCTCCGAAAATGCTGAACTTTTCAAGATAAACCAACCTCGCTATGCATATAATCTTGAAGCTATAAACAAGGCAATAGCTGAGCCAGTCTGGGAGTTTCTTGATAGAGGAGGGAAAAGATGGCGACCGGTTCTTTTCCTTCTAATCTGTGAAGCATTAGGCAAAAAACCTGAAGACTATGTTGATTTCGCCATAATCCCTGAAGTGGTCCATAATGGAACACTAATTATCGATGATATAGAGGATGCTTCTGAGCTTCGAAGGGGAAAGCCATGTACATATAAGACCTATGGCTTAGACATTGCTATAAATGCTGGAAACGCCATGTACTATTTACCTTTACTAACTCTAATTAAAAACAGAGAGAAGATTTCTCCAGAAAAACTTTCGCGAGTTTACGAGATCTACATTGAAGAAATGATAAGCCTCAGTCTTGGTCAGGCCATGGATATTGCATGGCACAGAGGCTTGGCTAATGCTGATCAGCTCGATGAAAAAGACTATTTGCAAATGTGTGCTTTCAAGACGGGAACATTAGCAAGAATGGCTGCCAAGATGGCGGCTGTATTAGCTGATGCAGAGGACAAACTAGTTGAAAAGTTTGGGATTTTCGCCGAAAGCATAGGCATAGCTTTTCAGATGCAAGATGACATTTTAGATTTGACAAGTAGAAATTTTGCCGAAAAGAAAGGGGGATATGGCAAGGATATAACTGAAGGAAAGAGGACACTAATCGTGATTCACACGTTAAGGGTGGCAAAGAAAGAAGATAGGGAAAGGCTTGTTGAAATTCTGAATATGCATACTTCAAACCCGAAATTGGTAGAGGAAGCTATCGTCATCCTTAAAAAATATGGATCCATTGAATATGTCAAGGATTTTGCAAGAAGAATTGTTCAGGAAAGCTGGAAGGAAGTTGAAAATCTTCTGCCGACATCACAAGCTAAGGAAAAGCTGAAGGCTTTTGCAAAATTCTTAATTGAAAGGAAAATCTAAGCTTAACAGCGTGTAAACAATTTGTCCCTCAAAGAAGACATTGAACTTAGAGAGCTTATTCGGAAAACTGCACTACTTAATGCCATAAAACATGCAGGCAAAGCCCAGCCTGCTCCGGTTATCAGAAAAATCATAGGCGAAAAACCTGAACTAAGAACTGAAGTAAAAGAGATTTCCGCTTTAGTCAGCCAGATAATTCGTGAAGTTAATACACTTTCTCTGAACCAGCAAAAAAGCCTTGTTGAAGAGAGGTGGCCTGAATCATTAGTTAAGGAAAAAGTGGAAGAGAAAAAGCAGCTTCCACCTTTACCAAACGTGAAAAAATACCCTCAAGTTGTTACTCGTTTCTCCCCTAATCCTGATTGTGTTCTGCATTTGGGATCTGCTAGAGCTATAATATTATGTTACGAGTATGCTCATATGTATAAAGGCAAATTCATTCTTAGATTTGAAGACACAGATCCTAAACTTAAACGGCCAGTCTTAGAGTTTTATGATACCATTAGAGAAGATTTAGCTTGGCTGGAATGTAAGCCTGACGAAGAATATATTCAAAGCGACCGTATTCCCCTATATTATGAGTATGCTGAACGGCTTTTGAAAGCTGGTAAGGCTTACATTTGCACTTGTTTACCCGAACTGTTTCGAAAAAAGATACTGGCAAAACAATCTTGCGACTGTCGCCATCTGCCTCCTAATGAGCAAATGGAAAGATGGCAACATATGCTCGATGGGTATTATAACGAGGGAGCCGCAGTCCTACGTATTAAAACTGACTTAGATCACCCAAATCCTGCAGTTAGAGACTGGCCAGCCTTACGGATAATTAATCCAGAGAAATATCCACATCCCCGTGTTGGAAGTAAATATCGTGTCTGGCCTCTTTACAACTTTTCCTGCGGGATCGACGATCACCTGTTAGGTATAACTCATATAATCCGGGGAAAGGAACATCTAACAAATATGGTTAGACAAAAATATATGTATCTGCATTTTGGCTGGCAGTATCCTGAAGCTATCCATTACGGAAGACTTAAAATTACTGGGGCGTATCTTAGCAAGTCGAAAATTGTTAAAGGAATAAGGGAAGGCTTGTACAAAGGATGGGACGATCCTCGATTGGCAACTTTTGCTGCTTTGAGACGGAGAGGTATAACACCTGAAGCTATTAAAAAGATGATAATTGCTGTGGGTCCCAAATCTTCTGATGTTGTTCTAAGCTGGGAAAACCTTTATGCTTATAATCGTAAACTTCTGGATCCTACGGCTGACCGGTACTTTTTCGTTGATAATCCAGTACAGTTAACTGTAAAACAGATTCCTAAAGTATATGTTACTAAGCTACCTTTGCATCCCGAAAAGACACAACGAGGTTTCAGGGAATACATTGTTACACCTGACGGATATGAGAAATTAGCTGCTTTTTGGGTTTCAAAAAAGGATCTAGAGCTTTCAAAGGTTGGAAAAATTCTACGTCTTATGGAGCTTTTTAACATAAAAATCGAAAAATTAAACCCGTTTTGTGTCGAATCCTCTTTTGTAAGCGAATCCTATAAAGAGGCCAAGAAGGCTAAGGCACCATTAATCCACTGGATACCTATCGGCAACGAGATACCTTGTCAAATTGTTATGCCAGACGCCACTTTAGCAGAAGGCTTTGCAGAAAGTGCTTGCAAAAAATTAAAGCCAAATAGCATCATACAGTTCGAGAGATTTGGATTTGTCAGAATTGACCAAGTAAACTCGAAGTTAACTGCCTATTTCACTCACAAGTAGAGGGAAAAAGAATGCGGAAACAAGACAAAATAGTTGTTTGGCCAATCTATTTTGATTCAAATAAAACAAGAAAGGATGGAAGGAAAATTCCTAAAGGGTTGGCTATTCCTTCCCCTAAAATTTTAGAGTTAAAAAAAGCGGTGGAAACGCTTGGTTTAGAATATGATGTTGTAATGGATGCAGGGTATCCTAAAACTCCTTGGTTGAAAACTGGTATGATTCTCATTAGGAAACGTGAAGAAAAAAATAAAATTATAAAAAAGATCGCTAAACAACTAGTTAGAATCCGTAAATTGCAATAAATATCCTTATGATTTCTCTTTTGTGCCTAATAGAACAGCATTTATTATCCCGTTTTGTCCTGGACGGGACGTAACTCGAGCTAATCCCAACGGTGTTTCAATAACTGCACCCTTTGTTATCACGCCTCGCCTATCATAATCTACATTTGCTGGATTTCTAACGACTCTTATGATTTCCACTTTTTCGGTTTTCCTGCTTTTTGGGTTTGTTACACATGCATATTTGTCGCTTAAAACCTTAATTTTCAAGTTACCGCCTTTAATTCTAACAATTTTTCGTTTTGTTTCGCCTAAAGCAGTTTCTGTTGGAAAAGAACCGCGTTCAAATTTTCTTTTTCTTCTATATGCTCTTTTTCTTCCGCCTGAAGGCTTTTTTTTATAGAGATCGCCGTGCCAAACTGACATTTAAGTTTCCCTTTATCAATGAATGGGGTGTTCTGTACATTGTAACTTTGTCATATAAACCTATCCATTTTTTGCCGCTTGATTTATTTCCTTTTTAGAGAAATCTTCGAAGACACGTTTTAATTCTCTTTTCATAGTTGTGGTGTCGTGACTTAAACCAAAATAGTCTGCAAAATACTCGGTTGTTTTTAGAATTGCTGAGCGTCCTTTTTTTTCGCTGGCTACTAGACCCATTTCCTTCAAAAGCTTAATATGTCCGTAAGCATGGTGTCCTCGTACTTCTACTACCTTCCTTTGGGAGACAGGTTGTCTATAGGCTATATATGAAAGTGTTTTTAGTGGTCCTGCAGAAAGTAAGGGTCTATTAACTAATTTTCTTACACGAGGTGTAAAGTCGGCTTTTAATTGCAAAACATATCTTTCATCTTTCAACTCTAATATTTCTAGAGCTGATTTTCTTTTAGCATATTCTTCCATAAGCATTTTTGCAAGGTTTTTCACTTTCTTTTTTGAGCGAGTTTTTAGGATTGAGCCCAACTGTTTTAGGGTTAAGGGACGGCCAGCCACATATAAAGCCGCTTCTAATAAAGCAAGTTCCCGTTGCCTTTTTTCTTCTTGAAGATGGTTAATTGTTAATCTTTCCATTTTCTGCAATGGAAACCCCTACAGTTATGTATATTTCCTCTATCTCTTCATCCTGCCATAATCCTACTCTCCCATCTTGTGCTAAAAAAAGCAAGAGAATAAATGTGCGGATGGCTTCTATTCGTTCAGCTCCTTTAATTAATGTGGAAAATTCTATTATTCCCGTCCCTTTTACCCTTTCTAAAAGGGAGGCATAAAGTTTTTCCATTTGTCTTTCTATTTCCATAAGATATATGTCCAATTGTGGAAAAATTTCTGATGGTGTTGGTAGAACTGGTTCTGTAGTAGTTTTTCCGAGACGGAGAATTTTTTCTCCTTTTAGAACGTCGTCTAAAACTTCTAATAGATGTTTGATTGTTGTTGAAGTTAATTCATGTCTAAGAGGTAGGAAAAGTGGTGGTGGAAGAAACTCTTTAGGCGGTCCTGGGGGAGGTGGAGGTTCTTCAAGTTTCAGCAAAAGTTTAGACTTCATTAAGTATATGAGAGCTGAAGAGTCGAGGACTACGCCTGAAGCCCTAAAATCAATTTGTCCAGTTTTCTCCATTTCCCGAAGAAAGGTTGTAAGTAAATATGCGATGTTGATGTTCCAAGGTGTGAGCTTTTCAAGCTTGTGAAACTCAAAGAGAATATTCCATGGCGGTCGCAGATAAAAAGGCTTTTTTATTATTGTGGAAGACATTAACTTGGCACCTCAAGAAATTTGGCTGAAATTACGTTTGAGACGCCATTACGCCCATAGACGCCATATACTTTTTGTGCTTTGTTCACCATTTCAGGCTTTAAGGTTATGACTATAAACTGAGTTTTTTCTGCTTCTTCCAATAGAAGATCTGCAAGTCTTGATACGTGAAAAGCATCTAAATGGGCGTCTATTTCGTCCAGAATGTAGAAAGAGGCAGGAGTAAAATCCTTTATGGAAAATATAAAGGCAACTGCGGCCACGGAGCGTTCGCCACCGCTAGCTCCACTTACAACTATGGAAGGCTTTCTTGGAAATTGTACAATCATATCAATTCCGCCAGAAAAAGGGTTATCTACATTTTCAAGTTTCAAAGTGGCATTTCCACCACCCGTGAGCTTTGAAAAGTATCTTCCTAAGTTGCTGTTTATTTTTTCGAAGGCCTCCATGAATACCTTACGTTTTTTCCGTTCTATTTCGACCATAAACTGTACTATGGCTTGTTTTTCTTTTTCCAGTTCATTTAATCTTAATGAAAGTTCTTTATAACGGGAGAGCTGTTCTGCGTAATGGGACAAGGCTAGTTGGTTTACGGCACCTATTCTTTCTAGTTCGAGTTGCATCATTTTGATAGTTGTTTCAGCTTCTTCCACTTGTTCTGGTTTTACTTCTAATGGTTGTTCGTATCCAAACTGTCTCAGTTGATTATGATACTGCTCTAATTGAAGAAGTGATGTTTGAATGTTTAGTTGAAGCTGGTTTAGTAGGCGGTCAGCTTGTTCGTATTCAGCGTCGAGCGTTCGCAGTTCTTTATCTATATTATCTATCTGTGCAGTGAATTTTTTTGCTTCTTCTCTTGCAGATAAAATAGTTTTTGAAAGTTCTACGCGGCTTTTTTCCAGTTCTGTTAATTCTAGCTTTAGTGATTCTCGCTCTTTGAGCGCTTCTTCTACTTCTTTTTCCACTCTTCTTAGCTGCTGATTTACTTTTGCAAGTTGAATTTTGGCGTTTTTGTATCCTACTCTTAAAACATTGTCAAATTGTGATTGTAGTGTTGATATTTCAGTTTGTACAACGCCAAGTTTTTGTCTCAAAGTAATTATTTCTTCTGCAAGTTTTTCTCTTTTGATATCCATCTCTTGAATGTGTGTAACATCTGTTTTTTTCCTTAAAACAGCTAAATCTTTTTGTAGTTTCCGCATTTCCTTTTGAATAGAACTTCTTTCAGCCCTTCGGGTCCATATTTTGGCTTTTTCATTTTCGATTTCTCTTTTAAGGCGGACAATGATGTGATTTACACGTTTAAGATTGCTCTTTGTCCTTCTGACACTTCGTTTGACTCTGCCAATCTCTCTATCAAGAGTAGTTATAGCTTCAGATAACCGTGCTATTTCAACTCGAGTTTCATCGATTTCTTCTTCAAAAGATAAGATATCCCTGTTTCTTTTTGAAAGGTGTTGCTGCAATGCTTTAACAGCTTCATCTAAACTTTTAATGGCGGATTCGCTTGGGATTATTGCTGAAAAGTCTATTGGTGCTCGATAGTACCCGCTTTCAAAAGCTCCTCCTGCTTCGTAAAGGTCTCCATTCACGGTGACTGCCCTGTATCCTTTACTGGAAAGAGCAAAGGCTGTTTTGTCATCTGAAACGATCACGGTGTCGCCAAAAACATAGTTAACGGCAGGGTCGAACTGTTTCTCGTTTCTTATGAATATTGGTGCGGTTCCTGCGATGCCCTCCTTTTTCGGTATTTTTATGGGCTTCGGATTGGAGGCGCCTTGAAGCGGTATTATTTTTATCCTGCCAAGTTTCATTCTTCGCAAGGTTTCTGTACATGTGAAGGCGGCATCAAAATCTTTTACAACTATAGCGTCGAGCCACCCTGAGGCTGCGGCTTCTATGGCTCTCTTGTAGGGTCCGTTGATTTTTATCAGATTTCGTAGTCTGCCGTACACGCCTGGAATTACACCGAGCTCACCTAGTTCTTCTATGCTTCTCAATGCCTTTTCCTCTGCAGCTACTGTTTCTGCAAGTTCTCTTTGCGTAACAAATTCGATGACAGCTGCTTTGGCCGAATCTGCTATTTTCCCAGCTTCAACAATTTCTCTTTCTATGGCTTCTTTTTGGGCTATTCTTCTTTCAAGAGTTTTTTCAAGGTTTTTTAGTTGTGTTTTCTGTTCTTTCTGTACTTTTTCTAGTTCAAGCAAAGATTTTTCTAGTTCGCTTAGGGTTGTTGCCATCTTTACTCGGCGGTTGCTTATGTCTCGTAGTCTTCTATTGCGAATTTTGATGGCTGTTTGGCTTTTGGCATTTTCTGATTTTAAGTATGTGAGCTTTCCATAATAGTCGTCCAGTTTCTTTTCAATTTCACGTATTTTTTTGCTGTTTTCTTCGAGATTCTCCCAAAGTTGAGCAGCTTCATTTAGAAGAGCATCATGTTCAGACTGTTTTTCATTTATTTGGCTAGAAATCTTTTCGTATTCTTTCTTTGCCTTTTTAATTTTAAGTCTATTTTCTCTAATTTCATTTCTAATGTTCTGATATTGTTGGAGGTTGTTTTCTTTTATTTTCTTTAAGCCTTCTAGACTTGTTTTTCCAGAAGTTATTTTTGTTGTTAGTTCCGTTAATTTCGATTTTATTTCTCCAATTTTTATCTGAACTTTTAATACTTGGGAACCGCCTTCCTCCACTAGTTCAGAACTTAATTTTCTCCATCTGCCTTCAATTTCTCTTCTCTTGCTTCGCCTTTCATCACGTATTCGTCTTAGTCTTTCTACCTTAATTTTTACTTTTTCAGCTTCTGTAGAAATTTCTTTAACTCTTTTTTGGATTTTAGCTATCTCGTGTGAGATTTTTATCGCTTCGAATTTTTTTATTTCTTCTTGGATGAAATTATATCGCAAGAGTTCATTGCGTTCTCTTTCAAGGTCGTCCACTCTTCTTTGGACCTCATCTATTCTGCCCATGGCTGTACGGATTGATATGTCAGCTGCCCGCAGTTTTTCTTCTGCTTCTGCTTTTTCTGCGTCGTATTGGGCTATTCCTACAAGATCTTCTATAATTTTTCTCCGTTCAGTAGGTGAAATGTCTGTTAACCGGGTTATTGTGCCTTGCATTATTATATTTTGACTTGTTGAGCTTAGACCTGCTATGGAAAGAATTTCTAGGATGTGTGTTCTTGATATTCTTCTTCCATTAAGCCGATATACACTTTGCCCGTTTCTACGTACTTCTCTTGAGACGGTGACTGTTGTAGTGTCAACTGGAATTCTGCCGTCTGTGTTATCAAATTGAATTATTACTTTAGCTATTTTCGACCTTTCTAATCCTGCTTTTTCAGAACCATGGAAAATCAGTTTTGCAGCGTTTTCCGCTCGTAATCTTCTGGTGCTTAACTCACCTAGAGCGAATAAGACTGCGTCTACTATGTTAGTTTTCCCACTCCCGTTAGGGCCTGTTATAGCTGTAAAACCTTTATCTAGGACCACTTTAACATTTTGCGGTCCGAAGGATTTGAAACCTTTGAGTTCTATTTTTTTAATGTAGGGCATTCAGTCTGCGTCCTCACCCTTATCCTCGCGTGAAATCTCACGCTTTATTCTTTTATTATAGACAATTCTGTACGATTTTCATTTAAAAGTGTTGCATTATCAAGTTTTAATGGTTATGCACTTTTAAAAGCTATTTTCTGGCTTTTGCTTCATATTTTGTAGCCATTTTCTTGACAAATTCTTTTATCTGGGTGTCTTTGCCGTAAACAACCAAGCAACCGTCATTTTGAATGTTATAAGAAAGGTTTGATTGTTCCGCCATTTCCTTCACCTTTTCGATTGGAAGTTCAGATGTGGGTTTGATACGGATCCACTTATTCTCTTTTGGTATCCCAGGAACGAATCGGGCTGCTTTCTCTTCTTCTTTCACTATTTCCTTGTTCGCCTTATCCAGCTTTTGAAGCCATTTATCAACATATTGTACTCCAAACTTTTTCTGTCCTTCAGAGATTAGGTAAGATTCCACATTGCCTAGATATTCTTCAATTTTTTGCATTGTTTCCCCGCGGCATGGATCCGCCATCAAAATCTTAATCATAGTTCTAGCCGATTTCAAATTATTCATAACTTTACTTGGAATTTCGACACCTTTTTTCCGAAACTCGATAATCATTTCTTCTAGAATTTTCCATGCTGCTAAGTATCCCATACTGGAAATTCACCATAATTTGAATTGACGTCGAAGCTATAAAGGGTTATTATGTAACAATGACTCTAAGCGTGTAAAATTTTTTAGTGTTGGAAGGATAGAGAACATAAACTTTTATGTTCTCACTCTTTTGTTTGTTTTTTATATGCCAGAATTACAAAAGGAAAGGCTATGGCCAATAAGGTAAGATGAACTATTATCCTTGCCCATTCAGCTCTTACAGTATAACCAAACATAACGGCAAATATGGAGCCTATTATGCCTTTATGATGAAAAGGGTTGTCTGCAGGAATGTTCATGTCATAGGCAGGCTCATTTAGCCAACCTGCTTCGAAACCGTTTTCCCTCCAATACTCCAGAAGTTCATGCATACCATAACCTGCTAATCCGCCTGCAAGCATGATTAACAGTATACTTGTGAAATAAAAGAATCTTTGCAAGTTAATTTTCATGCCGACTACGAAAATGCCGTAAGCTAGTAAAATTGCTGTTAAAAATCCAAGAAACATCCCAATCACTGTCATTATCATATCGTTTAACAAAAATGGTGTAATAAAGAGGATGGTTTCAAAACCTTCTCTGAAAACAACAAGGAATTCTAAGGAAATTAACCCAATTATTGCACTTGGTGAGGAAGCAATATGCTGCACACGTTTCTCTGTTTTTTCTCGAATACCTCTTCCTTTAGTGGCCATCCAATAAATCATAGATAATAGAACTGCAACTGCAATAAAAGCTGCTAAGCTCTCAAAGAGCAGTCTTGAAGTTTTTGAAAGAGTACCATATGTAAACCAGACGCCTACTCCTAAACTGAAACTAATGATTATGGCTAGGAAAATTCCATACCATATGTAGCGCTTCAAACTAGGTTTATTGATCCTATTAAGATAGGATAATATTATTGCTGTTATTAATGCTGCTTCGAGGGTTTCTCTGAGTGTTATAAGATATTGTCCCAGCATCTAAATACACTTCAACGAGTTCTGGGTTAAGCATAGTTCACATTTTTCGGTGTCAAGTTCTGGGTCAAAGTTTTTGTGCATTTGACAGAGTAACCCCTTAGCGCGTATCATTTTGCAGATCTCACAGAATGCTTGGATAAAATTTTTATGTTGAAAATTCTCATTGGCTAGTGTTTTAGCCAAATTTTCAATCATTTTTTTGATTTCCCTCTCCTTTTCTAGATTTATAGCTTTTCCTCGGAGTTTTCTATAGTAGAGGCTTATGGCTGGTTGGCTTACTCCCAGTAGTTTTGCAGTTTGCTCTTGGCTTAGGTTATGTCTCGTCACTAGCTCTTTTGCAAGCATAGCGCGAACTGAGGGTAAGATGCACTTAACTGCGATTTCGCATGGTATTATCATTTTTATGTTTCTTCCCGGGGATACTATGTAGAAAGACATAAATATACTTTATTACAATTGTAATATTTATTGTGGTGTAACGATATGAGTTGGAGAAACACACCTAGAATTTCAGAGAACGTTTATTGGGTGGGTGTTAAGGATTGGAATCGTAGGATTTTTGACGCGTTGATTCCTCTCCCTAACGGAACCAGCTATAATTCTTACCTTGTATTAGGATCAGAGACGAAGGTTTTGATTGATACGGTTAATCCAGGTTTTGAAGAGGAGTGGGAAGAAAAGATAAGGAAAATTACTGATTTAGAAGACATCGAATATATAATTATGAATCATGCTGAACCAGATCACGCTGGCGCAATTCCATACATAATGAAATTGAATCAGAAAGCAAAGCTGGTGACCTCCACAAGAGGTGCAAAAATGGCTCAAACTTACTATAAAATTTCCGAAAACCGTATAATGCCAGTTCAAGATCAGCAAATACTTAATCTGGGCGACAAGAATTTACGGTTTATTGAAGCCCCAATGCTTCACTGGCCTGAAACCATGTTTACTTATCTTGAAGGAGAAGGCGTTCTGTTTCCTTGTGATTTTTTTGGGTCGCATTTAGCTTATGGATTATATGACGATGAAGTTGAAGATTTACTAGTTCATGCGCAAAGATATTTTGGCGAGATAATGATGCCTTTTCGTGTTATGGCTCAGCGAGCAATGGAAAAACTGGAAAACTTAGAAATTAATACTATTGCTCCGAGCCATGGACCTATACACAGAAACCCTAGACGTATTTTGGATGCTTATAAAAAATGGGTTAACGGTGAAACACGGAAGAAAGCTATACTTGTATATGTGACCATGTGGGGGAGCACAGAAAAAATGATTAAACCGATGGCTGACGCTTTAGCATCTGAGGGTGTTGAGATTTCTTTGCATAATCTTTCTGTAGCTGATATAGGGGATATAGCTAGGGATCTCGTGGATTCAAAAGCCCTTGTCCTAGGTGCTCCCACAGTGCTTGGAGGGATGCATCCCTTAGCTGTTTATGCTTCTTATCTGGTTAAGGCATTGCGACCTCCGCTTAAGTTTGCAGCTGTTTTGAGTTCCTATGGTTGGGGTGGGGGTGCAGTTAAGCATGTTCAAGAATTACTAGGCGGTTCCAAAATTGAGGTTGTTGGTGCATTAGAGATTAATGGTCCACCAACAGAAAGTGATATTAGACGTGTTATTGAATTGGGCGAGGTTCTTGCCAAGAAAATTAAGGAATAGGTGTGGTTGTAAATGGGAGGAATATCAAATACAAGTAAGAAAGAAATGCTGAAAGAAGTTATTCGGCAGTTACATGCTGGTGCTTCGCCTAAGGAAGTCAAGGAGAATTTTCGTCAAGTTTTAGAAGGGGTAAGCCCTTTAGAAATAGCTAAAATTGAACAGGAGCTTATTAGGGAGGGGATGCCACGTGAAGAGATTCAAAGGTTATGTGATGTACATATGGCTGTTTTCAGAGAGCAGCTTGAGAAGCAGAAGTTGAATGTTTCTGCTGAGCATCCTATTGGTATTCTTATGGAAGAGCATAAAATTATGTTACAAATTCTTGACAAATTGACCGCTATTGCGGGTGAGCTCCAACGAATAGGCGACAAAAGCCATGCTAGTGACAGGATACCTATGTTAGATCATATCGCAGAAGATTTTACGGACTCGGAAAAGCATTATTTGAGGGAAGAAAATGTGCTTTTTCCAGTTCTTGAGAAGCACGGAGTTACGGAGCCTCCTGCTATAATGTGGATGGAGCATAACCAGATAAGAGAGAGAAAGAAGCAGCTTAAAGGGATAGTAGAAAACCATGATAGTATGGATTTTCATGAATTCAAAAAGCGTTTAAGCGAAGTTTCTAAAGCTTTAAATGAGCTTCTTCCGAGCCATTTCTTTAAGGAGAACAATATTCTTTTTCCTACAGCCTTGAGGGTTGTGGAAAATCAAGAATGGAGCGATGTAAGAAAAGAATTTGATGAGATTGGTTACTGTTGTTTTACCCCACCCGAATTGATTGTACCGAGAAAAGTGGAAGAAAAAGAAACTGAGAGAGTTGAAGCTTCACCTGCAGGTGTTTTGCGGTTTGAGACTGGTTCCCTTTCTAAAGAAGAACTTGAGGCTTTGCTGGACACGCTTCCTGTTGACATAACTTTTGTGGATAAGGATGACACTGTTAAATATTTCAATAAGGCTGAAAAACGAGTTTTTGTGAGGACGAAGGCTGTTATCGGTAGGAAAGTGCAGTTGTGCCATCCGCAGAAAAGTATTCACATAGTTAATAGGATCCTAGAGTCTTTCAAGAAAGGCGAAAAAAACATGGCGGATTTTTGGATTACAATGAATAATCGCCTTGTGCACATAAGATATTTTGCTGTTAGAGACCAGAACGGAAAATATTTGGGGACGCTGGAAGTTACGCAGGATATAACAGATATTAAAAAGATTGAAGGTGAGAAAAGGTTATTAGACTGGGAAAAATAATCTTTAGTCGTTCTATGTTTCTCTCGTTCTTTTTTTTTCTGATGGAGAGTGTAGCCTAGTGGATGATGTCATAGAATGCAATAATATATCGGAAAAGAAAATAGCCTGTTGATAGCTAAGCTATAATGTCCTATAATAAGTCATAAATCGTAATATAGGTTAAATCTTTTAAAGGAAATACACGTATACAGAGAAGTAAAAAAGGAGTAGGTTGATGTTAGATAATGGTTAAGAGTGGAGAAGAGGAGAAGATTAAGCGTATTTTGACAGATCCAAAGCTGTCAGCGATAAAAGCGATGCTAGAAAAGGATCATGCCATAGATTGCATATTTTTGCTTCATATGAATCGTGGTAAATGGAAAGAGGCAAAAGAATTCATGCGATCTAATCAACTAACCCTTAGCGATGGTACGTTTCGTGCTAGGATGATAGAAATAACGCAGTTAGGACTGGCGGAAGCAAAACGGATTGATCCTTTAAAGAAATATTATGTAGCAACACCGTTGGGCGAAAAAATTGCAAAACTTCTGTTGGATTTCTTTGAAAGGCTAGAGTCGTAAACTTCAAAGCATACTTTCAGATTGTTGTTCTACAGTTTCTCTTTTGACGTTCTTTTAAAGGATTAGTTAGTTGTTAGTTTCGTGTTTGTGTATCTGTGTTTTACGAATAAATAATATGGTGTATTAAGTCGTAAGATTTAAATCTGCTTATTCTACTAAACTACTTAGCAACCCCTAAGGAGGGATGAAAAGAAAATGAAAATCCTAAAAAGCAAGAGAGCCCTAAGCCCCGTAGTTGCAGCGATTATATTAATTGCCGTTACAGTTGCAGTTTCAATCGCAGTAGCAGCATGGATGGGAGCCCTAACATTCACATTCATGAAGACAGAAAGCCTTGAATTTCCAACAAGTGTAACGTGGGGAGGTTCTTCTGGTAACTCAAACAATACAATAACCATAAGGGTCAGAAATACTGGCTCTGTAGATCTTTACATAAGTTTAGTAAAAGTCAACAATGTTCAAAAGTCGGTCAATGAGACACTGCCGTGTAAAATTGAAACTGGTACATATGAAACATTCATAATACAAAACGTTGGCTGGTATAGCGGTTATAACTACGAGATCAGATTTATAGCAACTTCTGGTACAGAATTTGCCAAAACATACACAGCTTCCTAAACTTTGTTGAGATTGGGGGTAGGGTTATTTAGAGTCTTTCCACATCCCCTCTGTTGTTTCCTCTATTGGAGGTGTTAAAATAAAATGGTAGTTGAAATAAAAGAGTATGATTCAGCAGAAGAAATAGCCGAAACTCTTGAAAGGGAAATAGCCGAAACAAAAAGCATACTAGGCGAATATCTTCGCAAACTAGATGATATTAGAGCCTTGGCTGAAAAATCCAAAAAAATCAGAGAAGTCGTAATGAAATTGGCAGGTAAAAAAGCCGTGGCAGAAAGCCTCGGCGAAATCAGCGTAGGCAGTCTGAACATAGTAGTAGACGCCAACCCATTCCACGAACTCACAGCAATCGAAGAAGTTGTACGAAGCCACCAAGAAAGACTATTAGTCCTGCAAAAAGCCCGCGAAGCCCTAAAATGGCTAGACCAGCTTGGAGACACTGAAGGTCTAAAATACATGGTTGTACAAAACGACGGCGTCCCCGAACGCATACTCTTCAGAATAGTCTAAACAAACAAGAAGTGAAAATCAATGGCAAACGAAACCTACGATCTAGCTTTAGAAAGCACCCTGACTGAAATTCAAAACATATGCCCAGACATAACCCACACTTTTATGTTCAACGAAGAAGGAAAAATAATAACCAATCAGAAAACACCCAAAAAGACAATTTCACGGATTGTCGCTTCATTCGAAGGAATGTTTGAAAAAGCCAAAGCCATAGGCGGCTTTGATTACATGGCGTTAGAGGCCAGTAAAGGGCGAGTTTATGTTACTAAAATCAATGATATTCACCTAGTAACGGTTACATCTAAAAAAGCTGATATCCAATTCATTGATACTGTAACCCGCATTATTGTCCCAGCCGTCCTGAGACTTCTCGAAAAAATTTCCCCTACCCCCCTCAAGAAACTTGCAGAAATAACTGAAGAGAAGCACGAACCAGAGATCATAGAAGAGACTGAAGAACCAGCGGAAGAAGTTTCGACTGAAAAGCAAGAAGAAGAAACAGTTGAATCTGAGTTTCAAACGGAACCACAAACTCATCAACTTATGGTGGAAAACCTGAGCGGGGGCTTCCTCGGGGGGCTGCTGGTATCTTCCGACACTGTAAACATCGACAGTACAATACTAACCCAATGGGAAGAACTCTATGAAAACCAAAAAATCGAAGAAGTGGAGATAGAGACTTTTCATGGAAAAACAATTCGATGCAAAGTAAAACCCATTAAAGATTCCAAATACGATGGCAAAGGCGTCATACAAATGCCAGAAAAAATACAGCAAGCTCTTGAAATTAGAAAAGGTGAACTTGTGCGGGTTAAACCGATAATTTATTGAGGTGAAAATGATGGTAAAAAGAAAAATGTCCCAGGAGATTACAACAGAAACAGAGCCACTAGCAATAGAAGAAACTACATCATCTGAAAGTAAATTACGTAAAAATTTAGAAGAAATAAAAACCCACGAAGGGGTCATCGGATACATTTTTAGAAACTCAAAGTCTGCTGCAATAGATTTGAAGGACCCCACAAAAATCATTGACTACGCTGTACTTTCCTCATCTTCTATCGAAACTGGAGAAGAACTATCTGAGCTATTCGACCTCGGGCAAATCAAAAATGTCGTTGTTGAAGGAAAAGAAGCGAAAGTGCTTTCTCTTGTTGATAACCAAAATAGAATAAGCATTTTCACCGAAAAAAATATAGACATTGCAAAGTTGATAAAAAAGCTCTCTTAATGAGAATCTTTTTCCCCAAATTTTCGATCACATCTTCTATTCAGAACCTTTAAATTTTCGTTTCTGTTATTTTCTCTAGGGAGAAGGGAGTCTAACCTTCAAGAGTTGATTAATTTGTTAAATTCCAATAAAGAAAGTATTAGAAGTGGGCATCGTGGAAGTTTTGACATAATTGCAGATATTTTAGAAAACTCTCATGAAAACACTAGAAAAACCTATTTCATGTATCGATGCAATCTAAGTTTTAGACAACTCAAATACTATCTAGGATTTCTGATAAATACTGGCCTTTTATCTATTGTCAATGAACATTCCCACCCTGCACCAGTTTTCAGAATTACAGAAAAAGGCAAGAAATTTTTGAAAACTTATAAAAATCTAATGAGCCTCATTACATAGCCTTTTTGAGCAAAAACTTTCTAACGTTCTCTTCAAGCTTAACTTTACCCTTTACTTCATCAATAATTATGAAACTATATTCTTTTAGAAATTCAAAAACTTTGCCAGCACCTTCTTCATCTACTTCTAGCTTCTTCTTAACCTCTTTCAGAGTATGCCATTTTCCATCTCTGAGAAAGTCTAAAACTCTCTCAACTTTCGAGACCGTTGAGATATCCTCCGATATTCATCTATTTGCGCTGGTTTGCTTAAATGGTTTATGAGCTTGTTTTTCAGAAGAATTTTCTATAAAAATACTCAATTTAGATTAACTATCCCCTATTTTATCCAATGATTTCAGTAAAGGCTTTATCAAAAACAATAGTATAAAGCTCATGGAAGCGGAGGAAATGACAAAAAACCTTGATTGGCTGAAGATTCTCCTTCAATGCAAAGACAACATAAGAAGACAAATAACACCCATCATAAAAGCATCCCAAAAATCCCAATCCAATCTCGGAATAGGAGCTGGCGGTGACCCAATAAAAGAAATCGACCTTGTAGCTGAAAAAGCAATAATAGAAACACTAAAAGAACATATAACCTCTTTCACCCTTGTTAGCGAAGAATCTGGAATAATAGAATATGGCGAAAATCCTGACAAAAACTTCTTGACTATTGATCCCATAGATGGCACCACAAATGTTATCCGAGGCATACCTTTCTTTGCCACATCTATTGCTGTATCAACAAGACCAGCTCTAAGCACTGTGCACACAGCTTTAGTTGCAGATCTTTTCCACAACGTAACATACATCGCTCAAAAAGGAAGAGGCTCATACCGAGACAACAGCAGAATATCCCCCTCAGAAAATATTCCTCTAGAAGAAGCAATAATAGGAATAGATCTAAACACCTACAAAGCCGAGAAAATTATTCCTAAATTAACGCGGCTTATAAAAAAAACGAAACATATACGGCATTTAGGAGCAAATGCTTTAGAAATCTGCTATGTTGCTAACGGGACAATAGATGCTTTTGTAGATATACGTGGAAAACTTAGAACAACAGACATGGCAGCCGCATGGCTTATATCGAAGGAAGCAGGTGCAAAAATAACATCACCAGAAGGAAAACCACTTGATGTAAAATTAGCCCCTCAAAACAAAGTAGCTTTCATAGCAGCAAATCCTCAAATTCACAAAATTATACTTAAAACAATTGAAAATCCAGAAAAGGAAAAATTATGACATTCCTTATGCCTCTGCAATCTGCAATTTTAATAAAAAAACAAAAAACCAAAACCTTGGTTATTGCAGATTTACATATAGGCTGGGAAATGGCTCTCTCCGAAAAAGGCATACACGTTCCAACTCAAACACCGAAACTCCTTAAAAAACTGAAAGATATTCTAGTCATTCACAAGCCTGAAAAACTGTTAGTTTTAGGCGACGTAAAACATACTGTAGCAACAGCCGAGCTAGGAGAATGGCAAGACATACCAGAATTTTTCACTCAGATAAAAAAGATGATGCCAAACGTTTCCGTAATTCGTGGCAATCATGACGGCAACCTGGAACCGTTACTTCCTGAAGGAGTTAAACTGTTGCCCTCAACAGGAGTCTCTATAGGCGACGTGGGCCTTTTTCATGGTCATCGTTGGCCTTCCCCAACACTTTTAAGATGTAAAACTTGGGTAATGGGCCATGTTCATCCCGTAATAGTTTTTCGTGACCCTGCAGGTTTTAAAATAACCAGACAAGTGTGGATAAAAATAAGCTGCGATACCATAAAATTAACGAAAATTTTGCTGCAGAAACATAAAATTAAGATAGAAAATACTCCCGAAAAAACATTAAGGGAAAACTATAAAATTACACCAAAAACACGTAAACTTTTCATAATGCCCTCTTTCAACGATCTCCTCGGAGGCAGACCATTAAACGAAAGAAAAACATCAGAAAGAATCGTCGGCCCTATTTTACGTTCGGATGCTGTAAACCTAAGAGACGCTGAAGTTTATCTCTTGGATGGCACATTTCTAGGAACTTTGAATCAGCTTAGAGATCTAAGCTAGTAATTTTTAGCATAAAACTTATAGATAATTGCTTTCTTCACATTAGCTGGGTGAAAATTGAATGCCGTGGGATGAAGATTATCCTGGATGGTTTAAAAGAAGACGATATCCTTTCTTTAGGGGCTTGTTCTTCGAAGATTTTGATCGAATGTTTCGCGAAATGGAGAGAATGATAGAAGAAGAATTCAAGACATTCACTTCAAGAATCCCTAAGGACTATGTTAGGGAACGAAAACTTCCTGATGGAACAACTGTTCGCGAATGGGGACCTTTCGTCTACGGCTACAGCGTCAAAATAGGCCCTGATGGCAAGCCAGAAATTCGCGAGTTTGGAAATGTGAAACCTAGTCGTATGGGACCGCTAGTAAAGGAGGAGCGGGAACCTCTTGTGGATGTCATCGAAACTGATGGCGAAGTCCATGTTGTTGCGGAGTTGCCAGGGGTTGAGAAGAAGGACATTAAACTACATGGAACTGAAGATCTGCTCACCATATCTGTGGATACACCTCAACGCAAATACTATAAGGAAGTTCAAATGCCTGCAAAGGTAGATGTGAAAAGGGCAAAAACTGAATATAAGAATGGGGTTTTAGAGGTTAAACTGCCTAAAACCAAGGAAGAAAAGAAACCAAAAGGCGAACCAATCGAAATAGACTAATCATTTCTAAACCATTTTGTCTCTCTTTCTAGATCGTGTCCTCATGAAAGAAAATTCCGAGATAGAATTATTGGAGGCTATGTGCAAAGAAGCCAAAAATGAAGGAAAACTTACAGGTAAAGAATTAACTAAACTTTATGAAACATTCGGACAAAGGTTTGTAAAGGCCTTAGCTGCACTAAGAGAAAATCGTGTTAAAAAATATGTTTTCAAACCTAGCGGTAGAACGGTTTGGGTTGTAGTCGGAAAGGAACGAGATTATCTAGTGATGCCTGAAGCAGAGTTTTGTTCATGCGACGACTTTTATTTTCGAGTTTTAGATAGGGAAATTCACTTATGTTATCACCTGATAGCCCAGAAATTAGCTAATAACTTGAAGTGGTATAACATTATAGAAGAACATGATGAGCTTTACGATACGTTAATGGAGGAGTGGAAAAAACCAACTCCTTAAATATGTCAACACAAAATAGTAAAAAAGCAAGGGGATTCCTTCAATGAGTATAGGAGCTTACTTCGAAACTCTCAAATACATATTAATGACCACCACTTTTATAGTGTTAGTCTTAATCTTTCTGTACATTTATTATGGAAAAGAAGAAAAACAAGCCTAAAAAGAGAAAAGTTCCTAGTTTAACTTTTTCTACCTATTATTAAGAACAATACTATGCTGAAGATCGTTAGAATAATAGCAAGGGTCACCAATAATGCGGCCTCTGGGCCCCAACCAATTATTATAGGAAGCGGGCCAATAATTATAACTCCTCCAAAACTTATTGGTCCCCCAGAAAAGACAACGGCGAATATTAAAACTGTAATACCTACGAGTATTAGTAAAAAACCTAGGAAAAACAAGGCGAACACGTATCGTAAATTAGAGTTTTTTTCTTCAACAACCATTTGGCTTTCACCTCGAAACGGTATTAAGAACAATCATTAATACTATGAGCAAGACCACAAGTACTATTGACAGTAGTAAAAGTGTTTTAACCGATTTTTTGTCAGTACCTAAAATTATGGGAATAGGTCCTACAATTATTACTCCTCCCCCTCGAATTTTCTGATTCCTTTTTAGGTTTGAGAGAAAAAACAGAATAATCGCTATTAGCATAACGATGATTCCAATAAATATGAGCATTATTCCCAAACCATAAAATGTTTCTGGAGGCACATCCATTCACTCTCTCGCGTATCAATGTTTTACGCTAGCAAAAGGTTTAATAAACTTTATACCAAGCTGTCATTTCATTTTGAACAATACTGAGAAGCGATATGTCAATCAACGAAATAATTGATAAAATAATCGATAAGAATCCCCACATTTCTAGGGAACAGCTTCTTGAAAGGTTAAAAAAAGAAAAGACGAAAATAGGCGGGTTGATTTCAGACGAAACCCTAATGCGAATGATCGCCACTGATCTAGGGCTAGAAATCCAAAAAAGTGATGCCTTGAAGTTTTTGCTTTCCATAAAGGATTTGTTGCCAAATTTAAATGATGTTACAATTGTTGGGCGCGTTGTCGCAGTTTTTCCTTCCAAGACCTTTGAAAAAATTAAAAAAGGAAAGGTTGCAAGCCTTATTGTTGCAGATAAAAGCGGGTTATTAAGAGTAGTCTTATGGGATGATAAAGCAAATGTAATCGATTCTGATGAGATTAAAATCGGAGAAGTAGCGCGCTTTTCTCACGGTTACACAAAAGAAAATCGAAGGGGAAAGGTTGAATTACACATCGGAGATAAGGGAGAAATCGAATCTAACCCAAAAGGCGTAAAAGCAGAGGATTTCCCATCAATAGAGGATTTTGCGACAAAAATAAACGAGATAACCAAAGCCTATAGAACCAAAAGAATAAATCTGGTAGGAACAGTCGAGGAGGTTTTTTCCTCTCTTACCTTTAAAAGAAAGGATACAAGTGAAGGAAAAGTTATGCGTTTCATCTTAAAAGATGAAACTGCAGAAATACCCGTTGTCGTTTGGAACCAAAAGGTCGATGAACTTGAAAAATTTTTGAGAAAAGGTTCGCAATTACAGATAGTGAACGCAAAAGTTAAAACGGCCCAAAACGGTGGATTAGAGGTTCATGTTAACATCGAAACTTATGTTGGATTAGCTAAACCCACAGAAAAGTTCTTTAAAATAGCCGATTTAAAAGAGGGTTTGAAAAAACTTAATGTGCAAGGTGAAGTTATAACAGAACCTATTTTGCGAGAAGTAAAAACATCAGATGGTGAAATTGTAAAACTCGCCGTCTTCGAGTTGCAAGATAATACTGGAAGAATTTGGGTTTCAGCATGGCGGAAACATGCTGATTTCGCAGAAAAATTGAAACTTGGCGATGAAATTCTATTAAAAAATGTCTATGTAAAGAAGGGTTTCAGTGGTCAACTTGAAATATCAACAAAAAACTCTACACAAATGCTTTACAGAAAATAAACCCAAACGCTCAGCATAAAATCTAGACCTACGGCTTTGGACAGTTAGATGTTTCGATTTTTCTTGTTATAGCAGTTCAAACAATATTGGTGCCGGGGGGGCGATTTGAACTCCCGACCTCCAGATCTCTTTTCTGACCCCGATCAGAAGTTCCGAAACACCAGACGGTTTCGGATCAGATTATGAGTCTGGCGCCCATTCCAGGCTAGGCTACCCCGGCAGTTTTTCGAATCACCTAACTCTATTCTTGTTTTTTCTAGAGAGCACTTGAATATAAAAATTAAACGTTAAGTTTTTGCTTCCATATGCTTTATACTTTATTTTATAACTTTTGGCTAAGAAACCTTTTTTGAGTTTTTATTATAAAAAAGCTAAGTAAGGTCAACATAAACATCAATAAGAGAACAAAAGTTGAACTAAACTCTGGCATAACATTTTCTGAAGATGTAACGCTGAAGTCTATTCTTTTTTCAAGCCAATAACCTTCACTGCCATGAACAGTTTTCACATACAAATTAAAAGTGTAGTTGCCTATGTCTAGTTTTCCTAATGAATAGGTAAAGTTGGCTGTGTGAAGAATCTGTAAGCAGACATCGTCTTTGCGTGGAACAAGTATGGTAACAGTTACTGAAAACGAATTTCCATCTTTAGAAATCAAACCGAAATCCTGTACAAAAGGAGGATGCGTGCGAAACAGGAAATTAACGTAAACTTTTACTTCATCTAAAATCGTTGGGTTTTCAGGTTTTATATTTACAACGCAATCAAAAAAATCTGCAGAAACCGAGGGTGAACTACCTATTAATAATGCTGTAAGCCATATTATGGCAAAAATCATTAGCTTCTTTTTCATGTCTTCCAACTAGATAATTAGTTCTGAAGTTTAATTTATTGTTTACGTTAGGTCTCTTTATTTAACAAGTTTTTCTACTCCAGAACGCTTTCCAATGTATACATACTTGGCTATATTTGAAAAAATTCCCACATCCACCACTCCCGTAATAACTTTCAACTTGTTCTCAAGTTCTTCGGGGTCATGAATCAAACCAAACTTTGCATCAATTATGATGTTGTTGTTGTCGGTTATTACAGGACCAACTTTTTTTATTCCCTTTCTTAAAACCGGTTTTCCGCCAAGCTCTTTTATGTTATCAATTACCAGAGGTACAGAGAAAGGTATGACTTCCATTGGAACAGGATGGTTATTCTCTCCTAATGTTTTGACTTTTTTCCTTTCATCAGCAATAATGACTAGTTCTTTTGAGGCCTTTGCTAGGATTTTTTCTTTTAAAAGGGCCCCTCCCATGCCTTTTATCAAGTTCAAATGCTCGTCTATTTGGTCTGCTCCATCTATTGTTAAGTCTGGATTTGGATGTTCCTCTAACGTGGTTATAGGAATCTTATTTTTAACAGCCAGCATGAAGGCCTGATAAGATGTTGGAACACCTAAAACATTTATTCCTTCTCTTTCGATTCGTTTTCCTATTTCTTCTATGGCATAAGCTGCTGTGCTTCCGCTTCCCAATCCGACGATGAAACCGTCTTTTAGGTGCTTAGCGGCTTCTCTGGCTGCATTCTTTTTTGCTTCTTCAATCCATTTTTCATTAGGTTTCAATTTCCATTTGCCCCAGTTTTTCTAAAACTTTTTCAACCTCAGCACGGATTTTTTCTATTCGTTTTTCTGCTTCTGTTCTTGGGCTTGGCTTCGCGGGTGCCCTTTTTCTTCGTCTTCGTCTTGCTTTTTCTTCTGCAACAAGTTTTTCCGTTTTTGCTGTTGTAGACTCTTTCACTGCAGGTATTGTTATCTCTTTTACTGGTTTTATTTCCACTTTAGAGCGTAATTCCTCTATTTTACTGCTTAGTTCGTCGAAACGTTCGCTGAAAAGCTTTATGAGATCTTCTTGCATTGCCTCAAGCTCATGTAAGGCAACTAAAGTTTCGTCTTTAGACATAGCCTCCTTAACTGCCATCATCCTAGACTTATAGGTCCGAGCCAAACGCTCCCTTTCTTCCTCGGTAATTTTCCCTTCTGCATGCGCCTCGTAAAGACGACGAATGGCATCACTTAAAATTTCTCTCTCAAGCTCCAATATTCTAAGCTCTTCTCTCGCTCGAACTGCTTCCTCTTTAGGAACAGTTTTCAAAATTTTAAACGGTGAAGGCCTAAAATCGGTTTCTACTTCTTCCTCCATTTCTTTCCTTCTTTTTCCTCGTTTTTTCATTGCATAAATTACTATTATGCTGGCGATGGCGACCCCTAATACTATCAAAATGTATATTAGGGGCTCTTCAAAGGGCAAGAATTGCTTCCCTCTTCTTATTTTCATTATTCTTTAACATATATAAAATTATCAAAAACCAAGATTTATGGAAAATTTTCACGAAAACAGCAAATTTTTTACAATTAATGCTTATAGCGCCTTCACTAAAATGTTGGCAATGCTAGAAATCTATGAGTTGTAAGTATACGTTATGCAGCCTTGATTTTCACTCATTTTTTCTGAGACTTCGTTGATTACGCATCAAGAGCATCACCTGTTTGTTCATAAATACCATTTGTAAAGTAAAATTTGGTTAGAGCCTCGGGCTGGGTTTGTGTATCGGTTTAAATCCTTGGTTTTTATAATCGCCCAGATAATTATTGCGAAAAAGATAAATTTCTAGTAAGCGCTAAAATGACTTTACAAGCAAAAAATTTAGAATGAATAGGCTGCCTCCGATATGATCTCAGGAGCACTTCTTAGCTATGATTATCCAGCAATTGCCAACTGGTTTAGTTTTTTCTTTGTAAGCTTTAAGTACGTTAAAGCCCGCTTTTTGGGATTCTTTTAGATACTGTTCTTTGGATTTTGGCCAAGCAGCTATTATAGGCAAACAAACCTCTTTTTCTTTACCTTGAGCTTTAATTTTTCGCGGAATCAGGTTTCCGGGGCTTTCTTCCTATCTTTTTATAGAATTCGTTTGCAGAAATAGGTTCATCAGCTCCGATGTTGCATGAAAAATATACGCCGTTATGTTTCAAGATTCTGTGGGCCTCGCGTAGATGTCTGTCTCTTACTTGCTGGTTTATCATCATATGTAAACAAGCGACATTAATCGCCAGATCATAAGTATAATTTCTTATCGGAAGATGCGTAACGTCAGCCACCAAGAACTCTATTGGAAGGCCTTCTCTCTTAGACCACTTCTTTGCACGTTTTACAGCTGACCGTGATACATCAATAGCAGTGACGTAAACCTCCTCTTGGGCTAAGAAAATCGAATCCCTACCTTCTCCACAACCCATATCAACTGCTCTCAAGCCCTTGGTCAAATGAAAATCATGAAGGAACCTGACTAGGGATTCGGTGGGCAATGGTTCTTCCCAAAACTCTGCACCTTCCTCGTAGACCTTACGATATCTCTTCTCATAAGCACAAGGATCGTAGGAATACTTGTTCATATCTGCTCTAATGGTACTGATTCCAAAAAATAAGAATTGCCATGTCCACAAAAAAGCATTTCACAGTCAAACTTGGAGCCTCGGGCGGGCTTCGAACCCGCGACCTCCGCCTTACCAAGGCGATGCCCCACCAGACTAGGCTACCGAGGCTTAACTTTTATCCTAAGAAAAGAATTTAAACTGCAAATTTAGAGCTTTCGATTCAATTAATGCATCTTGGAAACTTAAAGGTTAAATCATAAATTTTACAACAACTATTATGGATGTATGGGAAGAATGGGCTATTTTTGGCTCTCCTTTCTCCCCACCAAAAAGCAAATCCATTCTTCCCAAGAACATGCCAAACTATTATTTTATGCTACAGCAAGTATTGGAAGTTAAAAAGCGCAGATATTTAATCAGTTAAAAGGATTGTTTCTTCCTAAGATCTGCAGCATTTGATGCTGAAGAGTAATTGACTAGTTTCTTCTCTTTTCGATTTCTCTCTTGTAATTTCCTGCCACCATTCCTAACATACACCATACTATTGGAGAAAGCAATCTACGTGGAATCACAGCTAATATTCCGAGATTTAATATAGAATATTGAGGAAACTGGAGTTGTTTCAATCCATATCCAAGAAATAAACCAGCGATGATAGAAGTGGCTAATACAAGCTATTAAAACCGTTGTTAATGTTTTTGTAAGTCTGTAGTTTTTCCCCAAGTAAAAATTGAGTAGTAACAATCCTATTGAAGTGCCTATTCCTACAACGCTTAAGATATTTTGTCTGTATATGCCAGAGATAGCAATTTCTTCGGGCTTAATCCAGCTTCATGCATTAATATAGGCCAGAAAGGAGCATCAGCAACCGACCAGTTTACCAAAAACTGAACCATAAAAACGGCCAACATGATAATTGCCAAGATCATCTTCTCGGAAATTTCTTCTTCCATAAATATTACCCATGCACAAACTAAGATCATAAAGCCAATTTTTTCTCTATACGGTTTCAAAAATCTTCTCAGACATCAAGATAAAATGTTAGGCTTTGCAGAGTACATGTACTTCCATATTATCCGAGATTCTCCAATAAAATTCAACCCTTTCACAATATAATTGATGATTAAATATAAAATTAAGCAATGATTCACGGTTCATGTTTAAACCATCTTTAAAGATTTAGCTTCCCTCCAAACATAAAGAGGACTGTTCTAAATTGTTAGGAATATATCTACATATTAACAAACATTATTTTTAATTCAAGTCGCATAGGGATACCAGAAATATAAGTATGTGAACTAGTATGGGAGACAAATTAGTTAAATCATGGAAAATGAAAAGTCCAAATGCTAAACATACATTAGTGGTCGAGCTTTGGCAGAGACCTGATGGAACACGATATAGAAAGACGCATAAAAAGTAACAAAAGTCATAGTATCATTCAAGTGATTACTTCTGGCTAGAGGAGTGCATGATATGCCACACAATAAGACAATGAGAGCCATAAAATTCCTTGGCTTTGCTATTACGCTTTGGCTTTTATGCATTGCTTACGCCATTATAAGTCTCGGAGATTAAAGCTACCTCCTTTTTTCTAAAGAACTGTTTATCATGCGAAATCCAACAAAGGCTATATGCCAGTTATTTATGCCTGTTGTTAGACCCTATTATACAACTTACAACTACAACAAGTCTAACCTAAGTGCGAAAAACCGAATCTACTTTAAGGATGGTCAACAATAAACTTAAAGGCAAATAATCCAGTTTTTAAGAACAAACTAGAATACTTTAAAATTGATTGTAGAGAAACCTACGATTACAATCTCCCGGTTATTACCAAAGAAAACAAATTAAAATGGAAGAGGACATCTAGAGCAAATAGGAACAATTAGTATACACGAAAGGCTTTCCATAAATAAACGGTTAAACAGAAAAGTAAAACATCTTCAAAAATCACGAAGGAATTGCGGGGGTGTCCGAGTCTGGTCAAAGGAGACAGGCTTAGGACCTGTTGCCGTAGGGCTGCGTGGGTTCAAATCCCATCCCCCGCACTTGCACAAAACACATTTAGATTCCTAGTTTTCGATAAATACTAAACAATGAGAAACTTCACTTACAGTCTAGCGAGGATAAAAAAGGTATGAGGTATATTTTTACAAAGCTTTACTTGATCTTTCCTGCGCCGAGTATCCAACCTACAGCAACCATAAAGAAGCCAATAAAGTAGAGTAAGTTGCCGATTAGGATAAGGTGTGATACTGGTATCAGATGGGAGATGAAAGTTACGATAGCCCCTAACAATAACAATGTGACAGAAGCTTCTGCACTTCTAAGCTGAATACTGCTGGCAGCAACTCTTTTCTCCTCTATTTCCCTCGCCCAGTTTTTCATTGCAAGTCCCACAAACAGAATTAGGATGCTCATGCAGAGAAAATGAGCATGTGCAGAGATGAACATGCTTGCTATGTTTTCTTGAGTTGATTGAACATAGCCCAAGTAAAAGCCGCTTACTAACCCAATTACAACATAGACTAGGCCAATGCCAGTAGTATAGTATGAGAGTCGCAGAACTCTTTTTGCCACAGTCAAATGGACAGACCTCCGGACATATTTTTCTTTACTTGTTTTATTTAAAAATATCTGAGAACCGCTTAGCAGCAAAAACTCTACAATTAATACTAAATCTACACTGTTAGATGCAACATGCACTGTTATAGGTCCTGAACCCCGCTAAGTGAGTAAATTCCAGATAAAAAAGGCCTCTCAATGACCCTATTATTTGGATAGAAGTTAGTTTCCTAAAGTTTTTATGTGTCTTTCTTTAATAAACTGTAATGAGGAAGAAATATGAAAAAAATTGTTGCAGCTATTGTGATAGCATTTTCTATACTGCTTTTGACTCCAAACCTGATAGTTTTCGCCACCTACCAAGAGAGAGTCCCAGTAATTGTAGTGTTCAAAGAAAAGCATAACTTAGATTCTGTAAGAGCCTTAGGAGGCAAAATTAACATAGTTTACAAGTTCCAGCCAGCAGTTGCAGCAATGATTCCGAAGCAAGCGATGGACGCTTTAAGCAAAAATCCTATTGTGAAATATGTTGTTCCTGACTTACCAATCGAACTCGTGGGCGAAACCCTGCCATGGGGAGTAGAAAGAATCGGCGCTCCAGCAGTACATGCCGCGGGAAACAAAGGAACAGGAATAAATGTAGCAATCCTAGATACTGGCATAGATACGGATCATCCAGATCTCTCATACGTTTATGGGTACGACTTCTCTGGCGACAATGACCCCGATCCTGAGGACTTTGACGGCCACGGTACACATGTCGCGGGAACCGTTGCTGCTCTAGATAACGACATTGGAGTTATAGGAGTGGCTCCAGAGGCTAACCTGTACATTCTCAAAATTTTCACTGACGACGGAAGTGGAAGCTATAGTGATGCAGTAGAAGCTCTTGAGTGGTGTATCGGAACATACAGCGACGACATCTCAGGAAACGAGATACAAGTCATCTCAATGAGTTGGGGTTCCAATGTGGAGCAAGGTGATCCTGGAATAGAACCATGGATTAACCAAGCGTATGACCTTGGCATACTGCTAATTGGTGCTGCAGGAAACGAAGGAAACCCCCCGGGAATTGGTGACAATGTTATATACCCTGCCAGATACGAGAACGTGGTGGCAGTAGCTGCTACAGATGACACGGATACTCGCGCATGGTGGTCAAGCACAGGTCCAGCAGTTGAACTAGCTGCGCCAGGAGTAAGCATCCTTTCAACATATTTAGACGGTGGGTACGCTACTATGAGCGGTACTTCGATGGCTTGTCCTCATGTCTCCGGTACTGCAGCACTGGTTCTGAATTCGGATGTAGACTCTAACTACGATTTCGACGGCGATGGAGTATGGGATAATGACGAAGTGAGAAAGAAGCTACAAGACACCGCTGACGACTTAGGAGACCCTGGCAGAGACTCCAAATATGGTTACGGACTAGTGGATGCAGATGAAGCAAGCGGAGTAGAAGAAGCTCCACCTCCTACGGAACAAAAAATGCATGTCGGCGACATCTCTATGTGGTACAATAAAAGAGGAATAAACTACATTGTATACACCGAAGTGCCAATCTTAGACGAATCAGATCAACCCGTTGCCGAAGCCACAGTGTATTTGGACATCACTTTACCTGATGGATCTGTTCAAAGTTTCAGCGGAACAACAGGCTCCGATGGCACAGTAACATTTAGTCTAAGATCAAGACTCACCGGAACCTACACTTCCACAGTTACAGACGTCGTCAAAGAAGGTTGGATCTACGACTCAGCAAGTAACATCGAGACCAGTGAATCATTAACCGTACCCTAAAGCCTTCCTTTTTTAAATATGTGAAAGCGAGTAAAATCCACGACCTGTTTGACACGTTTAAACAAATGGGAAAACAGGAGATACGTCTGCTTTTTCCATGCGTTATGATAGGCAAAGAATAAAATTCTAAATTGTGAGAGTCCCTATTCTCTTAAAGTATCTTTATAAGTAATCTTCTGGATCCCATGCCACCGCCCAGAGATAGAACAATGTCCCCGATTGTTATTGTACCAGTAATAGAGTCAGAGGAAAAAATAAAAGTAAACATAGTTGGCAGAAAATATTTGATTATAGTCCGTGTTGTTACATTAATATGTGTATATGCACACTTCACTTCATACGGTTTTGATATCAATTCTTTGGAGAAAAATATTTTTCCTGTTAATCCATCAATATGACATATGTCATACCTTATAAATATTAGAAATCCTGTAACGTTTTTACATGAGTTTATTGTTTTTAATGCGTTGAATAGTCGCAATTACATAAAGTCAGATGGCTGCAAAATTTCTCGTCTCTTAACAATTTCCTTAAAATCAACGTAGTTTCCGTTAACTATTTTAAGCTTAGCATCAATCTTCTTCTTTTCGATTTTTAGAACATTGTAAGAATTGCAGAAAAAGCCACGCAGTTTTTCGCATGAAACACTGCCAGCGTGCACCACAAGCATATCTTCTATTTTCCATCTCCAAGGTCTATGTCGATGCCCACATAAAACTAGATCAACTTTGGATTTTATCAGGCTCCTTAAAACGTCTCCAGCATCCACTATGGTTATCTGGTCAGCACCGGTGTCTGGAACAGGGATAATATGGTGGTGTATGGCTACTATTTTCACTTTATCCTTGTATTTTTCAAGAGTGTTTTCAAGCCATAAATTCTGTCTGTGACCGACTTCTCCGTCATCCCTATCCGGTCTTGCTGAGCTAAGAATGACAATAACTCCGTCGTCCATTTCAGTTACTTGTGAAAAAGAGAAAAATTCTTTGAAAAGTAGATAGCCTGTAGAACGGTAATCATGATTTCCACTTACATACAGAATTTTTTCGGTCCTTAGCTTTCTCAGTTCTTTTGATGCTGTTTGAAACTCTGATATCAAACCGTTTTCTGTTAGGTCACCTGTAACCAGAACAACATCAGGAGATAAGGCATTAATTTCTTTAATAGCTGTTCGCAGAGTCTCTCTACGAAACATTTGACCGCAATGTAAATCTGAAATTTGAACAAGCAACATTCTAAGCACTAGATGTTTCTATTCTCTGCTTGAAAGTATTACGATGTAATCTGCTGTGTCAGCACACATGTCAGCGGCATATTCAATGAACTCAACCAAATCGTCAAATATAACCATGGTTCCGCTGTTCACTTGATCGCCGTATTTGACAAACAAAGACTTTGTTTTAAGATATCCTTCGTCGAGTTCCCGTTCAATTTCCTCAACTTTTTTTGCTCCTTTAATAGCATCTGATGGTTTCGCCGTTATTTTCTCAATACTTCCGCGCAAAGCATGGGCACAGTCAACCAGTTTTGATGTAGTCTCTACCACACTTTCCCAAAGTTCTTTAGGAATTTGAGAATCTACAAGCATCTTGATGCACCTTCCTGCATCTTTAACGTGGTCTGCTAGGGTATCAAGCCTTTTCACCAAATGCATAAGGTCTTCACGATAGTCTGCAAACAAAGCTGAGCCCTTCGACAGTTCCTTAAAAACTTCGGTGCGAAGACTATCCACTTCTTTCTCTACTTTGAAAATGTTATCAATGCTTCGGACAGCCTCTTTCTTCTTTGTTTCTGCCATATGTTTAGTTGCCTGATGAAGCAACGTTACAGTATCTAGGGCTTTGAGTATTTGTTCTTGAGCTAAATCTAAAGCCTTTGTTCGCCGTCTTCTTTCGAACCATGCATAACTTTTCTTTTCCAAATTCTGCATCCTCCTCTCCATCTATTTCAAAGATACTTATAACATTTTATTAACAGCATCCAAACATTATCTTAAGATAACCCTTTCACCTGTGGCGATATAAACCAAGGATTCTCCTATATATGTTGCATGGTCAGCTATTCTTTCAAGATATCTTACCACCAGAACATTTGAAATTAAGCTTTTCGTTCTAATTGGCATCCTTGAAAACTGTTTTAGAACATTCATATACAATTCGTCCACCTCATTTTCTATCCCAGCTAATTTTTTGGATAATTTTGCATCATGGCCTTTTAACGCGGTTATACTCATATGCACCATTTTCGCAACTTTCTCAGCTAACTGTTCTAATTTATAGTCAACTAATACACCTTTTTCTAATTTGGCAAAGGTTTTGTGGTCGAAAGATATATCAAGAGCATATCTTCCATATCTCTCAAGGTCATAAGCAATTTTCATGTAAGACTTTAAAATTCGCAGATCCGAGGCAACGGGTTGGTATCTGGCAATTAGTTCAAAAGCATCATCTTCAACTTTTCTTCTCATGGAAACTAAAGCTTCTGAAAGAGAGCGAACCTTGTTTATTACATCTATTCCGTTAAGAAAACCTTCTATGGAGGTTACTACTGCATTTTCGGCAATTTCGCCCATTTTAATTAAGGTTGTTGAAAGATTTTCCAATCCTGCATCAAGTAATCTGCTCAAAATAGCCACCTACCCAAATTCTCCAGTTATATATTTCTCCGTGAGTTCGGTTTTTGGATTTTCAAATATCTTTTTAGTTTCATCAAATTCTACAAGTTCTCCAAGGTAAAGGAAGCCAGTGAAGTCGGATACTCTTGCCGCTTGCTGCATATTATGCGTAACTATGATTATCGTGTATTTTTTACTTAGTCTCCGTATAAGTTGCTCTATTTTTGCCGAGGCTAGGGGGTCGAGAGCCGAAGTCGGCTCGTCCATTAGTATGACTTCAGGCTCTACAGCAAGAGCTCTTGCTATACACAGTCTTTGTTGCTGACCACCAGAGAGACTAGCCCCAGATTTGTGAAGCTCGTTTTTTACTTCCTCCCATAGACTAGTAAGTTTAAGACTTTTTTCCACGATCTCATCGAGTTTACTTTTATCATTCAACCCAGTCAGTTTAAGTCCAGCTGCCACATTATCATATACTGACATCATAGGAAAAGGGTTCGGTTTTTGGAAAACCATGCCTACCTTCCTTCTAATAATAACTGGATCAACGTCTTTAGCGTAAATGTTTTCTCCGTTCAACAAAACTCTCCCGGAAACTTTACCTCCTGGACTTAGTTCATGCATTCGATTAATACATCTGATGAGAGTAGTTTTGCCACATCCAGAAGGGCCGATTATGGCAGTCACTGCTTTTTCCGGAATTTTCATATAAATATCTTTTAATACTTTTTTTGCGTTGAACCATGCATTTAAATCTTCAATTTCGATCTTGTAGCTCATCTTATTTTACCCATATTTTTCTCGAGTGTAATACCTTACCATTACGTTGATTCCTAAAATCATCAGTATTAAGACCAATGCAGCTCCCCAAGCCCTAGGCCAGTCTACAGTGCTATAGGGAGACTGAGAAAAATTAAATATTGTTAAAGACAATGCCGCACTAGGTTCAGTGAAACCGCCAAACCAAAATCTGCTACCTAAAATCGTTAAAAGCAATGGAGCAGTTTCTCCAGTTACTCTTGCCATAGAAAGAAGAATCCCAGTAATCATTCCTTTTTTCGCATTACGCAAAACAATAGTCAACGTGGTTTTCCATCTCGGTATTCCAAGGGCCAATGCAGCCTCTTTTATCGTGATTGGAACCAGAAGTATGGCTTCCTCTGTGGTTCGTGTCACTATGGGAATCATCATAATTGCCAAAGCGAAAGCCCCAGCAATCACAGACCACCCTATTATAGTCACTATAATTATCCAGCTAAAAATACCTATTACAATGGAAGGGATGCCACTAAGAACATCGTTCAAATATCTAGACACATAAGTAAGTTTAGTATTTCGAAATTCTGCTAAAAAGATTCCAGAAAAAACCCCAACGGGAACTCCAACCAAAGAGGCTAATCCAACTACGATGAGTGTCCCCTGAATTGCAGGTCCCACTCCACCTCCAGCTTGACCTAAGGGAGGTATTTGTTCTGTAAAAAAGCTTAGGTTTATTGCAGATACCCCCCTAATCGTTGTTTCAATTAAGATATTCATTAGCGGAATCAACGCTATTATTAAAGCAACATAAGAAAGCAATACCATTACTCGATCCTTAACTTTTCTGAATCTATATGAAACCATTTTAAAGAGTCACGATCCCTTCACTCTTTTCATTGTTTGCCAAACAATTACTATTGCAAAAGCGTTTATAGCTAAATTAAGAACAAACAATACCAGTCCAACTTCTATCAGTGCAGAAATGTAGACTGGGGGAGAGCTGGCTTCTGTGAATTCATTGGCTATAATAGAAGCCAATGTATAGCTTGGATCAAAAAGGGAGTTAAAAAGGTTAAACGAATTTCCAATGACCATTGTGATGGCCATTGTTTCACCTACAGCTCGTCCCAATCCTAAAATAATTGCACCAATTACTCCGGATCTCGCATAACTCATAACCATTCTTGCGGTTTCCCAACGAGTGGCACCTAAAGCGATTATAGCTTCTCGTTGGCTATCAGGAACTGCTGCAAAAACGTCTCTCGAAATAGCGGAAATTGTAGGAATTATCATCACCGCCAATACAATACTGCCTGTTAAGACACATGGACCACGGATTGATTCCTGAAATAATGGAATGAAACCAAATGTCGCCTGTAATGCTGGATAAATGTGGTTTTGAAGAAAAGGTATTAAAATAAATATGCCCCACAGCCCATAAATTACGCTGGGAATTGCTGCAAGCAATTCTACTAAGAAGGAAACTAAAAAATTGAGGCGCTTTGGTGAAAACTCAGAAAGAGTTAATCCTATGCCAAGGCTAATTGGTGTTGCCAATAAAAGGGCCATTGCAGAAGTTACAAGAGTACCTTGGATTAGGGGAAGCACTCCAAAAGAAGGTTGCATGTCTGGTGTAGGAGGAAAAGGTTCCCAAGAAGCCCCCCAAAAGAAACTAAATCCGTAAGTTTGAAGTGATAAACGGGCGCCTTCCAAAATTTTGTAAAGCATGAGGAATAAAATAACAAAAACATTACAAGCTATTAATGCTAAAAAACCATTAAAAAGTTTATCCATTGAAAATTTCATGTATGATGTGACTTTAGAGTGAAAACTGAAAAAAATCTTGGAAATATTTTTGCCATGTTTTCTCACAATTAGCCCCGCTAACTCCAGTCGTTTACTTGTTGTCCATTGAAACTAATCATACGAAGAGTAAATTCATTGTGTTTAACAACTTTTTGTGGAAGAGGCACGTAGTGCAACTGCGGTGCATAGTGTTGCCCATCGTGAATTATCCACCACAAGAACCATGTTAAAGCATTAGCTTTCTCTTGAGTCATTTCTGGTATTACGTTGAGTTCTTTGTAAACTAGGATGTATGAGAAGCTGGTTATTGGGTAACCATCGTGAGCCTCTTCAACTAAATGGAGGTTAAAATAGCTTCCGACAGTCGCCCAACTTTCATTCCCAAGTGGAAGTGTGACAGACGTAGCCTCAACAGCAGCTGACATGGTTTGCAGTGAGGGCGCAATGAATTTTCCAGAGGGATTCTGTATTTTTCCGTATGGAATCTTGTTCTCAATAGCATAGGAAAACTCAACATATCCTATGGAGTATTGATTCTGTAAAACTAGAGCTGCTACTCCTGTGTTTCCTTTTCCCCCCAGTGTCCCTTCTGGCCATTTTGGTTTTTTGCTTGCGCCATAATAATCTCGCCATTCTTTGCTTTCGTCTGAAAGAAAACTTGTAAACACTTTCGTTGTTCCACTTGAATCAGACCTACAGCAAACAATGATGGCATTGTCCGGCAGGTTTACGCTTGGGTTAATAGTTGCCAATCTTGAGTCATTCCATCGCGTAATGTTCCGTCTAAAGATATCAGCAAGCACTTCTCCAGTAAAGTTAAGTTCACGGTCTATCCCAGGAATATTATATATTATTGCAACACCGCCTATCGTTATAGGAAGGTGCAAGGCTCCTTTAGCATTATCAAACTCGGAATCTGTCATTGGCGGATCGCTGGCTCCGAAATCGACCGTTTTCGCTATAAGCTGGTTTATTCCACCGCCACTTCCTATGCCCTCATAATCGACTTGTATACCAGTCATATCATGAAATTCTTCACTCCATTTTTGGATAAGAGGAGCTGGGAAAGTTGCTCCTGCGCCACTTAGCCTGATTGATTGTGCAGGTAGATTCGATGTATAGAAAATGAAGCTTATGATTAATACTATTAAGGCTAGTGTTTCTAGGTACACTGCAATTTTGTAGTTCATTTTGTCACCTTTTTTGGCAGTTTCTATAGAGACATTACTAGTTATTATAGACTTTGCCAATAATATTTATAAATTATATAGAGAATAATTGGTAGATGCACATGTTACATTATTCAAGCAAAAAAGTTGAAGAAACGCGAAAACTCCAAATAACGGGGGGTTCAACGTACATTATATCATTACCGAAAAAGTGGGTTATCCAAAATCACTTGGAAAAAGGAAGTTTAATAAGAATCCAAGAAGAAGGCAACATCTTGTCTCTCTTACCCATGGAATCCCTTAAGCAGCAAAAAAGGGAAAAGGCGATACTCATAGTTTCTCCTAAAACAAGTTCAGAAAGCATAATTAGAAAAATTGTTTCCGTTTATCTAGTTGGTTATGATATTATTTATATAAGGGCTAAGGAACACGCTCAATTGTCTTCTCAACAAAGAAGCAGGATAAAAAATTTTGTTCGGCACTTACTTGTAGGAACAGAAATTGTAGGAGATACAGCTAATGAGTTGACATTACATGTATTATTAAGTTATCCGCAACTCTCTATTCAAAGCGCTTTAAGAAGAATGTCTATAATAACGTCTTCAATGCATAAAGATGCTGTAGAAGCAATAAAACACCTCAATTATCAATTAGCTAGAAGCGTAATTGACACCGACAATGAAGTTGACAGGTTCAACCTCTACATAATAAGACAATTAAAAATGGCAATACAAAATCCAAGGATAATAAAAGAAATAGGGTTAAAAAGCACCAGAGAATGTTTGGGCTATCGTCTTATAACCAAGTCTGTTGAACGAACCGCAGACCATGCGGTTAACATAGCGGAGAACATATTGCCACTAAAGAAACAGCTAAATAAAGGTATCAAGGAAAAAATTGAGGAACTAAGTACATTTGCAGTTTCGATGTTTGAATTGGCAATAGAGTCCCTCTTCAAACAGGATTATAACCTTGCGGAAAGCATTATTACAAAATCAAAGGAAATATCTTCAACAGAAAAGGAGGCTGTGGCTTATTCAGGAAAAGCTGGTGTAGACGAAATCGTAAATTTAAGGCTAATCATTGAAAGTATGAGGAGAACTGCAGAATATGCCACTGACATAGCAGAAATCGTTCTTAACCTCACTATCGAGTCAACATTAAAGAATAAGGTTGTCAGGAAAGTTAAACTGACATAATTATTTCCAAACTACACTACGACCGTGATTCCTGTTTTTCCGATACCCAATAAGCACTCTTATTACCTTTCTCATCAATTATATATTCTTTCTTAAAAATCGGAACTTCCTTTTTATAACGTTCCACAGCCTCTTCCATGACCAGAAATACATCATTCCGGTGCATCCCTGCCACTAAAACGTAAACTAATTCCTCGCCCACATCGAATTTTCCAAGAAAATGGTGGATTTGAACATCTATAATTCCTTTTTTCTTCTTTAAATCTCTGCATATATTTCCTAAAACTTCATCTGCTTTTTCCTCGTAAGCTTCGATTTCAAGTTTTTCAACTTTCTTGCCGGTTTCTGTCTTTCCTCTTACAACTCCTATAAAAATGGCTAAAGCACCTGCTTCTTCGAATTCATGGACCGACTTAACTTTATCAATTAGGTCGTTTAGAGATATCTCCCCCTTTTTATGAACTCTTTGGTTTAGATTCAAGTCTACACCCCAGTTTCTAGCAAGGTATGAATGAATAAAAATATTGTTTAAAGTTATTAAGCAGAGAAAACCTTCGAGCTTAGATAGGTTTGCATATCTTCGGTTACGGCTGAGGGCAAAGGCAAATCTTTCATAGTTAACAAACCCGGTGGGGCATTCAACACTTTAGGAATCATGTTGACAACTACAGCAACCGTTCCAATGTCCCCGTGAACACCGCCAGCTATCTTCTCATAAATCTTGGGGACGCCTCCTATTAAAATCGCATCGTATTCTTCTTCGACCCCAGCGTGAGAAACAAACTCCAGCACTATAACCGGCTTTCCGCCTCTAATTCCATGTGCAACGCTTTTTAAACCTGCAACTTGACCAGGCTTGACAGTTATGAAGGGCGTTACTATTTCTCTGTCAGCTATGACCGGTTCTGGTGCGAATTCCTTTATTTCATCCAGTTTCCATCCGAGTGCCGCCGCAATCATAGCTATTGATTCTACTAGACCTACGTGACCAGTTATCTTCTTCTCATTAATCATTTTTCTAAACTCTTCTGGAGAAAGCCCTGTTCCGATTTTCTTTTGATATGGTATTCTACGCTTAGACGAATCCATCATCCTGGTTACTTTTATGTTGTCTACGCGTTGGCATGCTCCAGTCAAGGTTATGGGCAGTGTATCCATTAAATATCCTGGATTGATCCCTGTTCCGAGAACTGTTACTTTGTGTTTTTTGGCAAGTTCATCTATTTCGACTGCGAGTTTTGGATGCTTATAGTATGGATAGGAAAGTTCTTCACATGTTGATATGATGCTAATTCCGTTTTTTACGCAAAGAGAAATTGTCGGATAAATGTCCTTCAGATAAGATCTTGTTGCCACAATGGCTATGTCTGCTTTTACATTTGAAAGAAGTTCTTCAGCGTTATCTGTAACCGTGACTCCGATGTTTTTGCCTAACTCTAAGAATTGGCCTACATCTTTTCCTGAAAGTTCTTTTGCTATGTCCATTGCACCGACTATTTGTATTCCCTTCTTTTCCAGAATTCCCTTAGCTATTAATTTACCCATGGGACCTAAACCAAAAAGCACAACTTTAACAGGGTTTTCCATTTAAAGTTCCTCTCTTATAGAGAATTCAGTATAGGGGTTGAAATTATTATGTTTTTATATGTTTTTGAGAAGTTTTCCGTATCCGTTGATTTTGGTTGACGCTCCCACCTTCTTGAGAACAGCCCATACGGTGGCGGTATTACTTGAGACAACTGGTTTTCTAAGCGAATTTTCTAGTTCCTCTATAACACTTATTGTTGGGAGATTTGTGCAGCTTAGGAATATTCCTTCTGCCTCTTCATGATTAAGATTGAGAACTAAATCCATAAGAATTCTTCTGTCTACTCTACCGATCGTGAGATTGTCTGATAGGCCTAGGCCTTTTAAATCTATTACACTAAACCCATTCAAGAAGAGAAAATCTCTCTCTAACTTGTTGATTTCATCTATATACGGAGTTGCAACCGCAATTTTCGTTATTTCAAGATTTTTCAGAGCGCTTACCACAGCCCCTGCCGTTGTCACCGCGGGTTTTCCAGAAATCTTCTCTATTCTTTTTTCTATTTCTTCGTCGTATCCTATTCCTTTATAAAGACTTCCACTTGTACATCCATAACTAATTATATCAACATCAGCATCTGCAAGTTTTGAGGCTTCTTTTTCGATCTCTTGCTCCATTTCGGCTAAACTTTTAACGGTCACATTCCGAAGTTTGAGTCTACCGGTGTGGACTGTAAATCCTTCTGGCAGTAATTTAGAGAATTCCAATTCCATAGTGGTATTAGAAGAGGGAATAAGTAAGCCAAGTCTAATCAAAATTTGCCTCTACCCCTCACCTCATATTTTTCTAGCTACAGATTAATGTGTGCAACATATTAATCATTGACAAGTGGATATTGTGAGGAATTCCATCGACTAGAGGCTTGTTTTGGCAACTTACACCATTAACGGCTCCAGCTTCAAACAAACTTTTAAGCATAGATTCTTCAATGAGGGGATCGTGTAAAATCCCCTTTTTCTTTGTTACGGCTTGCAGGCATGCCTCGATTCCATAAGCGCCCCAATTAGAAATGGATGCTGTGACGAGCAAACTAACTCTTGATTCTGCGGCTATGCCTCCTTTACATGGACATTGACAAGTTTTGGCAAAAGGCACATACTCTTCTACAGTTCGCTTTATATTTCCCATTCCGACTTCGTTTCCGCCATCGCCAATTCCAACGGTTAATATGCCTTGCCTATTCCCTTTTTCAATAAGAGGCTCAACTTTGGCATGAAAAGAAGTTATGTTTAATCCTCTCATTGTATGATATTCACCTTCGCTGTTATTTCCAGGTTTTTCAATTGCAATTATAATGGCGGGACTATACTTCTCAAGGATTCTCTCAGCTTTCTCTTCCGCTTTGTTAAGATTAAGAGGGAAATCTATAAGAGACACTGCAGTTTCTTTTTGGGCTAGTTCTTTGATATCAGTAGTTCTCATTTTAGCTGCCCTTAACGTCTTTAACAGAAATTCTTGAGACTTTTCTTCAATTATGAGAATTGGTTTAGCTTCAAAAGCTAAATTTAATGCCCTAGCTAAAGCCACAGCTCCTGGTGGACCATCGCTTTCCTGTACATATTTCGGCGGTAAGATAAAACCGGTTATAACTATTATATAGTCTCTCCTATCTATTGTATCTGTTATTTGTTGAGCAGCTGTCATGGTAAGCGGACGGTTGGTTAACTTGCGTGCAGCCTCATACAGCCAATAAATTATACCTCTTGCTTTTAGGTCTACAGTTATTAGTCGATCTATTCCTTCGCCTATGGATTCTCTCTTTTCCGTTTTGTGCCACCTACGCGGATTAATATTAAGTTATTGGATATAAAATAGGCTATGAAAAAGAAGCTTATTTTTGTAAATTCTTGATCTTATGAAAAAACTTTACATTTGTAAACCTTTATATCTTTGAGCCCCTCAAAACTAAGAGGGCTAAAAACCCTTGAAAACTGCAAACACAATGATTTCCAAGGAAGATTTCCGAAAGTTTTTAGACATTGAAAAATTAAAATACTGCTTTGAATGCGGAATTTGCACAGCAAGCTGTTCTATGGCAGAATTATTAGGAAAGGACTACAATCCTAGAGCATTGCTGGAGGAGATCCTGCTAAATCCTGAAGAGGTAATAAATTCCTATCAACTTTGGCTTTGCGCATGGTGCTATCGCTGCTACAGACGTTGCCCTCAGGCTCTAAAAGTGCCCGAAATCTTTTCCTTTCTAAAGTCAAAAGCAGTAGAAAATGGGCATCTGGATCCTTTAAATGTGGCCCTTCAGAAAATTGTTAAGCAGGTACCATTACCTACTGTAGCCACACTGATTTGCTTCCATCCTGAAAGAGCTGGGATAAATAAAGATGAGATATTAAAGAAAATGGAAAAAATGCTAAGAGAATACTTAAAAGAGATAGAAAACAAAAAAGCTTTAACATCGGCTTCTAGACATAAAATAGCGGTTATAGGTTCTGGACCAGCTGGACTTACGGTAGCTTTTGAATTGGCAAAAGAGGGTTATAACGTCACAGTTTTTGAAAGCCTTCCAGAAGTAGGGGGTATGCTACGGAAATGCATTCCAAAATATCGTTTGCCTAGAAATGTATTAGCAAATGAAATTCAATTCTTAAGAGAGTTAGGTGTGGAAATAAGAACTGGAGTGAAAATTGGTCGAGACTTAGGTTTTAGCGATTTGTTTAAAGAAGGATATAAAATTGTATTTATAGGTTCTGGAGCTCACAGAACCAAGAAAATAAAAATCGAAGGAGAAAGTCTAAAAGGAGTAGTTTATGCCTTAGATTTTCTGTGGAATGTTAATTCCGGCACAATAGAAGAGATTTTAAAAAAGGTTGTTATTATTGGCGGAGGAAATGTTGCTGTAGATGCTGCAAGAACGGCTATGGAACTAGGAGCGGAGGAAGTAACAATTCTGTATAGACGTTCAAGAGAGGAGATGCCTGCCAATCCTTGGGAAGTAAAAGAGATTGAAGATTTAGGTGTGAGAATTCAGTTTCTGGTTGCGCCTAAGAAGATTATAGGAGTAAATGGAAAGGTTTCGGCTATTGAATGTGTTCGCATGCAATTAGGGGAACCAGATGAAACGGGTAGAAGAAAACCCATACCCATAGAAGGTTCTGAATTTAAACAAGAAGTCGACATGATTATTTTGGCAATAGGTGAAATTCCAAATGTTGAGTTTTTGCCCAGAGAAATAGAATTAAACGAAAACGGCACAGTTTGGACTAATCCGGTAACCATGGAAACCAGCCTTAAAGGCGTTTTCGCTGGGGGGGACGTTGTAACAGGGCCTGCCACAGTTATTGAGGCAATAGCTGCTGGAAAGCGGGCAGCAGAATCTATTAAAAAATATCTCAAATCTTAGGAAGGAAGCTGATGGCAGAAGATAGGAAGATGCAAAAGAAAGTCGATGAAGAAGTTAGAATTGGAGTTTATGTTTGCCATTGTGGCCTGAATATTGCAGGTTCCGTAGACTGTGAAGAAGTTGCTAAATTTGCTGCGACCTTACCTCACGTTGTTTTGGCGAAGGATAACCGTTACACTTGTTCTGACCAAGGACAGGAAATGATAAAAAATGATATTAAGGAGCATAAGCTTAACCGTGTAGTTGTTGCTTCTTGTTCGCCACGTTTACACGAGCCTACCTTTAGAAAAACCTGCGAAGAAGCTGGATTGAACAAGTATCTTTTCGAGATGGCTAACATACGTGAACAATGCAGTTGGGTTCACCTTCACGACCGAAAAGCTGCAACAGAAAAAGCAAAAGACCTCGTAAAAATAGCAGTGGCCAAAGCTGCTCTGCTTAAGCCTGCCCAAGAAATTGAAGTACCCATATTAAGAAAGGCATTGATTATAGGCGGAGGAGTTGCTGGTATACAAGCAGCTTTGGATCTAGCTGATACTGGCTATCACGTTTATTTGGTTGAGAAGGAACCAAGCATCGGCGGTATGATGGCAAGAATAGACAAAACCTTTCCCACCATGGACTGTTCCATTTGTATTCTAGCCCCAAAAATGTCGGATGTAGGGCATCATCCAAATATTGAATTGTTGACTAACAGCGAAGTAGTCGACGTCAAAGGATATATTGGTAACTTCCATGTAAAGGTGCTAAAAAAACCAAGATATGTTAAAGCCGATTGCACTGCCTGTGGAGAATGTTCAGAAGTATGTCCAATAATAGCGCCTAACGAATTTGATGCTGGACTGGCTACGAGACATGCCATCTATACACCCTTCGCCCAGGCAGTTCCTTCCACGTACATAATTGACATGAATTTATGTTTAAATAAAGAAGGGGTAATTGTATGCGACAAATGCATAAAGGCATGTGAAAGACAAGCCATTGACTTCGAAATGAAAACAGAAACAGTAGAACTGGAAGTTGGTACAATAATTGTGGCTACTGGCGCAGACGTTTTTGACCCATCGATTTTACCGAACTACGGATACGGCAAATACCCCAATGTAATAACTTCTCTTGAATTTGAAAGATTAATTAATGCTGGAGGGCCTTCAGGCGGACATCTGATAAGACCAAGCGATAAGGAAATTCCGAAACGAGTTGCTTTTATTCAATGTGTAGGTTCGCGTTCCGATAGAGCTGGAAGATTGTATTGTAGTAATGTTTGTTGTATGAACACCATTAAGGATAGCTTATTGATTAAGGAGCATTGGCCGGAAACCGAAATCTATGTTTTTTATGTGGATATACGGGCTTATGGAAAAGGCTTTGAAGACCTTTACAAACGAGCTAGAAAAGAAGGAGTTAAATTTATCCGAGGCCTACCCTCCGAAATAATAGAGGATAAAAAAACATGTAATTTATGGCTTATTGGAGAAAACACTCTGCAAAAGGAACTCTACAAAATAAACGTGGACATGGCAATCCTCTCTGTGGGTTTAGAACCCAGAAAAGACACTGAAATAATACAGCGCCTCCTAACACTCTCTAGAACTCAAGACGGATTCTTTATGGAAGCACACCCAAAACTTCGACCAGTAGATGCTGCCACGGGAGGAATTTTCTTCGCTGGCTGCGCTGAGTCCCCCAAAGACATCAAAGACAGTGTCACACAAGCCAGTGCTGCTGCAGCCAGAGCAGGCATTTTAATGGCGAAAGGCAAAGTAACCGTAGAGGCTATTACACCCATATACTTTGCTGAAAAGTGCAAGGCGTGCGGGCTTTGCGTAAAAGTTTGCCCTTATAACGCTATAACCCTCAACAAAGAACTGAAAAGAGTTGAAATTGTTGAAGCAGCATGTGGAGGATGTGGAACATGCTCTGCAGAATGTCCCTTCGGCGCTCTAACACAAAATCACTTCACCGATGGACAAATTATCGCCCAGATAGATGCTGTGACAGAACATGATCCAGAAAAGAAGATTGTAGCTTTCTGCTGTAATTGGTGTGCTTATGCAGGTGCAGACTTTGCAGGAGTTAGCAGAATGCAATATCCTCCAAACGTTAGGATAATAAGGACTATGTGTTCAGGACGCGTATCCTCAAAATTTATTGAAAGGGCTTTTGCACGAGGAGCAGCAGCTGTTTTAGTAGCCGGTTGCCATCCTGGAGATTGTCACTACATAAATGCAAATTATCATACTCAACGACGTGTGGAGCTTTTCTGGAAACGCATGGAAAAACAAGGCTTACGTAAAGAGAGACTTCAATTGCTATGGGCTTCCGCAGCAGAAGGTGAAAGATTTGCTTCGAAAATCCGTGAAATGCAAGCTATAGTTGAAAAGGTTACACCAGAGGAAATAGAGCAAGCCAAAAAAGTTTTTGCAAAAGCTTTAGGTGGAAGGTAGAAGTGCCAGAAAGAATTTGGCGTAAACCTCTTGACATGGACAAAGTGAAACACCCAAAGGCTGATATTCACATAATTAAGGATCAATGCAAGGGGTGTGGCTACTGTATTCAATTCTGCCCCCAAAAAGTTTTAGAGGAATCCGAAGATATAAATGCCCGAGGGGTTCATCCTCCAAAGATTGTTGACGCGAATGAGTGTGTTATATGCAGTTTTTGTACGTCTGTTTGCCCAGATTTTGCAATTTTTGTTGTTGAAAAACCATGTGAAAAAGGATGTTAATGAAATGAAAACAGAAAATAATAGAACCGTGTTAACAGGCACCCATTTCATGAACGGTGACATAGCATGTGCAGAAGGAGCCCTAGCTGCAGGATGCAAATTCTTTGCTGGATACCCTATTACTCCAGCAACAGAAATTGCCGAGCATTTATCCAAAAGAATGCCAGAAGTAGGTGGAATATACATTCAAATGGAAGATGAAATTGGCTCGATAGCTGCGGTAATAGGTGCATCCTATACCGGGTTAAAGGCTATGACGGCAACTTCTGGTCCAGGCTTCAGCCTGATGCAGGAGAATATAGGTTTAGCTGTTATGACCGAAGCTCCATGTGTAATTGTAGACATAATGCGAGGTGGACCAAGCACCGGACAACCCACACTTCCAGGACAACAAGACATTATGCAAGCAAAATGGGGTTCTCATGGAGACTATGAAATAATCGCGTTGGCTCCTTCGTCTGTTCAGGAAATGTTCGACTTAACCATTGAGGCCTTCAACCTCTCTGAAACTTATCGTGTTCCAACCATGGTATTGGCTGATGAAGTTGTGGGACACATGTGGGAAAAAGTCGTTATTCCCCCTGCCGAGAAGATAAGAATAGTAAATCGGAAAAAGCCAAACACTTCGCCCGAAAAATACTTGCCCTATATGCCAGACGACGATCTAGTTCCACCTATGGCCTGCTTTGGAGAAGGCTTTAGCTTTCACGCCACTGGATTAACACATGACGAGCATGGTTATCCTAAAACATCTAGCTCTGGAGTTCAGCAAAAGCTCGTTAAAAGATTGTGTGAAAAAATCCGGAAAAATGCCGACAAAATAGTAAAAGTTCGAGAGTTCATGGTAGATGACGCAGAAGTGATCGTGGTCGCATATGGTATAGTTGCAAGGGCTGCCTTAAGCGCGGTAAAAGAAGCTAGAAAAACAGGCATAAAAGCCGGTCTTCTCCGCCCCATCACTATATGGCCTTTTCCAGAGAAACTTATAGCGAAAATAGCTGAACAGGCAAAGAAAATAGTTGTTCCTGAAATGAATTGCGGACAGCTTGTGCGAGAAGTAGAAAGAAATGTCCAGGGAACATCGGTTGTTTTCCTTTCCAAGCTTGGCGAAGACCCCCATACCCCTATGGAAATTTTGGAGGCTATAAGGAGGAATTGTTAATGGTTGCAGAAATATCGCATCCTCTCTCTAAATATTTACGAGAAGCTATGATGCCTCACATCTGGTGTTCTGGATGTGGTAACGGCATAATCCTTAACTGTTTTGTCCAAGCAGTAGATGAATTGCAAATTGATTTGAAAAAACTTGTGGTTGTTTCAGGTATAGGCTGTATTGGGCGCGCAGCTGGCTACATAAATACAGATTCTTTTCACACAACACATGGACGTCCAATAGCCTTTGCTACGGGAGTAAAATTGGCAAATCCTGATCTGGAAGTCGTGGTTATAAGTGGAGATGGGGATCTTTTCGCTATCGGGGGAAACCATTTTATTCACGCAGCAAGAAGAAATATTGGAATTAAAGTAATTTGTGCCAATAACTTCAATTATGGTATGACAGGAGGACAGCAAGGTCCCACAACTCTTCTTGAAGCATTTACAACCACGACACCTTACGGAAACATAGAACATCCTTTTAACTTGGTTCATTTAGCAGCTGCTTCTGGTGCAACGTACGTGGCTAGATGGACAACTCTTCATGTGCGGAGATTAACACAATCCATCAAAAAAATGCTGCAAAAGGAAGGGTTCAACTTTATCGAAGTTGTCTCGCCATGTCCAGAAATCTTTGGTCGCCGTAACAGGATGCGAACAGGGCTTCAGATGATGGAATGGTTCAAAAAAGCCTCAATTATAGAGCACTTTTCTGACCCTGCTAAGGCAGATATTACGCCTGAAAGAATAGTCGTTGGTGAATTTGTAGACATAGAAAAACCGTGCTATGAAAAACTGCTTTATGATAAAATGGCTCAAATATTAACTTAAAATCATTGAAAGGAGAATATTTAATATGCGAGTTGAAGTAAGATTTGCTGGTTTCGGCGGACAAGGTATTATTAAATCAGGGATAATAACTGCAGCAGCAGCATGCATCTATAGCGGGAAAAACGCTGTTCAAACCCAATCCTATGGTCCAGAATCTAGGGGAGGGGCATGCAAATCTGAGGTTGTAATCTCAGAAGAAGAAATAGACTTTCCGAAAGTTACATCGCCTGACGTGTTAATTGTTATGTCTCAACATGCATACAATGAATATGCAGAAAAAGTAACACCAGGCGGAACAATAATTTTAGATCCAGACATGATTCCCCATGAAAAAAAGTTAAAAAACGTTAAAATTTTCAGAGTCCCAGCAACAAAAATTGCAGAAGAGCTTGGAAGGAAAATTATAGCAAACATCGTCATGTTGGGAGCTTTTTCTGCTGTCACCAGGATAGTAGATAAAGAATCTTTGAAAAAGTCTGTTAAAACAAATGTACCTAAAGGAACTGAAGAGCTGAATTTAACGGCATTTGAAAAAGGCTATCAATATGGCGAAAAACTGTTAAAAAGTTAGTTCAAGCTGCTTTCTTCACTTTTTGGGATATAAGTTGGCTTATTTGTGTTAGAAGCTTTGATTTTCTGACTCCAACGTGTCTCAGTGGCGCTATCTTTTTTGCCTCATTGTAAATATCGGAGGCTATTTTTCCCAGAACCATCTCTTGGGCAAACTGGTCCAACGTAAGTGCTGAAGCCTTTTCTTTTATTATTTTCTTCATTATCGCTCGTATCTCTCGCTCTTGGGATGTCCTAATTCGAACAAGAGTGAAAGCAGCAACAGCTACCCTTAGTTTATATCCGTCCTTTGTTTTCACCTCGAATATGCCATCAACTTTCGTTGTCCTTCTTCTAACAAGACTTCGCAGATAATCACGCGAATATTCATGGCCTTTAAAAATTGTTTTAGCAGTCTTTCCATCTACCTCAAGTATTTGAAAATGCATTTTCAAGTATTGGTGGGCAAAATCGTTTGTTACATCATATAGCGTAGAATCAATTACTCTTCCAACGAGTTTTTCCGGTTCATCAGCTGGAATCGCTCCTAACTCGACGTTTCCAAAGTATGGGGGAGCTAAAACCGTGTACCATGCTTTGCTCCGCCACTTATCCCGTATTCGTCTTCTTGATGACAAGTTAATCCTCCGAATGTAGCTTCAAAATTAGCATCCCATATTAAAAGTTTTACCGTTTAGGCTCTATTTTCTCTATGCCACCCATATATTTTCTCAAAACTTTTGGCACGATAAACGATCCGTCTTCTTGCTGGTAATTCTCCAATATTGCAACCATAGTTCTTCCTGTGGCTAATGCTGTTGAGTTTAGAGTGTGGACAAAACCTTTAGGCGGTTGTCCTTCCTTTTCTCTAAACCGTATATTCAGCCTTCTAGCCTGATAATCCGTGCAATTACTGCATGAAATTATTTCTCTGTAAGCGTTTTGGGCTGGCATCCAAGCCTCGATATCGTATTTTTTGGCGGGAACTGTTCCGATGTCGCCGGTGCAAACGTTTACAACTCGGTAGGGTAAACCTAGCTTTTGCACAAGTTCTTCTGCATTTCGTATAAGTTCTTCATGCATTTTCCAAGAGTCTTCTGGTCTGCAAAATATGAACTGTTCAATTTTATTAAACTGATGGGTTCTAAAAATTCCGCGAGTATCTCTCCCATGAGCTCCAGCCTCTTTTCTGAAGTTTGTGCTTACACCAATAAGTTTGAGGGGTAAATCTTCAACTTTCAACACTTCATCCATAAACATTGCTGCTAGGGGATGCTCTGAAGTTGCGATAAGGTATAGGTCTTCACCTTCAATTTTGTATAAGTCGTTTTCAAAATCGCTTAAAGCTACCACTCCTTCGTAAGGTTTTCTTCTCATCAGATAGGGAGGCTCAATCGGTGTATAGCCTTTTTTCATCATTTCTTCGATGGCGAAATTCATTAAAGCCATATCCAATAAAACGCCTTCTCTTTTTAGATAGAAGAATCTAGCTCCAGCAATTTTTCCCGCTCTTTCAATGTCCATAATATCAAGGCTTAAAGCCAAATCAATGTGATCCTTTACTGGAAAAGTGAATTCTGGGATTTCGCCCCAGCTTCTTATCGGGACATTATCATGCTCATCCTCGCCCACGGGAACTGATTCATGTAAAAGGTTTGGAATCTGCAGAAGATAATGCCGCACTTTTTCTTCATATCTAGCTACTTTCTTCGCTAAATTTGCTATTTTCACGTCGATGGCTTTAGCTTTCTCAAGCTCGGTATCTATGTTTTTTCCCGCTTTTTTCAAAGCAGCAATTTTTATGGTTCTCTGCTTTCTTTGGTGACGTAGGTTATTGAGCTCTGTCAGAGCTTGGCGCCACTTTACATCATACCCAATCACTTCATCCAGCATCTCTAGTGCTTTCTGGTCGCCTCTTTTCATTAAATTCTTTTTCACAAATTCTGGATTTTCCCGTATGAGCTTAATGTCTAGCATTTTCTTCACATATAGCCATATTGTTAATTAGCTTAACCTCTTTTACCTTCCCCAAAAACCACTATTTAACCTTACCACAGAATGAGCAACATAATGCTTAAACTTCTAAGTTATTTATTGATAGTTAAGGTGGCTTAATAATGCTAGAATTTAACAAAGTTAAAATCGAAGCTCCAGAACACTGCAACATAATTTTAGGTACTGCTCATTTCATAAAGACTGTGGAAGATTTATACGAAGCATTAGTCAACGCGGTTCCTAATATAAAATTTGGAATTGGTTTCTGTGAGAGTTCTGGTCCTTGTCTTGTTAGACATGAAGGAAACGACGAAGAATTGAGACAATTAGCTGCACAAAAAGCCTTGGAGATTGCTTGCGGTCATAGTTTTATAATATTCTTAAAAAATGCTTATCCCATTAACGTGTTAGATAAAATAAAGCAGGTACCAGAAGTGTGTACGATTCATGCTGCAACGGCTAATCCATTGGAAGTTATTATTGTAGAGACGGAGCAGGGAAGGGGGATAATAGGTGTTGTAGATGGTTTTAAGAGTAAAGGGATAGAGGGAGAAGTAGAGATAAAGACAAGGAAAGAGTTTTTGCGAAAAATAGGATACAAACTTGGTTAATACTACCAAGGTTCTTTTATTTTATCTTGAATGGCAATAAGCAGGGCGGAATTGTTCTTCGCCCTGTCATCATGCCCTAACTTAGGAGTAGGCGGATCTTAAAGATGTTAACCATTTATCGGTGCGCCATTAACTCTTGCTGCATCTCGAAGGGAACTTTTTCCCGCATTTTTTCAGAAGCATACTCTACTAGCTTTTTAAATTGTTTCTCAGTTAAAACGTGGTGGGCTCTCGCCAAAATCTCGAGACAAACTTCCTTAAAAACAAGGTCGGCGCAGCATTTTTTAGCGTCATCAACCAGTTCTTTGCAAGCTTGAAAGATTTGTTCATTCATGCAATTCCACCCTGCAATCCAATAGCTTATGTGTAAATAATTAAAACATTTATGAAATGGAGATCAGTATTCTTTATAACTTGATTTTATAGGAATGATTAAAACTATTTAGTGCTACATATGTAAGAAGCTAACCAAAAAGGCAAGTTCGAAAAGACAGAATAAAGTAAGAGAGTGTTATCAAATAGTTTAAAAAGGAGGATAAAAAAGCGTGAAAACCAATAATAAACTATTTTTTATAGGTATTGTTGAAGAGGCAAGTGAAGAAAAGGCGAAAATACTAATTTTTCCAGATTACTGTTCTGGATTAAAGGGAATTGAAGACTTTTCTCACCTTATTATTCTTTACTGGATTCACTTACGTGCCACAGAGAAAGAAAGACGAACCCTATTAGTCTTTCCGAGAAGACATGCAGTGGGCATAGAAAAAGGAGTTTTCGCTTGCAGAAGCCCTTCTCGCCCTAATCCTATCGGTTTGTGCGTGGTAGAACTCCTGAATGTCGAAGATTGCATTTTAACTGTGAAAGGTTTAGATGCCTTAGTCAATTCGCCTATAATCGATATAAAACCTTACAATCCAAGAACAGACGCTGTTTCAGACGCCCATGTTCCAGAGTGGGCTTCATAAGCATCAAAATTTGAATAAAAACCAAAATCACTGTATTCCTAATTGCCTTGTTAGAACGAACTCCCACTTTTTCTCTTTACTTCTAACGAAACCAAGCTTTTCATAAAGTTTCAAAGCTGGAATATTAGTTTTCAAAACAGAAAGTTCTAGACATTTCTTACGAAGTCGTATAGCTAATTTGTTTGCGTACGCTATTATACATGTACCCATTCCCAGTCTTCTACACTGAGGAGCCACAGCTAAACTCTCAATGTAAAGGCTTTTAGATGTTTCCAAAAAGGCAACAATAGCAATAATACGCTTTTTAAATTTAACAAAAAAACGTTTTCTTCTTAGAAGAACAACTTCTAACACAAGAATGTAAGGTATCACAATTAGCAAAGCTATCAACCAATTTTTTCCAAAAAATAAAAACCCCCTCTTTTCACTATTCTTGAAAAAACGAAAGTGTAACAAGTTAAAGAGTAAATGTTCAGTTATCCTAACAGGTATTATCTCAAGAGTACCAGACAGACTCTTCATTTTACACTTCCTTTCAGAAATATTTGACTATGGAGTCCCCTTTAAATGCATTTTCATTCAACTTTCTTTTTGGCTATCAAATGTTTGAGTATCGATTAAAGTTATGGAAGTAAATATCCCGAATGAATATAGTGCACGGGCTAGGTTTACATATACTTTCATAATCCACGTTTTTAGTGTGAGGAAATCTGGATTCAAACTTTGGTCTAAATTCTTGAATTGCTTAACACGCGTGTTGATGCCGATAGGATTAAATCTCTTTTTGAAAGAGATATCAGTCAATCTTTTTTCTGTTTTGTATAACTCTGCGAAACTTTTCAAATAGCTTTTCGGCTTTTGGTCTCATTTCCTCGGGGAGGTTAGGATCATTGTCTAAAACGCTTTCTTTGTGTTGTCTTAGTCTGATCTTGACCCAGAAGTAATCTCTTTTGTACAAAGCATAATTGAGTTCGGTTTGCATTGCTGTTAGATGTGCATCATAGATTACAGTTTTGGGTGAGTCTACGATTACACGCTTGTCAATGGTTCGTCCCATTTTCTTGAGTTCATTTATCTCGACCAGTTCATGAACCATAAGATACTCGTTGCCTAAGACATCATCCAGCGTAGTTACATCTTCTGAGAATATTTCTCCAGTCATGTAATCATAGAATTCTTGGGCTGAAACTTCTTTAACTACATAGCTGATAGATCTGAGCGCTTTCTTAGTCGCTTCGATTTTATTTTCAATCTCTGATAACATGACCTAAACCAAGATATCTAATAAGCCTTTTTCTATTAACCTTTTCAATGTTTCATGACAGAGAGATCTTAAGGAACCAACAAATCATAAAGGAATTAACTTAAAACGCGCGAATCTTGTGCAAATTTAGTGCGGGGGGTGGGATTTGAACCCACGAACCCCTACGGGATAGCCGCCTCAGGGCTACGCCTTTGGCCAGGCTTGGCAACCCCCGCTTTTCGTCTAGTCTATTTTCTAATTTGTGGTTGAAATTAAATCTTGCTTTAAATAAAGCATGAAAAGAAAAAAAAATGGAGTAGGTTATACTTAGATTAGGCGAAAATCTTCTTTCACTGTTGTCAGCACTACATGTGTGTTGGTTCTTTCTACATAAGGTAATGCTAGAAGGCGCTTTGTGAATTTGCTCAGTTCTTCTCGGCTCTTAAATTTGGCTATTATAATTGCATCAACAAGACCAGTTACATCATAGACGCAGCAAACATTGGGAAGCCTTGCAATTTCATTCTCCACCTCCAAAAGCCTGCCCTTGGAAACTGTTATGTCGCAAACTACTGTTAATTCATATCCCAGCTTTTCATGGTCCAGCAAGGCAGAATAGCCCTTTATTATGCCTTCTTTCTCCATCCGCTTTATTCGCGTTAATACTGTGCCTACAGAAACTTTGCATTGTTCAGCAATTTGTCTCGAGGAAAGCCTTGCGTCGAATGCTAATGTCTCAAGTATTTTGACATCTGTTTCGTCAAGAACCATTTTAATCCCCTCAAATTAATCATTTATTTAATGAAAGAGTAGAATATTTAACATTTGTCGTTTTTTTAGTTAAAAAAGTTTTTATATACACATAAATATTGTATCATGTTGTAAATTCGTTAACTAAGCTGGTGGGACGATGAACACTAAACTCCAACTAAACCAAAACATTGAAACCTATATGAAATTACTAAAAAATGCAGATTATATTTTACTCCACTTCACCGACCTATTAGGATTTTTAAAAGGTAGAACAATCCCTGCCGAAGAAGCAGAAAATGCCTTAAAAGAAGGAGTAGGCTTTGACGGCTCATCCATCATAGGCGGAGTGGGAATAGAAGAAAGCGATATGGTTATGAAACCAGACCCCTATACATTTACAGTTTACCCCTACTACTTCTACAAAAAAGGTGTTGTAAGCTTCATATGCGACATGTATCAGCCAGATGGAAAATCGTACAAAAGCGACCCTAGATACATATGTAAAAAAGCAACAGAAAAAGCATTAGCAGAAGGCTATGATCTTACGGCAGCTGCTGAGCTAGAATTTTATCTTGTCAATAAAGATGATAAAGGCGAAATTTCCCCAATTGAAAATCACCTGATAGACAAACAAAGGTATTTTGACATAGCTCCAGGCCGAGATCTAACCGAACCTTATAGAATGGATTTATCAAGCACACTGACAACAATGGGAATAACCATAGAACGGATACACCACGAAGTCGGCTCGGCTCAAAACGAAATCACTTTCAAATACTCAAATCCGACCGTAACCTCCGACAACATCATGAGATACAAGTTTGCAGCCAAAGCTGTAGCAGACAAAAAATACGGCTGGATAGCCACATTTATGCCGAAACCTTGGATCGACAGAGCTGGAAATGGCATGCACGTTCACTTAGGTTTGTTTGACCATAAAAAGGGCAAAAACTTATTCTTTGACCCTGAAGGCTATGCCTACATTTCACAAAAATGCCGATACTTTATAGGCGGAATTCTAGAACATGCACGTGCCCTCTGTGCAATCATAGCACCAACAGTGAACAGCTATAAAAGACTGATTCCAGGATATGAAGCACCAGTATACATCACATGGAGCAAAAGAAACCGTTCAGCACTAATAAGAGTGCCAGAATACTTTCCAGGAAAAGAAAAAGAGGCAAGAATAGAGTTCAGATGTCCTGATCCACTTTGCAACCCTTATCTAGCGTACACCGCAATATTCGAAGCGGGACTTGATGGAATTAGAAAGAAAATTGAACCCGGAGACCCTGTAGACACTAACGTTTATAGACTCAGTGAAGAACAACGGAAAAAATTGGACATAAATGTTTTACCAGGATCACTCAAAGAAGCCCTAGAAGAGTGGAAAAGCGATGATATCTGCATAAGGGCTATAGGCAGAGAAAATGCAGAGAAATATGTTGAACTTAAAAACCAAGAATGGGAAGAATATTATCCGAATCATAAAAGCGAAATTACAATGTGGGAATTGCAGAAATATCTTTACGCATAAAATAATAAACTTAAATATCCCTCTGCAACCAAGAGAATTCTTTCACAAGAAGAGAAGACAACCAATGAAATACGACACCGTATTAGTGTTAGATTTTGGTGGCCAATACTGCCATCTTATAGGAAGAAGAATAAGAGAAAATGGAGTTTACTCCGAGATAGTACCTCACGATATAGAAAAAGAAGAGATAATACAATTAGGCCAAAAATTCAATGTCAAAGGACTTATCTTTTCTGGCGGGCCAGCCAGCGTTTATGACATTGACGCTCCTAAACCACAACCTAACATCCTTGAAATCAAATTACCAATCCTTGGGTTGTGCTATGGCCATCAGCTCCTGGCCCAGATGGCTGGAGGAAAAGTTGAACCTGCACAACAAAAAGAATTTGGAATAGCTTATGTTACTATAGACAAGCCAGTGGGTGTACTAAACGGATTAAAGCAAAAAGAAAAAGTTTGGATGAGCCATGGAGACACGGTCTTTAACATCCCATCTGAATACGAGGTTTTGGCCCGCTCGGAAAATTGTTCTGTTGCTGCCTTCAGACACAAGAAAAAGCCTATATATGGATTGCAGTGGCACCCCGAAGTTCTTCACACAGAAAACGGTATGCAAATGCTTCGCAACTTCCTATTCAAAGTTTGCAATTGTAAAGCAAATTGGAAAATGGAAAATATAATAGAAAAGTTAGTAGACGAAATAAAATCTGAAGTTGGAAACGGAAAAGCAATAATAGCCCTTAGCGGAGGCATAGATTCCAGCGTAGCCACAGTTTTAGCATCAAAAGCCATAGGAGAAAATCTAACAGCAGTTTTTGTAGACCATGGATTTATGAGGGAAAAAGAGCCAGAATTTGTAAGAAAAACCTTTCAAAAGTTTAAATTGAAACTTATTGTCGCAGAAGCGCAAAAACGATTTTTATCTAAGCTCAGAGGAGTAGTAGACCCGGAAAAGAAACGAAAAATTATAGGAGAAGAGTTCATACGCGTTTTCGAAGAAATAGCAAACGAAATTAACGCTGAATATCTGATTCAAGGAACAATCTATCCAGATAGAATTGAGTCTGGTTTTAGAAGATTTTCAGATAAAATAAAAACACATCACAATGTCGCTGGATTACCGACAAAAATTAAATTCAAAAAAATCGTAGAGCCCCTACGCGATCTATACAAGGATGAAGTAAGAAAAGTCGCTAACCTCCTTGGACTGCCAAAAGAAACTGTTTTTAGACAACCATTTCCTGGTCCAGGACTAGCTGTTAGGATAATCGGTGAATTAACAGAGAAAAAAGTTGAAATAACAAAGAAAGCTGACAAAATTGTGAGAGAAGAAATCGAAAATAGCGGGTTAGAAGAAAATCTTTGGCAATATTTCGCCGTTTTAACTGATACCAAGGCTACAGGCGTCAAAGGGGACGCAAGAGCCTATGGCTATGTTATGGCCGTTAGAATCGTAGAAAGCCGTGAAGCCATGACCGCCAGCTTTGCAAAAATTCCTTACAATGTATTAGAAAGAATCTCTACAAGAATAACTAATGAAATTTCTGAAGTCACAAGAGTTGTCTACGATATAACTCATAAACCTCCAGCAACGATTGAATGGGAATAGATACACCTCACTAAACTTTAGATTTCTGGATTAAATCCTCAATTTTCATTTCTCTTAACATTGTTACATGTTTGATCAATTCATTTACAACAGTTTCCCAAACTTTCTCTCCTTTTTTTGCGGAGGCCGTTGTTGATTTGCCAAAAACTCCTGAATCAGTGTAATCAATCGTGTCTAAAGGAAGCATTATACCTTCTCTTTGGACCCTATGTACCATCGTTTTTTTATTCACAGCCTTACACATATTCACAGTTTCTGGATGCAAGATTAAATTCAAAGAAGTCTCCTCTGCACCTGCATGTCTCCTTTCTTCAGGTTTGAACAAATCAGGCAAAAGCTTAGACGCCGCAAGCCACCATTGGAAAATAGATACAAAAATCCTTTTTCTTCTAAGCTCCCTTGCCATTTCTAGCAAAGCACTTAAGTTTCCACCATGACCATTAACAATAACAATTTTTCTAACGCCATAATAATTGAGGGCTAAACATACCTCCCTAACATATTCTCTAAACGTTCGAGGTGAAATGTAGATTGTTCCCCAAAATTGCTTATGATGAGCACTTACCCCGAAAGGAATCACCTGTAAGCATAAAACTCCACTACGTTTAGCTGCTTCCTCAGCGATAGCTTTAGCAATGAAATGATCTGTTCCAAGAGGATTTTGGGGGCCATGCTGTTCGTTAGAGCCAACAGGAAGAATGACAATGTCTTTTTCCATAAAATACTGTTTAGCTTCAACCCAACTCATTTCGTGAAGCAAAACCTTCAACACGTTCACCTTCAAAAACAGTTTATATTGAAAAGACTATGAATATAAACTTGCATTTGCTACAGGTGAAAACATTGAAAGCAGTAATTCTCGCAGGCGGATTCGCCACAAGATTAAGGCCATTAAGCTGCACTAGACCAAAAATTCTCTTTCCAATACTCAACAAACCACTTTTGCAATGGACTCTCGAGCGACTTACAAAACACAAAATTACAGAAGCTATACTAGCCGTCAATCACGCAACAGAAATCATGATCAGGAGACAAAAAATTCCAAATCACGGAGTACACATAAAATACTCCAGAGACCCCCTAGGGATACCGTTGGGAACTGGAGGACCAATAAAAAAAGCAGAGAAACTTATCGGAAACAACGAACCTTTTCTAGTCTTAAACGGTGATATTTTTGCTGATGTAAACTATACAGAAATAATTAAGGAACATGAAGAAAAGGACGCTGTGGCGACAATCGCATTGTACGACGTTAAAAACCCAAGTAGATACGGGGTTGCAGTATTAACAAAAAATAATCGCATAAAAAGATTTATTGAAAAGCCTCCGAAAGGAACAGCCCCCACCAATCTAATAAACGCCGGAGTCTACGTCTTCAACCCTAAGATTTTTAATTATCTTCCAAAGGGAAAAGCCGTTTCTATGGAGAGAGAAATTTTCCCAAAACTTGCAAATAAAGGTGAACTCTACGGTCATGTCTTTAACGGTCTATGGAGCGATATAGGAAAACCAGAAGATTTCCTAAAAATAAACAAAGTTTTACTCGCTTCTATTTCCAATAAGACAAAAATAAAAACTATCCAAGAATACAAAATAGTAGAACCTATAGCTTGCGATAAAGAAGTTACAATAGGAGAAAACTCAACCATTGGACCCTATACTGTTATAGGGCGAAAGGCAATCATAGGAAAAAGCACCCGAATAATAAACTCAATTATTTTCCCAAGAGCAACGATCTCTGACTCCGTGTTCATAGAGAATGCGATAATTGGAGAAAACACGTTTATAGGAAAAAGAGTTAAAATTGGTAAAGGTTGCATAATCGGCGATCACGTTAGAATAAAAGATAACATATCCATAACCGACAACGTTTCCATATGCCCCGCAAAAGAGATTATCCAAGACGTATTAGAACCCCTACACATTATCTAGAAAAGGAGAGAAACCATGCTAACTCACAGACGCTTGTTTGGAACAAACGGGATTCGAGGAGTTGTAAATAAAGAGTTAACTCCAGAGCTAGCCACAAAAATAGGCATTGCCATAGGCACTTTTTTCAAAAAAGGAACACTCATAGTAGGATTTGATGCTAGAACCAGCAGCCCTATGCTCGCAAAAGCAGTTATATCAGGATTAACCGCCACCGGCTGCAACATACTTTTCTCCGGAATGGCACCCACACCCGCACTACAATATGCAGTAAAAACTCACAAAGTACATGGCGGCGTAATAATAACGGCCTCTCATAATCCGCCCCAATACAATGGAATAAAAGTCGTTTGGAAAGATGGCATAGAACTTTCCCGTCAGCAGGAAATAAAAATTGAAAAAATATTTTTCGAGGAAAAATTCCGCTTTGCAGAATGGAGCAATCTAGGCAATCTATGTATGTTTCACGGGCTAATTGACAGCTATATAGAAGCAATAAAAACCCACGTAAACGCTTCTAAAATAACAAAAAAAGGCTATCATATAGTTGTAGATGCAGCAAACAGTGTGGGTAACTTAGCCGTTCCCAAATTGCTTCGAGACCTAGGTTGCAAAGTAACAACTATTAACGGAAATATTGATGGAACATTCCCGGGAAGAACTCCAGAACCTAGACCAGAAAATCTCAAGCAATTAGCGTCAATTGTGAAAGCAATAGGTGCAGACTTAGGAGTGGCATACGATGGAGATGCTGACAGAGCTATATTCGTTGATGAACATGGAGAAATATACTGGGGAGACAAAACTTTTGCTTTAGTGGAAAAATTCTTTCTAAAGGATAACCCCGGCGAAAAGATAGTCACTCCTGTGAGTTCATCTACTCTTGTAAAAGACATTGCCGATATGTATGGCGGAGAACTAGTCTGGACAAAAGTGGGAAGTGTAACAGTTTCCCAAACCATGAAAAAATTCAGGATAAAACTTGGCGGAGAAGAAAATGGCGGAATCTTTTATGCTCCTCATCAATCGGTTAGAGACGGAGCGATGACAACAGCATTAATTTTAGATATTATGGCAAAAACAGGGGAAAAACTTTCAAAACTTTTAGACGAATTGCCAAAGTATTCCATTAAGAAAAGCAAAGTTAACTGTCCAGAAGAACTAAAAACCAAAACCTTAGAAAGGCTAATTGAGCAAACACGAGGACTGAACATTAGTACTATTGACGGAGTTAAAATATGGCTAAAAGACAAAAGCTCCATCCTAATAAGACCGAGCGGCACCGAACCAATTTACAGGCTCTACGCAGAAGCGAAAAATCCAGAAAAAGCACACCAACTTATAAACAAGTACACTAAAAAACTTAAAAAGATAATTGCAAATTTAAAGAGTTAAAGCCTTTCTCTATCACTCTCTATGGAGAAACAGAATATGCCTTCATCAATGCTAGACTTAAAACCAGAAGACGTTGACAACGAAGAAAAAAGGAAAAACTATACAGTTACAATAGTAGGCTGCGGTTTAACAGGCATTCTTCACGCATACCTATTTGCAAAGGCAGGATTCAAGGTAAATTGTACAGATCTCGATCCCATAAAAATTGAAACAATCGCAAAAGAGAAAAATATTTTTCTAGAACGCAAAATCCTATTAGAAATAAAGAAAAAGATCAAAAAAAGACTTTTAGAAATTACAGACAACATAGAAGATGCTGTATCTTCAAGCAACATTCTGATTCTAACGTTTCCAATTAAGCTAAATAGAAATAAAAAAAGCGACTATTCTACTTTGGAAAAAATCTGTAGAAAAATCGGCCCTAATCTTAAACGTGACTCCCTAATTATTGTTGCGAATGCCACTGGAATAGGAATAACAGAAGGCCTAATTAAACAAATTTTGGAAAATTCATCCGGATTTAAGGCTGGAATAGACTTTGGTTTAGCCTATAGCCCTCTAGAACTTTTAGGCGGAGAAACCGTCGAAGCCTTAACAAGTTCTAAACGTATAGTTGCAGCAACAGATAACAAAAGCCTAAACTCTGCATCTATTGTTCTAGAAAATATAGCAAGCATCTCTTTAGCAAAACTGAAAAGCATAAAGACAGCTGAGGCTGCCATAATCTTTGATATTGTTCACCATGATGTAAATGTCGCTCTAGCAAATGAGCTGGCTTTTTTCTGTGAAAAAGTAGGGGTAGACTATTTTGCCGTTCATAAGATTGTTGATAATCTTACAAAGCCAATGATATCCATCTCTAAAACATGCATGAAGACATATCTCTTGATCGAAGATGCCGAGAATTTGAATTTGAAAATACAATTACCAAAACTTTCTAGGAAAATAAACGAAAAAATAGAAAAGCATGCAGCAAATCTGGTTAGAGAAGCATTAAAAACATGCGGAAAACCCTTACGAAGAGCGAAACTCTCCTTCCTCGGAATTACGCAAGCAAGAAACACACGGAGCCTACCTCAAAAAACAATGATAAAACTCGCTAAAATGCTAGAAGCAAAAGGGGCTAAAATCACCATATATGATCCATACATCAAAGGTTGCAAACTACCCGAACTTCCATACATAATAACTAGAACCCTAACAGAAGCTGTGGAAGGTGCAGACTGCATAATCATTGGAATAGGTCACAATCAACTAAAACGTCTAAATCTAAACAAACTGAAGATAACAGTAAAGATGCCGGCGGCAATCGTAGACTTAGAAGAAAGCCTTGATCCGGATAAAGTTGAAAAAGCAGGTTTTATATATCGTGGGTTAGGAAGAGGAGTTTGGACAAAATGAAAAAGTTAGGAGTAGCCGTAATAGGCATAGGTTTTTGGGGGAGGAATCATGCAAGAATCTTTAAAGAACTTGAAGAAACAGAGCTTTTAGCCATTTGCGATATAAACACTGAAAGAGCCAAAAATGTAGCAAAACAATACGGTGTCAAACCCTATAGAAACACAGGAAAAATGTTGGAAAGAAAGGACATTGAAGCCGTAAGCATCTGCACCTGGTCGACAAGCCTTGCAAAAGAAGCATTAAAGGCATTGAATGCTGGAAAACATGTTTTAGTTGAAAAGCCTATGGCAACAAATGTAAAACAAGCAGAAAAACTATTAACAACTGCGAAGAAAAAAGGTTTGCATATCACTGTCGGTTTTCTGATGCGTTTCATTCCTGGAATACAACACATCAAAAAAGCTGTGAAAAGCAAGACAATAGGTAATATTGTGTGTGCTACGGCGAAGCGAGTTTCTCAGTGGCCAGAAAGGATAGGTGATGTAGGGGTGGTTAAGGACTTGGCCATCCATGACTTAGACATCATTAGATATCTATTCAACGAAGACCCTGTGTCCGTTTATGCGAAAACCGGTAGTATGAAACATAGAAAATTTGAGGACTATGCTCAGATAATGTTGACTTTTCCTGGAGGCAAAAGTGCCTTTATTGAATCTAATTGGTTGACACCCTACAAAACTCGAACATTAACTGTTACTGGAAGTAAGGCGATAATGAAACTTGATTTTATTACCCAAGAATTGACCATTGAAGATGAGAAAGAAACAGTGCAGCCTAGATATCCGATGAAGGAGCCCTTAAAGCTTGAACTTCAGCATTTTGCGAGAAGTGTTTTAGGAAAAGAAAAGCCTTTAATAACAGGAATGGACGGCCTAAAAGCGCTTAAAATTGCAGAGACTGCTCTAAAATCTTCAAAAACTGGTAAGGTCATCAAATTAAATTAGGGATTACGCACGGATTCTTACCTAGATCGTTTTAAGTTAAATGGTTTTCCTTCTGAAAGAATCTTTTCAGGGATTTTCTCTTTCCATTTCTTTAAAAAAGGCAAATCTTCATTTTCTTTACGCAATTCATCTGGCAACATTTCCGGAATCTCCTCTCGTATCGGATACCATCGCAAACACTTCGGACAAACAATCAGCCCTTCTACTATCTCGTCATTCTCATCAAAAACATATAATTCCAGTGGATGATGCTTATCAATTGGACAAGCAAGGATTTCCATTAATTTCTTTTTGATATTCTCACCCCATTACCATTTTTCCTAGAAATATAAAACATTTTCATAAATTACTCAACCGATTCTAATATCCAAAACCACTTGATACCAGTTTGGACCAGTTGTCCTAACAACACGTCCAAAAGAAACATCATAGTCCACATTTAAACTTTCAAGTTTTTCGATTACTTTACGCTTAACCTTCTCAACAGGATCTTCACATCTTCTTGTATGTTCAAAATCATAATAATGTATCCACCCCTCTTTACTGTGAAGAGCAGATAGTGCATAAGGGAGATACTTATAGGCTTTTTCAGGTAAAGGCATAAGAATCCTTTCAGCCCTTCCCAAAAGTTTTTGTAGGATTATCTCTTTTGAATCACCTAATATCGGTATTACCCTTCCATAAACTCTGTTCAGCCTAACATTTTCCTTCATGAATTTAATTGCGATGGGGTTTATGTCAATTGAATAGATTTTTTCTGCATTCGAATTCTTGGCGATAACTATTGAAAAACAACCTACACCCGCAAACATATTTACAATAACTTCACCCTCGCTAACATACTTTGTAATTCTCATTCTTTCATAGTGAAGCCGAGGTGAAAAGTAACATTTTTTCACATCTACAGAGAACAAACATCCATACTCCCTATGAATGGTAACCGTTTTGTTTTCCCCGGCAACATACTCCAATTTTCTGGTTCGAAAATCTCCTTTGACAGGACTGGTTTGAGCCAGCACCGTTTTAACATTTTTATGTATTTTTAAAATGATTTCTGCGATTATTTCCTTGAATTGAAACGATTTTTCTTTTAAACGTATAATTGCAATGTCACCGACAATATCATATGAATTATAAACATCATTTACCACACTTTCGGGAATAAACTCAGCAAGCACTTGCCTTAAACGCCCTTTCAACGACCGATCCTTCCCATTTTATCACAAAACTTGGAAAGATTTAAAAGTTGATTGTAGCCTTCCTTTGTAGGAAGTGACAATTATGAGTGAGAAAACAACCTCTGGTGTAGTTTACGAATGTGTTAGATGTGCCGCAAAAGTTCCATCTGAAGAATTAGAACTCCGCGGCGGAGATATCAAATGTATTGTTTGTGGATATAGAATTCTAAAGAAAATAAAACCGCCAATTGTTAAACGTGTTCCAGCGGAATAAGAAATACACTACTCAGATTCTGCCCACCGCTTTGCCACTCCCATACTTTTGAGTTTTCATTCAAACTAGTAATTCTAGAAAATCTCTTTTTCGCCTATTTTACGAAGAGCTCTTCCTCGAAGCTTTATTGCTGGTCCCACAACTTCTTCAGGTTGCTTTTCAACAGTTTTTCTTTTCACGGTCTCACCACAGATGCCTCTCGGAAGCAACCTCCTTTTAATGCAAAGAGCATAAGAACAATTCGCAACGTTGCAAGGCTCTTCTGTCCAACGGCACCATACTCCGTCTTTACGGTAAACAGCAGCATTCTTGGCGCACTTGAAATATTTGCAGGTTTGAGAACAAGTTTTCATTTGTGCCAATGCACGCACACAACCTTCAACCTATGGCTACAAAACTTCATTTTCATTGATACTTTTCTTAATTACACTAAACTTTACGAGCTGAATATAAAGTTTTTTCTTTCCAACTTCTTATTCTCACTTTAACTTTCGCTTTCTTCACCTTTAAGGTATCTTCGTCTATAAATTTCCACTAAGACAAGTAGTATTAGTGTCATTGCGATTATCAAAATCGTCACAAATTGGCTTGTTTCAATCAAGAATCCTGCTAACACTATGTATTTTTCTATGTTAATCACGACGGTTGTTGATTTTTCCGCGGAAAAAGGTTTTACGACGCAAGGTTCTTTTTGGTCTACTATGTAAATATAAGCTTGCAAGTCTCCGCCTACAATATTAGAGAATATGGCTGTGCCACCTGAATAGGTTTGAGGTAAAAATATGAGATTGGCCCTTTGCAGTTTTACCTCTACGTTTTGGATTGGCTGTCCTAAATAGTCTACAACTTTAACATTTATCACTAAGCCGTAAAGATTGCAATATATAGTTAAATTCTTATCTTCAAAAAATTCAAAGGTTGTTTCATTTAACATTATGCCATTTTCTTCGTAGACTTCAACTTTATATTTGCCAAGTAACAAATCAAAAATTACTTCTCCGCTTTCGCTTGTTTTCCCTTCATAGTAAAGCCCGCTTATTTCTCGAATTTTTACTGTAGCGTTAACTATAGGTTGACTGGTCTCAGCATTAGGATTTACAACATCCATCCGTAGCGTAAACGATGGGTAACCAATTGTTACATTATACCAAGCGACAGAACCTCCATCTATAAACAAAGTTGAAATGGTTGTAGTGTTAAAATGAATCTCATATCTTGAGGCATTGATAGTATAAGAAACATTTGGACGTAAAGAATGGAAAATAACAGTTCCAGTGGCGTTCGTTTTTTTAATTAGATTATCTGGTCTAAGAAACAGTTTCACATTTGGAATGGGAACCTTCTTTCCTTTAGCAGTTCCTGTCACCCGTATTTTGAGGTTTGTTAAATTACATGGGAAGCTTAATGAAGTATCGTTTGTAACCTCAATTGCAATCAAACCTACCTTCCAAGTCTTATAATATGCTTCTAAAGTGTAATTTCCAATTTCCAATTTTAGAACCACTATTCCTTGATGATTACTTGTTTTGTTTGCTGCAAGTGTGGTATTTTCAAAAGCGTTGACAGTTACATTGGGAACCGGTTCGCCAGCGAGATTTCTTGTGGTTACATTTATCTTGAAGCCAGGCACTGTAAAGGTTTGGGCGTCAGGGGGAGTTTTTGTTGTGTTTCCTGAGATAGAGGTTATGTTGATTTTATAAGTGCCTATTGAAGCGTTGAAAGGCATGGAAAAATTTGTATAGTGTATGAGGCCTTCTGAATCAGCAGTTAAATTTGTAGAATGATGAAGATCTTGGCCTGTAATTGTCAGTGTAACGTTTTCGCTTGGCAAGTAGCCACTTGCTTTTATATCTACTATCTGGTATCTGTGGTATTCTGTAGAGTTCGTAAGTCCTATGAAGAACGTTTCTTGGGCAAGGGTTGTGTTAAAGAAGATTCTGTATTCCCCAACATATTCTGTAGTTGCGTTTTCAAAATCTTCTGGAAAAGACACGATTTCTGTAGCATTTCCATATCTGGACGTGGTTACATTAACTAATTGTGTAAAGGTGTCGTTAGAAGGAGATTGAACCGCTATTCTTGCTCTGAAAAGCTTACTTTTTTCTCCACCACTTATGTTTAAAAGAATTTGAACCGAGTCTCCTTCTTGTCGTTGGGCAGGAGGTATGATTTCTGGAAGGACATTTAACAAATATGTTGTCTCAACCGTAAAAATTGTGGTTGCATTTTCTTTGGTCGTATAGTCAATTAGTGTTATATTATGGCTTCCCTTAAAGGTGTTTGGGATTCTGAAAGTTGCATTTACCGTATATTCCGTGGCGTTTTCGCTATATATTTCCTCTTCATCAAATTTTATTAAGTATCGCCCATTAAGAGTGCTTATGTTACCGCGTAAGGAGACGACAGCTCCTACAGTTCCTGAAGATGGGCTTAAAGAGATTATTTTTGTTTCTGCTTTTACATGGGGTACAAACAAAACTGTTGTTAACGCGGCTAATATGATAAGCAGGCATACTATAGTTTTATAGTTATTAAGAGTATTTTTCCCCAAATTGTTTCCCTTCAAGTTCTTCTCGCTAGGTTGTAAACACTTCTACTACTATGAACATTTTAAACTTTACCTTTTCAACATAAAAGATAAAAGATCTTTACATCGCAGTATCTTCTATGATCTGAGGAAGAAAATTGATAAATGAAATTTTAAGCTTAGTAGATAAACACGAAGAGTGGCGTAGTAAACAATGTCTGAATCTCATTCCGTCAGAAAATGTTATGAGCCCGTCTGTTAGGCGACTTCTATCTTCGGAGCTTGGGCATCGCTATACTGCTCGTGATTGTTTCTATATGGGCACTAAATTCATTGATGAAATTGAAGAATATGGCGAAAAAATTGCGAAAGAAGTATTTAAAGCCGATACTGCAGATTTACGTCCACTCTCAGGGCATATTGCAGATCTGATTTTTCTAGCAAATTTGACAAAACCAAAAGACACAATTATGTGCATTTCGCCAGAGGACGGAGGATATCCTGGAATATGGAAAGAAGGTTTAGCAGGATTATTGGGACTTAAACCTGTGGCTTTTCCTTTTTCCAAGACAGACATGAACATAATAATTGAAAAAGCAGAAGAAACTATCAAACGTACAAAACCCAAAGTTATAGTTTTTGGTGCAAGCTTGATTACCTTTCCTCATCCAGTTAAAGAGTTTAAAAAAATTGCCAGCGAATATGGTGCTATTATAGGATTTGATGGTTCACATGTTCTTGGATTGATCGCTGGAAACCAATTTCAAGATCCTTTGAGGGAAGGCGCGTATGCCCTTTTTGGATCTACACATAAAAGTTTTTTCGGGCCTCAAGGTGGCATAATTTTGGCTGATAAAGAGCTTGGCGGACTCCTTAAGTCGAAAGTTTATCCCGCCTTTGTTGATAATGCTCATTGGAACAGGATAGCAGCTTTAACTTTGGCGTTAGCTGAAATGAGAAAATTTGGCAGAGACTATGCAAAACAAGTGATCCGCAATGCTCAAACGTTGGGAAAGGCTTTGTATGAGCACGGTTTTCCTGTAGCTTGTTCACACTTGGGTTTTACTTGTTCGCATCAAATTATTTTGAACTATGGAGATTATGAAAAAGGAAGAAAAATAGCTGGGAAACTTCAAGAGGCAAACATTATTGTGGATTGTGTTATTCGAATTGGCACTTGCGAAGTTACAAGGCGGGGAATGAAGGAAAAAGAGATGTTGAGAATAGCCGAGCTGATAAAAAGGGCGATTGTTGATAAAGAGGATTCTGAGAAGATTAGAGCAGAAACAGCGAAACTTTGTAGTGAATTTCAAGGTATAGAATATTGTTTCGACAAGTGAATTGATTTATTAACGTTAGTTGAGATAGGAAAAGATGAAAAGTGAAAAAGTCTTGGAAGATTGTGTTCCTCAACAGCTTATAGAAACGATGAAAAGGCAAAAATACCACTTTGTTGGCAAACATTCAAGTGTAAAAAGATGTAGATGGCTCTACCAAGCCTTGATCCATAATAGGCCGTGCTATAAACAAAAATTTTACGGAATTAAGACACATCGATGTATACAAATGACCCCGACATCTTTCTACTGCACACAACAGTGTTTGTTTTGTTGGAGAGCCCAAAGTGGGGATCTAAAGATAGAATGGAATGAAATGAAACTTCCTGAATGGGATCCACCAGAAAAAATCGTGGAAGGAAGCATCAAGGCACAGCTTGCGATCCTAAGTGGATATAAAGGAAATCCCAATACTGACCCACAAAAATTTAAAGAAGCCTTAAAGCCAAAGCATGCAGCAATAAGCTTAACTGGAGAACCTACACTCTATGAAAATATAGGAGAGTTGATCCACGCTTTTCACAAAAGAGGATTCACCACCTTTCTTGTTTCTAACGGCACCATGCCAGAAGCCTTAGCAAAGCTCAGCGAAGAACCTACCCAGCTTTACATCTCCGTTTGTGCACCCAATGAAAACACGTTTAGACATGTTTGCCGGCCCCAAATTCCTGAAGCTTGGAAGAGGCTTCGCAAAACATTAAGTCTTCTCTCCAGTTTTAACTGCCCCACCGTTATCCGAATAACCCTTGTAAGAGGTTTAAACATGAAAGATGTAGAAGAATACGCCAAACTTATCGAAGAATCTAATCCCACTTATGTTGAACCTAAGGCTTACATGCATGTTGGATTTTCCAGACTTCGTTTGAACTATGAAAAAATGCCATCATATAAGGAAATACTTGAATTTGCTGTGAAACTGTCGAAAGCGACCGGCTACAATGTTATTGATAAGTCTCAAGAAAGCAGAGTAGTTTTAATAAGCAGACTTGAAAAAGCAATAAAGTTTGAAAACAACTAAAGTTCATTGCAATTAATTCAAAATCTTTCTTAAAATAATGTAACTGATTGTGGTTTTATGAATCAAATTGGAATAAGCTTTATATAGCTAATCCATTATTCACTTTTCTCTTGAACTATTAATTAAATTGGAGAATAAGATACATGGTAAGCGAAGGAAGAGGGCGTTTGTTCAGACGGAAAGACGGAAAATATCTGATCTATCTGCCGAAAGACCTTGCCGAAGACAGTATGTTCCCTTTTCAAGGGTCAGACTCTATATTCGTAAAAGTTACCTTCAAGCTTGGAGACAAAAAACTACTAATAGAAAAATGGGAAGAATCCCAAGAGTCTGAATAAGATTCGCCCGATCAATAGAAACTATTCTATCTTTCCTATTTTTTATATTCGAGTATTGAAGGCTCAAAAACACTTATCCTTTTATTTCCCCTAAACTAATTAGGTGCCTAAACTCATGAAACCATTGAGAATAATTTTAAAGGAAATCAAAAAAGAACTTAAAGAAAAAGAAGAAATACGGGAAAAAGCTCAAAAAGACATGAGAAAGGCGACAAGCCTTTCAAAACAAGCGATACTTCTTATTCACCAAAAAAAGTTTGACAAGGCGGCAAAACGTATTGAAGAAGCTAAAAAAATTATTGCAGAACTTAATAACACTTCACATAAGTATCCAGAAATTATCTATAGTGGCTTATTCAATGCTGCTCTTCAAGAATATTCTGAAGCAAATATACTAATCAATTTGATTGAAAGGACAGTGTTTGTGACACCAACAGAAATTAACGTACCCCCAGTAGATTATGTGCTTGGACTAGCTGACGTTGTAGGCGAATATAGACGAATGGCTTTAGACGCTCTTCGCGAAGGCAACGTTAAAAAAAGTGAAAGATGTTTGGAAATCATGGATGAAATTTATTCTAGACTTATGGACATGGATGAAGCCTATATGCTCGTTCCTGGTTTAAGAAGAAAATGTGATGTAGCAAGAAAAATCATCGAACAAACGAGAGGCGATGTTACTCAAGAGGTACGTAGAGCGGCGTTAGAAAGTTATTTGAAACAATTTGAAATAAAGTATGGAAAAAAGTGAATTTTTCAGTTTTTGCATAGTGACATTTTATGGATAAAAGCTTAGTATCCGCTTTTTCTTCAGACAAAGCACATCAAACTCAGCTTCTCATGTCTAAACGCATAATTTTTGAGGATCTTTTCCCTAGAAAGCCGCGTTTTATAGCAGGAATCGATATTGCTTACACTAAAAAATTATCCATAGGTGCAGTTGCCCTTTTAGACTATGACTCCTTAGAACTTGTAGAATCCCAAACAACTATTTGTAAAACTCGATTTCCCTACATTCCTACATTACTCTCTTTTAGAGAAATAGCTCCAAGTTTTTCATGTATTATGAAACTTAATAAAAAGCCAGACATTTTCCTTGTCGACGGCCACGGTTATGCTCATCCCTATAAATGTGGATTTGCTAGCCATTTGGGACTTGTTATTCGAAAACCCACGATAGGCGTAGCAAAAAAGCGATTGATTGGCGAAGTTGATAAAGTCAAGGATATGAAAAATTTTGTTTTCTTAAAATACAAAGGTGAAATCGTTGGAGCGCAAGTTACCACAAAGCAAGGGCAAAAACCTGTTTATGTTAGCGTAGGCCATATGATTTCCTTAGATACTGCCATAAAAATCGTTAAGCACACCACACGTTCAAGTCGAATTCCTGAACCGATCTTGAAAGCTCATGAAATAGCAAATAAGGTAAAACAAAAAATCAATAATTAGCTTCTACACTAAACTATGATTTAGTGAAAACAAACTTGCTTAATCCAAAAATCAAAAAACTAACAAAAAAGATTAACGATAGAAAATTGAGAGAAAAAATAGTTGAACTATTAAAAAACCCCACTTTTGAGATAAATGGGAAACAACATACTGGTCTGCCGCTTAATGTCTCACCAGCTGGACTTTCTCATCATCACTGTTATCCAGGAGGTTACATCGAACATATAGTTTCTACAGCTAAAATAGCCTTAACCATGTGTGATTCCGTAGAAAAGGTCTATCATGGAAAAGTAAACCGCGATGTTGTAATGGCTGGTGTCTTATTGCATGATATTTTCAAACCATCCACCTATACAATAAACGAAAACGGAAGCTACAGCTCTTCCAATCTCGCGGATTATATGGATCACCTATCAATTGTTATTTCAGAGCTTGTTCGAAGAGGTTTCCCTCTAGAAGTTATTCATGTGGTAGCTGCTCATCACGGTGACTACGGACCCATTAGGCCACACTCTGTGGAGGCTTTAATATGTCATCTGGCAGATTTAGTAGATTCACGATTGAACGGAGAAGTTCTAAAAGCAGCATCCTATCTCACGAGAAAGGCCGTGGGTGAAGAATTATCCTTATTAACATCGAAGGAGGCTTTCGAGATAGTCCATTCGAAGGCTCTCGAAGGTTTGGAAGGCGTGAGGAAAACTATTGAAAGAATTAAAAAACGAAGGCAATCGCATAAAACTTAATAGTTCTACCTGTTGAAACTAAAACAAAAGGTGCTGCATAAAAATGGAAATTTCATTCAAAGAGTTTCAAAAACTCGATCTACGTATAGGAAAAATCTTAGAGGCAAATCAAATTCCAGGATCTCGAAATCTAATAAAAATGGTTGTGGATTTTGGAACAGAAAAGAGGCAGGCTGTAGCGGGTCTTTTGCAATGGTATAAACCAGAAGAATTGGTGGGAAGAAAATACGCGTTTATTCTTAATCTTCAAAGAAGAAAATTTATGGGTGTTGAATCACAATGCATGATTTTAGCGGCTGAAGACAATGAAGGAAATGTGGTATGTTTACAACCAGAAAAAGACATTGCAGAAGGGAGCAAGATACATTAAAGCAATCCAAGTTTCTCAAATCTTTCTTATTTTAATAATTTCATAATAGCTTCAGCATTTTTCTTATTTTCAGCCAAATACGCAATCATTTCTTCATCCAAATCAAGCCATCTTGCAATTCCAGCCGCCATTCTAACATTATTTCTAAAAATAATCTTCAAATATGGAAGAACTTCTTTAGTGGCTCGACTAGCTGAAAAATGACATCTTCGTCTAATTCTGAATCCTATGCGAAGCTGTATTCCCCTTTCAGCCTTAGATCTCGAAAGCATTTTTATACGTTGAGGAAATTTAAAAGGAATCCACCCGCTTATCTTACTTTTTTGCCTAGCCATAGCTACTCCCGCTGTCATAAAGTCGATAATATAGCGCATAAAACTCCAATCCTGAGTTGCCCGGATTCTCCCACGGTAAACGTCAGCCATTGAAAGTGCATCCATGGCTCTTGCTAAATCATGAGGATCATTAAGATGTGCAGGAACATTTTCGTATATCCACTCAAAGAGCATGTCGATATCCACATTCGCCATGTCAACAGCCCGCTTGGCACCTAAACAAGTTCTTCCATAAATTATCATCCGGAGAACATTGAAAATATTCTCTTGCCTATCGCGATAACCGATCCAAGAAACATCTTCATATGTAAGCTTCTTCTTGCCTTGCGCTAATGCTTGTAGATCATTAACAGCAGATCGCACGTCTCCCTCAGAACGTTGAGCAATAAATTTCAAAGCTTTTTCTTCAGCCTGGATACCTTCACGCATACAAATACGCTTTAAATGCTCCATAACATCACTTGGTGAAGGTTTCTTATACTCTATAAGTAAGCAGTAATTGCGAAGTGCAGAGAAACGTGTATCATAAGCGTTGTTTGCAATTAAAACAATAGGGCATTGTGCATTCTTCACGATATTTATGATAGCTTTTACTCCGCCCCTATCTGTGGTTCCTGTTAATCCATCTAACTCATCGAGTAAAACTATTCGTTTTACGCCAAATAATGATCCATATTGAGAAGCTAAACCAGCAAACCTGTTTACAGCGTCTTCTGTGCGATAGTCGCTGGCATTTTTTTCAACAAGCTCCATTTTAAAATCATGGGCAAGCGTCTCCACAGAAAGCGTTTTTCCAATACCGGGAGGTCCAAAGATAAACGCCGCCCTTTTTGGAGGGATTCCTTTTTGCCAAGATTTCAACCAATTAACAAGCTTTTGAATTGCTCCTTTGTTTCCCACGACCTCGGTCATAGATTTTGGCTTATGCTTAATAGTCCAAGCAGCATGCAAATTTGGGCACCTAGCTTGTCCTTTTCATCTCATACCCTGTTTCAACAAGTCTAGCCAATAAAGCGCTTAACTGAACTTCTTCATCAGCTCCTTCCACAAGCCTGTAATCTATTTCGCCTATAACATCAGCCAATTTTATTTTCCATTGTTCTGGGATTTCTGCTCTAAATATTTCTGTGTGAATTTGTCTTATTATATCACTTCCAGCCACGCCATATTTTTGAATCATATTACGTAATTGCTTTCTTGCTTCTAAAAAGTCTCCCTTCATAGCAACCTCTATCATTTTTTGTACGTCAGCGGGATGCGCTCGTCCAGAAATGGAGTAAACAACTTTGGCATCTACTGGTTTGTTTAGAGATGTAGCAGCTTGCAGTGTGTTTATTGCTTTTCTAAGATCTCCACCACAAACTTCGAAGATTGCATCTAAGCCTTCCCTCAAAAGTATTACATTTTCCTGTTCTGCGATAAACTGCAGATATTTATCGTGTTCTTCTCTTGGGAGAAATGTAAAACGGAAAGGTGCACATCTAGACTGAATAGGTTCTATTATTTTTCCACTATAATTAGCACAGAGAATGAAACGGCAGGTTTCCGTGTAACGTTCCATCGTTCGCCTTAGGGCTTGTTGGGCATCAGCGGTCATATTATCCGCTTCATCTAAAATCATTATTCTAAATGGTATATCACCAACGGATCGAACCCTAGCAAAGGTCTTAACAGTGTCCCTGACTACATTTATGCCTCTCTCATCACTTGCATTTAACTCCATAATAAACTCTCGATAACCATCCCCATAAAGATCTCTAGCCAAACAAAGAGCTGCAGTTGTTTTCCCAGTTCCTGGAGGACCAGCAAAAATGCAGTGGGGAACATTTTTTGATTCAACAAAATTTTTCAAACGTTCAACTATCTCTTTCTGGTTAATCATCTCGTCAAGACTTTTTGGTCGGTACTTCTCAGCCCACATCTCAAAACTCAATTATCATAGCCTCCTCTATAGCATAGAAGACAGAATTGCTAATAAAGACTTATCAATTATCTCCTCTTCCTGTTCAACTAAAAGTAAACAAATTTGATGTTCATTTTGCTATTCTTTTTAAGGTAATGTTTAAATGTTAACGCAAAATACCCATCATGCCCAAAAAGTTTGCAAATGTAAAGGTGAAAATAAAAATGACTGAACGTGTACATAGAAATAGCTCATATTTAAATGCTAAATCAACTACAGGAACAAAGACACGTGTTAAAGACACAAGCCCGACAAGTGGAATGTGCCCAATTTGCATCCGAGACTGTCCTTTTCTATGCGAGATAAGCCTTTCAGCCTTCAGAGGAAGAGAAGCCCTTTATCCAGAACCAATCCAATTCGGATACAGCACATCTGGAGCCCTAAAAGACTTCGGTCTCGACTGGTCCCACTTCAATATACAAGCAGGATTATTTGAAGCACGGGGGATAGAAGAAAATCCTGATGTAGCGCTTTTTCCGAATGCAAACACAGAAACGAAGGTTGCAGGCATACCATTAAAAATCCCAGTTCTATGCGGCGCATTTGGTTCAACAATGGTTGCAAGGATAAACTGGGAGGGTCTGTCCATAGGAACAGCTCTCTCAGGGGCCATTATAATAGTTGGCGAAAACGTTTGCGGAATGGATCCTGAAGCCCAATTTACAAATGGCAAAGTTACATACTCCAAAGAGTTGAAAAGAAGAGTTGATCTTTTCCGGAAATTTTGGGATGGAAAATACGGAGATATAGCTGTTCAAACAAATGTTGAAGACCAACGACTAGGTGTCGATGTATATGCTATTTCCAAACTCGAAGTAAATATAATTGAAAGAAAATGGGGGCAAGGTGCTAAAGCAATAGGCGGAGAAGTACGTATAAGAGATCTAGACAGAGCAATAATGTTAAAGAAAAGAGGCTATATAGTAATTCCTGATCCAGAAGACCCCACAGTGCAGCAAGCTTTCAAAGAAGGTGTATTCAAATCCTTCGAAAGGCACAGTAGAGTAGGCATCCCGCGAGAAAAGGACATGATAGAAGACATCGAATGGCTTCGTCAACAAGGAGCAAAACATGTAACACTGAAAACTGGAGCTTATCGTCCCTCGGCAGTCGCTTATACTATGAAAATAGCTTCCGAGGCAAAAATTGATGCGGTATACTTTGACGGTGCTGGCGGAGGAACAGGTATGAGTCCCGTTCCCATGATGGATGAGATGAGCATTCCAACAGTCTATCTGGAAGCTATAGTTCTCGAATGTGCACAAATATTAAAGAAAAAAGGACGTTACGTTCCCGACATAATTATGGCTGGAGGCTTTATCACCGAAACCCAGATTTTCAAGGCGATAGCGATGAGCAATTTCGGAGATGGCCCCTTAGTAAAAGCGGTTCTGATGGGTCGTTCACCATTAACTGCTGTGATGAAGGCCAACTATTTCAAAGAGCTAGCAGAGAAGGGAAAACTGCCCAAAACCTTTGCGGAAAGATATGGATCAACACCAGAAAAATTCTTCATAGCAACGCCTGAACTTAAAGAGAAATATGGTGAACGCTTCAGAGAGATACCTTGGGAGGCTGTAGCCCTTTATACCTATCTAATCGACCGCATTGGTGTGGGACTCCAACAACTTTTAGCTGGCAACCGAAAATGGAAGCTAGAAATCATAAACAGAAATGATTTAATGAGTTTGTCTGAACTTGCCGCTAAGGTTACAAGAATACCAATGCCACATGAAATTGAAAAAGATGCTATTGAAAGGATCCTTGACTAAAAACCACTTTCCCTTTTCTTTTAAGAGTTCTTCTTAAAATTTTAAGAAGTATGTATAACTAATATTAATACTAATAAAATGATTAAGAAGGAGAATGTTTTATGACAGAAGGACAGGCAGCAATAGAAATAGCGCTTGAGCAATTAAGAATAGCTGCTGAAAAGCTGAACCTTGAACCTGGCATTCATGAGGTGTTAAAACGCCCTAAAAGATCGCTTATGGTCTCCATAACAATTAAAATGGATGATAGCGAAATAGGTGTCTTCTCTGGTTGCCGTGTACAACATAATGATGCTAGAGGCCCCTTCAAAGGTGGTATACGTTTCCATCCATATGTAACTTTACAAGAAGTTACAGCGTTGGCTATGTGGATGACATGGAAATGTGCTGTTGTAGACATACCTTATGGTGGTGCAAAAGGTGGCGTATGCTGTAACCCTAAAGAAATGTCTAAGGGCGAATTAGAAAGACTTACCCGAAGATATACCACTCTACTTCTTGACATAATTGGACCATATCGAGATGTGCCAGCGCCTGATGTTTACACAGATGCACAGACTATGGCATGGATAATGGACACTTACAGCCAATTCAAAGGTTATAGCGTTCCGGAATGTGTAACTGGAAAACCATTAAGCATAGGAGGTTCAGAAGGTAGAGCTGAAGCCACGTCAAGGGGAGTCGTAATTTGCGCAATAGAGGCAGCAAAAAAACTAGGATTAAGGCTTAAAGGAGCTACTGTTGTTGTTCAAGGCTATGGTAACGTAGGTTGGAATGCAGCAAAAATAGCTTATGACCTAGGTTGTAAAATAGTGGCAGTAAGTGACTCAGGAGGCGGAATTTATTGTCATGAAGGGTTAAATCCCTATAAGGTTTACGAACATAAAGCTAAAACAGGTTCTGTAATAAACTTTGAAAAATGCCAGGATATAACAAATGAAGAACTTCTGGAAACTGAATGCGACATTCTTATTCCAGCAGCTTTGGAAAACCAAATTAACGAGTCTAATGTAGACCATGTAAAAGCTAAGATAGTTGTGGAAGGAGCCAACGGTCCCACAACTCCCAAAGCTGATCGTGCACTCTATGAAAAAGGAATTTTCCTCGTCCCCGATATATTAGCAAATTCTGGCGGAGTCACGGCTAGTTATTTTGAATGGGTTCAAAACTTAACACGTGAACACTGGACACTGGAAGAAGTGAACGAAAAACTTGAAAATAAGCTGGTGAAAGCCTTTAACGACGTTTACGAATTGGCAACAAAAGAAGAGGACAATATGCGATTGGCAGCACTAATGGTTGGTGTAGGAAGGGTTGCAGAAGCGATAAAAACCCTTGGGCTGTGGCCATAACAAATAGTCCTTTTCCTCTTTTAAATAAACAATGATCACTCTTACAGTATTTAATTGCTTAAATTTTTTAATCTAAGTTTTTAAACTGGGGACTTTATATCTGTTCTATATAGTTATCTTGCAGTAGGAGAAAGATCTTGGATGTCAAAAAATCTAACAGAGAAACTTAGCAATGTCGATTTCAATTTTGAGCATTCACTTGTAAAAGTGATTGCCAACAGAAACTGCTCAGAAATTAAACTTGCTGGGTTAAATGTCGGTCCTTTTGAGGAAGGGAACGAGTATGAGATACAATTCTGGATAGCTGAAGAACTTAAAAAGGCAGGAATTGTTCGTTTCCGTGGAGAAGAAAGCTTAGATGCAAATAAAATCTATAAGATTCACTGGACGGAACGCATACAAGCCACAAGTCAAATATCAAAACTCCCTGAAAATTTTTACCCAAAAGTTAGAAGATATTTGACAGAACTTAGAAATGAAACCGCTAAAAACCCTGAAAAAATAAGGGAACACGAAAAAATTCTTCATTCATTAAGAGATATAGTAAATTTAAGATTAAAAAAAATTGTTTCACTTGCTTCTGCTCCTGCTCAGACTGAGCAATTTCTGAGAAATCTTACCGAAGAAGAACGTTTGTTATACGATCAATTATACAAGCTTATTCAAGAATGGAAAACGAAATTACTGGAATTCAGAGAAGGGAAAGACAAATGACACAAGAATTGGAAGACGTGGACCCTCAGGAACGATTCCAAGAATTTTTCAAAATTGAAAAATACAGACAGAAAATAGCTCAACTGGCAATCACCAACAAGAAATCGCTAATAGTCGACTTCGAAGAATTATTAGCTTTCGATCAAAAACTTGCTGAAAATATTCTGGAAAAGCCAGATGAATATCTGAAACATGCAAATAATGCGGCTTATGATCAGCTTCGAATAGAAGACCCTGAATATGCAGAGAAAATAGTAAGAAAGGCAGAATCAGTTACTGTAAGAATAGTAAAATTGTGGCAAGCCACTCGCTTACGCAAACTAGGGTCAAACCACATTGGCAAACTTGTCATGGTTGAAGGCATTGTTGTCCGCTCAACACCTGTACGACCTATGGTAATGCAAGCAGCATTCAAATGCAAAAGATGTGGAGAAATAACACATGTAAATCAAACAGGACAATTCTTGAGGGCTCCTTTTGCATGCAGCAATCCAACCTGCAGAGCAAAAGGTCCCTTTGATTTCATTCAGGAAGACTCTACATTCATAGATTCTCAAGATATTCGAATGCAAGAACGTCCTGAGGATCTTCCTCCAGGACAGCTTCCCCGAACCTTACACGTAAAACTTGTAGGAAGTGAAATAGTAGACATTGCACGGCCTGGAGACCATGTTTCTATCGTCGGAATCGTCCGTGCAGTATCACCCACGCTGCCCAGAGTCGGGAAACTCCGCTCTTTCATTTTACATTTAGATGCTAACTCAATAGAAGTTTTAGGAAAAGAACCAGAAATCGCTATTCCATCTCCAGAAGAGGAAGAAAAGATACTTGAGTTAGCTAAAGATCCTTGGATACATCGAAAAATAATAAACTCTATTGCCCCCTCAATCTATGGATATGACCACATTAAAGAAGCGATAATGTATCTTCTTTTTGGCGGCGTTCCTAAATCGCTTCCAGATATATCGATAAGAGGCGAAATAAACGCCCTGCTAATAGGTGATCCTGGAACAGCAAAATCACAACTTCTTCAGTATGTAGCCAGAGTTGCTCCCCGAGGACTATATACTTCTGGTAGAGGAACAACTGCTGCAGGTTTAACTGCTGCTGTGATCCGTGAAAAGGGTGGAGGAATGACTCTCGAGGCTGGAGCCTTAGTTCTTGCTGATAAGGGCATCGCCTGCATTGATGAGATGGACAAGATGCGCCCTGAAGATAGAGTAGCTATTCACGAAGCTATGGAGCAACACACAGTTTCCGTTGCAAAAGGTGGTATAGTTGCAACCCTTAACGCTAGAACCGCCATTCTCGCAGCTGCGAATCCTGCCCTAGGCAGATATGAGCCCTATCGAACAGTGACCGAAAACATTTCATTACCCGTAACAATACTTTCAAGATTTGACTTAATCTTTGTCTTAAGAGATGTACCGAACAAAGAAACAGATAGCAAAATGTCTGAACACATTCTCGAGATGCATAGAAAAGGTCTTAGTCCCGTGGAACCACCAATTCCTTTAGAATTGCTACGCAAATACATAAGCTACGCTAGAGGAATCAAACCAGTTTTAACCACAGAAGCATTACAACGTTTAAGAGACTTTTATCTGGCAATGCGTTCCGTTAGCGAATCAGAAGATTCACCAGTTGCAATAACCGCTCGCCAACTCGAATCTCTTGTAAGAATAGCAGAAGCCCGGGCCCGAGCAGCATTAAGAAAAGAAGTAACAGCTGAAGATGCAGAGGCAGCCATAAATCTCATGAAAAGGTCGCTTAAAGAAGTAGGAATAGATATGACATCGGAGAAATACGACATAGACTTGATAATGACTGGTAAACCAAAAAGTGTGAGGGACAAGCTACACGCAGTCATATCAACACTGTTAGAGATAGAGAAAGAAACAGGAATTGTTGAACGGACAGCACTCTTAAACGAGCTTGAAGCAAGGTACAAGATTCCACGAGGTGAAGCAGAACGCCTCATAAAGCAACTTTTACGAGAAGGAACAGTTTATGAGCCTAGAGAAGGATATCTAAAGAAAACCTGAAATTTTTCCGAGTTTCTAGCGTTTTCTGATATACCTTTCATTTTCTTACTCTCCCAATATTCTCTTTTTTATCCTTTGGAGAAGAGAAATTTCCTCTTCTCTTTCAAAGGAGTACCATGAGACTTGATAATTTTGCGGTTTAATACTAGAACGGAAGAGTGGAACTTTAACTTTTCTGATTCTTTCGTTAAGATAATATAGGCATTCTCCCACTTTCAAGTTTAAAGCTTTTTCAACCCACTGTTTACCGTATAAACTGTTAAAACGTTTTATAGTATTCAATTCATTCGGAAGTTTAAACTGATATCGTTGTTGACTCAATCTTCTAAACTCACTATCAACTGATACAATGCTTGGAGTAATTGCCAGAACCCTAATACCCAAATTTCGACCAGCAGAAGCTATTCTCCAGAACTGTTGACTAATTAAGCTTCTAATGTTTCGAAGGTAAAGCTGACTTTCCTCGCAAACGATTAAGAGCCATTTAGGATTAGGGTTTTCTGCACGGTCAAGCCAAACTTCATTTAAAACCATTTCAATAAAACTTTTTTGATAATCGGGAAGCAAAAGGCTAATATCAAAAATTAGATTCATATCGAGAAACTCATCAATTTTAAAACCGAAATAACCATTTTTAACTTGGTAATAGAATGGAATTGAACTTTTCTTTTTCCAAACTCCAGAATTATCAAAAACCATAATCTGAAAGTTGTTTCTCATGAGATAATCACAAATAGCCATAGACCATAAGCTCTTACCCTGACCGTTTGTTCCACTAACCAAAATGTTAGATTTCATACAGTCTTTAACGCTTAACGGTAAACTTTGGATTTCCATTTTACCCATGAAATACTAACCATTCCCCACTAAAAAAGGTTTCTATTTTAAGCTTCTTTTCAAAAAACAAGCCTTTTTCTACGTTATAGAACCGAAAGCAAACATATAGCAGGCTATTTCTCCTTTTTATTCTGGTTTACAAAAAAATTTTATGTTATAGTAAAAATGAATTAGCTTCAAAGCTTCACGGTTAAAAAATTCCCTTAACATTAAAACTTTTCTTTCTGTGCCTTATCAAGAATTTTAATGGCTTCTAAACAAATAAAATTAAATGAAAAAACGTTTGAATTGGAAGATTTTCATATTTGCTTGAAACAAAAAAGAAAATCTAAAAATGGCTAGGAGAGTCTCGATTATATAAAGAAAATAGTAACAATTCTTTTATTCGGCAAACTGATAAATTTGAAGAGTTATTCGGTGTTATACCTTGACCTTAAACGAGCAAAAGGAAAGGAAAGGCTTAGAAATAGTAGAATGGATAAAACTTGTTGGCTACATAGCGTCAATTTTAGTGGCAGCCACAAGCTTACTTAGTGCAAGTAAAAATGTTCCATCATGGTGGTTCCATTTCTCTCTGATTTTTTTATCAGGTCTTGTATTCTCTATACCATGCGTTATTTTTGCCAAATCCATTTCCAAAAAAGTCCAAAACTTCAGATTAAAAAGAAGACGAGATACAATTATGAAAAAACATTTTTCTAGATTCATAGACCTTGTAGACGTGGCTAAGAGATTTGCTTCTCCTTTAAGAAGCATTGAAGACAGTTTAAGAACACACTACAGTGACAACATTAAAAGTTCTCTGGTTATGCATGTATTGGAAAACACCATAGAATCAGAAGTTAACAACTCTCTTTTTGAAATAGGAGAAAGATTGAAAGAATCTGACAAATCTTTTCGTGACCTTTATCTTATAATGAAACAATTCGAGCTTTGCTTGAATGTTTACAAAAGACATTTAAAAAATATTGAAGTGTTTGTTCATGAAATAGAAGAAAAAATAGAAAAGCCAATACCTAAAGGCATTGAAGGGGAGTTTGAGACTTTTAGAGAGAAATTTAACGGTTTCGTGAAAGATTTCAAAGAGTATTGTCGAGAGGTAAACAAAGAGCTTGGAGAAAGAAAGTTTCCAGAAGGGGCTATTAGCCATATAAGGAAGTGGTAGAAGATAAAAAAATCTTTTATTTTTTGGCAATCTCTTTGAATGCTTCTTCTTGTTTCTTTAACACTTATCTCTTTTTTTGTGAATAAAGGAACCCTATCACTACGAGTATTATTCCAGTCAAAACCAAAACTATGCCTAAACCTTGATAGGGATATGTCCTGTAAACTTCCCAAGTTTCTCCGAAATAGTCAGTATATGTTTTCACTTCAGTATAAAATGAGGCTATCAAACCTATCAACAAGAGAATAATACCAAATATCAATAATCCTTGATGACCTATTGTAAATTGTTTTGTTTCCATTCTGAATCACAAGAGTATAATTTGCTATTGATTTTAAGAGTTTCGCTTCTCCGACTGAACTGTAAGTTAGATTATTTTTTCTATGTTCACTTTAACATATATTTTTTAAAAGTTTTTGTTGTTTTCTCAAATTTTCTATTATTTTTTAGCTGTTATCTTAGCACTTTTATCTATAATCTGCATTTTTACGAGTGATTCGTCCGTATCAAGCCATAATCCCTCATAACATGGTTTATGGTAAAGAACTCTGCGACCGTTTCTTTTTGGTTTACTAACGACAATATCCCCATAATTGAATGCTTTTCCGCATTTTCGACAAAAGAAACGGTTTTCTTGTATAATATTGCCTAGCTTGTCTCTTTTCTCTCCAAGCTTCTTCTCCAGAGCCTTAAACTTCTGAACAGTAAGCAGATACTCGTAAATCATGATTTCCGCCATCTCTGAATCAGATTCTGAGAAAAGAAAAGCTTTTAGAAGACCATTTCTTCAACGGTTTCTTCTGGAAAGTCTATTGTATGCTTGGCTTGACAAATAAACTTGGTTTTGCTGTCAGGTCTCTTCTTGTCCTTCAAATAGCAATCGGGGAAAATAAAAATCGTAAAATGATTTTTCAGGCTTTCTTCTCTAGCGTTTCCTTTTTCAATAGCTTTTAAAAGCAGTTTTTTCAATGATTCTTCCGTAAAATTCATTTGTGGAAACAAATGCCGAAGTTTCTGATAAATTGCAGACAATCCTTTATATTCTCTAGATTTTTCCAATGCTGGAACATAAGTATAGGTCGTCCCCAAATAAACTGAGCCACTTTGAGTAAAAGTTCTAATAATCTTCTTTCGTATGTTTCCCCGAGAATCCAAAATCGTGCTTTCCCCAAAACTTTCGTTGCATAAAAGAAGAACTATTCTAACCCAGAACTTTGTTTTGGGAATATTGAAATATTGCTGGCGTGAAATTAGCACCATTTTCTAAATCCTCTCCTTTTTAAACCTTATCCTCTGAAATAGAGAATTTTTCGCCCTTATTTTGCATTTTGCGGAAAAGTTCGCTTAGAATTTTGTTGATTTCAGCTTTCACGTGATTTATATATTTTGCCAACATTCAATGAAAAGTTTTGTTTGAGACTCACTCAACATTCTAAGCGTTCCATCCTTGAAAACTCGGAAAACTGCTAAAACCCCGTTAACATTGCTTAGAACCGCATATTTATTGCCGAATATTTCCACAACTTCATAATTGCGGTCTGGTTGCGGTGCGTTCTTACCATGTTTTCTGAAGTATGCTTTTACCATGTATTCAACATTCTCATCCATTCTAAATCCATTGCCTCACATATCTTACGAAACAATACACCTATGTAAAGTTGGCTGAAAAATCTTCCATCACATGATAAAAACTTGAAAGGAAGCATAAAAAATGATGATAAACCAAACATCCCTCAAACCATACATCACAAATAAATATGCATATTAGCCGTTTATTCTGTATTATATGTTTATGAATACGTAGGGGAGTATACTGTTCTGTTATTTATGTTAAAATTATGGGTTATACATAGATAACTCGGATTCTACTATGGTATATCAGACTAAAAACTAACTATATCTAACAGAAAACTAATAATATGAAATTAAACTAAATTAATATTTAAACAAAGACCGCTACTCTGTTTTGGAGTGTTATGTGATGGGGGACATTATTGTATAATTGTATAAATTGTTATATGAGAAAAAGGGGGGTTAGTGGTTATTGTTTTCTTGTATTAACTTTTCGTATTCTGCTTGTGTTTTGCGTTCTTTGATTTTGATTAAAGTCTTTATTAGTTCGTATGGTTTTAGGTTTTGTAGTGTTGAGGGTTTGAATGCTATGCCTTCTTTTGCCATTTCCTTTCTTACTTGTTCTGTGATGTTTTTGCCGAACATGTTGATAAAGGTTTGAATAATCTGCTCTAAGTCGCTAATACGTTTTTGAAGGCTTTGAATCTGCTCATCTTTCATTTCTAACTCGCTTTTAATTCTATGCTTGAATAATGTTAAATTTTGCTCTCTAACTTCGACAAAGCTTTCTCTGAGTCTAATATCGCTTAGATATGTTAGCATTGACTTGTCAACTGACTTACCGACTAAGATTCGGGCTATGCTCTCATCAATTTTGAGGTTTGCACAAGTAGACAAGAACCTTTTGCGGAAGCTATGAAATCTTAATCTTTTGCCTTCTGGAATGTGGATTTGAGCTTTTTTAAACGCTTGTCTAAGCTTATAGTTTATCGCTTCTGGTTTTAACGCTTGTTTGCCATTGGATGGGAACAGATAAGGGTTAGAATTGTCTTTTAGCGTTTCAAGATAGGTTTTAAGCAATTCGACTGATTCAGAGCTTATGAAAGTTTTAGCGAGAACCTTTTCTTTTTGCGTAATCATTTCGAAAGCGATAGGTGGAGTCTGATTAAGGTCTGGTAAATCGCTTCTTTTAATCGCTAAGAAATCCGAGATTCTACATCCAAAATCTAAGGCTAGCGATATGATGACTCTAGTTTGAAGGTCTGCACAGTTAAACGCTTTGCGATATTGCTCTATTGTTGGAACAAAGTCTTTAGTCGTGATAACCGTCTGAGTTATTCCAGAACTTGAATCAACCATAACGGGAACACCATAGAACTTAAAGAACTGTCGAATTCCAATAGTGTTACATCTTGCCGAGTTAATGCTAAATCCTTGATTCAAAAGCCATCTATGAAACTTCTCTATAATCCTCGAAAAACGCATACTTCTCTGAAAATCCCCAGAAGCTACGTCCTCACGTCTTTCTTTCAATGCCTCATCACAAGATTTACCATAAAATTCCTCAAAAAGACTCAAGCTTACTCTATAACTTTTCAAAGTGTTTTTGGATTTTGTTTCTCGAATATAATCGAGGAATCGCTTTTTTGCTGAAAGCATTGCATGTTTAGAAGTGGTTTCTAATGGTATATCACTTGTTTCAGACTTGGGAATACTTCCGACGTTACTAAAGAAAACCTGAAATTTTCTGGTAAAACAAGAAAAAGCATTTTCGCTGGAAGAAATCAATGCTATCTATTGTTATAGAATATTTCAAACGGAAACGATAAGCTGTAGAGAAGAAGGTTTTTCTTAAGAAATATAGATTGTTTTTTTATCCTCCTCTTTTCGAATTTCTTCAGCTTGTAAAGCTCTTTTTTCCTCTATTTTCTGTAATCGCGAAACTGCCCTCTCTGCTTTAACAATTTCTTCGTTCAACCCTTTCAGATCCACATCTAAATCCAACATATCTTTCAATATTTCTAAAACGCTTTTTGCAGCTTTAGGATCAGGTAAGTATCCCCGAGTCTCTCCTAAAAGGCAAACCGCATCAATTTTTTTAAATCGAGATAAACCTAAAAGCAAGCCTGCCGTGCCGACAATAGGGCTTCCTGACGAACTTACTATAGCATTGGCTTTTAACGCCTTATTCAAAGTTTGAGGACTGGTAGCTGCAGCTATCACCTTAGGTTTATCTTTCGCCTCTGCTCTATAACCGCCCACAGTAACAATTAATTCCACATTTTTCTGTTCAGCAAAATTTAAAATAACATCGGAAATTTCATATTGGCCTTCGATTGTCTGAGCTTGACTGTCACCCGTGAAAAGTATAAGATCCTTCTTCTGATTTTTATTTCTCCAAAAATAGAAAACTCCGCGAAGAAGCCTAACACTTCCTTTTTTGTTAACAAGAACAAAATAAGGAAAATGCGGTGAATATAGATAAGCAAATTTTTTCGCTTTTAACTGTCTAATCAGATATCGCAAAGCAATCTTTCCAACAAGTCCTAAACCAGGAAGTCCCTCAATTAAGATAGGATTATTTAGTTTAACTTCAACAATTTCTTTGATAATGGTTTCTTTCATTCTTCTTGATGCTCCTGCTTCAAAACCATCCTATATTTTAGATATTTGTCATTAGGTGAAAATTTTGGTGGATGCGGGACACCGACTTTCTCTCCACAATAAGGGCACTTATCTTTTCTTAAAGTGTATTTATTACATTTCTTACATTTTCTTAGAAGCCAAACCATTATTTCTGCCTCTTAAATACTCCCTGTCCTCCAGCCTTAATTACATTAGAAACCACATGATCAGCGACCTTCTGCAATACTTCTTCGGCAAGCTTATAATTTTCTGCCAAAACTTCAATACAATATTTAGGTGCGGCAACTACATAAAACCGAAGATTTACACCTCGTGTCCTTTCGGATTTTCTAGCATTGGAGAAAGCTTCTTTTATAATTTTGACGCCGTTGGGCTTCATACAACGCAGTTCAACGATGCCTTTTACCTTAACCATTGATACGCGTATTCGTTCTTTCGCAACCTCAGCAATTACCTTTGCTAGTTCTTCAGACACGCCTTTTTTCGTTAAAATTTCCATACCATCTCTTAAAACCTTCTCAAAGCTTTCATACAATCCATATTCTTTCTCCATTATTGCCCCAGCTTTCTCGTAAACTTCTTCAAAAGAAAGTCCAGTCTTGTCTGCAACGTTACGGAGCAATGCTTCAGCTTTTCTCTCTCTCTTCCAAGACATTATTTTTTCTATTCTCTCTCTTTTGGTGACCCTTCTTAGAGACAAGTCTATGTGTCCTTTTTCAACATCCACTCGCAAAACTTTTAAAACAACTTTTTGTCCTTCTCGAACAAAATCTCTGATGTTGCGGATCCATGAAGACGATACTTCAGAGATATGTAGCAATCCTCTTTTGCCAAACTCGTCCAAGTTCACATAGGCACCATAATCTGTAACAGACTCTACAGTAGCTAAAACCAAATCTCCAACTTCAGGCCATTCTTGCTTTTTAAGCGTCATTATAGCCTTCAACCCTACTCGAAGACTGCAACTATTTCTCCTTTTAGAATGGCCCTTCCACCAGCGGGTTCTGCAATTTCAGTTCCGCAAACATTACATTTAACTCTAGTTGCAGCATGGCTAAAAACTACCTGTTCATTACCACACTTTAAACATTTAACTCTAAGAAATCTACTTCTCGGTTTCGGAATTAATCTTTCCCATTCAGCCATATCACAAAATCTCCATCTTATGCGATTATCAGTTTTCTTAATCTTACGCCTTCCTTATGCCTAGTATAACCACAAACTTTACACTTAAGCTTCAAAGTCTGCTTTTTAGTAGTTTTGGAGAATTCTCTCTGAAGAGGATATTTCTGCCCACCATAACCTTTCTTCTCTCTTTTATGATGACGTTCTCCCTTAGCCAAAGCTCTACGTTTTCCAGCCTTGTAAAGAGACACCCCATGAACCTGATGCCTCTTACATTTTGGACAATATGTTCTTATCTCTTTTGGAACATTCACTCTCATCACGACCGGCTTTGCATAAAGAAAACATGCCTCCATTTATACCTTTTTCGTTAATAAGCTATGCCTCAACTACTTCTGCCAATCTTTCCTTAACAAGAGATCTAGCATTTTGAATGGGCAGGGAGGCAACATCTTCTATCTTGAAAGGTCCATAACCTTTCATATCCGCTCCAATTATTGAGGGCACATCTTTAAGAAAACGTAAGACACTTCGCTTATGTTCACTTTCTCCTTCAACCACTGGCAAATATCCGTGAAGAACGTTTTCAGCAAATTTTTGAAAAACATCTGCAATAGAGTGAATATTGGAATAAATTTTTTTCTCTTCAGTAGTTAATGTCTCGGTAAACATCTTTTTTCCATTAGTTATCGTTCTCACCCATTTTTTATAGCGTATCCAAATTATATCATAAACCATACGCCTAACATTTCGCTTTTCTCTCTTGAGGAGGAAAGCCTTTGTCGTTCTTTTATCAAGCATTCGGCTTTCTTCTTCAATTTTCTTTAAATACTTAGTTACTTCAAGATAAAATTTTGGAGGAAGTTTTTCAAGTTTATCACTTTCTAGTTCTTGCCTCCATATTCTGTACAACTTATTGTACATCATTCTTTAACAACCTCCGCTCGCCCTTTACAAATAAGGAATAAAGCTGTTGCAGTAGGTAATTCAACCTGTTGGTTTTTGTAAGGACCAAAGATTTTGTCTCCAACCCTAAATTCAGGTGCGTCAGAAATATTAACAAAAACTTCGCCTCCATTAAAGGCTATTGCATCTTTAAATGGATCGAATGTGTAGATATCGGAGATGGGAAATTCAACCTTTTTGAAGCCTGTTTTACCGTGTAAGGTATCAGGAAGTCTAATCAGACGATGAATATCTGTAGTTACCACAGTGTCAACTTTTGCCGACTGCAACTTTATTGCATGCATCATTATCTTTCTCCAAGAGCTAAATCCCACACCTTTTACAAAAATCCATTCCCCTTTCTTCTGCAGATTTTCTAAAAACAGGTTACGATTACGCATTAATGCCTCAACAACATTACTTTTGAGCCCAATATTTTTGAAATCATCATCTTTTGCGGTGGCCATGAAACTTTGTAGTCCTTGTACCAAACGCTTTAGTAAGCCTATGTTGCTTATGAATACTTCTGGGAATGTAGAAGTTTTGCTCTTACTTTTTGCATTTAACTCATGGAAAAGGTCCACTCCTAAGCCTGTAATATAATCCACAATCTCCTTTCGCGACATAGCATCCAGCGTTTCAATTACCTTGCTTTCAACAATAATGTGATAACCACGGTGACCTGAAAAGAAAATGCGGATTTCTTTCTGGGAGAAACCAAAATCTTGAGTTAACATATCCAAAAGCTTCAAGGTTTCATCTTTTGAAGAATCTAAGCAAATCTCGCAAGGCCATGTGCTTACAACAAATTTTTCTCTGCTACAGACAGGACATTTTTCAGGTGGTATGCCTTTACCCGAAAAACCACAATTATCACATCTCCATTTATCATGAATTTTGTTACAAGGAGTAGGGATGTGATCTGCATCAATGTCAAATATAAGATCTGCACCCAACCACCCCTTGCTATCCATTTCAGCCTTTGGGTTCTCATAATAAGCGCAGGAATAATAGGCATCTGAAGGAATAAAAACCTGCAAAAACTCTTTCAACTCCTCCATTCCCTGGAAGCTTTTATGCCGTTGCATCCAACCTTCAAATTTTATAAAACCAAATTCACGCTGTTTTACTTTGGATATGGCGCTTTTGGGCATATAATAATTCCTGTAATAATCGTAAAACATCTTTTGTACAAAATCATTCGATTCCAAGTTAATCCATTCTCTTAAGAAGATATATTCAGCTTTAAACTTTCTTTTAAGCGTTGTACATTACCTCTAAAGTGTAAAATGGGCTTCAACCAATAAAGATAAACAAAATACTTACTTATTAAGGGAAGCTAATTAGTCACACTTAAATTACAGCTAGATAACTAATCAATCTTAATGGGCGAGAGAAACTTCAATGCTTAAGAGTTTACAATCATTTAAAGGAAAAATTATGGCAAAAATGAAAATAGCCATAAAAAAGAGCGTTTTCATAAAACTTTCACCTTTTGTCTCTTTTGTCGTTCCGATTCTAGTACTCTATTCTTTACATCAAAATACTTTTGAACCTGTATGGACAGGGACTTGGGAAAACAGAATGGGCTATATATTCTTTCTCTGGCTTCTTTCTCTAGAAACAATAATAAGCTGGGAAGAGCTTCAGGCAAAGGAATTTAAGCTAAAGTCTTTCAAAACTACTTTTTTTATCATAACTCTTCTCCTTCCTACAATCTATGTAATAATTTCTAATTATTTCGGATTAAATACTCTGATTTCAAACCTCGCAATGCAATATGGCATAAAAGCCAGTTGGGCAGAATTAATGCCGCTTTCAACAGAATATCTGGTTTTCGCGGTACTTTTCACCTTGATAATTTTTCTGGAGCTGGGACGTTCGGGCCTGGAAAACTACTTGCTTTCTACATGTTTCTTGTTGATATTTGGGATAATTTACACAATAAATAATGTTTATCCATTCGGAAAATTTGCGCCATTTCAAATTCTTGTATATCCCACAACTATGTTTGCAGCCAATATTTTAAATCTAATGGGATATCATACCACTGTAAGCTTCATAGATAATCATCCCATATATGGCTCCTTGACGAAATTAGGTCTTAAGGAAAGCCCTGTGGAATTTGGGATAGCATGGCCATGTGCTGGAATCGAGAGCCTCTTAATTTATACGGCGACAATTCTATTGTTTCTAAGGAAAAGCGGGATTCCCTCATTACACAAAATAATTTACTTTATGGTTGGTGCAATAATTACATATTTTATTAACATTTTAAGAATAGTTACTATTTTTGTTATTGAAATAAATAATGGTGGTTGGGGAATATTTCATGATTACTATGGTCCATTATACTCTCTAATGTGGATCATCTCCTATCCTTTAATAATTATCGGAACCCATACATTATGGCTTAAAGTCAAGGGTTGGAAGACGAGCAGAGAAACAGTTTTAATAGCCTAATTAGAGTATTTTGCAATAAACCATCTTATCATTTTAGCTCTGCCTTGAACAATAATTTGCTTTTCTTACTCTATAAATCAGTTTATGCAATGAGAACATGAACTTGGAATGGTTACCAAATAAAACAAAGGTATTATAAATGTAATTAGGGTTTACCGTTATGGGGAAAACATATGAATGTAGCCCTTTGCCACCACTATAGTTTAACCTTTTATGGAGGTGGCGAACGTTTTTTAATTGATGTTGCAAATCAATTAATAAAAAGAGGACATAATGCAGTTATTTACGCATTACCTTTTGCTCGTAGACCCGTTAATCTTGACGGAATACTTCAAAATGTTGAATATCACGAAAACTTCTTTCATAACATTACAGATGCAGATGTAGCATACTTCATTTATGCACCATTAGTGCATAATTTGTTCATGGGAAAAACTCCAAAAATCGGGGCGATTCATGCTTTCGTTTTTTTAAATGATCTTCAACATACCGAAGTAAAGACCATGGGTTATACGACTTTTATTCGGTGTTTTGGTTTTTCGCGTTTTTTTTCAAACTTTTACTTTTGTAAGCTTCAAAAAAAGAGATTACGGGGTTTTGATGCTATACATGTAATAAATAAAGAAGCACTTAAATTGTTCCAGAATGAAAAGCGTGTATATTATGTTCCCAACTGGATTGACACTTCTCGGTTCAGATCTGTAGAAGATAAGGATTCGAAATTTTCAGTTCTATTTATAGGAAGAAGAGCAAAGGGCTTTTCGATGTTTACTGAAATTGCCTATTTTCTTAGAAACAAAGATATTAATTTTATTGCTATAGGACCCGATTTAGAAAAGGTAAGAAATGTTAAAAACCTTGGATTTATAACCGACACTAAGGAGCTCATTAAATTATATTCTAAGGTTCACCTTTTGGTATATACAAGCAAAACAGATGTTTTTCCATTAACCTTGCTTGAAGCAGCTGCATGCAAGATTCCTATCATATCTCTACCGACTAGAGCAATACACGGACTGAACCTTCCGCTTTTTTTTGCAACTTCAATAAAAGAATTTGCACAAGTCATCTGCGAATTGCACAATCTTTGGCTAACAAAAAGAGAACAGTACATAAAACTTTCTGAAAAGATGCGAACAGAAGCAATAAAATATGATCTAAAAGAAGTATTTCCAAAATTTCTAAGCATGCTACAGGAGGTGGCAACACTTTCATCAAATTAGCGGAGCTAGTCTCCAGTCTGCGAATAAAACTGGGTTATAAGATTTATGTTCTAATTGCTATTTTCTTATACACTATTGTCTTTTCCACTTTAGAGATAATGATCTATCGCTCCTTCAAACTTTTTACATGGGACTTAGGAATTTTTAACCAAGCTCTCTGGAACACTCTTCATGGAAAATTCTTATACTACACCGCTGAACCTTACTACACAAGAACTGGTTGTTTCTTAGGAACACATTTTAGCCCCATTATTCTATCTATATTACCATTCTATGCTATCTACCCTTCAGGAGAAAATCTTCTTGTTATAAGCACATTTATTGTGGCTCTCGGGGCATTACCAGTTTATGAGATGGCATTTTTCTTTTTAAAGAATGAAAAATTAGCAGCAATGTTCGGAATTTTATATCTGCTTTATCCTCCCCTTCAAGGGGTTACACTTACAGGCTTCTCTCCAGAACCATTTATGGTAACGCTTTTTCTTTTTATTCTCTGCTACTTGGTAAAAGCCGATTTTAAAAAACTCGCCTTAGTTTTTCCACTTGGATTAATGACCCACGAAGCCGCGTCGCCCGTAATTGCATTCATAGGTGTATACGGTATGCTATACTATAAGTCAATAAAGAGCAGAGGATTTCAAGTTTCGCTTTTAATATCGGCCGCTTGCGTTCCCTATTATTTCTTAGCTGAATATGCGCGATTTTTTTTTGGATGGACCGGGCAACCATCTTTTTGGCGTGAATGGGCCATAATAGGGGCTGTCACTACCTCAGATCTGCCCCTTAAAATATTTCTAAATCCCTTGGGAGCAATAAATTCTCTAGTCTTTGATTGGGTAACGAAATTAGTATTTTTGATTCTTCTTTTACTACCTGTTTTGTTCATTCCACTATTAAGTCTGAAGGGGTTAATCCCAGCATTTCCATATCTTACAATAGCATTACTTTCTTCCTATCGTTTGTATTACAGCCTAGAGGGACATTATACAGCCTTTATTGCCCCATTTATTTTTTTAAGTTTTCTCCATGGTGTAGTAAAGATTCAAAGGAAGCCTCATTTCAAGTTTTCTGTTTTAAAATTGACAAAACTAGCTTTCTTGATAACAATAGTAACTTCATTTATTGTACTATTTCCCTCTGCATGCTTTCAATACCTATCTTTTAATACTGTTGGAGATCATACCGATGTCTTAAGAAGTTTTATTTCACATATCCCGCAAAATGCATCAGTATTAACTCAAAGCAATGTTTTTCCCCATGTTTCAGGTAGATTTGAGGCCTATACCATTGCACCACCTACTTGGAATTCTGAATATGAGCGCGCTGGTAAGGAGGTCTTACAAAATCTCAGCAGATTAAATATAGAATATGTGCTTCTTGATTTTGCATCAGATCCACCATACTCTTCTACTGCCTACTTTATCTATATACACTTCATCACCAAAAATGAGAATAAATATAGTTTATGTAATGCGAAAAACGGTGTAGTATTATTTTGTCTAAATCCGTAGCGTCTTTCTTAATTTTTTCTTAAACAGGATAAAAATATATAAGTGAACATCCAAAAAGCAAACACAAAATTGTTATTCTATTACTGCAAGGAAGATAGGCTTTATGGAAAACGGAAATATTTCAAGAAAAACCAAGAAAGTGACTTTTCTAATTATTGCGGTCACCTTGGTTGTAAATGTGGTTCTAACAGGAATTAATGTGTACTTAATTGCGCAGTTTAATCAGTACTCTCCAGTCTTCACTCCTAACTTCACATATATCTCCAATGCAATAGCTGAAGATGCCAATCTAGGAAAACCTATCATTTATTTCGGTCACGAAGGAATAATAGAACATACCGTTCACCAAGGTTCGACATACGCCACAATCTGGGTTATAACTCCCCACTATGGAATTCTATCTATTCGAATAAAAGATTTCAATCTTATAGAATCCGAATATTTAAATCGTGAAAATCAAAACAAGACAAAAATATCTTACATCGATGAAGAAGAAACCCGAATTTATGTCCCCCTTGTTCCTGGATCTAACAATCTACGTGTAGAACTTCCACTAAAAGTCCATGTATATCCAGAATCAGAGAAACTTCCTCAAAGAGGCGAATCTATTAAAATACTATTAGGTTATCTGTATCTTGAAGCAGAAGTCTTTGATTTCGAAACCCAAAACAACGTAACACGCGAATTTTCTGCAAAGATTTTTATAGAACTTGACAGAGCTCTATGAAATATTCTAAGGTTTATCATTTTCGATATTTTAAAATCGCTCTAAAGAGCATATAAAAAACAAATTGTCTTATTTCATTGAAACTTAGTTTAGATTTTCCTTTCTTTCTATTCGCGAAGGTTATTGGGACTTCCCCTATTTTGAATTTGTGCAAATGGGACTGTCTAATTGTTTCTATTTGTATTTCATATGTTTCACTATGTAATTCGTTTACAATATTCTTTAATAATTTAGATGAATAACATCGCATTCCACTGGTATAATCGCATATAGTTTCTCCTATCAATAATGAGGCAATGAAATTCGCTACTTTGCTAATTGCTAGACGAATAATGCTCCAATCAGCAACGTTACCACCTTTACAATATCTACTTCCAATAATCAGATCAAACCCGTTCTTCAAAGGCATTATCAAACGTGGAATGTCCTTCGGATCATGTGAATAATCTGCATCCATAGTGATTATGTATTTTGGCGGACGTTTTAATGATAAAAATATTCGAAAACCATCTGTTATCGCCGTTCCAAGACCTGCTTTTCGTGATCTTACGAAAAGTAAAATATTGTTATACTTCCTTTGCAATTGTCTAACAATTTCAGCAGTTCCGTCGGGGCTTGAGTCATCTATAACTAAAATGGTAATATTCAAGTTTAGATTTTCTATTTCTTTTATTAGTTTTTCAATATTTGCGGCTTCGCAATAGGTTGGAAGAATTAAACCAATTTCAGAGTTTATATCGTCCTCAATAAACCCGTTAAAACTTGACTTCTGACTCAAGCTTCCTATTTTTCCATTTTTTCCTATATTTAAGCTGTAAGAAGCCTGAGTCGTTATTCTCATTTTTTCACCTTTGAATAGTGTTCAGTAATCTAGCAATTGATATATAAATCCTACCACTTATCGCGTTAGATTTGAATTATTTATTTTTCTAGGGTTCTTGTTTTTCTTCTGTAATAGGCTAGGGGATGCTGTATTTTTTCACATATTTTGTCGGGAGTAATACATACTCTATGTGTTTTTAATGTCTCACATTTTGGTGTGATGTAACGAGTTCTAGATCCTCTTTCCCCTGCTATGTGCTCAACTTGATATCTCGTCATTCGTTCGTTGTAGTCAGAAAAGTTTTTGAATAGTTCAACAACTCGCTCGCTGGGCATTCCTATGTTTACTAAGAATGAAGTTAGGGTGAATCGTCCAATATGTGATAGATGGTGTCCTTTTTCCATGTTTTTATAAAGACTTCTTATGCAAGGCGGAAAGGCCTCTTGTACAACTTTTTCAGGAAATCCTTCAATTTCGATTTTTCCTATTTTTTCTGTAGATAATTTTTTTATTTTGTTGGCTATTTCCATTATTTCTTTAGGGAATCTTGGCTTTTCCTTTACTTCTAAGCGTTTTTCAATGTATCTACGTATTTCTTCACTTAGTAAACGTACAATTTCGTTTCTTGTTAAATAGACGTCTCCGTTGAAAAGAATGCGATTTGCTAGTTTCCATTTTTTACTTCGTAGATGAATTGTGTTTTTAATATAGTTTGTAAAGTGTAGTTTAAACTCGTAAGGTATTTTTGCATCAGTATTTTGTTGGATTTTCCACCCGAAATTTTTTGCAATTTCCATGATTTTTTCTTTTGGTTCAAGTTTTATGTCGTTGTAGGCTTGTTTTGATTCGGCTAGAGCGTATCTTTTTTTGATGAAAGAGTTTTCTGTTGCTAACGTTAACATAATTGCTACAGGAAATGAAAGAATTTCGATTTCTGTATTATGTAGTTTCTTCGTGACTAAAGTGTAGAGTATTGCTTCTTCAACTCTTTCTTTAGCCCTTATGAGGACATTGGATAATTCTGGATAAGTTAAGTCTTCAATCTTAAAATCTAATTTTCTTATATATTCAGCTGTTTCTTTAAGAAAAGGATATTTTGCTAAGTCATTTTTTGTGAATTTTACGGTCGTTTGCACTTCTTTCTTCACGTTATTCTGTTTCGATTCTCGGAGCTAAATAAAATGTGAGCTTTCCCTCTTTTGCCTGTTGAAAATCTATTTTCACCGGCATGTCTGTGGAAAATTCTAAAGTAGCTATATCTGAGGTGGCTGAGGCTGTTTTTATTATTTCTGAAAGGTAGCTTAAACTAAAAGTTGCTTTAGACGGTTCATTCACTTCTAACTCTAGTAAGGTGTCGCTTCCTTTCTGAAGAGTTATTGTTGCGCCCATAAGATCGCCTGCCGCGTTTAGAACTAGTTTTTCTGAGTCTGCCTCAATCCTTACATGATCGCTTACGAGTTGAGCGTCTTCTATGGCTCGACTTAGACCGCTTGTTGTGGTTTTGGCTTTAACATTAAAGGTTAGTTTGGGGGTGGGAACTTCTTCTTCGGAAGCTTCTAAGGTGGGCATTGTGAAGGTTCTTGTGTATTTTCCTGTGATTTTAAGTTGTAGTCGTCCAGTTTTTTCGTCTAGAGAAAGCTCTACTACTTCGTCTTTACCTGCTCTTTTCAGTAATTTCAGCATTTCTGATATGTTTATACACATTTTGCTTTGGTCTGTGCAGGTGTATTCTTCAAAAATTGTTTTTGGCCATTCGAAATCAACCATTGCAACTCGGGATGGATCCATAGCGCGTAGTTTTATTCTCTCGGGTTCAATCTGGAATGTGGCTTCATCTACTAGAATTGAGATTGCTGTAATCATGTCTTTTAACAGTTTCGTGTCAGCCATTTTTAGTTTGAACATGTTTATTCACTTTATTGGATATGTTTATTTTTGTAATAAAAGGCTTTAGATATTAATCTTCAACTTCAAAGCTAATTTCGAAAAGATGTAATGATTTTCCTTCAACTATATTCTCTGAAGGTGTATTCGCATTTGGTGCACCTTAAAAATTGAGTTGAAGATTCATCAGCGCTTCTTGTTTGGACTTGCCATACATAGGCTTGGTTATTTCCACATCTAGGACATTCAATTCTAACCGTGGGTAACGTTCTGAGTTTTTGTTCTTCTTTACCTATCACCGCTACAAGCTGCTGAGGTTTATGCTGTATAACTTTTGCAACTTTTGGCTCAGCATCCTTTTCAGAAGTTTTCTTTTTATAACCGCACTTTGGACAAACCAGCATTATAGAACATTTCTCACTAGATTTCCCCTTTTTGGGCACTAGACGAGATCCACATTTTGAGCAAAATTCCATGTTTTTTACTCCACTCTGCTCCGTTTGTTTTCCCTTAACATGGTCTCTTTTAAACTTTTTCTCGCTGTAATAATTATTGGAACTATGTGCTGCTTATCCCCGATGCAATTAAATGGGCTACTCGCAAAGCTTCGGGTATATTGCTTCTAGTAGAGGTGGAACGTACGATTTTTACAGCATCCGTTGTCAAAATGCCATGTGTTTGTATAAAGATTTTCTCATTTTTATGGTCTCGTGCGGGTATTTCAGTTATTTCTCCAGCGTTTTTAATGGCCCTCCAGCGTTCTTCATTTTTCGATAGATTCTTAATAGCTTCTCTAATTTCTTCGAAATTGGGTTTTTTCTGAGAAACTACTATGATGGGAAGCTGTGTTTTGTCATAAAGCTTTTTGATATCTACGACGTTAAAACCTGCGAAAGTTATGCCGTTGAGCATTATAACTCTTAACTGTCTGTAGTGAGGCGAATTTATAATCATGCGAGCTATTTTGTTTGTTGCATCTAGACCATCTATCTCTATTTTCGTGTGCATTACGCCATCAAGCCAATAGCCACCACGGAATACCGCCCCAATAATCACCACTAAGCCTCTGGTATGAGGAACAAAGGCTCCATCATCAACGCCTAAAACACGAATTTCTGGCTTGATGTTGCGAAATTTCTTGTAATCCAAATGGTTCCCAACTATTAAGATGTATGGGAAAAAACATTATAAGTTTAATGAACTCTTCAATTAGAAACATGCTAAGTGAATTTGTTGTATCTATCTTTCTTTCTGTTTGTTTGGCTTCTTTTGCTTCCATTAATATTTATAACGTTATCTTTGTCGCTAAAAAACGAAAAAATAATGCTAAAATTTACGCAGAAGTCGAGCGTCCGTCAAGTTTTTTAGTAAGTATTGCTGCCTTAGGGCCCTTTGCATATTTTCTAGAGGTGCTAATATACATTTTTCTTGTCTTCAGAGGCTTCTCTTATCTGCTTTATGTTCCACCCTTTTATTTTCAATTGCCTTTTTCGATCTGTATGCAAATTTTTGGATCAGCTCTTACAGTAGCTGGATATTTTGTTTTCCTCTGGAGCGTAATTGTTAGGGGCAAATATGCTGTTTCATGGGAAATGCCAGAAAACCAGAGGCTTGTAACGTGGGGGCCATACAGCCGTGTACGGCACCCTTCCTATCTTGGATATTTTCTCATGTTTTTCGGTTTTCTCTTTTTATGGTCCAGTATGTTTACGCTTATCCCGTTATTTTCAATTCCAGGATATTATCTCGTCACTCTTGAAGAAGAAAGGTTGTTGATCAAACGTTTTGGAAAAGAATATTTAAAGTATCAGAAGAGAACTGGAAGGTTTATTCCCAAGTTCTTATAACTTCCCTTAAACTATTTAATCTGTCCAATGTTTAACGAGGTGCATATTTGGACTATGAAAAAGAATTCAAAGTTTTTCTTTTTAGTCAAAAATTATCAAAACTTAGCTGATGTTTTGGGCGATCATGGGTTAGCTTCCTTGGGAGACGCTTACATTAACTTTGTTTATTCGTTAGCTCTTTCTAGTAAAAGAGGTGAACCCGTAGGCAAAAAGGTGAAAGGGAGTTTTCTTGCTGAAGCATTAAAGAAGAGCGGATTAAGGGAAATACTCCCTTCTGGAATGACTCGTCACAAGATGGCTGATGCAGTTGAGGCTTTGATTGTTTATGCATGGCTTAGCTGTAATATTACATTAAAAGAAAGTGTTGCTATACTAGAGAAGGCCGATAATGCCGTAGAGGGATTTACACTATTACTTACAAAAATAAGTAGAAGAGTTAGGCTTTCTTGAGAGCTTTTTCAAATGTTTTATCAAATTCCCTAGTTATTTCTCTTGCTTTTTTCAATGCTCTAAGCAAAGTGTCTTTGGGTTTTGCTTTTCCTTTTGTCCTAATATAGATTATTGGGTTAGAGGCTAGCGGATGTGGTATATCATAACCAGCTAAATCTACATCTTTGTCTTCTAAGAGCCTTTTTTGCAACAAATTACAGAGTGTATGTCCTGCTCCTTCAACTTCTATTTTAAGTTCATTACCTGTTTCCTTTAGGATTTTTACTTTCATTTTAGCTTTCTTCCTTCACACAATTCCCTTTCCATAATCTATTGTGATTTTCCGCTTTTCAGTTTTCCCACATCTTGGGCAATACATGCTTTGTTTTTTTGATATAAGCATATATCCACACTGCGAACAGAAAGCGTAAACAACACCGAGATTTTTATCTTTTGTAGATAAATGGTATGTACGGTTTTTTTCACTAATAACTTTAGCTCTTAAGATATCGCCTGGCTTACATACATCAAACATAGACTCTACATATCTCAACCGAACATCTGATATGTGTAAAACTCCTGTGAAAAAGCCTGAAAGCAATTTGTTACCTATTTTAAAGATTCTTATGCTAGCATTTTCATTTTGAACACTCGAAACTTGTCCAAGAACTATACTTCCCACTCTTGGAACTTTTGCCCCATGTACTACTGGATAAACAGAAACACGCTTGTTTAAAAAATCCAACAAGGCACGGCCAACAATTTTAGAATAGATCACTCCATCTTTGACATATGTTCCACTGTTTGGAACAAACTCTTCAATTACACCCAAACGTTCACCAGGCAACACGAACTGACCACTTTTCTGTCTAACTGGATTTGAAGACACTTACATTCACCACTACTTGTCAAGTTTTTACGCAATAAACGTTTACTAAACTTGTGTGCTTCATAGTTTCTATACAACTCAATAAACTTTTTGCCGAGGAAGTTTTAAAACAATAATTGCATTATTTTCTTTTCCTTTTTTCTATTACAAGTAATTCAACTAAAAATTCGTGTTTTTTCTTCCTATGAAAGTGGAACATGTGGGGAATTTTAATGCTCATTGCGTAAGCAGCTATAACCTTCCCACCGTGAGCTTCGATAAACTTTTCCAAAAAAGGCGACGGAAAGATTGGAATTAGTGTGTTCTTTCTGGCCTGAATTTTCTTTAAAAGTTTATTATTTATGTGTGGATGTTTGTGAATGGAGTAAATAGTTTTGCCGATTTCTAAAGCTTTTCCAATAAACTTTCTATCGGCGCCTCTTTTTTGTATGCCAAATGGTGGGTTCTGTAAGACAACATCAAATTTTCCACAGAGAGTATCTATGTCTGCGACAATCCATTGAACTCGGTCTGTTAAATCTAACCTTTTAGTATTTTTTAAGGCGGTTTTTATCGCAGTCTTATCTATATCAACGCCTATTACTTTTTTTGCACCTAGAAAAGCTGCACCTAAGGCAAGTTTTCCAGTGCCACAACCCAAATCTATTACTGTTTTATGAGCTATGTTGTTGTGCGTGTAGGCTGCTATGTAAAGTATCGTTGCTGCAACATCTGATGGAATAGTATATTGTTCGAGACTTGGTTTAGGCGAAGGATGAGACTCGATTTGCGAAAGGAATAATTCTAGGTCTAGTTTTCGAACAAGCCTTTTCGGCATAATTCTTCCCAAGAAAGTTCATTAACAACAACTAAAGCTTCATTTACTGTAAGAAGCGGCTTCTTAAACCTGACAGCATCATCCAGTGAAAGTCTTGGGCATGCTGTATTTACATAAGCCTCTATTGAAGGAAATTCCATAAAAATTTCTGGTGTGATTTCTCTAGCTGCGAATAGAAAAACAGTTTTTCCATTTTTCTCCAGTTTCTCTTTAATGTTTACTGCTTTTTCAAAACGTTTTTGCCCTGGCTTTAATCCAATCAAGACTGCGAATTTTTTTCCCTTTTTTGCTTCCTCTATGCTTGCCCACCTTTTTTTCAGTATTTTTTTAACTTCGTCGTCTATTACATAAGCCCTTTTTTCGTAAGGATCTGCAATTACTGTGGGTTTAAAAGTTGAAAGAGCCACACCTAATGCATGGAAGCGCCCGCCGCCAACGAAAAGAAAACCATCCACGTCTTTTGCTATTGATATGGTGTTACTGTAATCACATCCGATTACTTGTCCTGGGTAGTTTAGGCGTCCAGCATCTCCTATTATCACAGTTTTTCCGTAGCGGGTAAGAATTTCTCTAACTTCGTCCAAAGTTTGAACGTGTTGGACTGTTGTGGCTAATCCTATCCTTTCCTTTTTTTCTAACAAAGGTAATGCTTTTTTAACTGCCTCATCGATTTTGAGAGCGGCTCTTGCTTCCACATAAAGAGTGGGAATTCGTTCATACTTCAAAAGTTTTGAATGTCCATAATGAATTATTAGATCTACTTTAAGGGATTCAGCTTCAGCTTCTGCAATATCGCAGGCTCCGTAACATGGATCTGCCGAAATCATCGGTAAGGCACCAGCTTTTTCAACCATTTTGGCTAAGCGTGGCCCCTCTGGTTTTAAACCTTCTGGAAGCTGAATCAGAACACGTTTGACTTTAAGTCGTTGTATTTCTTTACTTATTCTCTCTTCTTCTAGATCAAAATTTTTCATAAAGTTTCTTCCGTGCTAAAAATCTGAGATATGTGAAATGCGATTGATGGATTATTGTGTTAGATCATCCCAGCGTGGTTTCCATTCCCAATCTTGTTTTAGTCTTCGAGATAAGCGGCCAACATTTTGCCCTCTTTGCTCTGCAAGTTGCTCTAGTATCATCTTCTGCTCCATGCTTGCTACCAACTTTTTTGTGGCAACAACAGCATCAGCGTTTACTGAGATGCTGTCAATTCCTACTCTTACGAGAAATTCTGCGAAGTCGGGCAAGTTAGATGGGCCTTCTCCACATATTGATACTGTGCATCCGTTTTCATGAGCTACGCGTATTAGATGAGCTATTATTCTTTTTACCGCTGGGTCTCTTTCATCGAAGTATCCCATTTGTCCTAAGCGTTGGGAATCTCTATCGATCATTAGTATGCCTTGGGTCATATCGTTGGAACCTATGGAGAAACCATCACAAAGCTTTGAGAATTCGTCCGCCAATATGGCGATAGATGGTGTTTCAGCCATAAACCAGACTTTAAAATCTTTAGAACGTTCCAACCCTTCTTCCTTCATGATCTCTAAAACTTTTTTTGCTTCCCATACTGTGCGCACAACTGGAAGCATAATCCATACATTTTTTAGGCCCCACTCTTTACGACATTTCCGGATTGCCTGACATTCAAGCCTAAAAGCCTTTTCATACCAGGAACTTATATACCGGCTACACCCTCTCCAACCAAGCATGGGATTGGCTTCTTCGATTTCGTATTTTTCCCCACCTTTCAATTCTCTATACTCATTTGTTTTAAAATCACTGAAACGTACAACAACAGGTCTTGGTTGTATTGTTCTAGCAACTGTTGCTATTCCCTCTGCAAGTTTGTCAACGAATTTTTGCTGTTGTCCGGTTTCTATGAGGTATAGCGGATGTTCTCCTATATAGCTGGCTAAAATGAATTCTATACGCATCAATCCAATGCCTTCAAAAGGTAGGTGTTTATAGTCTTCTATTTTTTCAGGGACACCTAGGTTCATATAGATTTTTGTAGCTGTTACTGGAACAGTTTGATAAACATTTCCGCTGCCAGAAGTTGGTATGGATGTTACAGCGGCTGTTGAAAGTTGTTGTGTTAAAGCTTGCATTATGCCCTCGTACACTACTCCGCTTCTTGAATCAACAGTATATTCCTTTCCAGTGGCCATTAATTTAGTAGCGTTTTCCGTTCCAACAACACAAGGTATGCCAAGTTCCCGACTTACAATAGCTGCGTGACATGTCACTCCTCCCTTATCAGTGACTATGGCCCCAGCCATTTTCATAAAGGGCACAAAATCAGGGTTGGTCATATCTGTAACTAGAATGTCGCCTTTTTCCATAACTTTGGATGCTTCTTCAGGGTTTAAAACTACTTTAGCCTTGCCGATACCATAACCTCTTTTCCCAGCAGGTATTCCTTTAACAACAACTTTTAATTCAGTAGTCTTTACTTCCTCTATTTTTTCAGACGGTTTTGAAACTTTTACACTCCAAACGGTTTCTGGTCTAGACTGAACTATAAACACGTTTTCTGGAAAAGACATGTCTGCTTCAATTGCCCACTCAATGTCTTGAGGTTTTCCATAATGTTGCTCTATGCGTTTACCTAATTCTGCAAGTTTAGTGATTTCTTCATCATTTATGCATGGTTGTTCTTGCTTTTCAACTGGAACCTCTCTATGAATTGTTTTTCCAGTGTTTGAATCTCGAACATATTGCACCGTCTTTTTTGCTATTCGTTTTTCAATTATTTTCAATGTGTTTTTGTCGACAACAAAGTCATCAGGGGTTACTGCACCCGAAACCACCGATTCTCCCAAGCCATAGTTTCCTTCAATTACTATTTGGTTTGTATCCCCTGTTACAGGATTTATAGTGAACATAACACCAGCAGCCCTGGCGTTAACCATTTTTTGAACTCCGACGCTTATGAAAACTTTTTCATGAGCAAATTTTTTCTCATCTCGGTAAAATATAGCCCGTGGAGTGAAGAGACTCGACCAACATTTTACTGTTTTCTCCAAAAGTTCATTTTCACCTTTTACGTTTAGATAAGTTTCTTGTTGTCCAGCAAAGGAAGCGTCAGGCAAATCTTCCGCTGTAGCGCTTGAGCGCACAGCAACGAAAACTTCATTGGTGTTAAGTCTTTTACATAATTCTCTATAGGCTGATTTTATGGCATCTTCCATTTCTTTAGGCATTGGTGTAGCCTCTATCAGTTTACGGATTTTCTTTGATGCTTCTCTATATTGCTCGGGATTGCTTTGTTCTTTTACTGTTTCTTTTATAATATCATAGATTTTTTGGACTATTTTCGTTTCTTCAATAAATTTTTTGTAAGCGTAAGCTGTTATCGCAAATCCAGGCGGAACAGGTATACCTGCTTTTATCATTTCACCCAGATTAGCATTTTTACCACCAACAGAAGGTATGTCGGTTTTTCTCAAGTTTTCAAACCAAATAACCAATTCTTTTTTCATTTCACTCAACTACCTTCACCTCTTCCTCTTTTTTCATTTCCTCAATAACTATTCTGCATGGGATTGGAAGTTTGGCACCACCTCGCTTTAAAGCCTCTTTTGCTACATCTATACCGTCAGCGTTGATGTTCACTGTTATAATTGTTTGATTTGGCTTAACCCGTGCTGCTGTGCCTATAGGTTTTCCAAAAGATCTTCGCATACCATCTTGAAGACGGTCTGCATGTGCACCAAAAATCATTTTGTTTTCGCGGAGAATGACATGTGGGTATGGGTGAATTTGCAATCTATAATTGTTTGAAAGTTTTTCAATTAAAAAACGATTTGTTGCAATACGAGCTGCTTCTAAAGCATTATGACGAATTTGTGCCTTTCTTAAGGCTATGAGTCTTGCTTTATATTCAAATTCTGCTTTAGTGTTTCCCATAGTGAATTTCGTTATTTTTGGTGGAGGAAACCCTTTTACAAATTCCTTTCTTGCGTAAGGTTGTCCTTTAGCAGCTCTATAATTACGTGCACGCATTTCCTGTTCCCTTTCAGCATACCATAACCGCAATATTTAAACACTTTGTTAAGCTATCTTTTGATTAAGGTTATGAATTTTGAATATGGTTTAAAAGTAAAACAAAACATTAGGTGGTTAATCGCTTGTTTTTAAACCATATTTTAGCTAGTTCGTCATAATTTGGAAATATTCTTTTTAATATAGGAATATACATTTGTACTTCTTCGTCAGTTAAATATTGGAATTGATATTCTCCCATGTATGGCGAAGGCTCACCTTCTCTTGTTTCAAATTCTATGTGCATAAAAGGATCTCCTCGTTTTATGGTTATCGGGCGTCTGTCGTTGCTGAGGTTTACTAGCTCTAAGGCAAGCCTTCCTACAAAACCGCTGTGAACTTTTGCTGCGTTTAAGAAGGATAAGCCCATTCTTCCATACTTGCTTTTCGCTGTAAGATGTGCCACATAGTTTGGTGGTGTGAAAACTATTTCGTAGGATATTAGGTTTTTATGTTCTAAATATTGTAGCGTGGTTTCCTCTTTTACTGTTAAGATATAACTGTCTCCATCAAGTAAATTATAGTCATGGGGATAGATGCACTTATACTCTTCAATAAGTTGTTTAAGCTTGTCTTTACCTAACACGCACATAGCAGGTTAAAGCCTCCAGTTGCTTTTTAGCATACTAAGGCTTTCATGTTATATACTTTTTTAACAAAATAAACGAAAAGGAGAACGGCCTGTAACTGAGTATAAGAGAAAAAATGCATTAGCTTATGTAAGATTGAGAAAACTATCCAAAGGAGTATACATGGAAAGATTAGTTTGTTCAGGATTTTAACGAAAGAACACCTGGCAGGATGTTTTTCCAAAAGAAGCTAAATACTGAAAGAAGTTAACTCTTTCTTGGCTTGGATCTGAATGAGAGCAGTAATTGCGGTTATAAACAAAAAAGGAAAAAACGCGACAGAAGCTGGAATTGCTATGTTAAAAAATCTAGCATGGAAACATATCGAAAAATTTGGTATAGCTTCTCCAAGCACCGTAGTGATTAATAGTTCAATCGATGGGCTTCAAACTGAACTAATAAACTCACCTCTCATTATTGGCTATACTTTTTCGGAAACTCTTTCGGGAGACGGCCCACAACCATTAAAAACGAAGACTGCAACAATGGTTTTTGAGGGAAGACTATACGATCCTACATCAAACATTTCCGATGCAGAGTTTATGGCTCAAGAATTAGGGCGATTTCCTTCAAAAAACGCTGAGGAAATTATTAAAAAAATTGAGGGTGATTTTGTCTTTATAATAGCAGAAGATGATTGTCTCGTTGTTGGTAGAGACCCATTAGGTGTTCACCCTCTGTATTATGGAGAAAATTCTAATTTTGTAGCTTTAGCTTCTCAACGTAAAGCTTTATGGGCTATTGGAATTGAAAAAGTGATTTCCTTTCCTCCTGGACACATAGCAATAGCTAAAGATAGTGGTTTTCATTTTAAACCCGTTAAAACCCTAGTCTCTTCAAAAATAAGGGAAACTACGATAGAAAGTGCTGCTAAACAACTTCAGAAATTTTTGCGAGACTCAATTCAGAAGAGACTTTCGGGTTTGAAAGAAGTTGCTGTAGCATTTTCGGGAGGACTCGATAGTAGTATTATTGCCTTTATGGCTAAAAAGATAGTGCCTGATGTTCCTCTCATTCATGTAAGTTTGCCAGATCAACCAGAGAGTGGCGATGCAAAAAAAGCAGCTGAAGCCTTAGGACTACCTTTACACATTTTCTTATACGACGAGGGAGCTGTAGAAAAAGTTCTTTCAAAAATTTTTTGGATAATTGAAGAAGCAAGTGCAATTCATGCAAGCATCGCGGTTCCTATCTTTTGGACAGCAGAAAAAACTAAAGAAATTGGATTTAATATTTTGTTGGCTGGTCAGGGTGCTGACGAACTTTTCGGTGGTTACAAGAAATATGTACGGAGTTATCAAAAACATGGTAGAGAAAAGGTACATCAACTAATTTTTGATGATATAATTAGATTGTATAAAATCAACTTTGAAAGAGACTTTAAAATATGTAATTATCACAGTGTGGAACTGCGTTTGCCGTTTGTAACTTATGAGATGGCAAAATTTGCATCTCACTTGTCACCTGAATTGAAAATTAAACTCCCAGACGATGGATTAAGAAAACTGGTTCTTAGATATGCTGCAAAAAATCTTGGACTTCCCTCCTTTATTATTGAAAAACCCAAAAAGGCAGTGCAATACGCGACAGGCGTCAGTAGGACTCTTAAAAAAATTGCACATAAAAAAGGGTTATCTTTCGAAAAATATTTACAGAAGGTGTTTGAAAACAGCTTTCAAAGAGACTATGCGTCATGAGTAAAACAGCTCTTGTTTTTTCTACGATATACTATAAACATAATCCTGGAAGAAACCATCCAGAATCAGCAAAACGTTTAGGTATGATTGTTAGTGAATTGAAAAAGAGTAGACTTTCAAAAAGTAAGAATTGGCTGTTTGTAAAACCTCGAGAGGCTTCTTTAGCGGAGATTACACTAGTTCACGATCTTCAATATGCTAAGTTTATAGAGTTTGTGTGTAAATCTGGAGGCGGTTTGTTAAATGATGGAGATACTGTTGTTTCTAGAGAAAGTTTTACGGTGGCTCTTTATGCAGTGGGGGGAACTCTTATGGCCCTTGATTTGGTTATGAATAAACGTTTTGAAAATGCGTTTGCTCTTGTCCGGCCTCCAGGGCATCATTCTGAAAGTTCTCGGGCTATGGGTTTTTGCATTTTTAATAACGTGGCAATAGCCGCGAAATATTTACTTGAAAAATGGGGATTAAAAAAAGTCGCAATAATAGACATCGATGCACATCATGGAAACGGCACGCAAAAAACTTTCTATGAAACTAGTCAAGTCTTATACATGAGTATACATCAAGACCCTCGAGGTTTTCCGGGAACAGGTTTCTGCGAAGAAGTTGGACGAGGAAATGGTTTAGGTTACACCGTTAACATTCCGCTTCCTTTTAAAACAAACGATCACATATATCTAAATGCATTGAATGAAATTGTTATACCCGTAATATATGCGTATAAGCCAGAATTTTTGCTGATTTCTGCTGGTTTAGATGGTCATTATACCGACCCTGTGGGAAATCTCTCTCTTTCAATGTTGTGTTTCCAGAAAATTTATGACAAAATAGTTGAAATGGCGTCAAAAACGTGTAATGGAAGACTTGTTTCTGTTCTAGAAGGAGGATATAGTCTTAGTTTTGTTGGGAAAATAGCTGTGGTTATAACTGCAAAAATGAGTAACACTCCGTGCAATGTAAGCGATAAAATTTGCGAAACCAATGTGTCTGTGAGAAGAAGAGGTAAAAGAATGATAAAGTTAGTAAAAAGAGTTCAGAGAGATTTTTGGAAGCTCGATTAAACTTCTAATCTTCTATTACTTGAATGGCATTTTCTGGACATTGAACTTCGCAGGCTCGGCAAACAAGACATTCTTCTACTTTTACTGGTTTAGATTTTCCGCTATTTAATTCATAGACTTCCACAGGACAGGTATCAATGCATGTTCCGCAACCAGTACATTTATCGTTGTCAACTAGTATCTTTACCATTTTACCCATCTCCTTTCGGAATTTCATTGGAATCTAAACAGCATAATAAAAGGTTTTAGGTGATAACAAACTGTTTTTGATGTTCAAATTTGAGAAGAAATGATGTTGTAGTGGGACAGTGTTAGCGGATATCTTCTCTAATTCTTAAAAGAACTCCGTTTATTGTTGTTTCAGCCTGTTCTTTTCTACGCTTGTAATCTGATAGAAGTTTTCGATAGGCTTCTAAAGAGAGGTCACCTCGTCTATGCCGCACCTCGATACTTCTAATGTTCGACTCAACCTCGTTAATTTCGGTCTCCGCTACTTCCAATTGTCGCATTAAATCAGCATATTTACCGCCTGCGGCACGCATTTTTTCCTTGTATTCTGCGAGTCTTCTAGATAAAGTATTAAGACGCGTTTCTAACGTTCTTTTTCGCACTTTATATCTGCGTCTCGGAATTTTCCTTTTCTTTGCGCCAGTTTCAAGCGATTCTAATTCTGAAAGTATTCCTTTTTTCTCTTCGTAAGAAGTTACGAAAGATTTGATGATTTTAGGACTTAGTCGAACTGCAACTGTTGGAACCGTGACTGGAATAGCTGCTTTAGGTCTTTTCCAAACAAGAACTATCGCGCAGACTAGAATCGACAGTGCCCATATCCATAAGGTAGGTCTAAATGAAAGCCATAATGAGTTGTAAGTATAAATTATCTGAAAGGCGTTTTCTGATGGGAGAATACTATTTAAAGGGTTTACCCCTTGTAAGTTTAGGGTCATGGTTTCTTGGAAGACTGCCCTTGTTATAGAAAGGGAATAAGCATAGGAAATCGATTTCGGGGCTAATAGTCTTGCGCCCTCCGGGAAAATAAAGGAAAGGGAAAATTGTTTTACATAATAATCTATGTTACGGAATAGAAGGGATGAAAAGTTGAACTCATACTTTTCTCCCTGTTTGTTCAGATACTCTTGATTGGGTAAGAAATATTTAATGTTAAACTTTGTCGACTTGTTACTTTCAAGAGGAAGAGTTAAAGTGACTCTATAACGATTGGTTTCTGCATCTATAAGTGACGGATTAAACTTAAACTTTCTTCCAAACTGATCATAAGCACCTAAAATTGAAGCGTTGGGAGGAAGAAGTACCTCAATGGCAGATATTTCTTTCGACATTTCATTTACTATATAGAAGTTATCTGAGCCAGAAATCTCGCCTAAACCACTTATTCTTATCTCTCGTTTTAATTCCTCTACTTCAAAAAGTTGAAGATCATCTCCAGATAACGAAAACGTCAAATTTGCAGGGAAATGGGCAAAAGCGGAAAGATTCTCTTTGAAGTATTTAGTGGCATTTTCTATATTTTCATCTCCCTTTACAATAATTATATCAATAGCACCTTCTGGCAACTCTAGTTCTACTGTGCAGTTAGCAGCTGATTTAGAAAGACTTGGGTAAGCTGGATAGTCTAGTGTGAACTTATCTGTGTCTACTAGGCGGATAAGGTCATTTGACAGTATAAAATTTACAGTAAAAGTATGTTCTTTTCCTATAGTTATGTTCAAAGGTTCTGGAAAGACTATTTCAACAGCATAAAATCCTAAACGTTCCTCGAAAGGAACATTAACATTTATAGTTGCATTGTTAACTATGCAATCTAAGATGTACGAACCGTATTGGAATGGGAAACCGATTGTAAAGGTTTCAATAGTTTCTTCTCGGTGAGACGAATTCCCCATGATAGTGATGGTGTCATTGATAATGATGTAGCCATTGTACAGGACAGTTATTTTATGGTTTACATTTTTTATGATGTAGTTGTTAGAGTTTTCCGCTTGAGCAATTTTGGATATGTATAAAAAGGAAATAAGAAATAAAACAATCATTAGAACAGCAAACGTAAGACTCCTTTTCTTCACGTTTTTCATCTCCAACAGTTCAATTTTAGGCTTGTATCTATTGGCAATCGCATTTATTTACTTTTAGAATTAACTAATATCCGTTACGTATATACTTACCTTGGTTTTCTAAACTAGCATTAAAAAGAAGGTTTATTTATGATATTAATAGAAAGCAAAGCAAAAGGTTTTCATTTAAAAGCCTGCATGTTTAAGGTAATAGTTCTCTTCTTTTTTAGGTCCAAAGCTGCGGACTCCTTTCTCTTCAAGCTGTTTTCGGAGTTTCTTTGCATATTGCCTTGTTATTTCTTTTCTTTTTTCCATGTAAGCAATTATTTCCTCTGCTTGTTGTTCCGTATCGCACCTTCGAATAAAGTCTATAACGTCTGGCATATAATTAACAAAATTTCGTGAATACGCTTTTTCCCCTGTACCTAGATCTGTTCGTACAGAGTTTATTGTAACCTTGTTTTCATTTGATTCAAGTTCTTTGGCTAGGTTTGGAAATAGTTTTTTGAAGGCTTCCTTGTCGATCTCCAAATTGAACACCTCTCAAGAAGGCTCTAAGCATCTAAATCATAATTTGAATAAACGATTATTTAAGTCTCTTTACTTCAAAAAGGAAGAAATCGTTGAGTTGGATTTTCTTCAAGCACTTTCTTTAATTCTTGTATACGCAAACCCGTTATTTCATCATTGTATATCTCGCATTTTTCCTTTTGATAGGCTTCCTTAGAGTTTCGAACAATAATTTCTATTTTCTCATTGGTTTGGTTTTCTAAATATATATGAAAAGATGTTTTCTTTTCACCCTTTTTTGTAATTTTTATTTGCTCAGTATGAAGAATTTTCAGACCGTCAATCCCTTTTAGGATTCTTATGATCTCCTTTTCCTCATCCGAGTATACTACTATGTCTATATCGCTCTCTTTATAGGCTGTTCCTCTCCAAACACTTCCTATTAGAATTGGGTTATACTTCTTTAGAACAGTCATTATTTTTAATGCTTCTTGACGTTTTTTGACCAGAATTCGCCGTCTTACAGGGCCTTCTTTTTCTTCAGCTATCTTATCAAGTTCGATTGCAATTGCAAGGTTTGTAGGAAGAAATTTAGTACCGAAAGTTTTTGCAGCCTTAACCTTGGCTTGCTTATATTCTTTTTCGATTTTAAAATAGAGAAGTGTAGCGGCTTCTCTAGCGACTTTTTTCCTTACAGCTTCTGTTTTCACTAATTCACCAATAAATAATTGGAGATTGTAGATTTACTGTTTTACTATTTGCTTGTATAACTCTATTGTTTTTTGGGCTATCTTATCCCATGTAAACTCTTCTAAAACTCTTTTTCTGCCATTTTTTCCAAGCCACTTCCTTTTTTCTGGGTTTTCTAAAGCGCTGTTAATGCCCCAAGCGATGTCTGAGGGGTTGTTTGGATCTATGTGAAAACCGCATTGTTCTTCGCCGCAACAGATAACTATTTCTCGCATGCCGCTGACGCCTGCTGCGCCTACAACTACGGGGCGTTCCATACTCATTGCTTCTAAGGCAACAATTCCGAAAGGCTCGTATAGGCTTGGAAAAACTGCTATGTCACATGCCGCGTAATGTGAAATGCGCTCTTCTTCGGATATGAAATTAAAGTTGAGTTTTACAGCATCTTGGAGCCTCATTATCCTGATCAGGTTAATCAGGTATTCTTGAAGATCTCCAACACCCACAATTACTAGTTTTGCTTGAGGATGTTTTTGCAGGACGTGCGGCATAGCCATGATCAATTTATCGACACCTTTGACTCCTACAAGCCTTCCTAGAAACAGAATCATAAGTTCGTCTTCTTTTATTTCGTAGGATTCTCTTATCTTCTTAATGTTTTCTTGGTTTACGTTCTCAGGGTTGTACTTTTGGGGGTCAACACCATTGTAACATACTTGGATTTTTTCTTTTGGAAATCCAAGTTTTATAAGTTCATCTTTCATGGCGTAAGAAACTGTTACGATTAAATCTGCAGCTTTTGCTCCATGGAGCTCGATGTTGCTTACAACTTCAGAGCCGTTACCGAGTGTCCGTCCTTTTTCTGTTGAATGGACGTGAAACGCAAGGGGTAGCTTGCTTTCTTTTTTGATGGTTATTCCGCTAATCGCTGAAAGCCAGTCATGGGCAATAACCATGTCATATTTGAAGTGTTCTTTTCTGATAAGCTCGTTTACGAGTTTTGAAGCACTTAAGTAATTGTACACTAGGATCTTTGAAAAGAGTTGTATGCCTCTGCCCCATTTTTTAATATCTTCAGCTAACACGTCTGGCAGCGAATCAGAGATATCGATGTGAAGAGGGCGGTGAATTTCTATACCTCTCCAGATTTCCCTAGTTGGAAGACTACCTTCATCATCGTTCATCGTGAAAACCGTGACGTCATGGTCCATTAGAACGAATTTCCGAGTAATTTCCGCAGCATATGTACCTAAACCACCAACGATTTTCGGTGGATATTCATAGACTAACACAGCCATTTTCATTATGTTCACCCTTAAAGATGTGGGTTAATGCTTAATAAATCAAGCTTTATTTATGTTTCCTAAGCTGCCTTCAATTACAAGAGTTAGAAGATGCTAATTCAAAATCTATTTCTTTGCTATAACCACATAGCGGCTTGAAAGTTTTCCATTAATTTCTTTTTCTAATTTTTTTAAAGTGTATCTTTTGAATTTCTTGAAAAACTGTTTTATTTCCTTTTCGTCGGTAAAATGGTGTAAAACTCCCTTTTCAATTCCTTCGTCCATCATATATGTGTTCTTTTCTATTTCTGTACCTTTTCTATAAATGTAGGTCCTCTTTGTTAAGAAATTTACGAGTAGAAGTCCTTCTTTTTTTAAGTATCCTCCAGATTTCGATAATTGTTCTTTGGATTCCTTCGATTTTTTGATGATAAATTGTATTAATACAAATAGCAGCATCAAAGGAATCATTAGCGTATGGTAGAAAATTCATGTCGCATCTTATCAGATTACACTTCAGTTTTTGTTGCTTAAGTCTCTCTCTTGTTATTTTTAATCCCATTTTGGAGATATCTATTCCGTAGGTGTCAAATTTGCGCTTTTTGAAATAGATTAGGTGTCTACCGGCACCGCAACCTACATCTAAGATTCTAAATTTCTTAATTTTCAGTAGTGCAATGAATTCAGCTACAATGTTTTCAGGTTCCTCTTTGCTGTAGTTCTTATCTGTTAATATGTCGTCCCATTTCACTGGCAAGTTTCTTCCACATTCACTTTTGTGCTTTGGAAGTTATAAGTATGTCTAGAATGCCATTCCTCTCTGAAGAGAATGTGAAAACTCTATTAAGGTATAAGTTATAAAATAGAGGGTGGAGTGCAATAAAATGAGTTTATCTCCTGTTAAACGTTTAATTCTTGAAACCATGTGGGCTCTTGAAAAACCTACTAAAGCAACTGAAATAGCGAAAAAGGCTGGGCTTAAGTTTCCACCAGTTATGATGCATATAATTGGGCTTTCCCGTATGGGTTATGTGTTTTCTCCTCAAAAAGGACATTATGCGATAACCGAAAAGGGAAAAGGAATATTGGGCTTTCCAGAAATAGATAAAAAAACGGCGAATAGAATTTTAGATTATTTGCCTATGGAAAAAGCTTTTCACTTTTATGTAGACTTTGGGAAGCCTTTAGATGTTCACGCAACAAGTCTTCCAGACTTTTGTGAAAAAATAATGAAAGTGGATTTGAACTCTATAGAGTTTCACATTAACCGCGGTGACTTTGAGGCTTGGTTTATGGGGCTTGGTGATATCGAATTAGCTAGGAAAATACTGCTTGTTAAAGAGCAGAAAATTCCTCTAGAAGATTTGCGGAAAAAACTTTACGAAATTATAAAGAACCGATGTAATGAATTGGATAAAATAAGAAAACGGTAAACTTGGGTTTATGCTGGTTTAAAGCGTTCTTTAAGTTTTTCTAGGACTAGCTGTAAAGTCGTGTATTCCATCTCCTGAGGGTTTAAACGAGCAGGTTCAAACTCTCCCATCCTTCTGAATACAACAGCTTGTTTTATAGCCTCTTTTCGTGCCAAAGAAAATGCTGGATCGTCAAATAAATCAGCAATCATTGGCTTTCCGTCATCGTCGTTTGCGATTTTTCCGTTTACAACCTGAAAACCTAGTGCGACAATTCGAGGGGGGCCATCGAAAACCGTACATTTCGCATCTTTTAATCCTACTGGCATTATAGGTCCCCAGTGACTCCCCCTCATCCATCCTTCAACAAAATAACTATGCATGAAAGGCACAAGAATTTCGCCTACTGCTGGAAGTCCGTGCTGTGCGCGTATTATCATAACAGGATCATCTTTTCCGATGTATTTTCCTGCAATTTGTGAAAGTCTAGTAATGCTTCCTGAAGCGCATATCATGTTGTCTCTTGCTCTCCAAATACGGGAAATCATGTACTTTTGCACTGTTCCAATGAGGGCAATTAGTTCATACATTTCTTCAGGACATTTTAGTACAACTTTCTTGTTTTCTAAAGTGTCCATTACTTCAAATTTGAAGCCTCCAGCCATGTTAGGATCTATAACAAGTCCTGCAGTATTCATAGGATCTGCAAAAATTTTGAAAAGTGGATAGTTAAACGCACCCCCTGAAGTCTTGTCTGCTGCTAATATTACGATGGGATCTGAACCTCTTTCTTCTATTTCCATCTCTGCAACGCCAGGTCCCATTCCACGGATGTTTCCGCTAAAGGCTGTCTTTAAAAGGTCTTGCCCTGCACCGTAAAGTTTCATCTCTAAGGCTTTGTTAGCTGCTTCTTGGAAAGCATTCCATGCTAGTTTATGGATTTCCGGGTTTGACTCTCCTTTTTCATGAACCATAAGAAGTTCTAAGTCGTCTCCAACGTTGAAAACGTAATAGCTGTTTATCAAGCTTTCTTCCTTTGCCTTCTCTAGGTTTTTCTTGGCTATGTTGAGAAGAGGTGTTGGAACGACATGGTGACCGGCTAATGAGCCTACATCACATTTAAGAAGTGAAATTGTGGTTTTATTTGGCATATTATTATCCCCTGTTAACATCCCTTGCTTAGCTAGAGTTTACTCTGTAATGCTTTTAAAATTTCTGAAAGAAACCTTGTAAAAGAAATTGTGAAATAATAAAAAAGTATAATAATTGAGAGATGGAGGTTTGTGCTTGGAGAAGATGCGTGTTTTTTCTGTGAAAATGCCTGAAGAAGTCTACAAGGAATTGGTTTTGCGGGTTCCGGAAGGCGAGCGAAGTAATTTTGTTCGTAATGCAATAATTGAGAAGTTAGAGAAAACTCCTAAACCAGATAAAATTTTGGAATTAGAGAAAAGGGTTAATAGAGTGGAAAGCGAGCTTTCGGCCATTAGGAAGTATCTTGCAGATTTGGAGCTTTTAACTTATGGTCAAGAAAAAGTGAACCCTCACACGTTTTGCATAGATGAGTTAGATCATAAAATAGTGGATTATCTCCTTCATTATAAAGGTGCAACTACGCCTGAATTGGCAGAATATCTTAAGACCAATAGGTGGCTTATTTTGAATAGGCTTAGAAGAATAGCTAAACTGTCTAAAAGGCAGCTTGGAAGGCCTATCGTGAAATATTATGCAGGCGAAAAAAGTGGAAAGAAGAGGGCTTGGTGGATAAATGAAGAAATAATGGAGGTTTAATGGGTATAAAGTCTAATCGATAGCTGCAACCGTTCTATGTGGTTTACCAAAGTGAAACAGTAACTGTTAATTCTGGGGCAAGATTCCTAATTTAATAAGAAGGGGGCCCGTAGCCCAGTTTGGATTAAGGCACCGGCCTCCGGACAATTAAAAGGAAGAAAGCCGGAGAACGGGGGTTCAAATCCCCTCGGGCCCGCCAAAATTATCACCGTTCAAACATGATCGGTTTGGTGGGAAAGTGGTAAAAGTTTTAAATGGTTAAGTGTTTAAATGCAGTTGATGTACATGTCAGTTAACGTAAAACGTCTTCTCTTGGATGCCCTTAAACCACGGGAACTGTCTATTGTCGAATTGGCAAGAGCTGTGGGGGCTGTTGAAGGGGTGGAAGAAGTTAACATTATTGTTAGTGAAGTAGACTCTGAAACCGAAACTATTAAGTTAACAGTGAATGGACCTAAAATTAACTATGAGTTGGTTTCAAATGTTTTAGAGAAATATGGGATTTCCATAAGAGGAGTGGATGAGATAAAAGTAGCTAAACCCTAACTCTTACTGGGTTTTGTTGTGTTTAGATCCACATTTGAATTATGAAACCAACTATGAAGGCTAGTGCTCCAAAAACCACCATTCTTGATCCTTTTATGAGAGGGTTTTGCTTACTTAGCCTTCCTAAGTATGTTCCTGCCGTGAAAAGAATTGTGAGAGCTAATATTACCGAAATCCACGAAGCTACAGTTCTGTCCAAAATTTGTAGTGTTGCTAGAAGTATAGGAATTAGTATTATGCTGCAGCACATGAGTGGTGTTAAGAAGTTGAAAAATGCAATGATCATGGCGTATGACTTGTAATTTTTAGTTATCACAGTATTGTCAAGTTTCCTGAAAAGGGCTTTTTCAAGATCAACTATTCGTCTTTCTCTTTCTAACATTTCAGATTCGTAGACGCTAACTCCTGTTGAGATTCCAAGTGCAAAGCTGCTTGCAATCATAGTGCCTATAATTAAGCGTAGGTCTTGGTTAATGGCGAGTATGGAGCTTATTACTATGCCCAACTGGACAAAGGTTGAATCGAACAATGTGTTTATGAAGAATCTACGAAGAATCGGGCCGATTTCTTTGTTTCTTTTGAGTAAGGCACGTAAGCCCAAGGGATTATCCCGTTTCCTCCATCTTGTTAATGCGTTTATTAACAATTAGTATGTGCATAGTTTTCAGTATTTACTATACTAAGAAGATGTTATTGAATGTTGCGTATGTTCAGGCTTGGAGGATTTAAATTGAAAATTTTGATAATAAAAGATTGGTTGATGTTGAAATATGTGTTCAGTTCATATACCTGTTCTTCGAAATGAGGTTATCCGATTCTTAGAGCCTGAGAAAGATGGCGATTATGTGGATTGCACCATTGGAGAAGGTGGACACGCTCAGGCAATTCTAGAAAAAATACTGCCGAAGGGTAGGCTTTTGGGAATTGATTTAACAGAAGAACTAATTGAATTTTTAAGGCTAAAATTCAAAGAGTTTGAGAAAAATTTGGTTCCAGTTTGCGATAACTTTTCTAATCTGAAGAAAAATGCTGAAAATTTCGGTTTTAAGGACGTTTCTGGAGTTTTGTTTGATCTAGGCCTTTCCAGTTGGCATCTTGAAAAATCTGGAAAAGGCTTCTCTTTTATGAGAGATGAACCTTTAGATATGCGCTTTGAAGGTGGCGTGAGAGCGGACGACATTGTTAATGGTTATTCTGAAGACAAGATTGCTCGAATTTTGATAGAGTTCGGTGAAGAAAGATTTGCCAGAAGAATTGCAAAGACTATTGTTTTGGAAAGAAAGTTTAGGCCCATTAAAACTACTTTTCAACTCGTTGATGTTATAAGAAGAGCTGTGCCACTTTCTTATCAGAAAAGAAGAATTCATTTTGCCACAAAAACTTTTCAAGCCCTAAGAATAGCAGTTAATGGTGAACTTGAAAATTTAAAGAAAGCGTTACCCCAGGCAGTAGAGATTCTTAAACCTGGCGGTAAAATTGTGGTTATTTCTTTTCATTCTTTGGAGGATAGAATCGTTAAGAATTTCTTGAGAGAGAACTCAAGAAAGCGAATTCTGAAAATTTTAACCAAAAAGCCTGTATGTCCCACAACTATAGAAGTTATGAGGAATCCTAGAGCGCGTTCGGCAAAATTGAGAGCTGCTGTTAAGATTTAGCCTTTCTTGTCTTAGGGCTTTGTTTCTTCTAGACCCTTAAGTAGCTGATCTATGTCTTTACCAATATTTTTGCCTGAGTAACCTCCTTCCAAAACAAAGAAAGTAGGTTTTTCGAGCCTTCCTATTTTCCGTCCTATTTCTCGAAAACTTTTTTCAGTTAATCCTAAAGAGGCAAGATCTCCTAGGTGAGTATCAAACCCTGCAGAAATAGCGATTACATTCAACTCGCTTATATCTACTTTATTTAAAGCTTTCTCCAAGGTTTTCAGGTAAGTCTTTTCTCCGCAGTTGAAGGGTAGTGGAAAATTTAGGCAGTTTGCCTCTGAATCGTGGCCAGTGCCAGGGTAATGAGGATAACGGTGGAGAGAAACGAAAGTTACTTTGGGGTCTTTGAAGAATATTTCTTGGGTGCCGTTTCCATGGTGTCCGTCAATGTCCAAAATCAGCGTTTTTAGGTTTGAATGTTTAATGGCTATGGCGATGTTGTTTAGATAGCAGAAGCCTCTAGTATGCGCTCCTAAAGCTGCTCCATGTATTCCTGCATGATGTCCTGGCGGCCTCATTAGGGAAAAACCGTTGACTTTTGCTGCAAGGATGGCTCCACCTGCTGCAAGTTTTGCATATTCGTATATGTTTTCATATGCAGGGGTGTCCGCATCTTCTACGAATCCTTTCTTTAGATTCCATAAATATTCTGTTGTGTGAACTTTTAAAATATCGTCTTCTGTGGCTTGTTCTGGTGTCAGAAACTGATAACCTTTTTCTTTCAATATTTTTTGAGCTGTTTTGACACGTTCTGGGCTTTCGATGTGCCAATCGCCATATTCTAAGCATTTTTCTGAGAATATTATTTTTGTTCGCACACCTATTCCTTCTCAAGGGTACATACTTGAGATTTCAAGTTAAATATAACTTCCACGCTAAAAGTTTATAGTTGTTTGCAAAGATGGATAAGATGGTTTCAGATAATCCTTTCGCAGTATTTCGGTTAGAATGTGAGAAAGTTCTAAGAAGGGCTATTAGCAAAGTTTTTCCGGAAATCCAAATATCTAGTATGTCTCTTGAAAAGCCTCCGAATCTTAAGTTTGGGCAGCTAGCTTCTTCGTTGTGTTTTGAATTAGCGAAAAAAGTGGGTGAAAACCCATTCTCTGTGGCGAAACGTTTGGTTGAAAACGTGGATGTGACAAAATCCTATTTGATAGAACGTATTGTGCCTGCTGGAGGGGGTTACATTAACTTTTACGTTGATTTTGCAAAATTTTCAGCTTTAACTCTTGAATCTGTTAGGCGGTTAGATGCAAATTACGGGTCTGTTAAAACTGAGAAACCTTTGAAAATTATTGTGGAACACACTAGTGTAAATCCTCTCCACCCAATTCATATTGGCCAGGCTAGGAACCCTATATTGGGTGATTCGCTTGCACGTATTCTTGAGGCTAGAGGTCACAAAATATTTCGGCATTATTATGTAGATGATGTGGGGCGTCAAACCGCCGTTATTGCTTATGGGTATAAAAAGTTGGGCAAACCAAAACCAGAAGGAAAACCTGACCATTTTATTGGTAAAATTTACACGATAACAAGTTGTCTTGTTGAAATTAATCGCCTGAAAAAGGAGTGGGAACAGGCTAAGAAATCTTCCTCTAACGATGAAATCGCTAAAATTAACAAGGAACTGGATGAGTGGATGTCTATTGCTGTGGAGCTTAAAGAACGTTTTTCGGATATTTTCGAAAAACTTTTGGAAAAGATAAAGGAAGATGAAGATCCAGAAGATGAAGTTAGTAGTTTAAATCGGGCTTATGAAGCTGGAGAGGAAGAAGCCAAAGAACTCATAAGAGAGGTTAGTAAACTTTGTCTACAAGGTTTTAAGGCCACCTTAAGTCGTTTGGGCGTTTTTTATGATTCGTGGGATTGGGAAAGCGATTTTGTATGGAGCAATAGTGTTTCAGAAGTTTTGCAGAGATTGAAGGCGACGCCTTATGTTTCTCTTTTAGGCGGAGTATTAGAGTTTGAAGCTGAAAAGGTTGTTAGAAATCTTAATTTAAAGGAAAAATTGGGTTTGCGGGAAAATTATGAAGTGCCTCCTTTGACTCTTGTAAGGGCTGATGGCACTACCCTTTACACTACGAGGGACATAGCTTACACTTTATGGAAGTTTTCTAAAGCCGAAAAAGTTATCAACGTTATAGGGATGGAGCAAAGTCTAGCGCAGCTGCAGTTGCGGATAGCCCTTTATGCTTTGGGCTATGGGAAGTATGCAGATAATCTGGTTCATTTTGCCTATAACTTGGTAACACTCCCAGGCTATAAAATGTCAAGCCGTAGGGGACGTTATATAACTTTAGATGAGGCTGTTGATGAAGCCGTAGAGCGCGCATACGAAGAGGTTTCGAAACGTTCTCCTAGATTGTCTGAAGAAGAAAAAAGAAAAATTGCTGAGTTCGTTGGAGTGGGGGCCGTTCGTTACGCTTTGGTAGAGGTAGACCCCTCCAAACCTGTAGTTTTCACTTGGGATAGAGTGTTAAATTTCGAGAGAAACAGTGCGCCTTATCTTCAGTATACTCATGCAAGAGCATGCAGCATTTTGCGCAAGGCTAAGGAAAAACCAGAAAAACCAGCGTATGAACTGCTTGAAGAAAAAGTGGAAAGAGAGCTAATCTTGTTTTTGGCTGGATTTCCCGAAGTCTTTATTGAAGCAGCAGAGTTTCTAAAGCCTAATGCTATTGCAGATTTTGCCACAGATATTGCTGACAGATTCAACTCTTTTTATAATGCGTTACCTGTGATAAAGGCTGAACCTCAGGGGCTGAGTGATGCCCGCCTTGTTTTAGTTGATGCTGTTAGAATTGTTTTAAGAAATGCCCTTAATCTTATTGGTATAAAGGCTCCTGAAAAAATGTGACAGGTCCTCAAGGTGCTTCTTCTATTATTGCTGCTGCGGTGCTTGTTCCTATTCTGTTGGCTCCTGCTTTAATCATTGCCAAGGCATCAGTATATGTTCTTATTCCTCCAGAGGCTTTAACCCCTATGTCTTTGCCCACTGTTTGTCGCATTAATTTGACATCCTCGATGGTTGCGCCTTTTCCAAATAAGCCTGTAGAAGTCTTCACAAAATCCGCGCCAGCCTCTTTGGTCAGTTTGCATGCAACTATTTTTTCATTTTGTGTCAGGTAGGCTGTTTCGATTATTACCTTAACGATTATGTCGTTTGATAGTCGCTTGGTTTCTACTATTGCGGCGATGTCGTTTTTAACATAGTTGTAGTCGGCAGATTTCATGGCGCTTAAATTGATGATCATGTCTAGCTCTTCTGCACCGTCTTCAACAGCCTTTACTGCTTCTAGGGCTTTTATTTCTGTTAGCGATATGCCTAGTGGAAAGCCTACTGTTGAGCATACTTTAACTTCTGTTCCTTTCAACCATTTTGCAGCTAGTTTTACATAGATGGGGTTGACAACCACACATTTGAAACAATGTTGGATGGCTTCTCTACATAGTTTTTCTATGTCTTCCTTGGTGGCTGTAGGTTTTACGTTCGTTGACTCTATCATTTTGGCAAGTTCTTCTCTTGAAAACTTCAAATTCTTTCACCTTTCAACGTTATAGTACAACAGGGATCACATTTAGCTTTATACCTCTCTTTGTTTAAAGCAAAGATTTTAGGATTTGTTTCTTCAATGTAGGGAATGAGGAACAGTTTTCCATGGTTAGGGAAAAGAACAGGAAGTCTAAAGTTTGCGTTTCTAAGGAGGACATCAAGGCTGGCTTAAAAAAGCTTGGAATAAAAAAGGGTGATGTGGTAGGGGTCCACAGTTCTTTAAGCAGTTTTGGTTACGTAAAAGGCGGCGCTGACGCTGTAATTGATGCCTTGCTTGAAGTTGTTGGAAAAGAGGGAACCATAGTGATGCCGACACACTCTAACAATCTAGAGAAAGTAGAATTGTCGCCTAAAGAAAAGGCTACAGGTGTTTCGTGGCTTTTCAAAATCTTGTCATACGACCCAAAAGAGACTCCTTGTACAACAGGAATAATCCCAGAAACCTTCAGAAAAAGACCTGGTGTAATTAGAAGCCGGCATCCATCACTGTCTACCGCAGCCATAGGTCCTAAGGCTGAAGAAATAATTGGTGCTGAAGATGGAAGAAGCCTAGCTGGCTGGAAAGTTGTGCTTCAACTTGATGGTTACATACTTTTAATGGGCGTAGGCTTGAAAGTTTGCACTGCTATGCATCTCGCAGAAAATATGGTTCAGCTTCCAGAGCATATACTTAAGAAGATAACTCCGCCGAAATGGTTTGTAGAGAAATATCCAGAAGATAAATGGGAATGGGATGTAGGTCCGTACCCGAAATTTGCCAAATTGTTGGAACCATGCCTTCAAAATAAGATAATGGAAACAATCAAGATCGGAAATGCAATTCTTAGGCTTGTTAAACTCCAAGACTTGATAGATTTATATGTAGAGTATCTGCAAAAGAATCCGGACATTTTTTACAGTTGACAGACATGTACTAGACATGCAAATCAAAATAAAGGTTTGGATTTATCGCGCTTTTCTAGCGTTTTTCTAATCTGTCTATTAATGCGCTTGTTATTATGGGTAGTATTAGCGAGGCATCTCCTTCAATCATTATGCGGTCTGCTTTCGGACTTATTTTCCTCCATGAAACGGCTTCTCGCGGTCTTGCCCCTGAGAGGCTTCCGTCCCATTCCACAGCCGTGGTAATGTACACAGCATAGTCTAGGCCATCTTTGAATTGGTTCCACCATATTATGTGATGTTTGGATATACCGCCGCCCACTATTAATGCTCCAGTTTTTTTCGCGTTAAAAATAATGTCGTTTAGTTCTTTGGAATCTTTCAAAAGGTTGATTTTGAAGTCGTATTCTTGTGAGAAAAGCCATAGCTGATATCCTACGGCACCGTCTGTGATGCCTGGCACGTATACTGGTATGTTGTTTTTGGCTGCCCAGTATAGTATGGAGCTTTCGTTGCATATATGCAGTCCTATTTCTTTACAAAGCTGGCTAGTTGAGACTTCCTTTACACTTCCATTCCATAATCTTTGCAGAAGCTCTTGCATTTTCTTTTCTATTATTGTTCCGTAACTTTCGTTGGGGACAAGAACGTTTCCTAAACGGTTTATTCCTTTTTTGCAAAGTTCTTCGTCATCCATGAAGAATGAGCCTTTGTAATAGTTTTTCCAGCATCTTGCTATGTCATGGTCAAGAGAACCACAAGCTGTGATTATTACGTCCACAAGTTTTCTTTTTACAAGTTCTCTAAAGACTCCTCTTGTTCCTGTAGCCACAAGGTTTCCGGTGAAAGAGAGAAACTTTATGCAGTCTTTGTCTTGAATCATTTTTTCAAGAATTTTTAAACCAGAAGCCAGTTTTCCTGCAGTGAAGCCCCAAGCGTTGTCCATTTGCGAAACAAGCTGATTCACGGACATTTTTTCAGTAAAAGTGTAGTCTTCCACAACTTCTTTCAGCATTTCTTTCTCTCCGATATTGCTGAATAAGTGATGTTTGAAAGATAAATAAATGTTTAAAACTAGAAGCAGTGCTAGTTTTGGTACTCTTGGAATTGCGGCGGAAGCTGAAATCCTTTCTTTACATCTTCGATTTTTTCTCCTACAACAGTAATGTTTTTGAAGGATGCGGTTCCCAAACCTTGTTCTTCTGCTATTTTTAGATATCTTACTTTCTCTGGAGGTATGCCCATTATCGCTGCGGAAACAGTATCTGTTGCAACCATATCTCTACCAGCTACAACTACATCCATTTTGACAGGTTTTCCATCGACCTCGTCTACTTCTGAGCCTACAAACCCATCTACAAGATTTATTTTTACTTTGTCAACGAATATAGATGCTAATTCTACAATTTTTTGGTTTATGTGTTCGTGCATTATGTTTTTGGGAAGGATGAACCCCATTAGGTTTTTCATAGAAAGCGTAACTAAGGCCATGTGATGAACCTTTAGCTTTGGAACGTTGATGATGGACGTGCATTCTAAGACAGTTTTTGCTATTCCAACTTCTTTCAAAAATTTGGCCCTAGGAATCTTAATGGTACATCTTTCGTCAGTGTTAAGGTTGACAAGCCTTACTTTTTGACGGGCGACAACATCTCTTATGCCAACTACGTCAAAGGCTTTATCAGTGTCCCATGCCCCACCTTCTCCGACAGTGATTTCTTCAACTCCAAGCTCCTTAACAAGCTCTATTATACCTTCAACAATTCTAGAATCTGTGGTTATTCCAGTGTCAGGGTGTTTGGCGGCTACATAGTTGGGTTTTATCAGCACTTTATCTTCTGGCTCTACTAATTTTTCATATTTGATGAGTATTAGCGCTTTTCTTACCATTTCTTTAGGATTTTTGCCTTTAATAATAGCTACGAGTGTTTTCTCCATAACTATTGCCCCTTGGTAAGATTTCTTAAGAGCACACTCATTGATTGTGCAATTCTCACTCTATAACTTATTAAAATCGATACACTCTTGTCTTTTTATTCTCATTGGAAACCCTTCTCTTAACTATCAATTAGCTACTGAATGGCGGGCCCGGGGAGATTTGAACTCCCGATCTCCGGCTGTCAGCGCCGAAACCATATGATTTCAGCTCCGCAGGCCAGCGTCCTAATCCATGCTAGACCACGGGCCCTTAGGGATGGACTGGGGACCCTAAGTATGAAGTTTTCAGTTTGCGGAACAGCTTCACTCCGTTTAGGTCTGTTACGTATTCGAAGCCAGCTTCTATCAGGTCCTTTGCTTCGTCAACGTTTTCCGCTGCCTTACAGATATATTCTTTGTTCTGTGGTAGTGCTATAAGTTGTGTATAAAGTAGAGTGGTCTTTAGACTTTTGTGGCCGAGGAGTTTTTGAACGTATAGGATGTCCTTGGTTTTTGCGTATTCTATGGTGGCTTTCCAGTGGCGTAGGGTGTGACAGTGGATTTGGAGGATTCTTGGGGTTCCAAGCTTGTTTGCTACCTTTTTTCTTTGTCTTCGGAACTCTCTTTCGAGGTTTCGTGCGGTTTTATAGATCCAGACTTTCTCAGATTTTTTTGGTAGGCGTCCTAGCATTGCTGCTAGTTTTTCGGAAATGTGGAAGATTCTGGGTTCGCTTCCTTTTTCGGGGGTTATCCGTATGGTTCGGTTGATGAGGTCGATATCTTTCCATCGTAGGTTGAAGGCTTCTCCTCGTCTGGCACCTGTTTCTTTTAGGACCTGAAGGAAAGTAGCTATCTGTCTGCAGGATCCTGCTATGAGTTCGTCTATTTCTTTTTCGGTTGGTATGAATGGGAGTTTTGTTACCGGTTTGTATCTTGGTTTTTCCCAGGTTAAGCCCTGCATTTTTAGGAATAGCGTGTAAGCTTTAACGACGTTCCATTTTCTTCCTTTGCTCCAGTTTTCTTGTTGGGCGATGACTTTTTTAACAGACTCTGGATCGAATAGGTTTGCTCCTCTTTTGTGCAGTATTTTTAGGATTCGGACGTAGGTTTCTACTGTTGATGTTGCGTAGCCTTGCTTTTTGAGATACCATAAGTATTCTATGATCTTTCCTTTGAGTATAGATTCATTAGGCTTTAATGTGGCTCCCGCAGCCCGTTTTTCAGTTCGGGTTTCCACTTCGGCCAAGGTTTGCACCAGCTTTGATTGGCCGGTGGGCGCTCTGCTTTTGGCTTCACGGCTCCCTTGGCAATTATAAATGAAGGCGGATGGCGGATTTAAAATAAGCGTTTGAATTTTTGAGGCGTGTTGAAACATGTCTAGAGGGTTGAGTTTTTGTTTTCTGGTTTTGTTTGGGTCTGAGAAGCGGTAGGCGCAGTTTCGGCATAGCCATCTTTGTATGGTTGTGCCGTCTTTTAGGTAGCGTAGGCCGTCTTTGTATAGGCTGGTGCTGCCGCATTCGGGGCAGCTTAGCGTTGGTTTTTGTTTTTGGGTTTGGAGTTGGGTCGGGGCGTTTGGAGGCTCCATTCTCCTGTTTTTTCGGAATCCGCCTTTGCGGACACCTTTCAACCCCGATCTGAAATTAGAATGACTTGTGTTGGCGTCAGGTTTGGGATGTGGCTGTGAGCCTCCCAACCCCAAAATCTCCCCCTTTTAGAAGCCGTGATGTTTTTCCCATGCAGCCTTACAGTCTTCGCATAGCCAAGCCTTATTGCCTTGGAAGGTTTCGGCCTGCCAGCTTGTCAGCTTGGTGTAGCCGCATACGGCGCAGGGGTGCCAATCGAAGAAGCCGTCGCTCCAGTAAACTGCTTTAATCTGATTAAGTGTTAACCAAGGCTTGTTTGAAGGTGGAGGTATCTCTGGTTTGCCTTCAGTTTCTTCAGTTCCTTCAGCATGATGGATGTTTCTTGTATGGTTTGCTGGAGGTTCTGAAGGATCTGGAGGCAATTTGGGATAGTATCGCATTTTCAATCGTTGGATAAGTTTGGTGTTCCAGAAGAATCCGGCTAGTCCTTTGTGGCCTGTTCTGCATTTTTCGAAGCCTAGTCGCGATATTATTCTGCCGATGAAGCTGGTCTTTGCTTGTTCTTTTTCTGGTAGGCCTTCGTTGTAGGCTTCTGTCACTGCGTGGGTGGAGAGTTTGCCGTTTTCGATTTTGTCTTGGCATTTGAGAATTGCGTCTAGGACGCGGGCTTCGATGCTGGTTTGTTCTTCGTTGAGGCGGGTTTGGATGATTTGTTTCATGAGTTGTGTTAGATTTTGTTTTGTGGTCTGTGTGGGGGCGACTTGGAAGAGGCTTATGAAGAGTTCTAGGACGCGGGCATTGTTGAGGTGGCGGTTTTCTTCTAGAAATTGTGTTTTTTGTTGGGCCTGGTTCGGGTTTAGGTTTTTGAAGCGGTACATGAGGAGCTGGTTGCGGAGTTCTTGCGCCTTTTCTTCGTCTATGAACAAGCGTACTGGTCTTACAGCTTTGCTCATTTTCGTTATTATGCATCTGCTCTGAAGCGTGTCTGCTAATTCTTGGGTTCCTGCTAGGACTTTGAAGCCGAAGGTGTCGAAAACTGCGATTTGGAATGTGTTGTCGCGGAATTTTTCGGTGCGGATGGCGTATTGTCCTCGGCGGTATCCGCTGTTTAGTATGGCCAGGGCTTCGACCATATGTTTGCGGCTGTAGACTTCTGTTTCGTCGAGCAGGAGTGTTGGGTGCCATGTGTCTAGGACTCGGAAAAGCGAAGCGGCGGTTATGGTTGTTGACATAATGCTGCGGTAGCAAAGCCTGTGGAAGCATTCTAGGGCGCGGGTTTTTCCGCTTGCTAGCGGGCCTAAAAAGAAGAGGTATGGTGCTATGGTGAAGTTTTCTGGGATCCAGGAAGCCATGACGAAAGCGGCATAAACGTCGTAGAGGAGTTCGTTGGTTACATCCAAGTGTTGGGTGAAAAAATTGCGGATTTGGTTGTAGAGGTTTTCGGGGTTTTCGTAGTCTTGGGGGAGGTGGGCTGTGGGCCATGGAACGCGTTCTAGCGGTATGTAGCGTGTTTGGTTGTGGGTGAAGGTGTTCCAGGGATTGTCAGCAACAAGGAATTTCCGTTCTTGAAAGTTGTAGACTATGTAGGCTCCCATGTCTGTTTGTTCAAAAACTATGTCTTGGAGGGCCTTGCCTGGTGTGACAACGCTGCGGAGAACAGCTTGCGTCACGGACGTTTTTTCCTGCCTACAGTTGTGCCGTCTTGGAAGAGCCAGTAGAAGTAGCCGTTTCGGGTGAGCTTGCCGTTGTGAGCTTGCAAATCTTTTAGCATGAGCTGGAATTCTGGGTTGTTTGTGTCTTTGCTGCGTTCGTAGGGTCCGCTTGTGCCTTGGGCTTCTTGCCAGCTTATGTTGTTGGGATTCCAGTCTAGCTTGGCCTGTTTTATGATTTGTCTTGCGTTTATTATTCCAGCTTCGACAGCGTTGAGGAATTCTAGGAGGGCTAGGGATGCGGTGTCTTCTTGCATGGGCATTATTGCCACCTGCCTTCTGTGGAGCCTAGGGGTTTGGCGTATTTTTGTACGAGTTTTTGGTAGGCTTTCTGGGTTTGGTCAGGGGAGATTACGGATAGAAGTAGGCTTGTTTCGAAGATTATGATGTGATGGTTGTTTTTAGCTAGGCCGTAGATGCGGAAGATGAGGCGTTGGAAGGCGCCATATTGGTCGGCTGGTTTTATTAGGGCTGAATGGTGAATTTGCTTTTTGGTGTCGACTTTTGCTTTGAAGTCCGTGTAGTTGTAGAGGTATTCTTTCATGGTTTTGGGTTTCTCCTTTTTTGTTGTGGGTTGTTGGGTGGGTTTTGTTTTTTGTAGGCTTGGAGTCCGATTTTTAGGAGGTGTTCTACGAAGGTGCTGCGTTTTGTTATGCCTCTTAACCGGTCGATTTCGGCGAGGAGTTTGGGTTCTATTGTTAAGCCTATTTTTACTTTCATGGGTTTCTGGCTCCTGGGTGTTTTGTGGATACTTGGTATACTAGGAAGAAAATTTATAAATCTAATGCCACTAATCATACTACTAATACTTGATGGTGATCCGGGCATGAAAACACTGAAAATCTCTGATGATGTGCATCAGAAGCTTACTGCGCTTTTAGGGGAATTAACCGCTCAGACCATGAAGATGCAGACTTACCAGGACGCTATAAATGCTTTGTTAAGCCAGTCTGTGATCCTGCCGCCTGAACTGCTCAGGGAAGTTGAAATTTTCATCGAGAAGAACAAGCATAAGGGTTACACGCGGAAAGAGGAGTTCATCCGGCAGGCAATAAGGTTTCTTTTGAAGTGGGAGTCAGAAGAATATGAGTATATAGAACTTGAGAAGGAAAAATATGATAAGCTTAATGAAGCTTTGAAGGAGATGAATGCTCCTTTTTATAATGCGGAGGATTTCATAAACAAGCAGGTAGATGAAATACTGGAAAAGTATCATGAATGGCTTGAAGCAAGAAAATAGAAGGGAAAAGGATGGCTGAATGTTGTTCAAACCTTTTTGAAGATTTTTATTTTGAGGATTTGGTGTCTGCTAAGCCGCCGAGTGAAAAGGGTGTATATGTTATTAGAGTTAGCAGCAGGGGCGATGTGCCTGTAACGGCTATGATTGAGAAGGTGAAGGAATGCACTTCGAGAATTGGCTGGGATTTAGTTGAAAAGTTTGTTATGAATCGGTTAAAACGTTTGAAGAATATTGGGAAATGTCCCATAATATACATAGGCTCTGCCGGTGGTCAACGGGGGAGCAAAAACACGTTAAAGGGAAGATATAAAGAGTTTTCAAATAGGCATACTGCCATGTATCCCATATGGGTTTTGCTTTATTTTAAGTGGAAACTTGAGTTCGGATGGAAAACATCCAAAAATCCCTTAATCGAAGAAAATAAAGTGAAACGAGATTATCAAACTCTACATGAAGGCAAACTTCCAGCATTAGTGGAAAGATAAAGAAACGAAATCAACCTGTTTGGTGATATCAATCTATCTTCCTGTGTGAAAAAAATGTTTTTGATATATCGCTTTCGCCTTGAGGAAGGCCCACTCAAGGTCTTGTTCATTTTTTATTTTTTTAAATAATCTTACAAGATCAGCTATGTAATTGGCTTTTTCAGGATATAGGTCAAAAGCCTCTTCCAATGTTATTGCTCCTATAACAACCCAATAAGCTGCTTGGTTGTATAAGAAATGTGGTCTTGAAGAGATTGCAGGGTAAAAATTCCAGATCTCCTTCCGTATACTTTCAAAGGCATAACGAGAATCAGCAAGCAACCATTTCTGATAATCGCTATTCTTGGCATAGTATATTTTGTCTATCACGATGTCTGTTAAGTAGCTGGCAAGCCAGCCATAAGATTCTGCTGTTCCACCTAATTTTGCCCATTTAAGATTCCATTTGAAAAATCTTTCGTGTGCCTTTTCATGCTGTAAATTTTTTCTCATTACTTGTTTCCAATCAAGTCCTGCATTAATTAAGTCTCTTATTACGGATAAGAGTACTTGCTCATTGACATAGATCGTTTTTCTTTCAACGCTTACTCTAAGGGGCTGGTTATCTTTGACATACTCAAACTTGTAAGGACGAGCTTCTCGACTCATAAACTTGAAAATTTCCTTTCTTGACGGCATATTTGTTTTCATCTTAGTTAATGAACCCCTAAAGCGTACTAAGGATGAAACAGAATGTAGTCGGCAGCTTTTTCAATATCCACTTTAATTCTAGCCTTTTTTCCAACTTTTCTCGTTTTCTCAATAGCTATCATAGCATTTAACATATCCTTAGTTACTATAGACTTAAGTCTCAAGTGATCTTTACCTACTTTCTCGAAGGTGACCCCGGCACTAGGAATTATCCACTTTCCTCCAATTTTCATACTGCCCACATTTTGAATTAACCATTCCACGTCATCTTCGGATGGTTCCCATTTGTCTACGAATTTTTTCTTTATTTCTTTCCAGACTTCTTCTAGTAAGGCTGGGTCTTCTTTGCTCACTTAAGCTCACAATCCTAGATTTAAAAGGCTCATGATTTATTATAAGGATTTATCTCTTCTGTGTTATTTATGCAAAGAAATTAATGTAAGAAGAATATATCTGAAAATGAAAGATCATATTTATAATCGCGCCTGACCCAAATATTTCTTAACCGGATATTTTATGTTGTTTTTTTCAAGTTTTTCGAGAATAGCCTCTGATAGGTCTATATCAAGTGTATTCGCCATACTAAGGCAGTAGATTAAGACATCAGCTAATTCCTCTTTAATACTGTTTAATTTTGAGGGATTATTTTTCCAAAATGAGACCTCTTCAACAGTAGACCATTGAAAGATCTCTAGTAGTTCTGCCGCTTCTATGCATATTGCTTCTGCCAGATTCTTCGGATTATGATATTTTTCCCACTTTCTTGCTTTGACAAATTTTTTAACATGAGCCTTCAGATCTTTTACGGTTTTATTTAAATCCGATTCTTTCATTTTTTCTTCCTCATAAGGAAATCGACAACTTGTTTTACAAGTAGTTTAGAAAAATCTCTCTTGAAAAGTCTGTAAAGCTCATACCGTCCCTCTCCTTTTCGGGGAGTGGAGTTAAATATAGAAACAACCAACAGTTTATGCTGTTGAATATTAATTAAATTAACATCTTTAGGTTCTCTAATTATCATATAGGAATTAGGGTATTGATCACATACTAGGGAGACTAGCTCATTCATATTTTCAACACCATAGGGTCTTGTTTCGTCAAAGAATACTTCTTCAGTCTGGTTAATAACGACATACCACAATGCAGTTAATGCGGTCAATGAATTCGGTATTTTACATAAGGTTTCTTTCCACTTATTCACATGTTCTTCAGGTGGCAGTGATGTTTCATGAAAACCGCTCTTCTTCCATAAACCGGTCGTAAGGTCAAAAACCAATAGTTTTTTTGTGCCACCAATCCCTTGGAAATTAACAGCAAAATCATATGAAGCTTCGGCGTAACGACTATTTGTAAGCTCTTTTACCTTTAATTCTCTTCTAATAATTTTACTCTCACGTATCGACATTTCTGATCTACCGTCAAATGATCTGCACATTTCCCTTGGATACCTTCTCCATAATGAATTCCAGAGCAATTCAGCAAAGCCTGTTTCTTGACAATAAACCTCATCTGCTTTTTTCCTAAACATAGCCTTTATTGGAATTCCAGTTATCTTGTGAAGTTTATTGCAGACGGTACATTTCTTTAAAAGGTCATACTTCAACTCAAATTTTATTGCTGCCAATTGCAAGAAACATTCTAAAACTCCTGGAGAACGTAATGGAGCAGAAAGCTCGGTGTAGTTAACATGTTTATTATCGAAAATATCAGGGAGATACTCAACCGGGAATGCATCAAATTGATTATTTGGATTTTTGTTGTACCTCTTAGCTTCAATTTCCTTCCATGTATCTGGATCTAGGATATAATATCTTAAGGGCTTTAGATCAAACCGCACTGGTCTTTCAAAACATTTTGTTAAATCTTTTAGAGCTCCTATTTTTTTCTTTTTATGATCCTCAAGCGTCCATGGTCGACATTCAAATTTTTTGGATGCAGGTTTTTTAAGAAAAGTTTGCTTGATAAGTTCAATTAAACAATTTAATATTCTTGTTTCAATCTCATTTTCGTCTTCAACGCTCGTATACATTAATTCGCATTGTTTATAGGAGCCACATAATTCATAGCATAGATGACGGGAGCATCTATATTTCCCAGAAAATTTGTTCAAAAGATTATGTTTCTCCAAAAATTCTGTAAGTGCCATTGGAGGTTTACCATTTTTCCACAGCCGATTGCATTCTGGCTTAAGACAGTATTTATAACGTATACCTATTATTTCTACCAATAGGATAGGAATGGCCATTTTATCTGTAATTTTAAGTCTAATAAGACCTCTAAGTCTATCTTTGATTATAACATCTTTCCGGAGAACATCTATTATGTTTCCTGTATAATGTCTAATTTTCTGTTCGAAATATTCGTCAAATCCTTTCCTAGTTTGCATATATGAAAAATATAAAGCTTCTATAAGCTCTTTGAATCCTGTTTGATTCCAACCATAATTCCTTAAAGTTTCACCTTTGCTGACTTTACCATTAGGATCAAAGAAGATTCGAGAGTCTCGTTCAAATCTTGTTCCTGGTGAAATAACATATTTGATATATGGAATGTATTGTGTTGGCATCAGTGCTCACAATTTGGGATTGCCTTGTCGTCGTAGACATACTCAACTTGGTCTTTAACTTGATGGGCCTTAAGTTTGAAGATATGATTTTCAAGAAAGTAACCTTGTCTCTCTTTTTTCACCCATAGCAAGCGGAACTTGTCTACATAAGGGTTGTAGAATTGCAGCATATCGGTAAGTGTGACTTTTCCTTTCTTCTTTGCCAACTTAAGTGCTGTTTGACCGATGCACTTTGGGTATGCCGAAAAGGCTGAGAGTCTATCAACTCCACAACAGTTATCCGTAAAGTTTAAGAAGGATGTTTCTTCGTTTCCAGATCCAAAAGTCATTTGTGAATTATATTCTTTGTTAGCTTCTGAAACCATTTTTGCAAATTTGGTCATTAATTCGAGAATCTTCTTATGGGAATAAAAAATCCGACCGTGGCGAGCATGTACATAACCAACATTTCTATAATAAACATTAATATCATTATTGAATTTCGATAATTCCGGCCCAACCTTACCTCCAGAAGCACAGTAAGCATCCAGAACTGATTTCAGTTTTAAACCCATATCTTTTGCATGTATTATCGGAAGCCAGAGAAATTCAACAATAACATGACTGACACCTGCCTCGGCCAATGCAAAAATCAGGTCATACATTCCGTCCTCTGTAACTTGCGGAATCATAGGTTGGATTCTGCAAGTGGTAAAAATACCTTCATTAGACAATTTTCTTAAGGCCTTCAAACGTGATTTTGCTGAGGGAGTTGTCCCACCAGGACGGGCTTCTAAATATCCAAGCAAATTTTCATCTAAAGAGATTAAAGAAATCTGGACCCCAACTTTTTCGTCAGCGGATTTCAATAGATTAACGTACTTCGGTGTTGCTACCAAAGGACTTTTTGTGCACACTACAAATGGGTAGTTATTTGACACTAATATCTTCAAAATTCGATATGTGTCTCCCCACTGGTTTTCTAGGGGTAAACCAAACGGATCGGAAACCGATCCGATACGTAACGGTTGCCTTTGTTTAAGGGCGATAGAAATAAAAGATTCTTGGTGTTTGTAACATGTTCCCTTGACTTTTCCTTCCTTAATAGCAATTTCTATTTTTTCAAAATCCCTGTCGCTTTTGAATCGCCGTCCGAAATTTCTAAATCTTCGAAAGCTTTGTTCAAATTTTCCTCTCTCTGTAAATGATGGGGCATAGCAATACCAGCATGCGTGTGGACAACGCATGTAAGTATCGGCGACAAAATTCATTGGGCAAAATGCGATGTGCCGTTCGCTGCTTAATATTCTGAAGAAACTTACCATTTCCTTCCTCACGTTGTTTGCTCTGAAATTCAAAGGGTTGTTCAACCGGAAAAGGTCTTGTTGTCAAGAACTACACTGTTATGACGGGCTCGGTAACAAAGTGATTTAATCAACATTAAGTAACAGTGCAAACATGGATATAGAAAAGGTAATGTCAGCTTTGAATTCCAAGCTCCGCAGAGAGATTTTGAAAATAGTCTCGAAGGAACCTATGACAGTTATTCAGGTGCTTGGGCAATTGAGAAAAAGAAGATTTGAGGTAAAGTATCGGGAATCAGTTTATCGCGCTCTAGAGAAGCTTTTCGATGCAGAACTCGTGGAAAAATGTTACATTAAAGAAAAAGGTTTGTGTTATAAGATTAGGTCGAAATTCTTAACTATTGATCTCACACAGGCAACTGTTAAAGCTAGCAATTTTTAGATCCAGAGTATTATTATTTCGAGTTTCTAGGTTTAGCTGTGAAAATCCGTTATTTCTGGCTTTGTTTTTCACTTGAAAACGATCATGATCCAAATTAAGATGTTTACTTTAAATTAAATCTTGGAGAGGAACAAAATGAACGAGGTCTATGATAAGGAAATAGGCACATTTAGGATTATAGCGATAGAGTATACAGCCGATGACATAGAAAATCTAATACATAAAGCAAAAGAAAACGTTAAAAATTTAATTGACAATATGGAAAACTCAGCTGCATATATTGGATCTGAGAAAGATGTAGCCATAGGGAGGATCCTTGCGAAGCATCTGCGTAAGAAGTTAAAATATCCTTTTTTAGACTGTGAGGCTCATGAAGAAGGAAGCTATAACCTACCAGAATTTTCAATTTTTTATAATCAAGATGCTAGAAGCTTTTGTGGAAGATGGACGTATAGTAAAGATCTGCAAACTTTGAATGAGTCTGGAGTATTTTTCGCATTGATAAGTTCAGATAACCCATACTATAAAATAATTAAGAAAGTTGTAAAAAAATTACGGAAACAAGGAAACGTGGCAATTGCCATTTTGATGTATAATCTTTTCTAAGACAACTAGGCGTGTATTTTTTTTAAGGTTCTTCGAAGTATAGTCTTGTTTTGCCAGCTGTCTGCACTTGGAGGGGTGTTGTTTTGATGACGAAGGGGTAGTGTTTTGTGTTTTCGCCTATAACAAGACAAGTTCTAGATGGTAAGGCTCGAGCAACCTGCTCAACTGTTTCTGGGTCGATTCTGGCTGCCGCTGATACATGTTGAAGGTCTCGAGATTCTGTTAGATGGAATAGTATGAGGTTGTCGGTTTGTCTGATTACAAGGGGTCTGATTTCTGTTGGTGTATTGGTCATGTAAACTTGGTATGTTCCAAGGTGTCGCATACGAGTGACGGCGTCTGCCCAGTTGGTTTCCCTTAGGTACATGTGGGCTTCTTCTGCGAATATGAATAGGGGGTGATGCCCCGATTCAAGCAGTTCTTCTGTCTTGCGCAGAAGTGTTTGAACAACTAGATCCACTGTGTCTTTGCTTTTCATTTTTAGGTTAATGACAAGAGCCCCGCCTTCTTCGACATTTTTGAGTAGGTCTTCTAGGGTGGTGGCTTCTGCTGGATCATCAGCGAAGAGGAGTGTTTGTGCCATCCGCTCTAAACGTCTGGTTACTGCAGCCCGAATGTGTGCATTTCCTATTCTACTTGCTCTAGCTCGGATTTCACGAAAAGTCAAATTGCCTTCTCTTTCTATTTGTGCCCAGACATTTCTAAGTTCAAAAGCTGACGCTTCACTTAAGCCCATGGTTGTTTGGATTACGTCGAAGAACACGTCAGCCCCTATGTATGAAAAAGTAAAACGAAGATTTTCGCCGGGATTTAGAGGCAGAATCTTGTCGTAGTATGGGCTTTTGGTTCCGTCTTCGTTGAAGCGCATAGTTGAGTATTCGTCGTTGATGTCAAACACTATGCTTTTTCCTTTGTGATCAATAAGCCCTAAAAGCAAGGCTTTTGCTATATGGCTTTTTCCGGTTCCTTTCTTGCCGACAATTACTGTGATGCCTTGCAAGTAGAAAGCACTTGTTATGAGAGGTTTTTGGCTGTGGGCTGTTTCTCCAAGAATCATAGGATGCTTGAACAGGTTTTTCTGTATGCCTAGTTTTTTCATAAGCCACTCGTCATCTAAAGATTCCACATGTGCTGTTCTGTCAGGAACCCATCCCGTCCAATCACCGATAATCTCTTCGCCATTCTTAACAGTAATCTCCTTGCGGATTTTTGCTCTGGCAAACTTCATGTTTTTTACGTCAAGCCTATACCTTTCATATTCTTGGGGAATATGCTCTTCTACTTCTACCTCGCCTATGCTCTCCCTGCGAATAATATCCTCAAGGATCCCAGTCAAATCAACCAAGCTCTGTTCAATTACCTGTACTATCAGGCCCCGTCCATGGCCTTTATCAAGAATTTTTATGCTTTCCCCTACTTCCACACTTTCGCTTCTCGGATTATAAACTAGAATTACTTCGTCTCCAATCTTTCTAAACATCTCCATCATATCTCACCTATTCTACCCGAAGGGTGCAAGTATATGCCTCCTCACATCAAAGGAAGGCAGAACTTCCATATCATATTTTTTGATAGCCATGTTTTGAAGGGACAGCAGCTCGTCAGGCGTAAAATAAGCATGGATGTGAGCCTCTCTTAATGGATCAGGATAACCATTGTAAAATGTGCAATTACCCCTTAAAAGCTCTAAAACGTCCGTACAACTAGCGTTTGGAGCTGGTTTCACATCCACTCTGAAGGAAAAACCTGTAGGAGTAAACTTCACAACATGAACTCTTCCTAGGATCCGGCTGGCAAGGGATGGCGAAATCTTTTCATGAACATCCTTAAAGCAAGGTTTCATTTCGCGATCTAGCATTTCGAGGATTCTTTCTCCGGATTCAGTCTTAAGCACAGAATGCTTTGATATTCCAACCACGCTGGTATTGTTATCTTGAGCAAGCCTCAAAGAATCTTTAAGAATCTCCACAGGCGTATCTACAGTTCCCCCGGTTAAGGATCCATCCCAGAGAGTAATTCCGTTCTTTGTAATTCGAGACGCCTGTCTTTGAGCTAGTCTTTCGAAAAAATTGCGGAGACGATCAGTCATCTTATGAATCTGGGGAGCCTTTTTACGCTCTTTGAACCCAAAGATTTCCCGCCAAAAGTAGTTATAAACAAAATCAACATTGTCCGATGTTATATGAGCCAGATACGGCCCATATACATAAAGTTTAGGCTTTTGTCCCGGCTCCTGCTTCCAAATGGCTACCCGAACAGCAGAAATAACGCCTCGATTGGTTTCTCCAAGTTTAGCTGAAGAAGCATCCACGGCTGAAATAGGAATAATTGAAGGGTCTGCCTCTATTTCCCGAGCAACTGTTTTCTCGATGTCTTCCGTTAAATCCACAACTTCATCCTCAGCCCATTCATCATACTTGTCAATTTCCTCATCGTTAATATAGGCAAAATAATCCAGCCTTATGTCCCGCGGACGAAATATTCGAGCTTCCGGAAAATGTTCCTCTAAAATGCCCACTAATCCTTTCAAGATTTTCTCTTCAGACAACCAACCACCCATCAATACTTGCAGTTTAACTACAATTATCCCGCTTTCCACTTAATACCTTAACTGGCAAACCAAGAATGCAGATTTCTTACTTCTCATTTAAGAAATCCTTGTCAGCTTGACTTCTCAAGTAGTCCTTTCGGATTCTTAAGCCACATTTGCCACATGACCAAAAGTCTCCAGCATCAGCCATGAAAACTCCTCTTCCACATCTTGGACAAAAAGGATTAGTACGCAAGAGTCTACCATCCGACAAAATGTAATGCTTCTTCAACCTTTTTCCTCTCGTTTTCCGCGTTTGTTCCTCAACATTTTGCTGAGGAATTCCAGTTCTTGAGCTCTAAACTTTATACTCCAGTCCCCTTCAGCCCAATTATCCTCACCTGAAAATTCGAGGGAAAGCTCTATAACCTTCTGGGAAGGGTCTTCCTCATCATAATCAAAGCCTACAGTGTCAAAAGTTACCCTTACGTCTCCGACTTTAAAGGTTATGCGGCAGTAGTTTGCCTTGGAAACGGTATATAAAATGCTTTCAAGCCTAATTCCCTTGGAATTAATAAGCGGCAAGACTTCTTCCAAGAGCTCGTAACGACAATAATTACCTTGTTTAAGGCTGGACGCTCCTCCAAACAATTTGTCCACCACTGCCTTAACCAATAGAAGGGGAAGAAAGTTATCTAGGTTGTCCTAAGGAGGAAAACCGAAAAATTTAGACTTCGCAACTCTACATTTCTGATTCAAAAACAACGAAAAAAACCGAAAACGCTAAGACAAATAAGAAAAGAAACAAGGCTGCCAGCCAAATTTTAAACAAAAATGGAAAACACAGCTAACATAAGCTGCTTTGTGATAATCGCTGTTTAAACAAAACAGGAAAAACCGTTTGAAGCTGAATAAAGCTCTCTTTAAAGACTATGTTAAAGGCTTCGAGATCATTCGATTCTCCATCAAAAATTTATACACTTCTAAATAAAAATTATGATTCTTGACAAGTGAGTTTAGACTTTAAAATTTAAGAAATAACCATCTCACATTTGTTACGTGTCACTTCGACGATTTTAAACGGAAAACGAATATCCTCGAAGATTAAAAAACTTCTAAATGCCAGCTTTGGCGTAACAATATTAGAGGGGAAGAACCCTTGACCCATATACTTAAGAAAATATCCGTATCTCTTTATCTAGGTTCCTTGATTGCTTCCATATTCATATTGTTTGTTCATTTACCTGGCCTATTAAATCTTGATCTAATTCTGGCAATAACATGGCCTACCCTTATAATTGGCGGACAACTTGACGACTTAGCATATCTTCTTGAAAGAAAAAAACCACTATCCTATAATAAATACGGCAAAATATCACTGAATTTAGGCTTACTAATGAATATGGTAGGTTTAGCTGGAGGACTCATCACTCTTCTGATCTACAACCTAATCCTAGGAGTTTTTTTGATAATCGGCGGGGTCATCGGAAGCCTAATTTTAGCCAAAACCTTAAGACTAAACAAACTCCTTTCTGCAACAAACATCAACTCGAAAAATGTAAACAATGACTGTAAAAAAGGAAATCAACACTTATGAAAGGCAGCGAAGAACGCTCTTAAGCTAAAAGAAGTTCCTCAGAAGCGGAAGCTAAAGGCTTCGAGACTTTTCGATTTTCCATGAAAAATTTTACTGTTTTAACTAAAAATAAAAAGGCGACAAAAAGGAAGTAGATATTCATGGAAATGAAAGGAATCCCTCCATCTCCTGAGGCTAAAGTTCTAGATTTTATACGCGAAAGCGTAACATTAGACAGAATAAAGGAAGTTGAAGAAATTCTTTCAGACGGATGGCTCTCCACCAGCCTTCTCAACGTAAAGAAGTATTTTGACATGGTTCTGATGGAAATCGTTTACCGAGGACACAGAGGGCAGCTGCTAGGATAAGACGGTGAAGACATACACATATAGATAAATTTATGCACTTTGTTCTGATCACCAAGTACTAGCGCGGTCGGCCCCAAGCAATCCAGAGCGCCTTATTTCTTTTAGCCAACACAAATAACACATCCCATCGTATGATAAATAGGCACCTTCGGAAATTTCTTTATCGCAAATTCGACATGTGAACGTGCTCGTAACATCTTCTGATGGTTCGTATGATAATTCATTGTAATCCAGAGGACTTTCAGGTTGTTCTATGTGTGTTGTATAAATGTTTTCAGTTGGTATCCTATTGATTTTTTTATGAGGTTGTATTTGTCCTTGACTGATTTGTGATTCGTTTTCTTCGTCTTCAATGTACATATCTTCTTCAATTTCCTGTATTTCCTGCAATTGAGTCTCTTCTCGGTTTAATTCCGGATACGACTCCTCGTAGAGAGTCTTTTCAAGTTCAGAGATTACCACTTCTTTTTCAATTTTTGGTTTCCCTTCTCTGTGTATGCTTTTGGGTTTTCGTAGTGCAAGCCAAACAAAAAAAGTTGAGGGTAATCCAAACATTATCATCCAGGCGGCAATGTACCCATAATTGAAGGTGAGTATCTTATGAGAAATCTTTGGAGACGCGGCCGCATAAATTCCCAAGGTAAGCCAGAATAGGCCAGTAAGCAAACTTAATAGTCTCAAAAATCTAGACACTATAATTCACTTCTCAAGATCGGTATTTCCATTTCTTTTGCTTCCATCACCGAGAGGAAGGCACAATTTCAAAATAAAATTTGGTTAAACTTTAATAAGAAAATTTCGGCAAGTATTTTTGCGAGACTATTCTTTTAGGCTTCTGATTTTTCTGTTTTTCTCGTGGCATTGACGATTTCTACCAGTCTTTGTAGATTTTTACGAGTCTCTGTAATTGTTTCTTCATTAACAGCTAATTCAATTTCTGGGATGCTTTTTGCGGCTGAGATTGTAAAATCTAACATCGCTTTTATAATAGAACCAACTATTTCGCACATGGGTCCAAGTTCAACGTCAAAATGGAATTTCTCACCATCATTTCTGCCTATCCTTATTGAAAATATCGTTTTTCCAATTTCAGGAAGATAATATCCCATTGTCTGAACTTCACAGATAGTATATGGCTCATTCGTTGCGAGTAGTTTATTTCTAAAACGATTGCCAAATTTTGTTATTAATTCAAGGACGAAGTTAATTACTTCCTTTGAAATTTTCCTTTTTTCCATTTCATCGATTATGCTAAAACGGTTAATATAAAGAATCGAAAGTAGCGTATTCGCGGCTTCTTCACCTACTAGAAATTGGAGATCGTCAAGGATTGAAGATTCCAAAAAGGTTGTTTCTTCCATTGCACTTTCGATTACATTCATCACTCTTGATTGTAAAAGTTCGTTTTTTAAGTTTTTTAGGGAAGCAAAATTTAATCCGCCTTTAGTTTTGTTATCTTCTTTCACCAGAGGCTTGTCTCTAGTATCCAAGGAGTTTTCCTCTTTTTGTGATTTTTAATCACTAGCATATTTAATATTTATGAATCTTTAGAAGACAAAAAGTGGAGTGCCATAGCCTATGCTGTCGGAAAACGTAGCCTATAAAGAAGGCCCTTGCCTTGGTGAAAAAGTAATGCATTACAGCCAAGTTAGATAAAGTGTCATCCCCACCACTGAGAAAGATTGGGTCTTTTTTTAGAAAGATATTCCTTTATTGGTTTTATAGCATTGTCTATTCTCTTTTCTAATTCTTCTAGTGTCTCGTTAGGATGAACTGTGAGATCACGTATATCTATTAAATATCCATGCACTATTTCATCTCTATTGTCTATCCACTCCCAAGTCCAATCTATGTCTTCGATTTCAAATGGTATTTTCTCTTCAGGAATTTTTTCAAGCATTTCTTCATTGGGATGACCGCCTAAAGGTGCCCACACAGAATCCCATAATTTGTCTGTTTCCCATTCTCTTAATGCCTTAACACTTGCATAGAATTTTTTTGCATTCTCTAAATCTTTATGTAAACCATCATTACCAGTTGCATCAATCATTCTGCCTCCTTGAATATTTAGCAAATTTTTAGTGAAGAGAAAAATGTGAGCAAGACTTGATTCAAGAAAAATTGAACGAGAATCCAAAAACACAGCACATAGATCTTTGGTTTCTAATCCACTTCTTATTTCAATTTCACCTCCACTCACGATTATCGGGTTTTCTCCTTGAGACCGGATTTCTTCTTCACAGAATCTTTTTAGCTTTTTATATCGTGTTGCCTTTAACGTTGCCTTTAATAAATTTTCACAATCAATTAATTGGGTTAGCAGTTTTTGACAGTCTAGAAAAATCTCTTGAAAGAAAAAGTAGCCGTAAGTGGCTGGGATTGGGTCGCCCAATAAATCTGGAATTATTTCGCAAATCTTCTTCTTTAGAACTTTTTCCCTATTCGTCAGTAAAATTCTGTACGAATCATGTTCATTCATCAGTTTTCCCAAAGGGTAGTTTCAAATTTTTTATATATAGCTTTATGCATCTCTTCAAGATGAAAAATTTAAAATACGTATTGTTAAGTATTAGTACGTATGTCCAAAACTAAATTAACACTATCCATTGAAAGGAAAATCTTAGAATTAGCTAAGATAGTAGCAAAGCAAAAACACATCCCAATTTCCCGTCTTGTAGAGAATTTTTTGGGTTTTTTTGCTAATCCTTATGTTTATTGTTTTAAGTGTGGTAAAAAATTTTATGTTAACTCTGCTAAAGTTTGTGCAAAGTGTGGATGGCTTATTTGCAAAAAGTGTAACAAATGTGGTTGCGGTCTGGACGAAGAAACTGCAATCGGTATTTTTAACATGAGAAAAGTTTACGAAGATTTGTTGGTGGGGAGGGTTAAACAAGATTGAAAATTGAAGCATTAACGCCAGCTAAAATTGGCGTCTTCGCGGCACTTTATGCTGTACTCAGTTTAATACCAATAAGTATGTTTATTGGTGCTCCAAGTTTCTTAGCTTTAAATCTCATAATAACTCCGGTTATTGCTTTGCTGCTTAACCCGTTTGAAGCCTTTTTCTCTTCTCTTTTTGGCGGCATCATTGCCTTCTATATAGCTCCTTTTCAAGCAATGTTTGGGCCTTTTACAATTCTTTTACCTATTGCCGGCTCAACTTTTGGAAGTCTAGCATATCATAAGAGGACAATTGGGACTTTCGCGACAGCACTGTTTTTAATTGTCTCTGTCGCGGCATATCTCCTAAAGAACTTGTCCTTCCCTTACTTTGTCATACCACATTTACTTGCAACAATTTTGGTTTTAATTTCAGCTTTTAAAAAAATGACGCCAGAGGCCTTAAAAGCTCCATTGTACGTCTACGTCTCTACCATGTGTGAACAGGGAATGATGATGATCTTTGCAGTGCACTTGTTAGGTTTACCCTGGCAAGCCTTTGTAGGCATATTGCCCTTAATGATTTACGAGAGACTTATAGGAACTATAGGAGGTACAGCGATAACTCTATCTTTATCAAAAATAGGAGCGAAATACCTTCCCGAAAGATAGTTTTGCCAAAAGTTGCCTTGTTAGTTTGCAATATTTTTATCTTCTTGGAGTCATCTATTATAGGTTAGTTGTTTATTAAAAGACGGGGGAGATATGCTGCCTAAGTCTCTCGAGGAAATCTACAAGCATTATGAGTTTAATAAAACCGAACCGGAAACACTTTCTGGATTGATAAAAAGTGTTATTAGAAAAAGCGATGAAATTAAGGGTAATTTTGAACTATACAGGGAGCTTACTAAGGCTATATACGATATCCTTGTTAGAGAGAAAATTCTTCAGAGAGTGAAAATTTCAGAAAACGATGGGATATACAAAAAAATTTGCAGCGTTGGTATTGATGGAAGCTTTCAATGTGTTGGAGGACTAGGGGGAATATGGTATGTTCCAATAAGCTGTTCTCGAGTTGTTTTCAAACATCTCTTAGATAAAAATCCAGATGTAGCTGTTACTGCTGACATCCATGATATTAATGAGATTGAATACCCTAATCTGGAGAAGGAAGCCTCATTCCGAATGTTAGTCGGTGAAACAAAAGCAATAAATGACTGGTTGTCGGATGGCATTTCAGAAAAAGAAAGTGTCATCTTTATAGACGGACCTCTCGTTGATCCCCCTTGGTTTTCCGAGGACAAAAGATACACAGAATACTTGGAAGACCGATGCAACGTGATTAAGCGATGTATCAGAAATAATGTTCTTCTAATCGGATGTGTAAAAAGAGTAATGGGTCGCTATTTAATAAACTACATTAGGGGCAATCTTGTTAAAGACGACTTCGAAAGAGATAAAGTTAAGAGATTTATCTCAGATGCCCATCTGATTTCCTATATCTTCACAAAATTATCGCTTGAATATCCTGAGCACGTTCTCTATACTTACCCAATAAACGTTAGTAAAACCGATGAAACTCATGAAGCATATTTGAAGCGAGGTGTTGAAATCTACACTACATTTATACAGAAAGACTTTTCGTCTCGTCCGGTAAGACTAGACATTCCCATATCATCAGATAATGAAACAGATATACAAAAGTTGACAGTAAAAGCAGTCAAGATATCTGCATTATGGACTTTCCCCGGACAGAATTGGCCACTTCCCGTGATGATGGCCCATTATAAATGTAATATTAGAAAAGGTTGTGCAGAAGTATTGTACGATGAAATGATTACTCGAACTACATCTCCAAAAATGTTTGATAATATAGTAAGATTGAAATTGAGGTGAAAAAATGAAGCCTCTTGGAGTAATACTTACCGAAGCCTCAACCCACGATGCTAAATGCCAACTTTACGAACATGCTGAACGAGGCAATATTAGGGAGGGCATGTTTCTTTTAGTTCATACAACTGGTGATAGAAGAATTTTGGCTAGGGTAGCGAGAATTATTCCACAAAATGAGTTCTTCGTTGCAGGAGATGCATGGACAGAGGCTAGACGTAAACAGCAAGAAATTCCACATGAGCTCGCTAGAAAATATGAGATTTGCGAACTAGAGTTGTTAAGAGAAGTCCCTGGACTAAAAGAAGTATCAATCCCACCTTATCCTGGAGATGAAGTATACCAAATTAACATTCCAGAAGATCTAAACACAATCTTCGGAGTTAAAGATCAACAAGGCATATTATGGTATGGCTCTTTGCTGGGGTATGGCAATGCGCCAATTCCTTTAACAATTGAAGCTATCCCCATGCATCTTGCTATATTCGGAGTGACAGGCAGTGGAAAATCTTATGATGTGGGCGCCTTGATAGAGAAAATTGTCAAAATACCAGGGGGGGAAAATACTGTACTTTCAATTCCGATGATAATTATAGATGCAAACGCAGATTATATAGATTATCACGAATATTTCCGAAAGAATGGAAGCCTTGGGGCATGTCCATCTGTAACGAGATACGTTTTTCCAAATTCCCCTATCATGAAGACATATCAAAGTAGTGTAAGGCCTATTGCTTTAAATCTGAATAATTTGTCCAAAAGAGATCTAGCAGAGCTAATAGTTACTTACTATAGCGGGGGAGAAAAAAACGAACTTCAAGTTGCAGGAATTGAAATATTAATTGACAGCATGGTTGCGAGAGGTGATATAAGAGAAGGAGATTTTCAAAAAATCTTCACAGATCCAGATACCTTCCGAAGCGCGAAATCGCGTCTATCAGCCCTAAGTCAAAGAAATACTCCTATACATAGTGCCACCGCAGCTGCTATACAAAGAGGACTGGATAAATTTTTAGAAATCGAAAACCAGCACAAACTGCTTTCGACCAAGCCATATTTAGAAAAGGAGTTCATCGAGGACCTTACCTTAAATCGAGGAATAGCTATCATCGACTTTTCAGCAGATGGCGCCCCAGGAATTCCATTGTCGGTCAAGCAGTTGGTGATTTCATACCTAGCATCTATTCTCTTTCAAAGGTTCACTCATTATAAAACTGAAAGGGAAGAACGTTACCTTATCTTCCTAATGGAAGAGGCTCAAAACTATTGTCCCAATCTTGCAAGATATGATGTAGGATATAGTTTGGCTCGTGAAAAGCTCGCGATGATTGCAACACAAGGACGAAAGTTTGGCTTAAGTTTATGTCTCGTATCTCAGCGTCCTTCATTTATTGATCCCATTGTTCTATCAATGTGTAATACATTTTTCATCCATAGAGTCGCTCCTGACGATGTTAGCTTCATAAAACGAGCATGCGGGGGGCTCCCAGCATCTATGGAAAGAAGGCTTACTCGTTTGGAATTGGGAGAAGTAATAGTAACAGGTCAAATGAACATAGCTCCGTTTCCAATGATCATCAAAATTCCAGAAAGAAAAATGGTCCCAGAGCATACTGCAGGAAAAACGGATGTTTTGGGAGCTTTAAAGAGGTTGTCTAAATGACGGAGGAATATGAGGAAACTACTCAGAAATACGTTCAATTACCGCCTCCACAAGCAGTACCTTTTACAGGATTTCACTTCGCAAAAATAAAAAGTCGAGAACCTGTAGCTCAAAGACTTAAAGAATTTATGAAGAGAACTAAGGAGACTGATTTCTTCACAACAGGCCTTATTATTGCCGAATGGGGTGAAGGAAAAACAGATGCTTATGAAAGATATATAAAAACTGAAGCGGAGAAAAAAGGGTACTACGCTTATCTGGTTTCTACTTCATCGATTGTTAACAAACTATCTAAAGCAGACGTTCTATTCCCTTATGGAGCCCCAGAAAGTGTAACCTTAATGGGATGCACGTTATACGCACTTCGAGACGAGTTAGGCTTAAGGAACGAAGACTTTTCCAAATTTCCTGACTATAAAGAGTACAAAGATCCCTCGGAGTATATCGAAGAGGTTCTAAGCAGACATCTCTCGACAAAAAATGAGATGATATACATTTTCATTGATGAATTCGAAGAAATACTAAATCAGCCTAGTGATATTCAAAAGAAGTTTATGTCTGGATTGAAAGAGCTTCTGAATGGCCAACTGAAACTTATCCATCAAGGTGGCAAATTTGCAGGGCGTCTTCACCTTATACTAGCGTGTACTCGTTATGCATATAACCGGATCAGAGGAGACGTCGACCTGGCTCAGATCTTTGGAGCACTCGATCAACGATTAAGTTCAAATAGAATTGACTTACCTCAAGTGGGAAAAGCAGAGGCCTTACAATTTCTCATTGACCTCTTAAAATTCTGCTATAAACATTCACTACCACAACCATTACCGATAAAAAGCTCTGGCATTTTAAATGGTATTTATATCATATCTCAAAGAAATGTTAGAAGCTTAGTTCAACTTTTAAGCGATTTACTAAGTTCAGCTGCTTTGGATGGCGAACTACTTATTATTAATTATGAACATTTCCTAAACACTTTAAAAGGGAAGCCAATAAGCGTTTACGGGGCTTCTACTCAGTGCATAGATAAAGATTTCTTAATTAAGATTGAATCCACTTTGCGAAACTTACAACATGGTGAGGACTACATTAAAATTTTTAGAATACTGGCTGGGGAGCTTAAACCATTCACGATAGAAGAAATACAGAAAAGAACAGGAGTTAGAGATGTTACATATCGAATAAACGAAATAAACCAAGAACTTAAAAAAATAGGAATATCAAATGCTATTACCCGTCTCAACCCACTTAAAGAGAACGAGAAAATAGAAGACGTAATAGAGTCGCTTAAACCCGTTGAAAATGCAATTCCCTTAGGTACTGGAAGGAAGATTCCAGTTGAGAGATTCACAGATTTTACAATACATTATGAGTTAGACTCAAAATGTGCGATGCACCCGAAAATGTTTTTGCCGGCTGATGAAGTGGAACTGGAAAGAGCATTAGATCTTTATCAAGAGGAGGCTGAGTATCTTTATCGGATCATATCAAAAAGGTTTTCGAGCATAACAGCTAAACGCCATTATATGCTTTCAAAGGAACTTACTGATCAGCTCTTTCCCTCTCCCTTAGTACTTCAGCTGGATTTTATCTTAGATAGATCCAAAAGAATGGAGCTTTGGAGAATGGCAATGAAGGGATTCTTGGAAAGAGACTTAGAGTTCAGAGACGGCTTGATTGAAGTTATCAATCTGGAAAACAATTTCGAAATCACGGGCATTTCCACCGATTTTTGTCTTAAATACACTCTATCCTCCGGAGCACAAGTGGAAATTCCTCTTGCAATCCACTCGACTACAGGGAGAGTGACCATGAATGATGCCCAGAATCTAAAAGAGAAAGTAAAGAGAGAGAGTCGTGGTTTGGTCCTGTTGTTTCACGTTGGAGAGATAGAAGAAAATGCACGGGGAGAACTTGCTGTCATTCCAAACATACTATCCATCCATGTAAGGCCGATAAGGGCTCAGCAACTAATAGCTTTGTCCTTGGCTAGAAAAGAAAATGTAGAATTAAATGCCAATGTTCTTCGTGAACGTCTTTTAGAAATACTTTACGACATAGATTTCAACCAAGAATTCACCAAATGGCTTGAAAGATGTAGAAGAGAGGGCCTTCTTATAGAAGATTTGAAAAGGCCGTCTGGAAAGAGTGAAAGAACTTTAGCCCATGCAATGATCTATTACATACAAGCTGTAGAGGAGAAACTGACTAGGGAAAATGTCTTTAATGAAAGTAAAAAACTGCAAGCGTTTACTTTGTACGGAGGAGGAAAAAAACCGTCTTTCGCTCCCCTTGACATAGAGACTGAGGAATCGCTAATTGAATACCAAAGAGAGTTATGTCTCAACGGATTCTTGCAAGAAGAAGGAGAAGAAGTTCAAATTGTTACTACACCTATCGAAAGAAGAATACTGGACAACTTGAAGAGACATAAACTCTCTATTGATGAAATCAAACGACGATTCATAATCTTCGCACAAAACGAGAAACTACTGGAACAAGTCTACTTCCCCATTCTTGAAGCTAAGGGACTTATCCAAGTTACCAAAGATGGGGTAAGCTTAGTTAGCAAAGAAGAGAGAGAAGAAAACATTCAACAAAGAATGAAAAGTTACAGCGAGAAAATCATAAATAAAGGAAAGGAATGGTGGACTTTTGGGCACATCTGCATTAGCAAAGAAAGAGAAGACCGCGTAATTATGATAAAAGAGTTTGACAGCTTTTTGAAAGAGTTATTCGCCAAACTAGACACACCACAAGTAAGATACAACGAAGAAAGGTTTCTTCGAATTCTTCGTCTATTGAACGAATTACTAACATATTTTGAGGAAACCTTGGATCCGATGATAACTGAAGCTTGGACTAAAGGTCGCGAGCTTGTTAAAAACGTCAAAGAGAAAAACGAAGAAATTGAAATTGCTTTAAATTCCATTCTTCAATTTTACAACAGTTTTTCAGAAAAGAAATATACTCAAACTGACGTCGAAGATTACGTTAGATTGAAGACAGCTTTCGACGAAGTCCTTAAAACCGGCACATCAGATTACAAGGAAGAGGAAATATGGGATGGGTTGGATCTTATTTCGTCAACCTTTGAACCGCGTCAACGATATGAGGGAGTCCCAAGATATTTCCACTTCAACCAGGCAAAAGAAAAAGCAAGCTACTTTAACTACAAAGTCTACAAAATAGAAAGAGCCGAATACGCCTTTTCGACCAGATATAGTGAGATAAAGGACGCAATAGATGATATTATTGAAGAAAGAAGGAGATTGCAAGGGCTAGGCGATGAAAGCAGATCGAAACTCTTGAGATACGCTGTTGATAAACGATATGCTATGTCATTGGCCTTTCATCAAGCCTTATTAGGATATCAGAGAGAACCTATTAAACCAACACCTCTAAAGACTTTGAGTCTTAAAGACATACTTAATTTTTTTGAAAAATTGTACAACGCACAGAGAGATTTCAACTCAAAAATTAATGACAGCTTGAAGATTTTGGAGGCTATGATCAATAATGAGAAGATATTGCTCGCATCAGGAGAAGAGACTCTAAATCTTGCAGTGAAAACCGTAGATTTTTTTGAAGACGGAGAAGAACTTTCAACACAAGCTTCAGCCTTCCTATCCGATGTACATAAATATAAATCAATGTATGAAAAGGAAGTTGTTGAATTTCATCAGTTTATGGACCTCAAAGTTGAAATCGATAAACTTAACGAGAAAGCATCGGAAGCCAAGGAGAGTCTTGTTAGAATAATAGGTTCCTTTGAACAAGTACGAAGAGACCTTAAAAATTTATTTGAAAAAGGCATCGGCATTTTGAAACACAAAAAGGAGAACATTCTCAAGTTTATAGAAGTCTTGGAGGAGGGAGGAATTGATGTTGTTATGCTTGCCAAGCCCTTCGAAGAGGTGATTGAACAAGCTATAAGTGACATTAATGGGTTAAAAGAGGGAAAAGAGAGTAAGTACACTTGGAAGCAAATCTTAAATAATATTGAAGAATTAAAAAAGAAGTTATTCAATGAAGTTCAAAATATTTTGACTCAAGACCAATTTAACGTGTTATTAGCCATAGTTGATGCCTCTGCAAGGCAGAATTGGTTTGATTTGTCAGAGCTAAAAGAAGACCTACTAGAACAATTTAATTTAAGTGAAAATAAAATTGATAAAATAATAGAGGTACTTGTTCAGAAAAAGATGCTTAAACAAGGCGTTTCTCTGCCTATCTAGCTCGAGCACAGAACTATATATTCTCCTTTAACATTTTTTCTCTTGCATATTTTTGCAAGTTGCTAAAAGGGCCGCCCAATTCATTTGGTATACGAGGAGCATGTAAAGTAATCCATGCATTAAAAAGGGCACGTACTTGAAATGACTCTTGTAATCCTTCCCAACCAAACTCTTTTAAAATCGGACACTTTAATCCATCAATTAAGCGTCTTTCTTCATCGCTCAGGGTAACTATACCAAATTTTGCTCCTCTTCTGGAAACATATCTTTCGCCACAGTTAGGCAACATGATCTTGCCATGAGCAGCTTTAATTCTCCAGGCAGCAGAATCGGTGGAAAAACAGCCCAAAACATTTAAAATAGGGACCACTGTTGGAGCCCCCAATCCCATTACATGAAGAAAACCATTATGTCTCATCCTTATCTCAGCTATTAGATCGATTGCATGTTTCCTACCATTTGAAATTCCTCTGGAGCTTAGCATTAACGGAACTAACCCGCCAACAGCAACGACCTTTGGATTATGCTTTCGATAGGCCTCATATTCAAAAAGAGCCCTTGAAAGATCAGGGTGAACGATGGGAATAACATCTTCGATTTCTTTCTTTAACTGTGCATAATTTTTGATAGTCAATTCTATTTTCTTTTTAGAGTTTGTCATGGTTAAGGAGGGATAATCTAGAGAGAAATAATAATCCGCTTTAGCTATTTTGTAAATTTTGACTAAGCTCTTGAGTTCTATAGTGATCTCGAGAACCATAGCTTGGAATCCCCCTGAATCTAGGAAAATCAGACCGTCGAAATCTAGGAAACTATGTAGACTACCGCTTTTCGTAACATCTTGGCGTAATTTCTCACTCTTGATCATCTCATAGGCGTTTACCATTAAGGCTGGAACTTTAAAATACTTCCATGGTTGCGGCTTTGCTTTTAGTGGTGTGCCAAGAGCCACCAACAATTTATTTTGTCTCCTTCAGCTTGCACTTCAAGTCCTTAAGGATAGAGAGAAGTTTTGGCAATTGGTATATGTTATAAGGCACACTTATAATTTTCAACAAGTTTTCAGAAGCTTCGTAAAAGATGTCCTTATGATGGTTTGGCATAAAGCTCACATGATACTTGTAATATTTAGCCCCACGTGCTTCGAGAAAATTCTTTAACCGCCTAACAAATTCTTCTCTACCTATTTTTCCGAGACGAGTGGGTGGAAAATTATAGTTGGCAGCTGGAAATTTCGATTCAAGTTCTCTAGGACATATCACTAAAGGCTCAGAGACAATGAATTGCTGAACAATGTCATCTAGATTATGTTTTTTCAACATTCTGATGGTTTTCATGTGAATAAAAGATTTAGAAAATGGCTTATGAAGAGAACACCCGAAATACAATGCTATAGGTTTTCTAGCTGAATGCCAATTATCTAAAACATGTCGGTAAAACTTTACCACATGTTCCTCAAAAAATAACTCATCCCCACCATCCAAAACAATGACTCCTGGTTCTGGAAACGAAGACTGTCTAAGCAAACACGTTTTAGTCAAAATTTTCCCTCGTAGGGGGTAATCAGGTTACAGTGTTTAGCTTTAAAAGATTTTCTAATATGCCGTGATATATCTCCAAGCAATTCTTATTAGAGCTACTCTTCAGAAAGTATTTTTGATCTTATTCTCAATAAAGATAGAGATAACATTACAGATCTAATGGTCTTGCAAACACCTCATCATTAATGGTAATATTTTATGCTACGCCAAGCTTCCAAAAGCATAGCTCGATATTTGAACTCGCACTAAAATTACAAAAATTAAATATATCAAGTGATAACTAAGAGCTGGGAGCGCTTATGACAGATTTTGATGAAAAATTAAATGAGATTAACACTCGATTAAAGCAGATAAACGCTGATTTGAGGAGAATAGCAAATAAAAAGAGAACTAAAACAATGAAAATGCTTCTTAGAAGAGAACGTAAAAGGCTGGAGAAAGAAAGGGAATCAATAATTGCCAGAATGAGAAGGGAAGGCAATAAGGGATGGGGGAAGGATAGGTCTAATTCGCGAGCAAGAATAAACAAGTATACCCAAGAGTTTCTCAAATGGATGGAAGAACCAAACTCTTTAGATTGGAGAGGCACTCTAGAAGAGAGAAAGTGTCTGTTTGCTAATATTTTAGGTGAGAAGCATATTGATAATCTAAAAAGAAGAGATGTTATGGAAATGTTAACTTATTCTTGGGCTGAATCAGAATGGTGGTCAGATAAGCCTTGGAAAGCTATGAAAGTGTTAGAAAAAAATGGGCTTGTTAAGCTCAGAAAGGAATTAAAATTGCTTTTATATGGAAATGACCCAATTGAAAAAAGATTTGACGTATTTTTAACAAATATCAAAGGTTTAGGCGCAGCTTATACGACAGAAATTCTAACTTTCATATTTCCAGAAAAATACTGCCTATGGAACCGTGTTGCCGCCGATGTATCTATATACCTTGGAATTAATGAACTATTACCCTATAATTTATGGAAAGACAAGATGAAAATAACTGGAGAGAGTTATGTTAAATGCTGTGATGTTCTTCAAACATTACGCCGTCAATTAGAAACTTGCGGACTTGTAAAGTCCAATCTTATCGACGTTTACCACTTTATTTTTTACTTAAATAGAAGCAGAATTAGCTTACTTCCAATTTATATGTAACATAAACTTGTATAAGCCTTTTGATGATTTTTGGAAAGATATTCGAAAAACTCTTTTAAATAAAGTTCAATGCAAACCTTAGTTTATAAAGTTCCAAACAAGATAATTAGCGATGAAAGAGATCACATTAAGTCAAATCTGAGAAACTGGAAGATTTCTCGTTCACAGATTAAATGGGTATGAAACGTGCTTGTTACTGATGGTCGCTACATTTCAAGAGATCATGCACCCCTATGTTCATAGCTAAATAATATGTGCAGTTTTATCTTTAGTCGATTACATTGAAGTAACGTACAGCCTGCTTACTCTTCACTTGAATTTCTTGCTAAACAAAAATGATTGAGATAAAACATTTTTCTCAGTTTTTCTCGATATTCAAATATTATATCGCTTTCACAAAGGTCCGCAGATCACGAGATAAATTATCTATTTCATCAATATCTGTAATTGATTTTGCATAATTCGATAGGCTTCCGCAACTTTCTTCGACATATCTAACCAAGACTTCCGGCGTTAGGCGCCACTTTAATCCTGTTCGAAATCGTGCTACCAAACTTTGACTGCACTTATAATACCAAGCCACTTTACTGATGTCGCGAACGGTAACAGAAAAGTTATTTGCTAAGTTTTCGACTTTCTCAAGCCAAGGATAATATCGATCCCATTCCACTTGTGGAATCGGGCCTCGTTGGTTTTCAACATCTTCAAAAATGAATGCTCTGGATTGTCTACTTGGAGGGCAGTGATCACTTGCCAATCCAAGTGCATGCAACCATAAGATGGTTTTTGTCAAACCTACGTTTCGGATATGGTAGTGGCTGCTCGGGTGCGCTATTTCTGCAATTAACTCTCTAACAAGAGAAGGAGTAGAGGTTCTTTTTAGCAGTGTGTTATGTGATATATCCCTTTTGACAAAGTAATTAGCAGACTCCACTATACATTGAGTGGTATCCCATAAATTTTGGGTTCTAAGGAACCTTGCGAGTACGCCGTATCTTCGACCTGATACTTTCAGCATTTCGCCGCCACAAAGATCTTCCACTTCTTGTTTCCATTTGCCTTGAAGCTTGAGGATAACGTCCAAGTCGAGCAACCCCCGACTATCAAGTAGGTCATACAAGTATCCAACTTCAGCATCAGATCTGTTCTCACCAAGAAGGATGCAGTAAGCAAAATCCGACCATATTTCTTCAGTTTTAGATGGAATTGCTCTTCTTGATTTGTCTTCATTAAGTACAAGTGTCAGAAGTTTCTCAAATCCTTCTGGTAACGTTTTCTTCAAACAATTCCCTAAATTAATAATCGTCTGTTGCCGTTTTAAATGTTCTGAAAAGGGTTTAAAATTAGCTTAATATATAAAACATATATGGATAACACATAAGATAATAGCGTAAGATACCGCAGGTACAACGTAATAAAAAATTGGTTCTATTCCAAGTATCAAGTCATACTAGAATATCAACAAACATCATCCTACTACTGCTCGCACTAATTCTCTTGACAATAAATATTCTCCTAAAAAGAAAGAAGAAGAGGCGATATCTTCTCTAAATTTTTGCATGCACTTTTTCCGTTATCAAGCTTAACCTCTCTGCGTATTCCATGAAGGCATAGCGGAGAACTTCACTCTCATCCATTCCTAAGCTGTGGCATATCTTTTCTAGGATACGTTTCTGTTGGGGCGTTAGGTACACTTTTACAACTTTTCTCGGCATGAGTCTTTCCATGGTACCATGGGTTTTTTATTTTAATATGTGTTATGTTCATGCTGGCTTTTCTCCTGCTGTGAGGCATTTGAGCGGGGTGTTTCAGCGGAGAGTCCTGTTTTTGCGTGCTAGGAGTAAGCGTGTCAAGGATTTGCTTCGTTTTGCAAAATGGTTAGAGAGGCGTAGGCTTTTAGATGAGGCGTACTGGGATAGGGAGCGCTGCGAGCTTGTAGCCATAGAGCATCATCCCTTTCTGGGTGTGGGCAAGGGCGAGGTTCTGTTTGACGCTAGGGGCTATGTTAATCCGGCTTTGGAGGCTGGTTCAGTTGAGAAGGCGTTACATGGTTAAGCTGGCAGCAAAGAAAGGAGCTGCAATAGCTTTTCTCACGGCTGTTGTCGTGTTTTGTTCTGCTTTGCTTACGGCTATTGACCAAGGGAAGATTTCTTGGCTTATTCTTGTTTCTGCTGTCTTGATGGCTGTTATCGCTTTTTGCCAAAAACTGTTGGAGACTAGCCATAATGGAAATACCCATAGTTGAGTTAGGGCTTCTAAACGAGAAATGTTACATTACAGACTTTATTCAAGTAGACAATCCGGAGCTTAAACGCATAGCCGACTCCATCAATGCCACATCTGAAACGGAAGTGATATTGCAGGTTTCTAGGTTTATAGCCAAAAACATCGAGTATCCGCTGAATTATCGGGGAAGACCTACAGCAGCCCGCCACATAAAACTCTTCAAATGGTGGAACGGCTTCTATCTGGCTGATCTAACCAGCGAATACGGATGGCTCTTCCCCAACCAAACAATCAGCCTAAAAAAGGGCATATGCTTCGACACCGCCTGCCTATGCACAACACTCCTACGCATCAAAGACATCCAAGCCCACACAGTTTTAGGAGCCATACTAAAAACCAAGAAAAAACGTTTCCTAGGCTTTCACGCCTGGACAGAAACCACCACCAAAAAAGGCTTAAAACTCGTGCTGGAAACCACAGTTCATTCAAAAGCTGCTAAACCCGTTCTAGCTGACCTACTGTATAAAGGAAAACTGAACATAACTTACGATCCCATTGCTTGGTTCAACGAGAAAAGTTTCCGGGAGGAACCTGAAAAGGCCAGGGCTTATGAGGAGATGGTTTATGCAACAAGAAGGCCAAAGCAAAATAATTAATTTGCTAAGCGGCTATTTTGGCCGCTACGAACTACAGAAGCAAAAGGCTGTTTGGCTTTCTTTCGGCGTTGATTACGAAGCAGAAAAGGCCAAGCAAGAGGCTATCTGGCAACAGTTTCAAGCCAAAACCGCGCAGAAAAAGGTAGGGGGGTACCTATTTGGATCCAAATATGTTCAGCGGATTCTTGAAGCCCTAGAATCATTAGATCCTCAGGAAAAACGTTTAGAAGCGTTGCAGCTTCTTGAAAAACTTGCCAAACACGCCTATAATAAAGCAATGCAGCAAGACCTAGACGATAAGTGGAGACTCAGATGGGCCAATATTGCCATTTATGCCCTTCAAACCATTAACGGCCTTCTAGCCCGCTACGAAGACAGAGAAGTTTTGAGAAGGTTTAGAAAGCTGAAGGAAGCCGTAGATGAGCTCCGTAGAGAAACAGCTGGCAAGACTTGAAAAAGAAATTGAAAGGCTGCAAAAAGAAAGAGTTGAGCCTCCACCCCGAGATCCCGTAGAGTTCTGCCAAAAAATCCTGCATTTCACTCCCACAGCCTACCAGAAGAACTTTCTAGAAGATACTTCTAGAAGAATCCTCCTCTGCTGGAGCAGACAAAGCGGAAAATCCCATACAATTGCAGCCAAGGCCATATGGTACAGCCTAAACCACCCCAAAACCCTAAGCCTCATAGTAGCCCCAAGCCTAAGACAAAGCCTCATCCTAAGCGACAAAATCGAAGATCATCTGGCGAACTTAACAAGCAAACAACGAAAAGCATGGATCCAAAAACAACAGCGAACCCAAATCCTATTCAAAAACGGAAGCAGAATAATCGCCCTACCATGCAGCGAAAACCTCCTGCGAGGCTACACAGCAGACATCATAATCTGCGACGAAGCCAACTTCTTCCAACACGACGAAGACATCTTCTACAGCATTCTAATGCCCATGCTAGCCACAACAGACGGCACCCTCATCGTAAGCAGCACACCATGGAACAAAGACAGCGTCTTCTACCGCTTCTACAACGACCCCACCTTCAGCAAACACATCGTCACTTGGCAAGAAGCCGTCGAAGCAGGCCTAATGAAAAAAGACTTCATAACACAAATGCAAAACCTACTCCCCGCAGAACGTTTCCAAAGAGAATTCGAAGCCCAATTCGTAGAAGACATAGACGCTTGGCTTCCCCAAAGCCTCATAGTAAAATGCATCGAAAGCAGCCTAGAACCCTACACCTTTGAAGACATCCCATCCGGAAACTTTTTTGTAGGCGTAGACTTTGGCAAACACCAAGACCACAGTGTTGTAGCTGTTGTCCGGAAAGATGAAGACGGTTTAAGGCTTGTACACATTCACCGGTTTCCCCTAGAAACCCAGTACGCCAGCGTAATAGGCTACGTCAAAAGCCTCTGCGACAGGTGGCGAAGCATCTGGACAGTTTACGCTGACGTTACGGGCGTAGGCGAATACATCTGCGAAGACATGCGAAACAGCGGAATAAGCCACGTTACAGGCGTAACCTTCACGGTAAAAACCAAAGAAGAGATGGCGACAATCCTTAAAGAAAAGATGCGGCAAGGAGAATTCAAAATCCCCTATGTGCCTGTCCGACGCATAGCAGACATAGACCTAGTTTCAGAACTCAACATAGAAAAATTTGAACTGGCTCCTTCAGGCCACATCAAGTTCAGCCATCCCGAAAGCACCCACGACGACGTCTTTTGGGCTGTAGCCCTAGCCGTTTATGCAGCAGTTCAATCCAAGACCAGAGGGATTGTAGATCTTGGCAGAATATTTGAAAAAATTCGTAAACTGGATTTTAGAAAGAAAAGCCAGACGAGCAGAAAAAAGGCTTATCCGGTTTGACCGTTCTCCAGCGTTGTTAGCGCGCAGCGTAAGCCTAGAAGACCTGGAACCCGTCAAATATGGCACAATCAGACAGCAGCTTGTGGAAAGCACCCTTATCAACGGACGGGAACTGCCAAAAATAGGAGTTGCCTACGGCCTAAAAGCCGAATATCCACCAGACTACAACGACTATGAAGACTACTATGACGCTTACTTTTACGTCCCCTTTGTCAGCCAAGCCCTGACCATTAGGCATCTTTTGATTTGGCAAAACGGTTTCGACACGGAAAGCAAAGACGAAAAAGCCAAGAAAAAAGCAGACCAGTTTATGGCCCAAATAAACGCCGACGTAGTGCTGCAAAAAGGAACCCTTCACGGCCTCATAACCGGAAACTGCTACTGGCTAGGAGAAAAGCAAGCTGACGGCTCATTACAGCTTAAAGTATTAGACAGCCGAAAAGTACTATACGCCAAAGACGGCAAAGGCTTCATCCACATCAAAGACCAAAAACCCAAAGCCATACCAGAACTAACACCCCAAAAAACCAGAGGCATTTTGCACCTGCCCTTCAACAACCTTACAGGACACTACGGCACAAGCTGCCTCAGACGAGTACTTCCCACAGTCAAATCGCTCCTCTACATGGAACGCTACATGCCCAAAATAGTGCGAAAACGAGGAGACCCCCTACTAGCCATCAAAATCGACACCAAAGACCCCGAAGAATTCAGACGCATCAAACAAATGATCACAACGCGAAAAGAAGCAGAAGACATCTTCCACGATGGCACCATAGAAATCCAAGAAGTTTACAAAAGCACTCCACGCTTCGGCGTTATGGAAGTTGTCAAGCATTTTCGCGATAATCTTGTTGCCGGTTTAGGTGTGCCAGAAGTTGCCCTAGGCTTCGGCGGAACCACAACCATGGCCACCGCAGAATACCAAGAAAGACTCCTCATAGGCGAACTGCAAGGATACCAGAGGCAAATCAAAAGGTTCATAGAGCAAAAACTGTTTCCCCTTGCAGACATAAAAAACGTGAAGGTAAACTGGAGACCCATAAAACCCGAAGACACATTCGCCCTAAGCAAACGCTACTGTCAAGAAATAGAACACGGCATACTCTCGCCAAGCCATGCAAGACAACTGCTAGGCTATCCCCAAGAAGCAGGAGAAGAAACTGTAATCCGAGCCAATCTTATTCCCTATCTACAAGACTTAAAAACAAAACAAATGTAAAGAGCAAATCAAACTCTTTCTCTTTTCATGGCATCAATTAAGGCTAGGCCAGCACCTATCACTCCCAAAAGTCCAAAAATAACCCCAAAGAAGCCGCTAGTAAAAAATTGGATTACAGCCGCTACCAAACCGATTACCCCTCCCACCTTACCAAAGCCTAGATAAACGAGAATAGCTGCAGTAACGAGGGCGCATCCAGTTAAAAACAAGACTGGAACCCCAAATCCTATTATCGCAAAAAGGAAAAAGACGGGAAAAATCGAGAATAGAGTGCTCATAAGGCCTGCCATAAGAATAGTCGTAGCAGCTATTATCCGTTGCCAAGGAATCGAAGGAATGATTACATCTTCTGGAATAGGCTTCTCCCAGAAATCTTCAGGTAACTTTCGTAAAATGCGATCACGCCAAGAAAGTTGTTTTAACCGTGCATGAACAATCTTTGAGTATTTATCTTCTCTTAAGCCAATAACGAATAAAAGGATTAACCCGGGAAAAACCCCTGTAATTGTAAGGATCATCGAGACTTCAGATGATATAAGGTCCAATAAATCAAGGGTATGACTTGCATATAGCAGCCACATAGCAACAGATAAGACTAATGTGGATTTCAATTTCAAACGGTAAAAATCCAGAAAACCCAAATAAGTCAGAAACAAATTTGCCACAAAATATACTAACAAACCAATCTGTATGAGAAGATCGTGCATAACAGCTACCCTAAACAACTCTATACTCAAACTGTATATAAAATTAGCCTCACAGAAACCCCTATAGGCATATTCCCTTCTTGCCTCAGCCTCAATTATTCTAAAAGGTGAAAGATAATTGCCAAGGCATCCAGATTTTGAAAAAATCTATAAAGCGTTCATGAAGCGTTACTGTAGGTCAGCAGAAAAAGAATGCGAAAAAGGCAAGCAGGTCTACTACGCTTGGCTCAACAAAATGGGATTGGATGACACTAAACCCTACAGAAAACCCCAAGAAAAATTCAGATGGGCCAAACCCGTCTTCGACGTAATAAGGCAGGACAAAGAAGCCAAATACTACAAAGTCGAAGCCCTATTCCCCACCGTTTCTATGAATCGTAATGTTTACACCCGCGACGAACTTGTTAAGGCTGCCCGCACCCTAATAGGCAAACCTGTAAACCTAAACCATCAACACGCACTAGGTGGTGTAACGATTGTAGATGCTGAGTATGAAGACGAAGCCGTTGAATGCTTGCTACGAGTAGAACGGACAGCCCAATGGAACGGACAGCCCCTGACAAGCCTCATAGACAACGGCGAAATAATCCACGTAAGCATTGAAGGCACATGCAGAACTAACATACAAGACGCGGAAGGCGTAAAATGCCAAGGCCTAGTTCTAACCGGTTTGGCTCTGCTAACAAAAGATGTGCTTCCAGGCTTACCCCTCACACGCATTATTCCAGTTGAAAAGCTTGTAGAAAATTTCACGCTTAAAGAAGGAGGCGAAAAGTTGAGTGAACAAGAAACTGAGAAAGTTGAGAAAGAAACTAGCCAAGCGAAAGATGACAGCAACAACACGGTGACAGAAAAGGCAGATCCGGAAAAGGAGAAAGCCGAAGAACCACTGCTGAAAAAGATAAACCAGCTTGAAACAACAATAAAGCTTCTACAGGAACAAGTGGAAAAACAGCAAACCAAAATCCAACAGCTCATCCAAAAGAAGGAAGAGTTAGAGGCTAAACTGAAGAAAGCTAAACGTTTCAGCCGCATAATTGTTCGCATATAGCCCTCTAGCACAGTCCTTCTAGACACTCTTTTGACATGACGGTTAGATGATGCCGTCCCGCAGAAGGAAAACTGCGGTTAAGCCAGCCCAGCAGAAAACCATGAACTTTCTGGAAAGGTGATGGCATGGCAGAAGAGAAAATGGAACAAAAAGAGAACGAAGAGCAAAAGGAAAAGCAGGAGCAAGAACAAGAATGCCTTGAGGTGCAAGTTGCCGAAGGTCCGGTTCTAGCTGAACTTAGAAAACTAACTGAAGAGCTTAAAGCCATCAAAGAGAAAACCGTGGAAAAACAGCAAATAACAGAACAACGCTTGGATTCTCCGCAATGTCCCATCCGACAACAGCTCGAAAGCCTCCTAACAGAATATGGCACAAAAACCGTGAAAGAGCTTCTAGAAGCAACAACAGGCACTTCGGGCATAGCCCTAGCCACCATGGTAGCAGCAAAAGCCTCGCTAACCATGCAAACCCTAGTGCAAGCGGAAAAATACGCCCGCACCATCAGAGTGCCAAAAGGCGCAGGAAAAACCTTCCATGTTCAACGTCTAGGCGCACCATCCTACGAAGAATGGACCGAAGGCTCAGCCCTATCAGCCGCAGATGTGGACCTAGGAGACGTTTCAGGCACCCTAAGCCAATTCGGCAAAGTAACAAAAGTCAGTGACCTGCTCCAGTATACGCATGTCTTGGACTTTGTGAATGTGGTAGGCGAACTTCACGGAAACACCTGCCAGGCAGCTATAAACGACAAGGTGTGGACAACCCTCAAAAGCGCCACCACCAACGCTGTAGAGCTGGGCTCAGTAGGCGACGCCACAGAAGCCACAGTAAACTTCACAGCCATAAAAAACGCCATCCAAAAAGTCCGCTCCAGCAAATTCCCAGCAGACTGCATTGTGCTTGGACCCAAAAAATTCTACGAATTCGTAACCCAAGACGTAGCAGCAGTACAGTTCTACTCCGCCCTAAGCGACTTCTTCAAAACAGGCAGAGTCCCAACAATCCTAGGAGCAGAGATCATTGTGGATCCCCTTTTCGGAGACACCTTCACCGGGGCAGACGGAGAAATCTACGCCGCAGTTTTTGCTAAAGGAACAAGCATCGCCTGGGGAACCGACGGCAAAGGCGTACAATCAGAAATCTTCAGAGATCCCCGAGAACTCTCAGTCTACGTTGTCAGCCACATAACAGGCGGCGCAGTGCTCGTTGAAGATGCAAGCGTCTGCCTCATAAAACACGCAGCATAAACAACCATATCGCTTTTGTCCTCCTCGTTTTCCCTCATTTTTCTGGCAATGGGTTAGAACATGCGTCTAACCCGCCTTGAAAAGTTCGGGAGGTGTAGAAGGAAAATGGCAAGTCCCATATATCATGTGGCTAAAGGCTTCTTCTATGGCATAAGCCTCGGCATGTTCTTCGCTGTGGCCATATATTTGCTTGCTGTGGCTGTGAATGCTATGGCTTTTCTGCCTTTGACGCCCGAAACTCTTGCTGGTTTGATCTTTGCTGGTTCTGTGACTGCTGGCGTCGGCAAAGAATACAGCAAATGGCTCGAAGCCAAAGCAGAATAAGCCTTTAGCTTAAAAGTTTCTAGTCTCATTTTATATCTGTTCTAGGTTATAGTTATTGTTTACACTTGACGTTTCCCCAAGAATTTGCAAAGTTTAATATACCAGTTGTTTGAGAACTTGCCCTCTCATGAGGGAAAATTTGAATGATGAACAAAAAATGGCTAAGAATTGGCTTAACTATGGCTTTTCTATTGCTAGTGGGTTCAACTTTGTACTTTTACTTAAGGAATAGCAACCTGAAAAGCGGTGTATATGCCGAAAACCTTGAAGAAGTGGCTTTGACGCAACCATACTTTTTAACTCAAGGAGCTGAAACTTATCTCGAACAAGAAGCCGGTATTTCCATTTACATCAACACTTCTGGTCCCTTAAATCTAAACACTGCTAAGAGCGTTATGGTAAGCATAGAAAACGAAACTTCAGAATATGTCATAGGTTCCCTTGCTCCGCTAGGCTTCTCAAGCGACGACTACCCTCATTGCTTTGTACATAAGGAAGGCTGGATCATAGTTTACTACCTAAAAATAAACCTCGCAAACCCAGAAACTACTGGCTGGCTAGGCAAAATAATAGACTGGAGCGACACAAGCCAGATAAGCTTCCCAATAACAAGCAACCTCTTGTATGACGGACTCTACTACATTGCCACACAGACGTTTGGGATATCAATAGCTAACGCAAAATATTACCATTTTCAATATCCTGAGGCAACAAAACTTTTGTTCGCCATCAAACATGTGGAAGGCAGTAACAATGAAGCTACGTTCAACATCCAAATCCCCGATACTGTCACGGTGTATGAACGTTCATGGTCTTGTTATGCAACAAGTCACGTTGCATGTACCTTTGAAATTGATACTACTGCCATAATTAGTGACAGCTTAGGAAGAAATTATGGAGGACCAGAAATTACAGAAGTCATACTTGGTCCTAATGTTTTTCACACCATCAAAATCTCTACGAGTTACACTGGATATTCATATCAATACGCCTACGTGTGTCTAATACTGATTTATCACTAACGTTAGCTTCATAGGAAGTGAGTACGCTTGAACAAAGACATGTACACACATCTATACTTAGCCCTTTTTCTAGCCGCCAGTATTGCCTCTCTCATAGCTTCCGCAAGTGTTACCAATGCACAGGGCGACGAGATAGTTCTAGAAAACGCTGATTTCAACTCTACAAGTATTCTTCAATATCCTCAAGACATCCCATCAATTCTTACGTCTAGAATAGTCGTTGAATACGCAGACTACGCTAACCTAGTAGAACTCTATCAACCTTATAATATGCCTAACGCATCTCTAACTCGAATCGTTGTGGAATATGCTGACGCGGCCTTCCAAATGAACATGCTTTATCCTCAAAGCCCAGCTCAGTCATCAGTGCCTAGGATAATAGTTGAATATGCCGACTATTCACAAACATTAGACATATTTACTTACTTGGGTCCACACCCTATGGGAAAAAATGACACAGAACCACCCGAGATTAGTGTTCTATTGCGCATACCTGCAGATCTGGAAGTTCAAGAATACCAAGATGTTACAGTGATCGCCGACATTACCGATTTAGATGGAGGAATAAAAAACGCTACTTTACAATACAACCTCAACAATGGAACAGAATGGTTTGACGTACCGATGACCCTTAACATGTCTGGTTACAAAAACTCGCTCTCTGTTTCTTATTACGGCGTGATCCCTGGACAACCACAATGCACATGGGTACGCTTCAAAGTAATTGCCTACGATTATGCTTGGAACAAAGCAAGCAGAGACGGAGAGTCTCCATACGAACCGTACCACGTTATACCAGAATTATCATCTATTACACTAATACTATTACTTATAGTATCGCTATTAACAATCTCTTTAGCAAAACATTCTTTCATGAAAACCAATCTCATTTGACTCTTCTTTCTACCTCTTTTTTTATCTAAAAAACCTCAAACCATCTTCCTCCTACCATTGTGAATTATCTATCTGGAAGGGATCATGTAAAAATGCCTTATACAAGCCCAGATAATGTTAAAAATCTGGCAAAGCTATCCTATACGGATTTAGGTTATAGCAGCAACGCGGAGTTTGAAGCTTTCATAAACGATTTGACAACCTATGCGCAGAGTGTAGTTGACAGTTATTGTAATGTGCCTTCAGGGTTTTTTGATGCTGGCGGCTTAACCTTTACGGATCAGCCTTACGATTTCCGCCATAGTCTTCAGCTGCGGTATTATCCTGTGTTAAGCGTGTCTGCTGTGAAGGTTAACACTGCGGGTTATGGGCAAACGCCTAATTGGAAAACGCTGGATTCAACCGACTATATTGTGGATGAGCATGCGGGTGTAATACATTTTGTTAGCGGCACCATTCCAGCAGTAACAGAGCAAAGCGTCAAGGTAAGCTACACTGCAGGCTACAATTCTGTGCCAAACACCATAGCCTATGTGACCGCGCAGCTCTGTGCAAATCTAATTCATATTATTCTACAAAGGAAGATTTCGCCTGTAATCCGCGTGGATGATTGGGCTGTAAGGCTCGTGCTGCCAGAAGCCTTCACGCGTGAACTGCAGTTTATGCTTGCTCCTTTTGTCAGGCGGGTTGTGAGTGTTGGGTGAAAAGAATGGAGAAAAAAGGTTTAACAACCGTTACCATGAAAAGACGTGTTGAGGTTTGGCGGAAAGGCAAGCTTGTAGATGTTGACGAGTGTGAAGTGGATCTTGTTGTTAATGCTGGTTTGGATGCTGCCTGCGGATGCGTGTTTGACCCAAGCGCTAACAGACCAGCAGCCTTTAACTACATAGCCATAGGCACCGACGGAACCGCTCCAGACGCTAGCCAGACAGCTTTAGGCGCTGAGGTTATGCGAGTGCAGGCCACCTACAGCAAGGACGCAAACACGGGTGAGTGCAGCATAGACGCCACTTTCAACATTACAGCTTCTTACGCTTTGCAGGAATGCGGTATTTTCAACGCTTCAAGCGGCGGAATCATGTATTGCCGTGACACTTTCACCACTAAAAACGTGGAAGACGGCGACACTGTGAACATTTACTATACAGGCAAGTTTCAAGCAGGTTAGCCTTGAATGAGCGAAGAGGTTGTAACGAAGTATCCGACGCAGACACAGAAGATCGTGTCTGGATGGTATTATCCGACAAGAGCCTATGTTGAGGATGGAAGCTGCACCTATGCAGATGCTGACGGAGCCGAGCAGAAGTATTATGATTGGGGCTGGACAACGGATGATATTCCAGAGGGCAGCGAGATAACCAAGGTGGAGATGGGATGTAAACATAAGGAAACCGACTCTGAAACTGACTATTACTATACTGTAATGGAATATGCGAACAAGGGTTATTCCGTTTCGTGTCCCCGTCTCTCTTCTCTCGGATGGTATTGGTATGACATTACAAGTTGGGATGACCCGTGGGACCTAACCAAGCTTAACAATTTTGACTTCCGCATAATATGTGAGACAACTCCTAAAGATTCAGGCGGATGCTTTCCCGACGGTGAAAAAGAGATAACGTTTTTCGCTTTAAAAGACGAGAAGGACAGGTGGCTTGTTAAAAGGGCAAGCGAGCTTCAAGCGGGTGACAGGCTTTGGGTTTGGACGCGGGAAGGCTTCAAAACCGAGCCTATTGTCGAAGTTAAAATCAAAGAAGGCAAGTTTGACGTTTACGAGTTCTGGAGCGGAAAAGTGCAGCTTAAACCCAACATTGAATGGTATGCCCATTACACCATAACAGGCGACCAGCCCATCGCAATATTCGAGAAGCAAACTGAAAATCTCTTCGCTGGACCCATGTTCTTCAAAGCCCGCGATGTTTACGACATGATAAGCCACGGCCGCGAATTCTGGATTGGACATCTATGGGGACCAAAGCCACATATCAAAATGTTCCCCATAACCAAAGCAGTGAAGAAACGGTTTACAGGCAAGGTTTACATTCCCGTCATAGCGGACAAGTCGGCAAGGTTTTTCGTGAAAACCTTAACAGCAGAAGAGCTTGAAACCCTTGAAGCTTTAGGTTTTTCCATTGAAAAACAGCAAAGGCTCGGTCCACCTTTCTTGGCGATAATCGGTAAATGGACAAGCTATGTAGATGTTGTTGCGGTTAGAGTGACGTTTATCCCGCCAGGAGGGCAAACCTATGACATCTACGTTAACGCCTTGGCAACCGCAAGAAGTCTTGTAGCCAAACAAACCGTCTTCAACTTAAGCAAAACCGCTATGGTTTCAAGCCAAGGCCTACAGAGCCAGCAAGCACAGTTTAACATAAACAAAAACGCTTCTACCTCAAACATCGCCGCGCTTCTAACAGAAACAGTTTATCGGATCGTGAAGAATGCTTTAGCCACAGCTTCAACACCGCGATCCATAGGGCTGGGATTATCTAAAAACGCCATATCCACAGTTCAAACGCAGCTTTCAAAACAGGCGGCTTTTAACATAAACAAAAATGCGGTTGCAACGGGTCAGGCTCTGCTTTCCATCGGCTTGGACATGGCTCTCCAATGTCTCACAAGCGTCCTGGCAACAATACAGACACAGACACAATTTAAAATAGAGAAAGAAGCGCAGACACAGGCTTCCACACCCATTGACATCCAGCTTGTCTTTAACGTTTTGAAAACCGCGGTTTCCATCGGGCTTTCAATACCAAACATAACACAGGTTTTAGGGATAACCAAAGACGCTTTAGCTCAAACGCTTACAATTCTGGATTCAACAACTGTTTATAACGTTGCCAAGCAAGCGGTTCTGGATACCCTGTCAAGCCTAAACACTGAAACAGCTTTCGGAGTAGGTTTGGATGCTTCTGTAATTTCAGAGGTTATCGCTCAAGTCATAAAAGAATGGTTTGAAGGATTGAGGGGCAGCTTGTCACTTCTGGAGCAGAGACAGCAGATTGAGGTGGAAGAATGGGGTTAACCACTTTAACTTTCACGCAGGCTATCGCCGTGTATGGCTACATTTTCACTTTCACTTTCACACTTATCCGTTTCAGCCAGACCTTCAGCTTAGGCTTTTACAGTATGAGTTTAACTCTTGAGGTGATTGAATAGATGGTTTACAGAGGCAGCACGGTCCGCATAAAAAACACCATAACAGACTTCAACGGCAACCTTGTCGACCCAGACAGTCAAACCATAACCATATATGACAGCAACAACACGCAAAAACAACAATTTACTTCTGCAACACAGGAAAGCACAGGCGTCTACTATGTCGATTACACGATTCCAAGCGACGGGGCTACGGGAAGCTGGAAAGTCGTTTGGCAAATAACCAAAGGCACACAGCAATCTGTCGAAGTCTTAAAATTCAATGTTGAGGCGCCATAAAAATGGGCTACTATCAAACCTTCAACAACGTTTTCCAGCAGGTTAAAACAAGCCTCGAAGCATTATCCAGCCTAAAACAGGTTGTGCTGGGCGAACAGTTCCGCCTTACAAACCTGCCCTTGGCAATAATCAACCCCACTACAAGCGTATTTGAACAAGGGGAAATCGGCGATTCGCTGAAAAACACCCTTGAGTTTGACGTTTTGATTCTTATCCGAGAAACCGAACCTGCAAACTGGTTCACAGACATTATACACCCCATGAGTGACGTCTTAGACACCATTCTCGCTAATCGCACCTTAAACGGCACAGTAAAAGACTGTATCCCCACAAGCTTTGAGCCAAGCCAGATTAAAATGGCAAACCGCATGTATTACGGCGGAGTAATACGTTTCAAGTCCATGCTATTTTACACACCGTGACAAGCATGAGCTTCCCCTTACAAATCAAACTGGAAGGCTTGAAGCCTATTCAAGACGCCTTGGCAAAAGCTCCAGCCACCATAAAAACGGTTGTGCACAAAGTTGCGGAAGAAGAAGCCCGCAAAATAGTTGTGAAGGCCAAAAAAATCGTTCCTGTCCGCACCGGAGCCTTACGCGCAAGCATCTACCACAAGACAACAGGATTCCTCGGCTTCGAGATTGGCGCTGCAATTTACTATGCAGGCTTTGTTGAGTATGGAACACGGTACATGCGTGCTAGACCTTATCTACGACCCGCCATAGAAGAGAAACTTCCTGAAATTCGCAAGGCTTTGAAAGACGCCATAATAGAGAAGATTTTAGAAGAAACGCGTTAAATAAGCAAGACTTTCGGAAGTCCCTCGAGTTTCTCCCATATTTTATTTCCCTCTTGCAGAGGGCTTCAACAAGCGTGAAGCCCGCAAAAGTGAATTTTAGAGAGGTGTATGTGAATGAGCAGCCCTGTTCTCGGAAGATCAGCTGTTATCCAGATGGATGGAACAGACATCGGATACTGCAAAGGAGTAACCGTGAGCATTTCAGCCGACATCATCAAAGAATACTTCATAAGCGCCACAAATCCTGACCGTCCCTCAGTGCTGGAAAGCGGCAACAAAACCTTCGAGGTCAGCATTGAACGCGCATGGATTGACAAAACCTATGCAGAGAAGGTTTTAGGCGGCACAACTGTTAACATTGTTGTAAGACCTGAAGGCACAGGCAGTGGTAAGACAGAGATAACTTTAAGCGACGTTGTTCTTACAAGCGACGAAATCAGCGTAGAGCAAGATGGAATAGTTATGGAGTCTATAAGTGGAGAAGCAAAGGACATAACAATCAGCACACAAGCTTAACCCGGTTAAAACTAGCCTTACGGGAAAATCTAAAGGGTTTTAGACAATGAGCAAAGTCGAAGAGTATAAACATAAATTGGAAGCCTACGAACAGAAAAAAGAACAAATCGCCAAAACCTTCAACATCGACGAAGTTTTGGAAGGCAACAAGATTCTAACCGTTAAAGTTCCAGAACTTGACCGCATAGTCAAATACAAGCGCCTAACCATGAATGACTTGGCTGAAATAAACAAGGCAGAAAGCGACGAGGAACGGGCGACACTTATTCTCTGGAAGATGCTTTCCAAAGCCGACAAAAATGTTACTTTAGAAAAAGTGCAGCAGCTTCCCATAGAAACCGCTACGGCTATTCTTAACGCGATAACCCGCCCTTTAGCGTCGATGGCCAAGCGGTCAAGCGTTGGGTTAAGGCAAATCCCGCCGCCCAAGTGATAGGCTTAATCGCCAAAGAATACGGCTACACCCTCGACTACATCGCAAGCCTAACTGATTTTCAAGTGTCCTTTTTGTTAGGTTGGCTTGAATGGTATTGGGAAAAACAGAGGCCCCGTAAAAAGGTGAGAAAATTTTGAGCAAAGACATAAACATTGTCATTAAAGCCGTGGACGAGGCAAGCGCTGCAATAAGAAACGTAGCGGATAAACTTGACGTTTTAGATCAAACAGTCAGCCAAGTGGCAGCAAACACAAGCGGCCTTTCAAGCATAATGCGAACTGCTGCAGGCGTTATGCTCGGCGAAGTTGCCCGTGATGCCTTAGGAGCAGTAACTTCAAGTGCAAGCGAAGCGTCCAAACAAGTTGCTGACTTGGAATGGACCCTTAAAACCATTGTAAAGGCTTCAGGCGAAACTGGACAAGCAGCAGAACAGCTTTACCAAGAGCTCAACAACGTAGCACACGCCCAGACAACTCTTGGCTACACAAGCGTTGAAGCTGCCGCAGCATTGGAAAGCCTTGTAAAAGCCGGTTTATCGGGTGCAGACGCAGCTCAAGCTCTTGAAGCAGCTTTGAAAATGGCGCGTCTCGAGGGCATAAGCACAGCTCAGGCCTCGGATATGCTTGTAGGCGTTATGAACCAGTTTGGCTATGCAGCAAACGAAGCCAGCCAAGTAGTGGATATTCTTGTTAACAGCTCTGTTGCAGGTGTAGATGCCGCTTCAGACTTTGCTCTCGCCCTTTCATACTGCGGTGGACAGGCTGCAAGCATGGGCTTCAGCCTTGAAGAAACCACTGCAGCGTTAGTTGCCATCAACAATCAGGGTATAGCTGCGGAAAAGGCAGGCCGCTATCTGGGCAGCATGTTCGCTGATTTAATTGCGAAAAGCGATGACCTTGGCTTCAACATCTACAACACAGACGGCTCAATGAAAAGCCTAAGCGAAATAGTTGATGAGTTAACGGACAAGCTTGAAAGCTTCGGAACCCAAGCAGAAAGAGACGCCTATCTCAACAAGGTTTTCGGCAGCCAGTCAAGACGTGCAGCCTTGGCATTGCTTAACCTGGGCAAAGGCGGAAAAAAAGCAGGGCGAGCGTTGAAAGATCTTGAAAAAGCCATGGGCAAGACGGGAACCGCGACAGACACCATTAACGATTTGATGAACACGGCAAAAGGCCGTCTGGCAAGGCTTGAGGCAGAGGTGAAAAATGCAAGTGAAGGCTTAGGCGAAATGGCTTTACAAATAGAGTTGGGATGGAAACAGTTCGCCTTAGCATTGGGTCCTATAGGAGCAGTTGCAGATGCTCTGGGCCCAAGTCTCTTACAGGGGGCCATAAGCGGCGTTATGATGGCTCTTCCTCAGCTTATTGCAAGTATGGGCGGCCTAACAGGGATTCTGGGCGGGGTGAAAGGAGCTTTTGCAGCTTTGAATGCTGTTATGATGGCCAACCCAATAATGATTATTGTAGCGGCTATTGGAGCCCTAATCGCCATTCTGGTTACAGCCTACCAGACCTGTGAGCCCTTCCGTAACGCGGTGAATGCTGTGGGCTCGGCTCTTTACAACTTTTTGAAGCCTGCAATAGAAGCCATAAGCGGAGCCCTCCAATGGCTATGGAATAATGTTTTAGGCCCTCTCGCCGCTTTCCTCGCCGCCTGTTTCATTGTGCAATGGAAAATGTTAGGAGCCGCGTTAGAATGGCTAAACAATAACGTTATTCAACCATTAACGGGAGCCATAAAGTGGCTCTGGGACCATGTTCTGGCTCCGCTCGCTGCCTTTATAGCAGCATATTTCATGATCCAGTTTCAAGCACTTGGAGCCGTGCTGGAATGGCTTAACGTGCATGTTGTGCAGCCGTTAACAGGAGCAATCCAATGGTTCTGGAATCATGTGCTGGCTCCTTTAGCCATGTTCATCGCATCCACTTTCATCGCCACTTGGAACGCTCTCATCGGCGTTTGGGAAGCCCTCCAGGCTGCTTGGGATGCCCTGTGCAACGGGATTAAATGGGCATGGGAAAACATCATTGAACCTGTCTACAACGCTTTGAAAGGGTTTGTTGACACCCTTAACGGTGCTGTAAACAGTGTTCAAAACGCTTTAGGCGGGTTCACCGATGCTGTCAGTGGGGCGATGGGTGGAGCTGCAGACGCCATAGGCGGTTTTATCAGCAGCATCTGCTTTGCCCATGCAATTCACGAGGCAGTGGAATCCAGCATAGGCGACTTGGAAAGATGGGTTGGTGCGGTTGATGATAGCATGCGTGAAGGCTCCAGAGCCGTAAAGGAGTTTGTTGGAGATGTAGGCGCTCCGAAAGGCGGGTTTGGTGTCGGCGTAACACCCTCTGGCCCTGTTACTTCCGTCATAAATGTTACTATTTCCTCGCCGCTTGTCCATGTGGAAGGCTCTGCAGACCGCAAAACAGCGGAGCTTGCCGCCGAGCTAATTGAGAAGAAACTGCGTAATGTTATTGTGGAGGCAAGCAGCAGCGGAGCGCCTGCAACTCATAAGCGTATCCGCCTTGCAAGGGTGATTTAACATGCTTTTAAGCGAGATGGTTAGACGCATAGCAGATGAAGAGCAGTTTGTGCATGACACGTCAAAATATGAAAGTCCAGACGAATCAAAGCATGATTGGACAACAAGAGTAACCAAAAACATTACCTTGTCAAAGCAGAAGCTTGTCTATGTGGAATGGGACACATACACTTATAATAGCGAAGGAGCAAGCCGTGTTCTTCTCGATTCCACTCCTCTATTGGCAACAGGCTACGTTGATTATGAACAGACTGTGACACGGAAAGTTTTTCTGGTTTTACCTGCTGGAAGCTACAGCTTCGAGTTTCAAACAGCATGCTGGAGTGCGGGGACAGGGGGCTATGTGCGGATAACCAACATTAGAATTGCAGCTTTCAACTTTAGCGATTTGGACAGTCACAATTACGACAGTGGAAACGTGTCAATCCCCCGCACATCAACCTTTCAGGATGTCATAAGCGAATCTTTCACCACTCCAGCAAGCCGCACGCTTCCCATAGGCACCATCAAAAAATACACGGCCCTAATTTTTGTTTACGTCGAAAACGTTGATGTTGACAAGCGCAGAGACAAATGGCGCACTTCATACCAATACAATTATTTCGCCTGGCGCCTTCAAATAGACGGAACAAACCAGACTCTAACCGAAAGCCAGAATGACTGCGGCGACGTCACAGACTATGAATCTTACGGTGTTGGAGCATACGCAAAGCTGGTCAAAGTTTTGGATCCAAACACAAGCTACACGTTCAAAGTGCAATGCTCAAACTACATGTCAGACGGAGACCCTCACACAGTCAGAGCCATAGTCAAAATTGTCCTATGCCCATGGATCATACCCGCAGGGGAATACGAGCCCGTCACGCTAAACTTTCCACAAGGCTCAACCTTATACATCGTTCTTGAGCCATTAAATGACAATCCAACTAAAAACGTTAAAATCGGAAAAAAGCGGGGCGTAAGCTTCGGCGACACCACAGACTATTATTATACGGCAAGCGGCACAGACATTCTGCAGGCCGACTATACTTTTGAAAGTGTTGAGGTGGAAAGCTGCAGCCTTCTGATAAGCGGTCATGGCGGCTGCATAAGCATTATAGCGGTGGATGTAAGATGATAAAACTTAAACAGGTAGAAACAAGGCACGGCGAAACCACGCTTGTTTTTGACGTAAGCTTTCCAGATGAAACAATCCGAGAAGTGGAAATCCCCCTTGAAGAAATTGTTTCCAAGCTTAAAACCGTAAAGCAGATTCTCGGGCAGCCCGTAACAATTCAAGACGCAAAAAACGTTATAGTAACCCTTGTAAACCAGCTTCGCCAAGGAAAAAAGCCCATAACAGAACGTTTTGACTTTTCAAGCTGGATAGGAGTTGACCTCGAGCAATGACCGTAACAGTTGGCGATGCCACCCTAAACGTTACAGGCTTCACGGTGTCAAGCGAGTTTGTAGGTCCAGAATGGTATAAATGGGAAAACCAAACGCTGAAACGGAAAAAAACTGTTTATGGACGCAAGAGAACATGGACCCTTGAATGCATCGAGAAAGATGTGGCATGGGCGGATAGCGACGCTAAATACCTGGAGGAACAGGGCGCACAAGGCAACATTCTATCCTTCACATGTGATTTAGGCAACCGCTACCAAATCAGCAACATAGACATCTACATTGACAGCGTTGAAATCACAATGGAACAGGTCGGCTCTCAGAATATAAGGCATTTCACGGTAACCTTGAAAGAAACCTAACTTTTCCACTACAATTAAAGGCCCTTTTAAGATGGAGTCTCTACGTCTTTTAAAACCCATTCGCAAAACATGGCTTCAACCCCTCCAAAAATACACCATCAACATAGAATACGAAACCGTCACAGAAATCACAGACCGCACCATCCAAGTAGCAGACAGCTTCGGCCTAGGAATAGACCAAACCCAAAAATTCAAAGTCTACGACAACTTCCAAGTAGAAATAGGCCCCAAAGACATAGTCTACATAACAGGCGACAGCGGATCCGGAAAAAGCGTCCTCCTCAAATGGTTCGAAAAAGCCCTAAAACCAGACACAATAAACATAGCAGACATCAAGCCAGAACCACACAAACCCCTAATCGACCAAATAGGCAAAAACTTCACCGAAGCTCTAGAACTTCTAAGCAAAGCAGGCTTAAACGACGCCTTCCTCTTTGTTCGCAGATACGGAGAACTAAGCGACGGACAGAAATACCGCTTTTGCATAGCGAAAATGATGGAATCCTCAAAACAATACTGGATCTTCGACGAGTTGTGCAGCCTGCTGGACCGCGACACAGCCAAGATCGTAGCCTACAACGTGCAAAAACTCGCAAGACAACAAGGCAAAGCCGTCTTAGCAGCCACAACCCACACAGACCTATTTGAAGATCTAAATCCCTCTGTAAAAATCCATAAACGCTACGGCAGAGAAGCCACAGTAGAATATTACCCCAACAAACCAGCAGAACAATGCAGCCTTGTCAGGGAAATGCACATTGAAGAAGGCACATATCAAGACTGGAAAAAACTTGCAGGCTTCCATTACAGAAGCCACCGCATAGCTTTTCACAAAAAAATTTTTGTGTTGAAACGCGGCGAAGAACTGTGCGGCGTCATAGTCTACTGTTACCCACCGCCAACATGCTTCGGACGAAAGCTAGTCCTACCAAAAATGACCATGCAAGAGCTTAGCGAAAAACTAAGCATAATCAGCCGCGTTGTTGTTCACCCAAAATACCGCACCATAGGCCTAGGCGTCAAACTTGTAAAAGAAACCCTGCCCCTAGCTGGAACGCCCTATGTAGAAATGGTTGCTGTCATGGCAAAATACAACCCCTTCGCAGAAAAAGCCGGAATGCACAAGATAGCCGAGCAGCTGCCGCCAAAAGAGGCCTTAGCCATTGCCAAGGTTTTAAGCAAACTGGGCTTCAACATTCAGCTTTTGGGAAGCGAAAAATACGTTTTGAATAAGCTGCAAACTCTAAGCGAAAAAGAAATACAAACAATAATAAAAGAAGCCTTCATTAAGCATTCGCACGCACGGTTTATGAAATACTTTTTCTGTCACATGCCCTTCGGAAGAAAACGAGCCTATGCAAAAGCGGTAATTGAAGCCGGCCTTGAAAGACTCGCACACTTGATCAAAGTCTGCGGCTTCTTGTTGCAAGCAAAAGTTTACCTATTCTGGAAGAGATGAGTCTGCCGCGCTGTGATGAACATTAGGTGTGAGTTGTTGGATTATTCAGTAGAAGATAGTTCTATAGTATACTACTAAAAAAGTATAAGAACTGCCAAGACTCCAAGTTCTTTAGGAAAAAAAATTGAATAAGAAACTATTTCAGGCAGCATCGTTCATTCTATCGCTGGCATTATTACCGATGTTGACGATGCCTGTGATGGCTCAAAAATCATACAGTAGAATTGTATTTGGGCTTGAAACAGTGGGTTCTGGACTGGTTGTCTGGGGACGCTATGTAGTGCCAGGAGGAAATCCTGTCGTCGGCTATCCTGAATACGTTGAGGAACTCGACAAGAGTGTCATGCAATTTTCTGGAACATCAGATAAACTGATCCTCTCTGAATTTTTCGGGGCTACATGCTATCTTTTTGAAGAGGGCTCAGTGAAGTTCTTGGGAACGTTGACAGCTGAATGGACGACTGAAAATGGAGAAAGTTACATGCTTTGCATAGTCTTAGTTAATACGGAGGAAACTGGAGGTTGGTTCGCATATGGAATGGCTGACTCAGGTATCTTGTTGGGCTATTATCTTGCTGTCGGTTTACCATGGCGACCTGGGCCGCCGCCAGACGGAGAACACCGTCATCCTGACCCAAAAGATGCAACTGTGATTTTTCAAGGCATCTACAAGGACGGCGATGGGGTGCAAAAAGTCAGCGGGCGGGGATTCGTGGTTGCAGTTGATGCTGAGGTGAATGGGGAAAGAACCACGAGGGCTCACTGGAATCTTTGGATAGAAGAGTTCCAAACCCACGTTGCCTTCCTCTGGTCAAGCAGCGAATATATGCTTAATTGGGCTGAGTTTATGGAGCCACAACACCCACTTGCTTTAGTCCCGGCAGCGAAAGTCTATAAAGCCCACATAAAACTGATACAATAAAAAGCGAGGTAAATGGGCATGATTCTAAGGTTGGAACAGTGTTTTCTCTTCCCTTCATACGCTCTGCTTCTTCAAATTATTCTGTAGCAAAGAAAAAAGAGAGTTTTAGGCTGTGGCTGTTAATGCGCCTGCTTTCCACCTACGCTCTGCGACGTGTTCCGCATATCTCCTATACTTCTGGTCTGGCTGTCTCACCAAAGCCATAATGATGCTTAGCACCTATCCCCGTAGGAACCCAGAATGCAGATAACAATGGAGCAATCTCCACCTAAAAAAACTCTAAAGATTGCGGAGACCTTGCGAAAACTCGGATTCAACCTCCAAATCCTAGGCAGCAAAAAACACATCTTGAACAAACTGAAAAACCTAAACACGCACGAAATAGCGAAAATTAAAGAAGCCTTTATCAAAAACTATCAGCCACGATTCATGAAACAATTTTCTTGCCCAATGCCTTTTGGAAAAAAGAATGCCTACACAGAAGAAATTGGAAAAGCTAACTTGGAAAAACTTACAAGCCTGATTAGAATCTGTGGCTTTCTAATGCAGACGAAAGTCTACCTTTTCTGGAACCGGCGGAAACAAAGGTTTCCCACCGCATTCAACTGAGAACAGTTTGCCTCTCTCGATGTAAAACTTGGCTGCTTATTTTTCGTGAATCATATCCAAAAACGCTGAAGAGTGTGTCTGCAGCTGAAATAAGCAATTCGAGATATTTTTCTACATCAAACTTTGCCTTGGCCTCTAAAAGCTGGGCCGCTCTTACCCTCCTATACACACTTCTGTTATCAGAATCCACAATCAGATATTGCACTTTTTGGCCAGCATGCACCTCAAATCCTGCATTTACAAGCTGTTTTGCCGCAATAGCCTGAAAAACATCATGAGCATAGCGTGAAGGATGTTTAGACAACCTCTTGGTAACTAGCAGATCATTCACTTCAACCTGTCCCTTAACAAGCCTTTTGGCATATTCTCTTAAAACATGTAAAGCCTCAGGAATCTTTGCCACAAACTCTTCATGGCTTGAAGCGCTTCTAAGAACCTTAATCATTTCAATCTGAGCCTTCTCAACAAAAGGCGGAGTGTCTCCGCGTCTTGCCTCTATACCCCGCATTTTAATCCTTCCATCCTCAAAAACCCCATAATACCGATTCAAAACAGGCACATCAGGCAAAACCTTAGAAGGCAGAAAGACGATCCAGCGATATTTTCCCTCAACATTCAACGGAACCCCAACCTCCCTTGAAACTTCACGGCAAAAATCTGCAACCTCTATACGGGAAACTCCCGCCTTCTTTATCCACAAAGAATCTACAATCCCGTGCACAACTTCAAAGCCATGTGCCTCAGCCATCCGAGCAGTCTTTAATAAGGCTTCTCTTGCAAAGGCACAGACAGCAATGTGTGCGTCAACCTTCCCAAAACGGGCGTTCCTGTAACCCAAATATCCAAAACATGTGACCAGAATCCATTTAAGGGCAGCCTGACGCTTGTTGTAGATTTTTCTCAAGTCCTGGCTTGAGGCCTCTCTCATTAAACCTTTATACTTTAACCGTTTCTTCAAGAGCAGCTCAAGAGTTTTAGGCACAATTCCCTTCCTTTTCTCGCAAACATTATAGTTTAACTCTGGAACCCTAAGCTGGGAATCCGGACAACACTTACAAAGAACGGTTTCAGCTGAGATGTTCCGCGTTAACATGAGCATGGGAAACATAGACGTAAAATCCACTTCAACAACATCCTTGTGAAAGCCAAGCTTGGGCTCAAAAACAAACCCGCCTCTGTCAGCAACGAGAAGCTCCCACCCACTTTTGAAGGCTTCAGGCTCCCGTTTTTTCCAGGGGATAAGAATGTCACTTTTCCAAGCAGTGTAGAGCTGCAGAGAGGACATTATGCTGCCGATAGATGCTCTTGCTGATCTATGCAAGGGCACACGACAAGTCCTAGAAACCTCAAACAAACCCTCCAATCCACAAGCAGCGTAAATAAACGTGTTATCCACATCAATATGGACACGTCCATAAAGCCTTCGCAAAGGGGCCTTATAATAAACTCTGCCATAAGAAAAGAAGCTTCTCCCATGGCTTTTCTTAGCCCTAACGGGAACATCCTCCCTGCTTAAAACGAAACGACTCAAAATGCCGTTAACGAAGGCGCGATAAGCCAAATAAGGGAAAACAAAAGAGTCTCCACCACGAGTAAAGACAAGATCCGGATCCTTTTCCCTGACAACTTCTACAAGCTTAAGAATCTTGCCAGCTTCGCTTCCTTCGCTGATAACCACTGTCTTATCATCAAACTCTAATGAAATGCTTTCAACCTTATCTGAAAACTTTGTTGTAACACCTTCTTTTTTTATCTGAACGTTTATCCACATGGAACGCAAAGAAGGAACTTCATAGTCACAGCTTTCTACAGAATCCAATAGCTGATAGTAAAGATCCTTTCCAGAATCCACAACCATCACATGAGCAAGAGGAAAAACATCCTTATCGTAAAGATATGCCTGCGAAACAGGAACATCAACATTGTAAAGCTTAAACCTCTCATAACCGCCCAAACGAAGAACCTTACGCGCAAAAAAAGAAGTTCGCTCATAATCCGTCATGTCTATTTCTAAAACTTTCTTCCGCTTGGCTTCCATAAAATCCGCAAACTTTTCAACAAAACGGAACCCCGCAACGGATCTGCTGTTCCTAATCTTCTCTGTCAACTTTTTAAGGTCTGAAAAGCTTCCAGCCACATAGATCCGTCTGGTAAACTTGTCAACAAGCCTGACGCGCTCGCCAGTCTCCGTTATGATCCAAACTGTTACCTCGTTGGGGCCTGAAGGATATACGTCGAAAAGCCAGCCCCTAAAAGCGCTAAGTCTTCTGAAGCTGTTTCTCCAGTCGCTCAAGACTCTCCCTAATCTCCATAATCGCTTTCTGCTGGCTTAGCAGAATAGACATGAACATGGCCTCAGCCAAAACAGGCCTTGTAGCCATACCGCCAGCCGAAGCGTAAATTCTACATGCATTCATCATCCTGTCAAAGGCCTCTAAGTCTCGGCCTCGCAAAGCTTTTCGGAACCCTTGCCATCTGGCAATCTCTGCTTCAATAGCCTGCCTATAAGATGGAACAGTTCTTCCCAACTGTTTACACCTCCATATAATTGGTTAAAGAAACCTCATCAGTGGGAAAATCCATGCTAAAAGGCTTAATGCGCGGATGATTCACCAAAACAAATCTCAAAGTCTTGCCTTTCCTCTCAAACTTTGCTAAGACATTGGATCGGCCGTACAGAACCGCCTCATAGAACAAGCCACGCCTCGACCGTCTATACGGATAGTAGGTTGCCAAAACAATAGCCCTTTTTTTGGCTGCAACCTCAGAAAGCTTCCCACAAACCTTCATAAACAAGTCTCTAGCCTCAACCTTAGGGATGTCCCTGTCAAAAAACAAAGAAGCAATATCAGAAACAAACACAAGCTTAGACCTCTTCCGATTCAAAAAAGACTCAAACTTCTCCAAAACCAAAGCAGAAAGCTGATACGCCGTGAAAGCCCTAGAAACATAAATCCTCTCCAAAACCTTCCGTGAATCCAAACCATAGCTTCTACCAACGTCCGCAACAACATAAGGATTAAAAGAATTACCCCCATCAACAAAAACCACAGAACCACCCAAACCACCCTTCTTAAGCGGCAAAACACAACGCACACACAAAACAAAACCCATCCAAGAAACCCCATCACCGTATAAAACAGCAAAGTCCCCAACCTCAAAACCCGGAAACACATCATCCACTACCGGGACACCGAGGGAAAGACGCCTCACCCTTTCAGCTGACAAAAGAGACAAGGACAACCCCGCCAAACTGCAAAAGTAAAAGACGCAAAAACCAAAATAAACCTTTACCAGAAAAGTACCATTCAACCCTTAGAGGGAGGTAAGTTAAAGTGAAAACAAGCCCACCCGCTAGGTTGACAAGTGGGATTTGCGAGAAAGGTGACCATTATGAAAGGTGGTAGATGTTATTTATATTATTAATAGAGCTAATAGGAATACTAACAGATGCTATTAATTAATAACGACAGAGGGCGCTATAAATTGGCGAGTATATACGACTCTTATTGGAGAGAGTTGCTACCTAAGATTAAAGCGTTATTAGATGAAGCAAAGGAACGTGGTGTTAGTAGAGAAATAGACGTGAGTGGTCTCGCCAAAATTGGCTCAAGAAAAAGCTGGTATGGAAGAGTTGACGTATCAAATTCCTTTTTAAAGTCGGTTATGGCTCATACTACCTCCCTAGGAAAAGTTTTGATTAGCAGCGGAATCTTAAGAAGTAACGGGAATTCTGCTTTTCGCTTAACAGTCTCTAGATCGCTAAAGCTTCACACAAGGTTTCTCGGTCAAGCCGATATAACCTTAGAACAGAAAATGAAGGTTCCACAACCAAAAGAGGTTTTTACAGAAGAGGCTCTTGAAACAGAAGACTTCGGAATTCTTTATGGACTGATTCGCGATTTTGAATTAGACATACGACATTTCATAATTGAAATGCTAGGCAAAAAATGGCTCAAAAGATTAGAAAATGACGTTCCAGAGCTAGTTGACCGATGGAAAGAAAGACAAAAAGTAGATAGAAAGTGGAAAATCAATCCTGAGAAAAACTTGATCAATTATGCGGATATAGCTGACTATATGCATATTGTAGACAAATATCGTAAACTATTCACCGACGGTAATGAAGAGTTAGAAGAAGTTAAAACTCAATTTAAGATCTTTGCCATACATGGAAGAAACCCAATGATGCACTTTAGAACAATCACTAAAGAAGGATATTTTACTACTAAAAGCGCAGAAACCTATCTTAGAAACTGGATGGAAAGAATACGACAAAAGAGGCTAGGCAAGAAATATCCAAATCAAAGCTAATTATTTTGAAGAAAAATAGCAGGTGTCCAGCTATACAAGACAAAAGTGTCACCCTTTTCAATTCTATGCAGTATATTTTATATGAAGGTTGAATAAACACTCATTTCTTGTCGACACGATATCCGTTCTGAATTACACACTAAAAAATGGGGGATTTTGCGGGAGAAATCGCCATTCCTATATTAGTCCATGCTAGACCACGGGCCCAATTTCTAATATCGTTTTCTTTTCCTGTAAAGAGAGTAGTTAATACTCTAATAAGCCTTAAGAGAAGGGCTAAAGGGCGATTATAGTTGGGCTAACTTCAACGCATTTTTGCGTAGCTACTCTTAAATAAGTCCATCACTTCTCAAAACATCTGCGATTAGGAAATATGGCTGTTGGAAGTTATGGCATTCAATACAAACAAGAAAATTGTTGAGAAACTGAAAAAGGATAATGTAGATGCCGTGATTGTTTCGGGCTTTATTATCAGAGAAATGTTGGTTTAAAGAATCTGTCTTCTGCCCACTGGCTGACGAGACAGCTGATCTCTCATTGATTTACAAAAACTACATCTTTCAGTTGAGGGTGAAATAGGGTGGTTCACTATCGGAAAAGTGTATTAACTGCTTATATAATTATATTCTCCGCTTTAGCAATAGTTTTGACTGTCAACAAAGCAGAGATTCCTTTTCCCTTCTTACCATATCTAAAGTTCGATTTTGCAGAGATTCCAGTTATGATAGCCTTATTGCTCGGAGGCTTCGTTCCAGGCTTAATCACTGAAGTTATTCACTGGATAGGACTGTCCCTTGCTCGAGGTTGGGTCCTCGGTCCATTGATGAAGTTCTTGGCAGTAATTCCGATGATAGCTGGATTTTGGCTGGGAATAAGAATTTACCGGACCATATACAGCGGAAAATCGATTGTCGCAGCTCTCGCCCTCGCAGTTCTCTTCAGGGTGGTAGTGTGCAGTATCACTAACATCGTTTTATTTCTCTTCATAGCACCCGAATACATAGAATTCGCTGGATACGCTTTGAAAGCAACGGGAATTGATGTGAGTTCAAATTTTGACATTTTGATTTGGACCCTAACTTTAACAGGCATATTCAACGCACTTCATGTGCTCTTATCCTCAATTGTAGCCTTAGCGCTTTTCAAGGCGGCGGCAGTTAGGCTGCCAAATGTTGCTATGGAAATATCAGATACATGATATGCACTTAAAGGCAAGGTAGTGTGTGCAGACAAGTTTAAGGCTTTAAGAAGCCTCTATATCTCTTTGAGGATATGCGTGACTTGTGGACCAATTAGCGATATGATGAAGGTAGATAACAATACCTTGAAAGGTGTTATTATAGGTGCTGGACCAGCCCAAATGGCAGTCAGAGCCTCAGGCGGCAGGCCATAGAAGAAGTAATAGGCCTGACATGGTATGAATATGAATATTCTGAAGAGCACATCAGCTTCTAGACCTATGAAGGCGCTTAATGTGAAAGGAGACATCCGCTTAATGACATCAGGTCCTCGTATAGCAGTAATAATACCCATGGTTATGAGAATTATATAGGCAACGTAGCAATCCCACATTCCCCATATAGGAAGATTCCAAGAAACAGGTGAGGCGAAGTAAGCCAAAAGCATGACCGTATAATAGGCGAAAACCTTCTTCCACCTCCATTTGAATACAAATCCAGAAATCATGGAACCTATAGGAGCACCCAACGTGAATATAAATTCATATATCGTTTCCCTTGGAATAAGCCAGTGACCTATCATCACTGCTAATAATGTCGAAATGAATCCGTTAAAGGGTCCGAGCACGATTCCCGCTAGTGGGCTAATTACGAATATCCATCCAAACCAAACACCAGCAGAGAATCCGGGAGTCACTATAGAGTCACATATTACTCCCAAAGCAGCAAAAGTGACGATCAAAGCCAACTCACGGGGTCTGCTCTTCATGAATACGCCTCAATGAATGTGCCTATTGAAGTTTCTTTACATTTAAAATTTTTGATCAGCAATTAACATGCAGATTTGTTTGGTGCTTCTTCATATCTGAAATCTATGTTTCTCTCGTTTCAATTGCAAGCTTTCTTCACTTTGTGGCAGTCTATAGATGTGATGTACTAAGGCTGAAAGTTAGATTCAATCCGCCTACCTTGCTGAAATCCAAAAAGTACATTCTGGAAAGATATATATAATATAACTATACTTCTTAATTGAAGTTTTTCTAATCAACATTAAAAAATCTAACTTTCAAATATTCTCAAAATCTCTCTTATTTTTTATATTTTGTCGGATCTGGGATTCTTGCCTTTAAAAAGGCACTTTTACGATTAACACATGATTCACACCTGCCGCAATGTACTAAATCGTTGAGATAGCAGCTCCATGTTAATTCGTAAGGTACGCCAAGTTTTACTCCTAATCTGATTATCTCCCACTTTTTCATGCGTATGAAGGGTGCAACAATTGTAACGTCATTATCTGTTCCTATCTTAACTACTCGGTTGAAGGCTTGTATGAATTCTTCTCTGCAATCTGGATAAAATGGTCTATCCGATGCATGGGCGCCGTATATTACGGTTTTTGCATTAACTGATATGGCATATGCTACTGCTATGGAAAGAAAAATTGCATTTCTGAACGGTACTATAATTGAAGGTTCAAACCTGGAAGGAATAGCAAAATTTCTGTTGCATAACAGGGTGACACCCTCAAATATTTTATTTAGTGATGAGATATCTATTTCTTCGATGTCTATTCCGAGTTCGTTGGCAATCAATTTGGCATATTCAGTCTCTTTTAAGGCAATTTGCCCATATTTGAACGTGATTCCATAAATCTCGTAACCTTGATTCTTCGTCCAGTATGCTGCTGTGGAGCTGTCTGGTCCTCCGGACATGACAACTACGGCTCTCTTTTTCATTTTACTTATCACCTTTTATCAATTGAAAAATTTAGTTTCAGTATTGCTTGGTAGAGAATATATCCAAGCATAACAGTTGCGATTATAACACCTATGAAAACATAGACAAATGTGATCAAATAGGGGAAGTTCAGAACTAAATTTAACATCAAGGCTATCCAAAGCGAGATTATCAGACTATAGATCAGCAAACCAAATATAACGCTTCTATTCCTCAGCTTGTAGATGATGAATAATCCTATAAAAGAGGGTATGACACTGAATAGATCAATCGGTCCCAGTGGACTCATGATATTTCCTAAGAAAATTCCCAATGTGAGACCGTAAACAGCGGGCATACCAAAAATTGGCACAAGTCCCATTAGAGCGTTAGCAACTCGAACTTGAATATGCAGAAAACTTATCGGTGCAAGAAAAACTACCAAAGCCGTGTAACAAGCAGCACAAAGAGCAAATAAAGCTAAATCCTTAGTTAAAGCTCGGGAACGAATTTTTCTCAAACCATTCCACCTCCCGGGGTTTGTCCTCATCAACGGAACGGGGGTGGGCCCTCACCCGCCTCAATGGACAACACTTTGAATTAATATATTTTCCTTTTAAAGTTTACTAAATCTGCAATTATTCTATATTCATTTCTAAAAGAGAATAAGGTTAACGATGTTAAAATCATATGCTCCAATGGGCATATTTTGGCTATAAATGAACGTTCATGGCTTGAGTAACTTATTATTTGCACGAAAGAGCTTTGATGGAGGTTAGGATAAGAACCACATTAACCTAAGGTTTAAAAGATCTCTTTAAGATGTTATTTACTACTTTGAGACGTTATTTGGTAATATGGATTTTTAGTTCATAACTCTTAAGATTAAAAATGTCACTAATTTTTTAATGAATTAAAGATGAAACAAAAAATATTAGTGAAATAGGATGGAATTGTATCGTATTGTTATCAATGTTATTTCATTGCTAATTAACATTGGTCTTATTTATTTATCTGTTAAACTTTTAGCGATTTTTAGAGGCGGCTCGATGGCTAAGCCTTGGGCCTATATTTCTTCTGGTATTTTCACTCTCACAATTGGCAACTTTCTGTTCGTTTTACAATATACTTTAAGTGTTGAACAAGTTTTGATCCGCGCTATAGGTGGTTTATTAATGATGTTTGGAGGCCTACTAATGCTAGCTGGAATGTACTTAGAATATAAGAAATGGTCGAACCCGACTTCCTCTTAGGCAAGGAGGTTTGTTTAATGAAAGAGATTTTAGAACAAAACAATGGTCTCTTCTTAACATTTGAAATGTTAGCTGAAATGGAAAATGCGCTCATTAAAGTGTTTGCATCAGGCGCCGTTGTAATAATCGCTACATTAGCCAGACCTTGCGGTCAAATCCTCTGCAAAGAAATTATGGCCAAAATAAGCGACTTGGAAGAAGCATTTAACAGTTTTTCTGAATGGATGCGCGAAAAAAACTGGGCAGAGCTATCATTCTCGAACATAAATTTGAAAAATGGAAATGGAAAAATCATAATCGAAAAATCACTTGCAACAAAGATAAAAAAGAAAACTAATAAAACTTCTTGTTATTTTCTAACGAACTTCATTGCCGGCTTTCTCTCGGAACTATTTAACAAGAAAATCATCGTAGTCGAGAAAAAATGTGCTAGAACCGGAAATGAGTTCTGTGAGTTTGAATTTCATCCACAATCTTCGCACAAAGAGAGATAAGTCGATACTGGCTTTCTGTAAGGAACACTATTTTTGATAGTTCTTTTTATCAAGGTTATATTCTTCTTTGCCTTGTAACGACTTTCTGAGAATCAATAGAAACGTGCGGAATACTTGGAAGAAATATACGATGGAGACTTATTAATGAACCTGTTAAGATATCTACTATTGTTTAGGAGAACGCGATATAGAACTTTGGCATCGTTGGGTTAGATAAGACTCGTGTAACCCTAGCTCTTCAATGCGCTGACAAAGGAAGTTAAGTTGTTTTAAAAGTTAGGGAATCTGAACTTTATTTCTCGGGTAGGCGTCAATGTGATTAAGAATTATTGTATTTATGCCTCCTTTTGTTGAGCAACCTAGTGGCGATAAAGCTGCATTTGTCTTTGGAAATGCTGAAATAATTTCAGATTTGCAAAAGAAAAAAGAAGTATGGAAACTAGCACCCTTTGACTTATCGCAACATTTTCCTAAAGGTCCAGAATCTGAAGAGTTTTGCGTACTTAAAATTCTCGTGAAGAAGATTGAATGGAGAGAAAGTTGGGAAGGTGGAACAAAAATTTACCAGCCGTCTTAGATCGTAAGTTAGTCTTGTAAGAAAAAGAGAAGCTGTAAGAAACATCTTGAGAATCCTTTAAGAAGGGGTCTTTCCCAATCACTAAAGCCTTGTGTTTCAATTGCTTGTCGTTTTCATATCAGCCTTTTCATTGCGTATGGACAGCAAAGAACCTCTGTCTTAACAGTCTCCAAGGATTCCATTAATTTCCTTTTAAGCAGCTTTAAAACTTCTTTGTTACGTTGAATGTTCTTCACATGAAAGTCCTCAATTTCAAAGATCTCTTCTTGTGGGTGAAGCACCATGGCTGCTATAACTTTACCTTCGTTATTTTCAACAACATAGCAGTGTTGCGGCACAATTTTTAAATGATCAATGGTATGTGCTATTGCCTTTCTGTAGCCTTTGTCAGGATCGATATCATGGTCTAGAGCAAGCATCCTAGCCACGATCTCTACATCTTCAATTCTCATAATACGAATCTTCGGCATTAACCCCTCATCTCTATTCTGGTTTTTAAAAACCATATCGATCTAAGGGACTCTTTAAGAGTAGAACAAATCGGTGCGTTACAAGATCTTCATTTTGATCGCCCCCGAAGGAGCACTAACACAATACTCAGAAAGCGAAAATAAGAGTTTTGGTGCTTTCTATCTGCATTGCAAAGTAGAAGAATTGGATTCTGTAGGTAAATTCATTTATTTAGAAAACATAACTTGAGTAGGGCTTAAGGAAACAAATCTGTATGTTATTGAACGGTTTTCAATGTTGTAACTTTTGCTTGATGATTTTTTCTACTTCTCTCCATAGTGCCATTCTCTTTATAACAGGCTCTCCGTTTATGTATACTCCTCTAGCCATACCATATTTTTCTATTACTTTTCTGTCGTCTGTGTTGATTGCGTTGATGATTGCATTATACTTTTCCATATTTTGTTTAATTTTTTCGAGCATCCATTTTGACCATGGACATTGACTGTTGTAAAATATGTCTAAAACTAGTTTATCGCCTTTTTTAATGGCTTTATTTTTGGGTGGAATGAGTTTTGGTGGTTTATGTGCACCTAAATCAAAATATAATAGCACACGGCTTCCTTCTCGGTCAACCTCTTTAAACCCGAATTTTTTGAAGAAGTTAACTGGCATGTAGGGAAAATAATCGAACCATTTATCTCCTTCGTAGGCCAAAACGCTGACACCCCCATGGGGTTTTGCATTGTCAATAAGGGTTTTAAGAAGACGTTTCGCAATACCAGAATGCCAAAAAAAGGGGAAAACCCAGATACAGTTAATAAAAAGGGAGCTTTCCCCCTTAACTGGTTCTAGTGCAAACTCGATAGGCAAGTATTCTATTAACCCCTTTGGAATTTTGCCTCTGACGTTCAATTCTTCAATTTTTTGATTTTTTGCATTTAAAGAGTCTAGAACATCATCACTTTTTTCAAGGGCTACTAATACTTGAAGGCCTTTTTTCATCATAGATTTTAACCATTCTTTTCTAGCTTCCATTGGCTTTTTCATTTCTTTACGCCATTTAGGGGGCAAGCTAGGATCTACACAAAGTATTGCAACATAGTCCAACTCTCTAGGAGATATGTTAAGAATTTGCATGTGGAGACTTCAGATTTAGAAGTTTATTTGTTGCTTTTTAAGGTGCGATTTATTGCATCAATAACGTTTTGTTTTCCCATAGCAATTATGTAAGGGCCTAGTCTTGGGCCTTGAGGTACGCCTAAAAGAATTGTGTAAAGGATCCGAAAGAATTTTGCAGGTTTTAGATTATGTTTTTTCGCTGTGGAAAATAGGGCGTTCTGTATTTTTTCTGCGTCATCTTCAACTTTTAAGATTTGGATTAGTTCTTCTATCGCCTCTTTTTCTTCTGCAGTTAGAGTTACTTTGGTTTCTTTTATTTCTTCAAAATCCTTTACCCAGTTAAAGGCATACTTAATTCGCTGTCTTAGTTCTTCATCTAATGTTTGGTTCTGTTTTAGATAGCCGTAGCTTCGAAGTTTTTCGACGACAAATTCCTCTTCTCGTCCTTTAGGTGCCATTTTTGCAAGAAAAGTCAACAAATTGTAGGGAACGTGAACGCTTGGTTTTTTTGGTGGCTGAAGTACCCAGCAATATTCGTATAATCCTCGAAGTTTAGCGAATTCTTTCCTGTCTTTTACCGTTTTCTTCTCGAAGTATACGTCTTCTAGATCATCAAGTTCATTCATGTACGATGGGATGTCTGTGACGTCAAGGGTGCGGGTGCCAACGAACCTTTTAAGCATTAGCAACATAAGCGATTGAGGAGAACCATACTTGAACCAAGCTTGTGGTGTGAAAACTCTCCCTGCAGACTTCGAAAGTCTCTTGCCGCTTTTGTCTAAAAACAATTCGTATTTAGCGTGGGCAGGAGGTTCCCAATGGAATATTTCGCGGCAAATACGATCATTTACCCGCACGGAGTCTGCAATTTCTTTTCCATAGGCTTCAAATCTAATGTCTAAGGCCTTCCATCTAACTGCAAACTCGCCTTTCCAGCTTAGCTTACCTTCGCCTTTTCGAAAATCCACTTCTCCTTCATGCCCGCAGCCTTCAAGCCATCTGCCCTTAACTTCCATTCCTTCACACTTGTAAAGAACCTGATTTTCTTCAGGAATGAAGTCATAAGCTTTAGTAGTGTATATTCGCCCACAATTTTCGCAAACAGCAAAATAGGGAAGCACTTCCAAAAACTTTTCTTGACCTACTTCCTCTCGCACTATTTCTCCAATCCTTTTTGCATTTAAAAGCACTGTTCGGATTTCCTCGTTAAACAGTCCTCTCCGATACACTTCTGTGCCAGACATAAACTTGTATTCTATTCCACATTCATCAAGAGCTTCAAGTAGAAGCGTAATCATGTGTTCACCATAACTTTTGTGGCAACCGAAAATGTCTGGAATATCCGTTACTGGGCGTCCTAAATGTTCTTCTAGAGAGCTAGGCATGCCTGCAGGAACTTTTCGTAATCCGTCTTTGTCGTCGGCAAAAGCAATAAGCTCTGAATTGTAGCCTTGTTCTTTTAGGGCTAGAGTAACTGCAAAGGATCTAGCAGCATCACTTAAATTACCAATGTGGGGGAAACCGGACGCCGCAATTCCCATTTCTGTTCTGATTAGGTCTAGACTTCTTCCAAGCTTCCGCTCTTTCTCGATTATTTTTACTGCCATTTTGTCGTACCAAGTGCCATGACCAATTATTTTTACACGCATGCTTTTTCAAACCTGATTAGCAATTATCATGATGCAGATAAAAAATGTTTAGAATTCATTTCTTGTGCTAAAATCCCATGGTCGGAATGTCACCCTTTATTACTGTCCCGGTTGCACCGTCAATCAAAATCTGATAGGATTGGCTTTTATATTCGTATTTAATGAACCATATGGGCGCGTGTAAGTAGATTGCTTGTTCTATTTTAATCTCGTTTTTCATTTCGATAATTCTGTCCACATCCTGCTGCATCAGATAGCGATGATGTTCGATGATTTGCTGTTTCGCTAGTTCTACTGCTTCTTCTTTCCGTATTTCGCTGTTCAAGGTTTTGGCAAACTCTTCGATTTTTCTAAAATCGTAGGGAATTTTACCTTGCAAGGGTACATCGTATTCTCTTGTTGGAAATGTTGCGGCTTTTCTGGCTAAGACAACCCAGTTATATTTCTTTCTTATTTGTCCATCTTTAACGATTGGAGGTGAGATTCTTTCGAAGATCCCTTTAAAGCGGGTTTCAGCGTCTACTGTTATGATCCAGAAAGGCACATAAACTAGTCTTTTTTCAAGTATTTTTGATTTCTTAGCTAGATCAGAGGGTTTCAAGAATCCGGTCCGCATCCAGCTTTTCACAATTTTTTCTATTTTTTCAGGATCGTATTTGTTTAGTAGCATGGAATGTTCAAAAGTGAAGGCTTTTCCAGTTTCTATAACTACGGTGTAACCGCAATATTTGCATGTTGCTAATATTTCTCCAGGCTCAAAAGAAATTGGAGCTCCGCAATGAGAACATTTGATCTCCTGAACAATGGACATTGCTTATTCACGCTTTTGTCTTCTCTCTTCTTAAAATCTCTCGAGCAACAATAAGGCCTGAAGCTGAAGCTTGAACAAGACCCCTTGTTACGCCAGCTCCATCTCCAATAGTGAACAGATTGTGAATTCTAGTTTCGAGACAGTTGCTTAACTGCAGTTTGGAAGAGTAAAACTTTACTTCTACACCATATAAGAGCGTGTTTCTAGAGTAGATTCCTGGAGATATTTTGTCTAATGCTTGTAGCATTTCGCTTATATCTGCAAGATAACGGTAGGGCAAGACGAAGCTTAAGTCACCTGGAGTAGCGTTTTTCAAAGTCGGTTCTACAACACTTCGCGCGATTCTTTCGGGTGTGGATCTTCTTCCAGCTTCTAAATCACCTAAACGCTGTATGATTACTCCGCCACTAAGAAGATTTGAAAGTCTAGCAAGATATTTTCCATAAGCTATTGGCTCCTTGAAAGGTTCAGTGAAGGAAGTGCTCACCAGAATAGCAAAGTTCGTGTTTTCTGTTTTTCTCTCTGCATAGCTTTGTCCATTTACAGTTAAAATACCATTGTAAGATTCAGTTATGACTTCCCCATATGGAGCTACGCAGAAAGTGCGAACTTGATCATCAAACGATTTAGAATAATAGATGAATTTTGGCTCATAAAGAGCATCTGTCAATTCTTCCATAACTGAAGCTAAGACTTCTACTCTTATACCAACATCTACTGGATTGTTGAGCGTTTTAAGGCCTAAGGTTTGGGCTTCGGATTGAAGCCATTCTGCCCCGCTCCTTCCAGGTGCCACAATGACGTATTTTGCGAAGAATTTTTCGTTATCTACGGTTTCAACACCGTCTATTTTGCCATTTTTTATTATTAGCCCTTTAACATCGTTTTTGGGTTTGAATTCAATTTTGTCGTTTAATTCCTGTCGCATTTTGCGAAGAGTTTGGGCGCATTTTTCTGTACCCATATGCCGTATTTTTTGGCGAACAAACTTTAGTCCAGCGAGAGAAGCTTTTCGTTCTATTTCCTCTATTTTTTCCAAGTCGTCACCATAAACGTGCTCGGTAGCACCGAATTTCAAGTAAATCTTATCTACATAATCTATGAGCTTTTCAAGCTGTTTGGATGAGATATACTCGTTAAGCCAGCCGCCCACTTCTGCTGACAAAGTAAGTTTTCCATCGCTGAAGGCTCCGGCGCCTCCCCATCCTGACAAAAGCAAACATGGTTCGCAGTGAACACATTCAAATCCTCGACTGGCTGGGCATTTGCGTTGGTTAATGTCTGGCCCTCTATCCAACATGAGAATGTTTAAATCGTCTTTTTCTGTTAGCTCGAGGGCTGCAAAAATTCCCGCAGGGCCGGCTCCAACAATTATTACATCATATTTCAAAGAGGTTGATCTCCTGAAACCCAAAAGTAGATGTAATAACTTGCATATATCTTTAGCGAGAAAACATTCTTTTTAGTGGTGAGGAACCAGACATAGGAACCTAACAGTTTTTTCGCCTGTGTTTTTGAATTGGTGTTTCTCATTAGGCGGAATAAAAATGACATCTCCTGCCTTAAATTTTCGTTCTTCATCGCCGCCAAAAACTGTGCCCTCCCCCTCCAATATGAAAACTTCGTGTTCCCAGGAGTGGGTGTGGAGAGGACTGTAGCCGCCAGGCTCCATCTCAAAAAGCCTCATAGCAAAGTTTTTAGCGCCCATATCTTTTGTAATAAGCCATCTTACCTTTAATTTATAAGCTCCATTTTCAGCGGTCTCTGGTTCTATATCAAAACAACGAAACAATTTCATGTAAATCACTTTCTATCGAAAGAGTAAAACAAATATTAGTTTTTCCTTTACCTTTTAATACCTTTAACAATGACTCTAATACTTTTTAGCTGAAAAGAACTAAAAACAGAACTAGTGCAAAAGAATATTAACTCTGTAGTTTTAAGTAAAAATAGAAAGTCCATAATTGAAGGATCACTTGTTGGCGAATTGAATGACGGAAAATATCGTCATACTTCCAATAAAAGGCGATAACATTTTTGATAGAATCAAGTTATGTTGGGGGCATCTTAAGAACTGGAAACATCTAAAGATCGTGCAAAAAAGCAAAGAATGGCTGGAAAAAACGAATAGATTGTTCACTCCAACAACATTTATCGCATATACAAATGAAATGCCCATAGGGATGATAGAGTTTATTCCTCAGAAATTAATGAAAGAAGTGGGATTGTGTCCTTGTAGAGCTAATCCCGAGAAAAATGAGATAGAAAGCCGTTATATTCTGGGAAAAAAGTTTGAGAATTATTTGTTTATATCCTGTCTATGGGTTACCCAAGATCATCAAGGCAAGGGTGTTGGGAAAACACTTTTAGATCACTTTCTTAACAGCGATGTGCTCAAGAATTCTGGCGGGGTCATGGTTTACGTTACTGAGCGAAATAAAAATTGGGATAAGCATATTCATTGGCCTGCAGGGCCTAAAGAATTTTATCTTAAAGCTGGATTTACAATTAAAAAATCGCTGGAAAAACCAGCTGGATATCTGCTATGGTACAAGAACTTAGAAAGCATCTAGTAGGATTTTGTCTAACCTGTCGTCTCAATAGGCTGCCATTGCCATGCATCCTTTTTTCTAATGACGTAGCCTAATCCAGGAAAAGAGAAATGAAATGCTTGTACTAAGATCTTTTTGCTAGCAGCTAGGTGAAGAAGACGACGTCGGCTGAGTATTGCTTGTTCAGGATCAAAGTCCACGGCTGTATACCAGTCTGGCTGTTCTAGATGTATTTGATGGAGCACCCCATCGGAAATGTATAATAATTGCTCGTTGTCCGAAGTAATGGTAACTGCCATGTGGCCCGGGGTGTGACCTGGCGCCGCTATAGCCCTGATGCCTGGCACGATTTCCGTTTCCCGATCAATGAGTTTCAGTTGGTGTTGAATTGGTAGAAGGTTGTTGCGTGCGACTGTGATCATGAATTCTTTGATGTGCTTGGGAATATTCAGTTCTGACAGTTTAGGCTTTGTAGTCCAGAAGTCCCATTCGTTTTTCCATATGATGTAGCGAGCATTAGGGAAAACTGGTCGGCCTTCTTTGTCGACATTTCCGCCGATATGGTCTGGATGGCCATGTGTGAGGATGACTGTGTCAATTTCTTCGGGCTTAATTCTTTCGGCCTTTAGGTTAGAGATAAGTTTGCCTGTAGTTGGTTCTAAGTTACCAGCACCAGTATCCACAAGTACTAAATGTTGCCCTGTGTCGATCACCAAGCCCGAATAATGACTGACGTATTGTTTCCACTTTTCTGGATCCAGGTTGTGCTCTCTTAACATTCGTTCTATGGCTTTTTTAGGTGCATTAATGGATACAAAAATCTGGATAGGGTTAGAGTATGTGTGAGTGCCATCGTTGACAACAATACATCTGAAAGTTCCTAACTGGAAGGGAAAATTTTTGTCGCTCATATAATTATCTTCTCATACTTTATGTTTTTCTTCTTACAAGTATATTGTTTGGTAATAATAAACCATTGCAATCAGCCGCACATGGAAAATGTAGTTTACAAACTTTGTACTGACAAAATATTAAATCAGGGCAGGAAAATAAAGAAATGTGGGGGATGGAGATGAGAGTCCTTTTGGAGGAGAGAAAAATTGAGGAGACTATTAAAAGGATATCACAAAGGTCATTTACTGTTCTTGATTTTATTCGGGTTTTTAAAGCGTTATATCCAGAGGATTGGAAACGTTTGAAGGGGCGATTTGGCGAATTTGGCGAAAAACGCAGGTACACCGTTAATACTTATTTCTCTAATCGACTCGACATATACTCTCAAAAACCTCACTCCTTGCTTCATCCTTTTATAAGATACAGCGAAGGCAAGCTTAAGGACTATAGGCGAACTACGGAAGAAGAGCAGAAACATTTCGGCAGCCCTTGGATTGCTGTATTCAGAAAGAAGTAGAAGGGTATTACAGATGGAAGATGAAGAAAAACGAAAAATCTTGTCCATCATAGATACCTATGTTCGTGCATTTGAAACAGCCGATGCGGATTTGATGCAAAGCTTGTTTTGGGTTAATGATCCAAGGTTTATCGAGGTGGAGAATCACATTCCACAACCATTTGGTCGTAAGGGATTCCTCGCAATAATGAATTGGATTCGAAAGTATCAAAAGCCAGGCTGGAAAATGAAGTTCTACGATACAAAGATGAACATACTATCCCCAGAAGTCGCTTACAGTGTCTCCCTTCGCGACCAAAAAGAAAACGGAAAACTCAAAACTAGCAGAGTTACTTTCATTTTCCTTAAAAAAGAAAACGAATGGAAGATTATCCATGGGCACTTCTCTTATTTGCCTAAATAGAAACGTGCACCTAATCCTAAACACATCCCTATGCTACCATATTTCTTTAGTTTCAGAGACGAAACCTATCCACATAAATGAAATTATGAACATGGTATGCAATTTTAATGTAGGGAGTTAGCGCTCAAACACACGTTTAAATCCTTGTTTTTCAACACGGGAGTTCGAATCTATTCCGGGCTACCATAAGTTTTTCTTAAGATGGATGTAGTTGACGGAATTTTTCCTTTTATGTGGGTAAGCTGAAAGTTTTCCTAAGCGGGGGTGGATTAAAAAGTAAGTGTTATTAAAGTGTTTGGCTTTAGTAATTTTGGGTGAGCTTTTGGAGGAAACTGTTCTGGAGAAAGTTGAGGAGATTGGAAAGAAGCTTGACGAGTTGAAAGTTTTTCTCGAAGATGTTTTCTTAACCAAGGAAGAATATGTTTTGTTGAAAGAGACTGATGAAATCGTTAGGAACAAGCGTCTTAATGAGTTGAACTCTCTAGATGAAGTTTAGGGTTCTCCTCCATAAAAAGGCAGATAAGTTCTTAAAGGAACTAAATTTTAGAACAAGATCAAATACTCTGTTTTCAAAATTTTCCAAACAGCGCAGGTATTCGTTTAATCAAGGCTGACGGCAAGAATGACTTTTGCAATCTTATGAAAACGGGAAATTTAAACATAACTTAAACTCTCTCAAGCTATAAACAAACTTGTGCAATTTGGCGCCAGGGGTTATATCCAAACATACGTTTAAATTCTTGTTTTATGAAACTTAAACTAGCAGAATCCCTGGACTACTGTAAGATTTTCAGAAACATGCAAAGTTTAAACATAAGCCGAAGTTTGGGCTTTTTGGAAACTAAAGATACTCTAGAAGAGGAATTATTCCAAGCCACATTAGCAAACCAGCCACAGCTATCATTGGCAACAGAGAGATTACAACGCGGGTGGTCATCGGGCATCCGTGCCACCACTTTGGAATCTTCACCCAAGCTGTAACCGCAAACAGTGCTGGTGCAGTAATGAGCATGCCAAAAACTAAGAATCCAACTTCGGGATGCCCTCCACCAAGTCGTTCTGTCACCCGGCGTGCCGTTTCTGTAGCCGGGTCAGGTAGCACTACTTGAACGGTTCGTGATGCAGAGCCTACTTCACCGTCATCGTCTGCAACAGTCAACTGAACCGTGTAGCTGCCTGTATGATCATAGGTATGGGATATGTGTATACAATTGTCAGATGTCGCCTCCCTGATTTCGCTAGAACCGTCTCCAAAGTCTATGGTGTACGTAAACGTGTCATCTCCAGGATCTCCCGCTAGAAACCTATACGTATTACTGTAACCATAGTAAATTGGAACAGCCGGTATTCCAATCTCTGGGTTAGGCGGAACGTTAGTAATGTTTATTTGAAAAGTCAGTACCTCACTAAAGTATTCTCCGTCCGAGGCTTGAATCCTAACATTGCCATAATAGTCGTCAGGGTACCTATATGAAGGTGAAGAAACCCACCCCGTGTCCCAAGAGTCGTCTCCATCAGCGTCTATTCTAAATTCCGCATTTTCAGTGCTAGTTGACCAACTACCATCGGGTTCCTGATGTTGATAGGACAAGTAAGGGGAAAAGTCCACAGGGCTCCCTTCCGGAAATGGACCAAGCGATTGATGTAGACTAGATAGCCTAGGAGGCTGGTGAGTCAAGCCTCCTACCCGAAGGGAGGGGTCACCGAACAAGTGAACCTTCATTGGCATTTGATATTTTGCAACCCCAAACCAATCTCCACCTTCGCTTTCAGAGGTTTTTATCTGCTCACCTCCACCGTATTCATACGCATCACAATAACTCTCGATAGCGTAATTCCACAGGTCTCCCACCCTTTTTTCAGTTCCACTTGGAGTGAAGTATGCTTCCAAAAAATACTTGTCTAGTTCACTTATGGGCTCCTGGGCGGCAACAACACAAGCGATATACGCAACGAACCCACTACTTATTGGAGTACCTGCTCTCTCAGTTTTGCATATAAAGTACTCGGCAAGCGACTCAACGTGATGGTATCCGGGATAGGGTGGAGTATATGGTTGAAGCGGATCAGGCATAGGTGGGTATTGGGCAAGGTCAAAGCTTTCACCTTCTTCCGTTCCACTGTGGTTGTTTCCGTTTATGTCCACGTATGGTTGCTGTGGAGGTTTTGCAGCATAATGACCTGTGTCACAGCCGCAGCTGAAGGCTATCGGATATTTATCCGTGTACAAATCAGGTAAATTTGCAGACCCATAAGCACCACCCCATGAAAGCGTATTTCCGTGCCCTCCAAAATTAATGAGACCTACGCCTGGGTTGCGCAATATGTCGTTTATCGTGTCTGGATCATTTCTATAATCCACTTTTGCATCATCCGGCTCCACATCTTGAGAGTACATCCGTAGAAGGTTTGCAGGTGGTTTGCCGGGAAGAAAGTTAGTGCCATTGTATTTTGAAATTACGTCTTCCGCGTACTGGTGAAAGGTTGGAAAATCTGTTGTTGTAACTATGAAGAGGCCGTTGCTTTTCCAATCTCCCCATTCTTCAGATTCGTAACGGATAACCCTATTAACGTAATTGGTTACTTCTTCTTCATCTGATGCGGGCACTCGCCCCAAGGCAATGTCAGGGTACATATCGATTCCATCTTGATTTAGGGGTACAGTTGGAGGGATTACAGGACCATAGTAGCTTCCCCAGAGTTCACCGTAGTACCCGTTACCATTTTTGTCCCATGTTTCAAAGTTTCCACTTTCATCGTAAAGGTCTGCATAATACAAATCACATGATAAATAGGATCCTACCGCAACAATCTCCTGCTGACTTCCCATCATTTCCTGGTCAGTTACCTGATATCTAACCGGAAAATTGTGGCTGTCTCCAACAAGCATTACATACTGTACTCCATAGCGTTGTTGAAAATCAGCTATTCCTCTTTTGACTCTTTCCGGAGCGTCTGAACCTGTATAGATTATGTTTAAACTCTGCCAGCTAACCGCTATTGTTGGGATTCCAGCTCGATTCTTCCACTCTATCAATGGTTGAAGTTCATCTAAAAAATCTTCATGCGCAACTATTAACAAAACAGCTTGTTCAGTCCCACTAAATGAGTTTGCCTCGTGAACAAAACATTGACCTAAGCAGGATACAACTATCAAGATGAAGGTTAACCAGAATGCGTTAACTATACGCAACTGTTTACACCAGCATATAAAATCCTAGAACACATATAAAAGATTATACTACGAAGGTGTGAGGAGACGAGTATGGCTCATACTGTTCTGTGATTAACCAGTTTTAAATATAAATTAGGCTATAAAAGTAATTTTTTTAGACATCTTATCGAAAAATCAGGAATTATTTGTACAAATTTAGCGCCGGGAAATAGGTTCAAACTTACGTTTAAATTCTTGTTTTGCATGTATCTTAAAAACTAGCTGAATATTTGTTTTAACGTGATATTCTTAGTCCACGTAAAGCTTCGCTAGGGTAGTTATCGTAGCAAGTTTTAAGTTTTGAACGGGTGAATTTTGTTGTCTATACCTATTGAGGTTTTCATGTGGTCGTGTTTAAGGTTATCTCAAAAGTTGGGAAAGTCGTTACTTTGGATGAAAATAGATGGCGTCACGTATTGGAGCATCCTGAAATGCGGAATCAATTGGATAGAATAAAGGAAACCGTTGCGAACCCTGATGAAGTTAGAGAAAGCGTACATGACTTCTCTGTTCTCTTATTTTACAAGCTTTATACGGAAACTCCGGTAACGGAGAAGTATCTGCTCGTCGTCGTCAAGATTCTGGATAGGGAAGGTTTTATAGTTACGGCGTTCTTTACAGATAGAGTGAAGAAAGGTGGCTTAGTGTGGAAGAAAAGACCTTAAGACTGTGGTTCGATCCTGAAGGTGATCTTCTCGAAATTGGGCAGACAAGATCTTCAAAAGGATTTTTCAGAGATGTAGGCGATGACATTTTTGTTAGGGTGGATGATGAGGGACGTATAACGGGCTTTGTTGTGCTCAATGCTACTAAAAGAATGACAAAAATAAGAGAAGTAAAGCTTCCAGTGAAAGCAACTTTTTCTAAGACAGAAGCATGAACTGCTGGATCTCTTTAAAAAGATGATGCACTAGCTAGGTCCACATACTATCTGTATCACGTTTTTCGACGCATGGAGATAGGTTTAAACCTCGGCTTAAATCCTTGTTTTGTGCGAATCCACCTGTTCGATCATGGTTCGACATAAGGCTTAGTGTATGGTTGGAGGTTGACACGATAGGACATCTACTTCCTCTCCTTAAGCGTTCGAGTTGTCTTTTTTACCTTGAAAACTATGCTTTGGTCTCCAGCTGGATCTATCAGCTTAAGTTTTTCATCCAATGCGTTAGATTTGTCCAGAAGATATACCTTTTCATAATTTGGTATATCGCTCCTTTTAATCTGCATTTTGATTGTAGCTATCAATTTTTTCGCTTCTTCGCGGTCAAATTTTTCGGTTATTATTTCGAAATGTTCGATTTTTAGGTCATTTTCAAGTAGTATCTGCTTAAGCAGGGACGGATACATTGTGTCATAATCAAAAATTGAAACTAGGCTGTAAAGATGAGATTGCGTATCTGTAGACGATGCTTTCCTTCTGACTTTCAAGTAGTTCTTTAGGTCATACTTTAGTGTGTAGATTTCTTCGCGAAGGGCGTCGGCTTCTGACTCCACGGAGGGTTCATTTATGAGCATTATTCCGTTTTGGCGGAGTATCGCTGTCAAATTGCCTATTATCCTCCTAAGAAGCTTGGGCGGATGGTGATGCAGCATGTAGCTTACATTGACGGCGCTGAATGTTTCCTTGATAAAGGGTAGAGATGTGACATCAGCTTGGACTAGGTGAGTTTCATCCTTAGGCAAAATGTCCCTTGCAAATTTCAAGGCTTTCTTGGAAATATCTACTCCCACTACTTCGATTTTGGGGCTTATTGAAAATAATGCTAGCAAATCGATTCCGCTTCCTGTTCCCACATCTAAAACCCGACCATTAACATAAAATCTGTAACGTCTAAACTTGTTAATTCTCTTTTTCAGTTTCTCTTTAACTTTCTTGATACTTAACTTTCTGGTCTTATTTTTCATCTCTGATATTTCCAACAACTTCTTTGCAAAGTAAACGTTGTTCATTTCAGCCCTCTCTAAAACGGAGTGTGCAAGATTAATAGTATTACGATAATATATAAAAGTAACACCATTACTAATTAACCATAAAGTGCTAGGTGATTCGTTGGAAAGCGGTTTGTTAACCGAAGTACGAAAGCTTGAAGTTAGATTAAGTGAGTTTGTTGACGCTGAGGAGAAGGCGGTTAAACCTTTGACTACACGCTTAGACATATTAAAAGAACTTTATAATACTGCAAAGGAACTGGAAGAGAAGCCTGAACCTTTAAAGGAGACTCTTAAACTTCGTATGAAGGCCAATGATAAAACTATATTCTCGGCTTCTATCAGAAATGTCTGAAACCGCTTTTCAATGACAAAAAACTAGGAGGGCCATTAAAGTTTGGAATTAGTTCGCGTAAAGCTAAGGAATGGAAAAACCGTCATAATTCGGCGTTTTTGGCCAAAGGACAAAGAAAAACTAATAGAGATGTATGCTTCCCTTTCAAATGAAGCTGTCCAGTGGGGAATGCCGCCATACACACGAGAAAAACTTGAACGATGGTTTGCAAATCTGGAGAACTACATATCGCTGGTCGCATTCTATGATAATAAAATAGTTGGGCACGCACAAATATACAAAAATCCTCACCCTAGAAGAAAAGGAACAGGTGGCTTGATTATCTATATTCATCAAGACTTTCATAACGTAGGTCTAGGCACATCCATGCTAAAGCAACTGTTAAAGCTCGCAAGAGAAGAGAAAATGCATAGACTAACTCTATGGGTGGTCGCAGACAACAAACGTGCAATACGCGTATATGAAAAAATGGGATTCAAAATTGAAGGAATAATGAAAGACGCTTACTTCGGAGCAGAGGGGAATTATCATGATGAACTTGTGATGGGACTAATCTTAAACGAGAGAGGAAGTCACCGAAACATGTGAAATATAAAACTTATACATGATAAGCAGAAAAATGTCCGTTAACCGTTATTGTTGTGTCACTTTTTTAGAAAATCGTAATACTTATCTAATGTTGTGAATTTATGAACGGAGAGATGAAAATGCGATATTACCATGAGTCCTTGTTGAATGATATTTTGAACAAAGCGAGATTTTTCCATGGGCATGTATGTCCTTTCCTAGCTCTTGGGATAAAAGCGTCTGTTGTAGCCATGGATAGGCTTGGTGTAAAAAGACTTGGTTTTGACGAGAGTGTTAGCGAGAAGATACTTGCTATAGTTGAATGTAACAACTGTTTTACTGATGGTGTTCAAGTTGCAACTGGCTGCACTTTAGGCAACAATTGTCTGTTATATTTTGATCTTGGTAAAATTGCTCTAACTCTTGTGAAGAGAAGCACTTGGGAAGGCGTAAGAGTCTATATCGACTCGCAGATGTTGAAAGAGGAATATTTCTCAAAAGAAGCACTCGACCTTTCCCGCAAAATTGTTGTAATGCGAAAAGGAAGCAAGGAAGATAGGAAAATCCTTTCAGAGTTATGGGAAAAGCTAGGCTATAAAATGTTTAATGTTTCTGAAAGCAAATTTAAAATTGATAAAGTAAAGGCGTCTCCCATGGAGAAAGCACCAATATTTAAGAGTCTTCGATGCGAATCTTGCGGAGAATTTGCTATGGAGACAAGAATTGTTAAGATTTCAGGAAAAAACTATTGCCTTAAATGTGCGGGCAGGCGATATCAAGCTCTTGTTGGCAGAGGCATAGTGGAACTAGGAGATAATAAATTATGAAGAGCAACTTCTCATCTAATCATAACAGTTCTTTCATTAGAAGTTGTCTAAGGATTCCATAACTTTCCTTCTGCCTTCTCCCACTTTTGCTCCACACGAAGTTCCTAACTAGGTCCCTAGTGGCTTTGAACGGTTTTTGTACCGTGCTATCTGCTCTTCCGTCTGTATATGACTATTGCTTCCACAGCGGTCGTTGCCAAGAGAATTATAGTTGTAGCTGTGAGAATCTTAACTTGCATTGAGGTGTTGTTGAGCGCCACGGTTAACTCGCTTATTTCTCCCTGTATTAGTCTATGTCTTTCAACGGCCTCAAAGAGTTGTCTTGCGTTGTATTCGATCATTCTTGAATAGTTTTCTGTGTCCGGTACTGCCCCTGGGAAATTGGTCAGTATTACGTGCTGTGCGCCGACATCAGCCGCCAGCTTAGCTCCGAACTCGGTTCCGCTAGGCAGGTTGTCGATAACTAATGCAACCTCTTCTTTTTCAGCGGTGCTTGTTAGGTTCAGGATTTCGCTTGTAGTCAGCTTTTCGGGAGGCCCGTAGGTGGCTGTGATGTTGAAGCCTAGCCAGCTAACAAACGAGTTCTGCCACTGCATGCATACTACCTTTACTTGACTAACGTTGAGTTCATCAGCTTCTTCTTTGATGGCTTGAGCTGTAGCATTTATTGCTTCGCATACTGCCTGAGCGTTTTCTTCAAAGTAGCTGGAGTACTCTGGAAGAGTAGCGTTTAAGGCGTCCCTTATTTTCTTCACGTACTCTAACGCTGCCGTATAAGGGTGCCACGGTCCGCTAACCTTAACGCGTGTGACATTCACACCTGAGGCTTCAATTAAGTCGTCTAACCATGGTTCGAAGCCGGAGTAAATCACTAGAGAAGCGGTGCTGACGGCGTACACGTCGCTGGGGGTAATATCATAATGGGCGGGGCAGATCCCCGGTGGAACGATTGAGTGCACAGTTATGTTATCTCCTCCCACCTGCTCAGCAAAGGAGCTAAGTATGGTGGTGGTGCAGACGACGGTGGGCTTAGTATCCCCGTTAGAGCTTACCGTTGAAACCGAGATAAGCAAAACGGTTACTACAAACAATGGAATCATAAACATTAACTTTTTCTTCACGGCAACTTGACTCCATTCTTTGGTGTTACGATTTGTTTGTTTGGTGTTACTATTTAACTTTTTCGATAGTTGGATTTAAAGCGCTAAAACCTTTCAGTTGTATAGCTTTTAGATTCAGCCCCTTCGCCTTTTGGGGGAGAGTACCACGGATAAACCGAAGATAAAGGAGGAGACGATGATTATGGAGGAGCCTACTGGGAAGTCGAGGAGCAAGGACAGTAGAAAACCCAAAAGACACGTTATGGCCCCGATGATCGGTGAGGCTACCAAGACCTTTTTTAGGTCATAAATAAATTGGAGCGCCGAAGACGCTGGATTTACTATCAAAGCGAAAACGAGGAGCCCTCCAACCAATTTAAGGGAGAAGGCCACAGTAACCCCGGCTAAGAACAAGATAAGAAAGTAGAAGACGCTCGTGTTTATTCCTGATGCCTCAGCTAGCTTCCTGCTGAACATTAAGGCCTGAAACTCCTTAAAGAAAAGGGTTAAGAGAAAAACTATGAAGAAAGTTAGAAGCCCTAAGAGGATGAGGTCATCAAAAGTTACTGAAAAAATGCTCCCCCATAGGATGCTCAACGCCTGTTGCGTGGCTGCCACACCAGGCGCAAAGTTCAAGAATATGAAACCTAACCCTATGGTTAACGAAAACATTATCCCTATAATTACCCCTGGAGAGAGCCTAGCCTTCTCTGATATTGGGCCCAAAATGAAGGCTACAAGAGTTGAAAAAAGCAGGGCGCTAAGGAGAGGGTCTACTGCTAGTAGAAGTCCCAGAGCTGCACCAGCAAAGGCAGCGTGGGACATACAGAAACCTATGGATGAAAGCTTCATGTGGACAACAAAGACGCCTATAAGCGAGCATGTTATTCCCGCTAATATGGAAGCCGTAATCGCCGTCAAGATTATCTGAAGGGGAAGAGGTATCATTGCCTTAACCCCCTATAAAACCCAGTTAAACTTTTCACACTACACATCACACTTTCTGGATCCTCTTCAGCAACGATTTTCCCTCTGTCCATCACTAAGACACGGTTACACCGCTTTGGAATTGAGAACAAGTCATGAGTGACCACTATGGTTGTCCAGTTATTTTCTTCATGTAACCTACAAATCTTCTCTGAAATTTCTTTCCTAGAGTCGATGTCTAAGTTGCTGAAGGGTTCGTCGAGGAGCAGAAGCTTGGGTTCTTGGGCTATGGTCCTCGCGATCATAACCTTCTGCTGCTCACCTCCGGAAAGTTTTCCTATTGGACGATGAGCGAACTCTTCCACTCCTACTAGCCTCATGGCTTCTTTAGCGATTTCAAAATCCACTTTTCTAGGGTTCTGTAGTAAACCGAGTTTTCCATATCTACCCATTAGTACTACGTCTTGAGCGAGGAAGGGGACTGAATGGTCAGATATGAAATCTTGTGGGACGTAGCCTATGTTTTTTCTAGCTCTCATCGGATCACGACTCATATCTACATTAAAGACTCTAACTTCGCCTCGGCTGACTTTGAGAAGTCCATTCACAGTTTCCAAAAGCGTTGTCTTTCCCGATCCGTTAGGACCAACGATTGATACCATTTCTCCTTGCCGAATTTCCAAGTTTATACCTTTTATGGCTGGTAAATGTTCACCTTCATAAATGGTATCCACTTCTGATAGTTTAACTATCACTTCTCCCATGTTCTCAATCCCACCCCTAAGAAAAGCAGAGGTTGCCATAAGGCTTCGTGTATCCTAATTGAAGTCTCCAACCATATGCCTCGCTGCTTTAATTGCGTTTTGGTAGTAGCACACAAATACGTAAAAGTATTACTATATCTTTTGCGGTGTAAATAACAAGACCTCGTAGTTTGGCTGACGTCAGCACTAAAATCTTTAGCCCATTTCTAGGGTTTATTCCATAGAAAAACGCTCAAATAGATGAGGTAAAATGGCGCAGGGAGTTAGATACAAACCTAGATTTAAATCCTTGTTTTTTCATGAACTCGGAAATCCAAATGAAGATTAGTTTAAAGTGCTAGGGGTAGGATTTTGTCTAACCCCTCCAAAGCCTTAACTTAGTCTAAGATTTTTTCTACTTCTTCTTTATCTGCATCCATAACGTATTTAATCCCTGATACCCTTGCAGCTTCAGGAGTTAGGGCGACGATATCATCTCGAGTGATGTGTTGAACCGCGAATTTTCTGGCGCCACACATTAACTGTTTTAATCCTTGGACCAATCTCTGATTGTAGGTGTAGAGGCCTATCGCGCCTGTAGGTAGGTCTTTAAACTTTTCTCCGAGCTTGTTCTTTAACTTACCTGCTTCGACAAAGATTGCCTCGACAGTGTTTCCATACCTTGCATAGTATACAGGAAGGTTTCCTTCCATGATCCTCTGACCTACATTTTTACTTACCATTGCAGCGGTAAGGGGGGCTCTAGCCATACCTACGGCTTTGACGTAGGGTGCACCCAGAGCTAGTGCTTTGAAGATATGGTCTTCCATAGTAATGCCTCCTGCGAAGGCTATGCTAGGAACGTATTCTCCTTTCTTTGCCAGTCTATCTGCATATTGATACGTTAATGACCATATTTCTACGCTGGGTATTCCCCATTCATTCATCATGCGCCAAGGGCTCATTCCTGTTCCGCCACCCGCACCGTCAACGGTGAGTAGGTCGATTCTAGCCTCAGATGAGAATTTTACAGCCCTTGCTAAGTCTACTGGTCGGTAAGCCCCAGTCTTTAGGAAAATGTACTTGGCACCTAAACTTCTGAGCTCTTTTACCCGGCTGATGAAGTCTTCTCTCGTGACCATGCCAACTCGAGAATGTCTTTCAAACTCTGTAAAGTGCCTTTTCTTGAACGCTTCGATAACATCTGGATTCTCGGGATCTGGGAGAACTATGTATCCTCTTCTCTTTAGAAGCTGCGCTTTAGCTAGGTCTTTGATTTTAACTTCGCCACCGATATCCTTGGCGCCTTGACCCCATTTTAGTTCGACGGCGTCTACTTCTAAATCTGAGATAGCGTATTCAAGGACTCCAAGCCTTGTATCTTCTATGTTGGCTTGGACAGCAATGGCACCGTAGCCTTCCTCTCTCCATTCATTGTATATCTTCACTCTCCATTCCAGTTCTGGAGAATGAACTACTTTTCCATCGTTGAATTTTGACTTGACATCCATGCCACATATGTTTTCACCTATCACTTGCATGGTTCCTGATATTGCCGCGCCGATGGCCAATTCTTTCCAGTTATCTTTGGCAATTTTTGTCGAGCCAAGTGCACAGGTAAACCATGGAACTTTTAACCTTATACCCTTACCTTGGCCGATTGTTGTTTCTAAGTCAACATTGGGAAATATTGCCTTATCGCTATTAGGTTCGATGCCGACTGCTCCTACAGTAGTTCCCATGATGTTAAAATGGGAAAGATTCACTGGATAGTTCTTCTGAGATCCTGTGGTTATTATTCCAAAGGGTGCTGGATATATGACCTCGCTACCTCTTATGGCGGATTTGGCAACTTCGCATGGACCTGGGCATCCGTCTACGCAGGTAACACAAAGTCCACTGATTGGACACGGATCTGTTCTATTTTTTGTTAGAGTTGCTGGACTTGCATTATATTTCGAGTAGTTCATACTATTTTCCCTCCTTTTTTTCACATGCTCCACATGATTCTAGAGTGCACATGACCTGACCATACTGGTCTAAACACTGCGGGGTTATAATAAGACAAGAGTTGCAAAGTTCCCCGGGAGACTTAACTCCGCGGCACTGCAACTCTACTACAGGGCAGATATACATGCAGGCTCCGCAATTACGGCAAATTTCGCTGGCTATACGGAAGGGAGTGACGACTTCTCTTTTCTGGCCTCTACCCACAAAGCCTATGGCTCCGCTTCCCATCTGCTCAGCACACATTCTAACACATAACCCACATAAAATACAATCTTTGTTTTCCATTTTGAATCTGACATGCTCCAATCCCATCTTGGAGGCTAGATCTTGTAGGGTCTTCGAGTTAGGACATCTTGCGAGCAATAATTCTAGTATCAACTTGCGCCCCTTTACTAATTTCTTCGTGTTTGTTCTAACGGTTATTCCTTCTCTCACTGGATAAAGACAAGAAGCCACGAGTCTTGTCCTTCTTCCGTCGTCGACCTCTACCATACACAAACGGCAAGCGCCATAAGGAGTCAACTCGTCATGATAGCATAGAGTTGGGATGTCAAACCCATAGAACTTGGCAACTTCGAGTATGGTAGAGCCTTCTTCTGCTTGAACTTTTACTCCATTAATAGTGAGGGTTACCATCTGATCACTTCCTACCTAACTATTATTGCTTCAAATGGACAGGCGTCTCGACAGATGCCACATCTAATACATTTGGCGGGGTCAATTGTGTGGATCAGACCATAAGCATCGATGGCCTGTTGAGGACAAAGTTTTAAGCATGCACCACATCCAGTGCATTTGTCTTCAAGGATGAAATACTCGATCAAATCTCTGCAAATGCCAGCAGGACACTTTTTATCTTTTACATGAGCTACATATTCATCTCTGAAATACCTTAAAGTTGACAAGACGGTATTTGGAGCCGTTTTACCGAGACCACAAAGAGAAAAATCCTTAACCATATCCGCGAGCTCTTGAAGAAGCTCAATGTCTTCCTCCTTCCCTCGACCCGTGGTTATGTCGGTTATGATCTCAAGCATTCTTTTAATTCCTTCGCGGCATGGAACACATTTACCACACGATTCGCACTGTAAGAAGTCGAGGAAATATCGAGCCACATCAACCATACATGTGTCTTCATCCATCACTATCATACCGCCGGAACCCATCATTGAACCAGCATCAGTTAATCTCTCAAAGTCTACGGGGAGGTCAAGCAGTTCTTCAGGTATACAGCCGCCTGAAGGACCACCAGTTTGAACAGCCTTGAACCTCTTGCCCTCAAGTATTCCTCCGCCTATGTCGTAAATGATCTCTTTGAGCGGGGTTCCCATTGGAACTTCAACAAGTCCGGTATTGTTGACTTTTCCAACGAGAGAGAAGATTGCTGTTCCTTTGCTCCTCTCGGTCCCAATTTTTGCATACCAATCCGCGCCATTTTTGATGATTAAGGGCACATTGGCCCAAGTCTTAACATTATTCAGAACAGTCGGTTTATTACATAGCCCCCGCTCGACTGTGTGGATATATTTTGCTCTAGGCTCACCTATTTTACCTTCAATCGAGGCGACTAACGCTGAGGATTCACCGCATACAAACGCTCCTCCGCCTCGATTTATTTTGATGTCAAAGTCAAACCCCGAACTGAATATGTTATTCCCTAGGAATCCGTATTCTCTAGCTTGTTCTATTGCTATCTGGAGGTGTTTTAAGGCTAGAGGATACTCGGCACGAACGTATAGGTAACCTTGATTCGCTCCTATAGCATAAGCACCTATAACCATCCCTTCTAAAATGCTGTGAGGATTCCCTTCCATAAGACTCCTATCGCTAAACGCACCAGGATCACCCTCATCACCGTTTCCGATTACGAACTTAACGTCTCCAGGGGCTTCACGGCATAGCCTCCATTTTCTTCCGGTTGGAAAGCCAGCACCGCCAAGGCCACGTAACCCAGATTTTTCAATGGTGCTGATGATTTCCTCGCAAGACATGGTTGTAATAGCTTTCGCGAGAGCTTGATAACCACCGATAGCAATGTAGTCAAGTATGTTGGTGGGGTCGATTCGTCCATTGTTGGCAAGAATTAATCTTGTTTGTTTTTTGTAGAAAGGCACTTCATATTCATATAAGACCTTTCGGCCTGTTGCTGGATCAGTATAAAGAAGACGATCAACAACCTCTCCATTGAGCAAGGTTTTTGAAACAATTTCGGGAACGTCACCCGCCTTTACTCTTTGATAAAAGATTTCTTTTGGTTCTATTACAACGAGAGGGCCTCTTTCGCAGAAGCCATGACAGCCAGTTTGCTTGCACTCTACCTGAACGTCTAGGCCCCGCTTTTTAATTTCATGCGTGAAAGCTTCTAAGACATCTACGCTGCCACGTGCTCGGCAACCAGTTCCGAGGCATACCCTTACGCATGGCTTATTAGGATCTCTTCGTTGTAGCAATGACTTTCGTAGAGCTTCTAGCTCTTGAAGAGTTCTAATCTTTGTCATCTCTTCTCTGCACCCGCTTCAATACACTACGAACTTTCGTTGGCGTCATTTTGTCGAAGTATTGTTCGCCTATAACCATAACTGGTGCTAATGCACATGCGCCAAGACATCGGACTGACTGAAGACTAAACTCTAAATCAGGCGTCGTCTCACCGTCTTTTATGCCTAGTTCACCTTCCAAAGTCTCGAGAACCCGAGCTGAGCCTCTTAAGTAGCAAGCGGTTCCTAGACAGACACGAATGAGGTGCTTGCCGCGAGGGGTCAGATGAAATGCGTCATAGAAGGAAGCTACACCATAAACCTGAATCAGAGGAACACCAAGCTTTTCAGATACTCGTCTCAACGCCCAAGCCGGAAGATAACCATACAAATTCTCGATCTCTTGCAATATAGCAATTAACGCTGACTTTTCGCAAGAATAACTATCGATAATCTTGTCAACTTTGCTGTATTCAGGAACACTTTTCGCCAATTTCATAGCACCCCACAAGTCAATTATCTGCTTCCCTGTGAGGTCTCGGCATCCGAACTTCGGGTAACCTTTTTTATACCTTTGAATCTTAGTGGAACTTCTTCAGAAACCTCGTCAGCAAACATTATTTCAAATACGTCTTTCGAGCCACATTTTAGGCATTCTAAAGGTCTATATCTACATGTTTGACAATTCTCTGATTCCATACCGATACGAAGACAAAGGTCCTCAGTCCCCTCTTTATGCCCGACAATCAAGCCAACAAGCTCAATCCACGTGCTTCCGCAGTGAGCACAAGTAACTCTCTTCTTACTCAATTCTCCAGTTTTCTTTCGGTTTTCAATCTCCTTAATGATCTCTGTGATTTCCAAGTTAACATCACACATTTTAAGAAAAATGAACGAATATTTATACATTTTGTTTGCTATTGAGTGATTTTTTTGGACATTATAAGATAAAAGCTTGATTGAGGCTTATATCGTTTAATGGAAGCTAAAAAATCCCACGAATACTAGACATTATAAGATGTTGCGTCGGAAATCGTATAATTTAAAAACTCTGAATGTATGATTTTCGAATGAGAGGATATGCACATGGCTTCCAAGGTAAGAGTTGATGAAATTGACGTAAACATCATTAGGGCTCTTCAGAAAGATGCACGCGTTAGTTTTGCGGATATAGCGAGGGATTGTGGCGTATCAACAGACACGATAAGCAAACGATTCAGAAAAATGAAGAGAGCTGGTATTATCAGAGGGACAACCATTCTGTTGAACCCTAAAAGCTTCGGCTATAATTGTGTTGCAAGCATGGGTGTTGACGTTAGCTACCCGCATTTGAAGGAGGTTGTTGAATTGATCCAGAGGATGCCTGAGATAGTCTTCTACACCACGTCTATGGGCAAATATGACTTATTCTGCATCGCAGTTCTTAGGAATGTTGGACGGCTGAGCCAGGTGAAAGATTTGATAAAGGGGCATCCCGCCGTCAGAGAGGTAACAACTAGCATTTGGGTTGAGGAAATATTGCTATGTCCAGAAAATTTCGAATTCGAGCATCTTAAAAAGTAGTGACAGAGATGGATGAAATAGATTTATCTATAATCAAGAAATTAACGGAAGATGCCCGTATGTCTTTCAGAAAAATCGCAAAGGAACTTGGAACTTCGCCGGAGACAGTGATAAACAGATATAAAACATTGAAAGAAAAAGGTGTAATCCGTGGATCCACGGTAGTAATCAACCCAAAAAAAATCGGATACCACAGCATGGCCGTATTTATGATAGACGCCTCACCTTCACATATCTTAGCAAACGAGGGTACCATTGATTCCTCACTAATCCTAAACAAGCTCATTCAAATGCGAAACATAATTTTGGCTACAAAAACCGTTGGAGACCATGACCTATTAGCCATCGGCGTAGCCAGAGATTTTGAACATCTGATTAACATAGGTGCTGAAATCGCAAAAATACCCGGTGTTAAGGACTTGCAAGTATCCTTCTGGGTCGAGAAGACAGAACTCTGCCCCAAATACTTCATAATTTAGAAAACAAGGATTTGAACGTGTTTTGTGCAAATTTGGCGCCGGGGGTGGGATTCGAACCCACGCGGCCCCGAAAGGCCACAGGCTGTTAGGCTGTTATACATTTTGTCTCCAGGCCTGCTCCCTACCTGGCTAGGAGACCCCGGCTATTAATAGCCTATATTGTTAGACTCTTTAATTTATTATGGATTTCTAAGAGCTTAATCGAAAGTCAAAAAATACTAGGGGGGTACCTATTTGGATCTAAATAGGTTCAAAATTCAGATTGTATGTGTTCTTAAGCTAATAATGAATTGGAGATTTACTTTTCTTTTTGTGCCATTAAAACTCGGTATCCACTTTTTATTGCAGAAACTGTCACATTTCCGAAACTTTTCTCGAAAATTGTGCGAAGTCGTTTTCCCCAGATTTTGGATCTAACAACCATCTGAAATGGGGCTCCGATAACCATGTGTTCAGGGGCTTCAGCTATAATAGCCTTTACTGTTGTCATTCCCGCGCTTACGGGAGGATTGGAAAGAATACAGTTGAAAGTCAAGTTTTCTACAGATTTATATAGGTAGCCTTTTCTCACTTCTGCATTGTCAACATTGTTTAATTTCAGATTTTGTTTGGCAAGCCATACAGCTCTTTCATTGATGTCAACCATTATCACATGTAATTTTGGATTCAGAGTTGCAGCAACAATCCCGACGGCACCATAACCACTTCCAATGTCTAACACTTGCCCGTCTTCTGGAAGAAGCATAGATTCTATTAATAATCTTGTACCTGGATCTAAACATTTTCTTGAGAATACTCCGGAGGCAGTTAGAAATTTGAAGGAGGTTCCGCGAAGGTATGTGTGAATAATTCCTAACCTAAGCTGGGATTTCGGGTGCTCTGTAAAATAATGATCTGGCATTTCCTCATTTTTGCGCATTTAGATTTCGCCGCTTTTCCAACATTTAGGGTAAGTGCCTCGAGGCATGAGCACCCTTTTTGTTTGTGCAACCATGCCATGCTCCATATTCAAAATTTCATCTGTAGCAGCTAGGGCTTTAGCCAAAGCTACAGCTTCATCTTTTAAAGTGAAAATTGCTACTAACGAATCTTTTTTGATATCGGTTTCAAGGGATAATACTCCAGGGGCTGTTAGGTTGGCTCCGTGGCAAATGGCGTCCACAGCAGAATCTCGAATGTAAATTTTGGGGACAAGAGCTAAAGCCTTTTCCATTGGTTGAATGATCTTTCTAAGAATCTTATCATCCTTTTTTTTCTGCCACTCCATAAACCAGTAAGCCACGTCATGTAAGGTAACTAAGTCAACTTCTTCAACAAAGGGACCAGCCCTAGTTCTACGTAGTTCCTGCATGTGTGCTCCACATCCCAAAACTTCTCCCAAATCAAAACATAATTTCCGGATGTAGGTTCCTCCTTCACATCCAACTTTAAAAAGAACGTTTCTTCCCTCCATTTCTAGGAAGTCTATGTAGTAAATTCTTCTTGTTCGCAGCTGCCGTTTGACCGATGCTCTTAAGGGCGGTCTTTGGTAGATTGTGCCCTCAAATTCTTTTAGAACAGCCTTTACCTTGTTTTGGTTTATGGCACCATGAAGTTTCATTACACAGATATATTCTTTTCCACTGAAGAGTAGTGCTTGAACAATTTTTCTGGATTCCTCTAATGTGATGGGCAGGATTCCGGTCACTTTGGGATTTCTCTGGATTTAGTTTTCCTCTAGAGTCCCGCCGTGACCTATCCTCCGCAGATTTAGGATGCGTTTAACCCATGCGGCTACTTCGTGGCTTGTGGGGCCTGCTGGCTTGTCTAGATTTATGACCCCATATCGTATGTAGTCTTTTGCTGGTCTTTCTTCGGGTTTGCAGCCATAGCGTGGATTGGTTTTATCTTCAGCCTTCACTACTAGTTTGCGTTTTATTTCCCATGGGGGAACACTTCTGGGCATAGATGAATAATCACTCCTACAAGTCTAAAGATTTCAGAAGGTAATAAGAGTTTAAACTTATGTTAAGGCTGGTTTAATCATTTGAGCCATTTCGTCAAGCTTGCCAGAAGTTTTAAGAGCTTCTAAAACTTCTTCGTCGGAGGCTCCCCGTTTAATCTGTATTTTGTCTTGTAAAGGTTCGATGTGGCTTATGTTTGCCCTTCGCCTCTTAACACCAGTTACATTTTTAGGACCTGTTATCACCACAAAGCTTTTGTCTATTATGTCGACTATTACGCATTTTTTCCCTGCTTCTCGTCCAGCTAATTTTACACAAATTCTTCCCACTTCTATTGCTGGCATATTAAGCCTCCTTTATAAATTGTATAGAAACAATTCGTACACGTATTTATAACTTAACCTTTAAACTTTGTTAGACTGGAAAGGGTCTTTCTTGTTTCATGTCATGAAACGTTCGACAACGTTGTATAGAACACTTGTGCCAAATACCAAGTTTTCTATGGAAATTCTTTCGTCTATACCATGTATTGTTTTTAAGATTTCGCCATAGGGCATATCTGCGCGTAATGGTTGAAAGCCATAACAAACAGTGCCTATTTTTCTGAAGAAGCGAGAGTCTGTTCCTCCAGTAAGTAGAACTGGTGCAACTGTACTGTTTGGATCAAATTCTTTAAGAACTTTTACAATCTGTTCGTATAGTGACGTGTTTGTTGGTGATTCTGAAGGCTCATTAGCTTGGATAGTTTCGAACTCCAATTTCTTAAAATCAGTAACGTCCTTCAATAAAGTTTTAATTTCTTCAATAGCTTGTGTTGGTGTTTGTCCTGGTAGAATTCTGCAGTCAAAAACTGCTTCACATTCTGAGGGAATTATGTTTTCTTTTACACCTCCGTGAATTATAGTTGGAGCAATAGTCATTCTTAGCTTTGCCCTAAGTTCTTCTGCCATGGTTTTGTCCTTTTGAGCTAGGATGTCTAGTATTTGGTCGCTTTTTTCGGGATTTTGAAGGATTGTTCTTGCGGCTTGCTGCAATAGTGGACTTTCTTTTGCTATTATTTCTAAGAACTGTTTAACTGTTGGGACTACCTTCATTTTTGCACGATAGTTTCCAAGTTTTTCAACAATTTTGTTTATGCGAAGAATAGCGTTATCTGCAGCGCCAGGCACTGAGCCGTGACCTGGTATTCCTTTAGCTTTAATCTTTAACCATAGGATTCCTTTCTCTGCTGTCTGGATTGTGTAGATGTTTTTATCATCCATTGGAATTGAAAGTCCGCCCCCTTCATTTATAACATAATCTGCCCTAACTTTTTCAGGATAATTTTTCACCAACCAACCTGCTCCAGCCTCTCCACCTTTTTCTTCATCTGCTGTTGCCGCTAAGATCACATCCCCCTTAAGCCTAACATTGTTTCTTTTCAAAAGTTTCATCACCATAATTTCCATGGCTGTCATAGATTTCATGTCTAAAGCCCCGCGCCCCCAAACAAAACCGTCTTTGATCACCCCTGCGAAAGGATCTACACTCCACTCCTTTGGGTTGGCTGCAACAACATCCAGATGTGATAGAAGAAGCAAACTTGGTCCTTCGCCTGTTCCTTTAAGACGTGTTATTAAGCTTCCTCTTCCTGGGGCAGATTCAAAAACTTCGCAGCTGAATCCTTCACTCTCCATATTTCTCTTCAGAAATTTTACAGCCTCAGTTTCGTTTCCTGGAGGGTTAGTGGTGTTTATGCGAATCAGATCGATTAAAAGATCTGTAACTTCTTCCTCAATTTCCTTTAGCAATTGAGCGCGCATTTAAACTCGCACCTGTGTTAGATTGCTTATAAAGCAACTATTCACTTAAGATTTGTCTTCAGATCGTTAACGGTTTAGCATGTTAGATGAAACGCGCCTACAACACGTTTGCCAGAGCCTAAAAGCTTGTTAAAGGTTTTGCAAGCTTCTCTTGTTGGCTGTGCGATAAGCTCTATTCCAAGGCTTTTCAAAGAATTTTGTGTTTCTGGTAAGATTTTCATAAGTCCATAATATCCTGTGCCGACAACGAGCACTTGCGGTTTTGGCTCATATTCTATAATTTCTTTTAAATCCTCCATATAGAGGCTGTGTCCTTCTTTTCTCCACCAATTATCTTTAACTTTTTCGGGGAAGACGATGATGTCGCTGCTGTATTCTTTTCCATCTATAATTATTAAGCCAAACTCGTATGAATCAATCAAGCTGAGCACCCATAAAGGATTTTCAGAGCGTTCTGAAATTTAAGATTCACTGAAATTAGGAACAGATTCTAAAATGCCAAGAGTGAATCAAGTTTAGCTTATATGATAAAATTGAATAATGAATTTAAGAAGATGTAATTATAAAAAAGGGAAATTGCTAGAAAATATAAAAGGGCTGCAAAATGGAGATTCTTTCTAAAGATTTTTACGAGAGAAACCCGGCTACAGTTGCGCAAGAATTGCTGGGGAAAATTCTGACACGAAGAATGAATTTTACGATTCTCTCTGGAAAAATTGTGGAAACAGAAGCATATTACGGTGAAAAAGATCCAGCCTCTAGAGCTTATAAAGGAAGAAAGAGGTTTAATGAGTTGATGTTTTTAGATGTGGGAAGAACTTTCATTTACATGGTTCATGGTAACTGGCTTTTAAACATCGTTGCTCATGTTGAGGGTGGAGTTGGAGCTGTTTTGATAAGAGCTTTAGAACCGTTAGAAGGAGTTGAAGATATGTCGAAGAATAGAAAAGTAGAGAATCTCTGTGAATTAACTAGCGGTCCTGGGAAGTTGACCAAGGCTTTAGCAATAACAAAGGATTTGAATGGAATTGACGTTACAAGAACAGATAGCGAATTGTTTGTTGCGGAAGGGAAAAACGGAGATTTTCAAATTGGCACTTCTCACAGAATTGGTGTGAAAGCGGATTTGCCTCAAGATTTAAGGTTTTTTATTAAAGGAAACATGTTTGTCTCGAAGCTCTCTTAACAAATCTGGACAGAATGGAGAAAAGTTCTTTTAATCTCCCAATTAAATATGAAAGTTGTGAGAAGGGTTTGTAATGACCGTTCAACCGCAAATTCTCTCTCGCTTACGGGAGTATTCGCCCGCAAAAACCTTGGGGTTAATATCTGACACACATGTTCCAGCAAGAGCTAAAAGTATTCCTCAAAAAGTTTTCAAAGTTTTTGAAAACGTCGGTTTTATAGTACATGCTGGAGACTTAGTAGATATATCGGTTATTGACGAGTTGGAGCAGCTTGCCCCTGTTCTAGCTGTTTATGGAAACATGGATGGTCCTGAAATCCGTGGAAGATTGCCGAAAATGAATTCAGTTAAGATTTTTGATTGGAAAATTGGAGTTCTACATGATCCAAGAGCTCTTTTTGGAATGAAAAAAATGCGAGAAATTGCCAAGCAGAATGCTCTTGACGTTCTGGTTTATGGGCATACTCATAATTCAAGTGCTAAATGGGATAAAAACATTCTTTTTATTAACCCTGGAAGTCCAACAAATCCAATACCCCCTTTTATAACTAAGCCTACTGTCGGTTTGTTGATAATAACCAAGGAGAAAATTACTCCACAAATAGTTCAAATCTAGAAGAAGTTTTTGAGAAACTTTTAAGTTTTTACTTTAACTGATCTCTCCCCTACTGTAGAATGTCGTTGGAGAGCGAATTTTAAAAGCAAACTAGTTTGATTTTTTAGAAAGATTACTTGAGGTGCGCGTTTATGGAATGTTGCCAAAATCCATGGAACAAGAAATGTGGGAATAACGATATTGAAGTTTATATTTTTCTGAAAGAAGAAAGGTTGCCTATTTGTAGGGACTGCTGGAAGGAAATTGCGGAAAAAAATCTGGAGTGGTGAATAAGTGGAAAGAATCAGCCTAAGCACTGCCAAATCTTTTTTGGGTAAAAATGTTAATCTTCATTTGAAAGATGGTTCTGTTATAGTAAATGTTCTCTTGCTGGATATTTTGAAGGATGAATTTGGAAAAGAAACTTTTGTAAATTGCATTCCGTATAAAAGGCGGAACTCGTTTAAAGTGTCGCTTAGGAACATTGCTTGGGTTGAGCAGATAAATCTAAAACTGATTTTGGCGGATGATAGAAACTAGAATAAATAAGCTTTTTACGAGAAAAACCGATTAGAAGTGTTGTGTTGAATAGTTTATGCTTTGCTCGCGGTGTGGTAAGTGTTGCGAGAAAACGGAAATGTTGCTTTCTGAAGCGGATATTAGGCGTTTGAGGAATGCTGGGTTTAGAGAGAATAGTTTTGTGGTTTATGATGAAAAAGGTTATGCAAGACTACGAAATGTTGGTGGATATTGTATTTTCTATAACAAAGATGAGAGCGAGTGCAAGGTTTACAGGTATAGGCCTTTGGGATGTCGTATTTACCCTGTAATTTATGTTGAAGAAGAAGGAATTGTGATTGATAGGTTATGTATCAGAGGATATACTGTGTCAAGAGCAGAATTAAAACGAAAGGGAGCGATTTTAAAGAAGCTTCTGCAAAGAATAGATAAAGAAGCTGAGGAACGTGTTTTACATAAAAATATCAAAAAACCTTAAATGAGCATATAGAAATTTTATTATGGGTGGAAAAAATGTCGTGTATGGTTATCACAGGTGCATTTTGGGGAGACGAAGGCAAAGGCAAGATAATTTCGTATCTAGCCTTAAAAGACAAGCTAGATGTTTGTGTGAGAACGGGATCTGTTAATGCAGCTCACACTGTGTGGTATGAAGGGAAACGTTATGCTCTACATATGGTTCCTGCTGCCTTCGTTTATGAAAAGTGTCGCTTATTTATTGGCGCAGGCTCGAATGTTCATGTCTCGCAATTTCTAAAAGAAGTGGAAGAAACTCGGGTAAAAGGTCGTATAGGTGTAGATTATCAAGCGTCCATAATTGAGGAGAAGCATTCTATCCAGGATAAGACGAGCGCTCATTTAAAGGGAATAGGTACAACAGGCTGGGGTGTAGGGCCAGCTATCGAAGAACGTGTTCGTCGAACTGCGAAGCTTGCCAAAGATGTTTCAGAATTAGGGCCATACTTAACAGATGTTGCGACAGAAGTCAACAAAGCCTTGGATTCTGGAAAAAAGGTTTTGCTGGAAGGGACTCAGGGTTTGCTGCTATCTCTTTTCCATGGAACCTATCCGTATGTAACAGGCAGGGATACAAGTGCATCTGCTATATGTTCTGAGGCTGGTGTTGGTCCAACAAAGGTCGATGATGTTCTAGTGGTGTTTAAATCTTTTATGACGCGTGTGGGTGCTGGACCCTTACCTGGAGAATTGACAAAAGAAGAAGCTTTGAAGCGGGGATGGTTCGAAACAGCTGCCGGAACTGGACGTGATAGACGTTCTGCTCCCTTTGATTTTGATTTGGCAAAGAAAGCTGTGATGATTAATGGTGCAACGCAAGCTGCTCTTACAAAACTTGATGTTTTATATCCAGAATGCAAAGGAGCTAGAGAATTTGATGAGCTTCCTGCAAAGGCAAAGGAGTTTGTAAGCGTGATTGAAAAACAAACAGGTGTTGCTATTGTGCTCATTGGCACTGGTCCCGATGCTTTAGATATCATTGATCGGAGAAGCTGATTTCATCCAGAAAATTATATAACATTTCTTTTATTACGCTTAATTCTAAAAATATGACGATGAAGGAGTTTAGCTTTGACAAGAATCGGTTATCTAAGATTTTTGAGGTTGACGTTTCCTCTTGAAGTTTTGAACAGGGATCTTAAACTGATTTTTTCGTCTAATCTTATGGGTTCTTTCGGTGATGGATTGTATGCGTATATTTTGCCATACTATATAACCCAAAATCTTGATGCGGGTCCTGTGGAAGTTGGAATGCTTTATGCTGTAGTAGGTTTTGTTGCGGCTTTGACATTGTTTTTTGCTGGAATGATTGCAGACAAGTATGATCGTAAAAAGATAATGGTTGTTGGATGGATGGCTTGGATTCCCGCCCCTTTAATTTTCTCTTTTGCCAGCGATTGGCTTCAAATGTTGCCCGGAATGATTCTGTGGGGTTTTTGGCTTGGGGGTCCTACAAGTACAGCTTACATTGTTACAGCTGCAAATACAAGAAAGTTGACTTTGACATTTACAGCTCTGTCTTCGGCATGGTCTTTTGGCTATATCTTTTCTCCTGCTTTAGGCGGTTATATGGCTGAAGAAGTAGGTATGCCCATTGTTTTTTATCTAGCTTCATTTTTTTATGCCTTGGCATGTTTAACTCTATTGTTTATTAGTAGTCAACAAGCACGAAAAGATGTAAAACAAAAGACCAAGAATACAAAGAGTTCTTTTCTGGAAGTTTTGAAATCCAAAGAGTTGCTCAAGTTTTCGCTCTTGTTTGCAGCAATAATGTTTATAGTCTTGCTATTTCGTCCCTTTGTTCCCCAATTTCTCGCAGATATCTATTATTATGGGGATTTGGAAATAGGCATTTTTGGGTCGTCAGCTTTTTTGGGCTCAGCTGTGTTAGGTTTGCTTTTAGGCAGGATGGGGGACAAGTGGGGGAAATCTTATGCGCTTGCCGCCTCCATGATTTTGTGTAGTTTTTCCCTTGCTTTGTTGCTGTTGGTTGGCAACTTCTACATTTTGATAATTACCTTCTTCATTTTAGGTAGCTCTTACCTTACATGGTCTTTGATGGGTGCCATTGTTGGTGCTGTAGCTCCAGAACCTATTAGAGCAAGATGGATTTCTATACCACAAACCGTAAGCATGTTCAGCTCCATAATAGCTCCTTATATAGGAGGTATACTCTATGATGTTTCATCATATTATCCATTTGTTCTGGCGATAATTGTTACAAGCTTACTTGCACTCATATCATTTGTACAGGTATTTGAATAGACAACCTAAGCTATAAATCTGCGGAACTTTTATCTTAAAGAAACTTGCTCGATTTAGGCTTAGGAAAAGAGGTAAGAAATATGAGTGAAATTCGTGAACTTTATTCTAAACTGCCTTTGTCTTTCATGTTTCTAATGCTTCTGGTGGGATTAATCGCTGGAAGCATACCCACATACTATGTAGCTTCTCAACAAATCCATAGCTTAAATCAAGAAGTTTTAAATCTTCAGAATCAAATTTCCAAGTTGCAAGGTTTTTCAGAGATTACTTGTCAAAATATAACCTTCTATTACCATAATGTCTCACTTTCCCAAATATATGAAAGAGTCAAAGACTCTGTTGTTTTAGTTAGGGGTAGAACAACCACAGAAAACGTTCAAGGCTCTGGCTTTGTTTACAATTTTTCTGGAATAATGGTAATAATAACCAATTACCACGTGATACATGACGTAATACCTGGAACTCTAAGTGTAACTTTTTTCAATGGAAATGGATACTCTGCAGTTGTAAACGGGACAGATCCATATGCAGATCTAGCTATTTTAATAGTTGAAGCTCCAGAATCCGAATTCAAACCTCTTGAGATTGTAAGTTCTTCGACTTTGAAGGTGGGCGATCCTGTGATAGCTATAGGAAATCCCTATGGTTTAGTGGGTTCCTTGACCACTGGTGTTGTAAGCGCTCTTGGCAGGACTATTACCGAAGAATATACTGGAGGTTTTGGGATAGCAAACATTATTCAAACAACTGCTCCAATAAACCCTGGAAATTCTGGTGGTCCCTTGTTAAATTATGATGGCAAGGTTGTCGGAATAACTACTGCCATAGTTTCAGATTCCCAAGGTTTAGGCTTTGCTATTCCATCCAACACCATACTTAAAGAACTATATTCTTTGATAAAAACTGGCACGTATCATGGGCATTCTTACATGGGGTTGGTGGGAAGAGATATGGATTACGAAACTGCACGGAAATTTGGCTTAAACGTAACTTATGGTTGGCTTGTGATGGATGTATTAGATGGACCTTCGCATGGGAAGTTATCGTCAAACGATGTGATTGTTGCAATGAACGGCACACGAATAAGAAATGGAGATGATCTCGCAAGCTATCTTGAAGAACATACTTTGCCGGGATATGAAATTACATTGACAATATGGCGTAAGATAGAGGATTCTTGGGAAAAAATACAAGTAGAGATAACTTTAGGCGAAAGACCTCCACCGCCAGTATAGCATAGAATTTCAATAAAATGTTGGTGGGGCTGCCCGGATTTGAACCGGGGTCCTTCCCGCACAAGGCAAACGCCACAGCGCATAGAGAGCCCAAGTCTCCAAGCCTAGACCAAGCTAGCCGACAGCCCCTTTAGGTTGTTGTTGGCAAAATAGAAGATTTAATAGGATAAATTTAAAAGATTCTCCAGAAAAGGAAGGTTGAGGATTTTGAAAGTCATTGTTAGAAAGATGCGAAAGGAGGATTTAACTGTGGTTTCTGAATTGGCTATGTTAGCTAATCCGCATGCTACTAAGGAGGATTATAGCAAACATCTTTCTGATGAGTTGAGGGAAAATCCGGATTTGTCTTTTGTTGCCGTTGAGGGGGAAAGAGTTGTGGGGTATGTTCAGGGGGATGTTAGGGGTGAGGTTGCAGTTCTTGAGGACATTGTAGTAACTGAGGAGTATCAAAGAAAGGGAATAGGCAAATTATTGTTAGATAACGAGTTAAAAGTCTTAAAGGAGAAAGGGGGTAAGGTGGTTTTTGCTGAGGTTCATTATAAGTGCAGTTCGGCTATTCCTTTTTATTATAAATTTGATTTTCGTATATCTGGTTTTAGCCAAGACTATTTTGGAATTGGGCATGATGCAATAATACTTAAGAAAATATTGCACGAGTAGTGGGTTGGTTTGGAACTTCGTGAAGTTATTTTTGCCTTTGGCCATGAAAATGTGTTAGCTACGCATAGAACAACTTTTGAAATTACAAAAAAGGTAGAATTATCCAAGAGAGGGGATTGTATTATTGCGGTTTCGGCGGATAAGTCTTTAACAGATCTGGGTTTTAAGTTTAGAGAGGGGTTGAAAAGAGAAAACGCGAAAATATCCATATTTATTGAGGCTGGTGATGTGGGGGATGCGGTAAATGCTTTGGGGAGCTCAAAGCTGATCCTGTCTCATCCTACAGACATGGTTATTAGAAAAAGCAGTTACATATGTGGCAGAACATTAGCGATTAAGGCGGATAAGGCTGCCTGTGACTTGTCAAGAAGTCTTGTGGAAAAACTGCGAAATCCTAAGCAGAAAGTGAAAATAACCTTGACAGTTAAAGTTTAGCGAATTTTCGCGTCCAGAACGACTTGTCCCTCATAGGGCGCGGTGGCCCGTACAAGTTTGGAAAACAGTATTTTTTCCACTTTCCTGTTAGAACGAGCTACTTCGTCTATGAAATTGCGTTTCACTTTTTCAATAGGTTGGGCAGCGTTAATGAAGCTATAGAAGTGGATTATGCCACCAGTAGGTTTAAGCGCTTTACACGCAGCACCCACATATTCTAAGGCTTTTTCAGGTAGATTCATAATCACCCGTTCTGCAACGCTATGAAGTTGTTCTTCCACAACCTTTTTCGCATCTCCTAAGATGGGGAGAACTTTGTTTTCAACTCTGTTAAGCCTCACATTTCTTTCCAAAAATTCAATTGCATGGGGGTTTATGTCTATAGCATAAACTTTGACGTTTTTGCGGGTTTTTGCGATTAGAATGGCGAAGGGTCCTACTCCGGTAAACATGTCGATGATTGTTTCCCTCTCTTCAACTTGTGAGGCTACTCTGCTGTGTTCATAGGAGAGTCTTGGAGAAAAATATACTTTGGCTAAGTCTACATAGTATTTGCATCCATATTCTTTGTGAAGTGTTTCAGTTTTGGGTTCGCCGGCAATTAAGGTTAGTTTTCTTAACCTGTAGGTACCGCTGACAGCACTTGCTTTTGCTAGAACTGTTTGCACATTTTTGTTGACTTCCAAAATTGCCTTTCCAATGTTTTTCTTGTATTTTTCGAGTTCTGGTGGAATTTCAATTATGGCTATTTTGCCTACGATATCCATGGATTTCGGTAAACTGGCCAATAAGTGAGGTGGAAGAGTGTCTTCAAGAATTTCCTCGAGGGTTGCTTTTTTCTTCTTTTTACCGGTGAAGTTTTTGACCGAAATTTCGTGTTTTGGAAGAGTTTCTTTAATGGATTCTGCCTCTTTTTCCGTTGGCTTTCGATTTAACGGAATGTAAATGAAATCCTTGTTTCTTTGGATTTCCAATTCTTTGTCTAAAATGCTTAGTTTATTGGAGAGAACAATGGCTTTTTCTCCTTGTGTTTTGGGGACTTTTAGGCATATGGCTTCTTTGCGCATTAAAATCCCTGATATTTTGTTTTGTAGGTTTTTTCAAGTTCTTTTGCCTTAGCCTTTGTTTTTTCAAAAAGTCGTCTGGTTATAGTTTTTTCTTGAACTGCCTTTTCAAGTTTGTCTACATCTAATATCTCTGTAGAACCATCTGGTTTGATGCAAACATCGATTTCCAAGTCTACATAGCGAAGGGTTTTAGGATAAACTTCAAGTGGAGTGTTGAGGTTTATGTATGTTCCTTTCCATTCGCCTCGGCGGGAGAAGTATTCTGTCTTTATCCATAATTCTCCAATTATCGTTTGGCTTACTGCTTTGTCTCCAACTTCTTTCTCAACGTTTAATCCGTCGTAAAAGCCATTTGAGCGCATTACTCGGCTGTATTTCACTTCTAAATCGTTTATAGATTCTATTGTGGCTTGCCCGAGATGGAAAATCATTCCGCTAAGTTTTACATGTTCCACGTCCACGATTGAGTCTTCTTCTGGAAATTCATCCGCAATATGATTCTTGAAAGATTCTTCAACTTTGCTTTTTTCTTCACCTTTCTCTATAAGTTTTTCAGCCATTTCTAAAGCTGCAGAAACTCGACCTCCACAACTCTTGTAAAAATGGTGTCCATCCAAAGTTGGAGCAACAGTGCTTCTCCATTTATCTAAGCTTTTTTTAGAAAGACATGGGAATTCTACGTCTATGAAATAGGATCCTTCTACAAGGAGTGAAGGAGATTCCGCCTTTGATGCTTTTTTATTTAGATATTTGATTTTCTCATTAAGAATTTTTACCTCGCTTTCTAAGACTTCTTTTAGTTGATTTGCAGCGCTTTCTCGCCAGATTATTCCCCAACCTTGAGGTGCTAATTTTTTTCCAAGAGTGTATAGTTCTGTGCGTTTGTTTAAATTGCGAATTTTCAGGCTAACGCCTACTTTGCTATTTTGTGAAAGAATTGCATAGTTTCCAATAATTTTTAGTTGTGTAGTTAAAACTGGATGTTTGAACCCCATTCTTTTTCTTTCAACTTGAACCAGTGGAGATTTTTCGCCAGTAAGTTCGCTTTCGGGAAGTCTTCCTACAATATTTTCGCCAATGTCAACATAAATCACATTGTTATCTGATTCTGCTACTCTGCCCTTGTAAATTCCGTCGACACTGGCACGCCATTTTCGTGTTAGTACATCTTCAAGATTTGAATGTAAAATTGAGTGAAGCGTTTCTATGGCTTCGCGTTTTCCTAAGGCTCTTATTCCTTGCAAGTCGTATCTGTCTTTTATTTTTATGTCTGGAGGTGCTGAATTTTCTGAAAGTTTAAAGCGTTTTTTAATAGCTAAAGAGGGGTTAACTATTTCAAACCCGTTTTTTAGAAGCATTTTTGTTAAGGCAGTGGTGTAAATTCCTCTGACTTGGGCTTTCATAGCCTAGTCAACTTTTTCAATTCTGTAAAGATTTTTTACCTTTTTAACATTAAATTTAACATCTAAGATTTTTTCTGCAAGCCAGATGTTGGTTTCTAGATGGTCAGAAATTGCTCTTGTCAGGAAAGCGGATTTTCCTTTAGCTAGAGCCATGTAAAGAATGAGCATATCGGCTAAGTGTATGTCTACAGTAGGTTTGCCGGATAATTCTCTGTAAAATTTTTCAGCAGCTTCTCTTCCCACAGTTTCACTTGTTTTTCTGATTTCTCCAATAGCGTCTGCTCCAAGAATTACATTTGTATCTGTTTCGGCCCATAATACGATGGAGCTGCCTTTTTGCAGGGGATTCGATTTGTCATTGATTATTTGGATGTCTGCAGTGTAGCCTCTTTCTCTTAAATAGTTGTTTGCTGCCTTTGCTTGTCTTTCGGCAACTCTTCTATCAGCGAGAAAAGTGCAGACTGAAACGCCTTTTATGGTTTTTATTTTCCCGATTTTCTCCAAAAGTATGGGATTTAAAGTTTTACAAGGCTCAACGGTTATGGTGACTTCTCCCATTCCTTTTGGGTAGTAACCATATTTTTGAACGGTTAAGTTTGTGTCTAATCCCATGCGTTTCAGTGTTGGCAGCAAGACAAAACGCACATAATTTATGGTGGGAGAGTGGTGGACATCTGTTCCACCTTTTGAAACCTGTAAGTGAACAGTGTTTTCTGCAAAAGCGCAGATGGGAAGAACTGTCATTAAAAGCATGGGTATACTTCCAGCAGTTCCAATTTCTGCCTTGATTTTTCCACCCTTTATTTTTTTAGGCTTAAACCATAATTCTCGCGAGTTAATCTCTGCTCCTTGTAATTCTGCGTCACAAAGTTTGCCGGCTGTTAAAACTGCTTCTAGATGTTGTGGTCTTAGTCCTGGTTGTGGTCTGTTTTGTCTAATGTTGTAGATGTGAAGAGGTTTGCTTAGAATGGAGGCTAAGGCAACAGAGAACCTTAGAATTGTACCGCTTCCGCTTTTTTGGCTTCCATCGATTTCAATCAATGGACTGGGGATCTCCTTTGGTAATTCTCATGAAAGAGTCAAACAATTAATAAACAAGGTTAGGTATTAAGGATTTGGAAAGGAGAAAATGATATGGCTGAGGAAAAGAGAAATCTGGAAAGGATTGTGGAAAGAATCGATGAACTTCTTGTAGTTTTGAATAGGGTTTCAGAGGATTTGAGGCAGATCTCTATTTCGTTAAAATCTTTAGCGGTTTCCCGGCTTCCAACACCCACACCTACTCCAACAATAACACCAGCTCCAGCACCCGCTCCCACACCTACGCCTGGTCCTGAAAGATTCCAGTCTGTGGAAGATGTTAGAATGATGTTTCCAGAGAATTTGGAGAATTTATTAAATTTTGAAGAGAGAGCGGATCATATTGCTGTGAAGCCTCGCCAGTTTTTGGGATCCGAAAATTTTGCTAAGATAGCTTCTATAGTGCGGGATATGGGCGGCGAATATATTAGTGCTGGGAAAGAATCCCATTTCAGGGTTCCCAAGAAGAAAACTTAGAAGCGATACCCATATCTTATCCTGAAATCTTCAAATTCGCCACTGTATCTTTCCCAAATAATCTTTACATCAGTGACTCTGGCTCCTGGTGGACCACGCTTACAGAATTCTATTAGCTCTTTGACTTTTTCTTCTTCCCCTTCAAATACAGCTTCTACTCTGCCGTCAGGGAGATTGCGAATCCAGCCTTTAACATTTCGCTTTTTTGCTTCATACTGGGTGTCTGATCTGAAAAACACGCCTTGCACCCGTCCACTGACGAAGACGTGAGCTCTGACTTTCACGGGAAACCACCTCTAGAGGTGTATTTTGTCTCTCAACTTTCCACTTTAACTTATCTCTCTCACCTGTTCAAAAGTGTCGTATCAACACTTGTCTTAAAAATTATTTTCTAGGATTGATGTTTTGGTGTGGTCGTCGTGATTCAAAACTCTAATGGGAAACTGTTGATTTATGCTTCTAGATTTGCTTTTAGTCAAAAAAGGCTGAAATCGGTAAGTGCGGCAGTGGAGAAAATAGCTGAAACTTTAAGACTGGATTTGGAGTTTGTCTCGTTTAAAGATAATTTCAAACATATTTACGTTTATTACAAGAATGGAGAAGATGAGCCTGTCCCTGTTTATTGTAATAAAGGTGGAGAAGCGGAAGTGAAAGATGTTTTTAGGGCTTTAAGGAACATGATGTTTGTTTTGTCTTTCCATCCAAAATATTCGGGCTTAAAGCGTGTGAGAAAAGAGATTATGAGGTTTTCCTGAACTTTATTGATTGGTTTTCGAGGGTTATCTCGTAAATCTGGTTCACATCGAAATCTATTCCAAGGCTTTCATATTCTTGCTCTGTTAGAAATAGGATTAGTTTTGGAATTCTGAATTGTGTTTTCGCTGGAAAGATGGGCATCTGCTGTTGTAAAGCTTGAAGGACGTCTTGCACAACTTTTGCTTCTTCTGTTCGGGGTCTAACCACGAAACGGGGAATCTGTCTTTCCTCGATGAGTTCTATGCGTTTTCCAAGGTTACCGTCTAAGTCTCGGATAGATTCAATCTTATTTACTCTAACACGAAACATGATTCTTCTCGGAACATATAGTTCATTTCCACTATTTGTACATTTTCTGAAAGAGTAAATTGTCCTGCGATGTTTTTATTCCATTTCTATGGTGGCTGGCGGCTTAGGTGTAACATCATAATAAGCTGTGGATATGTTTCGGCATTTTGAAACTATTTCTGTAGCGATAATTTTTAAGATATTCCACGGGATTTCAGAAACTTGAGCTCTCAAGAAATCTTTGGTCTGTATGGCTCTTATCCCTATTATGTAGGGTTTTTTCTCTGCTAAATCCTTGATTGCGTAGAAAATTCTAGTCACTGAGGGGTTTTCAGTTGTTATTCGTCTTTGAAGGGAGATAAGATGTTTAATGGGTATTTCATGGATTTTACTGTTCATTGTTTGTACTTTAATGGCGGCAACAAAACCATAACGACGTTTTCCTCCTTCAACGCCGGTAGCCTTATCCCGCAAAATTCTCATGTGAACGTTTCGTGAAGGAACGTTAAGAAATCGGGCTGTCGTTTCTTGGATATGCGAAGTAAGTGTTGCGTCTAAAATTTCCTCATTATCCATTATCACAGCAAAGTATTGACTAGGCTTATACTGGACAAGTCCACTTTCGACAATAGTTGTGGCTTTCTTTAGAGTCTCTAACTTGTCAGGACGAATTTCACCTACTACGCGAACGGATAAGCCTGGCCCTGGGAAGGGTTGTCGTTCAGAAATTTCTGTTGGCAGTCCGAGGGTTCTTGCAACCATGCGGACTTGTTCCTTAAATAATGAGACGAGGGGTTCTACAACTTTGAAGCCGTATCGTTCCATGGGGCTAATGCCAATCTGTTCTAAAACGTTGTGCTGTGTTTTGATACCGCCAACTGTTTCTATAATGTCTGCACGAATAGTGCCCTGGACAAGGATCTTACATCCTTCTTTTTTGGCTGTTTCGCTTAAAACTTGGTAGAAGGTTTTGCGGAACATTTTTCGCTTTTCCTCGGCATCCCTTATGCCTTTCATTGCTTGCAGAAACCTTTCCCGTACGTCAACGACTTTCGTGGGAACACTGAGAGGGGGTTCAGAAAGGGTTTCAGCAACGCGTTCTGGTTCGCCTTCTCGCATAAATGCATCATCTAATATTACGCAAGCCAGGTTTTCACCTATGGCTTTATGGGTGAGCACGGCACATGTTGTGCTGTCAACGCCACCGGAAACAGCTACTAGCGCTTTTTCTTTGCCTATGCTTTTTCTTATTTCTTCGATCTGTTTTTCCACAAAAATTTTGGGATCAAACTTTTCCAAGCTATATTTCACCTTTTCCTAAACTCTTAATTCATCTGCTGTTTCACGATTTATGTATTTGCCACCCCTTGGAATTTTCAAGATGCCTAAAACCTTCTTCATAACTTCAACAGGCACAGGATTTTCTAATTCCTTAAAATTCTTAAACCTAATGAAAGTGGCTTTCTCGCAGCCGTGAAGAAAACTGCGATATTCTCTAAAGTTTTTTAAACATGTTTCCTTGCCGTATTGGTTCCAAAGGATTTTAGAATTTCCAGCCACACGTTCAACAAAATCTGCAGTTCCGCGAATCTGTTTTACAGGGCTTTTGACATAGAAAAGAAGTTTTTCCGTCTTTATTGGGCCTCTTAGATTTCTTCGTACAAAGCTTTTGGTTTGATTTTGGCTCTTTCGGTTTTGTTCGCAGAGTCTGTTCCACCATTTTTCATCGCATAACAGAATAAAGGCATAGTTTTCCTGAGCCAAGAAAGCTGATACCTCCCCCAGATGTTTTGAGATTATTTTAGGTTTAGACATAATAATTTAATGGAAGTTTCGCCAATTAGGCAACAATATTTTATTTTTGGCAACAAAAACGTGAGTGTAGCGGCTACTGTTTTCAAATTATTTTTTGAAATTTTTTCTTTCCTGTTTAAAAAAGCTTAGCCTAAAGGTTTTTCGGGAATTAAAGTTTTTCTGCTTAAAGATTCTCTATAATAGGAGAGGTGTCTAGACGGTTCAATTGAAGACTAGAGAATTGAAGGATTTGGTTACTGTTGTAAAGGAGCTTAACGAAAGTTATGTGGATACTATTCATGCTTTTAAGGGAGTTGCCGATGAAACAAGGGCAGCAAAGCAGTTGTGGCAAAATAAAAAGAAGTCAAAATTGATAAAACTTGGTTTAGCTTTGATAGTTTTTCCTGAGCCCACCCCTATAAGTGAAACAATAGGAAGTGTTTTGTTAGCTGCTGGAACTGTTCAAGAGAGAGTGCGGCGGCAAGGGCTTTACATTGAAGATGTTTTAAAAACTTTCAAAGATGTTTTACGAGAAATTGGAGAGAATAGTCCATGCCATTAAAGGTTGTTTTGCGAAATTTTATATTTGCAGCATATTGTATACATAACATGTTGGGGTGAGAAAAGTGAAATTAGTAACTGTGTTATTGCCAGAAGCTTATTTGGAAGGATTGGACGAGCTTGTAAGGGCAAATATGTATCCAAGCAGGAGTTCTGCTATAAGGTCGGCGGTTAGGGATTTGCTTAAGAAAGAGCTTTGGGAGAGAAAAGGAAAATAGCCTTTTACTTTGTTAACTCATTTTTTGGCCTGATCTCTGATTTTCTTGGCCACTTCTGAAGGTTTTTCTGCAAGGGTTATGGTTCTGCCAACAATAAGATAACGGGCTCCTGCTTCTAAGGCAGCTTTAATTTTTCCCCCTTGTGTGCCTATTCCAGGCGAATATATGGGGATTTCTTCACCAATTGTTTTGTGAATCTCTTTTATTTTCTCTGGAAATGTGGCTCCTGCTACGATGCCGTCTGCTTTCCATTTTAAGGCTTTTTTCGCAAAGGCCATGTATTGGGGAATGCTTACTCTTTTTTCGGTGTTGATTATGGTTTGTCCGTAGCCTTCGGTGGCTCCTTTGTGGCTCATGTATACTAGCAGAATTACGCCTCGCTGTAGTTCCTGTGCAACGTCGAATATTGGCTTTAAGCCTTCTTCCCATCCTATGAAAGGATTAGCTATTAACGCGTCGAAACCAGAGGCGTAGTAGTATTGGGCGATAACCTTGTTTGTTGAGCCAATATCGTTTACTTTGCAGTCCATTATTGTTAAAAGCCCAAAATCATGTGCTTTCTCTACTATTTTTTGTACTCCGTTAAATGTGCCTAATGGGAGAACTAAATGATGGTTAATTTTTACGGCGCAAATGTAGGGATGCACCCTATCTAAGACGTTTTTTGCTCTTGAGAACAGTTTTTCTTTGTTTTTTGGTTCCTCGAAGGGAAAGTCTAAGGCTAAAACGATGTTTGAGTCTTTGCTTTTGGCTGTTTTTTCCATTTTTCCGCGGAAAAACATGCAGGGCACCATCAATTATTTGGGTATGGCGCTAAAAACCTTTATCATTTCAATTTCGCCATCTGAAACGGTTTTTATGTAGGAGAGTGTTGTTTCTACGGCTTCGCGCAGTTGTTGTTCGCTTATTCTTGGAGCTCCGTAGCCCATTACGAGCACTTTTCGGGTTTGCATTGTTATTTTTGTGGAATCAGCGTCTCTGTATGGGTATATACATATGACTTGTTTTTCATCGGTTAGAACTAGCATTTTCTCTTCTAAAACTAATGGTTTGCTCATCCCTATGCCGGTGAAGGTTTCGCCTTTTTTTGCGAATCGAATGTGGAATGGTGGATTAAGGGAGTCTCTGTCAAAACCGCTTATTGGAATTATTGTTTTCATGGAAGCTAGATTATAGGCGTCTACTACCGTGGATATGCGGGGTAGTTCGTAGCCGTGTAGGACTCTTCGTAGTAAGGCTTCCCCTGAAGGTCTAGTTTTTGTGGGGTCTATGTTAAGCTTCCAGTAAAAGTCTCTGTAAGCTCGTACTCTAGGATTGTCTTTTAGTGTTTCTATTTTGTGCCTAGCTCTGACTTCTTCGTAAATGGTTTTTTTAAGTTTGCGGATTTGTTCGTTATCTTTTTCTACATTAACGTTGTTGATTGTTCCGATGCATATGGATAGGTCGGGAAATTTGGATGAAACTTCGTGTGCCCAGTTTACATGTATTTGCATTCTAAGTGTCTCCTTTTGTAATGTTTTATGTAAGCGTTAGGTATTTAATGTCTTAAGCTGTTCTTTCTTTATCGGTTTGATAGAAAACTGTGTAAAAGAATGTTAGGAGAAATTGCAGCGTTAGGCGCAGCTTTCAGTTGGACTGTTTCAGCGATTCTTTATAAGGAGGCTTTAGCGAAGACTAAGCCTATTTCTGCTAATGTTGTACGTCTTGCTTTTACTGGTTTATTTTTGCTGATTTTGTTGGTGGTTTTGGGTAAATTCGGAGTTTTAATTAGTTTACCTTTGTATGTTGTTGTTCTTGCTGGTGTTAGCGGATTGATTGGTTTAGGTTTGGGTGATACTTTGTACTTGTTGAGTTTAAAGCTTATAGGTGTTGCAAGGGCGGTGCCTATAACATGTGTATATCCTCTCTTTAACATTCTGTGGGCGATTTTCGTGGCGAAAGAAACGGTGACCTGGCCTGTGGTTGTTGGTGCCACGATAATAGTTCTAGGAATATGGCTTTTGAGCAGAGAACATACAGGAGAACCGAATTTAGATAGGAAAACTTTGCTTACTGGGGTTTTCTTTGCGTTGGCAACTGCCTTGGCATGGTCTATCAGCATAGCTATGATTGATATGGCGGTAACGCTTCCGGAAACAGGGAGTTTAGACCACGCCCTTGTGATAAATACTATTAGGGTTATTGTTATTGCTGTTTTTATGCTGTTTTTATCTCCCTTTACCTATGGGACATCTGAGCTTTTTAAGATGCAAAAAAGAACGGTGATTGCCTTGATTTGTGGGGGCTTTATCGCCTTGGGTGCGGGATGGTTTCTCTTAACTTACAGTTTTTTGCATATCCCTCAGTCTCGGGCAGTTCCTTTGTCTTCGACGACGCCTTTGTTTTCGAGTTTGGCTGGGATGGTTCTTTTACATGAGAAGGTTGCGGGTAGAGATGTGTTGGGCTCCTTTCTGGTTGTTGTTGGAATTTCGATGGTTTTCATGCTGCCTTAGTGTATAAATTTTTATAGATCCTGTTTTCTGGGGGATTTGGATAGTTAGGGGAAATAGTTATGATTCGGGTTGGGTGTTGTGGTTTTCCTGTTTCTATGAAAAGGTATTTTGAAAGTTTTGGTTTGGTGGAGGTTAATCGGACTTTTTATGTTTTTCCGCGTTTGGAGACTTTAGCTGGTTGGCGTGAAAAGGCGCCTGAAGGTTTTGAGTTTACGGTTAAGGCGCATCAGGACATTACTCATAAGGCGAAAATGAGAGCGAATGAAAGTAGTCTTGAGGCTTTTGGTCGTATTAGAGAAATATGTGAGGCTTTGAAGTCAAGGGTTCTTGTTTTTCAGACGCCAGGGTCTTTTAGGCCTGATAGGCTGGGGGATGTTGAAGCGTTTTTTGGGCATGTGGATCGTGGAGACTTGTTTTTGGTTTGGGAGACGCGTGGAACGGTTTGGGAGAGACCTGAGGTTCGGGAAAAGCTTGGGGAGATTTTGGAGAAATTTGATGTTACGCATGTTACTGATCCGTTTAGGGTTATGCCAGCGTATGTGGGCCAGGTGGCTTATTTTAGGCTTCATGGATTGGGGGAGCGGATGTATTATTATCAGTTTAGTGATGTTGAGTTGGAAAGGCTGAAGGAGCTGGTTAGTCCGTATGAGGAGAAGGGAAATGATGTTTATGTTCTTTTTAACAATCTTTCGATGTTTGTTGATGGGATGCGTTTTGTTAAGTATTTGTCTGAGGGTTCATTTCCGAAGATTACGGGTTCGACAGGTTTAGCTTCTGTAAAGGAAGTTTTGGAGAGAACACGTTATCCGGCTTCCAAAAGCACGCTGATCAGAAAGGTTGGATGGAAATTAGTGGAGATTGAGGAGGGAAAACAGGTTAGGCTTGGAGAGGTTTTGGCCGAGTTGCCTTCTAAGAATTTTAGGAGTGCAGATGAGGTTTTAGATTTGGTTAAGGATTTGCTTTAGTTTTTGGAAGTCTTCTAGCAGAAGCTTTTTGTATCTTGGGTTGTGGAGGGCTGCAGCAGGGTGGAAGGTTGGGAATAATGTCATGTGTAGGTTTAGAATTATTGCTTTGTATGGTTTTCCGTGGGTTTGGGTTATTCCGTTGAAGGGTATGTTGGCTTTGGAGAATATGTAGTTAGTTGCGTAGTTTCCCAAGGTTATGATGATTTTGGGTTTTATTGTTGTTATTTGTTTGTCTAGATATGGGGTGCATTTTTGGATTTCTGCTTGCTGTGGTGGGCGGTTTTTGGGTGGTCTGCATTTTAGGATGTTGGTTATGTAGACTTTTTGTCTAGTGAGTTCTGCTTCTGCTAGCAGCGTATCTAAGAATTTTCCAGCTGCTCCAACGAATGGCCGACCTTTCACATCTTCCCAGTAGCCTGGGGCTTCGCCTATAAGCATGATTTCGGCTTGTGGATTGCCTTCTCCTGGAACAGCATTTTTTCTGGTTTTGTGTAAGGAGCATTTTCGACAGTTTAGGACTTGTTGGATTATGCTGCTTAGCTGGCTTTGTTGGTTTGTCATGTTTTTCGGGATCCTTTGTTATCGTATTTGTAGGGTTGGGTGTAGATTTAAATTTGGTTGAAGTGTAGAGTAAACGTGGTGTGTTAGTGGATGGGTTTGGGTAGGCCTACTGAGATGAGTCTGCGGGATTTGTTGATTGAGGAACTTAAGCGTCGTGGAGTGGTTGTTATTCCTGAGGTGAGTTTTAGGACGGTTGATGGGCGGCGTTTGATGCCGGATTTGGTTTTGAAGAATGGTGCTGAGTATGTTGTTGAGACGAAGTTGGGGGCTGAGACTAAGTTGTTAGATGCTATGGTTCAGTTGTATGAGTATAGTAAGCATGTGGTTGAAGCGAAGGGAGCTTTTGCTGTTTTGTTTCCATCTGAATTGCGGAGGCCTTGGCCTACTGATGTGATTATGAGTATTGCTAGGGATGCGAAGACGGAGATCAGTTGTATTGGGATTTTTAAGGATTTGAGACCTAGTCAACCGTTTAAGGGTAATTTGTTTGAGGTTGCGGATTGGATCGCTGGGCATGTTTTGAGGACTCCTGTGGTTGAGGCGGATACTGGTTTTGCTATTCGTGTTTTGAGAGATGCAGTTGATTACGTTACTGCAAGTATCAAGCAGTTGCAAAGTGAGGAGTTGGAGGATATTTTTGGTGGTAAATCGGTTTTTGAGAATGTTTTGCAGTATGAAGAAGGTAAATATCCATTAGAAGAGATGCGTAAGGCGGCTACTTATTTATTGATTAATCAGTTGTTATTTTACCACGTTTTGACGCGTGTTGATGCGAGTTTCCCCGTTATTGATGAGGATAAGATTAAATATCCCGCTGATTTGCAGGCTTATTTTGAACCTGTCTTGCGTCGGGATTATAGTAGTGTTTTTGGTTTTGATGTGGCTTCAAGGTTGCCTGATTCAGCTGTAGATGCTGTTAGGAAGACGGTTATTACTGTCAAGGCTTTGGCTCCTGAAAAAATTCGGCATGATTTATTGGGTAAGGTTTTTCATGAGCTTATTCCATTTGAAATCAGGAAAGCTGTTGCCGCTTTTTATACAAATAATGAAGCTGCTGAGATTTTAGCACAGTTGGCTATTGATAGAGCTGATGCTAAAGTTATGGATTTGGCTTGTGGAAGCGGAACGTTGCTTGTGGCGGCTTATAGGCGGAAAAGAGAGTTATTGCTGAAGGAAAAAGGCGGCTTCGCGCTTGAAGACCATAAAAGGTTTTTGGAGCAGGATTTAACAGGCGTTGACATCATGCCTTTTGCAGCGCATATGGCTGTTGTGCATTTGTCGTTGCAAGCTTTAGCTGCTGGACATGAAACAGAAAAAGTGCGAATAGCTGTTTGGGATTCCACCGAACTAAACCCCAGACAGACCATTCCAGCGATTTCCCGCGAGTTAAAGGTTGCTTACAAACGTCCAACACTAGAATTGTTTATGGAGGGAAAACCGCTTGAAGAAAAGGCTTACATAGAGAAAGGAGCCATAACGCTAGAGGGAATAGGTGGAGAACAAATACCTCTTAGGCAAGTCGATTTAGTGGTGATGAATCCTCCCTTCACAAGAACTGAGCGACTTCCAGAAACTTACAAGGAGGAATTACGAACTCGTTTTAAAGAATATAGGAATCTTATATGGGGGCGTGTTGGTCTTCACCTTTTCTTTGTTTTCTTAGCGGATAAATTTGCTAAAGTTGGTGGAAGGGTTGCCCTTGTTTTGCCAGCTACTGTATTGAGAATAAAGTCTATGAAAGGAGCCAGAAATTTATGGACAGAAAACTATCATATGGAATACATAATTTCAACACTTGAGAGGGCAGCATTTTCTGAAGCGGCCCAGTTTAGAGAAATTCTGCTTGTGGCTAAAAAAATTAAGAATATTTCGGAAAAGGGCGTTGTGCATGACAATCTTAAATGCGCAGTTGTTTCCCTTAAGAGACTTCCTAAAAATCTTGAAGAAGCTCGGAAAATGGCGCAAACAATCTCAATTAAAAGACAAGAAATTCCAGCTAACGGAATTTATGACGACGAATTGTTATCATTGAAAGTTGTTACTCAAGGAGAACTCAGAATATGTTTTCCCTAATTTTTACATCAGATGTTCAACTAGCAAATCTCTGGCAACAAATAGTAAGCAAAGCCGAAGGAAAATTTATTAAATGTGAAAAATACATGGCAGATGAATTAATAGCTGTAAGTGTCGCACCAGCAAACTCAACTTACAATTTCAAAACTACGTTTTTCTTTATAGCACAAGAAAACCGTGCAATAAAGAAACGTGACTTATGGATTTTGAAAAGTGCAGATAAAGATATTATAACCGCGAAACATAAAGTCTTAGGCAAAGAAATCACTATTCCAACGAAGGCACTACTTCTTGGGTTCAGAAGACCATCAGGAACTGGAACAATGGAAATTTCCGATATTTTAGACTACATGATCAAAGACAAATTTCCTAATGTAAATCAATTAATTGCAGAAAAGGATAAGGCTTCCACAATCCTTAAAAATGTAAAAAAATGGGAAAAAATAGTGAAGAAAGCTTTTCTCTTGCTTTCAAGACGTTTTGACCTTTCCGCACCTGGAACTCGACATTTGGCATTTTACTCATCCATTCCAACATTTGGTATTGATATGTGGAGTGTTGCAGGCATTAATTCAGAAGATGCAAAGATAATGACGTTCTGGTTTAATAGCACAATCAACATTCTTCAGATGCTAATTAACAGAACAGAAACACGTGGAGCATGGATGAAACTTCATCAATATCAAATCAAAGATTCAATGATACTAAATGTAAAAGCACTAAGCCTGAAAGAGAGAAGAAATATCCTTGACTTATTTAACAAACTAAGAAAGCAAGAATTTCTCAGCATTCATGAGCAGTTGCGTGGTAGGTTTTGGGCTAGAGTTGAAATTGATAAAGCCATACTCAAAACCTTGGGATTCAATGAGCAAGAAGTTAACAAGCTCCTAGACTACCTTTACCCGGCCCTAACAAAAGAAATCAAACAACTTAAAACTTTGATGGAAGGATAAAGGTAAGCTTGAAAATAATGGCACTGCTAAAAGACCGTGTGAAATAATTCCTTATGAATATGTATCAGAAGTAGAACTAACAGAAATGATAACTGAACATATAAACATAAAACAAAAACTGGCACAATTCTCGAAGCCAGTCAACAAGCTTATCATCAACTAAATTTCTAAGTTAAACTCTAACACCTTAATACTGTTAGGCTTTTCAAAACATGTGTTTTAGAGCTTCGATACTTTTCATTCCAACTCTGACACCGAGCGACCCAGCCTTACTTGTGACACCTTCAACCTCCGCATTTAAAACATCCTCAAACGTTCTAACTCCACTAACTATAGCCGCAGCCACACCCAACCGCTCTGCCACTTCCAAATTCAAGAACCCGCACATGACAAATCCTTTTTCAGCGACAATCAACAATAAAGGTGGACTATCCGGCAAATCTACACGTACACCTAGAAAACTGAAACCATCAACTCTTAAACATTCAACAGCCAACAAACCCGAACACCAAACTTATCAATAAACACTATACAAATAAAAAACAAGCGGAGCCACAACCAAGAATGCTAACAAAAATCAAACAAAAACTCCAAAAAATCCTAACAAAACCAGCACAAGCCCTTCAAAAAATAGGAGTAACACCCAACAAGCTAACTGCAACGGCCATAATCCTCGCCCTACTTTCTGCCTACACATACACTCAATGGCAAACCAATAAACTCTACCTTCTACTCGCCGCTACTCTTTTACTGCTCTCAGGGCTCTGCGATGCCTTCGACGGAGCCCTAGCCCGCATAACCCAAAACACCACTCATCTAGGCAACTTCCTCGACTCTCTCCTAGACAGATATGCCGACGCCGCCATATATGTAGCCATAATCATATCAAGCCTATGCAATCCTCTATGGGGACTAATAGCCCTCACAGGAACGCTCCTAGTAAGCTACACCCGAGCCAAAGCAGAAAACATCGGAATAAAAATGGAAACAATAGGCATAGCAGAACGACCAGAACGCATCCTCATCCTAGCCGCAGCCACCATAATAACAATCTACTGGCAACAAACCCTAAACTACGCCATAATCCTATTAGCTATACTAACAAACCTAACAGTCCTGCAACGAACCATACACACATACAAAAACCTTTAAAAACTACCTACGTCTCGTGCGACGACGCCGCTCTTCCTTCGCTCTAACCTTCACTATTCCCCTATGCACAGCACAAGAAATACAATAATACTTCGTCTCCAAAGGAGCAGCAATATAAGTCCCCTTCTGCCGCAACTCCCTAGCTAACTGCGGATCAACAAAAGAAACCCGTCTAGTAACCTTCTTAGCCTTATCCCGAGGCACCATCTCCCCACACATGGCACACTGAACCCTGCCACTAACCCCCTTACCACCCTTAGACCTCCCTCGACTCTTACGCTTATAAGGCATAAACTAACACCCATAACAAACACTAAAACACAACCCACCTTTATATATCTGACTTCACATGCCCCTCAAAAACAACTTCTACTAAATCAAAACTAAAACCTATACAAGTTTCCAACACTGTTCCAAACAAACGCATGCGGCATTGCCTCAGCAATAGCAAAAATTCCCCGCCAACCCGTACAATGCGAAGGCGCTATAAACTCAACATTCATTTTTTTCAATTCTTCAACTGTTCGGTCTATGCGCCCCTCATATTCTTTCCCAGCCAAATGAAAACCGCCAATTACAGCGTAAACACGATCAACCGTCGTAAGATGCTGCGCATACAATACCGTATTGATTATGCCTGCATGAGCACATCCCGACAGAATTACCAACCCCTTTTGCTTAACATTAATTATAAGCGCTCTGTCATCCCAAATCCATGGGTCTGGATGCCATTCACCCCCTCTAAAAACCCTATGCTTGGGGTACCCTTTCTCAAAACTTGTTTTTCGAGGAATCTCACCAGTTACAAGTATCCGATCATTAGCTAAAAGATATGGCTCTTTAGTTTTTATGTACCTCGCAGGTTTAACTTCCTCCTCTGTTGGAAACTTCGGATATTTTCTCACAGTCCCGTCAGGACGAGCCACCCCCCTTATTCTAAGCATATCTTCATGCACAATAACAGGCAATCCATCCTTATCTATGGCTTTAACCGCAGCAAGCAACCCGCCAAAATGATCGTAATGCCCATGGGAAAGAGCTATACATGCAATTTCAGCCAAGTTAATTCCAATTCTTTCAGCATTCCTTACCATGCCATCCGGACTGCAACCTACATCAAATAACATGCTATAGCAATTCTTCCCATCCAAAACCCGAATAAGCATAGAAAAACCATGCTCAGCCATAGGCAGACTAAAATGCTTTCTAATCCACTTATCCGGCATTCGTTCTTTTATCCACTCTCTCAGGCTTTTGACCTCTTTCCTTTCAATCGTAGATAAATAATCCACCGCATTATCAACTAAACTGATTATTTCTACACTCTCCACTTCTCTAAGAGACAAATTAGAAAAGTCGTTCATAGGTATGTTCACCAGAGTTTCCCCTTTAAAGGGTACCCTTATAGTGGATCGTTGTTGGGCAACCCACACATTTTCCATTCATATACCTTGAACATGGCCTGCAATCAACATTACATGGTGCAATATCTCTTTCTTTATGCGTGAGATACTCTCTCAATGGAATAAAGGGAGAAAAGTAAATGTCCCCAATAGGATAAAACTCCGATCTACGTATACCTGCACTGCTTCTTAAAGAGCATTTCTCCATGGATATGCTCTCAAGCGTCTCTTGATCTTCCGCAATAACTAGACCAATTAGATTGTAGCCCCCTATAGTCTTAAAAATATGTATCACACGAGGACAATCTTTAAATCGTTCTAACAAACGTTGCATCGCCTCGGCACTTTCCATTTCGAGTAAAACTATTGCAGGAAAAAGTTTAAAGAAAAAAGGATTCACCGATGCTGACACTCGGATAGCCCCTTGCTGAATGAGCTTTTGTAACCTTTTCTTAACTCCCATACTTGTAAAACCAACATCTTTGGCAAGTTTCTCCAACGTTGCCCTACCATCTAGCTGAAGTTGAGAAATTATCTTTCTATCAACGTGATCCAAAGCCCAATCCTCTGTTTGATTTCTAAACATAAAGTATTAATATAGTTTGCGTATCAAACTATTAATCCACAGATAGCTGATAAGCCAAATTACAAATAACACATAAGGGGGACAAAATGAACGGAGAATGTGACGGTAAATGCAATTCTTGTTCTCAGGTAAATGAATGTACAGATCCACAAAAGGAAAAATGGGAACAAGAGCAAAGGCTTAAGCAGAAAATAAGCAAGATCAAACATAAAATAGCAGTTATAAGCGGAAAAGGAGGAGTTGGAAAAAGCACTGTAACAGTAAACCTTGCCATGGCTTTTGCAATTTATAAAGGCGCTAACAAAGTTGGCATACTCGATGCTGACATTCACGGTCCAACCGTTCCCAAAATGCTTGGCCTTAAAGGACAAAAGCTTCAAGCAAACCCTACAGGCATTTCCCCAGTGACAGGACCCTCAGGAATCAAAGTTGTATCTATGGATTTCTTACTTCCAAACGACGCGGCCCCAGTAATTTGGCGAGGCCCCCTAAAGATGAAAGCAATCCAACAGTTCTTGTCTGATATTACATGGGGCGAATTAGATTTCTTATTTGTAGATCTTCCTCCAGGAACTGGTGACGAACCGTTAAGCGTCATGCAACTTATTCCCGACATGGATGGTGTTGTTATAGTAACTATACCTTCTGAAGTTTCTCAGAATGTTGTTAAAAAAGCAGTAACTTTCGCCAGAAGATTGGGTGTTCCCGTTATTGGTATAGTTGAAAACATGAGTGGGTTCATATGCCCTGAATGTGGAGCAAAAGTTGACATCTTTAAAGTTGGTGGCGGACAGAAAATAGCACAAGACTTATCAGTTCCCTTCTTGGGAAGCATTCCAATCGACCCTGAAATCTGCAGTGACTCAGACAAGGGGACACCCTTTATAGCAGAACACCCAAATTCCCCCGCTACAAAAGCGTTTACAGAAATAGTCAAGAAAATTGAAAATTTCTTACAACATCATGCATTAAAAGAGGAGGTGGCAAAATGAAAATTTGTGTATCCACCATGACGAACAGCCTAGATGCTCCCGTGGATCCAAGATTTGGCAGATGCCATTACTTCGTAATTGTCGATTCAGAGACCCTGCAGTTTGAGGCTATTCCAAACACCGCTTCCAGTGCTATGAGTGGAGCTGGAATTCAAGCAGCTCAAACTATAGTAAGCAAAGGGGTTCAGGTGCTTATAACTGGAAATGTTGGACCAAATGCCTTTCAGGCATTGTCAGCTGCAGGAATAAAAATAGTTACGGGTGCTTCTGGAACTGTGAGAGAGGTTGTTGAAAGATACAAGAGGGGAGAACTAAAGGAAACAAGCTCACCTACTGTTAGAGGACATTTTGGCATGGGAGCAGGTGGCGGACGTGGTTGGGGAAGAAGACGACAGAACCCCTAGATAGCTCAGAAATGAAGAGCCTGAGGTGGAAATGTAAGACTTAGAACTTTAAAAAGTAAAAGGAGGTGAGAAATTGGGAGAAAGAATAGTTATTCCAGCCGAAGATGAAAAAGGTCTAAAATCTAGGTTATCCGAACATTTTGGGAGAGCACCCTACTTTATTGTGGTTGACTTAGACGAAAATGGACACATTTCAAATATTCAATCTGTACCTAATTTGAGTGAACATTTTGGCGGTACTGGGCGACCGCCTGACCGTATCCTAGCACTAAAACCAAACGCGCTAATCACTTATGGAATGGGCCCACGAGCGTTAAACATTTTCCAACAAGCCCGAGTAGCAGTACTTAGGGCAAACGCAAACACTGTGGAAGAGCTCATTGAGGCATACAAAAAAGACGAGCTCGAAGAACTTACAGAAGGTTGTCATCACGCCCTCCACCAATGAGCAACCCAATTACTAAGTTTATTATTAGGTGTAAATATGGGAAAAAAATTAGCAAAAGAAGAATTTTCACTCTTAAAAAACCCTGAATATTCAGCTAAAGCTCTGCAACTTTACATGAACAAGATAAATTTAGGCTCAATTGATAAACCAGATGTAGCTTTAGCCTATACTGGTCCATGTGGAGACACTTTAAAAATCTACTTGAAACTTGCAAAAAACGATGTAATAGAAGACGCAAAATTCCAATACAAGGGCTGTCTAGGAACAGCCTGCTGCGGATCAGCTTTAACAATGCTAATAATAGGCAAAACCATCGAAGAAGCCCGACAAATAACCGCAGAAGACGTGCTAAAAGAACTAGGCGGACTACCTGAATTAGAGCGACATTGTGCAAAACTTGCCATCACCACCCTTTACAAAGCTCTAGAGAAATTGGAAAATGCCAGACGTTAGGAAGATATGTTAACTGCTTGAGGACTTTTATGATACTGTCGATAGCAAGCGGTAAAGGAGGAACAGGGAAAACATCAATTGCAGTAAACATAGCAATTTCCATAAAAAATGCCCAGTTATTAGACTGCGATGTAGAAGAACCAAACGCCCATCTATTATTGCACCCCAACATAAAACACGAAAAACCAGTTTACAGCCTAATCCCTCGCATAAATGAAAAGTTATGCAATAATTGTGGAAAATGTGCAGAGTTTTGCCAAAATAATGCCCTTTTTGTTGGGCCAGAAAAAGTTTTGATTTTTCCAGAGCTTTGTATTAGTTGTGGTGGATGTATCCTCGTTTGCCCTAAGAAAGCTATAGGCGAAGAAAAGCATAGAATTGGTACATTGAAGCAAGGCTCTTCTGGGGATTTAGAACTTGTTTATGGAGAGCTTAAAATAGGCGAGCCTATGGCTGTTCCAGTTATAAAAGAAGTTAAGAGAAACATGAAGAAAAGCAAGAATGTCCTTCTTGATTCTCCACCTGGAACTTCTTGCCCAATGATTGAAACCGTTAACGGAAGCGATTTCTGTATTCTTGTTACTGAGCCTACCCCTTTCGGCTTGCACGATCTAAAAATAGCGGTTCAAGTTTTGGAGGAAATGACTATTCCTTTTGGCGTTGTCATTAACCGTGCCCACGTAGGTAATAAAAAAGTGTATGAATATTGCCGCAAAAAGGAAATTCCCATCTTGCTTGAAATCCCTTATAAAAGAAAAATCGCTGAACTCTACTCAAGGGGCATCCCCTTCAGCTTAGAAATGCCAGAATGGAAGGAAAAATTTCAAGCATTATTCACTGAAGCGAAGAGGATTGCAGGCAAATGAAGCAGCTCACAATTTTAAGTGGTAAAGGGGGCACAGGAAAAACTACTATAACCGCTTCCTTCGCTGTTCTGGCAAAGAAAGCTGTAGTGGCTGACTGTGATGTGGACGCTCCAGACCTCCATATGCTTCTTCATCCAAAGATAGTTAAAACACAAAATTTCAAAGGCTCAAAACTAGCAAATATCGACCAAGAAAAATGTGTAAAATGCGGTTTATGCCGAGAAAAATGCAGATTCGATGCCATAACTGACGACTTTAAGATTAACGCTTTCTCCTGCGAAGGCTGCAATGTCTGCGTTATTGTTTGTCCAGTAAACGCCTTAACGCTAAAAGAACGCAATTCTGGATATGCCTACATATCAAAGACTAAATACGGATCTATGGCCCATGCCATGCTCAATCCTAGCGAAGCAAATTCTGGAAAACTAGTCACATTAGTAAGACAGAACGCAAAAAACTTGGCTGAAAAAGAGAACAGCGATCTAATCGTAATAGATGGCCCGCCTGGAATAGGCTGTCCCGTCATAGCATCAGTTACGGGAGTAGATGCAGGCTTAATAGTTACAGAACCCACAATGTCAGGAATTCATGATCTTGAGAGGGCATTGCAGCTACTAACACATTTTAACGTACACCCATTTGTCTGCATAAACATGTATGATATAAACAAGGATAACACCGAGAAGATTGAAGGTTTCTGTAAAGAGAAGGGGGTAGAGGTTGTTGGCAAGATTTCCTTTAATCCGATAGTTACGGAAGCTATGGTCAACGGAAAACCAGTAGTTGAATATGCTCCAAAAAGTGATGCAGCTGAAGAGATAAGGAACACTTGGAAAAGTATTCTTTTAGCCATAAAGACTCTAAACCCGCGGATTTGAAAGCTTTGGAATCGTTAATTTTTGGGCCTGTTCCGTCAAGACGTTTAGGTCGAAGCCTAGGGATAAACAATATACCCGCAAAAACTTGCTCATATTCCTGTGTTTATTGCCAATTGGGAAAGACCACAAACATGACAACAAAACGGCAGCTCTTCTACAAGCCAGAAGACATATACAAGGAAGTTAAAAATAAGCTTGAGAGAACGATTTCAAGAAAAGAGAGAGTTGATTATCTCACTTTTGTTCCAGACGGTGAGCCGACCTTAGACGTCAACTTGAGAAAAGCAATTTCCCTCCTCAAACACATTGGAATTCCAGTAGCTGTTTTGACTAACGCTTCTCTGCTCTGGCATAATGATGTTAGAGAGAGTTTACTAGAAGCTGATTATGTTTCAGTGAAGATTGATGCAGTCAGCCAAAATCTTTGGAAAAGCATAAACAGACCTCATAAGAGTTTAAAAATAAGCGAAATTTGGGAGGGCATAAGAGAGTTTACAAAGATGTTTAAAGGAACCATTGTAAGCGAAACAATGCTTATTGGCGATATAAAATATGGCAGTGAATTTGAAAAAATAGTCAAATGTCTTGGAGAATTAAATAAGATAGAGAAGGCTTACATTGCCATACCAACGAGGCCTCCCACAGAAAAATGGGTAAAACCAGCCAGAGAAGAAGTCATAAACCGTGCGTTTCAAGTATTCTCTGCGAAACTTGGCGTGGACAGAGTTGAATATTTGATAGGTTATGAAGGAAACGCCTTCGCTTTCACAGGAAATGTTGAAAAAGATCTGCTAAGCATAACAGCTGTCCACCCTATGCGGAAAGAGGCCGTAGCAGAATCTTTGAAAAAAGCAAATGCCGACTGGAAAGTTGTGGAGAAACTTTTGAAAGAAAGCAAACTTATAGAGCTTGAATATGAAGGAAATAAATATTACATGCGAAAACTGGCGCATAGGAGAAGAACTTACACGCAATGAGTTTAGTTTGTTCTGAAAGTGCCCTAAGCTTCAATGAAAGATCGAAAAGCAGAGGATCCTAAATATGGGTGCAAAGAGAGAGCTATGTCTTTTAGTTGTAGAAAAAACCGGAGAGCGGATCATATGAAAGAGGTGAAACTTGTTAGGATAACAACAATTGTTGATAATAGTATTTGGAAAGAAAATCTAGCTTCCAGCTGGGGGCTTTCCTTTTATGTTAGAATCTTTTCAGACAACGAAAAGCATACTATTTTAATGGATACAAGCGGTTCTTTCCAAACACTACTTGGTAACGCTTCGAAACTCGGTCTAAATATATCTGAAGTTGAAGCTATTTTTATTTCCCATTGGCACAAAGACCACTGGGGAGCGTTAACCCAGGTCCTATCTTTGCTAAAACCACCCGTGTCAGTTTATGTGCCATCTGAAAACTCTTCTGGAATAAGAAAAATAGAAAGAGCGGGTGGTGACCCAGTGATTTGTTATAAATCTATCGAATTTATTAATGGCGTAATGTCTACTGGCGAAGTTCCAAGTGGACTAAGCGAGCACTCATTGTTGGTTAATGTGAAAGACAAGGGACTCATTGTCTTGACGGGATGTAGTCATCCAGGACTCGCCAACGTTCTTAAACATGCACAGAAAGTCTCAGGTGTAAACAAGATATACGCAGTAATAGGTGGTTTTCACATATCAAGCATGGGTGAAGGCATAAGAGTTGGAGATTTTTTACGCGAATTAGACGTTAAACTTGTTTCCCCTTGCCATTGTACATCAAACGATGCAAAGCAGGGAATCGAAAAAATCTTAGAACAAAAATATGTTAAAAACGGTTCCGGAAAGATAGTATCAATTGGATAGGCTGTGTTCCTTTAGACTCGGAGAAAACATGAGAAACTATCTCTCATTTTTGTTTCTCCAATACATGTTCAAACATTGTTTCGAGAAATTTCACCTATATATTATTTAGAATTGTAGAAAGACTAACTAAAGTCAAATTACTCCTATTTTAAGGAGTGGTGTAAAGCTGGAATATCAATGGTTGTAGAAATCAGTATTGTTTATTCAAAATGTGAGTTGTGTAAAGCTTGTGTTAAAGCTTGTAGTTATGGCGTGTTCGAATGGTTAGATGATATACCGGTAGTTGTGAATGCTGCTAATTGTGCGATCTGCTTAGAGTGCATGAAAAATTGTCCTTCAAAAGCAATAAATGTGGAAGAAAGATAAGTAAAAACAAACTGCTAGATGTTGGATTAGTATTCAAAAATAAGACTCTGATTTTCAAATAATACAAACATTCTGTTAACTGGAAATTGACTAAAGAATTTTGCTTACATTGTTTATTAATGAAATGAAACTTAAGTAGTGGTGGTTTCTAATTCAGCTTTCAAAGGCACGACTTCACTAAATATCGCTAATACAGGGCAATTTGCTTCTGTTCTTCTCCAAGCTGCCTCGATCAACTGTTTTCTAGCATTTGCAGAAACCTTAACCTTTAATGTCACACCCTTAAGCTTAGGGGAATCTGCAGGCTTTTCAGCTTCTGCAACCACTTCTAATTTAGTAATTTCAATCTTACTTTGTTTACAAACATCAGCAAATATCGTGGCAGCACAATCAGCAATACTCATGATTGCAAGTTCTAAAGCTGTGGGCCCTGTGTCGTCTCCTCCTTTCATAGCAGGAAGATCACATACCAGCGTGTGTGTCCTCGAGTTATCAACGATGGTTCGAACATTTTCTATCCATTTAGCTGTTGCTTTTATTATTGGCAATTTATCACCCTAGAGCTTGGAGTTTAATAAAAATATTACATTTAAGAATTTCGTTTATTTTCCAAACTATATCCAGAAACGTGGCATAGTTTCTAATTTCCTTTTCGTCGTCGAGCACGTTCAATCATCACGCAGACGCCGTAAACTACGTCAATATCATTTTCTCTGCAAAAGTTTATTGCTGCTTCTGATTCTGAACCAGGCTGCATCCAAACTTTTCTTATTTTAAGTTTCTTACAAGTTCTAACGACATTCTCTGTTATCTTAGGTGGAACGACAAGATCAACAACATCAGGCTTCTCAGGCAAATCCTCAAGTTTCGCGAAACATTTGTCCCCCCAAATTTCATCGGCGTTTGGGTTCACAGGATAAACCTTATATCCTGCTGAACGCAAGTCTCTGTAAACTTGATAGCCAAACTTTTTCGGGTTTCTACTGGCACCCACAACCGCAAAGATATTTTTCTTTTCTAGAAAGTTCCGAATAAGCGCAGCATCCAAGCGATCAACTCCAATCTAAAAATGAAGATGGTTTTATTTATAGAATTTGTAACATGCATAGAAAACCAGATACAACCCCCCCAAATCGATTTAGATAGCTTGTACTGTAGAAGTTGACGAGAGAAGAAAAGCTTCTAAAAAAAGCTGCGGAACTTCATGGACATTTTTGTAGTTATTTAGCTTATGGAGTCAAAGCTGGTTACATTGCAGTGAAAGAATTGGGAATAAAGAGCGGTGGAATGGAAGAACTTATAGCCCTTGTTGAAACAAATAATTGTTTCAGTGATGGTATTCAAACAATTACAGGCTGTACTTTCGGAAATAACGGGATCGTTTATTTAGACATTGGCAAAACAGCCGTGACCTTAGCTAGAAGAGACGGAACAGCCATAAGGATTGCTTTAGATCCAAAATACGAAGATTCTATTAGAAAAGAATATTCAGAAGCCAATAATCTATGGAAGAAAATTGTTGTTCGAAGAGAAACAGCAACAGAAGAGCAGCAAAAAAGAATGATGAATCTTTTAGCTGAAATGGCATTTAGCGAAATAAGAAAGCCTGCAAACCTAATGTTTAGGATAAAGCGAATTAAAATTAAAATTCCTGAGTATGCGCCTATATTTGATTCCATTATATGCCCAATTTGCCAAGAGAAAACCTGCAAACCTGTTATACAAAATCAAAAGCAACTATGTAGAGACTGCGCTCGAACCAATTACTACATTTTGGATGGTAGCGGAATCTGTAAGAAACATAGATAGAAGTCATCACAAGAGGGTTGGTCGAAATGGGTGAACACTACTTCTATGTAAGAGACATCGCCCTCATGACGATCTTAGGCTGCATATCCTCAATAGTGTCGCAGACAACAAACTTCATTCCTGCCCCTTTCCTAGGATTATACGCATTAATAGCCATTCCAGTTAGCACAATCCTTGTTCTTGTAGCAACCGAATTTGTCGGCAAATTCGAACAGCAACTTTTACTCAACTTATAAGCGGAACTTTGTCAACGTTTCTTCCTGGAGGTCCACCAGTAGTTTGGATGATCATTCCTGCATGGTGCATGGGTGGAATAATAATTGACATAATCCCTATATCTCACTAAAAAGAAACCCAGCGAGCCAAGATCGGTCACAACAACCATTGGATTACTTTATAACATTCTAGGAGATATCGCTTTATACTGGAGTTTCGCAACATTCCTCGGATGGTCACTCTCACCGATTTTCTTCCTTTATGGTTTTGTAATGATACACATGGTTCTAGGAGCCGTAGGTGGAGCATTTTTACCAAGCATAACAACAAAAATACAACCTCCTCTTCGCTAACTATTTCGCTACATGAAATCATAAATTACCTATGCCCATGTTACCCAAAAAATTAGCTATGAAAAGACTGTGTCTTACGTGAGCCTTGGAAATTTACACTTCTACGTTTAAGAACGTCTTTATAATAAATCCTATGATGAATGTTAAGCCTGCTATCCCAAGGCTGATCAGCGTCATCTCAAAAAATCTCCTTTTAAAAGAGAAGTCTTTTGCAACAGAAATATAAAAAGTGAATAATAAAATGACGATAATAGCGTTTAGTATTGTTAGACTTAAACAGAGGTACATATCTGTAAAAAGCAAGTAGGGAAATATTAAAAACAAAACCGTAAGAACATAAGCAATTCCCGTGTAAAATGATGCCTTAAATGGGTTTTTGGTGCTACTTTCAGATTTTGTCGATAAATACTCTGAGGCAGCCATGGATAGAGATGCTGCAACTCCAGTAATCAAGCCTGTCATTGCTATTAGTCGCGTATTCTGAAGAACAAGAGTAAAACCCGCAAGAGCACCAGTAAGCTCCACAAGTGCATCGCTTAAACCTAAAACCATGGAACTAACATATCTAAGCCGTTCCTCATCTATTAAATCTATAAGCTGCTTTTCATGTTCACCTTCATCTTCTATTATGCTTTTGACATCAGGTACATATTCAGAGATTTTTTCATACATAATCTGAGATTTTTCTTCGTTCCTTTCCATAAGCTTTATTCCAAAAGTTATTCCAAACAATTTTGAAATTAAAAAATACTTCCATATCTTCAATTTATTTGGGTTTACATTTCTGCGAGTATGCTTTTTCCAGAAGCCATAATGTCTCAGTTCATCATTTGAAATTCTTTTTAAAACTTCTCTATTATCAGGATCCTTTATCGATTGAGACAATTTTTCATAGACAAAGTGTTCCGTGATTTCATTCTCTTGAGCAACTAATATCGCGTTTTCAGCTTCGTTTAACTGCATAACAAGGGGCTCCAAATGTTAATGAGCACCAATTTTCAAATCTTCAACTTTTTCAAATTCTCGTTTATTGCATCTATAACTTTTGTGTTTGGCTTTATAGCAATCTTCTGTATATGATGATGCTCAAGCAAACCCGAAGCCCCTGGACCTAGTTCTACTGACAGCACGAAATTCACTTGAAGATCTGCCAATGTTTTCACAGCAACAGGTCCAGCACCATACTCATAAGACGCTGCTGGATTTTCAATAACGTGAACATTCTTAATTTGACTATTCTCAACTTCCACTATAGTAAAAGTTTTGGCTTTACCAAAAACTTCTGAAACAGTGTCCTCTAAACCTGCATGTGCTCTTGTTGGAATAGCTACTCTAATTTTTCCCATATCATCATCTCGATTGAGTAATATTAATTCAAGCAAAACTAAAAAAGGGGAAAGTTAAGGTTGCGAACCTTGCCATGAAGGACCCCTGCCTCTTCCTCTTCTTCCTCCAGGTGGACCTTTATTCAGTCTATGAATCATCATGGCAGGCGCTCCACATCTTGGACAGTTAAGCGGTTTTGGAATTCCCTGTGGAACTTCTATTATTTGTCCGCAGTTCCCGCATTGAAAACGTTTTATTGGCAAATTCAATAACTTCACTGTCCTGACGGTTGCCCTCGTCCCTGTTCAATCATAGCTTTAAGCTCCTTTATTCTTGCTTCCACATTACTGATTTCCTGTTCTATACTGACTTTTTCGTCTTCAAGCTCTTTTTTGTAGTCTTCTAGAGCTGCTAATTCATCTTCTAAAGATTGCGGTGGTGCTGTAGGCGGATACATCGGCGGCGGATAAGCATATGGCGGGTAAGGATATTGCTGTGGGGGAATCTGTCCAGGCGGTGGATATGCATATTGATAGTTTGGTGGGTAACCCCACCAACGTTGATACCTCCTACCTCTTCTTGGCCATGCCATTTCAATTCGCCTCCTCACCAGTATCCCATATAGGGTACTGGAGGATACATGTATGGATGGGCAGCATAGGGATACATATAAGTGCTCCATGGAAGTCGGTAACCCCAACCGTAAGCCGCATAGGGCCATCCATAGCCACCATAAGGCATTCCATATCTATACTGTGGATGTGCCCACCACCATCTTGGAAGCCATGGAAATCGCGCACAGACCCAAGGGCTGTATGGATAACCCCATAGCCATCTACCGAATCCTCGCCCAAATCCTCTACCCCAGCCGAAAAGCCATCCTGGTCTCTGCCATGGTGGCAAGTAGCTAAAGGGTCCTCTTCCAGGCCAAGGTCCAGCCCAGCTGCCACCTCTACCTCTCCAACCCCATGCCATTTTTCTTTTCACCTCTAAAGTTTCATTTTTGTGCCTATGCACATAATCAATTATGTGATAATGCACAGAAATATAAAAATATTTCGCTTGCACAATAAATTATATGAGGTATTAAGCAAAGGATGGATAATCATGTGGCGACAGAGATATAGATGCGGTAGAAGAGGAAGATTTCCAAAACCTGTAATGTTAGGGATAACCCCGCCTATAAACAGCTTTATACCTGTTCCGCCAAGAAACTTAGAACCCATTTTCTTGGAAATAGCAGAACTCGAAGCTTTTCGACTTGTTGACTTAGAAGGACTCTCTCAAGAAGAAGCTGGACAAAAAATGAAAGTTTCAAGAGGAACAATATGGAGACTCGTCCAAAGTGCCAGGAAAAAGACAGCTCAAGCTCTTAGCGAAGGAAGACCCATCCACATCACTCCACCTACACCTAGAGACAAACGCCAACTTCAATAATAAACAAGCACCAATTAGGCTATAAGAGCAATGTTAACAACCCCTGAAGATTATTATTAACATAAGTTTAAGAACACGTTTTCTGGAATACTTCTTCTATTGCTAGAATTAGAGCTCCATAAGATTCTAGGATATGGCTTTTCTCGTGTTGAACTTTACTCTCACTTTTTAGCACTTCATTGAGTGCCTGAGCAACTTCCAACCTTAACTTTGTCAACTCTTTAGGTTTGCACCTTAATTCTCTGATATAATTACTGGCATCTTCCAGTTTTTCAATACATATTTTCAGCTTTTTTGCAAATATTTCTTCTTCTTTTAAAAAATCTTCAAGTCTTACTTCGAGTTTCCGTATTTCTCTTGACAATTCTTCCAAACTTTTATTGGAAAAGGTCTTCGTCATCGCTTTGAATGACCTCGTTGGCGTATTTTTCGCATTTCTCCCAAGGTACTTCCGCATACTTCTCAATGAGATCATCCTTGATTTTTACTTCAACTTCTTGACCATTAGCCCCAGTAAACCTTGCACCTAAACCCCTGTCTTCCTGCACAAAAATATTTTCACTTTCCATAATAGTCTTTATTCCATCAACAGCGCATAAGTAAGGCTTACGTTTCACTGTTTTGACTGTACACCTTTCAAGTTTTTCACCTAAGATCTCTTTTGCCTTCAAGCCCATTTTTAAGCCAAGAACAAGAAAAGGTCCAAGATGTCCATGCAATTTTACAGCTTTTTCTAGAAGTTCTTTTTCAGTGAACACTACCATTTATCCTCCTGACTTCCCTGGATGCACACCTCTTACAGTTAGTGCTGTAACCAAAGCTACACCGACGATTCCTCCAACCACACCGCCGAGCATGTGAAGTCCAACCCAGCCCATAACTCCGCCCCATTTAGCTAAAGCTGGTGCTACCATGAAAAAAGTGCCTATGATTGCACCTGCCACGGCAGCCGAAAGGATTGAAACACAAAGCATAGAAACTGTAACAAATAGTGTGTTTTTGAAACTTCTCTCATATTCGATGGAATATGCAGCTACGTCAAAGACGAAACTAGCTGCTGTGAATCCTAGAAAATGAACTCCTCCAGGATTAAATATGAAGTTGATAATTGTTGCAATGATCCCTACTATGGTTGCTGCTCCCAACTTCCTTACCCACCAGATAGTGAGAATAAGAATCGCAAATCCGATCATGTCACAAAAAATAGGTAAACCCGTCATTCTAAAAACAATAGGAGCGAAAATTGAGCTTAAAACACCCCAAAGGGCAGAGAACAAGGCTATAGCAGCTACATCACGACTATTTAGATACGTCATGGAAATACCTTCGGTATTACGAATTAAAAGAAACGTAACACTAAATATAAATACCTTTCCATTTCACAAATCAATTATTACCATGCCGAAACATGAATCTGTAGATAATTGGTTTAGATTTAGGAAGGTTTAAAATACGAGTAATCGTAATTTCTCAACCTAAAGGAATGTACAATGAGCGTGATTACCGCTACAACTGAAGAATACCTAGAAACAATTTATAAACTTCAGAAAAAAAGAGGAGTAGCTAGAACAAGCGACATAGTTGATACCCTAAAAGTGGTACCAGGAACCGTTACTAATACAGTCAAACGATTGGAAAGAGAGGGCTACATAACCCACACACCTTACAGAGGTGTCACACTTACAGAGAAAGGACATAAAATAGCCATTCAAGTTATAAGAAAACATCGCTTATCTGAGCGTTTGCTCACAGATCTTCTACATCTTGAATGGGACAAAGTCCACGATGCTGCATGCAAGCTAGAACATAGCATAATAGATGAAATCATAAAACCCCTTGAAAAAGCACTAAATCATCCGAAAACATGTCCTCATGGAAATCCCATACCTACAAAATGTGGCGCAATAATAGAAGAAAAGTCTAAATGCTTAACAAAATTGAAAGAAAAAGATCAAGGCATAATTGTAAAAATAACAGAAGAAGAGCCGAAACTGCTGTCTCATCTAAAAATGTTAGGATTAATTCCTGGAGTATTAATTGAAGTTTTGAAAAAATCTCCATCAGATGGATCCATTATCCTTAAGGTAGGAAATAATCATCGTGTAATAGATTATGAAACATCCTCAGTCATATACGTTAAACAAACAAAAAGGAAGAGAGAACGTTCACATGGAAAGAAGAAAAACGAAAGGAACTGAAGTACCTCTAATAGAGCTAAAGAATGGCGAAACAGGAATCGTAACCTCCATTAGATATACTCATGGACAACATGGAGGCAGAGCTTGGGGATTCAAGAAAAGACTCATGGATATGGGTCTAACCCCAGGCACAAAAGTGACGGTTGTAAAAACAGCTCCCTTTCACGGACCTCTAGAGATTCTGGTGAGAGGTTCAAGATTGGCTATCGGGCGCGGCATGGCTCAAAGAATATTTGTTACGAGGCAGAAAGAATGACAAAAAGAAAACTAATTATCGCTCTGGCTGGAAACGCTAATGTGGGAAAATCTGTCATATTTAACCACCTAACAGGCCTTCACCAACACATTGGAAACTGGCCTGGAAAAACTGTTGAAAAAGCTGAAGGAACCTTATACTTTAAAGGTTACACAATAGATGTAATTGATTTACCCGGAATCTACTCGCTATCTACATATTCTCTCGAGGAACTAATTTCAAGGAAATTCATTGCTGTTGAAAATCCAGACATAGTAATAAACGTTGTTGACGCGTCAGTTCTGGAACGAAATTTGTTTTTCACGTTGCAACTAATAGAACTAGGAGCCCCTATGGTTATAGCCTTAAACCAAATGGACATTGCAAAAAGGAAAGGCATCCAAATCAATGTCAAAAAACTAGAAACACTATTAGGAATACCCGTGATACCCACTGTCGCAATAAAGGGAATCGGCATCTTCCAGCTTCTGGAAAAAGTCATTGACATAATCGAAAAGAAGCAACTGATAAAGCATGTTAAGATAAGATATGGAGAAGAAATTGAAGAAAAAATCGCTAAACTTACCCGAATTGTTGAAAAAATGCAATTTTACTACCCACCAAGATATGTAGCCATCAAACTTCTCGAGGGTGATGAAGAAATCGAGCGAGAACTCAGCAAAATAGACCCGAAGATAATCTCCACTGCAAAAAAATTAGCAAAAGAAATCGAAAAACTTCATGGACACTCTTGCACAACGGTCATTACTTCTGAAAGATATGAAGTGGCAGGATGTATTGCCAGAGAGGTTCAAAGTTTAACCCCTCCAATAAAACCAAAAATCGAGGAAACTCTTCATAATCTCACTACTCATAGGATTTTAGGATATCCCATAATGGCTATTTTCTTGCTGTCCATGTTCTATGCCGTTTTCACTTTTGGAGGATATACTTCCGAATTTCTAAGTAGCCTTTTCTACGGATTAGAACCTTCGTTTCAAAACTTTTTTGGGACAGGAATTATAGGAAAACTGATCTGGGGAGGTGTGATAGAAGGAGTTATAGCAGCTGTTACAATAGCCTTACCCTACATTGTTCCGTTTTACATTGTATTATACTTTCTAGAAGATTCCGGATACCTTAGTCGAATAGCATTTTTGATGGATAACGTCATGCACAAGATGGGATTGCATGGAAAAGCGTTTATTCCTTTGATGCTTGGCTACGGCTGTAACGTCCCAGCCTGCTTAGGATGCAGAATAATGGAAACTAAGAGAGAAAAGTTTCTAGCTGCGTTTGTAACCACGTTAGTTCCCTGTGCTGCGCGGACGGTTATAATCCTTGGCTTGGTTGGCACCTTTTTGGGCATCCAATGGGCTTTAATGCTTTATGTTTTCAACTTGTTAGTTATATTTATCCTTGGAAGACTTGCTTTCAAAACTTTGCCAGGAGAGCCTACAGCATTAATCATGGAAATGCATGATTTCAAAATGCCCCACATTAAAACAGTGTTGAAGCAAGCATGGTTCAGATTAGCTGAATTCATCAAGATAGCCTTTCCATTAATAATTTTGGGCAGTTTAGTAATAAAAATAATTGAGGTACTAGGTCTATTAGAGACGATTACAGCCATATTTAGTCCCATAACAGTGACATGGTTAGGATTACCTCCTGAAACAGGGATAACTTTAATTTTTGGTATATTGCGAAAGGAGCTTACATTAATAATGCTAACCACGATTTTTGGAACAACTGATTACGCCCAAATCTTATCACCATTTCCTCAAATGGTAGTATTCACATTAGTTACAATGTTTTACATACCATGCATAGCGACCATCGCCGCTCTAGTCAAAGAATTTGGTTGGAAAAAAGCACTTCTCATAACTTTATTCGAAATAGGCTTCGCGATAATTTTAGGTGGCATAGCACTAAGAGTTTTCAATGTAATGCTATAACCCATGTAAAGAAAAAACTACATATCATCCCTTAATTTTAGCAAAAGAGCCACATTCGCTTTATCATCAATTTTAGGGACAATCTTACCTTGAGAAGAAGTAAACAGCGTTGTAACTCCAGGACCATGTCCAGAAGTCACACAATTAGTGTGAACAACTATACCAATGGACATAGCACCTCGCTTATAAATTCGTCCATAAGAGTGATCTGCATCTTCTATCGCCACCAAGTCACCCAACCTGAGATCATCAAGACCATATTCTTCCCTCACGCTCTCATCAAAGAGTTGAATATCATAGTCTCCAGAAAAAGTCTGATTAGCTCCCAAACCAGAACCCATGATTGAAGCTGGAATAATATGTGTAACAGGAACCTCAAGCTTGTCTCCCACAGGCTTAGGATCCAAAGCCTCTAACAAACGCGGATCCATATTCATGACTTTAATATCAGGGAAATCCAAAAGCTTCAAACCCACACCAAAAGCTTTCACCAAAACCTTATCACCAAGCATAAGCTTATCCAAAACATCCAAGGCAAAATCTACAAGCACATGGTCAATTCCTCCATGCTTGCCCACAACAACACCTTTACCACCTTTAGCGTCCCCAGAAACAACTACAGCCTCATTTCCAACACAAGATAAAACATTCAAAGCAATGTTTGCACCTTGCCCAAAACGCGGATCATTCTCCTTATTCTCAATACTCACACCAGGCTCGACATGATCAGCCTCCCAACCACAAGCAGGATCCCCAACACGCACGTTATAGGTGATACCGCCAACGCCTGGTAAAACAACAGGCAAACCCTGCGAAGAAATCCTATACACACCTCGTCCAAAAACTGGACTGGCCACTTCACCTACAACGGAAATTTTCACCAACTTATCCATATTTGTTCGCAACATTCTCAACGACACTTTTCCCACAACCAGCGTGAAGGCATAAACATCACCAACCTAATAAAGATTTAACTTGCAAAACACAAAAACACATACTACACAAGTTTTAAATGCTCGATTCTCTCTTTCACTTGATTGAAGTCCAATATCAAAATTTGCTCAAGAGGGCTGAAAATAATGTCAGACATGGGTTTAAGAACCTCTAGAATGCTAGTTAGAGACGCTATGAGCAGCCCGGTTGTGACCATAATAGAAGATGAACCTGCAAACAAGGTTGCAGAACTAATGGAAAAACATGGCTTAGGCTGCGTAATTGTAACAAGCAAAGAAGGAAACCCCATAGGAATAATAACCGAAAGAGACCTAGTTCTAAGAGTTTTAGCCAAAAACATTTCTCCCGACTCCATGAAAGCAAAAGAGGTTATGACTTCACCTTTAATGACCATAGAACCCGACGTAACAATAAACGAGGCTGCAAGAAGAATGAGCAGACTAAACATTAGGAGATTAGGGGTAATATACAAAGGTCAAATTATAGGACTTATTTCAAGCAAGGACATACTATCCGTTATGCCCGAGCTCATAGAAACTATACAGGAAAAAGCCCTCATAGAAGGAGAAAATAGAGCACAAGAAGCCACAGAAGAAGAAACTACACCACTAGCCGGCTACTGCGACAACTGCGAAAGCTGGTCAGACGACCTAAAAGAAGTTAATGGCGACTTTCTCTGTGAAGAATGCAGGGCAGAACTAGAAGAATAAAAGACGCGAAACTTGTTGTAGAAAAGCTTAATTAGCACACCAATAAAAAAGATTTCACCATAAAAGTGAATAACAAAACAAATTTTAACCTTACATTCGCTCTATAAATGAAAGAGCGAGAAAACTTGAATGTTGACCTAGTCCTAAACAATGCGAAAGCCTATGTTGACAAGAAAATAGTGGATTGTAGCATAGCCATAAACGAAGCGAAAATTTTCAAAATAGGCAAAGAAACAACAATGCCTAACGCTGAGAAAAAAATCGACTTGAAAAACCTTCTTGTCTTGCCTGGTTTAATCGATGTACATGTGCATCTCAGAGACGAAGGAAAATCGTACAAAGAGGATTTTTACACCGGAACAGCAGCAGCAGCTGCAGGCGGAATAACAACCGTTTTAGACATGCCCAATAACAAGCCAATAACGATGAGCGTTGAAACCGTGAAAAATCGTATGAAAAAAGCCGAAAAAAGGGTCCTAGTTAATGTAGGCTTTTACTCAGAGTTTCCTGAAAAAATAAAAGAGATAAAAGAAATAACCAAGCAAGGCGCAATAGGTTTTAAACTTTTTATGGCAGAGCAAATCGGAGGATTAAACATCAACGATGACACCGCTCTATCTGAAGCCCTTAAATTTTTAAGTAAAACAAGACTACCTCTAGCAGTTCACGCTGAAGACAACATCATGCTTAATGAAGCAAAAAATAGGCTTACGCTTTCTAATCGCAATGACATTGACGCATTTTTAGAAGCCCACTCAGAAGAAGTAGAAGTAAAAGCAATAAAACACTTGTTGAACATAGCGAAAAAAACGTTGACACCAGTTCATTTCTGCCATATAAGCACAGAGAAAGCTTTGAAAACAGTAATACAGGCTAAAAAATCAGGAAGTATAATAACCTGTGAAGCAACCCCCCATCACCTATTATTATCTGCCGAGGATTTAAAAAAAATTGGGACTTTAGCACTAACTATGCCTCCTCTCAGAAACAAAAAACATCTAACTGCCCTATGGGACGGAATCAAAAAAGGCGCAATTGACGTTTTAGCTTCAGATCATGCTCCTCACACCTTCGAAGAAAAAACTGCAGATAGCATTTGGGAAGTTAAAGTTGGCATACCAGGATTAGAAACCATACTTCCACTGTTGTTCACACAGATAAAGAATAAACAATTATCCATAACAGATTTGATTAGACTTATGGCAGAAAAACCAGCAGAGATCTTCAAACTTGATAACAAAGGATATTTGAATGAAGGAAAAGACGCAGATTTAACAGTTATAAATTTGAAACAGAAATACAAGATAGATTCATCAAAATTTTTATCGAAAGCTCAATACTCACCATTTGATGGTTGGAGAGTTGAAGGAAAGCCTGTTAAAACCTTTGTTGAGGGGAAATTAATCATGGATGACGGAGAAATCGTTGCAAATGCAGGAAGCGGGAGAATAATTCGGAGTGGATAACCCCTGAAATTTATTGCTGATGGCATGCTTGGAAAACTTACCCGTTGGCTTCGCATCCTAGGACAAAATGTGAAATACTTTAACAAACTAAACGACAACCAACTATTAACGATAGCAAAAAAGGAAAAAAGAATCCTCCTAACCCGAGACCTCGAACTTTACAAGCAAGCTACAACAAAGAACATAAATGCATTTTACATCGAAGGCGAAAACGAAGCAGAAAGACTTGCAAAAATTGCAAAAAGATTCAATATCAAACTAAAAGTGGATATGACGATCTCCCGATGCCCAAAATGTAACATCAGAGTAAAACCTGTACCAAAGGAAAATGTGATCCATAAAGTTGAGAAAAGTACTTTCACATATTATGACAAGTTCTGGGAGTGTCCCAAATGTGAGCAAATATACTGGCAAGGTGCCCATTGGCCAAGGATAAGAAAAACTCTTGAAGAGGCAAAGGAAAACCTAGCGAAACTTAAAAAGAAGCAAAACAAACTAACATCGTAAATTTAATTAAAAAAGCCAGACACCATAAAAATGGTGTTAATGTTCGAATTATCAAAACTTTCACATGAATTATCTATCAGCGAAATCCTTTCCCTAACATTCAACTTATATCTCAGTAACTTTAGCATTTTCTTTATACCATTTTTTATAGCCAATCTACTCTCAGCCTTGATGAATCTTCCAATACTAACTTACATACAAGAAATCGAAAAAATAGATTATACAGCTCCCCCGGATGTGGTTTTGAACAAGATTTTAAACATTCTTTTAATGCTTTTGGTCTTCGGTTTCATTATCGCTATAATTTCTTGGATAATAGGCAATGTTGTCTCCGGGATTATAATTAAATCAGCTTCTGACATTATTGAGAAACAGAAAACAAGCTTGGGAGACTCCCTTAACTTTGTTATCTCTAAACTTCCATCCCTCCTCGGTGCTTCGTTAATAGTTGGTATTCTCACAGTTTTAGGCTTCTTGATTTTCGTAATTCCTGGCATAATAGTAGTAATAATGTTTTATCTCGTGATTCCCACCATAGTAATAGAAGAAAAAAGAGCTTATGCCAGCCTATATAGAAGCAAAGAACTGGTAAACAAAAGATGGTTAAAAACATTTGTCCTTTTACTAATATTGACCTTAATAATTGGAGGCTTAACCTTTGCGGTTAATCTAATTTTAACTCCTCTTGGAATCTACACTTCCTTAGCAAGTTCTCTCATTACTTCAATAATTGCGCCAATTTATCCTATATCCTCAATATTTTACTACTATTCCATGCGTGCAAAAGAAGAAAGTGAAAAAATTCTTCCTCCACCGCCTCCCCCATTTTAGAAGGCTAACTGTTTTCTAATAGCCATTTTAGTGGGATGTCTTGGTATGTACCGTCTGGCAATGTGCGCCTAATTGTAATTGGTAAAATCCCTGATTCTAACTCTTCTAATGCGATATCTATAGGGCTTAAGAAACTCTCTGAGATTTCAACCAGTACTGGAGCACCCATAGAAATTTGAAGGGCCCTAGCACCAACTATCCTTGCTTTCTCGAAGCGAGTCAGCTTAGGAGGACCTATCAAAATTTTCTTCTCTTTTTTAGACGTGTTCTAAAACTCCCCAGCACCTGGATAGCCGCCGCCTCCCGGCCCTTTCGGTGGTGTTGGAGGAGCCTTCATTTTTCCAGCAGCAATGACATCATCAATCTTAAGTATCATTGAAGCAGCTTCGGTAGCCGATTTAATTATTTGTTTTTTAACGGCTAGTGGCTCGAAGACTCCAAATTCAGTCATATCTTGAACCTTGCCCGAATGAACCTCTATGCCGACCCATGTTTCGCCTTTTTCATGTCGAGCTCTAAGCTCAGACAGTATATCTATAGGATCTAAACCAGCATTTTCAGTTAGTGTGACAGGAACTGCTTCGAGGGCTTCTGCAAAGCTTCTAACTGCAAGTTGTTCTCTTCCAGGAAGCGTTTCAGCATATTTCCTGAGCATTTTAGAAACTTCAATTTCTGGTGCTCCGCCTCCAGCTAGGACCTTTGGTTCTTCAACTATGTCTCTAACCACGCAAAGAGCGTCATGTAAAGATCTTTCAGCCTCGTCCACTATGCGTTCTGTCCCACCTCTTATCAAGATTGTAACGGCTCGCGGATGTTTGCAACCTTCCACAAAAGTCATTTTATCATCGCCTATTTTTCTTTCTTCAACTAAGCTTGCATACCCTAGATCCTCTGAAGTCAGCCCTTCTATGTTAGTCACCACTTTACCACCCGTAGCCTTGGAAAGCTTTTCCATATCCGACTTTTTGATCCTTCTAACTGCAAGTATTCCTTTCCTTGCAAGGAAGTGTTGTACCATATCGTCTATGCCTTTCTGGCATAAGACAACATTCGCTCCTGCCACCACTATTTTGTCAACCATATCCCTCAGCATTTCTTCTTCCTGTTTTAAGAAAGCCTCCATTTGCTCTGGGCTTTCAATGTTTATTTTAGCATCAAACTCTGTCTTCTCAATCTCCAAGGACGTATCTAACAATGCAATTTGCGCGTTTTCCACACGCTTTGGCATTCCAGAATGAACAACCTCTTTGTCTAAAACTATCCCCTGGATAAGCTTTGTATCTTTTAATGATTCGCCAGGTTTCTTTTCAACCTTGACATCGTCTATGTCAACCTTGTATTTTCCATCTTCCTTTTCAGCAACAGCAAGAATCGCTTTTACAGCCAAATCAGCTAAATATTCTCTGTGTTCAGCTACCAGTTTGCTTGCCATCGAAGTCATAGCAGCCTTCTTTAAATACTCTTCAGTGTCTGACTCGGCTGGAATAGCTATTTTCTCCAAAACTTCCAAGGCTTTCTGAGAAGCTTTTTTATAACCGTCAATTATTATCGTAGGATGAATGTTTTTTCCAATAAGTTCTTCTGCCTTACTGAGAAGCTCACCCGCCAAGACCACTGCCGTTGTCGTTCCATCGCCGGCTTCATTGTCTTGGGTTTTAGATACCTCCACCATCATTTTTGCCGCTGGATGCTGAATATCCATTTCATCTAGAATTGTACGTCCATCACTCGTTATTGTAACATCGCCAAAACTGTCTACAAGCATTTTGTCCATACCCTTCGGTCCTAAAGCACTTTTAACAGTTTCAGCCACTATTTTTGCTGCCATAATATTTGTATGCTGAGCTTCTCTTCCTCGGCTTCTACTTGAGCCTTCCTTTAATATTAAAACTGGAACACCACCAGCTTGAAATGACAAATTCAAATAACCTCCTTTAATGCGTCTCAAAAGAGACGCAGCATTGCGATATAAATTTTTCTAAAGATAAACAGTAAAACATAAGATCACTGCGGTTGAATCATGGTTTTTAAGCCAGTTCCAGTGAGAATTATCACGCTCACCCCTTCTCTCGATATTTCTCTCTTTTTAACTTGTTTTTTGCAGGCTGCATAAGCGACTGCAGAACTAGGTTCCACAAAAAAGCCCTTTTGGGAAAGTTCCATGAATGCATCAGAAATTTCGTTTTCATCAACCATAATTGTATCCCCTTTCACATCCTTTAAACTTTCAACCATAAGATTAAGTAAGGGAGGGTTTATACTGACCAATGCATCAGCTATTGATGTTATTTTGTCTGGGGGCCTATAAGATAGATCTTTGAAACTGTGATAAAGAGGTGAGACTTGCCGTGTCTGACAAGCCACTATCTTTGGAATTTTACGTATAACTTTCGATTTAGCGAGATGCTTAAACCCCGCTATAACGCCTAGAAGCAGCGTGCCAGCAGAAACAGGCAAGTAAACGTACTCAGGAGCCTTCCAATGCAACTGTTCTGCTATTTCATAAGCAAGGCTTCTTATTCCATCTCTAAACAATGGATGAAGTATATGACCAACGTATACTTTTCCATGTTCTCTTCTCTGTGCTTCTTCCGCAACTCTTTTTCTAGAACCAAAAACTTTGAAAACTTCTGCACCATAAAACCTTATTTGATTAAATTTTGGCCCAGAAATATTTTCTGGAACATATATCCTCGCTTTAAGCTTCGCACGAGCTGCATATGCAGCAACAGAAGCTCCAGCATTACCTGAAGAATCTTCAGATATGTACCCTCTAATTTTATCAATTTTTTCGCATAAAGCAGAAATCAGCATGGTGGAGCCTCTATCTTTGAAAGAACCCGTTGGATTCAAATATTCACATTTAAAGTAGACATTTTCCGAGAATTTTACTAGTGGCGTCCATCCCTCACCAAGGGTAACTATGTTTTCTTCTCTTGCATAGGGAAAGAATTTCAAGTAACGCCATAGACTATAGTTGTTACTTTCAATTTTCTCAATTTCAAAATCAAACATTAGCTTAATAGAAAGAGGTTGGCTACATTCGGGACATTTAAAGTTAAGAAGACTTTTAGAAAGGTGACCGCATCTAGAACATTCTATTTCATAAAGCATAAGAGTAATAGTTGACGTTATAAGTTTAAAAACTGTTAGTTAGGACCCTGCAATACACTTCCATTACTCAGTTGTAATCCTTTCTTGTAAGCCTTTAGATTAGCTTCCATAGTTTCTGGTGGAACACTTTCTCTTATGACCCTTTCTAATGCTTTGGTGCTCACTATTTGAGTTATTTTTGCCAAGGCTCCCAGGATAACCATATTAGCGTAGAGACTTTTTCCAAATGTTTTTTGAGCAACTTCAGTCGCCGGAACCTTAAACACTCTTACCTTGGTTTGAGGGATCTCATGCACGTTTGTGCTGTCAACAATTAAGATGGCCTTTTCCTTTAAAGCTACTAAATTTTTATCCAAAGCCTCCTGATTCATAGCGATTAAAATATCGCATTTTCTTACAGCTGGAAAATTTATTCTATGGTCAGAAATTATAACTTCACTTTTTGCAGAGCTTCCTCTAGCTTCTGACCCATAAGATTGCGTTTGCAAGGCATTCTTTCCATCATAAACTGCAGCTTTACCAAGTATCTGGCCCGCTAAAACCACGCCTTGACCACCATGTCCAGCTATCCTAATCTCAATTCTATTTACCATTTCTCTGCGCCTCCTTCATAATTGCATAAACGTTTTCAACAAGCGTGGCACGCTTCCGCTCAACAAATTCTCCAATGACTATTTTTCCTTCAAGCTCTTCTTGATCCATTTTATCTGCTTGCTGAACCAAAACAGCACTATCCTTAAACCATTTCAACATTTCTCCAACATTTCTGAATCCAGCCTTTCTTCCAAAAGCTGTAGGGCATTGCGTTATAACCTCTATAAATCTAAAACCATCTAGACCAATTGCTTTTTTTAATGCCTCTTTCAACTCTTTCGGATGGGCGGTGGTCCAACGAGCAGAATATGATGCGCCTGCTACAGCTGCTAGTTTTGCCGCATCTAAAGGGTATTCAAAGCTTCCATAAGGCGTAGTTGTTGTCCTTGTTTTAAGTGGAGTAGTAGGAGCCACTTGACCTCCTGTCATCCCGTAAACCATGTTATTACCCATGATGACAAGGATGTCCGTATTTCTTCTTGCTGCATGAATAAAATGATTTAACCCTATCCCAACAATGTCACCATCTCCTCCAAACACCACAACATTAAGATCTGGACGTAGAAGTTTTATGCTAGTCGCTACAGGGATGCTTCTTCCGTGAAGAGTATGGATAGAATCCGCCATAAAATAAGGCGATGGGATCCACGAAGAACAGCCAATCCCGCTGCAAAAAACAAATTTACTCAAGTTTTCATAGCCCAATTCATAAACAGCTTTTAAAAAAGCATGAGTGAGTGAGAATAAACCGCATCCTGGACAGAATGGTTGCCTCAAACTGCGCATATATTTTTGAACAGAAAATTCAGTTATCTTGACTACCTCCTTCCAATATTTTTGCAAAAATTTCTTCAGGAGTAATTAGTTCCCCACCGCCTATCTTATTTACCGGTACAACATCAACGTTACATGCCACTCTTTTAACCTCGTAGAAAATTTGTCCTAAATTCATCTCCGGAACAATTATCTTTTCAGAATTTTTTGCCAGATCCCTTACAGCTTTTTCTGGGAAAGGCCACAAAGTTTTTAGTCGTATATGGCCAATTTTGACCCCTCTTTTTTCTACCTCTTTAATCGCCTCATAAACACCACGAGAAGTACAGCCATAAGAAACAACACCTACTTGGCAGTCCTCAACGTTGTATCTTTCCACATCTTCTATCTCACTAGCATTCTTTCTTATTTTGTTGTTAATATTTTCTACAAGACGTCTATGGATCAGTGGATCTGCGGTAAACCGAATTCCATACTCATTATGGGTTGAAGCAGTAACCGCCACATTGAAACCTTCGCCCACTGCAGGCATAGGTGCAATATCTTCCAAACCAAAAAACCTTCTATCCTTAGGAGTTGGCTTTTTACGGTCAATTATCTCTATTCTTTCTTTCTTCGGCACTGTAATTCGTTCTCTCACGTGAGCAATTGTTTCATCGGTTAAAAGAATAACTGGAGTGCGATATTTTTCGGACAAATTAAACGCCCTTATAGTTAGTTCAAAAGTTTCTTGCACAGAATTTGGAGAGAGCACAATTGCCATATAGTCGCTGTGTGTTCCCCAACGAGCCTGCATTACATCTCCTTGTCCGCATTTAGTCGCTTGTCCAGTACCTGGACCAAGTCTTTGAACATCCACTATTACACATGGGGTTTCTGTCATAAATCCCCAGCCAATTGTTTCCTGCATTAAGCTGAATCCTGGTCCAGAGGTTGCTGTCATTGCCTTTACTCCACACCAGCTTGCACCCATAACAGCTCCAATGGAAGCAAGCTCGTCCTCCATTTGCATGAATATACCGTTAGCCTTGGGCAGTTTTTTCGCCATAAGTTCAGCGATTTCATTAGCTGGAGATATAGGGTATCCAGCAAAGAAACGGCACCCAGCAATTATCGCTGCTTCTGCGCATGCTTCGTTCCCCGACCAAAAATATGTTTTCTCTTCATCCTCATGCATATTATTTCCTCGTCTTTGAAGGAGCGCACTAAAAGAAAGTATTTAAGTATTTTTGCTATCTAACATGAAGAACTTAAAGAATTCAAATAAATAAAAAGGTTGAAGGGCGTAGAAAGCTATTTGTATGGTATGTAATCTTTTCCTAACAGTTCCCTTGCTATAACTATTCTTTGAATGTTTACAGTGCCTTCCGCGCCTATATAATATGACATTATCCCGCGTAATCCCATTTCAAGGGGACATTCTTTACTGTATCCCCAAGCACCTAACCATAGCAGCACATGCTCAAAAGTTTTGAAAGCGAAAGGAGGAACTTTCAACTTAACTGCCGATATGTATTTTGCTACTTCATGAGGCGTGAAACGTTTATTCTTATACTTCTCATCATTCATCCAAGCTGTTCTATAAACCAAAGACCTTAAAGCCTCAAGTTCAGCCCAAAGATCTGCAAGGTCAAACTGTATTCCTTCATACTTTCCTATAGGATTTCCAAAAGCTTTCCTTTCTTTGATGTACTCCATACCAATTTCTAGAGCCCTCTGCGCAGCCCCCAAACATGTAGCACCTATTAGAAGTCTTGCATTGTCAAAACCTTCCATAGTTAAATAGAATCCCTTTCCTTCTTCCCCTAACCGATAACTGTCAGGTATCTTAACATTTTCCATGATTATGCTTCCAGTGGATATAGCCATCCTTCCCATTTCCTCTAGACGCTTGCCAAGTTCGACGCCACCAGCATTTATAGGCAAATAAAAAGCCGTGATTCCCCTATGAGAAGCTCCAGGTGGAGGAGGCGAAGTTCTCGCTAATAGAAAGTACCCCCCTCCTAGTTTCTTAACTTCTTCTGTACCACTTATGTAGGTTTTCTCTCCATTTATAATCCAATAATCTCCTTCTTTTCGACCTGTGGTTTTTATTGCTGCGACATCTGAGCCACCGCCAGACTCTGTTGAGGCTATGCCAACAAAAGCTTCACCTTTCACTGCTTTGCGAATCACTTTCTCACGGATTTGTTCTGTGCAGTATTTATCCACCACAAAGCCCCAAGAATTTTCAACTAGGAAGAGTACAGGCAAAGCGATGCTTATGTCAGCGTATCCCAACTCCTCTGCTGCTATGCATGCAGTGGTCCAATCAGTGCCAGCTCCCCCATGTTCTTCTGGAATAGTCATAAGAAGAAGTCCCAAATCGCTTAAACCTTTGATTATTTCTTTAGGGATTTCGCCTTGGCTGTCCATCTCTCTGATTCTTTCTAAGGGAAGTTCTTTTTCACACCATTCGCGAACTGCTTTTCGAAATAATTTTTGTTCTTCACTGAAATCAAAATTTACCATAACCTTTCACCTTTGACGCCTACTAAAACTCTCAGGAAATATAAAACTTGTCTAACCATGAGAGCAAAACTTTGTTTAAAACTTCCGCCCATAGAAGTATTCTAAACTATGCCACAGTTATGCGCCTAGTATATCGAAACTTTGGCTACTCCACTTATTTTTAAGAATTCTGGAACTAGCTCTCCAGGAATTTTTCTTTCAACAATCAACGTAAGTTTAGGTTCAGGAGAAAGTTCAGGATCATCCACTATCGCCTGCCTTATACTCAAGCCTTTTTTAGCAATGATCATAGCAGAATTCGCCAGAATGCCAGGAATTCTGGCGTCTACCGGAGTTATTTCCACAACCCCTAAATCTAAATATCTAGCAATCTCCTTTAATGAATGGCCAGCAGAACGCAATCCTTCAAATATCATTCGAAGCTCCCGATGTGATCTTATAGTATTAAGAGTCTCGTTCACTGTGCGTCTATCTACTCCAGCGACACGGGCTATGCGTATTGGTGGAATCTCAATTTCGTTAAGGTAAATTTTTCCGTCTTTTACACTTAGTCCGTTTTCCACTAAGACGCGCGCTACTTTTAACCGTTCAGGATATGCTTCTAAGTGTTTTTTTATATTGTTCCACATATTGCGTTTTCCTTAATGTACGTTTTTGTGCAATAAAGTATAAATATGTTCGTGTACTTTTAAGTCTACTAATATACATAAATGGACAAAAAAACACATAGAGGTACATGTATATGCATAAATCAAAAAACAATGAAAGCTTTATCCAACTGAATCCTGAAGAAATCCCAACTGAATGGTACAACATCCAAGCAGACCTCCCCGAACCCCTGCCACCACCTTTAGATCCCACAACTCTAAAACCCATAAGCCCCCAACTTCTAGAAAGGATCTTTGGAAAAGAACTTATAAAACAAGAAGTTTCCACACAACGTTATATCAAAATACCCGATGAAGTACTTGACGCCTATCAGAGGTTGCCACGCCCAACGCCTCTATATAGAGCTAGAAGATTAGAAAAATATCTGAAAACCCAAGCACAAATATATTTCAAATGCGAAAACTTCAGCCCTACTGGAAGCCACAAGACAAACACTGCTCTTGCTCAAGCCTACTATAACAAAGAACAAGGGATAAAAAGACTAGTAACAGAAACAGGAGCAGGCCAGTGGGGAACAGCTCTAGCCTTTTCATGCACCATTTTCGGATTAAAATGCAGAATCTACATGGTTAAAGCAAGTTACTATCAAAAACCAGGCAGACGAATCATTGCTCAAATATATGGCGCAGAAATGTTTCCATCTCCAAGCAACCAAACAAATTTTGGAAGAAAACTCCTAAAAGAAAACCCTGAAAACCCTGGAACACTCGGAATAGCCATAAGCGAAGCCATAGAAGATACCCTAACCCATGAAGACACAAGATACTCTCTAGGCTCAGTCCTTAATCATGTTCTTATGCATCAAACCATAATAGGCTTAGAAGCAAAAAAACAGTTTGAATTCATAGACAAATACCCTGATGTAATCTGCGGATGCATAGGAGGAGGCTCCAACTACGCCGGTTTCTGCTATCCCTTTCTGATGGACAAACTAAAAGGCAAAACAGACACAAAATTTGTGGCATGTGAATCTAAGGCAGTCCCCCATACAACGAAAGGCAAATACACTTATGACTATGGCGACACAGGAAAGATGACTCCCTTACTTAAGATGTTAACAATAGGCCACGGATATGCTTGTCCTCCAATCCATGCTGGTGGTTTAAGATACCACGGAATGGCCCCTTCAATATCATATCTAATACACAAAGGCTATATACGCTCAGTTGCTTACAACCAAACCGAAATTTTCCAAGCAGCTAGAATTTTAGCTCAGACTGAAGGATTAATAATCGCACCAGAAACTGCTCACAGCCTCAAATATGTGGTAGACGAGGCTTTAAGATGTAAAAAGACAGGAGAAAAAAAGATTATCGCCATGAACTATAGCGGACACGGCTTGCTTGATCTTTCAGCTTACGAACAATTCCTCGAAGGCAAACTTGTGGATTACCAACCAGAGAGAATAGAAATCCCAACCTTCAACCGCTAAGGTGAAATCTGGTGACGTCCATAATCTCTCTAGAAAAACATACCAACATTGTTTTGATGCCAATTAACGAATTAAAGCCTCACGAAAAGGGTTCACCCCTTTATCTGGAACTTCTTAAAAGAGAGATACTTAGCGATGGTTTTCTAAAGTATCCAATAATAGCAGATAACAAAACACATGTGATTCTTGACGGAATGCACCGTTGGCTAGCTCTAAAAAATCTAGGTTACACATTCATTCCCACGATACTCATTGATGTTTTTAAAAATCCGAAAATACGTGTGGGAACACGAAGAATTCACCGTTACATATGCAATTCAAACAACGAAATACCTATCGAGAAAGTGATATCTGCCGGGTTAAGCGGATGTCTAATGAAACCTAAATCAACAAGGCATTTCTTCCCCTTTTCCAAATTCCAACAAATAAACTATCCCTTAGAACTGTTGGGAAAAACTGCACCCCAAGATATCTCACAATATCTGGTTCCTATGTCCGAAGAAAAATGCGGATTAACCATAAAAAAATGGCTTGAAGAATTAAAAGAAGAGCTGGATTTTCTGGTTAAACGAAAACAGGAAGTGGAAAGAGAAATAGAAGAATTTTTAAGAAGAATTAAAAACCTAAATCTGCTTTAATTTTTTCCTCCTCTTTTAATGCAAAAACGCGAACGCATAAGTTATTAGCAACAAGAATTGTATATTTTGCCTTAGGCGATAAGATGATTCCTATAAACGCACCCCAAATTGGCAAAGAGGAAATAGAAGCTGTTGTAAAGGTTTTAGAAAGCGGAATTTTAACCCATGGACTAGGCGCGGGTCCAATGGTTACAAAATTTGAAAAGGAATTTGCAAAATTTGTAGGAGCAAAACATGCGATAGCAGTGAACACTGGTACAGCTGCCCTGCATTTAGCCCTTTCTTCAGCTAACATAAAAACTGGAGACGAAGTAATTTTGCCTAGTTTCACATTTGTAGCAACGGCAGAAGTTGTTGTCCTTGTTGGGGCCAAGCCAGTTTTTGTAGACATCGATCCGGAAACATACAATGTTTCTTCTGAGAAAATTGAGAAGTGCATAACAGACCAGACGAAGGCAGTGATGCCAGTGCACCTTTACGGCTTGCCAGCCAACATGCAACCCATAAAAGAAATTGCAGAAAAACACGGATTAATAATCATCGAAGATGCGGCGCAAGCTCATGGAGCCAGCTACAAAGAAAAACCGCTTGGAACTTTTGCAGATGCTGCCTGCTGGAGTTTTTATGCAAGCAAAAACATGACGACAGGCGAAGGGGGAATGGTGACAACAAATGATGATGAACTGGCTGAAAAAATGCGATTTATGAGAAGCCATGGAGAAAAAGAAAAATACAAGTCTATAATGCTTGGGCATAACTATCACATGCCTGAAATTCAAGCGGCAATAGGAAGTGTGCAACTAGAAAAACTGCCAAGATTCTTGGCTAAAAGACGGGAAAACGCGGAAAAATTAACTGAAAATCTAAAAGATGCAGAAAAACTGGAATTACCAAAAGAACCCGACGGTTATCAACACAGTTGGTACTTATATACCGTAAGATTGAAAAACGCGGAAAAACAGCAAAGAAACAGAATTCTAGAAAAGTTAAGACAAAAAGGAATTGACGCTCAGGTTTACTATAGATGTCCTATACATTTGATGCCTTACTATAGCAAATTCAGAAAATATCGGCTTCCAGAAACAGAAAAAGCTGCAAATCAAGTGTTCTCACTACCGGTCCACCCAAACGTCACACAAGAGCAAGTAGAATACATAAGTCATACGCTCCTACATCTTCTAGAATAGGACCTCAAGTTAACGTTTATATGGAATAAATTCTGTAGTAAGATATTCCCATTTTAAATTCTTGTTGGGGAAAACTTATGCAAAAAATCAAGATCATTATAATGGGTGCTGCGGGAAGAGACTTCCACAACTTTAACGTCCATTTCAGAAACAATGACGCATACGAGGTTGTAGCCTTCACAGCCACACAAATACCTGGCATAGAAGAAAGAGTTTACCCCCCAGAACTCGCTGGTTCAAAATATCCAAACGGCATACCTATATACCCAGAAGAAAAGCTACCAGAATTAGTGAAAAAATATGATGTTGACCAAGTTATTTTTGCCTACAGCGATGTTTCTCACGAATATGTAATGCACAAGGCTTCCTTAGCCTTGGCAAGCGGCGCAGACTTCCGTCTTATGGGACCGAAAACAACAATGTTGAAAGCTAAAGTTCCAGTAGTATCTGTGGGAGCTGTCCGAACAGGATCCGGAAAAAGCCAAACCTCACGGAAAGTTGCAAAAATCCTTAAAAATAAGGGCTTAAGAGTTGTAGTCATAAGGCATCCCATGCCCTATGGTGATTTAAGAAAGCAGGTTTGCCAACGTTTTGCTTCCTATGAAGATTTAGATAAGTATGGGTGCACTATTGAAGAAAGAGAGGAGTACGAACCGCACATAGACAATGGCATAATCGTTTACGCGGGTGTAGACTACGAGAAAATTTTGGGAGAGGCAGAAAAAGAGGCTGATGTCATTGTATGGGACGGTGGCAACAACGACCTTCCTTTTTATCAACCAGATTTACACATCGTCGTTGCAGATCCTCATAGACCAGGACATGAACTCACGTATCATCCTGGAGAAGCTAATCTGCGAATGGCAAATGTAGTAATAATAAACAAGGTGGAAACGGCTAAACCTGAAAATGTTCAGAAGGTTAAAGAAAACATAAAAACAGTTAACCCTAACGCCATAATTCTTGAGGCTGCCTCGCCTATAACGGTTGACAAGCCAGAATTAATCAAAGAAAAAAGGGTGTTAGTAATAGAAGATGGTCCGACCTTGACTCACGGTGATATGCCATATGGTGCTGCTACGATAATAGCGAAGAGGTTTGAAGCTAATGAAATTGTGGACCCCAGACCTTATGCTGTAGGTTCTATAAAAAAAGCCTACCAAAAATATACCCATCTAGGAGCAATTCTTCCGGCATTAGGATACGGCAAGGAACAAATAAGCGAACTTAAAGAAACAATTACTCGCACACCATGTGACGTTGTAGTAATAGGTACACCTATCGATTTAAGGAGAGTCATGAATATCAACAAACCCGCAGTAAGAGTAAAATATGAGCTCCGTATTCTTGGTCCAAATTCTCTTGAAGAAATACTTGAAAAATCCATAATGGAGATGATTAAGCAATGAGCGAAGAAGAAATTTCACGGATAAAAATCAAATTTGTCATTGAAGGATTAGGTGAAGCAGAAGGTGAACTTGTACGCTTTTTGGCGCCGAGAACCATAGATATGATTATGCGAAAACTTCCAATAGAAGGAAGAGCCGCCATTTGGAAAGAAGAAGTTTATTTCGAAACCCCTGTCAAAATGGGAGAAGAGAAAGCCAAAAGCACTGTTGAAAAGGGAACAATCGCATTTTGGCCTATGGGAAGCGCCCTATGCATATTCTATGGTGAATCTCAACCCTATAGCCCAGTAAACGTTTTAGGAAAAATAACGAAAAACCTTGAACTTTTCAACCAAGTCAAAAGCGGAACAAAAATTCGAGTAGAAAGCATTCAGTAAACCAAATAGCTTTCGTTCCATAAAGTCAAAAGCCTTTCACATTCTTCTCTTACTTCTTCTTTACGAGTTTTGTTCTTCAAAATTTCGAGAAAACGCATGCGTTCTTCATCGGAACGTTTCTCTGCTTGTCCACCATAATACAATTTTCCCTCTAAAAATTCCTTCATGTGAAAAGCTTTTTGTATGAAAAGACTGGCAGCGTCCACAGGATTCTTAACTGCATATTTATTTGCCCAAATGGCTGCCTCAGATTCCCGAAGCTGAGTTAAACCGTCAATTTCGATTATGCCTCTAATATAAGTTTTAAGAAAATCATAGTAACCAGCTGTTTTAACAAGTTTAAGCGCTTCTCTTGCTTTCTCCTTAAATTCTTTGGTTCCAATGATTTTTAATCTGTGTTTATATCCCTTATCTATAAGCTCCTTAGCCTTTCTCACTTCATCTTTTGTGTAAACTCTTTCAGGAAACCCCAATCGCCTTTAAAACCCCTTTTAGAAACTAAGCAGTCATCCTAGTTTGCTATTGCTTTGGTTTGTATATCTTTATATCATGATTTCCGGAAACAAATTGTATAATGCCATTCTCTTCTAATTGTTCAAGAAAATCTTTTGCAGTGCTTATTCTAATGTTAAAATGGGAAGCTACAGTGTAAGGTGTCAACACTGGCATTTTCTTTAATTCGCTAACAATTTTTTCATTTCTTGGATCTGGCGGGACTATTCCTAATGGCTTCTTTTCTCTCAGCATTGATCCTTTTTTCTCTCTTTTCTTTCTTTCCTCTTCATCTCTTTTCGCTTGCATACGCTCCATTTGTTTTAAACTAAGTTTCTTTTTCCCGCCCATGCTTAACACTTCCAATAAATGAAATTACAAAGTAGTTTTTTAGCCTTTCTAACTACATAAATACTATTCTATTTCAACTTTACACAAGCAAATTAAAAAGAAAGGGTTGGTGAAAAAGTTATTTGCCCATAACTTTTTTCGAAGCGATTTCTATGTCCTCTGCCTTTACTGTTTTTCTTCCAGCATGCATCGCAAAATCTAAAGCCTCTTTGGCAATTTTTATGCCAATTTCCTCTAATGCCTTAGCTAATTCTTTCGCTGCAGCTTCGCTTACTCTTTCAGCTCCTGCCTTTTTGCAAATTCTATGCATGGGAGCTACAGCTAATTCCAAATCTGCCATAAAGACCACTCCGTAGCCTCTTTTTCTATTTAAAGCAATATTTAACGTTTATTATCTTTCTTCTGGCAAAAATCCTATTTATTTAGTCTTACAGAGCAAAATTCGTTTAAAATAACATCTGAATAATTCCTGCCCGGCCGACGCATTAATTTAAACATAACCATGGTCTACTTAATTTTGATAGGAAATCATAAAAGCAACTAAAATCGTAGTTTTATGCTCAAAGTGGTGACCAAATGAGGTTCGTTGATGCTCACATACATTTGTCAGATGAAGAATATGCCAACTGTATTGATGAAATTATAAATGAAGCAAAAAACTCCAATGTAATAGCCTTAGTTTCAAACTCCATGAATTTGGAAACAAGTGTTAGAAGTTTAAAATTAGCCAAGCAATATCCTCGTATGGTTTATGCTGCCATAGGCATACATCCATGGAGTGTGATTTCCCTAGAAGAAACCGAATTCCAAGAAATGTTAGATTTAATTTCTAAGAAAGGGCAAAACAGCTCCATTGTTGCAATTGGAGAGATAGGGTTAGACTACAAATATGAAGACATATGGAGCAAACAACTAAAAGTTTTTGACGAAATGTTGCATTTGGCTGAGAAACTGGATCTGCCAGTAATAATCCATTCCCGTGGCACAACGGCGCAAATTGTTGAAATGCTTCCCTCATACAACGTTAAGCGAATCCTCCTACACTGGTTTAGTAACCCAATTAGTGCTTTAAAGAAGGCTGTTCAAAACGGATATTATATTACTGAAGGAGCACCTACCCTCTATTCTAATGGAATACGTGAGGTTGTTAGGAGAGTACCGTTAACCAATCTACTTACAGAAACTGATGGACCTGTACGCTTTTTCAGATCGCCTTTTAACGGGAAGAGAACAACTCCTGCCTTTATCCCAACAGTTGTCGAGGCTATTGCCAAAATTAAAGGGATGGATGCTTCCGAAGCCGCCGAGCAAATAGTTACGAACTTTGAAAATTTTTTCGGAGTAAAGTTAAATTAGTGTTGTTGTCTATGAGTGTTTACTTTTCAGCTATGATGCTGAAAGATGACAGGGATACTGGAAGAGAGTTGGTGGCATAACCTTGGGAAGTGTGCGAACGGAACATATTAAACGCGTAGCTAGAGAGCTTGTTAGACGTTTTCCCGACAAATTTTCAAACGATTTTGAACATAACAAGCGTATTGTTCAAACCCTTATTAGAGGGTCAACCCCTAAAGTCAGGAATAAAATTGCAGGTTACATAACAAACGTCTTTTCCAGATTGCAACCTTCATCTTCACAAGTTAAAAATACAGAAAGTGGATAACCTTTTAAAACTCTATCTGTCATTAAAAGCTGCAATGAAGGATCGTTGAACCATGATGGACGCATATAGAAAGGGATGGGCGCTCAGATATTTGCGAGAAGCGAAAGCCGAGCTAGAAGCAGCAAGGAAAATGCCTTACATGGCTCCAAGTATGGTCTTAGAGGCTATACGGAAAGCGCGGAACGCAATCTATTACAGTCTTGGAGAACCTGCATTTATAGAAAACATAATAAGAGAAGTTGCACAGCAAACACAAACAGTAAAAGATCCTGTTTTAAGGTGTTTAATGGAAATAGAGATGATGGTTCAGCAAATGGCGCAATTGGGTGATGTAGATGGAAGGCAAGCAATTAAGAAAGCAGATGCTCTAGTACAGTTAGCGTCAGATATAGTTGCAACTATGACAGGGGAGAAAGTAGAAGATTAAAGAATCACATTTTTTCTATAGCTTTTGAGATTCTCTCTAAAGCTTTCCTAATATTTTCTACAGAGTTGGCAAAAGAAAGACGCAAATAGCCTTCGCCATATTTTCCGAAAGCCGTTCCTGGCAAAACGGCCACTCCAGCCTCGTTAAGCAGATAATCAGAAAGTTTACGACAGTCCATCTCTGTTTCAACTATATTTGGAAAAACATAGAAGGCTCCGCGAGGCTTTTTGCATGTTATACCTTTAATTTCATTTAAACCTGAAACTATTATTTCTCTTCGATTTTTGAATTCTTTTACCATTTTAGTAACTTCGTCTTGGGGACCTTTTAAGGCTTCAACTCCAGCCATTTGAACAAAAGCATTAGTACAAGAGTTTGAATTGGTCATAAGCTGTGCAATTTTTTGAGCTAAATCCTTCCGCATAACACCGTATCCAAGCCTCCACCCAGTCATGGCATAGGTTTTCGAAAAACCATCAAGAATTATGGTTTTTTCCCTCATTCCTTCAAGTGAGGATATGCTTTCATGTTCTCCCTCGTAGATTATTCGGCTATACACTTCATCTGACAATATGATGATGTCATCTCTATTAGAGACACAATCAGCTATAGTTTTCAAATCTTCCCTTGTTAACACTCCGCCTGTCGGGTTTTCTGGTGAATTTAAAATGATCATTTTAGTCTTTTTTGTTATTTTTTCTTTAACGTACTCTGTGTCAAATCTAAAATCATTCTTTTCTAAAAGCGGTATAGGCACAGGTTTAGCTCCAACAAAATTTATTACAGATTCGTATATGGGAAAACCTGGATTAGGATAAAGGACTTCTTCCCCGGTGTTGACACATGCTAGAATACTGAAAAACATGATGGGTTTTGCACCCGGAGTTATAACAACTTCTTCAGGATCAACCTCTATTCCCCTAGTTTTAGAAATGTATTCTGCAATGGCTTCTCTCAACTCTGGAATTCCGGCGGAAGGAGTATAATGTGTGTAACCGGAATAGAGAGCTTTTACAGCAGCTTTCTTAATGTTTTCTGGAGTATCAAAATCAGGTTCACCAATTTCTAAATGCACGATCTCTCGGCCTTGCCTTTCAAGAGCTTTAGCCTTTGCAAGAACTTCGAAGGCTGTTTCGGTTCCCAGATTTTTCATGCGATCAGCATAGATGGAATTCACTTAAATCACCATCAAACTCAGAGTAGAATGTAAAAGGTTTAAAAAAGAAGTATTTAACTATTGCAGTGCAACTGATTTTAAATTTATGTTAGATAATTTTAGATAAAGGTTTTACTTTCATCACTTCTGGGTTTACAAGATTAGGTGGTTGTCGCCCTTCAAAAAACGCCACCAGATTTTCTGCAACCATCTCGGCCATTTTGGAACGTGTTTCATGGCTTGCACTTGAAATGTGTGGAGCTACAACTACATTGTCTAGCTTAAGCAGAGGATTATCCGCGGGTGTTGGTTCTTTTTCAAAAACATCGAGCCCGGCACCAGCAATTTTTCCCTCTTCTAAAGCCTCGTATAATGCTTTCTCATCAACCACTGGTCCACGTGCATTGTTTATTAGATAAGCTGTTTTCTTCATAAGTTTAAGCTTTTCAGCATTTATTAGGTGATGAGTCTCTTTCATTAATGGAACATGAATGCTTACAAAATCTGATTCTCTTAAAAGAGTGTCTAAATCTACTCGTTTTGCACCTAATTCTTTCTCTAATTCTGTTCTCGAAATAACATCGTAATAAAGTATTTTCATGTTAAAACCTTTAGCCCTTCTGGCTACCGCTTGTCCAATTCTCCCTGCACCTACTATGCCTATTGTTGCTCCATAAATATCTCTACCTAAAAGCATACTAGGATGCCAACCTACCTTCCACTGTCCTGTGCGCACATATTTGTCTGCTTCAACAACACGTCTCGCAACGGCCATTAACAAAGCCCAAGCAAAATCTGCTGTTGTTTCGGTAAGAACGCCTGGAGTGTTAGTTATGTATATCCCCCTTTTTGTGGCTTCTGTGACGTCTATGTTGTCGAATCCTACGGCTAACTGTGATACTATTTTCAGTTTTGGCGCAGCGTCAAAAACTTCGGCATCAATTTTGTCAGATAAAAGTGAAACTAATGCGTCCACATTTCTAGCTTTCTCGATAATCACATTTTTTGGGGGTGGAGCATATTCAGACCAAACTTCAGTTTCAAAACGTTCCTTGATTATCTTTAAGCCTCTTTCTGGAATTTCACGTGTTACATAAACTTTTGGTTTTTGCATGCAAATTCACCGAAATTCAACTTGCAAAATTCTTTATTAACGTTGACTTATTACACTTACGCAGCAAATAAGTGAATTACAATGAATCATCCCATGGCAGCCATAAAAAACAAAGAAATTCTCATAGAAAATGGTGAAACCTCTCTTAACAGAAAAGCCAGAATGTTGGCTCTCTCGAGTCTTGAATATGCCTTGAAGGCTGTAGATCCCAAACAGATAATCAGGTCAAAAATTCTTTTGAAAAACTCGAAGCTTTTGGTAGAGGATTACATGTTCAGACTTAACAATTTTAAGAACATCTATGTGGTAGGTGGAGGCAAAGCAAGCGGTTCAATGGCTGAGGCTCTAGAACAAATTCTGGGCAGCCGCATAAAAGACGGTATCGTTAATGTTCCGTATGGATATACTCCAAAAACCGAAATTATAAAGCTTCATGAGGCCAGCCATCCTATTCCTGATAAGGCTGGCGTAGAAGGAACACAAGGTATTATCGATCTTGTAGAGACTGCAAAAGAAAATGATTTAGTAATATGTTTAATCTCAGGCGGTGGTTCAAGTCTTATGCCCCTACCACGAGAGGGGATTTCGTTAGCTGACAAAAAGAAAATTACAGATATGCTTCTTAAGTCTGGTGCTACAATAAACGAAATCAATACTGTGAGGAAACATATCTCTAACATCAAAGGAGGCTGGCTTGCAAAAAGAACTTATCCTGCCACAATCTTGAACCTTATCCTCTCCGATGTTATCGGAGACCCGTTAGAGTTTATTGCTTCAGGTCCCACAGTTCCCGATTCGACTACCTTTAAAGATGCCAAAAGGGTTCTGAAAAAATACAGCCTATGGGAAAAAGCTCCAGCATCTGTAAGAAAGGTCCTTTCTGATGGAGAGAAAGGTCTCATTTCTGAAACACCTAAACCAGACGACGCGATTTTTCGAAAAGTTTTCAATGTAGTTGTTGGAAACAATAGAACTGCTAGTCTTGCAGCTTATAATTATCTAAAATCTAAGGGGCTAAACACTCTTTTGTTAACAACAACATTAGAAGGAGAAGCAAGACACGTCGGGGTTATGATGGCATCAATAATTCAGGAAATACATGTTTCTCAAAATCCGCTTAGAAATCCTGCTGCAATAGTTGCTGGTGGAGAAACAACTGTAACAGTCATCGGAAAAGGCATAGGAGGAAGAAATCAAGAACTGGCTTTAGCGGCTATACCAAAAATTAAAGGCATAAATGGAGCAGTTTTAGCTGCTATGAGCACTGACGGAGTAGATGGGCCTACAGACGCCGCAGGAGCAATTATTGATGGGAAAAGCCTAGAGAGAGCTTCTAAGAGAGGTTTAGTTTCAGAAGAATATTTAGCTGAAAATGATTCTTACAACTTTTTTTTAAAAATGGAAGACTTGATTTTCACCGGGCAAACTGGAACAAACGTCAACGATGTTTGTGTAATGGTTGTTTTGTAAAAATAGGAGAATACTAACATGGTTATAACTGTAAAATTTCTTGGTTCTTTTCGAAACTTTTCTAAAAAAGACAAAATAACCCTTGAAATTAAAGGTCATATTATGCTAAAGGAAATTTTTAAGGAACTCGGCAGAAAATTGCCCAAACTGGAGAAAGTTTTAATTGATCCTGAACTTGACGACCCTAGACCCAACGCTTTGATTCTAGTAAATGGAAAAGAAATCAGCGTACTTAAAGGATTGGAAACCATATTGAAAGAAGGAGATGAAATACTTTTGATACCCGTAATTCATGGAGGATAAAAGTTGAAGTTATACGCGGTCAAAACAGAAATTATCAAAACGGGCGATGACGTTGTGAATGTTATTCTTAAGTCTCTAGAGAAACAAAATTTACAATTAGAAGATAAAGATATTTTAGCTTTGACTTCGAAGATCATAGCTTACGCTGAAGGACGCTTGGTTAAACTAGAGAATGTTAAACCTTCAGAGAAAGCACTAGAACTAGCGAAACATTTTTCTTTAGAACCAGAATATGCAGAACTAATTTTACGTGAATCAGATAAGATATATGGTGGAGTAGAAAAGGCTGTACTCACATTGAAAGATGGGGTTTTTACTGCTAATGCAGGAATAGACAATAAGAACGCTCCAGAAGGCTATGTGGTTTTTTGGCCACATAATCTTAAAGGGTTCGTGAAAGAAATTCGAAGCAAAATAAGACACAAAACAGGCAAGAATATCGCAATTTTAGTTGTGGATAGTGGTTTAATTCCCCTTCGAATGGGCACCACTGGTTTCGCTTTGGCTGTTGCCGGCTTCAAGCCTATAAAAGATTTTAGAACAAACAAAGACATTTACGGTAAACCTTTAACAGTTACGCGACATGCTGTTGCTGATGATTTAGCTTCCGCGGCCCATCTAATCATGGGTGAAGCAGCCGAAATAACCCCTGTTGTGTTAATTAGAGATGCTCCTGTGGACTTTGATGACAACACATATAGTTTCACAGATATGGCGATGCCAAAGAATCAATGCATATTTATGGAGATCCTTAGAGGAGACGATTATTCGTTTTCTTCTTAAGCAAATTAGCGTTCTGCAGAACCTTATGAATAGGTACACAAAGAAAAGTAGCGGACAGCGCTATGATTAGGCGTTCAGCTGGATATATGTAAGTTAATAATTGCCACGCAGCTTTCCATGCGGTTATATCTGCTATAAAAACGGGCCAAGAAATAACTTCAAAAGCTAAAGATCCAGCAATCTGACCTGCCAAAGTTGAAACAAGGAGAAGTAGGAAAAAAGTAGCGGTCAAATTGGCGTTATTTTTAGAGCGTAGATTTCTCAAAGCCTTGGACTGCAAAGGTGAAATTAGGATCAGAAAGCCAATTATTTGAAACCACATTAAAGGAGGATAAAGCCAAACAGGACCCACAAAGGGATAAAAACCAAAGAAGAATAGTAGTGAAAAATATGTGAATATGCAAAGACCACGTTCTCCATTAGAAAGCCAACCACCAAACAATGAAGCGACACCCCCTGCCACTAGGCTCGGCAGAGAAAAAGAAAGGTTAAATAAAAGTGCCAAAATTCCACCGGAAAAAGAAGAAAGTAAACCAAGATATGGTCCAATTATTATACCTATGATGGGTGCAAGAATTGTTGCTGCAGTGATGGTTTTTCCCATCCAACCTATTATTTGCGATAGGGGTATAAAAGATAAAATTACATATAGTGCTGTGAAGCATGCTGTTAAAGCAATGTTTTTAGTGGTTTGTTTTTCATTTGTTGTCTTTTCTAGCATATCAAGCATCCTTTGTATGTTCAAACAGGATGAGCATCCTTAACGAATAAGCCTTTCCTTATTTTTAGCGTGTTTGGTATTGGTTTGGAATAAAGCAGAGTAGCGTAAAACTTAAGATATGAGATTCCTTATTCTTTAGTATAAGAGGTATTTAGTTTGGGAAAGGCAGCCATAGCAACTCCTCTATACATTTCAGTTGCTTGGATTTTGATGGTTAGCTATCAGCTTTTCACACAGGTAGCTGTTGTATCTGTCATTTCCTACATTGGCCTTTTTTGGCCCTCGGGAGCTATTTGGCTATCTTCGAAAGTGAACGTCCTTGTGTTCATATATGCCTTTGCATGGGTTTTTGTTCTATCCTCGGCCATTCCATCTGTGATTCTTGGAAAAGAAAGAAGCGTGCTTGTCCAGTTCTTTGTATGTCTAATATTAACTTTTATAGCGTTTCTTATTCAAGATACATTACTAATATATAAGGGAACAATAAACAACCATATGTTTACTATAGCTACGCTTTTTCATAATCCATTCATCGCAACGGGATATTTGCTAATACCATATATTCTCATGCTTATAATAGACATACGATCTAGAAAAAAGCGTAAAAAAGAAGAGCAGCTTCAAAAAGTAACTGCAGCATACATAGAGAGTGCAAAAGCAGAAGAGCAAAAAATACAAGAGCAGAAACATTAATTCAAAGCATATGAAAAATCCTATAATAACTCTGACCACAGATTTTGGCTTAAAGGATCCATATGTTGCAGAAATGAAAGCTGTGATTTTGAATATAAAGCCAGACGTAAGAATTGTCGATCTAACCCATGAGATAGAGAAATTCAACGTAAAAATGGGCGGTTATGTGTTAGCTTCTGCAGCACCGTACTTTCCGAAAGACACAATTCATGTCGTTGTGGTCGATCCAGGGGTAGGAACAAAAAGAAAGCCAATAATCATTAAGACAAAAAAGGCCTATTACATTGGACCAGACAACGGTGTTCTTATTTTGGCTGCAAGAAAACAAGGTATTACAAGCATTTATGAAATCTCAAATCGAAAACTCATGTTGCCCAGAGTTTCAAATACATTTCATGGCAGAGACATATTCGCTCCTGCAGCTGCACACTTGGCAAAAGGAGTAGAATTATCAGAGTTTGGACCAGAAATCCATGAATTTACTATCCCAGAATTCGCGAAAATTCTCAGACGTAAAAACAAGGTTGTGGGCGAAATTCTTCATGTTGATGGTTTTGGAAATATTATCACTAATTTTCGTGGAAAAGAATTGTTAAAGATTGGAGATGTAGTTTGTATGGAACTTAAAGATAGACAAATGAAGATGAAGGTTTGTGCGTCTTATGCGGATGTCAAACCTGGAGAACCGTTGGCGATAATTGGGAGTCACGATTTCCTGGAAATCTCCATAAATCAGGGTAATGCCTCAGAAGAGTTTAGTGTAAAAGCTGGCGACAAGATTACAATTTATCGCTCTTGTTCAAATCCTGAAGTCGATTAACACCATCAACCTCTTTTATGAACGCAGCTACACTTTTAGGAACAAGTTCCTCCCAGCTTTTGTCCTCCAGCATCCGTTTCCTAATCTCTGTAGAAGAGTAAAGCTTTCTTTCATGAAAACGAATAGCCTTAACTTCATAGCCTGCTTCGATAAAAAGTCGCCGTGTTAGAGGTTCATTAGAGTATACAACATCAAAGTTAGGAGTGTAACCTTCTACAGCGGAAACCCACAACATATGCAAGTGAACATCAGGCACGGGAACCACCCAAAAACGCGTGTAAGCCAATCCAGCTTCCTCTAAAGCCCTCCTAATCATGACCATTCTCTCTCCTGCTGTAAAAGGGTTATTAAGGCGATGACTGTATTGGGCACTGCCAATAACAATGACAAGCTCATCTACTTCTCTCAAAATATCTTTTATAGCCCCTAAATGACCCAGATGAAATGGTTGAAAACGCCCAATGTAAAGACCACGTCTAACCATGCGACACATCCCTTTTAATACAAGTTAACAAATATCAGTGAATTAACATTTACTCTTTTTCAATTTTCTGAAGACAATCTCAACTGGAAAGACGCGCAATTTATCGTCATTTACACTAATTTCTTTTTCAGAAGAATATCCTCTTTTTTCTCTGCTTAAAATCTCCAATTTTGCATGTAAGCCACCGCCATAACCTCCTAAAGTAAAGTCAGAATTTACAACTCGATGACATGGAACAATAGGTGCAAAAGGATTTGTAGCCATAACACGTCCTACTGCTCTTGGGCTTCCACCTGCAGCTTTGGCTATGCACCCGTAAGAAGACACATATCCCACTGGGATAAATGTGACTACTTCGATTATTTTCCTAGCATATGGTCTCAAATACTCAGTAGCTAAAGAAAAATTGTTGTGGAGACCTTTTCCCTCGTAGATACCTTTTATTGAATCAGTAACAAGTGCAGCAAAATTAGAAGGCGCTTCAGCCTTCTGAAAGGGAACATTGAAAGGAATGTTATGCAATAAACGTCGCAAAGCATGGGTCTCAGTAAATGCAAACGTCGTTGCAAAAATTTTTTTCCCTTCATAAGCAACTCCAATCCAAATGTCTTCAGCTTTTTTAATATGGAGAGATATCATGTACTTACTCTTCCTTTGAAGCTTAAATAGAATGTCTCAAACCTATTTAGCTCTGTGGTTAGATTTGAAAATTGGAAAGTAATTCGCATGATTATTATCTATAGGTTAGAAGACATTAAGTTTAATAGTGTGTCCCGTGCATATCAACGAGAAAGGTGAACAGGCATGGAAAGGGATGCACAGTTTCAACATCTTTGGATTCCAGGTGCTACGACCGTTGGAGTAACTTTCCCTGAGGGTGTGATTTTAGCATCTGAGAAAAGAGTTTCTTTTGGCTATCTTGTTGTTAGTAAAGGCGGGAAAAAAGTTTTCAAAATAACAGATCACATAGGAGCTGCGTGTGCAGGATTAGTCTCCGATATGCAAATTCTTGTAAGAGAAGTTGAAGCTTATGCTAACCTATTTAACTTAGATGTAGGAAGGCCCATATCTGTAAAATCAGCAGCTAAACTTATGTCAAATCTTCTCTTCGCCAGAAGGTTGGCTCCATTAATTACGCAAACCATTGTCGGCGGAATAGATGATGAGGGAGCTGCACTTTATGTTTTGGACATTCTTGGCTCAGTGATACCTGACAAATATGCAGTAGTAGGGTCAGGCACTGAAATTGCCATGGGGGTTCTTGAAGAAGGATACAGGACAAGCCTAACATTAGACGAAGCAAAAGATCTCGTTATAAGATCCGTAAAGTCTGCTATAAGCCGGGACATTATGAGCGGAGACGGAATAGACTTTCTTTTGATAACTAAAGAGGGCACGCAAGAAGAATCAATAAAATTTTAATCTGAAACCAGGAAGCATTCTTACAAAAACACCAGTGTCTATAATTGAAGGTGAAAGTATAAAGTGCCTTTCGATCTAACATTAAAAGAAGGAACATTTCTAGTTAAACTCGCCCGCAAAGCCGTCGAAGAATATTTAAAAAAGGGGAAAAAATTAGAAATATGCGAAAAAATTGATGAGAAGCTTTTTCAACCTTGTGGGGTATTTGTTACAATAAACAAGGTACATGACAAAGAAAGAGAACTACGAGGATGCATAGGCTCTCCTTACCCTACAACTCCTCTTGTTGAAGCAATTATCGATTCTGCTATAAGCTCGGCCACCCAAGATCCGCGCTTTCAGCCTTTATTGCTGGAAGAACTTAACAAAGTAGTTTTTGAAATAAGTGTCCTTACTCCTCCTCAAATCATAAAGGTCAAAAAACCAAATGAATACCCTAAAGAAATTAGGATTGGACAAGATGGATTAATTGTTGAGAGGGGCGGATTCAAAGGATTACTTCTCCCTCAAGTACCAGTAGAATGGAATTGGGATACAGAGGAGTTCCTCTGCCAATGCTGCCTTAAAGCCGGTTTGCCTCCCGATTGCTGGTTGTTAAATAACACCAAAATCTACAAGTTTCAAGCTATAATTTTCGAAGAAGAAAATCCTAAAGGCAAAATCAGGCGGAAGTTTCTCGGCTGGAAATGATTTTATGCGTGTTTATTTTGCTCCTTGTGGCATTGGTTTAGGTCACGTGGGAAGATGTATTCCTATAGCAAAGAAACTTTTGGAAAGAAAAGCGCAAGTACTTTTTTCTACTTATCGCGAAGGCATAAGCTATCTACAAAAAGAAAAGCTCCCCCTTGTAAAGGCTCCGCCAATAGGCTTTCAGGTTAAACCGGATGGAACCATAGACTTTAGACAAACAGCAGTAAATCCAGGACCATTTTTAGCTTCTTTCACCCTTTTAGAGCAGATCAATGCAGAAATAGAAAGCATTGAAAAATTTAATCCAGATGTTGTTGTTTCCGACTCTCGCATTTCGCCTTTACTGGCTGCAAGAATTCTGAGAATACCGAGAATTTGCATTTTAAACCAGTTTCAAGTGATAATACCTCGAAGAAGACGGTTCCTGCGTTTAGCCAGATTCGCCGATTCTGTAACGTTAGCCCTCATTGGAAAAATGTGGACAAGCGGAAACATGCTCTTAATACCAGACTTGCCAAAACCTTACACCATATGCGCTGGAAACCTAAACATTCCAAAATCATACAAAAAAAGAGTGAAACTGATCGGGCCAATCCTGCCTACTAGACCAGAACATTTACCTGATGAAAAAGTACTGCGAAAAAAACTACAGCTACCAAAGGAAAAACCAGTAATTTTTGTATCGTTAAGTGGTCCTGTTAGAGAAAAAGCCTTTTTGATAGGAATTTTGAGGAAGATATTATTGGGGTTTCCAGAAGATTATGAAATTGTTATGTCCTTAGGCTATCCTAATGCGGACAGTAACCCAGCACGCTACAAAAATGTGACAATTTACAAATGGATTCCAAACAGGTTTGAATACCTCAAAACTTGCGATCTAGTTATAGGACGCGCTGGACATGGAACCTTAACACAATGCTTATGTTACGGTAAACCAATGATTCTTGTACCTACGCCAAATCATACAGAACAATTGAGCAATGCAAAGCAAGCAGATGATTTGGGCATTGCAAAAATTATTCCACAAGAAAAGTTGAATAAGGAAAGACTTCTGAAGAATGTTAGACATATGCTTAAAGCAACGGTTCAAAAAAGGCTTAGAGAGATTCAAAGGGAAGTTTTAAAATACGATGGTTTAAGAACAGTTGTGGAAACAATAGTTGCCATGGTAAACAAGTAAACAAGTATTTTAAGTCTATTCGTTAAAAGATTAAAACATGTTCCTACCACACAAAATTTTGGAAGAAAAATTGCTTAGAATACTTGCTGAAGATCTAGGACAAGGCGACATAACAACCTCCATAATTGTTCCAGAAGAAAGCGTTACAGAAGCAAAGGTGATAGCAAAAGACTCTGGAGTTGTTTGCGGAATTGAAGAAGCGACTATCTTGTCAGAAAGTTTAGGGCTAAAAACTCAAGCATTGGTTAAAGATGGACAAAAAATAAGCAGTTTACAAGTTTTGCTTAAAATATCCGGAAAAACTCGAACTATACTTTCAGCAGAGCGAACACTTCTTAATATTATTTCACGAATGAGTGGAATAGCTACAGTTACAAGAAAACTGGTAGAAGAAATTCGGAAAAATAGACTAGAAACAAAGGTTGCATGTACAAGAAAAACTGCTCCTGGGCTACTATATTTTGATAAAAAGGCTGTTTTGGTAGGAGGGGGGGACACCCATAGACTACATTTAGATAATATGGTTTTGATAAAGGACAATCACATAAAGATTGCAGGAAATCTAAAAAAAGCTGTAGAGGTGGCTAAAAGTAACGTTTCTTTCAGCCAGAGAATTGAGGTTGAAATAACGGAAGTTGAAGACGTGATTGATGCAGCGAAAGCTGGAGTTGATATAATTATGTTTGATAATTTTTCTCTAAAGAAAATAGAAAAAGCGATTAGACTACTTAAAAAGATGCATCTTCGTGAAAAAGTTTTGTTGGAGGCCAGTGGCGGTATAACAAAAGAGAACTTTCTTCAATACGCCTCAACAGGAGTCGACATCATAAGCTTAGGGGAAATAACTCATAGTGCTAAGGCTCTTGACATTAGCTTAGAAATTACAAAATAATTTGAATCAAAAGAGTTTCAATAAACGCGGCTGCAAGCAAAACTATAGCAGAAATTGCAATAAAAATGCAAGTTTTTGCAAGCTCATTTTTGCCCTTTCCTTTAATTATGGACCATGTTAGCCAAGCACTTTCAGCGAAAGCTATTGAATATGCCAAAAACTCCATCCAAGCGATGGGCAGAAAAAAAAGAGAAATGAGTCCGAGAAAAGGTGGAAAACCTAAGGCGATGCTGTCTGCAGCTATCACAATTCCCGTGCTATAGAGTACAAAAAAACCAAAAACAAGACCAGCAATAGGCGTGAAGGATAACAAGCAAATCATAAAGTTGTTTCCAAAAATGGATGAAGTGCTTTGAAAAAAGTCCATTTCTTTTATGGATTCTCGTCTTTGATTAAGCTCTTTGCTTATTGCTTTAGCTTCTTCTTGAGATAAAGGTGTTAATACGCCTGTAGCTGTTATAAGGAACGATATGAAAAAGAAAATTAAAATTGTTAACAATCGCTTGGTTCTCGTGGGAAAGCTTTTCCAATATTTACTAAAAATCAATTATCTACCTCTTTTAACCTTTATTTTTAAGGCTCTGAAGCCTCTTGCCGATGGGTTTAACATTTCTGTGATATTAACCTTTTCCAAAAGACCGTGGCTGTCTTCAGCATAACCTCTTATGTCGTGTTCTGCAGCCATAAGCGATTGCAGATAAATTTTCGTGTCAATTATTTTCGGCTGGCATTTTAGAGGTAGGCCCAGTATTGTTGTTTTTTTATCTTTTATAGCTTTTTCACAGGTGTATAAGATGGCATGAGCTCCCGCTGTTAACTCTGCTACTCTTACTGGAACGCTTTCCTTACCAATGGCTAAAACCTCAATTCTATATCTTTGGGCAATTTCACCTGCAATTTTCCTCAATTTTGGTAGAATCTTGAGAAGATGTCGTTTTGCACTACTGGAAATCTTCATATTGGAAAACTGAATTGGAGAAAGCTGTTCCAGTGGAATTGCTCCTAAAGACATATCTAGATGCACAATATCGGCCTTAACTTTAGTTAATAATTCTCTGCAAAGTTCAGCTTCGTGCACTACAGCTTCGTGTCCATTTGCTGCGTTAATGAAAATGGGTTCAGCCAAATGTGTATTTGGTTCTCTGTAAGGAGGAGACACAAGCACTGCTGCTGCTGAAACAATTGAGATAGGTTCAAACATATCGTTAAGTATAGCTGCTGAAGAGTCCGCTGCAACAACCCGCACATTTTCCACCTTTACACTATTTAATCTATGTCTTCAAATTATATGTTTGCTGCTAACTACCTTGCTTTAGAAAAAGCCCTAGAACAAACATTTCAGAGCTTTTTGCACGACTTGCTTTTGGCTTAAATATCTTAACAATTCGAAAATGTTTTTCAACTTTTTCAACAAAATCGTTCAACATATCTCCTTGAAAAACTTTAACGAAAAAATTTCCTGAAGGTCTCAGAATGTCTAAGGCTATTTCTAGGGATCGTTCTGCTAAGTCTATTTGACGAGCATGATCAACTTCCCATATTCCAGAAATGTTTGGGGAAACATCGGAGATCACTACGTCAGCCTTTTCAGGAAGTATTTTTAAAATCTGTTCAAGTGTTTCTTCGTCATTTATGTTGCCTACAATGGTGTGAATATTGTCTCGTGAAAATGTGTCTATAGGCTTTAGGTCAACCCCTAAAACAAACCCTTCTTTTCCCACAATCTTGCTTGCAGCTTGAATCCAACCTCCTGGAGCCGCACCTAAATCAACCACAGTATCACCTTTGCCGATAAACTTGTATTTTTTAACAGCTTGAAAAAGTTTGTATACAGCTCTTGAACGGTACTTTTCTTCTTTGGCTTTTTTGTAATAATAGTCTTTTTTCCTTTCTTGAATCCAAGCTTTAGGCAAAACTAGCTGTCACCTAAGGCTTTAGGATAGTTTTTAGCGATGGTAAAAAGCCAGTCCGTAAGTTTTTCGCATGTTTGTGGTGAAATAACGTTGGATGGATCACATCTTGAGTTGTCTGGACACATTAAACATGGGCAGTCAGCGATAGAATCCATAGAAGCAGGCAGTCTTTTAGGAAACAGTCTATAAGTCCATCTGCCGTTTTGAAGTTCCTTTTCTCGGCGTATAAGTCCCTTATTTTCTAGCTTTATGGCTATTCTGGACCCTTCCCTACTGCTTGCGCCTAGCTTATGCCACAGTTCAGATTGAAGTATCCCTTCATGTCCTGAATTTACAATAAGTTGAAGGGCTTTTTGTTCTAGATCGTTAGGTTTCGGCATCCTATAGTCCCTGATCTCTTGTATGTTAATATATATGCGATTTTACATAAAAACATGTAGCCTTGTCTATTGAAGATAATCGTGAAGACATCGTATGTACTGGGAAAGAAAATGATGAAGAAATCTTACTGTTTAGGAATAGAATCCACGGCAGATGACTTTAGCGTTGGAATATCCAACTTTGACGGAAAGATACTAGCAAATGTAATAAGCGCGTACATACCAGAAAAAGGAGGAATTCACCCTAGAGAAGCTGCTAGGCACCATGCTGAAGTTGCAGACAAAGTCTTGGAAGAAGCATTTAAAAAAGCCAAGATAAAACTGAAAGAAATATCGATAATAGCCTTTTCCCAAGGTCCGGGATTAGGTCCATGTCTTCGAACAGGCGCTACTGTGGCTCGCGCTTTGGCAGCTTATCTAAATGTTCCATTAGTTGGCGTTAACCATTGTGTAGCACATATAGAGATTGGGAAATTAACAACGGGTGCTGCTGACCCTCTAACGCTCTATGTTTCTGGTGGAAACACAATTGTTTCGGCTTTTGACTCTGGGCGATATCGAGTTTTTGGTGAAACCTTGGATATAGCCCTCGGAAACTGTTTAGACGTTTTTGCAAGAGAGGCAGGGTTAAGCCAAAGGGCAGGTTTGCCTTTTGGGGCTATGGTGGAAAAAATTGCTGGTAAAGGTAAAAAGCTAATACCACTTCCATATACAGTAAAAGGAATGGATGTTTCTTTAAGCGGATTGCTGACGGCGACAGTAAACTTACTAAAGCAGTCTACCTATAGCCTTGAAGATTTATGTTATAGTTTGCAGGAAACAGCTTTTTCCATGGTAACAGAAATTACTGAGAGAGCATTGACTCATACAGAGAAAAAAGAAGTTCTATTAACTGGAGGGGTTGCTGCGAACAAAAGATTACAGTCTATGATTAAATACATTGCAGAGGAACATGATGCCAATTTTTGCGTTGCTCCTACACAGTTCTCCATCGATAACGGTGCCATGATTGCTTGGACCGGGATCTTAGCCTATCGTCATGGAGTTACAACACCAGTTGAAAAAAGCTTTGTCAGGCTTAAATGGCGGCTTGAAGAAGTGGCAATACCATGGATAAAGTAAAGGCCCCAATTCTAATAAAAAAGGGTGCTGAGGCAAATCTTTACCTTACAGAATGGCATGGCAGAAAGGTGGTAATCAAGAAACGTTTGGCCAAAAAATACCGTCCTTCAAGACTCGATAACCAAATTAGAACATACAGAACAACTCATGAAGCTCAAATAATGCATGAAGCAAAAAATGCTGGTGTGCCTACTCCAACGATTTTTCTGGTGGATATGAAAAAAACCACAATAATAATGGAGTTTATAGACGGAAAACAGATAAAACAACTCTTTAGTAATATTTCTGTGGACAAAAGAAAAAAAATATGTTTCAAAATAGGCGAATTAGTTGGTAGACTTCACGAGTATGGAATTATTCATGGTGACTTGACAACGTCGAATATGATTTTAAATTCTGAAGGGAAAATTTTCTTTGTGGATTTTGGCCTTTGTGAGAAGACGAAAGAGCTTGAAGCTAAAGGAGTGGACTTACATTTGATGAAGCGAGCATTGCAAAGTACACATTTTGATTTTGCTGATGAATGTTTTAAGGCAATTATAGATGGATACACAGAAGTGGTTGGTAGCGATACGGCAAAAAATGTTTTAGATAAGATAAGCGAGATAAAAAAGAGAGGAAGATATGTAGCAGAAAGGAAAGAGGGCAACTAGAATGATTAAAACCGTTTGGGGTATAACTTTTTATGTTTCTAACTTAAAAAGGGCAGCAGAATTCTACGAGAAAACGTTAGGTTTAGAAAAGAAGTATGAATTTTCCAGTTATGTAGGTTTTGAGTGTGGCGGAATCGAAATCGGGTTAATTCCGAAAATCAAAGAAAAGCAAAAAGTAACTCCCTTATCACCTTCTGTAGAATTTTTAGTAGATAACGTGGAAAAAACGTACAATGAACTAAAAAAGAAAGGTGTTAAATTTATCAAGGGATTACATGAGGAACCTTGGGGTGGAAGACAAGCAACTTTCACCGATCCTGATGGTAATATTTTAGAAGTAGTTCAGCTAAACTGGGAAAAATACTTCAGCGTTTCAGCGGAAGGCGCTAAAAAAGTGGTTTAAGATGCATTTTTCCCTTAAAGGCAAAGTAATTTTTTTTGCAACAAACAACATTAACAAGTTTAACGAAGCTCGTAAAATCTTCAACGAATTTCAGATGGCCGTGGCTATGATTAGGGTGAAGACTTTAGAAATTCAAAGTGAAAATCTCGAAGAAATAGCAAAAACAAGTGCTATAGAGGCTTTTAAGAAATGTAACTTGCCAATTATAGTCGAAGATGCAGGGTTGTTTGTGGAAGCCGTAAACGGTTTTCCCGGACCTTACGCTTCATATGTGTACAAAACTATTGGCAACGAGGGTTTGCTTAAACTTATGGAGCAGACCGAAAATAGAAAGGCGAAATTTCAGTCTGTAATCGCCTATTGTGACGCAGATATAGAGACACCACTATGTTTTAAAGGCGAAGCTATGGGAGAGATAGTAAAAGAACCACGGAAGGCGAAAAATAAACACGGCTTTGGTTTCGATCCAATTTTTAGGCCTTTGAATAGCAATAAGACATTTGCTGAAATGGATGTTGAGGAAAAGAACAAATATTCGCATCGAGCTAAAGCCCTGAGAAAATTTGCGGAATTTTATAAGAAGCTTAAATAGCGTGTAGACAATCTTTTTATATCCGTCTAACATCGCTCATACAGAGTTTAAGGGGTAAAGAATGCCTAAACAGGAAAAAGGGAAATCGCATTCCACAAGACCGGTCAGTAAAAGGCCTCCAAACTGGTGTAAATATCAGCCAGAAGAGGTAGAGGCATTAGTGATAAAACTAGCTAAAGACGGAAACCCGCCGAGCCGCATAGGAGTAATTCTAAGAGATCAATATGCAATTCCACTTGTTAAATCTATTACAGGAAAAACCATAACCGAAATTCTTAAAGAATCTGGACTAGCACTCACAATTCCAGAAGATCTGGGAAACTTGTTAAAAAAAGCTTCGCGTCTAGCTGTTCACCTTGAGAAAAACAAGAAAGATTTGCACAATAAAAGAGCCCTCCAGCTAATTGAAGCAAGAATTCACAAGCTCTCCAGATATTACAAACGTGAAGGTATCCTACCTCCAAATTGGAAATATGAACCAAAAATAGCGTCTCTAGGCTAGCCAAGGCAACAAAAGAGAAGTTACATACCTTTATATAATTTTAAAAGCAACTCCATTCTTAGCTTTACCGTGATTGCTATGGCATTTGACGAGGATAAATTCGAGGCTTTCATAAATTCTATAGAATATGCCGCTAAAACCATTTTAAACGTCATAAAAAATGATGGCTTCGTTCATATTTTTTCCCACTTAGATGCAGACGGTGTTGCAGCAGCTGGTATAATTGGAAAGACGCTTTTTAGACTTGACGCTCGTTTTAGAATTCGCATAACTCAGTGGATTGACGAAAAAATTGTAGGCGACATTATTTCTGACAAACCAGACTTAGTGATCTTCACAGATTTTGGGAGTGGATATCTGAACACGCTAAGCGAGAACGTTTCCAATTTTAAAATTGTAATTCTTGACCACCATCAAATTTCTGGAGATGAAACAGCGAATGTTGTGCAAGTTAATCCCCATTCGTACAATATAGATGGGGCAAAAGACATCAGTGGCTCTGGGATCACATATTTCGTTGCCAAAGCTATTGACAAAATGAATGTTGATCTGTCCCCTATTGCAATAGTTGGAGCTCTCGGAGATTTGCAAGATAAATACGATCAGCGGAAGCTTGGAGGACTAAATGAAAAAATAGTTGAAGATGCTGTTTCTGCTGGACTTTTAACTGTTGAAAAAGACCTTGTTTTCTTTGGTAGAGAAACTCGTCCAATCCATAAAGCATTGGCCTTAACCACTAACCCGTTCATTCCTGGTATAAGCGGTGAAGAAGATAAAAGTTTGGCTTTTTTGGCAAGCTTAGACATTAAACCTAAACATGGTGAAAAATGGCGCGCTTTAAGAGATCTTTCTGAGGAAGAAAAACGAAAATTGTGTTCTGCACTGGCAGATTATCTTCTTTCTAAAGGGTTACACTATAAAGTTTCCCATCTTATAGGACATGTTTACACCTTAAAAAACGAAGAAGACTGGACCCCCCTTAGAGATGCGCGTGAATTTGCTGTCTTGCTAAATGCTACGGGGCGGATGAACAGACCGAGTTTGGGGGTTTCTATTTGCATGGGTGACAGGAAAGCAGCCCTTGAAGAAGCTGAAAAGGTTTTAGCCGAGTATAGGCGGACTATCAACAAATATCTCGGATGGGTCATGGAGAAAACAGAGAGAATGAAAGAGCTTGAAAATATCTATGTGGTTTGCGGCGAAGACTTTATAGATGACAAGATAATAGGTGCAGTATCCTCCATACTTTCAACAAATCTTCCAAATCCGGAGAAACCGTTAATTGCATATGCTCAAGTGACAGAGGAAGGATTAGCAAAAGTCTCTGCACGTACCATAGACGTGGTTACATGTAAAGGCGTAAACCTTGGAGAAATTATGCAGGTTGCAGCAGAAAAATGTCAAGGAAATGGTGGCGGGCATAATGTTGCAGCCGGAGCTCAGATTCCCTTGGAGCAAATTGAAAATTTTCTTGGAATTGTTAATGATTTAGTTGGCAAACAGTTGAAGGGCGAAAATGTTGGAAGCTGATATATTCCTGCAATATGAAGATAAAAAGCTTGCCAAAGCAGTAGCCAAAGCTGTTTCACCAGACAATTTCAAAGTACCGAAAGGTCTGTGGATTAAGACATCATTAAAAGATAAGACAGTTCTTACAAGAATAAAATGCGATAAAAAAATTACAACTTTGATAGCTACAATTGATGATCTGCTTTTTTCCGTCTCAACAGCAGAAAAAACTCTTGAAACAGCCAAAACCTTAAATAAACTGTGAAATAGTTCTGAAAGCTCCAATTTTAGTCACGTTTTAAAATTAGATAGAAAAGAATTGATTGGAATAATCTTAACCGAAATTTCTTTTTGTTTACAATTCATTTAAACGATCCCGATATCATAAAAAGTCTATCCGATTTTTCAATATAATTATGGTTTATCGAGGGAAATATTTGCAGCATAATTAGGGAGCATTAACGTAAAGTCAATGGATCAATTATTTAAGCAATTACTTTTGTAGCTAACTAAGTTTCTAATAGCTATTGAATTAGAATAGTTAGGTAAAATGAATGGTTATTCTTTGAAAGTCTTTCGAAGTTGATACTCTGTTAAGGTATAGGCTGGCTTTAGTCTTGAAGGTGGGCATAAATCATTAAGGTAGAGATAGGCTTTGAATGTTATGTCAAAATCTTGAATTTTCCCGTCATATACAGACACAACAACAAACTTGAATTGTATAATTGTGATACCATTGGAGAGATAAGAATGGTGGTGTTTAGCTTTCCTCTATCAAGCTTTATATTTTGTTGACTTTGGATTATTATTTCATATGTTTTGTACGTCCAAGTTACATTGACATACATGACGTTTCCAGCTCCACTGTCGATTGTGTTGATGAAAAGCATGCCCACAAGTGAATTCATTTGTAGATATCCGATCAGAATACATTGTTCTAATTTTTTCTCTAGGAAGGACGCAGTTGTATCTCCTAAAATCTAGCCTTAAACCACTAGATCTACTATCATAGGGTCTACTTCACATACTTATCTGCAAATCTTCCTTTTTACCAGAAAGCTTCTTAAAGAGAAATTACGATTGTTCTTGAGATTATTATACCAGCTATCGTGAACTACAATCTTAACAGAATACCAGGTAAAAACCAGACATAATAATAAAATGGTTCTATGGTAGAATTTTCTTCTCTAAAGTGTTTCGATAAAACTTTAATTACAATTTGTAGGATACAATCAATTATTAAAGGGAAGTTAGAAAATATGAAAAGAATAACTTCTGGAATAATGTTGACACTACTGCTAATAGGTGCTATCCAAGTTCAAGCGGCTAGGACTTTTGTGCCGTTTTCTCTTCCCTGGGGTGATTGGACACATTATCATAACTATAGCGAAATCGTCAACACGCTTCTTTACCTAAATTTAACATATCCAGATCTAGTTGATGTTTTCTCTATTGGTAAGAGCTGGCAGAACAATGACATTTACTGCGCCAGATTAACAAACGAAAACATAACTTGCCCAAAGCCTGAGGTGCTCTTTGTTGGCTATCATCATGCTCGTGAACTTATCAGCGCTGAATTGCCGTTGTACTTTGCAGTAAATGCCTCCTCAAACTACGGTCTAAACGAAACCATAACTTACATCTTAAATTACAGTGAAATCTACATAGTTCCTGCATTGAACGTGGATGGCCTTGAAGTGGTAGAACAGAATGAATGGCAACGCAAGAATGCCCATCCGGTCGATGAAGATGGCGACGATTTATTGGATGAGGATCCACCAGACGATGAGGACGGGGACGGCTACATTGAAGATCTTTTCTTTAACAATGGAACACATTACGAATTTATCAGATGGGAAGGCTTAGATGATGATGGTGACGGTTTACTCAACGAGGATTGGGTTGGAGGAGTCGACCTCAACAGAAATTATGGTTTTCAATGGAACGCTTCTGTTCAAAGTGGAAGCCCATACCCTTGGGATGAAGACTATCGTGGGCCTTCACCATTTTCCGAACCGGAAACACAAGCACTCAGAGACTTTGTTATGGATCATGACTTCAAGTATGCAATAAGCTTCCATTCAGGCTCGGAATGCGTAGTTTACCCATGGGGATTTACGACTGTACCTTCGCCAGATGAAGTTGTCTTTGTTGAAATAGCCCAGAAATTTTCAAACATGACCGGGGTCTGGTACGGTCAATCTGGAGATTGGTACACCACTTCAGGAGTCTGGGACGATTGGATGTACGGTAACAGAAGCGTATTCGCTCTGACATGTGAGATCTACCAAAACAACAGCGCATTACAATACGAACCAGGACCAGAACCAAACACATGGTGGAGAAAAGGCATTTTCCAATACTTCAACCCACCTCCTAACCAGATAGAAGCGGTAATTAAACGCTGGCTACCAGTCTTCACATATATCGCAAACAAGGCCGTAATGTCGGAGAAAAAATATGATCAAAATGCCCCTAGGGCTGGAAAACTACTTATTTCTTTGTTTGACAATGCTACTGCAGAGTTTGAAGCTTTAAAGAGAGGAGAAATCGATATTGTTGACTCGCCACTTTCAAAAACCGTCTATGACGAATTAAGCCAACCTCCATACAACGAGACAATACAAATAGTCAATTACGGTCCAGAATTTGGCCTATTCATTCTGGACATGAACTCAAACCCCAACGAGTATTTAGGTAATCCTCCAGACCCAGCATATCCAAACCCTGTCTATCCCAATCCAATGGCTAACGTTTGGCTAAGAAGGGCTATCGGTCATTTGATTAACCGATCCAGTTACATCGCTGACCCAGCTATTGGAGTGGGCTTCGGCTATCCAATGTACACTACTATGCCTCCTGCTATGGCAAAATATCTGCTAGATGTTTATGGTAACACTTCTATGCCTTGGGCGTGGGATTATGATCCCAGCGCAGCTGCAGCCATCCTTGATGATCCAGCTAAAGCAAATATGACAATAGGCAAAAGCGGTTACAGAGAATGGCTTAACCCTGTAACCGGCGAATGGGAAATAGTGAAACTAATATTCTATATCAGAAGCGATCACGCAGGTAGAAGCCGCATAGGAACAGTTCTCATGCAGGAAATGCAAAATCTAGGCTTTTACATGGTGATTGGAGAGAACGTACACTACGCCCCCTACGAAACATGTTTCATTGAAGTCATGGTCAACAAAAACTTCCATATGTACACAGGTGGCTGGAGCTTAGGTGTAGATCCTGACCATCTAATTTTATGGAGCTGGGACTACTATTGGCACCCAGGCTTCTGCTACAACTACGGGGGACACAACGACCTCCAATTCAATGAAGCAGCAAAAAAAGTCATGCACGCAATCACTCAAGATGAAGCAGTGTATTGGGCGTTGAAAGCCCAAGAAAGACAAGCCATTATGGCTTTAGGAATACCTTTATACTGTACCTCAGGATACAAAGCTTTTCACAAAACCAACACGGGAATAGCTGGCTTCTCCGGTCCTGCTGAAGATTCAACTTTCGGCCAAGCCTGGAAAGGAATAGTTAACATAGATGGATATGGCATCGATAACGGCTGGGCCTTCATGCACATGCACACCAACGAAACTGAATACGCTTCTGACATGATAATCGACTGGGGCATGAAAGTTCCAGAATTGAATAAACTTAACCCTATCTACGCGAGCTTGCCTAGCGATTGGAACGTTCTGCATCTCCTGTACGAAAGCCTTCTTGTTCGCGATCCCAGCAACCTAGGAGAATTCCTGCCATGGTTAGCTGAATCTTTCGAGGTAGGAACTTATCTACATCCAACCTTAGGTAACTGTAGCAAAATAATATTCACCTTAAGACCAGACATTTACTGGAGTGATGGAACACCATTAACAGTAGCCGATGTTTACTTCACCTATGTAGAGCTGAAGCAAATCTTAGAAAGCCATAGACTGCCACCGCCATGGTGGTACAGCAATGTACAATACATCCGATCTTTCAACATCCTTGATCCGTACAGGTTTGAGGTGTTGTTGGATGTTAAAAGCTACTGGGCAGTAGGATGGATAGGCGAAAACATAATACTTCCCAAGCACATATGGAAGCCCATATGTGAAACTGGTGATCCGTTCGAGTTTGCTCCTGACCCGAACATGATTGGTTCTGGACCTTGGAGACTGGTAGAGTACGTTGCTGGCAGCCACGTGAAATTAGTGGCAAACGTTCCAGGCTCAACAGTAACAACAAATATACAGGGTGCAGATCCGGGTACACCAATTACTTCACCTTATGGATACTGGAGACTTAATCCATGTCTACCAGCCATAGTCGGTTTATCATCCAAAGCTGATGCTGGAACATACTCTTTTAACGTAACAGTTGACAACAAGTTGCAGACAAGCAGCATGACAATTAACAAAACTGTAGAAATCGACGGTGCAGTTGTAGCAAGCGCCACAGACATAGTTATTCAAGCCGGAGCTACCCATCCAGAAACAATAACCTATCCCTTCGATTACGGAATACACAACGTAACAGTAACCGTTGAATATACTGCAGGAAGCTTTCAAGGAACAAAAACAATTGTAAAATATGTGTGGATAACAAAAAACGAAGACATCCTTGGAACCACATGGTATGACATTGCAGGCTACACAAACTATCCATACAAAAACCAATTAGAAGCACCAGACATAAAAGTCGACTTAAAAGATGTTTTCGCGACAGCATTGGCTTTTGGAAGCTACCCGGGTCACACTAAATGGAACAGCGTCTGCGACATCAACGGAGACTACCAGGTAGACCTAAAAGACTTCTTTGCGATTGCCAACAAATTTGGCTGGACAGGATAAAAAGAAAAACAGGGAAGAGCAGGTGATGAAAAACTTAATCCATATATTTTTCTGAATCCCAAATCTTAGATTTTCATTGCCACAAAATTGTCCTCATTTAGAAAATCTATAGAATCTGCATTAACAGATAGGAGGTTATGGAAGATTTTTACGGTAAGCTCTAAATTGTTTAATCATAAATTCGGACATCACTTCGTAAGATAATAACTATGGAATTGTCTCTCTGAATATTCAAATTGTTCCGTTCTTCAACACTAATGTAAACAACACAAAAGCTGAGTGCTTGGCATCTATTGGATTGGGCTGATATCCGACTAATTGAGCACTCTCACTGAGCATATTAAACGATCAGAGTATAAAAAACTTAGTAAGTAAGAAGAAAAGTTGAATTGTCGCGAAATCTTCGCCGGTATTGAGGTTGTGTACCAATAGACTGCTAGTTACTATAGAGAAACTAACCAATAGTCAAAGCAAATATTAGGAGTGAGGAAAAAATGATACTCATCCAATATCTTGTATTTATGTTATCGCTTCCTTTCTCCGATCAAAGTAGTGGTAACATTAGTGATATACTCATATTTTTAACTTCTAGAACATACCTCTATAAAAAAAGACACCACCAGTTATAACAATTCAGTTGCAAAAACTGAATACATGTCTCTTTTCTATTCTATGTTCCCCCGATTCTTATTCAGGTTTTCACAATGACATAAATCTACATGCAACTTTTTTATTAAAAGAATGCTTGACAAACAAATATGTAAAACTAACCAAAGGGTTTAAAGCAATATTGACCTAAATCTTAATAATTTTAGGCTCCATTAGTGAAAATAGAAGGGCCGGTAGTTCAGTTTGGCATGAACGCCTGACTTGCACTCAGGAGGTCGGGGGTTCAAATCCCCCCCGGTCCACTCTTATTTACTATAGGTGATAGGTGATAGAACAAAATATCAGAAACTTTTTTATTTCAACTATAATATATATTGGTAATGGCAAAGGCGTAATATCCTAGTTCTTTCAACCATTGATAGAAAAACCGGGATATTACCCTCAAATAAAATAGGAGAAAGGAGAATGAAAATGAAGAATTTGATGAAATTATATGTAGTGTTGTTGATTCTGAATTTTTCTTTGACCGCTATGATACTAATACCGAAAAGTACTGGGCAGACTGGCGTCGCTTGGATTGAACCTTCAATAGTTGAGGTAAACGTTTGTCAAAACTTCACAATTTCAATTGCCGTTGATACCGACTTCCCGTTCGCAATTTTCGAGTTTAATTTAACCTTCGTTTCTTCACAGATGACTGCCCTAGAAGTTATAGCTAGGTCTCCATGGGAGCTTGTATTTACCCATATTCTTCCTGGATCCGTGAGAGTAGGCGGTCAGACTACTGTCGCCGTGGGACCTGGAAATTTTACTTTGGTCGACATAGTTTTCCACTGCGATGCTCCAGGGGTCTCAGATTTAGGATTTGAATACATTGTCCTCCTTGATGAGAACACTGGCGAAACAGTATTTCTTCCATGGAAAGGTGCAACAGTTAGTCAAAGCGAATGGTATTGGAAGCCTGGAAATCTTACAGATTATGCTCCTAGCGGAGTGCCCGACTTTGATCAGAAACAGGATGGTTGGACAGATCCGACAACTGGCAAGTGGAGTTATTGTGGACCTGTTGCTGAAGCCAACAGCCTTTGGTACTTGGACTCATTCTACGAACCGAACCCTGTGCCTCCACCTACCATAAACGATAACTTCCCCCTTGTCTGGTCATATTCACCAGGAATTTGGGATGACCATGACCCTAAGAACGTGGGGCCTCTTGTGCAAGATTTGGCTTGGTACTTCGATACTGATGGTCAGCGAACAGGGAGCATTCATAGTGGAACAAAGGTTGTAGACATGGCTAGAGGACTAGAGAGGTACTTATGGGATCATGGCTTGTACGACAAATTCTATGTGAAACTTGTAAAAGCACCTGACTTCTACTTTATAGAGAAAGAAGTTGAAAAATGCGAAGATGTCACTTTGCTCCTAGGCTTTTGGCAATTTGATAATGCTACAGGGGAGTGGCGCCGTGTAGGTGGACACTATGTGACGGTAGCTGGGGTAGACTCAACGAATCTGCAAATAGCCTTTAGTGATCCGTACATAGATAACGCCGAAGCTGGAGGCAATGGCGTAGTTCGTCCAGGGCCTCATGGCTATCCCCACCCACCAGACGTGCACAATGATACACAATTTGCTTCTCACGATATATATGCTGCTTGGGTTCCTGGACCTGGCGGAAGCCCAGGCAACCCGAACTTCGAGTTGGCTTATAATGAATATGAAATTGTAGAGTGGGCTGATCTTATCGATAATATGGCGGGACAAAATACTCCTGACGAATTCGAAAACTTTACTGGAGCATATGATCCTGCCCTGACAGTTTTCACTGAAGTTGAATATGCAGTGATTGTTTCGCCTTGGTATGCTAAACCTCCTGCAATCGATTACGCTCAGGTAGGTCTCCCAGACTTTGACCAAAGACAAGATGGTTGGACAGATCCGACAACTGGCAAGTGGAGTTATTGTGGACCTGTTGCTGAAGCCAACAGCCTTTGGTACTTGGACTCATTTTATGAACCAAACGAGATACCACCTCCTGAAATGTCAGACGGCTTTCCACTAGTGACAACCTACGGGCCTTGGGACGACCATGACCCACGAAACGTTCCCCCTCTAGTTCAAGATTTGGCTTGGTACTTTGATACTGACGGTCAACGCACTGGGATAGTCCATAGCGGCACTACAGTTTGGGATATGCAAGTTGGCATAAATATGTATCTTCAAGAAAAAGGATTGCTATGGAAATTCTATGAACACACTTATGAACGCCCTACAATTGAACTAATAGACGAAGAATTGCGAAGATGTCAGGATGTCGTACTGCTTTTAGGCTTTTGGCAATACAACGAAGAAACAAATGAATGGTGGCGTATAGGCGGACATTACGTCACAGTAGTTGGCATTGATCTGAAAGATGGGTTTATAGCTATAAGCGACCCAATACAGGATGCAGCAGAAATGGGTGGCATGGGAAGCGTTCCGATCGAACACACCCACATTCTAGAACCAGAACCTAACACTATTCATAATAATGCAAGCCTTGTCTCCCACGACCTATATCAAATAATACTTGACCCTTGCCCAGGTGGAGACTTCTCACTTGAAGGTTACTGGAATGAAACAATACACGTGAACTTCATAGGACAAAACTTCTATCCAGAAGAACTTGGAGATTATATTCCTGGACTACCAGTTCATACGCAATTAGACTATGCTATAATTGTCTCGTGCAAAACAGGTATAGTGGCCGCTGGATCTGAGGATAAAAATCTTTACGTTTGGGACTTTTACGGTAACCTTCTATGGCATCAAGACCTTCAACTTCCTGTTGTCTCTGTTGCCATGGACAACAATGCAAGCTTTGTTGCGGCAGGCACGAGATCTTCATCTGCTCCCGTTACAGGCGATCTATGGCTTTTTGATAAAAACGGTGTCCTTCAGTGGAAGAAAGCAAACATTAATGTTTCTACGAGTTATGATGGTGGTTGGGCTGGAACCGAATCCAAGTCAGTAGACGTTAAATATAACTCTTACAACGGCTATGTTGTAGTAGCTGCAGCAACAGACCAAGGCCTCTACCTCTTTGACCAAGCAGGCAACCAAATATTCCACTTCGAACATAACGCTACAGGAGTGTATTGGCCGGAGGAAACGATAGTAAGAATTTCCCAAGACGGCAACTACATCGTATGCAACTCTTATAACTCTGGAATGGTACACTATTTCTCGCATTTGCGGGACGGGGTCCCTGGATGGCAACCCACCGACGGAACACCTCTTTACACTACTGGAGTGGACATTAACGCTTTCTGGGTGGCAATTTCAGGAGACGGAACATATGTTGCCGTTACAGGAACAGGAACCATATACCTTATTAACAATACTGCTCTCAGCTGGGGAGGCGCTTGGGTTTGGTGGTACAATCTCCCCAAACCGGGATATTGGCGGGTTGACATGCCATGCAACGGTCACGCTGTGGTAGCAGTCAACGACGATCCCACAGACACCACGGGCTGCGACCTCCTCTACTGGGATGATGGAGGAGACGGCTGGGACAGCGGTGATTCTACACCAGTGTGGAGCTACTGGCCAGGAAAAGAAACAGGAGGCCTGCAAACACCTACAGACGACTTCTACACCGTCACAATCTCAGAAAACGGCAATTATATAGCGACAGGAGGAGCACCGCCAAACACTTACCTACTGGACAAAGCAGGTGTACTTAAACAAATAATACCCGCCACTCCAAACTTTGCTCTTCAGTCGGTAGATCTGACCTTCTCAGGAAAATATGGCGCATCAGGCGACAGCGCTGGAACACTTTGGTTCTTTGACAAGGACTTAGGGCTTCAGTGGGCTTGGAACACAGGCGGTTGCATTCACTCAGTAGCAATCTCAAAAATATACCCATGCATATTTCCATATCCAAACCATGACCTAGCAGTCATAAACGTTACGGCATCTTCCGCAACAGCAATCATAGGAGAAACATTAGGCATTAACATAACAATAACAAACCAAGGCGATTATCCAGAATACAACTTCACTGTAGCATTAGAGGTCTTCAACCCAGACGCAGATCCACGAACACATGCCGACGAAGCGATTCAAACGGAAATAGTAGCCTTAACTCTATCCGGCGAATCAACGACCATAACCTTATCATGGGACACTACTGGAATGAACGAAGGAAATTACACCCTGCTGGGAAGAGTAAGCATAATGCAAGATGAAATAGACGTCTACGACAACAATCTGATAGACGGACAAGTTGAACTGAAAGCTCCTAGCGGCATCCATGATATTGCTGTGATTAATGTTACAACCTCTAAGGACGGTTGCATACCTATGCCTACTGTATGCCAGAATTACACAGTAAGAGTAAACGTGACAATTCTTAATGAAGGTGACTTCACAGAAAGCGTTACTATTACTGCCTATGCCAATACCACAACCGTCGGAGCCCAAACCTACATTAACCTTGCACCAAATGCCTCGGCAACCCTAACCATAATTTGGAACACTGCAGGCTTCGCTAAAGGCAACTATACTATAAGTGCATATGCTACTCCCGTTCCAGGCGAAACCGACACGTCTGACAACAACTTTACTGACGGTTGGATAATAGTCACGCTGATAGGCGACGTTAATGGCGATTTCATAGTCGACCTTAAAGACGTTTACGCAGTGGCCGTAGCCTACGGCTCTTATCCAGGGCATCCCCGCTGGAACCCCAACCTCGACATCAACGACGACAACACCATCGACCTCAAAGACTACTACGCCACCGTACTAAACTACGGAAAAACATACCCATAACCCCCACCTTTTTTAATGATTTGGCTTTTCTTCAACTTGCCTAGGAATCTAACACGATAATTAGAATAAAAGAGACTCTAAGTTGAATAATACATGTAGAGATGTTCGTTTAACTTCTTTATACTTATCTTTAAATGAGAAAGTTTCCATTAGTTACTTATAGAGAAAATACCTCCTCCAACTATCCAGACTTATTATAAAAAAGCATTTGGAAAACTATATTTTGCAATAATTTTAGCTTTTCTTTTAACTCTACTTGGCCTTTTCATCAACTTGGGATACCGGATAAATTCGATGAAGGAATATCTTCATCCTAATAAAGACTTTACAATAATAGACGTAAAACTTGACATAACTTACAATCCCGTTTTTTATCCATTCTATTGGACAATCGGGAAGGGAAACATCTACAAAAATTTTTCATTTTGCATGTACCTTTCTTCAAGTCATCTTTTTCTCATTTGAAAAGCAATTAATAGAGAAAGGTCAGAAAACCCTTGCCCACATCCGCGTTTTCTTTCAAGTGAAGAGCGACGAGAAATTTATATTACATACATAACAACTTGGGGGATTTACGGAAATCTTGCGGTTCTTTTTATTATAACGCTCGTTATAGAAATTTTGAGACAAAGAGTGCTGTATATACCTCTTTCTCCTGTGCAATTGCTTTCGGTATAGCTGGCATACCAGGAACACTTATCGGTTTAATAATCGGAATTGTGATGCTGATCTATATATTTAGAGAGCCTAAAAACAATTTTTTAATTCACATTTGGAATTGGCTTTGGGAAAAAGATACAAAGAATGAAGAAAAAATTAAAAAGAGTAATTTGTTAGGCGAAGTAAATACAACTAAATTTATGTACATACAGCTCGTTGTTTAACGCCTTTATGTCCTTCAATAAATGTTAATAATGTTCCACTTACGACTTGTATCTGAAGTGGTAATACGACTCTAACTGTAATATGGGTAGAAAACTATGAATTGTAACCTTGAACTTTTAAATCAGATAAGTGCGGTCGCCGGGATTTGAACCCGGGTCGCCGGCTTGGGAGGCCGAAGTCCTAGACCAAACTAGACTACGACCGCAACCGTTCTGTGATTTAATCAAATTAGAGTCAACATAAATTTTATGTTTCGTTTTGCTACGAACTTTAAGTGGAAATAAAGAATTCTAATTTGTTAGAGAAAATCGCAACTTATTTTAGATTTGAGGTATAGTCCTACCTTTTTCGTGTGCTTTTTTTGACAAATAGACGAGTGTTACTATATAAACTGCTGTTGTGACAATAAACATGTACATTAGATTTTTAAAATTAGGTATTTGGTAATAGTATGAGGATTTCATTTCGTTAAATTCCCCTTGAAGCTTATTATAATTTCCCAATAGACCGTGAAGCGTTCCCTCTAGTATAGTTATCTGTGCGAGAAGCATACTTCTATTAGCATCTAGATTCAGATATTCTTCAAAAAGTTCAAAATACGATACATTTAAACCATTAATTTTGCTCAACGCGTCTAAATAATTGGTATGTACATTATAATACAAATCAAGTAGCTCCAAGTATACAATTTCAATAGAGGAGATATAAGGATGGGTAATGTACAAGATGGTGTTTTTTTCATCCGTGATTTTAAGCAAATCTATAGGGACCTCTTCTTCATCAACGAGTACTACATGGATAGTTTCCATTAACTTCTTAGGAATGGTGACTCGGCTAAAAGCAGTAGAACTATTTAAACTGCTTATGTTGAAAGCTATGAGCCTACTTCTAAACTCTGCTACATTTTTGAAGGAGAAATCCGTAACTGTCGAATTTGAGATTATAAGTATATCGTAAATTTTGCCTTTCCAAAAAACAGTAAATGAATAAAATTTTCCCATTAATGGGTAAAAATCCTTGTTATTTTCAGTAATGTTATAAGGAATATCTCCCAAACCATCTTTATCCAGATCATTCCCATAATAATCACTCCAATAATTTCCCTCATCTCTATAGCTCCAGACATTCGTTGTTTGCTCGGCATATACATGATATGAATTATCAATAAAATTATTATGATAGAAAACGTTGTTGTTGCTATACACAAAAACATAGATACCATAATCATTGTTAGAAATAAGGTTTTCATAGAAGAGGTTATTCATTGAATAGTAAATTTCGATTCCGTTCGTATTGTTTACAATGATGTTCTTGTGAATAACACTTTCAAGTGTATAGATGAGTTGTATCCCAAGATCATTAGAGGATACCATATTTCCGTAAATCCGATCATCCCAGGAAGAAATAATCCTAATTCCTATTTTGTTGTTCATTATCCTGTTATTTTTTATAATTATGTTGCCAGATCGTTCGACAAATATTCCATAACCTGTAGAACCGCTATTTATTATCGTGAATCCGCTGATATTCACGTTGGAAGCCTTTATTGAAATCACGTTTTCTACACCGCCTCCGTTAATAATTGTACTTTCTGTATCTTCTCCTACAAGTGTGATGCTCTTGTTAACTACAATATTTTCGTAGTATGTTCCTTTACTTACAATAACGGTGTCTCCAGGACTTGCATTGTTTATAGCTTCTTGGATGCTGTTAAATCCGTTACCACCTACAATCCATGTTGAGAGGCTTGCATTTACAATTATTATACTCTTTAGCGGGATTACTAAAGTTAAACATAAGCACAAAATTGTAAATAAAGTCAGAGTTTTCATCAAGTTTATCACCGTTCTAGAATTGGTTTTAGAATTATTAAACATTTAAGTTGATACTGTGAGCAGTCACTCTTGAGACAATGCTTTTCCAAGAAGAATAGAACATAAAGCTGATAAGGAGAATAAGGCGACAAAAATTATTGGATCGACCTTTGATTGTACTGCGTTCCAAACAATGCTGATATATGAGAAAATAATTATGAGTACTAAAACGTAAATTCTTATTTTCAAAATGTTTCTGTGAACTTCCAATTTTTTCTCCTGAGTAAATATTAGCTTTACTTTTTCTTGCGCTTCTTGTATTTGTTCATTCGTTGCAAAAGAAACTCGCTTCTTCTCGCTGTCAATAAATTTAAAGCTTAAGAGTGCGTATCTTTGTAGTTGCCAAGGTCTAATTTTTGGTAGAATTCTTATGATATTGCTTTTCTCCATCTTTTTAAGAATTGTTTGAATTTTTCGAATAAGCTTAACATCATTCATAGGTTCTTCGCCATATAGTTTCTTAACAATATCCTTAACGTCTGGGAAATGTAATGATAACTGGAAATTAGCGATCACCTTTGAAAGTTCGTATTGGTACTCACCTTCTCTTAGGCGGATATTAACCTCTATAAAATCCGAATTCAACGCTTCCTCTAGAATATGAAATTCAGCAGATGTTAGTTTAGGTTGCGTCATTTTTATGCCTTCAACATTTTCAATTGAAATAATATAAAAGAATAAATATATGATTAAACCTTTCGTAACGTTTTAAAATTTTTATTGGAAAATTGTTTCAACAAAGTCTGTAGAAAAAACCATTATCCTTTTAAATTTACAAATAAGGTGACAGGTTGTATACATGAAAAATGCTCTAAAGATTGCTTCGACCGAACCTCAATTAGCTAATTCTATTCCGTCCAACTCAAGCAAAAAATATAGAAATTCCTTTGACATTATAGCTTCAATACTTGAGACTGCAAGAAAAGGAGCAACCCTCTTTACTATTACACGATATGTAAATACAAACTACAGACATCTCCGTAAATACCTAAATTTTCTCATCAAAAGAGAATTTATTGACATCAAAATAGATAACGGTCGAATTCTATATAAGACTTGTGAGAGGGGTTTTGAGTTTTTAAGAGTGTATCATATCCTATTAGATATGCTCTCTGTTGTCAATACAACCCCTCCCATAGCCAAGGTGATTTGCCAACATGTTAACCGATCACCACGTAAAATTTGACAGGGAAAGACAGGCGGAGCTATTGTTTACGGTAGCCTTCTCCCTTCTCTCATAGGTTTAAGGCAAATTCCGCCTGTCCCCCTAGAGGATTATATTAATTTTACAATTTTTGTTGAAGGTTTAAAAAGCGATCTTTCCAAATGATGTAATTAGACAAGGAGGATATCAATTGGTCAAAGAATATACGTACTCTTCTGTTGGGGTTAATAGGAAATTAAGGGCTATAGCCAAAAGAGCTTTGCTTTCCCTTCGTAGAACCTATGATTACAGCCCTCACGGTAAAGTGATAGAACTTCCCTTTGGAAATGTTTTTCCTATTTACGGAGAGTATTATTTGGATTTTGTTATTGAAGGAATAGGAACTAAGGTTCTTTTGGCACAATTAGCTGAAAAATATAATACTATTGGTGTTGATGGGGTTGCAATGGCGGTTAATGATGTTATAAGATCTGGTGCTAAACCGTTAGCTATCACAGACAATATTCATCTTCAAGTTTCAGCTCCTTTTCTGATCAAAGAGTTAATTGCAGGTATACACAAAGGTGCCTGCGAAGCCGAATGTCCAGTGGTCGGTGGTGAGATAGGTGATGTAGCTGAGGTTATAAAAGGGTTAAAAGAAGACAAAGGTTTTGATATCGTTGTTTCGGTTGTAGGCGAGGTTGCAAAAGAGCAGATGATTTTAGGCAGAAACATAAAACCTGGAGACGTGATAGTAGGGCTAAGAAGTTCTGGGGTTCATAGTAATGGAATCTCTCTAGTGCGGAGGGTTCTTTTTAAGAAGTGGGGTGGAAAGTATGATCCCTATGATATTCCTGAGGGGCTTGAGAGAGAAGTGATTTATGAAGTTTTGGAGCCCACTAGAATTTACGTTAAACCTTTGTTGAAAACCGCGAAGGAAGTTAAAATGAAAGCTGCTGTGCATATTACAGGCGATGCATATTTAAAATTTGAGCGTCTGACACAATTTTCAAAGGGAATAGGTTTCCAATTTAATAATTTTCACCCTCAACCAATTTTTGAGTTGATTAAAAAAACCGCTGCCGATCTTGGAGGCGTATTAACTAACGAAGAAATGTTCAAAACTTTTAATATGGGTTGGGGTTTCGCTGTAATACTGGACAAATCAGATGCAGATAAGGCAATAGACATTATAGGAAAAGAAGGAGTCACGGCTGAGCGAATAGGACATATCACGGATTCTAAGGGAATTACAATCATATATAAAAACCATAAAATTATTTTGAAGTAATAGGTTGTAGTGTTTATGATGAAAGTGTTTAAATTCCTTAGATTTTAAACTTAACTTATGAGATGCCATCTGAAAATTGAAGTTAGTTTAAAACCTGGGCATAGTGACCCCGAAGGGGAAACTACGGCACATTTGCTAAGAGAATTAGGTTATAACGTTGTAGCTGTAAACGTTAGTAAAGTTTACTATGTAGTTTTGGAGGTTAAAACAGAGGAAGAGGCACGAAATAAAGCAGAAGAAATGTGTAAGAGACTTCTGGCGAATCCCACAAAAGACAATTATACCATAGTAATTGAGGAAACAAAATGACCTCTAACCTCTATCTTCAAAGAAATACCCCTTTCAGATTATTGGAAATAAACATTCTTCAAGCAGATGACAGCCAGCTTTTAGAAGTAAGTCGCAATCTGGCTATAGGGTTAAATTTACTCGAAATGAAAGTTATTCAAAAGTATTTTCGAAAGAAAGGACGTAACCCCACAGATATTGAACTTCAAACTATCGGGCAAACATGGTCTGAACACTGTTTTCACAAAACCTTCAAAGGGAAAGTAAGAATTAACGGAAAAGAAATTGATAGTCTTTTTAAAACTTTCATTGCAAAGATTGTAGAAGAAATTAAACCTTCATGGTGCTTTTCTGTTTTTGAAGATAATGCAGGAATTGTCACCTTTGATAAGAATTATGGTATCGCGGTTAAGGTAGAAACGCATAACCACCCTTCAGCCATAGAGCCTTTTGGCGGTGCTGCCACCGGAGTTGGCGGTGTAATTCGAGACATTTTAGGCGTTTGGGCAGACCCCATAGCTTGTACAGATGTTTTAGGTTTCGGACCTTTAGATCTAAAATTTGAGAAACTTCCGCCTGGCGTTAAACATCCCAAGTATGTTTATATGGGAGTAATAGCAGGCATTGGAAACTATGGCAATAACATGGGAATACCAACAGTCAATGGTGCTATATACTTCGATGAAAGCTATGTCGGAAATGTTGTTGTTTACTGCGGATGTGTGGGATTGCTTCCCCTTGAAAAATTCAAGAGACAAGCAAAACCCAACGATGTCATTGTTTTAGCTGGTGGAAAAACAGGACGAGATGGAATTCATGGTGTAACCTTTGCATCAGCCGAGTTAACTAAAGAATCGGAAGAAATTTCTCGACCAGCGGTACAAATAGCTAATCCTATTGAAGAAGAAAAACTGAAAAGAGCCATAATCACGATTCGAGACCTTCAATTGGCGTCTTCTATCACCGATCTTGGCGGTGGAGGTTTATCTTCTGCCGTGGGGGAAACTGCCAAGAGATTTAATTGTGGCGCAATTGTTGAGTTGGAAAAGGTACCTCTAAAGTATCCTGGTTTAGCTCCTTGGGAGATTTATATTTCAGAATCCCAAGAAAGAATGTTGTTGGCTGTGCCACCTAAAAAAATTGAAAGAGTTCTAGAAATTTTTAAAAGAGAAGATGTGGAAGCTACTGCCATCGGTAGGTATACTTCAGATGGTGTTTTGAAGATCTATTTTTATGGGGAGAAGGTTGCAGAACTGGATATTTCCTTCCTTTTTGAACCTCCAAAAGCAGTGAAAACTGCAGAATATAAGTTTCCTTCTTTTATTGAACCATCTTTTCCAGAACCAGAAGACTTGACAGAAGTACTCTTGCAGATTATATCTTCGCCGAACATTGCTAGCAAAGAACGTGTAATACGCACTTACGACCATGAAGTAAAGGGAAATACCGTTCTTAAACCATTGCAAGGGGAGTTTGATGGACCTAATGACGCAGCCGTGTTAAAGCCTTTAGAAGATTCTTGGAAAGGCTTAGTCATTTCTTGTGGAATGAATCCGAGCTACGGAAAAATAGACCCTTATTGGATGGCTGCCGCTGCCATAGATGAGGCTATAAGAAATAACGTTGCTGTTGGAGGAAGAAGAATAGCTTTGCTTGATAATTTTACTTGGGGGAATCCAGAAAAACCAGACAGATTAGGTAGCCTAGTGCGGGCATGCGAAGCATGTTACGATTTTGCTAAAGCTTTCAGAACTCCCTTTATTTCTGGAAAAGATAGTCTTTACAACGAATCGCCATTAGGACCTGTAACGCCGACTCTTCTCATAACAGCGGTGGGCATTGTTCCAGATATTCGTTTAGTCGTTTCTATGGATGTGAAAGAACCGGGAAATTCTATCTACATTGTTGGACAGACATTTAAAGAGCTAGGAGGTTCTGAATACTACAAACTAAAGGGTTTCATGGGGTACACTGTTCCAAAAGTGAGAAAAGTTCAAGCTAAGAAAGCGTTTAATTCGATAACTAAAGCTATAGACTTGGGGCTTGTGAAGGCTTGCCACGACTTATCAGAAGGTGGTTTGGCTGTCGCAGCTACAGAAATGGCTTTTGCTGGTGGTTATGGTATAGAATTGCATCTTAAAAGAGTACCAACAAAAAATTTTCTTCGTGATGATTTTGTTTTGTTTTCTGAATCTAACAGTCGGTTTCTTGTTGAAGTTTCTCAAAAAGCTAGAGCAGAATTTGAGATTGTTATGAAAGATACAGTTTTTGCAGAAATAGGCAAAGTTACAAAGTCCTCACAGCTTCGAGTCTACGGACTACGAGGCAATGTGATAGTCGATGCTTCACTTAATGATTTGTTAGCTCACTGGAAATATCCCTTAAAAAAGGAGTAATAAATCAATGAGGCGTGAAGAGATCAGGGTATGTGTTTTACGCGTTGGTGGAACTAACTGTGATGCGGAAACTAAACGAGCTTTTACGGACCTAGGAGTCAAATCCGAAATTTTACATGTAAATGAACTTGTTAAACATCGGAACCTTCTAGACTATCAAGTTTTAGTGTTTCCTGGAGGTTTTTCTTATGGTGATTATGTCCGAGCTGGAGCTATTTGGGCAAGGTGGATATTAGCTAAAATGGGGAAAGAGTTGAAATGTTTTGTCGAAGAAGGTCGGCTTATTTTAGGAATTTGTAATGGTTTTCAAGTACTTGTAGAAGCTGGTTTGCTTCCTGGCTTTGACGGTATAAGCTCATATCCAGAAGCTGCTTTGGCAACAAATTCTCCGCCTGGATATAATTGTCGTTGGGTATACCTTAAACAAGAAACCAATGGAAAATGCATATTTACATGTAACATTCCTGAAAACAAAGTTTTACGTATGCCTGTTGCACATTCTGAGGGTAGATTTGTCTTTGCTAAAGATAAGGAAAAACTATATCTAGAAAGACTTTTGGAAAACGGTCAGCTTGTCTTTCGTTATTGTAATAAAAATGGAGAATATGCAAATGGGCGTTTTCCAATAAATCCGAATGGTTCTTTTCATGACATAGCTGGAATATGTAATCCTGAAGGAACGGTCTTTGGTTTAATGCCACATCCTGAAAGAGCTTACTATTGGTGGCAACATCCGAACTGGACTAGGCAAAAACAGATGCCACAGTATGGAGACGGAAAACTAATCTTTGAAAGCGTTATTGAATATTTAACCAAGAACTTTTAAGTCTTGAAAACGAGGTAGACCTGGTCTTGCTCCTATTTTCATTATGCATCTTGAGGCTACAAAGTTACCTATCTCGCCACATTCATAAAGGCTTTTGCCTTTAAGTAAGCCGTAAAGGAATCCAGCGCAGAAGGCGTCTCCTGCACCTGTTGTATCCACAACTTTAACTTTAAAAGCTTTTATGTGGTGGCTTTCTTTTCCATCTGTAACATAGCAGCCTCTGCTGCCAAGTTTTATGGCAACTATTTTAGCACCTTTTTTTATAAGGCTTTTAGCGCCTTCCCTGTACTCTGTCTTTTTTGTTAATAACTTGATTTCATTGTGGTTAGGCATAAGAACAAAAGTTCTTTTAATAATTGGCTTTAATATTTTCATTCCTTTTCGTGCGTAGAGTTCGCCAGGATCTAAGCTTACTTTAACTGTTGAAGGAAGAGCTTCCAAAAGTTTCTTTTGAGTTTCGAAGGATTTCTTTCCGACAAAGGATGTGAGATGTAAGAACTGGGATTTGAAAGCGTATTCCTTGTTTATTTCATTGAAGGTTATGGTGTCATTTACCCCAGGATCCACATACAATGCTCTTCCGCCTTTCTGATCTACGAAACCCATGACTGTTCCACTTCTTCCCTTGCGAGAACGAATTACCCCTTTTTCGTCAACGCTTTCTTTTCGAAAGTCTTCGATCAACATTTTTCCCTCTCTGTCATTGGCTACTTTCCCTATAAAACCCACTTTACACCCTAATCTTGCCAATCCAACTATAGTATTAGCTGCTGAACCACCACAAGACTCTTCACAATCTATTATAAATCCTTCTTCGTCTATGCCTGCTATCTTATTCACTTTGAAAAGTTTGTCAACATTTAAAGCTCCAAATCCTACAACATCAAACGAATTCATGGAAACAACTCATGCAGATAAATCTTATATTCACCCAGTTTTCCACCATAGTTTCCAGCTGAAACTTTAACTACGTCATCTACTGTTAAAGCTACCTCTATGCCCACTTTCATTGCATCTTTCACGACTTTTAACGATATCCCATTGATCACTATTTCAGGAATGTAGTTAACATTTTCCGGAACTTTGGATTCTCCATGCAATTTTAACCTTAGGGATGGGCAGTATGGATGATTTGTCGTAGGTCCAATCCATGGAAACCGTGTTTCCGGTTTTGAACCAGCACTACAAATTTCGAAAGGCGTTATTACCCCTTCAATTTTATGTATGGCGTTTAAGACTTTTTTGCCAGCCTCCTTGAGGGCCTTTTTTGTTTTGCACATTATCCAAAAGTTTGCTCCCATAACTCCCAAGGCATAGCCTAAATAACGTTCAATTATAAAATCAGGAACCATTATCGGCACAACAATAACATCGCGGTTGAAACGCTTTTCCATCCATTCATAACCGTCTCCACAATGACCCACACGCTCCATCATATCCATTTTTCCTTCCTCCTTTAATAATGCATCAAAAACGGCGGTGAAGGGTTTAACAAGAATGTCTTGACGAATTCTGTAGGAAAGTTCAGTTTCAAACTTATTAAGAGACTCTGAAAGAGGTTTTTTAGTGTCTATTCCTCCCCAGAATTGTAACAGAGCACCTTTACGATGGTCAGGAGTTTCTTGTTCGCTTAACCATTTCTCTATGCCTCCTTCAACTCTTCCTATCACTATAGAGGGAGTGGCGGTAGCATCTTCTGCAGCTTTCCGCAGTGTCTCATCATCATCAGCGGTAACTATTATTCTGCAGTAAATTCCTTGAAAGGCTTCTGCATAGGTGTCTTCGATCTTGGATTTATTGACCATTTTAACCAAGCTTCCCGATAACTTCTCCTCTAACTTTTTTCCGAAATTCGCTACTTTCTCTTGCTAGGACCTCCATATTCTCCTCTGTAACTATTTTAACTTTAGGAATTTCCTTTGGATGCACCAAGATAAGGCGTTTAAGTAATTTTTTGTTTAAATGGCTTTTCTTTAGGGTTTCTATACTCCACCTTTTTACAAGAGTCAATGTTTTTTGCTTTCCAAACATTTTGAAAGCCTCTACAAGTATCGCGGTTACAATACTGTTTTCTGATAAAACTGCAACTTCAGCATTTCTAACAGCATATTGGTTGCCATTAAAAGAAACTGTTAAGCCACCGTTTTCTTTTATTAATCTAAATACTTCTACGTCGGTTATACTGTCGCCAAAATAAATTGTTTCTGATAAGGATACACCAAGCTTTTCGGCGATTTTTTTAACGACTTCTGCTTTTTCATGGCCTCCCACTGGATTAATTTCCAAAAGAATCCTTCCAATATTCATAGTGGCTACTTCTCTCCAAAAAATTTCATCTAACCTTTGAATGATTCTTTGATCTTTCTCTGGGAATTCTTGCAGAGAAGTTGCTTTTTCCGGAATTTCAATTAACGGCATTTTAGCTATTTCTTTTGCAATCTTTCGCAGTCTTGCCTTTTCTTCTCTGGTTAATGAGTATTTATCAAGATGGAGCCGTGTACAATAGGTATTTTTGTAAGGGAAATCTAAAGCTTGACATAAGGCCTTAACATAATGCTCGTAGCTTGTGCTTACAATGAAGGTATCCACAAACCGTCTTGTATAGCTTAAAGTTTCCTTTATATTTGGCATCAATAATAAATTTTGAGTCGAGAATTCTCGCATTTTCTGGTCTGTAACATTGAAAGCCTTTAAAAAAGGTAGAATAAGCTTTAAAGTGTCTCCAGCCTTGTAGTCTGGTTTTTTAACAACATCTGCAAGCACATCGTCATAACGGCTTATAATCATGAAAAGTTTGTCCCCGTGGGGAACAAAGTTAGCAGTTACTTCAAAGGCGTTATCGTTTTTTGAGACGGGACCTTCGCAGTCAGATACGAAAAGCTTTTTCACCTGCGACGCCTCAACTCTTCCATATGCCTTATGCTCTTTTCTATGTACTGTTTTGAGGCGATGTCTGTTCTATGCCACAATGCTCCGCCTTTAATGGCTTTTATTCCTTCTAACGACATTTCTCTAGCCACTTCTATTGTTTCACCTACGCCTACTACGGCTACAGCTCTAGATTTAAGGGTATAGATTTCGCCGTTGCGTAATTCCATAGAAGCTGGATATACCCGCATTCTGTCTCTATATTTTTCGACTAGTTCATAAGCTTTGGTTAGGTTAACTGGCTTACCAATTTCGTTTTTGTTTACAAGTTTCGGGAAGTAGTCCATATACCCTCCATATTTTGGTGGGGCTTTGTATGTTACTACTGTTGCGGTTTTTTCCAAATTCACTTGAGTCAGATTACCTTCTAAAATTTTAAAGCATAAATCTACAAAATCGTCTCTCAAAATAGGTAAAATGTTAATTATTTCAGGGTCTCCTGGTCTACTATTATTTTCTAGGATTTTTGCTTCTTTGCCGGTGTGCATGAAAGCTACATAGAAAGGGACGCCTCTTAAGCTGCTTTTGTCTTTGACATTCCATTTCTTGAAAATTCTGTTAACGATTTCCACTTCTTTGGTTCTCTCAGCTTCTGTCATAAATGGTAATTTTTCTTCCACACTTTTGTAAGAGCCCATTCCGCCAGTGTTTGGTCCTTTATCATTGTCAAAGGCTCTTTTATAATCTCTGGTATCTGGCAACGGTACTAAATGTTTTCCATCGCAGAAGGCTTGGAAACTTGACTCTTCTCCTTCAATTTTTTCTTCTATTATTACAGTGCCATGCTGAAAATTTGCTATAAAGTGTTCGAAAAGTTGTTCTCGGGTAAAAAAGTGGTCTCCCCAGACGCCAACACCTTTTCCAGCGGCTGGCTTGTCAGGTTTCACCACTGCCCTATTTCCAAGTTCATCTAACCACTCATAAACATCTTTCTTGACATTCGCACGAGTTTTGTAATCTTTTGGATTGAAAATCTTAAAGCGAGGATTGACCTCTGGCACAATCTCTTGGAATAACAAGCGTTGCTGAACCTTACTTGCCTCTAAAGCATATTGCCTTAATGGACAAATTATAGGTATTTCTGTTCGTTTTTCAATAAGGTCTCTGACACCCTCTATTATAGGTTTCTCTGGTCCTACTATACCAAAATCTATATTCTTTTTGTTGTTCTCCGCAAATTTACATATAGTTTCCACATTTAAGTCTGATATAGCTATGTGCTTCTTTGCTTTTCTTATGTTGAAGGGATTTTTTTGTTTATCGGCTACATAAATTTCTACATTATACTTGGTAGTTCGCGTGAAAGCATCTATCATCGCTGCTTCTCTGGCACCATAAGAAACAACGAGAACTCCTACTTTTTCCATAATCAACCCGTTAAACAAAATACATGAATAATGGAAAACTTAATATTTCTATTCATTTTATCTTTTGAAAAACTTCTTCTATCTCGTAAAGTCTGCCTGTTTCTTCATAACCTTCCAGAAACCGCTTTCTCATCTCGTCAGCTATCTTCTGAGCCAGCGGAGTTGGATATTCACCAGTTACACAAGCAAGGCATAGCTGTTCTCTTCTGAAGCCTGTAGCTTTAACAAAATTTTCTATGGATTGATAACAAACGTTGTCCGCACCTATTATTTTAGCTATTTCCTTAGGTGTATGTTTTGAGCCTATAAGTTGCCTATAAGTCGCCATGTCTATTCCATAAAAGCATGGACCAATTATACGTGGAAAAGTTACAAACAAATGAACTTTCTTTACACCCATTTTCCGTAGTTTCTTTATAACAACTTTCGTGGTATCACCTCTAACAACGCTGTCCTCAGTTATTATCACACGTTTATCTTTTACTTTAGGTGCTAAAATGTTTATTTTCTTGTCAATAGTGGCATAACGTTCTTTACTTAGAAGTATAAATGCTCTTTCTGTTACATAACGATGTCTCCTAGAAGCTCTTTCCCATTTTAGTCCAGATTCTTCATGGACACCCATAGCTGAATCGTCACCAGTTTCTGGTAGAGAAAGAATAATGTCAGCTTCTTTAACCACATCCTGATTTTCTCTAACAAGGTTTCTTCCAAACTCTTCCCGGATTTCATAAACATATTTTTCGTCAAAACGTGAATCAGGTCTAGCAAAATAGGCAAACTCAAAAGCACAAAAAGCCTTTCCTTTTCCATCTATCAGCTTTTTTCTTTCAAAACCATTCTCAGAAACCAATACAATTTCGCCTGCTTCAACTTCAAAATCCCTTTCAAATCCATTTATGTCCAGACCCACAGTCTCAGAAGAAAACGCGAAAATTTTTTCGCCTTGACCGTGACCCGCACATAAAGGTCTTATGCTGTAGGGATCTTTAAAAGCAAAAAAATCTCCTTCTTTTGTTATTCCTACAACAGAAAATGCCCCTTCAACGTCTTCCATACACTTCTTCACAGCCAAGGTTAAGTCTTTAGATTTGATGAACTCCATAAGAAGTTTATGACATATTAGATCCGCATCGCATTGATAAGAAAATCGTGGAAATTCTTTTCTTATTTCTTTTTTCAGCTGAAATGTATTCACTACGTTACCGTTAAACGAAATAGCAAGTTTAAACCCGTTTTTCGAAGCTGTTACAGGTTGAGTTCCCATGATCAAGGATTTATCATCCATTTTGCCGGAAGTAGTATATCTCACGTTTGCTATACCAGCATGCCCTGGCAATCGTCCAAACCATTCTTGAATGGCGTTTGACTTTATTTTTGGAATAAGATCCAAGTTTCTGTAAATGTAAAATTCACTATTATCATATGTAAGGAAACCGTGGGATTGGTGACCTCTATGGTTTTGAGCTCGCATCCCCCAGTATATATAAGGAAATATAAGCTCTTTTTCAAAGTTTATAGCACTAAATACTCCACAGCCTATTTTTAATTCCCCTCCTCTATATAATTGGCATAAAGAACTTGATATTTATCAGCTTTTATGACATTTTTAATTAAAAAGAATGTTCTTTTTTACACGAAAGAATATACAGCATCAGTTTTAAGACCTGATGGTCTAAATTCTCTTCTCCATAAAAAGTCCTCTAAGCTAAACAAACAAAAATCCCTAAAGTTCTTAAGGAATCAATCTAAACTTATCTCTTGGATAAAGCGCAACTTCTCTGATATTCTCTCTCCCTGTCAGCATCATAGTTAATCGTTCTAAGCCTATAGCCCAACCAGCATGAGGTGGCATTCCAAAATCGAAGGCTTTCAGATGATGCTTAAAGGATTCCGGGTTTAATTCTTGCTCCTTTAAACGTTTAATCAAAAGTTTTTTGGAGGCTATCCTTGTTCCGCCAGATGAAAGCTCTATCCACTGCCACATCAAGTCGAAACCTTCACATAGATCGGGATTGTCATCTTTAGGCTTGATATAGAAGGCCTTTGAATGAGTAGGCCAGTCCTTAATAAAGTAAAAGTAAGGATGCAACTTGCCTAAAGTCCTAAACGCTGGTGTAGGAATATCTTCTCCCCATGGAATTTCTATTCCTTCTCTTTTCAAGTCTCGTAAAACCTCGTCGTACGTCAAACGTTTGAAGGGTAATTCAGGCACTTCTACCTTATGCTTTAATACAGTTAATTCATTTCGGCATTTTTCCTTGACAGTTCTGCAAACGTGTTGCATCACTCTTTCGAGTAATTGCATTACGTCTTCAGCATCTGCAAAAGCCTGTTCGATGTCTATGGAGATAAACTCGCTTAAATGTCGACGAGTGTGAGATTCTTCGGCTCTGAAAAAGGGACCAATTTCGAACACTTTCTCCAAACTCATAATTAACTGTTCCTTATATAACTGAGGACTTTGAGCCAAGAACGCTTTCCTTTTAAAGTAGTTTACTGAAAAAAGTGCAGCTCCGCCTTCTGTTGCCGAAGCAATTATTCTCGGAGTATGGACTTCTATGAAGCCTTTTTCGAAAAGAAAGTTTCGGATTGTATCCACTGCAGTATGTTGAACCTTGAAAATTGCTATGTTTTCATCTTGGCATAGATCCAAGGCCCGTGCATCTAATCGAGCTTCTAGACCTGCAGGTGTTTTTCCTGTCACATCGATGGGTAGTTGGAAAGCTGCCGTGTTGAAAATTTTTATTTCCTTCGGAATTACTTCGACTCCTCTAGGTGTTATGTCGGTTTTTTGCACAAGCCCTCTTACGCCTATACTGTATCGTTTTTGCAAAAAATCAGACTTCGACAAAACTTCGCTGCTTACCTTTTTGCGAGGCACTGTTATTTGTATTGTTCCTTCTCTGTCTTGCAATATTATAAAACGTATTCCGCCCAAATCTCTTACTTCTTTAACCCATCCGAAAAGAGTAACTTCTTTTCCGTCTATTTCAGGTTTGACATCTGTAGAATAATGAGTCCTTTTCCAGTCACCAATTGAATCTAATTTCATTTTTTCACCGTCTAATCACTCTGCAAACTCTACACGCAGAGTCATATTGCGAACCTTGCTAGCGATCTCTCTTAAAGCCTTTACATCAAAGGGTAATCCTCTTCTCCGTTTTTTTCTTAAAATAACTCTAGTTTCTGTTGTTCCATCAGGAAGCCAAATAGTGTTAATTGTTACGATGCTCAAAGGGGCAAACAAGTCCTCTAAAAACTTTCTATCATCCACACCGTATTCTAAAACACGGATTTTCTTACCAGTTTCCTCGCCTATAGTCTTAATGATCTTTCCGCCATAGCTTAAAAGCCGTGAAACGTCTCCTGGACCAACAATTATAGCTAAGGTTTTTCCAACATCAACAGCCTTGTGAAAATAAACACTTTGAAGAGAAGGATACTTATCTTCCAAAGATAATAATAAACGAGCTATTTTCAAGTCTAAATTGCTTACTTCTCCAGACTTAAATTTACCCAAACACTTTTGGCATAACACTCCGCTTTTTAAACAGAAGCTGCATAGGACGGTTTTCACCTATAAAAGCGCCCTCCACAAATAAAGGAGGGGCGGCGGAGCTCTGTATTTTTAAGGAGAACTAACGTTTTAGCGTTCCAGCGTTATTTCAATCGTGCTGACGTTGGTGGGCGTGCCACCCTCTTCTCTGGGTGCCACCTGCTCTGTCCCGATACCGACTTTTTTGACTTTTACGTCTGGTAGGAATCTGCGTCTGACAACTTCGACGACATCTACTGCTCTGCTTATGGATCTCCCTCTCGCTTTAACATTTACTTCTTTTGCTCCGCCGTGAAAGAGGGTTATGCAAGCCAGTACATAGTTCATTACTGGCTTTCTCCCGATCAACACTGAGTTGCTTTCAGACATTTGTACCGCCTCACTCCTAGTTTTCACTTTTTCTAAGGCTTCATAACCATTTTTATCGATAAATAAATATATTACGGTTTTAACTTCTATTCAAAGCTCGTCAAAAGCTTAAAAGTTGCTAAATTTACTTACTTCCAAAGGAAGTAATCGCCAAATTTTAAATGAAGCCTGTATTATTGTAAAGTTAAAAGTTAACAAATAACTAATAGAAGGGAAAAGTTTGGAAGTGCTCACAAGACGTTCTATGCAGATCTTAAGAATACTTTATAAAAAGGGGAGAGCAACAAACATTTACACTTTAAACGTGAAACAAGAAGAATTGGCAAAAGAGCTTGGAATAAGCAGACAAGCATTAAATGTTCACTTACGTAAGCTGCGAGATTTAAAATACATACGCACTGGAAGAGGATTCATAGATGTGACTGAAAGAGGCTTGGCTTCACTAGGCATTTCAGCAATCCCAGCCTTCGTATTTGTGAAGGTCTCACCCCACAAAAGACTCTATGTATATGAAAAAGTTAAAGAATTCTTAGTTCAAAAAGCTTTCAGAATAACTGGCGATGTAGATGCGCTTCTCATCGTTGATCCAGAAAAGCTTGACGAAGTTTTAAAAAGCCTTTCTTCTATTGAAGGAATACAAGACACCAAATCCTATGTAGCCATAGAAACTATAAAATGAAGGAGAATATATGAATGAAGCTTTTCGAGTATGAGGCAAAAAATATACTTTCAGCATACGGAATACCCACGCCTAAAGGAGAGCTGGCAACAAGTGTGGATCAAGCTCGTAAGATCGCAGAAAAACTGAGGCCCCCTCTGGTAGTTAAGGCTCAGGTGCTTGTCGCTGGAAGAGGAAAAGCGGGGGGAATTTTGTTCGCTGATTCTCTTGCAAAAGTGAAAAAAGTAGCAGAAAAACTACTGAAGATGGAAATAAAGGGTATACCTGTGAAAAGTATATGGATTGAGGAAAAAATAGAGATAAAAAAAGAGCTTTATTTTGGGATAACTACCGACAGATTGAACAAAAGCTATGTAGCCATTGCTTCTTCCATAGGCGGAATGGACATAGAAGAAATAGCGGAAAAACATCCTGAAAAAATAATAAAATTTCTAATAAATCCCAAAATGGGTCTTCGTTCTTTTCATGCAAGACAAATAGCGAGGAAAATGGGCTATGAAGGAAGTCAACTTAATGCGATAGGAAAAATATTCGAAAGATTGTATAAAATCAACATTGATTATGATGCTGAACTAATCGAAATGAACCCTATAGTTGAAACAGCAGAAGGAAAATTTGTCGCTGCTGATGCCCGCATAATAATTGATGACAACGCATTATTTCGTCATCCCCAATACAAGAAAAGATTTTTTGAAAGCGAAAGTGAATTATTTCCACAAGAGATAGAGGCCATGAAAAATAATCTAGCTTACGTCAAACTAGAAGGAAACATAGGCGTAATAGGAAACGGTGCAGGACTAGTTATGGCCACATTAGACACAATACAACTTTATGGCGGGAAACCAGCAAACTTTTTAGATGTAGGAGGAGGAGCATCCGCAGAAAAAATAGCCGCAGCCCTCAAAATAGTTCTTTCTGATCCAGACGTTAAAACATTATTCATAAACATTCTAGGCGGAATAACTCGTTGTGACGAAGTTGCAAAAGGAATATTGGAAGCAAAAAAGAAAATCGAAGTAACCAAACCTATGGTGATAAGGCTTGTAGGAACAAACGAAGAAGAAGGTAAAAGAATACTAACAGAAGTAGGAATCCCCGTATTAGACAGCATGGAAGAAGCAGCAGAAAAAGTTGTCGAAATATCCCGAAAAGGAGGCTTATAATCTGGGGATAATAATAGATAAAAACACCCATGCAATAGTTCAGGGAATAACTGGAGCTCAAGGAAGTTTTCATACTAGGTTGATGCTAGAATACGGAACAAAAATTGTGGCTGGTGTGACTCCGGGAAAAGGTGGAACAAAAGTTTGCAACATACCTGTTTACGACACAGTTGAAGAAGCACAAGAAAACCATCCAGTTGATGCCTCTATAATTTTTGTGCCCGCTCCCTTTGCAGCAGACGCAGCACTAGAAGCGTTAGAAAACGGTATAAAAATCCTTGTAATAATCACAGAACATATTCCCATAAAAGATTCTATAGAAATAATGGAATATGCAAAGCGCGTTAATGCCACAATAATAGGACCTAACACACCTGGTATCATAACTCCTGGAAAAAGCAAACTTGGAATAATGCCGGCTCACATTTTCAAGCCAGGCAATATTGGCATGGTCTCAAGAAGTGGAACTCTGACATATGAAATAGCATCAAGCCTAACAAGAAAAAATCTAGGGCAATCTACATGTTTAGGTTTAGGCGGAGACCCAATTACAGGATTAAACTTTATTGACACACTTAAAATGTTTGAAAATGATTCTCAAACAAGAGCAATAGTTTTAATAGGGGAGATAGGTGGCAACCTAGAAGAATTAACAGCAGAATATATCGCTAGGGAGAAATATCCTAAACCAATTGTAGCTTTTATAGCTGGACGTTCGGCACCGCCTGGAAAACGCATGGGGCATGCAGGGGCAATTGTAATGGGTAAAGCTGGTACAGCCGAAAGCAAGATTAAGGCCTTAAAAGAAGCAGGTGTTAAGGTAGCAGAAAAGCCAAGTGACGTAGCGAAACTTCTACGTATCTAAAGATTAATGGCAAAAAGTATATTTGTTGGCATAGCATCTGATTGTCAGCTATAAAATAGAGGTTAATTAAATGCCCATCATGGATCCCATTAAGAAATCATTAGCTCAAAAACATAGGCTTTACATGAAGATTTGCAGGGAGTGCGGTGTAAGAAACGCTCCAACAGCAGTCAAATGTAGAAAATGTAGAAGTAAAAATTTGCGTTGGAAGAAAAGAGAAGTTGTAAAGTAAATTTGAATATTTATGTTTCAACTCTACTTGTAAATACAATAATTCCTCTTTTATAAAAAAGGGCATTACGCCACTACAGAATATTGTATAACGTTTCGATGTTGAAAAACGTGTTTGCACATCCGTTCTTTATGAGAGGAATAGCTTGACCCGCTACATTCATATCCTTTGTCAATTCGCCAGCCATTTTTATCTCTTCTCCACAAGCAATTCCAACAACACCTTCGTAATTGTTAGCTCTGAGAATCTGAGGAACGCATGAACCGCCAGGTAGAATATATACGTCATACTTCTTCTTCTTGGCAATAGAGACTGCCTTATTAATTAAACAATCTGGTGAACAATGAGCACATGTATACGACGGAATATCTGGATTAAATAATGCCTTACAACGGCTATCCATATACTTTCTTGAACAATGTGGCAAAAAAAGTGCTCTCTTTTTTGTTTGAAGAAATTTTTGTCTTTCTAAAAGGTTTCTAGCTTGTATTTCTAAAAGGTCTTGAATAATAAGCACTGCATCAGAAAGGTTAAGACCTGTAGCCTCATCAATTCTAAACTTTTTTATAATTTCTTGAGCTGTTCTACCCATTTTTTTATGAATACTTATTTTATATCCAGCTTTTGTAATCTCTGTAAAGAAAAAACGTGAAATTCTCGAAAGGTCAAATGTAAACTTATATGGCATACCTTAAAGTGTAAGCATACAGACCTTTAAAATTAACTATAATACTTATATCCTGATTCCATCTAAGATGACTCATCTGGAGATACGAAATATGGGTTTACTTAATAGATTGCTAAACCGAAAAAAAGAGAAAAAGACGATAGACGTGAAGCATAAAGAAATTAAAAGTGAACTTGAAGAATTCTGTGGAAACGATAAAGAAACCTATGAAGTATTGTTTGATACAATGTTTCTGGATCCAAGGAAAACAGAAGTTTCTATGGAGGAAGCTGCAGACAAAGCTAAGAAATTTGAGAAAGCCAAGGACTTGTTGAGGGCTAGAATATGGTATGAAATTGCAGGTGCGATGGCAATTTACGAAGGAAATGTGAAAAAAGTAAAGGAATACTTTGGAAAATGTGAAAAACTTTCTTCCAATAAGAAGTATAAAATCCTAAAAGATCCCGAAAAAGCTGTGGCTAAAGCACAAGAATTTTATAAAAAATACCTAACATAACTTCTTTTAATAATAGGCAACAGTATTCTTACTCTTCCAAATCTTCTGTGTAGCCCAAAAGCTCTCTTAGTGATTTCACCTCTTCTCTTAACATGTTTACCTCACTTTCGAGGGCAATAACCTTCGATTCTGCAACTTTTCTTAATTTTTCTATTTCCATCATCAAATTTGCTCGTTCCGTCTCCAAAGTCTTTATTTTTTCACGAAGATTTTTTAATGTCTGCATAAGCTCTCTCCTTATATTTTTAATCTTTTCTACCATGTTTTTAATACTTATCTTTTCTTTTGGCGTTGTGTCAGATTCTAAAGTCGTTCTAAATCTTGCATTGCAGTTTGGACATTTAAATATACCCATTATAATTTTAGGTTTTTCACCATTTTTACTATGCTTTTGAGAAGAAAAATGCCACGTTTTGATAGGATATTCTACGTTACTTCCGCATTTTGGACATTTAACCAACAACTAACACCAGTTAGTATTTTAATTTCATATTGTTTAAAATCTATTTTGTAAAAAATAGTGGGATGTCCTTTTTGTTTAAAACGTTTTACATAAATAAAGAAGGTATACTACTTGCCCTTATTTGTGCTAATGACAATTTATAATTGAAATGCAAAATCTTAAGATATACATGGTGAAAATAAAAAAGAAGGAAGTTAGAGGCTTATGTGGAACATCAACCGTTCAACTAATTCTTTATAACGATTTCTTATTGTAACTTCCGTTACTTGGGCTATTTCAGCTATTTCTCTCTGTGTCTTCCTTTCGCCAGTAAGGACAGAAGCTATGTAGCTTGCAGCGGCAGCGATGCCTGTAGGACCGCGTCCTGAAGTAAGTTTAAGTTCTTTTGCAGCAGCCAAAATTTTGTGAGCTATTTCTTCGACTTTTCCTTGCATTGTCAGCTGATTTGAAAACTTAGTTATGTATTGGCTTGGTTTAAGTGGTGGAATAGAATAGTCCAGCTCTCTTATTAAAAAGCGATAGCTTCGACCTACTTCTTTTTTATTAACGCTTGATGCCTGGGCTATCTCCTCTAATGTTCTTGCTAGTCCACATTGCCTACAAGCTAAGTAAATAGCTGCTGCAGTTACCCCTTGAATAGATCTTCCTCGTATTAGTCTTTCTTTTACTGCTTTTCGATATATGACTGACGCTGTTTCAAGTATATTCTTAGGAAGGTTCAGATTGTTGGCGATCTTTGTTATTTCTGACAATGCGTAAGCAAGATTACGTTCTGTGGCGTCTGAAACTCTTATACGTCGTTGCCATTTTCTTAGACGATATACCTGAGCTTTCTGTCCAGGTGATAGACTTTTTCCATATACGTCTTTATCATGCCAGTCAATCATCGTAGATAAACCTTTATCGTGAATAGTGTATGTCAAAGGGGCCCCAACCCTAGTACGTTTTGTTCGTTGTTCTTCGTCAAAAGCTCTCCACTCTGGTCCTCTATCTGCTATTTTTTGTGCTACTATTAATCCACAATTCATACAAACTATTTCTGCCGTTTCGTAATCACGCATAAGCCTTGTGCTACCACATTCAGGACAGCTTTGAACCTTTACAGTTTCTTCTTGAGAAATCGCTAAAGTTGGATCCACATACTCTTGTTCTTTTTCATCCTCGACCATTTATTTCTTCTCCTTTCTCCTTTTGGAGGGGATTATGTATAGTTGTTTGTTTGCTAACTTTCTAGGTTCTTTAATAGACGGTTTTACTGCTACATACGGCGAGGATGTAGGACCGATTATGTCAAAAACTTTCCCTACAATTGTCAAATTATCGTCAACAACTGTTTGGCCGATTTTCGGGATAGTTTCACTTTTTACTATTATATTCATACTGGGCGATATATGGAGGACTCGGCCTAATCTCTGCAAATTTTTAATTTCCCCTCACGTAAAAACAAGTTTTCAAGGGCAGCATATTATTTAAATTTTTCTACCTTTAAATTCAAAAAATGGCTTTTTTCGGCTAATTGCGGCTAAAATCAGCATAAAATTTCAGTTTTGCTCGAACAAAAAGCTCCTTTACGAAAATTTAGCCAAAAAATTTTAAATTTACATGTGAAATTTCTAAAACTAAATTATGTTTTTTTACCATTTTCGTTTTTCACTAATATCACAATTTTTTCCCTTCCTTTTTTCTGCCGTCTTATTAGTCCCTTCCTTTCCATATCCGAAAGAGTTTCACTAACTTTAGATTTTGATAATCCAAGTTTCTCTACTAGTGTGGATTGACGTGAAAAGCCTCCATTTTCTTTTAGGATTTTTATTATTTTATCTATGTCACTTTCAATTTCAAAGGTCACCGATGAGATTTGTTCAAATTTTTCTTCTTTTCTGTTAGTGGTTCTAAATCTATAAAAAACAATCAACAAACTTGCACTAAGAGCTAACATACTGATTACAAGACCATAGGTTTGTAAATAATAAAAAAAACTATTAGTTTCCCTGATCATTTTAATAGTTGGCGTTTTTGCTTCAAATTTTTTAGGTCCAATCCATACAAGCAGTCTATCCGTCTTCTTGATATAAGTGGGAGCTGGACTCACCTCAACAACTGTGTAACCTTCAGGATAAAAAATGTCTAACTCGTTATTTTCCAGAAGAACTAAACCCACTTCGAATACATCGCCCACATGAATCTCTCCATCCTTGATTAAGGCAAAACCTACCCAGAAAAATTCATATTCTATTATTCCTCGGAGTCCTGTTATTGTTTGGAGAATATAAGCAGAAACATTAAAGTTTCTGGCGTCCATAATCCTGTTAGTAATGTGGCTTGCTCTATTCACCATAAAACGCGTTTCATGGGAAAACTTCTCCAGAAGCCCTTCCCGTATATTCTCAAAAACCGAAAGATACTGTTCAAATACGGCCACATCTTCCTCTGTGATTAAGATAAATGTTCGTCTAAAGCTATATATTGCTGAACCGTTACTATAAACTTTAATAGAGAATAGCCTTATCTCTTCAAGCTCAAATTCCCCTGAAACTGTTGCCATTTTAAAAACAAAAAGGTGGACACCTGCTAACAGAAGCAGTGCTAACATCACCTTGATTTTCATTCTTCTTCCATCTGAATAATGAAATAGTTTCTATTTAAATACATTGAAAACAGAATCTATATCAGAGAAACATGGAAAAAGTTAGGAAAAACATTTTCATATAACCTAATATCTAGAAAACGATATTCTACAATTTATCAACTAAAAAGAACTATTTTGAAAGTTCTAAAACAAATACGAACGGTTACAAACACTGTTTCCGAAAAACAAGCTCAGAAAAGCTTTTATTTTAGAAAAACAAGTAATTTTATAGAGGAATGAAAAATGAAAAGAAATTTAGTAAGCTCCGTATTATTTAGCTTCTTGGCAACTACGTTGCTCCTAGCACCGGCAATAGCTTCAACATACACTGTAACTTTGCGATTGTTAACACCCAGCGGTGAAGAATTATATACTGCAACTTATCCAGAAAAGGTAGACAATATGACATTAACTGTTCCAGAGCCATTATACTTAATGATAGTTAGCATATATGGAACAAATAAATTTACAACTCCTTTCAACCTAACCTTCTTTGCTGCTCCTGCTTGCATTCTGGAGGTAACAAGTGAACCACCAGGATTTACTGTGACTTTTGAGCCTATGACGATTCCTGATTTTAACGAAGACGGTGAAATTGACATCTTTGATATGGTAAAAGTTGCAAGATGCATCGAAGTTGAAGTTGGACCGCCAGAAAATTACGACATGTTCGTTGATCTAAACTTCGACTTAACAGTCGACATCTTTGATCTAGTTCAAATTGCTCAACACATCGGAATAGTCGTCAATCCTCCAGAGTTGCCGTAGGTGTCATGCGAACCATCACCGCTTTAGCACATCTCCCTTCTCTTTTTTTGTAATTTCTGTCAGAGAATAAAATAGATAAATATCGAGAGAGAAAAATGAACATGGGAGGAATAGAGATAACCAAAAAGGCCCCCGCCTTACTATTGATTCTAGCCCTTGTAATATTAATTCATGCAAATCATCAAGCATATCAGACATTAAAAGCTGATAATTCCTTTGTATCCCTAGCGACTTCATCTTCTGAAACAATTTTGTTTGTCAATCCTCCAAGATCCTTCACAGAAGTAAACAATGAATTTTTAATAAACGTTTCAATCGCCAATGTTACGGATCTCTACGGTTGGGAATTTAAGATAAAATGGAATTCAACGCTGCTAGACGCTAGAAATGTCACAGAAGGTACTTTCCTTAAGACTCAAAGCGAAACTTTTTTTGTAATCGACATAAACAACACTGCAGGATACATAAGAGCAGCCTGCACACTTATTGGAGACATACCAGGAGTAAATGGCAGTGGAACATTAGCAACAATTGAATATTATGTAGAGACACCAGGAGAATGTGTATTAGATCTTTACGACACGAAATTGGTCAATTCAACAGAACAACCAATAGGACATAACATAAACGACGGATATTTCAGTTCAGTTTTACATGACATTTCCATAACTCAAGTTAGAGTATCACCAACTACAGTTTTCATAGGAGAACTTGTAGAAATAAATGTAAGTGTATTAAATGAGGGAACTGCCCAAGAAATTTTCAATCTAACTGCCTATGTTGACTCGACAATTATTGGATTAGAGTCCGTTTTATTAGATAACAATGCATCAACCATCGTGACATTTTCATGGGATACTCAAGGCTTTACAAAAGGAGACTATCTGATTTCAGCTGTTGCCAGCGTGGTTCTAGGCGAATCGGATACCACAGATAATACTAAAAGTGCACCTGAACTTGTAAAACTGCTCTCTCCTAATCATGATGTTACTGTTAGCAAGGTTGAATTGTATAAGAATGTAGTGGGTGAGGGCTTTGTAGTGAATGTAACGGTAAGTGTTAAGAACTATGGGGATTTTGATGAAAACTTCAACGTCACAACATACGTAAACGAGACAACCATCGATACTAGAAACATAAATTTAATCAGCGGGAGCAACACCAAGTTCACTCTATTATGGAATACTACCGGCTTTGCTAAAGGCAACTACACTGTAAGTGCTTATGCCTGGCCTGTTCCAAATGAAACCGACACGTCTGACAACAACTTTACTGACGGTTGGATAATAGTCACGCTGATAGGCGACGTTAATGGCGATTTCATAGTCGACCTTAAAGACGTTTACGCAGTGGCCGTAGCCTACGGCTCTT